>Ga0181374_1000005_pt1 | contig 258251 bp, 231 predicted proteins | sample LowvirmetaG_2_FD_130086 | JGI IMG/M metagenome (GOLD analysis project Ga0181374, IMG submission 130086) | Marine viral communities from the Subarctic Pacific Ocean - Lowphox_10 viral metaG | ecosystem: Environmental > Aquatic > Marine > Oceanic | place: Subarctic Pacific Ocean | collected...
GGGACAGGCCGTGACTTGGGCCAAGGAACTCGAAGAACTCCGCGCCCGCGAGGAACTCGCCGAGCAGATGGGCGGCGCGGACAAGGTTGCGCGGCAGCATGGGCGCGGCAAGATGGATGCGCGCGCACGGCTCGCGGCGCTGTGCGACGAAGGCTCCTTCCGCGAAATCGGCAAGATTGCGGGCAAAGGCTCCTATGACGAACACGGCGAACTGACCGGCGTCACACCCGCCCCGTTCCTGTTCGGCAAAGCCAACATACATGGCCGCCCGGTCGTCGCCACGGCAGACGATTTCACCATTCGCGGCGGTGCGGCAGATGCCGGGATCGCGCGCAAGATGGTGCAGGCGGAGCGCATGGCGCATGAGCTGAAACTGCCCATCATCCGCATGATCGACGGGACCGGCGGCGGCGGATCGGTCAAGACGCTGGAGCAGATCGGCGCGACTTACATTCCCGCCGTGCCGGGCTGGGGCGACGTGGTCGCGAACCTCGACAGCGTGCCGGTGGTGGCGCTGGCGCTTGGCCCTACGGCTGGCCTGGGCGCAGCGCGGGTAGCGGCAAGCCATTATTCGGTGATGGTGCGCAGCCTGAGCCAGATTTTCGCCGCAGGGCCCGCCGTGGTCGATGGCTTGGGCAAGAGCTATCGCGGCTCTCGCGACCATGCCGAGGCCAAGGAACAGCTCGGCGGCAGCGACATCCACACCCGCAACGGCGTTGTCGATGACGAGGTGCCGAGCGAGGCCGAAGCCTTTGCCCGCGCGCGCCATTTCCTCAGCTTCATGCCGGAATATGTCGGCCAGACAGCGCGGCGTTCCAATTGCAGCGACCCGGTGGACCGGCGCGAGGAAGCGCTGCACAGCCTCGTCCCGCGCGAGGACAAACAGGTCTATTCAATGCGCCGCTGCCTCGACATGGTGATGGACAAAGGCACGGTGTTCGAGATCGGCAGGAATTGGGGCCGCGCGGCGATCACGGCGCTGGCGCGGCTCGATGGCTGGCCGGTCGCGGTGCTGGCGAGCGACCCAAGCTTTCTCGGCGGATCATGGGATGCCAAGACCAGCGAAAAAGTGGAGCGGTTCGTGAAACTCGCCGACCAGTTCCGCCTGCCCATCGTCCATATGGTCGATAATCCCGGCTTCATGATCGGGCGCGAGGCGGAGATGGCGGGCACCATCCGCTACGGCGTGCAGGCAATGAACGCCGTCTACCGCGCCACCGTGCCGCTCGCCAGCGTGGTGATGCGGCGGGCCTATGGCATAGCCGGGAGCGCCATGAGCAATGCGGAGCGGTTCCAGTACCGCTATTGCTGGCCGAGCGGCGATTGGGGGTCGCTCCCCATCGCGGGCGGGATCGAGGTGGCTTACAAGAGCGAGCTGGAAGCGGCGGACGATCCGGAGGCGGAGCTTGCGGCAATCCGCGAGCGGCTGAGCAAGGTGACTTCACCTTTCCGCAGTGCGGAGCGATTCAATGTCGAGGATATTATCGACCCGCGCGACACACGGCCTTTGCTGTGCGAGTTTGCGGAACTGGCTTGGAGGCGGTTGAGCGCAGAGGCTTAGTCCGTCTCCGGTTCCGGCGGACCGAACAAAGCACCGCGCTCGCTGAACAGGACGAACACCAAACTCAACACCGCGGTGCACAGCAATGCCAGCGCCAGCGGGCGAGCCGTGCCGTCATAGGCATAACCGATGAACCCGCCGAGCAGCGCGCCGCTGGTCATCCGCAAGAATCCCTGCGCCGAACTGGCCGCGCCGGCGATATGCTTGAAAGGCTGCAGCGCGATGCTGCCGAAATTGGCACCGATGAAGCCGAGCAGGCTCATGTTGGCGGCCATCAGCGGCACGAAGGTCCACAGGCTTTCATCCGGCTGATTGGCGAAATAGAGCTGGGCCGCAGCCACCGCGGTGAAGGCGAACAGCGCCACGTGGCTGACGCGCCGCGCCCCGTACCGCTCGACGATGCGGCTGTTCGACCAGTTCGCAATCGCCATGCAGCCTGCACAGATAGCGAAGATCAGCGGGAAGCGGTCGCCCGCGCCGAAGGCCTCGCCGATCAGCTGCTGGCTGGAATTGATGAAGCCGAACAGCCCGCCGAAGACCAGCGCGCTGCCGAGCGTGTAGCCGATTGTCTCGCGCAGGGTAACAGCCTTGCGCATGTTCCGCGCGATCACCGGAATGCGGATTTCCTGCTTGTCGTCCTCATGGAGCGTTTCAGGCAGGCGGACATAGACCCACACGCTCATAACGCAGCCTGCGACCGCCATGACCGCAAAAATCCAGCGCCAGTCGCCGAATGCCAGTAGCACCGCCTGCCCGATGCTGGGCGCGAGGGCGGGCACGAGCAGGAAGATCACGAAAATCAGGCTCATCATGCGCGCCATCTTGTCTCCGCCGACGCGGTCGCGAATGATGGCAGGCGGCAAGGCGATGATACCCGCGGCGAAAAAGCCTTGCGCCGCGCGAAGCCCGACGAGCATGTCGAATGTCGTCGCCAGTGCACAAGCGACCGACAGCGCGATGTAGAAGAACAGCGCAACGAACAGCACGGGCCTGCGTCCATAGCGGTCGGCGAAGGCACCCGGCACCAGCGTCCCGATCCCGGCGGCGAGCAGATAGGCGCCGACTACAAATTGCCGATCGTTTCCCTGCGCCCCGAGATCGCCCGCCACCGCGTCCAGCGCGGGCAGGATCGCGTCTATCCCGAAGGCGTTGAGCGCCATCAGCAGCGCCATCATCCAGATCAGCTCGCGCTCTCCGATCCGCGGGCCTGTTGCCGCGACGGCCGAAGGGCGCTCGCCCGAAGCTAGCTGATCGTTTCGCATCTGCACAAAATGGCAGGTGGCTCACAAGGTTCCGCTTTGCAACCCGCTGCCCTATCTATTGCTGCATGAGCGATGGCGAAAAACGCATGGATGACGCAGAGACAGGCAAGGCCGATGGTCTGCGCAAGATTATCCATGTCGATATGGACGCCTTCTTCGCCAGCGTGGAGCAGCGGGACAATCCCGAATTGCGCGGCAAACCGGTGGCTGTCGGCGGTTCAAGCGGGCGCGGCGTGGTCGCGGCGGCGAGTTACGAGGCGCGCAAGTTCGGCGTGCGCAGCGCCATGCCCAGCGTCACCGCCAAGCGGCTATGCCCCGATCTGATCTTCTGCAAATCGCGCTTCGATGCTTACCGCGAGGCCAGCCAGCAGATCCGCGCGGTCTTCCTGCACCACACCGATCTGGTCGAGCCGCTGAGCCTCGACGAAGCCTATCTCGACGTCACCGAGGACCGCTTGGGCCTCGGCAGCGCCACCCGCATCGCGCAGCTAATCCGCCAGGAAATCCGCGCCAAGACGCAGCTGACCGCGAGCGCGGGAGTGAGCTACAACAAGTTCCTCGCCAAGCTGGCCAGCGACCAGAACAAACCAGACGGAATCTGCGTGATCCGCCCGGGTGAAGGCGTGGACTTCGTGCAGAGCCTGCCGATCCGCCGGTTCCACGGGATCGGACCCAGGGCGGAGGAAAAGTGCAAGCGGCTCGGCATCGAAACCGGCGCGGATCTGGCGGCACGCGACCTGCCCTGGCTGAAGGGCAATTTCGGCAGCTTCGGCGAATATCTCTACCGCGCGGCGCGGGGAATCGATCTGCGCCCGGTACGCTCCAGCCGTACGCGCAAATCGGTCGGCGGAGAGCGGACTTTCCACCAGGACCAGCACGCGCCCGAAGAACTGCGCGAAACCTGCGAGCGTATTATCGATATCGTGTGGGAGCGGATCGAGCGGAACAAGGCGCGCGGGCGCACAGTGACGTTAAAGCTGAAATATAACGATTTCACGCTGATGACGCGGGCCAAATCGGTGCCGCAGCTGGTCGCGGATAAGGAAAGCTTCGCCGGGATTTCGCGCGAATTGCTGGAAGAGGTGCTGCCGCTGCCCATGCCGATTCGTCTGATGGGGCTGACGCTGAGTTCGCTGGAAGGTGTCACGAAGAAAACCCGCAAGGAACGCACGGCCGAGGAAGCGCAGCTAACGTTGCTCTAGTCGAGCGCCAGCGCTCTCAACCTGCTGCGGGCGACCCTGCCCAGATCGCGCGGCAATTCGTCCGCCACAAAGTACCGGGCCTTTGCGATTTCGCGGCCATCGGGTCGCACTGCACCATCCGCCCTGCCGCCGAACACATAGGCGGTGTGGCGAGTGCCGGACAGCTCCTCTTCCAGCGTGGAGAGCAGTTCGAGATCGACCAACTCCACTGCCAATTCCTCGCGAATTTCGCGGCGTATCGCAGCTGCCGGATCCTCACCCCGCTTCAATCCGCCACCAGGCAGCGACCAGCTGGCCGGGCCATAATGGTGGCGCACCAGCAGCACCCGCCCCTCCGCGTCCCGAAGAACGGCGCAGACACCCGACAACTCGGGCTTGGCAAGCTGGCGGTAACGGTGCCGGATACGGTGGGCTGCCCGCAAAGCGAGTCGGTGGAGCGGTTTGGGAAGCAGCCGCTCCAACCGCGCAGCGATCAGGCGAAACATATCACAGGCTGGCGCGCCACGCCCAATAAGCGGGCGATCGGCAAATCGTTCTCTCCGCGCGCGGCTGCTTCGAACAAGGTGCGCTTTTCCTCGCTGCCCCCCAACGTGAACATCACCGCATCGCTGTCCAGCAAGGCCGGAATGGTCAGGCTGATGCGGTCGAACGGAGCTTCGGGCGGCAGGGGATCAGGGGTAAGGCGGAGTATCCGCCGTTCCTCATCGGCGCGCGGATCGGTGTTGGGGAACAAAGAGGCGATATGGCCGTCGGCCCCCATCCCCAGCCAGCTGAGCGTGAAATGCGGCACCTGCTCCATGACCGTGAGCGTGACAACTTCCGCCCCCGCGGGTTCGAACAGCGCGCGGATGCGGCCGGTATTGCTGGCGGGATGGTCGCTCGGCACCACGCGGTCATCCCCCGGCCAGACCAGCAGCCGCGAAAAATCGAGATTGCGCGTCAGCAGCTCATCGAAAATTGGGAACGGGGTGGAGCCGCCGGGCACCGTGATCGAGACCGGCCCCGCGCTTGCCGCCAAGGCCGCGCCTAGCTGCCCAGCGATGTGATCGGCGATCTGCGCCGCGCCTGTGGCGGCGATGATTTTAAGATTATCCATCGCCGCCACCTTACATCGTTCCGTTGGAATGCGGAGACTATTTCAGCGTTTGCGTAAGGAACCAGACGCGTTCTTCGGCCATGTCGGTCCAATCGTCCAGCAAACCATCGGTGGCATTGTCGCCCGCATCTTCCGCGAGCGGCTTCATACCCTTCAGGCGCCTGACCATCGCGGCGTTGTCGTCGCGCAATTCGCGTACCATCGCATCTGCGTCGAGGGAGGTATCGTCCTGATCCTTCACCTGCGTGTGCTTGGCGACCGACCCGATCGAGGTCAGCGTGGCTTCGCCCTGCTTACGCACCCGCTCGCCGATCACGTCGATCTGGTCGCGAATTTCGATCGCCTGTTCGTCGAACAGCAAATGCAGGTCGCGAAAGCGTGGCCCGGCCAGGTGCCAGTGGAAATTCTTGGTCTTGAAGAACAGCGCCATATGGTCGGCCAGCAGCCCGTTAAGCTCGCTGATAAGCGCAGTTTTCGAATTATCGCCTTGTTCGGCCATAAGAATTCTCCTGTTTGTTTGTAAATATATCCAAACAACGGAGACGAGCGGCTTAGGTTTCCTGCCGATTAGCGATTGATTCAATCGTCAAAAGCGATCAAGCGGCCATACTGCGGGCGCTTAATCCGATCACGATGGCAGCCACCCCGATTACGAACGCAAGGATAAGGCGCACCTTGCGCAGCGGTACGGTATTCTCCAGCTCCTCGCCAAGCAGCCAGCCCAGCGTCAGCCCCGCTCCGCCCGCCAGCGCGCCGCCGATTGCGGCCAGCCAGCCATTGCTGCTCCAGATCGCCAACGCAAAGACGATGAAGCGCGGGGAATCGCCCAATTGCCGCGCCAGCATCACGATGAACAACGCACCGAGCGAATGGGTCGGCTCCTGCGGCGCAGCATCCACTTTGCGACCTTGCCAAGCCAGTTCTACCGCTGCGAACAGCAATGCGAGTGCCACCAGCATCACCTGCGCAGCCTGCGGCATCAATCCGCCGATAAACTGTCCGGCCCAGGCCATGAACAAAGCGGTCGCAATCGCGCTGAACCACCCCACCGCGAGCAATGCGCCTGCCTGACCGCGCCGCTGCGCCATCCGCGCCAGCAGCAATTGATCGCGCCCGCCAAAACTCGTCAGCGCGACTGCCACCAGGGCGAACAGAAACCCCGAAATGTCGGTTGTCCCGGCGCGTCAGGCGTTCGCCCAGGGGCCGGTGATCGCCACCGTGACCGTGGGGCTGTAGGCATTGACGAAGAACCACTTGCCATCGGGCGACCAACAGCCGCCCGCCAGTTCCGTCTGGCGGCGCAAGCGTCCCAGTGGATAGGCCGCGCCCGCCGGGGTAATCCCGCGCAGGTAATTGTCGACCGGATCCGAATATTGGTCCTCGCATACGATCAGATGGCCGTTGGGGCTGGTGGTGAGGTTGTCGCCGAAATTGAACTGGTCGGGCGATGTGCTTTCGTAAAACAGCTCGAACATATCGTCCGATCCGGCCACACCAGGGACAAGGCGGAAGATCTGGCCGAGCTTGGCCGCCCCGCCGCTGGTCGAGCAGATATACAGCTCGCCCTCGCCCATATGCACCCCTTCCCCTCGGGCTATTTTCAGCGCACCCTTGCCCGCGCCCTGCTCGCGCAGATCGTCTTCCGGTGCCTCGACATCGGTAATATCGACCCAGCGCGCCGCATGGCGCGAACCGACCTGCATCGCGGCATCGTTCCAATTCCGGCTGTCGCGCACTCCATCGCTCAGCACCATCGCCTGCAACCTGCCACCGCGCGCCAACTGGCCCGGCACAGCGGGGATGAAGCGGTAGAAAACCGAATCGTCGCGGTCTTCGGTCAGATAGACGATGCCGGTGCGCGGATCGACGCAAGCGGCCTCGTGGTTGAAACGGCCCATGGCTGTCAGCGGAACCGCCTCTACCTGAGAAGTCGCGGCGGCGGGTACTTCGAACACCCAGCCGTGATTTTTGGCAAGTCCCTCGCCGTAACGCTGGCCCGGCCCGGTCGGCGCTTCCTCGCAGGTCAACCAGGTGCCCCAAGGCGTGATTCCACCCGAACAATTGCGAATGGTCCCGGCAAGGCTGCGAAATTCCCGCTCCACCGCCAGCGTATCGGCATCGAGCACGATGGTCGTAGTCCCGCCCGGCACGATCTCGCCATTGCGCGTGCCGTATCCGCTGGTCAGCGTGGCGCCCGCATCGTCGCTCGGGATCAATTCATGGTTGCGCAGCAGCGCGATACGCCCGCCGCCCAAATCGATGCAGCCCATCCCGTCGGCCTTGTCCGGCACCGTTCCGCCATCGCTCATCGCATCGCCGAGGCTGGAAAGGGTGCGGTAGGAAAACCCTTGCGGCAAGTCGAGCAATCCGGCCGGATCCTCCACCAGCGGGCCGTAATCCACAAATTCGCGCATCGGCGTAGCGGAGGCCTGCATCCCGCCGCCAGCCGGATCACGAAACGTACACCCGCTCGCGGCCAACGCCGCAAACGCGCTGCCGGTCCCTGCCAGAAACTTGCGGCGATCGGCGGTAAGCGGCTTGGTCATTGCGAGCGACTCCTGCGTCTGTGTGCGGCTTGGCACCTAATATAGGTAAGGTGACGCCGCTATGACAGGAAAGCTGGAGCGGGTGAAGGGAATCGAACCCTCGTCGTCAGCTTGGGAAGCTGCTGCTCTACCATTGAGCTACACCCGCAACTGCAAGCAGCGCGCCTTTGCCGCAGCTGTGGTCCTGCGTCAAACGATACGCGGTTCAATGATCGATGCGTTTGCGGAAGGTTTCTGGCAGGAACAGCAGCCCGACTGCCAGCGTCATGGCGATTACCAGCACCGGGTACCACAGGCCGTAATAGATGTCGCCGGTCCATGCCACCATCGCAAAGGCCGTGGTCGGCAGGAATCCGCCGAACCAGCCATTGCCGATGTGATAGGGCAGGCTCATCGAGGAATAGCGGATGCGCGCGGGGAACATTTCCACCAGCAGCGCGGCAATCGGGCCGTATGTCATGGTAACGACCAGCACCAGCCAGACCAGGATCAGCACCACCATGAAATGATCGACGCGGGCGGGATCGGCCTCGGCCGGATAGCCTGCCGCTTTCAGTTCGGCGGCGACCAGCGTGCGGAACGCCTCTATCTCTACGGCGCGCACGCGTGGTTCGTTGATCTCTGGATCGGGCGCGACGATGACGGCATCGCCCACCCTGATGCGCGAGAGCGCGTTGGGCGCTGCATCGGTAACCCTATAGCTGAGTCCGGTACCGGCCAGCGTGGCCTTGGCGATATCGCAGCTCGTCGTATCGAAATTGTTCTTGCCGATAGGATCGAACTGGAAACTGCATTCGGGTGCATAGGCTTCGACCGTGATCGGCGCGTTGCTCTGCGCCTCTGCCAACGCTGGATTGGCAGCGGCAGTGAGCAGGTAAAAGGCCGGAAAATAGCTGATCGCTGCCAGCGCCAGCCCGGCCATGATGATCTTCTTGCGCCCGATCTTGTCGCTCAGCCACCCGAACACGATGAAGAACGGCGTGCCGATCACCAGCGCCACGGCGATCATGATATTGGCGGTTGCCCCGTCCACCTTCAGCACGCGTTCGAGGAAGAACATCGCGTAGAATTGTCCGGTGTACCAGACCACCGCCTGCCCGGCGACCGCGCCGAACAGCACGATCAGCACCAGCTTGAGGTTGGTCCATTTGGCGAAGCTTTCGCGTAGCGGGGTCTTGGTGACCGCGCCTTCATCCTTCATCCGTTGGAAAACCGGGCTTTCGGAAAGCTGCAAACGGATCCACACCGATATTGCCAGCAACAGGATCGAAATCAGGAACGGCACGCGCCAGCCCCAATCGGCAAAGGCCTCCTCGCCCATCGCGGTGCGCAGCGAGATCACCACGATCAGCGCGGCGAACAATCCCACCGTCGCGGTGGCCTGGATCCAGCTGGTGAAGAAGCCGCGCTTGCCCTCGGGTGCATGTTCCGCCACGTAAGTCGCCGCGCCGCCATATTCGCCGCCCACGGCAAGGCCTTGCAGCAGCCGCAGAGTGACCAGGATCAGCGGTGCCGCCACCCCGATGCTGGCATAGTTGGGGAGCAGGCCCACGCCGAATGTCGCCAGCCCCATCAGGATCATCGTGGCAAGAAAAGTCGTCTTGCGCCCGATCCTGTCCCCGATCGCGCCGAACAGCAGCGCGCCGAAGGGCCGAACTATGAAACCTGCACCGAACGCCGCCAGCGCGAGGATAAAGCCGGTCGTCTCGTTTACTTGCGAGAAGAACTGCGCGGCGATGAACCCGGCGAGCAGCCCGTAAAGGAAGAAATCGTACCATTCGAACACGGTGCCGAGCGAACTGGCGAGGATGACCTTGATTTCCTCGTGCCGGGTAGCCGCCCGGTCTTGTTCGTTCTCGATCGCTTCGTTCATGCCGTCCCCCAAACCACTTGGCGCGGCCTAGCGGAGCTATTGCGGCGGAACAATCACGGGTTTGCACGATAGACTCCCCGCACCCCCTTTGCGCCGCGCGGAGCTACGGCTAGGGCCGAGTACGAAATAAAATTACCGGAGAAATCACATGCGCCAGATTCATCATTTCCTTGCGGGAGGGTCGGACAGCACCGGCACGCGCACGCACGATATCTGGAACCCTTCCACCGGCGAAGTGCAGGCGCAGGTTACGCTGGGCGACGCCGCATTGCTCGACCGCGCAGTGGCGACCGCGCGCGAGGTCCAGCCCGGCTGGGCCGCGACCAATCCGCAAAAGCGCGCCCGGGTAATGTTCCGCTACAAGGAACTGATCGAGGCCAATATGCAGGAGCTCGCCGAGCTGCTTTCCAGCGAGCACGGCAAGGTCATCGACGACGCGAAAGGCGACGTGCAGCGCGGCCTCGAAGTGATTGAATATGCTTGCGGCATCCCGCAGGTGCTCAAGGGCGAGTACACCCAGGGCGCCGGGCCGGGCATCGATGTCTATTCCATGCGCCAGCCGCTCGGTATCGGGGCGGGTATCACTCCGTTCAACTTCCCCGCGATGATCCCGATGTGGATGTTCGGCATGGCGATTGCCGCAGGCAACGCGTTCATCCTGAAGCCCAGCGAACGCGATCCCAGCGTGCCGGTGCGCCTGGCTGAATTGTTCGTGGAAGCCGGCGCACCCGAAGGGCTGCTGCAAGTGGTCCATGGCGACAAGGAAATGGTGGACGCGATCCTCGACCACGAGGATATTTCCGCTGTCAGCTTCGTCGGATCGAGCGACATTGCGCATTACGTGTACAAGCGCGGTGTCGCAGCGGGTAAGCGCGTGCAGGCGATGGGCGGCGCGAAGAACCACGGTATCGTGATGCCGGACGCGGATCTCGACCAGGTGGTCAACGACCTGTCTGGCGCAGCTTTCGGCTCTGCTGGCGAGCGTTGCATGGCGCTGCCCGTGGTGGTCCCGGTGGGCCAGGACACGGCGGAGCGGCTGCGTGACAAGCTGATCCCGGCGATCAACGGCCTGCGCATCGGCGTATCCAACGATCCCGACGCGCATTACGGCCCGGTCGTCACTCCCGAACACAAGGCGCGGGTGGAAGGCTGGATCGACACGGCGGAAAAGGAAGGCGCGGAAGTCGTAATCGACGGGCGCGGCTTCTCGCTACAGGGTCACGAGAAAGGCTTCTTCGTCGGCCCCACGCTGCTCGACCGGGTGACTCCGGACATGGAGAGCTATCAAGAGGAAATTTTCGGCCCGGTCCTGCAGATGGTCCGCGCCGACGATTTCGAGCACGCGTTGCGCCTGCCGAGCGAGCACCAATACGGCAACGGCGTCGCGATTTTTACGCGCAACGGCCATGCGGCGCGCGAATTCGCGCACCGTGTGAATGTCGGCATGGTCGGCATCAACGTGCCGATCCCGGTGCCCGTCGCCTATCATAGCTTCGGCGGGTGGAAACGCAGCGGCTTCGGCGATGTGGACCAGTACGGCACCGAGGGCCTGCGTTTCTGGACCAAGGTCAAGAAGGTCACCCAGCGCTGGCCCGACGGCACAGCGGACGCGGACAATAAGGACGCGTTCATCATTCCGACGATGGGGTAATCCCTACCTTTTGCGCCCTTCCCCCCTCCGCCAAGAAAAGCTACGCGCACTCTTATGACAGGACAATTCCAGCTTACCGAAGAACAGCTTGCGATCCAGGACATGGCGCAGCGTTTTACCGCCGATAACATCACGCCCTTTGCCGGCGAATGGGACGAAAAGAAGCACTTTCCGGTCGATGTGATCAAGCAAAGTGCAGAGCTTGGCTTCGGCGCGATTTACGTGTCCGAGGAATCGGGCGGCATCGGGCTCGGGCGCTTGGAAGCGGCGCTGATCATGGAGGCGATGGCCTATGGCTGCCCGACCACCAGCGCGTTCATTTCGATCCACAATATGGCGAGCTGGATGATCGATGAATTCGGCGGCGACGATGTAAAATCGCGTTATCTGCCCGATCTCGTCAGCATGGAGAAAATCGCTTCATACTGCCTCACCGAACCCGGCAGCGGATCGGATGCTTCGGCGCTGCGGGCCGAAGCGAAATTGGACGGCGATCACTACATTCTCAACGGCACCAAGCAGTTCATATCCGGCGGCGGCGTGAACGATGTTTACGTCACCATGGTCCGCACCGGCGAGCACAAGACCAAGGGCATCACTTGCCTCGTCATCGACAAGGACACACCCGGCGTCAGCTTCGGTGCGCCGGAGAAGAAGCTGGGTTGGAACGCCAGCCCCACCGCTCAAGTCATCTTCGAAGATGCGCGCGTTCCGGCGGCAAACCGCGTGGGCGATGAGGGCGAAGGTTTCCGCTTCGCCATGATGGGTCTGGACGGCGGGCGGCTGAACATCGGCGCTTGCTCTCTGGGCGGGGCGCAGCGCTGCCTCGACGAAGCGGTGGCCTACACCAAGGAACGCCAGCAATTCGGCCAGCCGGTGGCCGATTTCCAGAACACGCAGTTCATGCTGGCAGACATGGCGACGGATTTGGAAAGCGCTCGTGCGCTGCTTTACCTCGCCGCGGCCAAGGTTACCGAAGGTGCGCCAGACAAATCCCGCTTCTCTGCCATGGCAAAGCGCCTCGCGACCGATAATGGCAGCAAGGTCGTGAACGACGCGCTGCAATTGTTCGGCGGCTATGGCTATCTGAAAGACTACCCCATCGAACGCTTCTGGCGCGACCTGCGGGTGCACTCGATCCTTGAAGGCACCAACCAGGTGATGCGCATGATCGTGGGCCGCGATTTGTTGCGGCAGTGACCTTTCAAGTTGTTCAGCCAAGGTTTCGCTCTTCAGGGCAAACGGGAAATATTGAAATGATGAAACCCCCAAGCCAAATCGTTCGTCCTGCGGAGCAACGGCGTATGCCCGAGCGTCTCGAAGGATTTCATAAATGACAGACCAGATTCACATCCACACGCATGGCCGCGTGGGCCATATCTCCCTGAACAGGCCCAAGGCGCTACACGCGCTGACGCTGGAAATGTGCCACGCGATGAGCGCCGCGCTGAGCGAATGGGCCGGTAACGATTCGATCGAAGCGGTGATCCTCGACCACGCGGAAGGGCGCGGGTTCTGTGCAGGCGGCGATATCGCTTTCCTGCGCGATTCCGCGCTGAACGATGGCGGCGTGTCGGGGCGCAAGTTCTTCCATGACGAGTATCAGCTCAACCACCAGATGTTCACTTACGAGAAGCCGATCGTGTGCTTCATGGATGGCATCACGATGGGCGGCGGCGTGGGGATCGCGCTGCCGAGCAAATATCGTGTCGCGACCGAGAACACGCGCCTCGCCATGCCGGAAACGGGCATCGGCCTGTTCCCCGATGTCGGCGGAGGCTGGCACCTCTCGCGGCTTGGCGGGCGGCTGGGCCAATTTCTCGCACTGACGGGCGCGCGGCTGGACGGGGCTGAGTGCCTGTGGGCCGGCCTCGCGACGCATTACGTGCCGAGCGAGATGCTCGCCGATGCGAAGGCGCGAATTATCGAAAAGCCGGGCCGTATTGCGGGCGTGCTGTCCGAGATGGTGGGATCACCGCCCAAGGCGCGGATCGAGGCCAATGCAGACAAGATCGCGAAGCACTTCGCTTCCGATCGTTACGAGGATATCCTCGCCAGCCTCGAGGCGGAGGATAGCGACTGGTCGCATAAGGAGCGCGACACGCTCGGCACCAAGAGCCCGCAGACCTGCAAGGTGGCGCTACGCCAATTGGCGGAGAGCGCGGAGCTGACCGACTTCGCCGATAATATGCGCATGGAATATCGCATCGCCAGCCGCGTGATCACGCGCCCCGATTTCGCCGAGGGTGTGCGCGCGGTGATTACCGACAAGACGAATGATCCGAAATGGGATCCCCCGGTACCGGAAGAAGTGAGCGAAGAATTGATCGACGCGATTTTTGCCCCGCTACCAGAGGGCGAGGAGTGGGTGCCGCTCGGTTGACAGCCTCCGGTTCCCAGCCCCTGTTCCGTCACCCTGAACTTGTTTCAGGGCCCATTTTGGCACTAGGTGCTGCACCATATGGCTCAGCGCCAAGCCCGTAAATGGATGCTGAAACGAGTTCAGCATGACGGGTTATTTTGTTTCAGGAGATCGTCCCCGTGCCCACTTACGAAACTATCACCGTCGAGACCGATGCGCAGGGAAATGCCGGCGTCACCCTGGTCACGCTAAACCGGCCCAAGGCGCTGAATGCGCTTAACTCCAAAATCCTCGAAGAGTTGATCGACGCTTTCGCCGCTTATCAGGCAGATGACAGCCAGCTTTGCGCGGTGCTGACCGGATCGGGCGACAAGGCGTTTGCCGCAGGCGCAGACATCAAGGAAATGTCCGAAAAACCCGCCGCCGATTTCTATCTCGACGATTTCTTCTCGCCATGGACCAGCGAAATCGTGAAGAAGACCCGCAAGCCGTGGATCGCGGCGGTTAACGGTTTTGCGCTGGGCGGCGGGTGCGAACTTGCCATGATGGCGGATTTCATCATCGCCAGCGACCGTGCGAAGTTCGGCCAGCCGGAGATTACGCTGGGCGTGGCCCCCGGCATGGGCGGCAGCCAGCGCCTCACTCGCGCCATCGGCAAGTCCAAGTCCATGGAAATGTGTCTGACAGGCCGCATGATGGACGCCGAAGAGGCCGAGCGCGCCAATCTGGTGGTGCGCGTGGTGCCGCATGACGAGTTGCTTGGCAGCGCTCTGAAAACCGCCGCAAAGATCGCCTCAATGCCGCCTATGGCCGCGATTGCGAACAAGGAAATGGTCAATGCTGCGTTTGAAAGCACGCTGGACCAAGGCCTCGTGATGGAACGCCGCATCTTCCAGATCCTCACTGCGAGCGAGGATAAGGCGGAGGGTATGGCGGCGTTTGTCGAGAAGCGTGAGGGCAAGTGGACTGGGAGATAATCCTTAAAGGTGGCGGCCTTCTGGTCGCCGGTATTCTTTTTGTCTGGCTTGGTTTCCTAAGCTGGAGGTACCGGCGCGAAGAGCGAATTAACCTGATCGAGGCTGCTATCCTCAAAGCGACCGACACCAATCCACTTCCCCGCAACCGGTCGGACCGTGTGATGGCCTACATCCAACCGGTTTTGTTTTTGGTTTTCGGGCCGCTAATGATCGTTGGAGGGGTCGGAATCCTATCGCTCCTCGGAGAATGAAATGAAAATCGCATTTATCGGTCTTGGTAATATGGGTGGGGGGATGGCCGCCAACCTTGTGAAGGCGGGGCATTCGGTGCGCGCTTTCGATTTGAGCGCCGAGGCGCTGGATGTCGCCAAGGCCAATGGCTGCGCCACTTTTATGGCGGCGAGCGAGGCGGTGAAAGGCGTTGATGCGGTGGTTTCGATGCTGCCCAATGGCGCGATAGTGAAGTCGGTTTATGAGACGGATGTGATCGGCCACGCGCCTGCCGGTGCGGCATTGCTCGATTGCTCGACCATCGATGTCGCCACGGCGCGCGAAGTGATTTCGGCGGCGGAGAGCGCGGGTTACGACATGGTCGATGCGCCCGTCAGCGGTGGGATCGCGGCGGCGAATGGCGGCACGCTGACCTTTATGGTCGGTGGCAGCGAAACGGCCTTTAAGCGCGCCGAGCCGATCCTGCAGGCGATGGGCAAGGCGGTGATCCATGCGGGCGATGCGGGCAACGGACAGGCCGCGAAAATCTGCAACAATATGCTGCTCGCGATCCATATGATCGGCACATCCGAAGCATTCAAAATGGCCGAGAAACTTGGCCTCGATCCGCAGACATTCTACGATATTTCCAGCGTTTCCAGCGGCCAGAACTGGTCGATGACCTCCTATTGCCCGGTCCCCGGCGTCGGCCCGCAAAGCCCGTCGGATAATGACTACCAAGGCGGCTTCGCCTCTGCGCTGATGCTGAAGGATTTGCGCCTCGCGATGGAAGCGGCCGACAGCGCCGATGCCGCCGTACCGATGGGCGCGCGGGCAGCCTCGATCTACGAGGATTTCAACGGCGCGGGCAATGGCCAGCTGGATTTCTCGGCGATCATCAAGACTTTCTAATGTCGCGGCCCCTCATCCAACTGCGACCAGGCAGCAAGCCGCCAAATCTCCGTGGAGAAGGATAGCGAAGGTTAAGAGCGAAGCGATTTACCGTAGCTTGAATGAGCGTCTCAAGCGCCCGCAATCTCATCCAGCACCCGCTCCAGCCACGCCCTCGGGGCACTCCTTCGCCCGATATCGGCGACGAATTCCTGCCCCCGCGCGACGCTGCGCAGCCGCTTGCCGGGCAACCAGCGATCGGCGCGGTCGTGATAGCTCAGACCTCCGCGCTTCAGCCAGTCGGGCCGGTTCCACAGCGTAAGCGGACCGCCCGCCACGGTCAGCCGCAACGCCTCGCTCGCCCGCCGCGCGGTGCGCCCTTCCCCGCGATAGATCACGTCGTTCGAACGATGCCGCCCAATGGCGTGCGGATGGTTCAATGCGAGCAGGTCCGGCGGTGTCTCGCGGGACAGGTCGATGATGCGCTCGATCCATTGATAGCCGAAGATACGGTGATGCGGCTCGCCGGTCGCCTCCTCGCGGAACAGGCCGAAGAACACGAAGACATCCCCTTTGCCCACGCCCTGGTTGAGGAGGTGGGTCTGCGCCGCGCCGCATTGGCCGAACAGGCACTCGCCGCTGTCGAGAAACATCGGATCGTGATGGCACAGATCGCCTGCGCCCAGCTTGCCCTTGCTGGCCTGCGCTGCGTGATCGCCCAGCCCCAGATCGCCGTAAGTCGTCCGTGAAAACTGCCTGGTATCGGGGATCGGCAGGCTCAGCGGCCGGCCATCCACTATGGGCGAAGGCCCACCGCCCGATGCGCTGTCGAAGCCTTTCCTGCTGAAGATAATTCGCATCGCTTTGCCATAGCCGAAGGCGCCGCAGATGTTACCCTGCTTGCGCTTTTGCGCCGAACCATTAGGCCTCGGCCGATGACTGTAACCGCACTGATCATGGCCGGAAAACGGTCCGGCACGCTCGATCCGCTGGCGGCCCGGGCTGGCGTCACGCAGAAATGCATGGTGCCGATCGACGGCAGGCCGCTGATCGAGCACACTCTCGCCGCGGTCGCGGGCAGCGCGCTCGTCGGCGAAATACGCATCGTGGTGCATGAAACGGGCGAAATCGCGCAAATTCCACTCGCCGCCCAATTGATGGCAGAGGGGCGGCTGCAATTCATCGACGCGGCGTTCAATCTGGTCGACAGCGTGTTCGCCGGGGCCGAGGGGGCGCAATTCCCGATCCTGCTGACCACGGCAGACAATGTTCTGGTTACCAGCGAAGGCTATGACGAATTTATCCAAGGCTGCCTGGCCGAAGATGCCGGTGCTGCCGCCGCGCTGGCCAGCGAGGAAGCCGTCAAGGCATCCGACCCGCGCGGCCAGCTTAAATTCTACAACTTCGCCGATGGCGGCTTTTCCAACTGCAACACCTATTGGCTTGGCCACGAGCAAGCGCTGGGCGCGGCAGAGATATTCCGCGGCGGCGGGCAGTTCATCAAATATCCCGGGCGGATCGCCAAGGCGTTCGGCGTGCTCAACCTGGCGCGGTTCTATTTCGGCAAAGCGGACCGGCACAAATTGTTCGAGAAGCTTTCCCGGCGGTTCGGCTTTCGCTTGCGCACTGTGGTGGTTTCCAATGGCGAGTTCGCGATCGATGTCGATGAGGAGCGATCCTACGCTATTGCCGAGACGCTTTTGAAGAAACGGCACAGCTGAACAAGCCATGCGCCGTTTGATGGGCAATATTGGCTGGCTGCTGGGGGGACGCGGCTTCAACGCGGTGCTCAGCCTGATCTATCTAGCGTTGGCCACGCGCACGCTGGGGCTGGACGGCTTCGGATATTTCGCAATCATCGTGGCGCTGGGGCAGGCGGTTACCGGAATCGCCAATTTTCAGACCTGGCAATTCGTGGTGCGCTGGGGCGCGGGCGAGGATGGCCCGGCAGACGCTACCGGCTTCGCCATCGCGCTAGATATTCTGTCGGTCGCGATGGGCGCGGTGATCGCTGCAATATTGGTCTACACCGCGCAATTATGGCTGCCCTTGCCAGACGAGTTGCTGTGGGTCGCCTTCGGCTTCTGCATTATCTCGCTTCTATCCATTCGCACCACGCCAACCGGGTTGCTGCGGCTGCGCTTTCAATACGGGCTCGCCACGGCGGCGGAGGCGGTCCAGCCCGCGATCCGCGCGGGCGGCGCGATCCTGGCATGGCTATTCATGCCGACCGTTTTGGGCTTCATCCTGGCCTGGGCAGCAGCGGAAGTGGCCGTGGCGGCCACGCTGTGGATCGTCGCCGCGCGGCAGGAGCGGATCGACCTCAGCCGTATTTCCCTGCTCCAGATCCCGCGAGATCATGCCGACGCTTGGCGCTTCGTATGGTCCACGAACATGACCGGCAGCCTGAATATCGGGGGCAAGCAGATCATGATCCTGCTGGTCGGATCGATCGGCGGCGAAGCGTTTGCGGGCGGTTTCAGGGTGGCGAGCCAGCTGGGCCAGGCGCTCGTCTCGCTCGCGCAGACCGTGTCCAAGGCGATCTATCCCGAGCTGGTCCATGCCAAGGATGCGGCGCATGACATGGCGCGGCGCATGGCCAATATCGCGCTGGTCGCGGGCATCGTGGCGGTGGCGTTCGCTCTGCTGTTTGGCCGTTGGGGGCTGGTGGCCATTGCGGGACAGGAATTTCGCGTATTCTACTGGGCGATGGTCATCCTCGCCATTGCCGGGGCGATCGAACTGGTCGGGGCGAGCCTGGAATCGCTGCTGGTCAGCGCCGGCAAGGCCGGGCGCGCATTCCTCATCCGGCTGGGGCCGACCATGCTCGCTTTCGCGCTGCTATCCACCGCGATGGAATGGAACGGGCTGAAAGGTGCAGCACTCGCGGTTTTGGGTGCGAGCGCGCTGGCGGTAATCGGGTTCTGGGTGGCGATTATCTCGTTGCAGCAAATCAAGATCACGGTCGAGCGACCGCGCGAGGAAACACCGCCGCAGGGTTAGGCCCCCGGCACTCCCAGTATCTCCGCCTCTTGCCGCAGCCGCGCAGCAGCGCCCGGATTGGCAGCCACCGCATCCCTCAGCGCCTTCGCAGCTCGGTCCGGTTGGCCAAGGGCAATGCGGCTTCGCATCAGCATCACCCAGCCTTCGATATTGGCAGGGTTGGTCTGCAGCTTGCCTTCCAGGCTCGCGACCATCCCTTCAGCCATATCGCGCTGCTCGCCCGGTGGGATGTTTCCGGCGGCGGTAATTTGCTGGCGGCTGGGACCGGGAATGGCGTTCCCGGCGGTCAATTCCGCGCCTGGCCGAGACGCTTCGGCCTGGGCTAGCTGGGCGGAAGTGTCGATCGAGTTGATCTTGCCGACCTGTTCGATCGTCTGGCGCAGATTCGGTACCCACGGCGCGCCCGGCGGTGAATCTTCCAGCAATGCAGTCCAGTCTGCGATGGCCCCTGCCGAGTCGCCATCGAGATCCTTCTTCACAGCCAGGAAATAGCGTGAGCGGGCATCCGAAGGATCAAGCGCAACGGCCTTGCGAAACGCCTCAACCGCAGCGGCAGGCATGGGATCGCGTTCGCTTTCCATGATCCGCGCTTCGCCCAAAGCGGACCACAGCACCGCGCTGTCGGGATCCCCCTCCACCGCTTGGCGATAGGCGCGCGCCGCTTCTGCAAATTCGCGTCGTTCGAAATAGGCAAAGCCCAGCGCCTGCCACGCATCTGCATCCTTGGGATCGGCCTGCGCTCTTTCGCGCAGGGTTTCGATGGATTCGGGGCCTTCCGGTGCAGCCTCGGCAAGTTCGGCCGGCGCCGGATCACCGCGCATTACCGACCAGCCGATGGCGCCCGCTGCCGCCAACAAGGCAATTGCGAGCACCGCCCATGCCCATTTCGAGGTGTTCGCAGTGTCGTTCATCTGATCCATGATGCCGCGCTAACACGGCAGAGCGAGGTGACCAAGATCACATCGTTTGGGGGTGGCACAATTCGACAATACGGTTATGGTAGGCAGAAATAATATGAGACGGGGTCGCACCGTTTGCACGCTAAGAGGGGGGTGCTGGTGCCGGAACGCTATCGCGTAGCCATTGTCGGATCGGGCCCCGCCGGGCTGAGTGCTGCCGGTCATGCAGCAGCGCTCGGCATGAGCCACGTCCTGCTGGAAAAGACCGACCACCTTTCCGATACGATCTACAAGTATCAGAAGGGCAAGCACGTGATGGCCACGCCCAGCAATCTGGTGCTGCGCAGCGATCTCGATTTCGATGCCGGAAAGCGCGAATTCATCCTCGACACCTGGGACGAGCAGGTGGCCGCGCAGGGCGTCAAGTTCCAGCTGAATTGCGAAGTAACGGAGATTACCGGGGAAACCGGCAATTTCACGCTCAAGCTGAAAGATGGCTCCACCATCGAGTCCGAAGCCGTGGTGCTCAGCATCGGCACGCAGGGCAATCCGAACAAGCTGCGCTGCCCCGGTGCGGATCTGCCGCTCATCCAGTATCAGCTGGATGATCCGGGCGAATATTACGACGAGCATATTACCGTTGTCGGATCGGGCGATGCGGGGATCGAAAACGCGCTGGGCCTGTGCGCCGATGCGGCGCAGAACAACACCGTCTCCATCCTCAACCGCGGCGTCGATTTCGCCCGTGCAAAGGGTGCGAACGTCAAATTGCTGGAAGAAGCAGAGGCTGATGGCCGCCTCAATGTCCTGCGCGAAACCAGTCCCAAAGAAGTGCGCCCCGGCGAATTGGTGCTGGAGACGCGCGACGGCGAAGAAACGATCAAGTGCGACCGGATTATCGCGCGCACCGGCTCCCAACCCCCGCGCGGTTTCGTGGAAGCCATCGGGATCGAATTTTCCAGCGAGGAGCGCGATGCGTTCCCCAAGCTGACACCCAGTTTCGAGACCACCAAGAACGGCGTCCACGTGATCGGGGCGCTGGCCGGATATCCGCTGATCAAGCACTGCATGAATCAGGGCTATGACGTTGTCGAATTCCTTAACGGCAACACCGATCTGAAACCGGCGGACGAGCCCATCCTGGCCGAAAAGTTCGAGGCTCTGCCCGGTGCCAAATCGGTGGATGAATGGCTGGAAGCCTTCGGCAGCAACGTCATCATCCTGAAGGAGCTCAGCCCGCTGCAATTGCGCGAGCTGATGCTGGATAGCGATGTTCACGCCTACAAGGCGGGAGACACGATCTTTACCGTCAACGAGCCCGGCAGTTCGATGTTCTGCATCGCGCAAGGCTCGGTCGCCGTGCAAGTCGACCCGAACGATCCCAGCATCACCGTGCCGATCGAGGAAGGCTCAATCTTCGGCGAGGTCGGCCTGATTTCCGGCCGCAAACGCGGTGCAACTATTCGCGCTGCCGAGCCGACCGTGTGCCTGGAGCTCAGCCGTAATGCCGCGCTGAAATTGCTGGCCACCGCACCATCGGCCAATCGCGCGGTCAACCGGATCTCGATCGAACGTCAGCTGCTGCAGATGTTCCGCAGCGGGTTGACCCCCGCCGATGTGGAGGAACTGGTCGAGGCCGCCGAAGTGGTCGATGTACGCGCCGGCGAAGTCGTGATCGAGGAAGGGGCGGACGACAAGGATATCTATATCATCCGCCGCGGATCGATGATCGTGGAAAAGAATATCGGCGATCATCCGGTCTTTCTCAGCTACCTTCCCGCAGGCTCCTATGTCGGCGAAATGGCGGTGATCGACGGTTCGGCCCGCACCGCGACGGTCAAGGCCGCGATCAAGTCCGAAGTTGTGCGTTTCCCGGGCGAGGCATTCATGCGCCTGCTCGATCGCAAGCCCGACCTGCGCGAACGCGCGCTATCCGACATGGCCGGCCGGCGCGAGATCAACAGCTTCATCGAAAGCAAGAAGGACAGTTTCGGCGGCGCGGTCGACATGTATTCGCAAACCGCGCAATTCCTGCTCGATCAGGGGCTTGGCGAAGCGACCGACGTGTTGTTGATCGACGAAACCCTGTGCGTCGGCTGCGATAATTGCGAGAAGGCCTGCGCCGACAGTCATGAAGGGCTTAGCCGCCTCGACCGCGAAGCCGGGACCACTTACGCCCATCTGCACGTCCCCACATCCTGCCGCCATTGCGAACATCCGCATTGCATGGCCGATTGCCCGCCAAACGCAATCAAGCGCGGCCCCGATGGCGAAGTGTTCATCGACGAGACCTGCATCGGCTGCGGCAATTGCCAGCGCAACTGTCCGTACGGCGTGATCCGGATGGATGCCAAACCGCCGCCCAAGCCCAGCCTGCTGTCATGGCTGTTCTTCGGCAAGGGTCCCGGCCCGGGCGAGGCGAGCTATAGCTGGCGCAAGAAAAAGGCCGAGGAACAGGGCATCGCCGCGCCAAAAACCGCGATCAAATGCGATATGTGCCTTGGCATCGATGGCGGTCCGGCCTGCGTGCGCGCCTGCCCCACCGGCGCGGCGATCCGCGTAAGCCCTGAGAAATTCCTCAGCTTCACCAAGCTGGAGGATGTCGGCTGATGGCCTCGGTTGCCGATACGGGTAAGGGCGATGCCCGGCGCGATGCCGATCATGAGAGCTTTCTCACCCATAAACGGTTTCGCTATCTCTGGATTGCCTTGCTGGTTTCGATTGCCTTCGCAGTCGGTTACGCGTTGATCGATGTCGAGCCGCGCCATAATGGCGGGACCTGGTACGGTTATTTACTGGGCACGGTGGGCGTGCTGCTCATCCTGTGGCTGTCGCTGCTTGGCATTCGCAAACGCGCGATGACCGAAGGGCGGTGGAGCCTGAAGGCGTGGACCTCCGCCCATGTCTATCTCGGGCTCGCGCTGATTATCATCGGCACGCTGCATACCGGTTTCCAGCTAGGCTGGAATGTCCATACGCTGGCCTATGCGCTGATGATGCTGGTGATCCTGTCGGGTATTTACGGCATCATTGTATATTCGCGCCTGCCCACGCCACTTTCCAATAATCGCAACGAGATGACGCGCGGACAGATGGTGGAATCGCTCGGCGCGCTGGACCGTCAGCTGGAAAGCGCCGCGCAGCCGCTGGGCCGGGAAGAAAGCGATCTGGTAATCGCCGCGCTGGACCAGGACGTGTTCAAGGTCGGTCTGATGTCGCGCCTTGCCGGACGGATCCCCAATTGCAGGACTTCCAAGGCGCTCAAGCGGTTCGAGGGCTATGGCGACGAAGAGGCGATCGTCAAGGTGCGCGGTCTGCTGGAACGGCGCAAGGAACAGCTCGGCCAGGTCCGCCGCCACATGCGTTACAAGGCGCTATTGGAAGTGTGGCTGTTCATCCATATCCCGGCAACGATCGCGCTGATCGCGGCGCTGATCGCCCATGTCGTTAGCGTGTTCTACTATTGGTGAGGCAGCAGACATGACTTTCCTCATCCGCACTATCCAGCGCAAGGTCGACGGTACCGATATCGTGCGCGAGCGCGAGGTTGCCGAAACCAGCCTGCGGATTGGCCGCGCTTCGGAAAACGAACTGCATTTGGCCGATCTGGCGGTGGAGCAGCACCACGCCACGATAGAAGCAGCCGATGGCGGGCAGGTCCACGTCGCGGCAGCCAGCAAGCTGGGCTTTACGCTGAACGGCAAGGTCACGCAGGACGCAATGATCGATCCGCGTCAAGGCGCAGAGCTTGGCTTTGGCAGCTTCCGCCTGACATTGTCGCAGGATGGCGATTCCCCGGTGATGATCACCGTCGCGCAGGCGGCTCAGGCCGAAGGTGCGGGCGACGTGCTGCGCGGTTTCGCCCTCGCCTCTGCCCTGCCCAGCAAACGCGTGATGGCGTGGGGCGCTCTGGCCGCAATCCTGATAGCGTTCCTGACGATCCCCGTTTTCTCACACCTCACCCGCGACAAGATCACCGATCCCGATATCGACACTCAGGGCGCGGTGATGTTGGATGCCAGCTGGTCCAGCGGCGCGCTGAGCGTGGCGCATCACGATCTGGAAGATAATTGCGAGGCGTGTCACGTCGATGCTTTCGTGTCCGTCCAGGATGCCACCTGCAAATCCTGCCATACGGAAATCATGGATCACGCCGATATCTCGCGGCAAGTCGCCAGCACCGGGCCGATGGATTGGGGCGAAGACCTGCTGTGGTCGGTCGCCGAAACCTTCGGCAAGGAAGGCCCTGGCAGCTGCACCATGTGCCATTCCGAACATGAGGCCGCCCCGCGCCTGGAAATCACCAGCCAGCAATTCTGCGCCGAATGCCATGACGGAATGGATGCCCATCTGACCGACACCGAATTTGCCAATGCCGGCAATTTTGAAGATTCGCACCCGCAATTCAAGGCGGTGCTGTTAACCGGACCGGGCGAGGACAGCATGACGCGGCTTTCGCTGGACGAAAATCCGCGCGAATATACCGGGCTTAAATTCCCGCACGGTCTACATATGGACGAACGCGGCGGCGTGGCGCAGATGGCCACGAGGCTGGGTGCAAAGGCCGGTTACGGTGAGGCGCTGGTGTGTGCCGATTGTCACACGCTCACTGGTGACAAACGTACCTTCCTCGATGTGAACATGGAAGAGGATTGCGAAGCGTGTCACAGCCTGGTGGTCCCCGGCGGAGGCTCGCTATCGCATGGCAGCGTGGCTACCTTGCGGCGCGAATTGGCCAGTTTCGGGAGACCTTCTGGCCGCGCGCCGGTGGCAGGGCGCACCCGCCCCGGCCAATATGCCCGCGGCGGGCTCTATTATCAGAATTTCGGCGCGCCGGTGCGCAACTATACCGCCATCACCCGCGCATTGATGCCGGGCGGTGTTTGCGGCGATTGTCATATCCCCACCACCAGCGGGGGCCAGCCGGACGTGATGCCGGTGCGCGATCAGGACCGCTATTTCACCGGCGGATATTTCACTCATACGGATCATCTGGAAGAAGATTGCACCAGCTGCCACGCGGCTGACACGTCCAACGCTTCGGCCGATCTGCTAATGCCCGGCATAGCGGTCTGCCGAGATTGCCATGTCGGCGGCGATGCGCTGGGCGTGCAGGCGGCCCTGGCGTGGCCCTATGGCGAAGCGCGCGGGGTGAAGGCGCCGCTGACCCCGGTCAGTTCCGTTGCAGGGGATCGCTCGGCGGACGAGGTTCCTTCCTCTTGCGCGATGTGCCATTCTTATCATCCACGGGGCGATAACGGCTCGGGCACTCCCGACATGCCGCATGATCGCGACCACAACAGGGGGGACGCCGACCGAGTTGCTCGGTTGGGTCGCGAGGCAGGCTGACACGCGGATGGCAAATAACGATACCATAAAACTGGTCGCGCAAATCACCGATATCCATATTGGCTTCGATCCCGATGCGAAGCCAGAAGAACTCAACCGTATCCGCTTCCGCGAGACGATCGACCGGATCACCACCGCGCCCAACGTCCCCGATTTTATGGTGCTTTCGGGCGATCTGACCGATCACGGCGACAAGGAAAGCTTCGAGAAAACCGCAGCCCTTCTGGCCGACCTGCCCTTCCCGCTGCTGCCAATGGTGGGCAACCACGATAGCCGAGAGGGGTTACTCCACGCGTTCCCCGATACGCCGCATCACGATCTGGATGCCGATGGCTATGGCTATATTCAATATGGTGTGGAGGCAGGATCGAACCTGCGTATCGTATGCCTCGATACGCTGGAACCTGGCCGGCATGGCGGCGCATTTTGCGAAACCCGCGCGGCTTGGCTGAAAAACGAACTGTCCGAACATACGGACAAGGCGGTGCTAATCTTCATGCACCACCCGCCGGTGGTTTCCGGCATCGGCTGGATGGATCCGGCACCCGAGGAACCCTGGATCACCCGTTTTGCCGATGCGATTGCCGGGCATGACAATATCGTGGGCATTCATTGCGGCCATTTGCACCGCCCGATCAACACCACGTTTCGCGGCGTGAATATGGGCGTAACAGCCTCGGTCGCTCCACTTGTGGCGATGGATTTGCGCCCGATTTCGGATGACAATGCGGATGGGCGCGAGCTGATCACCACCGAGCCGGCGACTTACGCATTGCATCGCTGGAACGGCACCGACCTGCTGACCCATTACGAAAAAACCAGCGATTGGGACGTGCTGGCAAAATACGATCCCCCGCTCCAGCCCATGATCCACGAGATGCTGGAAGAGAAGCGGCAGGGCTGAGCAGCCGGCTCCGTTCTACCAAGGCGGGCCGCGGCGTTCGCCTTGAAAGAAGGCCCTTGGCCGCGCTCTCAATTTAGCAGAACTTCGTCACCCCGGGGCCTGAGAGGGGTTACACCATTGCTTACGTGCGCCCGGAGAAAGCGCCGTCCCGAAATTCAACCTGGATGATCATGATTGTCCGGATCGCTCGGCAGGCGACCGGTGCACCGGCAGATTCTCACCGCTGCATTGCGGCCCCTCGTCCGCCGCCGCCACCCGGCACGGCGACCCAGCTGCCCATGTCGGGCTCGTCACTGACTTTCCACGGTACGCCGCCATCGGTCAGGAACAGTTGCTCCATCTCGCTGCGGTTGAACGGGCGAGAGCCGAGGCGGCCGAAGATGGCGATCTGGCCGCCGGTTTCGTCCACCGCCCGATCCCGGTCCAGTCCCTTCGACATCGACATCGCCCGGCCCTTGGTCCGTGCAAACGCGATCAGCTCGGGCTTGGGCGCAGGGCTGAAGCCGTAGAAGTTCGGTTGGCTGTCGGGCGAGGTCAGCTGCAGCACTTTCATCCCGTTACGGCCATCCGCGACATAGGCGAAGAGCGAGGCGTTGGTCGAGCCGACGATCACGTCCTGCGTATCGTTCATCTGTCCGCCCAGCGTCTCGCGCATATAGATTTGCGGGGCAGCCGGACGTTTCACGTCGAGGATCACCAACCCATCGGCACCTGCGGCGACATAGGCATAGGTCCGCGCGACATATAGCCGCCGCGCATCGGCCAGCGCTACGGTTCCGCCCGGCACGGCGACCGGATTGCGCAGATTCGTCACGTCGAACAGCTTCACACCCTCGGCATCCGTAACCCATAGATAGCGAAATTGCATCGCGCTCGCCCGGGCATCGGGCATCTCGCGCACGGCAGCCAGCTGCGGGTTCATCGGGTCCGACAGGTCCATCACAACCAATCCGCGATCCGCCGCTATATAGGCAATTTCGCCCGCCAGCGTCACGTGGTTCGCCCCGGCCAGCACGCTGCCCTCATTCCATGTCACGGCGCGGCGCAGCTTGTTGTTGCGAAATTCGCCATCTGCCATCGTGTTGATATCAACGAGGATCAGGCCTTCCTCGCTATCGGTGATGACTGCGTAATTATAGATCGGCAGGAACGGCTGTTCCTGGTTCTGCTCGCGCATTTCGACCGTGTTGCGCAGCGGATTGATCGGCTGATTGGTCGCCAGTGCCATGCAGGTCGCATTGGGCGAGGCGACATGCGTATCGTGACCCATCGCACTGAACGGCGCGGTCACGATGCGTTCGGAGAAACCTTTATTGGCAATCGCGGCGATATCGTAAACGCGGAAGCCGCCCTTGCCTTCGGCCACGAACATGTATTCGCCGCGCATCTGCAGGCAGCCCACACCGTCGCTGGTCCCTTCATGGACATTGGCGAATTGTTCGAACGGTTTGGTTTCGCCGCCGAAGTCCTCGTCGAAGGTCTGGCCCCTGATCCAGTCCTTGAGCTCGCGCCCCTGACCGCCATCTTCTGTCCGCACGAACATATCGTAATAGTCCGGATAGGCGTATTTGTGCAGGTAGCTGCCGAGCACGGCTTGTGGCTCGTCCCATTCGGTCACGCGTACCGCTTCGAACCCGTTATCCAGCCCGACCCACGCATTCATGCCGACGAAATTGACGTAATTCGTGCCCAGCAGCAGCAGCTGCGCCATGATCGCATTGTTGTCGTCCGCTTCGGACAGGTGGCAATCGGAACATTGCTTCGTTTCCGTCTTGCGCACCGTATGCGGAAAATGCGGGGCGAAAGCCTGGCTGGAGAAGCCCGCCGCGCTGATCGGCGGCTGCTGAATGTAAATTCGCTCGCGGTTGATGTTGGTGGAGCTCAGCACCAGTGCACTGGTCGAGCGGACCGGAGCGATCTGGTTGCCCTTGGTGGTCTGATGCTTGCCTAGCTGGAACATCTGGTCGCGCGCGACCTGCGGGTTGTAAGTGGCGAAGTTCCGCGTGGTTTCCTCGTCATATTTATGCGTCTTGGTCTTCCAGTTCGCCTCGATCGGCAAATGGCACCCGCCGCAACTGGTGGTCCAGCTGAGGTGGCAGGTGAAGCAGGCCATGTCCGGATCCTGATGCGCGCGGTCCTCCTGCGCGATACCTGGGCCGAATTCGAAACCGCCGGTTTCGGCGCCGGCCTTGCTCATCAACTTGGCCCGCGCCGATTTTGCGTTGAACCCGGGCGCAGTGGGATCGACGCTATCCCTGGTCAGGCTGACTTCCCATTCGAGGTCGGGATCGATGATGCTGCGCTGGATCAGCTTGCGCCGCCCGCCCGTATCCTCGGTCCATTCGAAGCGGCGCTCGCCATTCGGGTTGCGCAGCAGGGCCAGATCGTGCCCCTTGGGAGGCGCGGCCGGGCCGCTGGTGCGCAGCGTGGGATAGGCATCGGCGGTTCCGTGGCAATCCTTGCAGCCGATCTCGATCGCATTTGCCACCTCGCCATAGATCAGCCCGTTGCCGTGGCTGTCCTGCGCATAGTGGCAATCGGCGCATTGCATGCCCTTTTCGGCATGGATCGACATCAAATGGACGGACTTGCCCGGATTGATGCCCGGTTCGACGAACTTGCCCTCGCCTTCCTTGCGCCATTTCTCCGGATCATCGGGAGCGACGATTTCGCCCGCTTCGTCCAGCAGATTACCATCGCGGTCGCGCTTGAAAATGCCGCGGAAATTCCAGCCATGGCCGTGATAATCGGCGAACTGGGTATGCTCGGCCTGTTCGTTGAGATCGTAAACGTTGCGCAGGAAATCGAGATCCGCCCAGTTGCCCTTGGGCGCGGCGCCTTCCGGATTGCGGTCCAGCACTTCGAACACTTCGGCAGCGTCGGGGTATTTCTGCTCCTTCGGCCACATGAGCGGCGCGTCGGATTCGTAGTCCCACATGGTGTAGCCGAGGTAGGAATTCAGGAAAATGTTGGGCTGGTGCATGTGGCAATTCATGCATTGCGCGGTCGGAATCGCGCGGGTGAAGACGTGCCGGAGCGGGTGACCCTTTTCCTTCTGGGAATCGCCCTTGCCGCCATCCCCATGAACCTTGCCGTGACCATCGCCCTGATCGCCGGGCTGCTTCAGGCCGCCGTGACCCATCGCCTTGGCCGAACCGTAGTCGCTCCCGTGATCGTCGCTGTGATCCTCGCCATACCCGCCGCCATGCGCCTTTTGCAGCTTGGAATTGATCGTCGGATCGACCGTCTGCGTTTGCCCGTCGCGGCCATATTTGGCGTAAATCAGGCTGTGGCGCGGCTCGCGGTCATTGGCGTAGACCACGTGGCAACTGGCGCAGCCCGAATGGCGGTAATCACCCGGCTGATCATTGGTGCCCATCATCCAGGTGAAGGGATCGTTGAGCCTGGTCTTGTGGATATTCAGCACCGGAATCGCCACGCGCAGGCCGGTGCCCATGCCGCGATTGGACTGTTTCAGATCGGGTCGGCCCGGCTCCTCCAGCCGCTGGATATTGCCGCCGATATTGGGCAGGCCGATTTCCGGGAATTGCGAATTAACATTGCGGCCACCGCGTTCGAACACGCGAAAAATATCGCCCGGCGGGATAACCTGCCAAGTCGGCAGGGGATAGAGCTGGGCCAGGGCACCGCGCGACCGTTGCTCTTCGGTAATGGTGCCATAAGGCTCGCCCGGGCTCTGGATCGTGGCCGCCTCGCCGGTGCGCGTATAGGCTTCGCCGAATATGTAGTTCTTGAACGGCACGATACCGTTATTGTAGCTCGCCCCACCCCACAGCATCGCGCCGCTGGCCATGATCGACCGCTCCGACGCCTCGATAATCGGCATGTGACAGGCCCCGCAGGCCTCGCGCGCCACGCGGTAGTCGCTGGGATTGTTGAAACGGACGAAGACCGGATCTTCGCGGTTCAGCAGCGAATAGCTGCGTTCGGGGTTCGCGCTGCTGGGAAAATGCCAATCATCGGGATAGCTGGGCAGAACATGCGCCGCATCACGCGCCGCGACATAGTCGGGATGATCGTGCGGCAGGCTGGAATCGCCCATCACGCTTACATTGCCGCCATGGCAATCAATACAGCCGAGCCGCACGGCCGGGCTTTCATGCATGGTCGGCGCGTCGGTCTGGACGTGGCAGGAATAGCAGCCTTCGGACTTGGCCATCATCTGCTCGACCGTCTGGCTGACCGGGGCCGGCGGAGCGATCACGCCCGCAGCTTCGTAATCCCGTTTGACCTTCACCGATTTCTCGGCGGCCTGGGTTTGCGAGACGAAAATGGCCGCCGCGCATATTGCGAAAGCGGTCCACAGGGCAAGGAGGCGGATGATACGCATCAGTAAGTCAGGATCACATTTGCCAGGAAGGAATAATGGTTGTTGTCGCTGCCCAGCGTGTCGAACAAATCGTCGAATCCGTCACCGCTGATCAAGGCCGCGCCGGACAGGCGGAATACTACGTTCTGGATCGCGCTGGGCCGCCAGATCGCCGCCGCCGAGAGGTCCCACCCGATCTCTTTCGGGATGGATCCCTCGACGCGCAAAGCCTCCAGCGTGGCGGTGTTTTCGAACCACAAATGGTTGGCATTGGCTGACAGGCGAAATTCCGGCGTCAGGTCGAAATCCGCACCCGCGCCGAGCAGCATCAGGCCGGGGTTGTTGAAATTGGACTGTCCCTGCTCTTTCGAAGGGCGCAGCGAATTAAGCAGCCCGTTGCGATTATTCACGCTGACCGCGCGGCCACCGCCCGCAAAGGGGATCGTCTGGCGGATCCAGTATGATGTGTCCGCCCCGGCAAAGATCGGGTTCTCGAAAATCGCATCATAGCCGGTTTCGGTATTGTCATATGGATCGCCGTCGCCGCTGGCATAGGCGCCCGACAGGCGAAAGCGCATCCAGTCCCGGTCGTAACTCAGCTCCGCCGCGCCGAAAAAGGCACTGATATCGGCTTCTTCGCTGGTGAAGAAATTGTTCCGGTCCTCACCAAAGGCGTAATAGGCGCTGGCGGTGATATTGATCCGGCCAACCCGGCCATCGGCGTTGTAGCCGAGATAGAAGACATCGTAATCGCGGCCCCTGATATCTCCGAGCAATGCGGGCCTGACCGGGAAGCCATTATCGTCGATCTGGATACCGTCGGCTTCGCGGTTGCGGTTGTAGACAAAGGTGAATTGGCTGGTCAGCGCCGGGATCAGGAAATCCTGCCGATAGGCATTGGCGAAGAACACGAAATCGTCGCGCGGGGTCTGCAGGATGGCGTTCAGCCCGCTATTGGTATCCTTTTCCAGCCGCCAGAAGGCCGCCAGATTATACTGGAAGCGGTTATTGTCGCGCGTGCCGAAGAAGCGCACGCCGAGCTGCTGGTCCTGAAACAGGAAGCCGCGAAAATCGGCCTGGAACGGCTGGATCCCGATACGCACGGAATCGAAGTCGTAGCGATCCGACACATTGCGGAAGTGATAATCGAAAAACAGTTCCTGCACGCCAACGAAATGATCGTGGCGATGCGTCGGCTTGCTCGGCTCGACATTCAGCACGCGCCGTTCGGGCACGTCGACATAATTGTAATTGACCGCGAAGGTCGCGCGGTATTCCACATCGGGTGGCTTGTAGGCGGTGTTGCCCTTGAGCAAGGCTGCGCCGACAATAAAGGTTTGTGCGAACACGAAGCTTTCACGCTGGCCGAACACGTCCAGCCTGTCGGGATCGGCAGTGGTCTGCACGCCGACGGGGATCGGGAAGCTGCGCGGTTCGATCACCGTGTCGCTGATCGCGTTGACGATGAAGAACCACTCGCCCGGGCTCTTCAGGCCGAGGAATTTGGGCGTCCGGCACTTGGCGCTGCCGTAAGGTGCTTCTTCGCCGCGCGCCATCGCCCCTTCGCGCAAGGCGCGGCGGCGATCCTGCTCCTCCTCGGAAGGGATGCAGATCGGGCGATCACCCTTATAGGTGTTCTGATTGTAGGGGTCCCACCATTTCTCCTCCACCACGCCGAGTGTTTCGATCAGCCTCCAGCGATCGGGAACGGGGATTTGGTCGGTCGGAAAAGCGGTGGGCGGCGGGGCGCGAACGGCGCCGATATTGGTCTGGTCGATCCGCTCGGGCAGTGGGCCGGTATAGCCGGGGCGGCGGCGGCCATCGATTAGTTCGGGATCGACCGGATCGGGCTCCCCTTCCTGCATCGTGCCCAGGCCCTGGGCCTCGGGACTCGCTTCCGGGCCAGCCTGGGCAGGGACATTCGCGCCTGGAATACGGCGCTCGCGAGTATCGGGCTGTGCACTCTGGTCGAAACCGCCATCGATACCGGCTTCGGCCGCCATTGGTTCGGGCGGTAACTCTGCCTGCGGCGGCAGAGCGGAAGGACGCTCGGCGGGCGCGGGCTGGGCCTGCGCCATGATGATCGCGGGAAGAATAAAGGCGGCGGCCATCGCTACAGCCCCTCGCACACATTCTGTTCGGCAGTGTCGAGGAACGGCGCGAAGGGGCAATTGACGTAGCGTAGCCGCGATGTCCGCCCGTTCACCTGAACCACGATCCGGTCGGCGCGAATATCGTTCGGCGCATTGCCGATGGTGCCGGTCCTCACGCCGCCATTATGGAGGCCAAGAAAGCTGACCATATCATCCTGATCGATCCCGTCGCCCGACACGCCGATACCGCCCACCAGCTCATTACCGCGATAGATCGGCACCGAACCGGGGAAAATCTGGATCCCGTTGGCCACCCGCTTGGTCCCGCTGGGTGCCGGATCGAGGCTGGTACATTCCTGCGGCGTATCGGGATTCGCTCCAAGCACGAACCCCAAATGCTGGACGATATTGCCTGCCACCAGATCGAGTTGCAGGCCAACCGCGAAGGGGCTGAATTTCGTCGGATCTTCGACCGATAGCGGCCCCGGGATCGGGCCGACCTCGCCATCGGGGAAATAAGGCCGCGAAAGATTTCCGCCGGAACGGTCGGCAAAGGCAAATTGGCCGGTCAGCGCGTTGGGATCGTTCAGGAAATTACGCACGCGGGTGACATATCTGGCGATGACAGGTCCGCCGCTGTTCAATTGCTGCGCGGCGACCGCATTGGAGAATAGCGTGGCGGTTCGGGCCTTCTGCAAGCTGACGTCGGTGCCGAAAATAGGGCCGTCGGGGCTTCGTACTATGCCCAGTATCACGCCGTTTGTGTCGACGATGCTGATCGTGGCCTGCATCCGGCTGTCGAGCGGCCTGCGGATTTGCGCACGGGCGCGAGAGAGAACGCCGAACGCCTCTTCCAGCACCGCGCGCACTTCCGTGGCGGTCAGCGGCTGGCCGACGGCACCGGCATCGGTGCCCGCGCGGATCGGATAACGGTTTGCGCCACTGCCGTTGGTCAGCACGTACGCATCCGGATTGGCAAATTCCGCCGCCGTGCTGGCGCGGATGCCGGATGCTTCGGTGCCATAGGCCGCGCCCGCGATGATCGCGCCGTTCGTATAGCCCCTCACCGCGATCAGTGAGCCGGGAGCGGCGCCGAAATTGGTTTGCAACGGGCTCAGCCCTGCCTCGGTAGCGTCGGTGAAGCGCAATGCGGTTCCGTCCACATTGATCCGGTTCGCGCGGATCGCAGTTGGCGGAGCGAAATTCTGAATCCCGGCCAGCGCGGCAAATTCTTCGGGTGGATTGTCCACGTCGAGTATATTGAAATCCGCGCCGTAAACCCCGTCACCCTCGACCCCGATGCCGCCTACCACCGTGCCGTTCTTGTAGATCGGCAGACCGCCCGGATCGGCGGCCAACCCCAGCGGAGAGCGCTTCGGTCCGATCAGCGCATCGGTGCCAGTGGTATTGGTAAAGCGGCGGCTGAGGTCCGAGCAGGGTAGCTGGCTGAATTGCACGCCGAATAGTGGCCCACTTTCCAGCCCGACGGTGCTGGGCGCGGGCGGGAAATGTTCCTGCACGATCTGGCTGGCTGTGCGCGTGGTAAAGGCGTTGCCGCCACTGGAAAGATACGCGCCGGTGATTGCCTTGGCGATGGCCGCAGCGGATGCGGGAATGACCGCTCCTTGCAGGCCGATCTCTTCTCCGGGAGCTGCCGGACCGCCGATTTGCTGGATGCTGACCTGCGTGGTGGCAGGCGCGCCCGTCATCTGAAACACGCCCAGTACATTGCCGACCCGGTCTGTAACCGCGATCGTGGCGGGCAGCCCGCGGGCTTCCGCTTCGCCAGCGGCCTGGGCGATGATCTGCTGCACTTCGGTGGTGGTCAGCGCCTCTATCGGCGGAGGGGTAAACAATCCGCCGGTGGGGGGAGGAGCGCCGCCACCTCCGCCTGTGGGGGGAGGCGTTCCGCCGCCGCCCTGGTTGCCGCCATCGCCGCCGCAAGCGGCCAGCGCAAGCGCCCCGGCAAGTGCCAGCAATTTGGCTGCGAAACCCTGCATCAGCGAAGCGCTCCTATCGCGCCGGTGGCCTGCCCAAGCGAAGAGCGGAACTGATCCGGACGGAATTCATCGGGGCTTCGCACAGCAGCGTAGGCGCGGTTGATGTTTGCCCGTATGCCGGCCGCCGCGCCGCTCGAAATCCGGCCTTCGCGGACCAGCGCATTGAGCAGCGTATCCACTGCCATCACCGATTGTGCCGCACCCGAATAATCGGTCAGCTTCGCCCTGTTCGATCTTTCCGCGATCGCGGCGATCACCTGGAATGCCGCGCCGGAGGAATAGGACCGACCGGCCAGCGCATTGCCGAGCGCCCCGGCCCGGCCGCGCAATTCGATCGCCGCTTCCTGCGCCGCACGGCGCGACGTGCCCATCGCGCGGTGAAAATCCTTGCTTGCCTTGTCGAAGGCCGCGCCTTGCTGCGGGGCGAGCACGCCTGCCACGGCATTCAGCATGATGATATTCTCATCGTTGAACGGCGGATTGCCGAACGGGATCGGGCGGCCCGGATTGGTTTCGAAAGTCAGCTTGCGCTGCGGCCCGTCGGTGATCGTGCGGTGGCAGCTGTGGCAATCGTAGAAATAGAATTCGGGGAACATCCCCTGCTGGCCGTAATCGGGCCGGGCAAACAGATCCGTCTGGCGGCGCACCGCCTCTGCCTGACCAACCGCCCACATCCGCACGCTGTCCGGGCGGCCCTTGCGTGCGATATAATCCGCATCGACATCCCAATGCTGCGTCAACGCCGAAAACAGATCGAGTTCGAACGCCACGCGCGGATGTCCTGCCGCCATCATCTCATGCGTGACGAACTGGTTGCTGCCCGCTGCCCCGTAATGGCAATCGAGACAGTTCTGAGCCCGCACTTGCGGACGGTCGAGCGGGATTAAACCATTGCTGATATTGGCCGCATGGGTGGCGGGCTTGGCATAGTGGCTCGCCAGCCAGCCACCGCTGGGGCCGTGGCAGCTTTCGCAGCCCACCCCGTCTGCGGTCAGGAAACGCGGCCCCTGCTTCGAGGCCGGCACATAGGTAGCGTGACAGCCAAGGCATTGCGGCGCAGACGTTGCCGCGCCGATACCCAGACTTGCGGCGATCTGCTTGCCCCGCCGGCCGCCCAGTACGGCATAGGCGCGGCTATGCGCGCCGGTGCTGGAAGAAGGTTCCTGCCAGGAAGCGATCTCGTCTTGCCGCACGACTTCGCCGTTGCCTTCGGCGCGGCCGTGGCAAGTGGAGCCGGCGCAGCTTGCCACGCCCATGAATTGGCCCGGCTGGCTGGTCCGGTTCTGCGCGATGTCGGATTCTTGGGCAGACGCTATGTAAGGCAGCGCAAAGATTACCAGCGCAGCAATTACGGCCAGTGCCATTGCCGGGGCCAAGCCAGGGGCCGACAAGCGAATCACCGCCGCGCCGGCGCCAGACTTCCCGATTGTGATGGAGCGGCTTTTCGCCACCCCGAACAAAGCGCTCATCCCGTCCCCCTCCTCCGGCGTTTATGCCAGAGTGCCCGAATTGTTCGGACAGACAGTTATGGGCGGGGGCAGTAATTATTCCCCCTCACCCGATCCTTAAGCGCGACCCCTGATCTGCACAGTCCTAACGACTGTCTTTCACGATGTCATCATTGTGTTGGACAAAAGCTCCAATTGGCCGGTGCAGCCATTGGCGATCAGGTCCGAGGCAAGCTCTTCCGGATCGCGGGAAACTTCGTCCAGCGTAGTGAAGCTGACCGTAACAGGCGAACCGCCATTGGGTCCGCTGATGATGTAATTCGCGCCGGGTGTGATCGGCATTTGCCCCGTATCGAGATCGGCGACATTGGTACCGTCTTCGAATGTAACGTGGATGTGGGAGGGCGTATCGGATTGTTCGATCCGGTACGTCGCCTTGCCTTCGCCGCCGGGGCGATAGAGCTGCATCGCTTCGGTGCCGGGCACGCACATGGTGCCGCCGCGCGATACGTCCACATTCCACAGATTGGGCTTCGGCGCAGACGAGGCAGGCTTGCCGGAACGCACCGCCCCGGTACGCGCCCGTGAGCCGGAATTGCGCCGGGTGAGCGAGGCGAAGGTGCTGGCCCGGCTGGTGCCGCGCGCGCCGACGACATGTGTGCCCGCGCCGCTGATGACGCGGGTGCCCTTGGAGTCGAGCACGGTGACCGAGTCGCCCGCACGCAGCGTGATCCGATCGGTGTCGGCCAGCTTCTTGCCGACCGGATATTTGGAAGCGGAAGGACCGCTGGATGCCACGACGGTGCCCGCCTGGGCGGCATCCGGAGCGACGAGGACTATGGCTGCACCGGTTAAGGCCAGCGCGGCGGTGAGGGGTTTAACCGAGAACATGGGCGTTATCTCCATTCAGATCGTGGGACCGCTTTAGCAGATTTTGCAGGGCGGTGTCATCGGGATGCGTATTTGCGACCTCTTCGATCAGTTTCAGCGCGGCGGGCTTGTCTTCTTCGAGCAGCTCCATGGCGCGCGCCAGTTTTGCCCGGTCGTCATCCGGGAAATCGGGTGCGGGCTCGAACAGATCGACCGGCTGTGCTCGCCCGCGCAGCACGATGCGGCCCATTTGCCGCCACCAGTCGAGGCCGGAGCGTTCCGCGAATTCGCGGGACGCCATGACCGAAGATTGCAACGGTTTGCTGGCTGCTTCCAGCCGCGCGGCAGTATTCATCGAATCGCCCAGCGCGGTGTACTGGATGCGGCTTTCCCCACCGAAATTGCCGACAACCGCTTCGCCGTAATGCAGGCCTACGCGGGTCTTGCCGATCTTTGGCAGGTTCGCATCCATCGCAGCGACCTCCTCGCGAAAATCCTCGCCCGCGCGCCACATCGCATAGCCTGCCTTGGCGGCGCGTGTTGCATCGTCATCGCGCGCGATCGGTGCGCCCCAAAAAGCAACCACCGCGTCGCCCACGAACTTGTCGATCACTCCGCCATGGTCGAGCACGACCTGGCTCAGCACCTCGAGGTACCGGTTCAGCAGCTTGGCCACCATTTCGGGAGAGAGGGCGTGGGACATCTTGGTGAAGCCTTCTAGGTCGGAAAACAGCACGTAGATGTGTTTTTTCTCACCATGCAGGCTCAGCAGATCGGGCTTGTCGATGATCTCGCGCGCCATTTCGCGCGGCAGATATTTGCCCAGCGCCCCTTGCGCGAAATTGCGCTGCACCGCGCCCGATGCCCGCGCCGCCGAAGTGACAGCAGTGAAGGCGACAACCCAAGCAGCAAGCCAGCCGAATGCAGGCAGGCCGAACGTGTCGATACCCCGAGAATGAAGGCCGAACGCCACCCCGAGTATTATCGTGAACTGGGCGGCGAGCAGGAGATAGACGCGCCAGCTACCCCATTCCAGCAAGCCGGTCAGCACCGCCATCAACACGATCAGCAGCGCGAGCGCCCACAGCACGAATTCGGATATTTGCGGGTGTGCGGCGCGGTCCAGCATCTGCGCGATCATGGTGGCATGCACCTGCAGGCCCGGCGGCAAGTCCCCTGTCAATGAGGTGAACGACGTTTCCACCCGGTCGTAATCCACGATATCGCCGCCAATCAGTACGTAGCGATCCTGCACGATCTCTGACATTCCGGCGAGCAGCTCGGGCGGCGCATCGGGCACTGCGAACAGACCGATCGGCAGCTTGGTGTAAATCGGCGTTTCTTCGAAAGCGGGCAGGCGGTAACGAACCGCGCCTTCGTAATCGGGCAGCGCCAGATCGCCCTGCCCGGCGGATTTCAACATGGCCCGGCCAAGTACATCGGGCTCGCCTTCGACGATGTTCGGCCAGTTGCGCGTTACCCCGTCGGCATTGTCCAGTCGCACGCTGGCAGCGCGGGCATTGGTGCCTTGCAGCGCGCCGAGGAACTGTTCCAGATAAAGCTGCTGTTCGTAGATGATGTCGTCTTCATTGGTCTCGGTCTGGACGAAAGCGATCGAGACAGGCGTTTCCATCGCGCTCAGCGCATCGATCAATTGCTGGTCTTCATCCTGCGGCTGATCGAACAGGATATCGATCCCGATAGCCTTGGGGCCCATCTGGTCGAGATTGGCGAGCGCGGTGGCCAAAACCCCCCGGTCGAGCGGGCTGCGCTTGCGCAGGTCCATCAGCGTCTGATCGTCATAGACGACCATCAGCAGGCGCTCGTCCTGCTCCTCCACCTGCTCGGCAAGAGTAAAGGCCCGCACATCGAACAAAGCGCGTTCGGCATCGCCAACGACCGGCAGATACCAGCTGTAGCGTGCCAGCAGCAGCGCGACTAGCACCAGCAGGCCGGTCAGCGCCAGCCTGTTCGTTCCCGCCTCGCGCACATTGCGCCAGCCACGGACAAATACATTGATTTTTCGCCCTTCGCTCAAAGCATCCCTTTCGGATAATCCTTAAGCGACCCCATTATGTTCTGCGTCGTATGCGACGTGTCAAACAGCACGAAACCGCATCGGTCAAGGCCGCAGCATACCCCGCTGCATAGGCCGTGCTGGTTTGAACCGTCGCTGCGGCGCGCTTCAGCCCTCCTCCGGGTTCAGCCAGCTGAGCAGCGGTTTGCGCGCCGCCTGCGTTTCGTCCAGCCTGCGGCGGGGCGCATAATAGGGAGCGTTTTTCATGCTTTCATCGCCGGCATTGGCCCGTTCCGCTACGCTGCGCAGCGCCATGATGAACTGGTCGAGGCTGGCTTTGCTTTCCGTTTCGGTCGGCTCGATCAGCATCGCGCCATGGACCACCAGCGGGAAATACATGGTCATCGGGTGATAGCCCTCGTCGATCAGCGCCTTGGCAAGGTCGAGCGTGGAGAGATCGCCGCCGAAGCCTTTATCGCCGAACAGCGCCTCGTGCATGCAGGGGCCGCTGGCGGCATAGGGGGCGTGCAGCAAATCTTCCAGGCTGCGCAGCACGTAATTGGCATTGAGCACCGCATCCTCGGCAACTTGCGCCAGCCCGTCCGCGCCGTGGCTGAGCATATAGGTCAGCGCGCGGGTGAACATCCCCATCTGGCCGTGGAACGCGGTCATCCGCCCGAAACATTTCATGACGCCGTCGAAATGTTCTTCGGAAAATGCGTCTGCCTGTTCCTCCTCCACCAGATGCACCACGCCGTCCTTCGTGCGCGATGTATAGGGGAGCGGCATGAACGGGCTGAGCGCTTCGGACAAAACCACCGGACCGCTGCCCGGTCCGCCGCCGCCATGCGGGGTGGAGAAGGTCTTGTGCAAATTGATATGCATCGCATCGACGCCCAGATCGCCCGGGCGCACCTTGCCGACGATGGCGTTGAAATTCGCGCCATCGCAATAGACGAAGCCGCCCGCCGCGTGCACCGCATCGGAAATCGCCTTCATGTCACGCTCGAACAGCCCGCACGTGTTCGGGTTGGTGATCATCACTGCTGCGACATCGGGGCCGAGCCTCGCCTTGAGCGCCTCCAGATCGACGCGGCCATCCTTGTCGGCGGGAATATCTTCCGTCTGATATCCGGCAAAAGCGGCGGTGGCCGGGTTGGTGCCATGCGCACTTTCGGGACAGAGAACCACCTTGCGCGCATCGCCGCGCGCCTCCAGTGCCGCACGGATACACAGCATCCCGCACAGCTCGCCATGTGCGCCCGCCTTGGGGCTCATCGCGACGCCGTGCATCCCGGTCAGGTCGATCAGCCAGAAGGCCAGCTCGTTGATAACTTCCAGCGCGCCCTGCACGGTGGAGACCGGCTGCAACGGGTGGACATCGGCAAAGCCGGGCATGCGCGCGACTTTCTCGTTCAGCCGCGGATTGTGCTTCATCGTGCAGCTGCCAAGCGGGAACAGGCCGAGGTCGATGGCATAGTTCTGACGGCTCAGCCGCGTGTAATGGCGCACGGTTTCAGGCTCCGACAGGCCGGGCAGGCCGATCGCCTCGACCCGCTCCATCCCGCCGAGACGGCTTGACGTGCCGCCATCCGCTTCCGGCAGATCGACGCCGGTGGTTTCGGTCGTGCCGATCTCGAAGATCAGCGGCTCTTCCAGCATTAGCGCGCGGTTACCGGTGACGGTGGGCGGCCCTTCGTGGGAGCCTTCATGCGGCACGGGTGCCTCGGGCTTCCAGCCGCTGGTGTTGGGGGCGTTCATGACAGGGCTCCTTCCAGAGCGGACGCGAGGGCTTCGATATCTTCCTCGGTGGTGGTTTCGGTCACGGCGACCAGCAGTCCGCCGGACAGGTTTTCGTGGCCGGGATAAAGCCGCCCGAGCGAAACGCCCGCCAGCACGCCATCATCCGCCAGATTGCGCACGACCTCACGCGCATCCTTGCTTAATTCCAAGGTGAACTCGTTGAAGAAAGTGTCGTTCAGCACGCTCACCCCCGGCACCTTGGCCAGCCGGTCTGCAGCCACGCAGGCCAAGCGGTGGTTCTCCGCTGCAAGCTGGCGCAGTCCCTTTTCTCCCAGCAACGTCATATGGACGCTGAAGGCCAGCGCGCACAGGCCGCTATTGGTGCAGATGTTGCTGGTCGCCTTCTCGCGCCTGATATGTTGCTCGCGGGTGGAAAGCGTCAACACGAAACCGCGCTTGCCCTCGGCATCGGTGGTCTCGCCGCAGAGCCGCCCGGGCATCATGCGCACATGTTTCGGGTCGCGCACCGCGAACAGGCCGAGATACGGCCCGCCGAATTGCAGCCCGACGCCGATCGACTGGCCCTCGCCCACGACGATATCCGCCCCCTGCTCGCCCGGAGACTTGATCGCACCGAGCGCGACGGGTTCGGTATTGACCACAATCAGCAGCGCGCCTTTCGCATGCGCCGCTTCGGCCACCGGGGTGAGGTCGCTGACACGGCCAAGAATATCGGGATATTGGACCACAACGCAGCTGGTATCCTCGTCGATCCGCGCAATCAGGCCTTCAGTATCTGGGGCAGGCTGGAATGCGGGCGGCGCATCGGCGATATCGTCCTCGGTGAACTTGGCCATCGTGCGCACGACTTCGGCATAATGCGGGTGAAGCGCGCCCGACAGCACGACCTTGCGCCGTTTGCCGCGCGCCACGCGGCCCGCCATCGCCACCGCTTCCCAGCAGGCGGTGGAGCCATCATACATACTCGCATTGGCCACCGCGCAGCCATAGAGGCGCGCGACCTGACTCTGGAATTCGAACAGCATCTGCAACGTGCCCTGCGCGATTTCCGGCTGGTAGGGCGTGTAGGCCGTCAGGAACTCGCCGCGCTGGATAATGTGATCGACGCTGGCCGGGACGTGGTGGCGATAGGCGCCGGCTCCGAGGAAAAATGGCGCGTCGGCTGCGGCCAAATTTTTCTTCGATAGCCGCCGCATGTGTTTTTCCACCGCCATTTCGCTCGCGTGGAGCGGCAGGCCGTGGATCGGTCCATCCAGCCGAGCTTCTTCGGGCACATCGGCAAACAGCGCATCGATATCGGGCACGCCGATTTTCTGCAGCATTTCACCGCGATCGGTGTCGGTCAGGGGGAGGTAACGCATGGGTCTAATTCGTCTTTCTTGCTTGCGACTGCAATGCGGCGAGGTCTGTTATCGTTGCGGAAAAAGTGGCCGGGCCGGTGTGGCTGAGGCGCATCCAGGGGGCAGCCCAGATGCGAAAACCCGCATCGCGGACGCGGTTGCAAAAGGCGTAATCGTCCGAGCGGAAATTGCGCGTGTTCGGCTCTATCAGCGGGTGGAAAAAAGCGGTGATCTGCCGACCTTCCGCGCCCCCACTTTGCTCGCCCTCGGGCGCATTATACAGCAGCTCGGGATGCGCCTCGCGCAGCGTTTCCAGCACATCGCGGCGGATCGCCATCATCCCCGTACCGAGTCGGAGCAATTCGAACGGCTCGTCCGTCTTCACCGGCGCGGCAGGGTCGAGCGGCTCCATCGCATATTGTCCGCCGGCGACCTCCAGCCCCTCCGGATCATCCATCGCCAATCCGGCCCGCGCCGCCGCATGAACCTGCTTCCAAGCGATCATGCGGCGGGGGCACGGCCCGCCAAACACGGCCAGTTTCTCATCCGCTGCCATGCGCCGGATAAAGTCGATCACCTGCGCCGGTTCGAACCCGATATCGTCATCGATAAACAGCAGAAGCGTGCAATCGGAACGCAGGAAGATATCGGCCAGCATATTGCGCGCCCGGTCGATGCACGGATTGTCCGCCATCGTGACGTAGTTGCAATCCAGCCCGCTTTTTTCCGCCAGCACCAGCAGATTCACCATGCCGCTGACATAGGACGCCTCCGCCCCGCCATAGATCGGCGTGGCAATCATTACCTTGGTGCGGGGCTGGCTGGTCATATTGCTAGGCCCCCGCCTTGCCGCGCGCGGCGGATTGCAGCCTGGCGAGGTCGGTCAGATTGGCCGCAAAAGTCGCCGGGCCAGTATGGGTGGTGCGCATCCATGGCGCGGCCCAGATGCGAAAACCGGCGGCTCTGGCGCGGTGGCAAAAGGCGTAGTCGTCCGAGAGGAGCCAGCGCGTATCGGGGTCGATCAGCGGGTGGAAGAAGGCCGTCAGCTCCCCCTCGCGGCCCGGAATGACATAGCGCAGATCGGTGTGGCGCTCGGTCAGCGTCGCCAGCACATCGCGGCGGATCACCATCAGTCCCGTGCCGAGCTTGGAAAGCTCCACCGGCTCATCCATCCGCAGCGGGGCACCGGGTTCGAGCAATTCCATCGCATATTGCCCGCCCGCGCTTTCCAGCGCGCCGGGCTGCCCTTGCGCCAGCCCGGCGCGCGACGCGGCATCGACCTGCTCCCAGGCAATCTCGCGCCGGGGATAGGGCGCGCCGGCAATCGCCAGCCGGTCGTCCGACTCCATGCGCCGCACAAGATCGATCAGCTGGTCCGGTTCAAACCCGATATCGTCGTCGAGAAACAGCAAATGCGTGCAATCGGAAGCAAGGAAGCCCGCCGCCATCACATTGCGCGCGCGGTTGATCGACGGGTTATGGCTAAGCGTAGCGTAGCTGCAATCGAACCCCTCCTTCGCCGCCAGCGCCATCAATTCCACAACCGACCCGACATAGCTCCCCTGCGCGCCGCCATAGATCGGCGTCGCGATCATGAGTTTCGAAGGGTTGGCGCGGTCGGTCAATTTGGTTCCTATATCCCCCTCCTCCTTCAGGGGAGGGGCAGCGAGAATTAATGAGCCTTCTTCAGGCGAATTTGGTCGCAGCTCATAGCCCGTCCACGAACGCCTTGTAGGCCTTGCCGTCCATCAGGCCTTCCAGCTCTTCCTTGTCGGCAACGGTAAGCTTGAAGAACCAGCCATTTTCCTCGGGCGAGGTGTTCACCAGCGCCGGGTCCTCTTCCAGCGCCGGGTTCGCTTCGGTCACTTCACCGCCGATCGGGGCGTAAACGTCACTTGCCGCCTTGACCGATTCGACCACGGCCGCATCGCCGCCCTGTTCCACCACCGTGCCGACATCGGGCAATTCGACGAACACGATATCGCCCAGCTGTTCCTGCGCGTAATCGGTAATGCCGACCGTGGCGGTATCGCCTTCCAGGTCGATCCATTCGTGCTCTTCGGTGAAATAACGGGCCATCGGTCTATCCTCCTCGGTAGTATTTATGCGGGACGAAAGGCATCGGCGCGACATGTGCGTCGAGGCGTTTCTTGCGAACTTCGATCTGTAATTTGGTGCCCAGCGAGGCGTGCTCAGCAGGGACATAGGCCATCGCGACCGGGTGGCCGAGCGTGGGCGAGAACCCGCCGCTGGTGACGCGGCCGACCTGGCTTTCTCCTGCGAAGACCAGCGAGCCTTCGCGCGCTGGCAAGCGGCCTTCCAACACCAGTCCGACGCGGCGCGTATCGCTGCCGCCCGACATTTTCCGGACCAGCGCTTCGTGCCCCATCCAGCCGCCGGTCTCGCGGCGTTTCTTGGTGAGCGCGAACATCAGATCGGCGCTGACCGGGTCGGTTTCGGTGTCGAGATCGTGCCCATATAGCGGCAGCCCCGCCTCCAGCCGCAACGAGTCCCGCGCACCCAAGCCGGCAGGCCGCACGCGGTCATCGGCCAGCAGCGCATCGGCCAGCTTTTCGGCATCTTTCTCATGTACCGAAATCTCGAAGCCGTCTTCGCCGGTATAGCCTGCCCGGCTGACCCACAGCGGCATCCCTTCATACTCGAAATAGGCTGCGGTCATGAAGGTCAGCTGCGCGGAACTGGGCAGCAAGGCCGCCAGCACCTCGCCCGCCTTCGGGCCCTGCAGTGCGAGCAGCGCCTGATCGTCATGATGGGTGAGCGTGATCTCGTCGGGCAGATGTTCGTGCAAATGGGCGATATCGTCCCATTTGCAGGCCCCGTTTACAACCAGCGCCAAATGGCTGCCGGTATTGGTCACCATCAGATCGTCGATCACGCCGCCCTGCTCGTTCAGCAGCAGAGAGTAACGCATTTTGCCCGGCTTGAGCGTCGCGATCGCGCCGGGGAGCAGCTTCTCCAGCTCCTGCGCCGCACTGTCGCCGCGCAGCGTGAGCTGGCCCATATGCGATACGTCGAACAGGCTGGCGCTTGTCCGGGTCCAGTCATGCTCGGCGACGATCCCGCCGCCTTCGCCGGTATATTGGATCGGCATGTCATAGCCCGCGAACGGCACCATGCGCGCGCCATGTGCGCGGTGCCACGCATCCAGCGGCAAGACCTGCTCTTCGGGCATATCGTCCGGGTGGAAATCGGCATCGCCGGCATCGCCGCTATCGACCGTTTCGTTGACAGTATCACTCATCGACAGAATCCTCGGGCGCGCTCAGCCCGCGCGCCGGGATGGCGAACGGTTGCCGGGCACCCCCTCTGTCGGGAAACCTGAGAGCTTTGCTCCTTCGGTGGCGCCCACGATCAACCGCGGCCGCGCTTTCCAGAGTGTCTGCCATGCACCGGTCCGTGGGCCTGAGAGATTCCGGGGCGGTTGCTCCTTCGGCGGCGATCCCTGGCGGAACCGCACTCTCCCGATTGCATGGCCGCAGAATCGAAACCCTGCGGCGACGTAAAAACTGTGTCCTATTCCTTATGGGCGGTCAATCGAGATTGGCCCTCAATCCAGATTAGGACGCAAATAGCGTTCTGCCGTGGACATATCGATGCCGCGCCGCTGCGCGTAGTCTTCGAGCTGGTCGCGCCCCACCCTTGCCACGCCGAAATATTCCGCTTCCGGATGGCCGAAATAAAACCCGCTGACGGCTGCGGTGGGGAACATCGCAAAGTTTTCGGTCAGTTCCAGTCCAACGTTTTTGGGCGCATCCAGCAAATCGAACAGCATCGGTTTCAGGCTGTGATCGGGGCAGGCCGGATAGCCGGGAGCCGGGCGGATGCCGTGATACTGCTCCTTCACCAGCGCGGCATTGTCGAGCTGTTCGCCGCGAGCATAGCCCCACAGATCGGTGCGGACGTGCTTGTGCAACCGCTCGGCAAAGGCTTCTGCGAACCGATCGGCCAAGGCTTTCAGCAGGATGTCCGAATAATCGTCCTTATCGTCCTGAAACCGCTTCGAATGCGGCTCGATTCCGTGGATCCCGACCGCGAAACCGCCGATCCAGTCGCCCGCCGGATCGATGAAGTCGGCGAGACACATATTGGCGCGCTCGCGGCTTTTCTTCACTTGCTGGCGCAGGAAGGGCAGCAGGATATGTTCCTCGCTCTCCGTGCGGTGGATCGTTACATCGTCACCATCTTTCGCGCATGGCCAGAAGCCACATACGCCGCGCGCGGTCAGCCAGTGCTCGTCGACGATCTGGTCGAGCATGGCATTGGCATCGTCGAACAGTTGGCTGGCAGTTTCGCCGACCACCTTGTCCTTCAGGATCGCCGGATAGGTGCCGTGCAATTCCCACGCGCGGAAGAACGGCGTCCAGTCTATATACTCGCGCAGATCGGCCAGCGGCCAGCTTGCGAAGGTGTGAAGACCCGGCTGCTGCGGCGGGGCGGGCTTGTCGGCATAGACGGGGTCGTAGTAATTTGCCCGCGCTTCTTCGAGGCTGAGCAGTACGCTTTTCGACTTGCCCTCGCGCGCCTGCCGGACCTTTTCGTAGTCGTCAGCGACCTCGGTGACGTAATCGTCCTTCAGCGTGTCGGACAGCAGCTTGCTCGCCACCCCGACGGCGCGGCTCGCGTCGAGCACGTGGATCACCGGGCCCTCATATGCCCCGTCGATACGCAAAGCCGTGTGCACCTTGCTGGTGGTCGCCCCGCCGATCAGCAGCGGCATGGTCATCTCGGCGCGCTGCATTTCCTCGGCTACGGTTACCATCTCGTCCAGCGAGGGGGTAATAAGACCCGACAGGCCGATCATGTCGACATCGCGCTCTTTGGCAACTGCGAGGATCTTCGACCACGGCACCATCACGCCAAGGTCGATCACTTCGTAACCATTGCACTGCAGCACCACGCCGACGATATTCTTGCCGATATCGTGCACATCGCCCTTCACCGTGGCCATGATAATCACGCCTTTGGCCTTGGCGCCCTCTTCCTTCTCCGCCTCGATATAGGGGATCAAATGCGCGACGGCCTTCTTCATCACGCGCGCCGATTTGACGACTTGCGGCAGGAACATCTTGCCGCTGCCGAACAGGTCGCCGACCACGTTCATGCCGTCCATCAGCGGGCCTTCGATGACTTCGATCGGGCGGCCACCGGCAGCTTCGGTCGCAGCGCGCATTTCCTCGGTGTCGGAGACGATATCGGCGTCGATGCCCTTGACCAGAGCGTGCTCCAGTCGCTTTTCGACCGGCCAGCCGCGCCACTCGGCGGTGGCCTTGTCTTCTTCCTTGGATTTGCCGCGATAGCTTTCGGCGAGGTTGATCAGCCGTTCGGTGGCGGTTTTTTCGCCCTCTACGGGCCGCATCAGGATGACATCCTCGCACGCCTCGCGCAGCACCGGATCGATTTCGTCGTAAATGTCGAGCTGCCCCGCATTGACGATTGCCATGTCGAAGCCAGCAGGGATCGCGTGGTAAAGGAAAACAGAGTGCATCGCGCGGCGCACCGTCTCGTTACCGCGAAAACTGAAGCTGAGGTTGGACAACCCGCCGCTCGTCTTGGCGTGCGGACATTGCGCCTTGATCTCGCGCACCGCTTCCAGGAAATCGAGACCATAGCGGTCATGTTCCTCGATCCCGGTCGCCACGGCGAAGATATTGGGATCGAAAATGATATCCTCGGGCGGGAAACCAATGCCGACCAGCAGATCATAGGCCCGCTTGCAGATCTCGACCTTGCGCTCCTTGGTGTCGGCCTGGCCTTCCTCATCGAAGGCCATCACGACCACCGCCGCGCCATAATCCATGCATTTGCGGGCGTGTTCGAGGAATTGCTCCTCGCCCTCTTTCATGGAGATCGAGTTTACGATCGGCTTGCCCGAAACGCAGTGCAGGCCGGCCTCGATCACCTCCCATTTGGAGCTGTCGATCATCAGCGGAACGCGGGCGATATCGGGCTCGGCAGCGATCAGTTTGAGGAACGTCGTCATGGCATGGACCGCATCGAGCAGCCCTTCATCCATGTTGATATCGATCACCTGCGCGCCGTTCTCGACCTGCTGCCGCGCGACTTCCACCGCGGCGGCAAAATCATCCGCCATGATTAGCTTCTTGAACCGGGCGGAGCCAGTGACATTGGTGCGCTCGCCGATATTGACGAATTGGGAGCCGGTGCGCGTTGGCGATAAGGTGGTTTGGTCGGTCATGGGTTCTCTTCAAACGGTCCTTCGAGACGCTCAGGCAAAGCCTTCGCTCCTCAGGACGAACGGAATTATTTCTCTTGGCGGCATCCCACCCCGTTCTTCCTGAGGAGCGAGGCCGAAAGCCAAGTGTCTCGAAGGACCGGCGCGCTAAGCAGCAATCTCGAACGGTTCGAGGCCGGCCAGTTTCATCACCGGCTTTGCTTCGATCATCTTGCGCGGCTCCAGCCCTGTAACGGCTTTCGACATCGCCGCGATATGCGCAGGGGTAGAGCCGCAGCAGCCCCCCAGGATGTTGACTTGCCCATTCGCCGCCCATTCGCGCACCAGAGCGGCGGTGGTTTCCGGTTCCTCGTCATATTCGCCGAGTTCGTTGGGCAGGCCTGCATTCGGATACACCATCAGCAGCGTCTCCGCCTGTTCGGACAGCACTTTTACATGTGGTCGCAATTGCTCCGCGCCGAAGGAGCAGTTGAGCCCCACCGTCACCGGCTTGGCATGGCGCACCGCATTCCAGAATGCCTCGACCGTATGGCCCGACAGGTTACGACCCGACAGGTCGGTCAGCGTCATGGACAGCATGATCGGAATGTGGCGGTCCAACTCGCGCTCCAATTGGCGCACGGCCATGATGCCCGCCTTGGCGTTGAGCGTGTCGAAGATCGTTTCGATCAGGATGAAGTCCGCCCCGCCCTCGATCAGCGCGGCGGCTTGCTCGTGATAGACGCCGGTGAGATATTCGAAAGTTATCTCGCGAAAACCGGGATCTTCGACATCGGGGCTGAGGCTGAGCGTTTTGTTGGTTGGCCCGATCGCTCCGGCGACGAAGCGCGGGCGACCGTCTTTCGCGGCATATTCATCGGCGCAGGTGCGCGCGATCCTGGCGCTTTCGACGTTGATCTCCCGCACCAGATGTTCGGCGCCGTAATCGGCCTGGCTGATCAGGTTGGAGGAGAAGGTGTTGGTCGAAACGATGTCCGACCCCGCATCCAGATAGGCGCGGGTGATGGCCATCGGCACCTCCGGCTTGGTCAGCGCAAGGATGTCGTTATTGCCCTTCTGGTCGTGCCCCAGATCAAGGTCACCGGCGTAGTCTTCCTCGGTCAGCTTGTAGTTCTGGATCGCCGTGCCGAAAGCGCCATCGGTCAGCAGGACGCGCTTGGCAGCTTCGGCCAGTAAAGTTTCGCGGGCGCTCATGATTGTTCTCCGGTCGCCTCTGGGGCAGGCCGCATTCCGAGCAGATGACAAATGGCATAGGCAAGGTCGGCGCGGTTGAGGGTGTAGAAGTGGAAGTGCCGCTCGCCGCCTGCATAGAGCTTGCGGCACAGTTCGGCGGCGATGGTTGCAGCGATCAAATTGCGGCTCGCCGGGCGCTCATCCAAGCCTTCGAACAGGCCATCCATCCATTGCGGAATATCTGCGCCGCACGCGCCCGCAAATTTACGGGCCTGCGCCACGTTCGTCACGGGCAAAATGCCGGGCAAAATCGGTTGCGAGATACCTGCCGCCGCAACCCGGTCGCGGAAGTCGAAAAACGTATCGGCGCTGAAGAAAAACTGGCTGATTGCACGGCTCGCGCCTGCGTCCAGCTTGCGTTTCAAATTGTCGATATCGGATTGCGGGCAATTCGCATCGGGATGGGTCTCGGGATAGGCGGCGACCGAGATTTCGAAGTCTGCGATGTCCTTCAGCCCGCGCACCAGATCCGCCGCGCTGGCATAGCCTTCGGGGTGGGCGACGAAGGGCGCGCCCGGCTCTCCGGCATCGCCGCGCAGGGCCACGATGTGACGCACGCCCGCTTGCCAATAGGCTTCGGCAACGTCGCGGATTTCCGCCTTGCTCGCATCGACGCAGGTCAGATGCGCGGCAGCGGGCAATCCCGCTTCGGCGATGATCCGCGCGACGGTGTTATGCGTGCGCTCCCGCGTCGAGCCGCCTGCGCCATAGGTGACGCTGACGAAATCGGGGTTCAGCGGCTTCAATTCCTGCACCGCATCCCACAGCTTGGCCTCCATCTTTTCGCTCTTGGGCGGAAAGAATTCGAAGCTGGCAGTGATATCTCCGGGCAGACCGGCAAATAGCGGATCGTCGTGCGCCGTGCGCTCTTCATGCGCCGGGTCGAGCGGTGCGGGGATAGTCGAACTGGCGTTCATCGGGCGACTTTCTGTGTGGATTCGGTTTTGCGCGGTTCGGCGGCGGGCGCACCTTCGCGCACCCCCAGCCAGATTTTCACGACCAGTTCGCCATCGGCGAGCGCGATGGGTGCAGCGGCGGAAAATCCGCTCGCGGCCAGCAGCCCGGCCATCGTTTCATCGGTAAAGCCGAGCCGGGCATGGGCGTGCCGATCGCGCAATTGTTCCAGATTATGGGCGGCGAAATCGACGATCGCAATGCGCCCGCCGGGGCGGGTGACCCGCGCCGCCTCGGCCAGCGCGCTCGCCGGGTTTTGCGCGAAATGGAGGACCTGGTGGAGCATCACCGTGTCGAAGCTGTGCGCCGCGAAGGGCAGCGCAGCAAAATCGCCCTGCACCAGTTCCACGCTGTCATTCGGCAAATGCTGCAATTTGGCGCGTGCCATGCGCAGCATATCGAGGCTTTTGTCCAGTGCCACGACCCGCTCGGCCCCGTGATTCGTGCCCGGCGCGAACAGTTCTGCCATGCGCCCGGTCCCGGTACCGATATCGAGCAATGCGCCGAGCGGCGTATCGGACAGGGCACCCAACAGTTTGGCTTCCACCGCCTCGTCCGGCGAATGGAGCCGGCGCAGCTCATCCCATTCTTCGGCATGGTCCGCAAAATAGGCGGCGGCATGGCTGTCGCGAGCATCGCGAATGGCGGCCAGCTGGCGGCGATCTTCCTCGCAGGCAGCAGCGAATTCGGTATCCTCGCGCTCCGCCGTGGCAAGCAGCCGCGCCACCGCATCGCCGATGGGCGTGCCGCCCGCACCAACGCCAGAACGAAGAAACGCCCAGCTCCCCTCGCGCCGCCGGCTGGCAAGGTCTGCGTCGCACAGGATCGCAACATGGCGGGATACGCGCGGCTGGCTCTGCCCGAGCACATGCGCGAGTTCCCCCACGGCAAGCTCCATCGCGCCGAGCAGCCGCATGATCCGCAGCCGGGTAGGGTCCGCCAAAGCGCGCATGATGGTGTCGATCTGCATCGTGCGAATGGGGATATAAAGATATCGTTATATGTGCAAGCGACTTGTGCCCGGCAGCTTCCGATTTCCTGCGCGAACTCTGCCTGCTAGGAATGTCTCAGCGATTGTTTCAAAGGTTTTCTCCCAATTATGAAATATGTCAATTTCGGCAATACCGGCCTGAAGGTTTCCAAGCTCTGCCTCGGTTGCATGAGCTTCGGCGAAGCGGCAGAGGAAGGGCATGATTGGGCGATGGGCGAGGATGACAGCCGCCCGATTATCCGCCGGGCACTGGAACATGGCATCAATTTCTTCGATATTGCGAACGTCTATTCAGGCGGCACCAGCGAGGAAATAACCGGACGCCTGCTAAAGGACATGGCCCGCCGCGACGAGATCGTGATCGCGACCAAGGCCTATTTCCCCTGGCGCGGTGCGCCCAACACGTCGGGTCTGTCGGCCAAATCGCTGATGCACGCGGTGGAGGATTCGCTCACCCGGCTCGGCACCGACTACATCGATCTCTACCAGATCCACCGCTTCGACGAGGAAACCCCGGTGGAGGAAACGCTGGAAACGCTCGATACCATCGTGCGGCACGGAAAGGCGCGTTATATCGGCGCCAGTAGCATGGCCGCATGGCAGCTGATGAAGATGCTGCATGTCAGCGAATTGAAGGGGCTGAAACGGTTCGCCTCGATGCAGAACTACCTCAATTTGCTCTACCGCGAGGAAGAGCGCGAGATGCTTCCACTGTGCCAGGATCAGGGCATCGCGGTCATGCCGTGGAGCCCGCTTGCGCGCGGCAAGCTGACACGCCCGTGGGGTGAAACCACCAAGCGCGACAAGACCGACCGCGTGGGCAAGGCGCTTTACAAGGATGCCGGCGAAGTCGAGCAGGCTATCGTGGGCGAAGTCGAAGCGGCAGCCGGCGAAACCGGCGCCTCCATGGCGCAGGTCGCGCTTGCCTGGATGCTCGCCAAGCCGGAAGTCACCACGCCGATCATCGGTGCAACCAGCGTCGGTCAGCTGGACGATACGGTAGGCGCGCTCGATGTGCAGCTGTCGGGCGAGCAAATTTCGCGGCTGGAAGCACCCTATAAAGCGCAGGATGTGAAAGGCATGTTCAGCCTGGCGGGCCGCCCGATGGAGCTTAGCCCGCCGCGCTAAAGCTGCAAGGACTCCGGCCCGGCCACTTCGAAGGCTGCTTGGCCGAACAGGCTTTCCTCGGCCCCTGCCAGCGGATCGAAATCCTTCAGCGCGCCGAAATCCATCCCGGTCGCACTTTCGATCAGCGACAGGCGCACTTGGTAAGTCTTGTATTCGCCAAGGATGAATGCCGCTTCGGTCAACCCCGCCAGCATTTCGCCCTGGCTCAGCACATATCCGGTCACACTAAGCGCGCCCGTATCGTCGTTGACCATGGCCGCGACCTTCCAATATTCGCGCGGAATCTTGACCCCCTCGGCACCGGGCTGCGCCCGCAGCTCGGGATCGCTGTCGCGGAATACCGGACCGGTCATCACGCAGGCGCTGAACCCGCGCGTGGTTGCCGAGCCGAGGATGTAATCCTCCAGCCCCAGCCAGTCGCGCTGGTTCAGATGCGCGTGTTGGGGTGCGCTGTTGGTGTAATGGAAGCTGTCGAGTTCGCCCTGCTGTGCCTCTTCACGCGTATCGCCCCAGCCTGGATCCATCCGGCGCACTAGATGACCGCGATCGATCGGGTTTTTGGAATACAGTGCGTTGCCGATCTGGTGTTCTTCCTCTAGCCGCCCATCGAGCCGCCAGGTGCCCTTGCGCTTGAGATTTAATGCCTTGTCGCCGTCGATATTGACCGCAGTGAGCAGCGGAAGCCGGCGCGAGGCTGACTGTATGACCGAGAAATGCGTGTATTTCAGTTCGCTGCCATTGCCCGGCGATACAGGCGCGAGATCATCCTGCCACTCGCCGAAACCGGGGAGCGCAACTTCCAGCTCCGGGCCGAGGAAGTCCGCTTGGTATCCCGCACGGTCCGCCAGGCTTTCCGGGGAACTGACCGGATCCGCCGACGGCCCTTCCAGTGGCACGGCCACCTGCGTGGTGATCCGCCGCAACGCCGCCTGCACGATAGGAGCCTCTACCGCGTAGTTCGTATCACGGAACAAACCGGCGAAATGCAGCCCCAACGCCTTGCCGGTAGCGATATCGATCACCGCAGAACCCGAATTACCGCCCAGCGAGGTGTAATCGCTTTCGAACACGTGGCGGCGGCTGGATGCCCGAGCCAGACCGGGGGAGAACCGCTTCACGCCGTAGATTCCGCCAAACAGCTGTTCCATCAGTTGGGGATCGTTGCGCCGCCCGTCCCATGCCGGATAGCCGATGGCAGCGATGGGCTGGCCCGGTTCGACCAGGCGATCGGAAAATTCGACCGGCTCCATCCCGGCAGGCGGCACCACGCGCACAAATGCAAAATCGGGCTCCTCCGGTCCGGCGATATACAGCACTTCGACCACATCGGCGCGCCGCCTGGCGCTATCGTCCTGAGCGAACTGGTGCAGGAAATCCAGCCGCGCTTCCATCTTGCGGTCGAACGCACCTTGCGCGAAATCCCACCGGCCAAACCCGTCACCGCTGGCGAATACCTGCGCCACATGGCGATTGGTCACGGCGATATCGTCTGCCAGCAGCCAGCCGGTCCCGGCATAATCCAGCGTGGGGTGGAAAATAAGGTCCACCCGCCCGACACGGCGGGCTGTTTCGTTCAGCTCCGCCTGGTTGTTGCGGACCAGATCGATCCGGTCATAATTTCCGCCGATCTCTATGGCATCGTCCTTGATAAACCATGCGGGACGCAATTCTTCCAGAATGATCGCTTCGGCCATGAAGGATGCCTCGGCCTTTTTCGGTGTGTCGATCCGCGCGCTCGGCAAAGCACCGCGCAGCACCTCGGTCGCTTCTTCCAGATCGTCGCCCGCCACATCGGCTTCGGCAGTTCTCGGGTCATGCCTGGCCCGGTCGAGCGCGGTTTCCACCGCCGCCTCGAATTTCTTTTTATCGCTGTTTTCGCGAACCAGATCGATCTGCCGCACCGTACCGCCTCCGATTATGTCGTAATAATGCCGTCCGCACGGCAAATAGGCTGATTAATCCGGAAGTGTCTGTGCAAATGTGAGCTAAATCACAACTAACCTATTGTCGCGACAGAGCGAACTATACGCAAGTTAAGTAGTGCACGATATTACATGGAATTTCGGGAATAACTTTATGAAGCAGTGCGTAACGACCGACGCGTGGGACGCTTCCGGCGAACCAACCCTCAACACAATATTAACCACGTTTCGTCCATAATGAGTGACATTCGAACCAGTCGATCATGGTTGAGCGAGGAGGGGTGACTGTAGATCATGGAGATTGACGGCGGACAAAAGTGCCTGATGATCCTTGGTATGCATCGCAGTTACACTTCGATGGTCGCTGCCTGGCTGCGCAAATGCGGGCTCGATATCGGAGAGGATTTGCTGGCCGCCGGGGTGGGCAATGAATTCGGTCATTTCGAAGATAATGATTTCCTGTCGGTTCACGAATCCATCCTTCAAGCAAACGGTTTGCCGCCTTCGGGGCTGCATGCCGAAGGGCAGGATAGTTTCGCTCAGACCCAATATGCGAACATCACGGTTTCACCGGATCATCGTTCGCATATCGAGCAGCTAGTCCGTACCAAACCCATGCAGTTTGGCTGGAAGGACCCGCGCACCTGCCTGTTTCTGGACACCTATCGAGAGCTGCTACCAGCGGCGCATTCGTTCGTCCTTGTCCGTCACTACGATCAGGTGGTGGAGTCTCTCATTAGGCGCGACCGCAATCTGCGCGGCAAGATGAGCCTGCGGGAACGCTGGCATCTGCACCGGGCGGGCGTGTTCAAGAGCCAGAACAGCTATCTGGGCGCATGGATTCATTATAATCGCCTGCTTCTTGAGCATATCGAGCTCACCGGGTGCCCGGTCATTCTGGATCCCATCCACGCCAGCAAAACGCTTATCGACCGGATCACCGAATGGGGTTTCGATCTCGAGCCTAGGCCGATCGAGACCGTCGCCAAGGCACCCGGCCGGGCTCGTGGTTCCGCGCCCAGGCTGCACTACGCGCCCGCTTTGGAGCGCGAGGCTGCACGCATATTCGAACGCCTCTCGGCTTCACACCATAGGATCGGGTAGCTGATGGCTGCCACGAGCATGACACGATGACCTTCGAAAGAGCTGCAAGTGCCGGCATCTGGAGCACGATAGAGCTGGTTTCGCGGCAAGGTGTCAGCTTCCTGGTCGTGATCTTCCTTGCCAGGTTGCTTTCCCCGGAAGAATTCGGCGTGTTCGCGTTCGCGGCTTTGGCTATAATGCTGTCGGCGGCTGTGATCGGTGGAGGCTTGAGCACGTTGATCGTGCAACGACATGATCTGCAACCGGCGGATTTGAACCGCATCTTTTCTTTCGCGCTGATCCTCTCGGTAATAGCCGCATTGTCTATCGCCGGCCTCGGGCCTGTTCTGGCAGCGATATATGGGTTCGACGACCTTTCGGTCCTGATGCCGGCGCTCGCGCTGCAGCCCGTTATTGTCGCCATGGGACTGGTGCAGTCCGCGTTGCTGCACAAGCAACTGCAGTTTAAATTGATGGCCAAGGTAGGCTGGGCCAGCAGCCTGATCGGCGGGGGCGCTGCCATCTGTGCAGCCTATGCGGGGTGGGGCATCTGGGCGCTAGTGATCCAGGTGATGATTGCGGCGCTGATCAACTCGGCCCTCATTGCGAAATTCAGCGATTGGCGGCCGGCTTTGACCGCCGATCTCAGGCCGATATCCCCCTTGTTGCGCTTCGCCGGGCCGGTCAGCGTGGCGCAGGGGCTGCACATCCTTTATACGCAGGGTTTCGCGCTGATCGTCGGCAAGCAATATTCCGCCAGCGATGTTGGGCTGTTCAATCGAGGCTTTGCGCTGACGCAGCTGCCGAACCAGCTGTTTACCGGCCTTGCAGGCAAGGTCGCGCTGCCATTGTTTTCCGAAAGAGCCGATGATCCAGAGGCGCTTCGCCGGGGCATGCAGCGTGGTCTGGAAGGGGTCATGTTCTTTAGTACGCCGGCCTTCGTGGGCCTCGCGGTGCTTGCGCCCGAACTGGTCGAACTGCTCTATGGCGATCAATGGGAGAGGGCTGCGCCGGTGGTTTCCATATTGGCACTGGCGGGGATTTTGATGCCGCTTCAATCGGCCAATGGAAACCTGCTGCTCGCCAAGGGAATGAGCAAGACGTTCTTTAGGATCGAACTGGCCAAGAAATCCATCGGGATCGCCCTGGTGGTTACAGCCAGCTTCTACGGGATCGAGGCGGTTGCCTGGGCCTATCTGGCTGCAAGCATGGTCTGGCTGTTCCTGAACACGCGCCACACCGCATCGCTGATCGGATTTGGATTGCTCGATCAACTGCGCCACATATCCGGTATTATCCTGGTCTCTTGCATAATGGGGGCTGTGGTTCTGGCCTATCGGCAATGGACGGACTTGCCTTTGATTGCCGATATCGCATCCAGTGTCGCACTCGGCGTTACAACCTATACGCTGATCGGGTTCGGCCTGCGCATGAGCAGCTTTCGCAGGGCATTCGCCGATGCGAAGGCGTTATTCGCCCAGCCGACCTGACCCCGCCGCAATCGAATTCGGAAAAAAGCACACACCAGATGCCTGCAATCTCCATCCTCCTGCCGACTTACAATGGTTCGCGTTACTTGCGCGAACAGATGGACTCGATCCTGGCGCAGAGCCTGAAGGATTTCGAATTGATCACGGTGGATGACGGGTCGAGCGATGAAAGCGCAGCAATACTCGATAGCTATGCCGCCACGGATGACCGCGTCATTCGCCTGCCATCGCATGACAATCGAGGCCAGAACGCGCGGTTGCTGGAATCGATTGCGCAAGCAAAAGCGCCGCTCATCGCGTTTGCCGATCAGGACGATATTTGGGGGGCGGAGAAACTTCAGGCACTGCAAACCGGCATTGCGGATCGTGCAATGGCCTTCGGGCCGTCGCATCTGATCGACGGCGATGGGGAGGCGCTGGGAAAAACGCTGATGGAGGCCTTGGGCGTATCTCACCATCCCGACGATCGGCTGAGCATCCTGCGCAGCTCGCGTGTTTCGGCCCATGCAATGCTCTGCCGGCGCGAATTATTGGAGCAATCCCTGTTTGCATCGAGAAGTCCGTTCGATTGGCTGATCAGCCTGGTGGCAGCGTTTTCCGACGGAATTGCCTATGTCCCGGGGGCGGCCACCTATCACCGCCTGCATGGCGAAAATTCGCATAATGGCGCGGTTCTCAAGAAGCTTCGGCCGTGGACGTTCGGTGTCGACGATCTGAAGGCAGAGATTGCTCGCTATAGAGGCAAGCAGGCGCACTTTACCGCGCAACTGGAAGGCCTTGCCGGCGCCCAGGCGCTCGATCCGGAAATGCGCGCGACCTTTTCGCTTTGTGCGGCGCTGTGCCGCGAAACATTTGCTGACGGGACGCAAGGCAACATCGGTAAACGCCGGGAATTGTTCGGCAAACTTGAAGACAATCTGAGACCTTTGGCGGGATCGGACCGCGACTGGTATTTCTTCCAGAAACAATTGTGGCCGTTGACGTTGGGCTTGCCGCTGCACGCAGCCCGGCTGGTCCCGCGCCCCAGGCCGGCAGCATGACCGGCTGCTGGATGGCGCTGACATTCGCGCGCCAACCCTCCCTCCGGCGGGTTAAACCGTGAATATGACGCAGCGCGTCATACTCTGGGGGACTTACGATCTCGGCAAGCCCCGAACGCGTATCATGCGCGCAGCCTTGATCGATGCGGGTTACGATGTGGTGGAAATCCACGCGTCCGTCTGGGACGGTGTGGCCGATAAAAGTCAGTTGACTGCCGCCGGGTGGCTAGCCCGCTCTCTGCGCTGGATGTTCAGCTATCCCGGCCTGATCTGGCGTTATCTGCGTGCCGGCGACCACGATGCGGTGATTGTCCCTTATATGGGCCACTTCGATGTGCCCATCATCGCTCTATGCGCTAAATTGCGCGGCAAGCCCCTCATCTGGGATGCATTTCTGTCATTGTATGACACGGTAGTGAGGGACCGGTGCCTCATCGGCCCTGCCCATCCCGCCGCCCGGGCCATTCGCCTTTGGGAAGGGCTGGCGTGCCGCTGCGCGGACAGGATCGTTTTGGATACCAAAGCCCATGCCGATATGATCCGCGATCTATACGATCTGGACGAGCACAAGATGGCAGCGGTGTTCGTCGGCGCGGAACCGGATGCGTTTACGGCGGCGGCGCAGTTGCCCAGCCCTGCGGCGAAACCGCTGCGTGTGCTGTTCTATGGCCAGTTCATACCCCTGCACGGCGTGCTCACCATTCTGGGGGCCGCCAAGCTGGCGCGCGAACTGCCGATCGAATGGGAGATTATCGGCACCGGACAGGAAGCGGATACATTCAGGAGCGCGCTGGACGATGCCGATCTACCGAGGCTGCACTGGACCGACTGGACCGAATATCACGAGCTCAACCACAAGATTGCCGAGGCCGATCTATGTCTGGGAATCTTCGGTACGAGCGAAAAGGCAGCGCGCGTTATCCCCAACAAGGTGTTTCAGACAATCGCTGCGGGCAAACCGCTGATAACCCGCGATAGCCCCGCCATGCGCGAATTGATCGGTGAGCAGGACGAAGGCGTACAATTGGTACCGCCTGGCGATCCGGCGGCATTGCTGGACGCCGTGAACCGTTTTGCCGCGCTGGATCCGGGCTGCCGCCCCGCAACCGATGCGATAGCGCAGCGTTTCTCGGCGGCGGCGCTGGCGGAACGGTGGCGCCAGATCGTGGAGGCCACGATCGCCGAAGACGCTACATGACCATCCAGTAGAACACATTTCGCGCCGGGTAGCTGGCGAAAAACCGGCGGCGGATCATGAAGCTCTTGCGGGTGAGGAAAGAGCGGTCCGGCAGCCCGCTGTAATCCAGGGCGAGCCGGTAATCCCCATCGCTCAACTCAGAGCGAAACCGGCCTGCAAAAGCGCCCGCCTGTATTTGGGTTTGCCGCACGCCGCGAATGGTCCTGCCGATCGAGTGCCGCGGCATTTTCAGAAACCGATGGATCAGCCCCGCCGCACCCCAATCGGTGGCACCGACGACGTTCTTGCCGTGTTGGCGATAGAGTATTGTCGGCTGTTCTACCGGGACCAGCGTACCGAACCAGATAGCCACCAATGCCGCCCACCAATCATGCATCATAGCCTCGATGGGGACCGGCGCAGCACGTTCTCGCAAGGCGGCATTGCCCAGTGTCGCGCAGCCGGTAATGAAGTTTTCCAGCAAGGCGCTACGCTTGTCTATCGGCCGCCGCGGATCGTAGCGGAGCATCTCCCACAGCGTCCTGCCTGCAGGCCTCAGCGTCTCGTCGACGACTGCCAGATCGCTATGTGCCAGCACCGGATGGTCGCTGCCCTGGTCTGCCTCGACCGCGCGTATTGAGGCCAACATGGTCTCCAGCTTGTGCGGCTGCCAGACATCGTCCTGGTCGCAAAATGCGAAATATGGCGCGTCGCTACGCGCCAGCAGAGCGGCAAAATTAGCCGAAGCCCCCTGACCCGGACCGTCTTTTTCAAGAATCAGGACGGGCTGCCGGGCGGTCTGCGCCCACTGCGAAATGAGCGACAGGGTCTCGTCTGCCGAACCATCGTCGCGCACTATCAGCCGCCAGTCGCGATGCGTCTGCGCAGTTAGCGAAGCGAGCAATTCGGACAGATGCGCCGCACCGTTGTAAGTGGCCAGGAGAATATCGATCATAATGGATGATAGATCGGTTTGGCAGGGGCGGCACGAGTGGGAGGAGCGCTGCGCCCCCATCGCAGCACCGCCGCGCCCCCGCTCCATCGGTGAAGACCGCGGTCGATCGAAACATCGCTCCCACATTCGGCCGGCAGGCCGTCGATTATGCGCGAGCCGCCGCATTCCAACATGTATTGCCCGGCGATTACCACCGCGAACGAGCCCGAGCCGCCCTCGAGCCGTTTGCCGGCGACCCAGATATCGCCCCAATGTCCGATATAGTTTTCGCGAAGTGCCGCACGGTCGGCGGGCAGCAGCGCAATTTCGCCTGGCTCCCGATCGGCCAGAGCGTCCGCAATGGCGGGTGAATTCACCAGCAGCAATGGCGGCGCTTCGCGTTCGATCGCTTCTGCGAGGATCGGCCTGCCCGAACGCCGAACGTTTTCCAGTTCCAATGTACTCATGAAAAACCCGGCCTTGGGATAGCCCGGCAACATCGTACTGCGCGAAATATAGGCGACCGGCTCAGGGAACATTCTCTCGATCTCTGCGGTGTAGGCACGCTGTGCCACCTGATCACTTTGCCAATAAGGGACGATCTGGAGAATTACCGCACAGGCGACTGCGGCGAGAGTCAGCTCTGCCGGCGGCCTTTGCGATGCGGTTAGCCGCCGGATTGCAGGCAGCGCGGCGATCATCACCGGCAAGACGATGAAGGGGAAGAAATAGGGAAAGGCGTTGCGATAGAACAGCAGCGACAGGAGCGGCAATACGCTCAGCGCGGCGATAATCGCAAGAGAGCGGTCCTCGCGGCGGAAGAAATCCCTGCTCGCCAGGGCTACACCTGCAAAGATCGCCAGGGCTGTCGGAAGTCCAAGCTGAAACCAGATCAGCGCGTAGTGGCGGCGCGGAAACCATTCATCCTCTCCCAGCACCCGGCTTGCTGCACCGCCCGTGACCGCCACTGTCTGGCTCAGTTCGCCAGCCGCTACCCAGCCGCCAAGCGCAGAACTGTGCCACAGCCACAGGTCCGCACCCGCTATCGCCAGCGCAAGCGCCGCAAGCGCGAAGTGCCGGATCGCTTGGGCGAGGCCATATGTCTGCCAACTGTGCCACAATGCAGCCACGAAAACCGGAAGGTAGAATGCCCCTTTTACGGTGATCAGCAACGCTATCGCAGCCAGGCACCCCGCAAGAACGCTGCGCCACGGGCGAGGACTGGCGAAGAGCACAGCGAGCGCTGCCATGAGCAAGGCCGCCGCCAGCGCATCGGTGCGAAAACTGGCCCCGTGCACAAGCGACCAGCTGCTCCCGAACCACAGCGCGACGACCAGCAGCGCACTCTTCAGGTCGGTCAGGCGAAGGCTGATCGAAAAGAGACAACCGAGCGCGACCAGCTGGCATACGAGCATGAAAAATCGCCCGGCAACAATCTGGTCGATCGCGCCCAGCGGCAAGGAGGCCAGCCATCCCAGCAGATGGACGTGAAAGTTTTGAAACGGATCCGCCAGCGTACCTGAATTTGCGCGATAGATGCGTTCAAGAAACCAGAACTCGTCCCAATTGATGTTCAGCCGCGCCGCCAGAAATGCCTGGACTGCAATGAACACGAAAATCAGTGCGGCAGCTACAACTGCCTGCCGAGAGAAGCGTGCGGTTCGAAGCATGTCAGCCAGTCTTGCGGGACATCTTGGCATCGGCAGGTGGCACATGGGCGCGCGGCCCCCGATCCTGATCCAGCAGGAGATCCACCCGGTCCTCCAGTCGGCGCGTCTGGCGCAGCGTTGCCTCGATGAGCTTGCGGTTGGTGGCGATCAGATCGCCCAGGATTCCCAAGACCGCAATCAGTCCCCCCAGGATCATGAGCGATCCACCGATCACGAGCGATTGGATGTGACCCGCACCGTCGCCCAACAGATAGAACCACACAAATCGCAAGATCGGCAACGCCCCTGCAATCAGCAGCAAAATCCCCGACCCGAAGAACACGCGCAGCGGGTTATATGTCGTATAGGCGCGGGCAATCGTGATGCCGGTCTGCGTGATGAAGCTGGGAATCGATCGGAACAGGCGCGACGGGCGCGTGGCCGCGTTGGTGCGGATCGGCACGCTGACGATCCGCAGGCGCTTGCGGCCTGCCTGGATCAGCATATCGGTCGTATAGGAAAATTCGGTGGTGATGCACAGGCGCTGCGCCGCATCGCGGCTGATCGCGCGAAAACCGCTCACCGCATCTGTAATATCGGTCCGCGACAGGCGCCTGACGATGGCGCTGCCGAGCCTTTGCAAACGGCGTTTTACAGGGCCGAAATGGGCATTATCGGCCACGCCCCGATCGCCGACCACGATATCGGCCTGCTGCGCGACGATCGGTTCGACCAGCTTGGCAATATCTTCGCCGACATATTGGCCATCGGCATCGGTGTTCACGATAATGTCGGCGCCTTCGCGCAGGGCATGATCGATCCCGGTCTGGAAGGCCGCCGCCAGCCCGCGATTTCCGCGATGGGTGACGATGTGATCAGCGCCGCCCAGCAAGGCGGCCTTGGCTGTCGCATCGCTCGACCCATCGTCGATGACCATGATCTCGATACAATCGACCCCCGCAATAGCGCGCGGCAGGTCCTTCAGCGTCTGAGCGATATGGTCGGCTTCATTGAAGCAAGGAATCTGGATTATCAGTTTGCTCATGCAGCCTTCCTCGATCGGCCTTTTGCCCCTGAGGAAGGAATTGGACCAACATGGTTTACAAACTGTAAATCCGGTCTCGCCCGGCACGCCCTTTTCCAGGGCTGACTATCGAAGGAAGCCGGGCCCCAGCTGAGATGGAGCGGGACGTCGACCGACGTGACCGAAGCGAACGCAGGTGCCTGGTTAAGCAACCGGCGACCGTGAAGTCTTCGCCCCCGGTCAAACCGCTTTAGGCTGTTCCGAGGTCGGGCCAAAAGCTGGCGATTTCAAAAGGTTTAGAAAATGGTGCGCCTAGAGGAATCGCAAATCACTGCATGAACGCCTGATTTCGCACGCCTAAAGGATAAGTAGATCAAATTATACCCCCCAATAGTACCGCCAACTTACCCAGGGTTGCTCGGCAATTCACCCCACATATTCAGATCATTCCGCCTCAGCTCCCTGAAATTCTACGCCGCCAACTCAGCAACCTATCGCCAGCCTTTCTTGGTCTGGATTGGCCGAGAAATGCAACGAACTGCGTATTCCCTAGTATCGATCGGTGCCAGTGCGAGATGAATGGCGCTTAGACTGCTGTAAGGCTTCCAGTTTCACACCGGCCGCAGCCAAACTGTAGGGCGAAATTCTGCGAGGCGTAACCAGACCTCCTCGTCCGTCGTCGACCAATGGCGTTTCGAACGCGATCCCCTGACCACTTTTACCCGTGTAGACAATTTTCCCGACAACAAATTGGCCTCCGCCTAAATCGACTATTACCTCAGACCCAGCTGGAATTCCTTCAAGGCCGTTCAACCGCGCCCCAGTTCTCGAAATATTTTTGAGCACGACATCGTAGTGGTAATCGCCCTGGATGGCTCCGACATTGCGGTAGACCATTGTTCGCTCATCGCGGTAGCGCAGTGGGCCGTCAGCGACGAATGTAAAGTCGTCGTTATTCAAGCGCTTAAGCAATTCATCATGAGTCAACGGTTTCGAGTAGATCCAACCCTGTACTAAGTCTGCACCGCGCCCGGCTACTAATTCCAGCTCGTCCATCGCTTCAACCCCCTCGGCTACTGTTTTTATGCCGAGCGCTTTGGCGAGAGAGACAATAGCGGTAATGATGGCTGGGTTGGTGTCCCCCGATGCCGTACAACCACGAACAAAACTCTGGTCGATTTTGATTTTCTTGAAGGGCGCTCGCTTCAAATAACCCAAAGACGAGTATCCAGTGCCAAAATCGTCCATTGTGAGGCTAACGCCCATCTTGTCGATTGAGGCGCATGCTCTGTCGATCCCCTTCACATTTCCTACAAAAACACTTTCGGTAATTTCTAACTCTAGTCGCCTCGGACTCAGTCCGCTCGACGATAAGGCCGCCGCGACCTGCTCCGGTAAATTGGCTCCAGCGAATTGCCTGGCAGAGACATTAACTGCGACGTTGAGCTCGCCCGGCCATTCAACGGCATCGGCGCAGGCTTGTCGGATGGCCCACTCACCGATCTTTAGAATTAGGTCGGTCTGCTCGGCTATTGGGATGAATTTTTCCGGCGAGATGGCACCTTTCTCTGGATGCTTCCATCGCATCAGCGCTTCCAAACACTTTATGCGGTTAGAGCGTGGGTCCACGAGTGGCTGGTACGCGAGATATAATTGGCCCTTTTCCAGAGCGTCTCTCAGGTCACCTTGTATCATTACTTCGTCCGCAGCGTCGCTCTTCATGTCTGGCGTGAAAAAGCAGTAAGTACCCTTACCATTCGCCTTTGCCCCATACAGGGCGAGATCAACCGCTCCGCTTAGTTCGGCAACATTGATGCCATCATACGGCGCTATGGCTATGCCAACCGATGTACCGATCACGGCCCGCCGCCCGTCAATTTTGTATGGCTGCGACACAATCTGAATTAGACCCTCGGCTAACTCGGTGAGGTCGGAGCGATCATCAATGTCGGGGACGAGGATCTGGAATTCGTCCCCCCCCAATCGGCCCACCGTCCCGCGCTCTCTGATGTATCCTGTGAGCCGATCTGAAACTTGTCGCAGAAGCTCATCACCTGCTGGATGACCCATCACGTCATTTATTTGCTTGAAGTAGTCGAGGTCCAGCATCAGAAGTGCGCAACTACGTTTCACTGGTGCAAACTTGCGAAGCGTTCCGGCGATCAACTCTTCAAGGAACCGGCGATTAGCCAGACCCGTTAACTCATCGTGCCTCGATTGCTTGGCTAGGTCCCTATTCTTTCTCGTTTGCTGCGTGACATCGCTGGCTACACCGCGATAGCCGCCAAAATCTCCTTTTTCATCGAAGAAGGGCTTTGCACAGACCTTCCAGAAGAAAGACGTTTTTAAATAGTTGATCTTCTCATCTGCAATTTCAATCTCGACAAGACGCTCCTTGATCTCCGATCGTGAATTGAATTTGAATGTTATCGGACGTGCGGGAGCGTCCTCGCCGGCAAATGGCGGGTCTTTAAAAACCTGGCCGATATCGAGACCTAGAATGCTTTCAGCCTGATTACCTAGGGTCTCGCGCGCCCCCGGAGAGAGATAAACGAGTTTGTTCTCGCCATCTGTGGCCCAGAACATCCCGACCTCGCATCGGTCAATTTCGGCAAGATAATCTGCAGTAGATTGGGCGGATTTAGTAGGGCTCAACTCGCTTGCGATCTTGCGTTTATTGATGAACTCGAAGTAGGACATAGTAAGGCCTATTCCCTCTCTTAAAACTGGTTCTCTGAAGGCCCTGCCGTTCAAAGCGTCCCGCCGTCTTGAACAAGGGAGGTTAACCTTGAGTATGAACACGCTTAGGGGCTTCGGGCATCAAGGGGGGAAAAGGCCACAGGTTCGAAGCCTGTCAGGCGCACTATCTTTTCATAGACTTAGACTAGCTAAGGCCACCGATCATATCCACGAACAATCCATCTAGCTTCCTTTGCAATTACGAAATGCAGCACATTGGAATCTATTCTACTCACCAGTTAGAATGTGAGTGATACGGCCCTGGAGCAAAAGCTTAATATACCCCCACATACACCCTGTTTGTGAGCAAATAAGGCTGAACGCCAGCGGCCAACAGGGCAGTCTTTTCTCCAGAAAACGTCGGTTTGTCTAACCGTGAATAAAAAATGCTGAACAGGAAAATGGTGCCGCTTAGAGGATTCGAACCTCTGACCCCATCATTACGAATGATGTGCTCTACCAACTGAGCTAAAGCGGCGCCCATTTGTGGAGGCCCGAGCCGGAATCGAACCGGCGTGCAAGGATTTGCAGTCCTCTGCGTAACCACTCCGCCATCGGGCCCCGATGCGCCTTGGCCGTCCGGGAAGGACAGCCGCGGTGCGAAGGCGCTGGCCCCTAGCCGCTTCGCAGCAGGCTTTCAATCGCTTTCGTGTTGCAAAGGTGCTTGCCTACGCGCGCGAGGGCGCTACGCCGCTGCAAATGACCGAAGCAACGACCGACAAAACCACCGACTCCATCACCGTTCCAGACATCCTCGATCGCTGCGAGGCGACCGATACCGGGCTAATATTGGACGAGGCACCAGGCTGGCTGCAGGGCCGGACGTTGTATGGCGGGATTACCGCGCTGCTCGCCCATCAGGCAGCCCGGCTGCGCTATCCCGACTTGCCGCCGCTGCGCGCGGCGCAGATCTGCTTTATCGGACCTGTGGCGCGCAATATCGCGGTGGAGGCGGAGGCCCTGCGCAGCGGGCGCAATGTAACGCAGGTGGCTACGCGGTTGACTGGCGAGGGCAAGTTGGCTGGCAACGCAACGCTGGTGTTCGGCAATGCAATGGAAGCGAACGCGGTCAACACGCCAAAGCCGGAGCCAATTGCGACGGCACCCGAAGATGCCGAGCCCATTGCGCTAGATAGCGGCCACGTCCCCGATTTCGTGCGCCGGATGGAAAATCGCAAATGGCCGATGGGGCGTGAGAACATCGCCGTGCGCCGGTGGGTACGCTTGAACGAGCGCGAGGGGCTCGACCCGGTCAACGAATTGATCGCCCTGGGCGATGCGCTGCCGCCAGGTTCGCTCAAGGCAATGCAGCGGCCGGGCCCGCTCAGTTCGATCAACTGGTCGTTCAATATCCTCGATGCAGATATCGGCACGCGCGATGGCTGGTTCCTGGTCGAAACCGCCAGCCAGCACGCTGCCGAGGGCTACACCACGGAGCGGCTGCGTATGTGGAATGCGGACGGAGTGCCGGTGATGAGCGGGATGCAGTCGGTGGCGATCTTCGGTTAGCCGGTTTTGAATTCCGGGGCGCGTTTGGCCATGCCGGCCATCACGGCCTCGACCTGGTTCGGCTTGCCGATAATTGCCCCCTGCTCGCGGCTTTCGGCCAGCAGCAGGTCGTCATTGCCGTCTTCATACATCGCGTTGGACAGGCGCTTGGCAGCGCGAATGGCATCGGGATTACGCGCGGCGATCGTTTCGGCAATTTGCGTGGCCCTGGCGAGCGGATCGGCATCGACATAGGTGGCGAGGCCTAGCTGCTTTGCCTCTTCGCCCGAAAATTCGCGGTTGGTGTAAATCAGCTCGCGCAGCACATCGTCGCGCACCAGCCCGCGCCACAGCGGATAACCGCCCATATCGGGCACCAGCCCCCATTTCATCTCCATGATCGCCATGCGTGCATCGGGTGCGGCGATGCGGATATCCGCCCCGCTGGCGATTTGCATTCCGCCGCCGAAGCAGACGCCGTGGATCGCTGCGATCACCGGGACCGGAAGTTTGCGCCACACGGTCGCGACCTGCTGGAAAGTGTTCGAATCGCCATGGGTGCGCGTAATCAGATCCTTGCCGGGCGCACCGGGATCCTTGTTCATACTCATCAGATCGAGCCCTGCGCAAAAGCTGCGGCCATCGCCTGAAAGCACCACGGCGCGCACGTCGGCCGCCTTACCCAAAGCCTCGCCGGCGGCGATGATCGCTTCGAACATGGCAGGGTCGAGCGCGTTCATCTTGTCGGCGCGCGTCAGGCGAAGCTGTGCCACGCCATTGTCTGTCAACTCGATCGATACGCGGTCGTTATTATCAAACATCATGTGCGGCCTCACCCGGTTGCAATTCGCCACGCTTCTGCCGGGCCGAAGCCGGGCTGTCCAGCGCGAGCATGCTGGAAGCCCGATCGCCACCCGATCAGTCCGGCCCCAGATCGAAGACGCTCGCCTGGGTGTCGATATGCAGCGCGTAACCGCCCTGAAACCCCGTCCGGATCATCCCTTCCAACCCGTGAACCGCCAGCTTAGCGCGCAGCCGAGCCACGTGAACTTCCACGGTGTTGGTTTCCGGTTCGTGTTGCAGCCGCCAAACCTCGCGCAACAATTGCCGGCGCATGATCAGGCTGCCGGGCGCTTCGGCAAGCCGCCATAGCAAAGCAAATTCGCGCGGGTGCAGACCGATCCAGTCCTTGCCCACACGGGCATCGCGGTGGAACAGGTCGAGCGTCAGCGGGCCAGCGGCAACCAAGCGCGGCATGACATCTTGCAGACTACCATCTTGTTGTGTGCACTCATCCTCACCGATTTCGGAACTCACAGCAATCCGCCCGCCCTCATCGAATAGGCGCGTCCCGGGGTGATGATGAGGTGGTCGAGCAATTGTATATCCAAGCTTGCCGCGATCCGCGCTACATGCCGGGTTGTTGCAATATCCGCCTCGCTCGGCCGACATATCCCCGAGGGATGATTATGCGCCAGCAACAACCCCGAAGCCCCAAGTCGCAAAGCCCGCTCGGCAATCGGCCGGAAACGCAGGCGCAAGCTTCCCATACCGCCGCCGGCAACCGTCTCGTCGGTCAAATGACACCGGCCCGGCCCGAAATAGACCGCCCGCAAACGCTCCTGCCCATCATCGCCAAGCGTGCGCTGGAGATGGCACAGTAGCCGGTCGTCATAATTTACTAGCGGACTGGACCAAACCGGGGGGTTCGACGTGCCCTTCTGTGAGGACCTTATCTGTGATCCGAGCACATCGGATCGCAGCATTGTGCCTGCCTGCGTGCATTTCGCATCGTTCAGGCGGTCTGGCCGGGCGGCCCTTGGCGCCAAGAGGGCACGCGCCAGCTTCGGTATGGACCATATGATCTCTCGCGGCGTATATGCGCCCACAGGCCAATAGCCAGAGTGATTATCTGCAGGTAGGATGGCCCGATCTGCATGATCCCCACCGCCAGCGGAGCGATATTGTCTGTCGTCGCCCGGGCGAGGTGCGATTGCACCGCTATGATCTGAAAACCAGCGAACCATAAGGGGTAGATCCTGTTGGCATAAAGCGCGGCCGCGATGGCACCGACACACAGCGCAGCATCGAAGGCGAAATGAGTGAGGTCGAAGATGTCCAGATGCACATATCGGCCTGCGAACGCATGATAGATCTGGTGCGGCAACACGATGGTGCCCCAGAACAGTCCTACCATGGTTTTTTCAGGCCCCGCGCCTTTCCAAAATGCCATTACCGTCACTGCGACAAGCGCGCCGTAATAGAGGTAGAACCGGTTCTCCAGCAGGAACCAGATCATGGCATCATGATCGGCGCGGGGCCGCCGGGCATCAGGCCGCTTCTGCCTTTACCGAAAGGTCGGCAGCGCTGGCCTGCACTTCGGTAGGTATGAAGTCGCCCTCATCGCCGGCAATCACCGGGATCAGCGCGTTCAATTCGCTGTGCACGCGGAACAGGTTGCTGGAAGCATCGTGCAGCTTGGCTTCGGCTTCACCCAAGCGGCGCAGGGCTGCCTGACCGGTGGCGACCGGGACATCGGGATTACGGCGGCTGGCGAGCATCGTCTGCTTCAACCGGGCATAAAGCATGGCTGCCTCGTCGGTTACGGCTTCGGCCTCGCGGATCAGCAATTTCATCTTCTGGGCATCGTCTTGAATACGGTTTGTCATGCGGAACTCCAGCCCCGCTCGGGCTCAACCGGCAGGTGTCTTTTCTTCCACGGGGACACGGGCCTCGCCATCCAATGCCTCGGTCAGGCTGACCGATGCCGTGACGACCAGGATAACCGCGGCCACAAAGCCGAAGGCGATCCCGATAATCGCGGCGAGGCGATAAAGGACGGCTCGGTTTCCGTCGAGCACCCCGGGTACGACCTGCGGTTCGAGCGGTGTGTCCCAAACTGTGTCAGCCGGGAAAGCCAACGCATCGGAAAACACCAGTTCGCCCGGATCGTCCCGCTGACCGAATGGGCGATCACCCTCGTGCTCGGGGAGTTGCTTTTTTATGGATGAAGAGTTTCTATAGGGCGGAAACCCTGTTTCTTCAGCATGATAGACGCGGTGCGCATCGACCAGATCGTTAAGGTTACTTACCCCGTAAGCGTCCTTCAATTTTCGGATATGCTGGTTGATGCGCGATTCGGAGACGTTCAGCTCGCCTGCAATGACCTTAATGGGGACGCGCCTGTCCACCCGTTCCATGACGGCGTTTTGTTTTTCGGTCAGCCGTGGCGGGCCGCCTGCGGTCATTGGCGATTTTCCCTATCGTCTTATGCAGTTTTCCTTATCGGAACCGGCCGATACGCGCAACGATCGCGCATCTCAGGCCGCGCTGGCGTTGATCCCCAGGCTTGAGAACCAGCGTTTTACATTGCGCGCAGCCTGGCGCAGGCGCTGTTCGTTTTCGACCATGGCGATGCGCACGTAGCCCTCGCCTTCCTCGCCATACCCCACGCCGGGCGCTACCGCGACTTCCGCCTCGGTCAGCAATTGCTTGGAAAATTCCAGACTGCCCATATCCTTCAGCGCCGGTGGGAGCGGTGCCCAGGCGAACATGCTGGCGGCCGGCGGCGGGATATCCCAACCAGCGCGGGCGAATGCCTCCACCATGACATCGCGCCGCTCGTGATAGCGTTGCCGATTTTCCGCCACGACATCCTGCGGACCGTTCAGCGCCGCACAGGCCGCAGCCTGGATCGGTGTGAACGCGCCGTAATCGAGGTAGCTCTTCACCCGGCTCATCGCCGCGATCAGATCCCTGTTCCCCACCGCAAAACCCATCCGCCAGCCAGCCATGGAATAGGTTTTCGACATCGAGGTGAACTCGACCGCCACGTCCTTCGCACCCGGCACCTGCATGATGCTGGGCGTCGGATTGCCGTCATAATACAGCTCCGAATAAGCGAGATCGGACAGGATCCAGACCTTGTTCTCCTTCGCCCAAGCCACCAGCCGTTCGTAAAATGCCAGATCGACCACTTCGGCAGTCGGGTTGGAGGGGTAATTCACCACCAGCACGCTGGGGCGCGGAACGGTAAAGGCCATCGCGTTGTCCAGCGCCCGCCAATATTCCTCGTCCGGCGTCGTCGGCACGCTGCGGATAGTGGCGCCTGCAATGATAAAGCCGAACGTATGGATCGGGTAAGACGGGTTGGGTGCCAGCACCACATCGCCCGGCGCGGTGATGGCATTGGCGAGGCTGGCCAGCCCCTCTTTCGATCCCATCGTCACGACCACCTCGGTTTCGGGATCGAGATCGACGCCGAAGCGCCGCCCATAGTAATTCGCCTGCGCCTTGCGCAGCCCCGGAATACCTTTCGATTGCGAATAGCCGTGGGCGGTCGGTTTCATCGCAACTTCGCACAGCTTGTCGATCACGTGCTGCGGCGGGGGCTGGTCGGGATTGCCCATACCGAGATCGATGATGTCGCGCCCCGCCTGCCGCGCGGCATGGCGCATGCCGTTGACCTCCGCGATAACGTAGGGCGGCAGGCGTTTCATACGGTAAAAATCGGTGTCCATGGGGGTCCCGGGGTGTTGAGTATCGGCGCACAAATCATGCGCTCAACCGACATTGTGACGCAATAAATGGACAGGTGCAATCGCCTTGTCCTGCCTCTATATCGAAGCGATACCAGCTACCCCGCATTACAATCAGGAAGACCCGCCAATGGCCAGCGACAGCAACGATCCCCTTTCCACGATCATGCAGGCGCAGGCGCAGATGGTGGAAACGGTGTTCGGCCAGTGGCTGCCACAGGCCGGGCTTGCCACCGAAATCCCCTCCCCTGCAGACCTGTCGGACCCGGCCAAGCTGGCGGGCGATTTGCAGGCTCGATGGCAGGGATTTCTGTCGGCCATGCCCGGCGCGGCTAATTTTTCGGCACCAGTTGGTCCGTCGCAGGTGGGGATGGAGCAATGGCTGGCGATGGTGGAGGGCTGGATGAAGATGCAGCCCGCCATGGGGCAGAAGGCGCTTGGCCAGGTAAGCGAGGATATGACCCAGCTATGGCAGGCCATGGCGGCAAGCATGGCGGGCGGCAGCGACGGGGCGGAGATGCCGCGCAAGGATCGCCGCTTTGCCGATCCGGCGTGGCAGAACAATCCGTTCTATGCCCTGCTGCACCAGTCCTATCTGCTGGCGGCCGAGCGGATCGAGGCGATGGCCAACGATCTGGACGGGGTTCCGGCCGAAAAGCGCTCGCAACTGAAATTCGCAGCCCACGCCATGATAGAGGCGCTGAGCCCGGCTAACTTTCCCGCCACCAATCCGGTCGTGCTGAAAAAGACGCTGGAAAGCGGCGGAGAGAACCTCACTAAGGGGATGCAGCACTTGGCCAAGGACCTGGAGCGGGGGCAGCTGACGCATACCGATCCGGACGCGTTCGAGCTGGGCCGCAATATCGCGGTCACGCCGGGCAAGGTTGTCCATGAAACGCCGCTTTACCAGCTGATCCAGTATTCCCCGTCCACCGACGAGGTCTATGCCACCCCGCTGATCATCTTCCCGCCCTGGATCAATCGCTTCTACATCCTCGACCTGAACGAGAAGAAGAGCTTTGTGCGCTGGGCAGTGGCGCAGGGGCTGACCGTCTTCATGGTCAGCTGGAAATCCGCCGACGAATCCATGCGCGACGTGGTGTGGGACGATTACATCCGGGCGGAAATGGACGCGATCGACCATGTCCGCGCGCGGCTGGACGTGCCGGCCGTCCATACGATCGGTTATTGCGTGGCCGGAACGACACTGGCCGCAACGCTGGCGATACTCCACCGGCGGGAACAGCAGGACAAGGTCGCCAGCGCGACCTATTTCACCGCCCAGGTCGATTTTGACAGCGCGGGCGAGCTGCTGCATTTCATCGATGATGGCGCGCTCGCCGCGATCGATGCGATTTCAGGGGCGGGCGGCGGTGGACCCGGCTATCTCGACGGGCGCTACATGGCGCTGACCTTCAATATGTTGCGCGGGACCGACCTGATCTGGAATTACGTGGTCAACAATTACCTGCTGGGGGAGGATTACCCGGCCTTTGACCTGTTGCACTGGAATGGCGATGTCACCAACCTGCCCGCCAAGTGGCATGGCGCCTATCTTCGCGATCTCTACCGCGACAACAAGCTGGCCACCCCCGATGCGCTGAGCGGCGATGGGACGCCGATCGACCTCACACTGGTCGAAACGCCGACCTATGTTCAGGCGGGGCGCGAAGACCACATCGCCCCTGCAAAGAGCGTGTGGAAAATCCAAGACCACTTCAAGGGGCCGCTGCGCTTCGTGCTTGCCGGATCTGGCCATATCGCGGGCGTGGTCAATCCGCCCGAAGCGGGCAAATACCAATATTGGCTGAACGAGGGTGAGCCTGCGACGCTGGAAGAATTCGTAGAAGGCGCGGCCGAGCACAAGGGTAGTTGGTGGCCGGACTGGATCGCTTGGATCGATGCGCAGGACAGCCGAAAAGTGAAGCCGACCGGCAAGCGCAAGCCCGGTTCGCGCAGCGATACGGTAATCGAAGACGCCCCCGGCCGCTATGTCATGACCCGTTGATCTGGCTAAAACGGTAGCTATTTCAACGCTTCACCGTGCGCTTTGCCCGACTTATTGTGCAGTGCACAAAATTTCCTTGACTTCGCAGCTGCAATGTCTATTTTGTGCACTGCAACAAGATGACGAGGAAGTTCATGGCCACCGCAACCGACCAGAATGTGAAAGCCGATGCCGATGCGCAGAAAGCCTATGAAAAGGCTGCTGCCGAGGTAAAGGCTGTTGCCGTTCCCAAGCCCGCCGAAAAGGTGATCGATGAGGAACCCAAGGGCGCCGTGAAGAACGTGACTGCGGAAACGCCTGTTGAAAAGAACGCTCCGGTGAAGAAGCCGGCAGCCAAGCAGGCCGCGCCGAAGAAGGCCGCCGCCAAGACCGCCAAGAAGAAGACTCCGGCGAAGCGCCGCAAGCCTGCCACCAGCAAGCTCGCAGTCGCCACCGCCAACATCACCAAGAAATCCACCAAGAAGGATACCAAGACCATGGCTAACACCAAGAACACCGCCGCCAAGAAGGCCGATGCCAAGAAGATCGAAACCGTCGCTGCCGACCTGACCAGCTCGGTCAAGGAAGCTGCCCAGGACGCGCAGGCTCGCCTCAAGTCGGTTTACGCAACCGGTAGCGAAGTCGCTTCCGAAGCGGTCGAATTCACCAAGGGCAACGTCGAAGCTGTCGTCGAATCGGGCAAGATTCTGGCCGCCGGCGTGCAGGATATGGGCCGCGACGCCGTGGAAAATTCCAAGACCGCCGTCGAAACCGTGACTGCCGACGCCAAGGCTTTCGCCGCCGTGCGTTCGCCGACCGACCTGTTCAAGCTGCAGGGCGAAATCGCTCGCCGCAACTTCGACACCATGGTTTCGATGTCTTCGAAGAACACCGAAAAGATGGTCAAGCTGGCAAATGACAGCTTCGCACCGATCTCCAACCGCATCAGCGTTGCCGCGGAAAAGGTTTCCAAGGCAGCCTGAAACGGTTGAACCGGATACCGGCCGCGCGGCATTGCCGCCGGTGAGGTAAACCGCCGGGCACCCTCTCCCCCTCCCGCACGGCGTCAACGAAACGGGCCGACCGGCAACACGCCGCTCGGCCCGTTTTTTTGTGGGTCTTACCGGACTTGCCCGCGTTAACCTGTCGCTTGCACCTTGCGATTATCTCCAGTGATACGATATTCTCAGGCCATGACCCGTTACGAAACCTCCCCCCTCGTCCTCGAAGACATTTCGCGCCTGCGCCTTACCCGTGCGGGTGACGATGGCGATAAGGATGGGCCCGGGAAGGATGGAGATGACGGCAAGGGCGATGAAGGCCAGACCGGCGTCGCCACGAAAACCCGCACCCAGACCAAGAAGCCCAGCCTTTACAAGGTGCTGCTTCTGAATGACGATTACACTCCGATGGAATTCGTGGTCATGGTGCTAAAGCGGTTCTTCCGCATGGACCTGGAACAGGCGACGCGGGTGATGCTGCATGTCCATCAGAAGGGCGTCGGTATCTGCGGCGTGTTTCCCTATGAAGTGGCGGAAACCAAAGTGAACCAAGTGATGGATTTCGCCAAGCAGAACGAACATCCGCTGCAATGCACGCTGGAAAAGGCGTAAGGCAGCCGCATCCCGCGTAAGGCTGGCGCACGGGGCTGGCGTAAAGCGCGGGCAACCGATAAGGCAAGCCCCCCACCCTCAGCGGCACTGGCGCCTTGTTCAGCTTCATCCCCTCCCTCGACAGGTACATCTTCCGGCTCGTGATCGTGCCGATGCTCAGCGTGTTTGCGCTGGCGGCATCGCTGTTGCTGCTCGACAAGATGCTGCGCCTGTTCGATTTCGTTGCCACCGAAGGCGGCCCGGTCGGCGTCGTCTTTCGCATGCTTGCCAGCCTGATTCCCGAATATGCCAGCCTCGCCATCCCGCTCGGTCTGCTGCTGGGCATATTGCTGGCTTTCCGCAAGCTAGCTACGTCCAGCGAGCTCGATGTGATGCGCGCGGTCGGCCTCGGCTATGGCCGCCTGCTGCGCGTCCCTTACATCATCGCGGTGGTGCTGATGGCGGTGAATGTGGCGCTGGTGTTCTATATCCAGCCGATCAGCCGCTATTATTACGAGCAACTGGAATATGAGCTGCGCTCCGGGGCGCTTGGGGCCAGCATCAAGGTCGGTGAATTTACCACGCTGAAAGACCGGATGGCGCTGCGGATAGAAGAAAGCCGCAATGACGGCACCCAGTTGATGGGTATTTTCGCCCGCGTGTCGAACGACAAGGGGCAAGTCCTGTCGATCAGTGCGCGCGAGGGATCGTTTCTCGCCACCAATGACAGTCCCGATACGATCATCCTGCGGCTGACCGACGGCACGATCGTACAGGATACCGGCAGCAACACCCCGCGCGTATTGAGCTTCTCGCGCCACGATCTGCCGATAGATCTGCCGCGCGTAGAGGAATTTCGCAATCGCGGGGAGGCGGAGCGTGAGTTCATCCTGCCCGAATTGCTCAGCATCGGCTGGTCCGCAAACGAAACGCAGGCTCGCCGCGATGCCAGCCAGGCCAGCTTCAATTTCCGCCTGGTGGAGGTGGTGATGATGATGCTGATGCCGCTGCTGGCGGTGGCGCTGGCGATCCCGCCAAAGCGATCGACCAGCGCGCTGGGCGTGTTCGTCTCCATCGTGATGGTGGTGGCCTATCACAAGGTGAACCAATATGGGGAGGATGTGGCCACGCTGGGCCGGATCGACCCGCTGATTGCCCTGTGGGGGCCGTTCGTGATCTTCGCCGCGCTGATCCTGTGGATGTTCTGGCAAGTCGCCCATGTTCCCGGCGGCCAGCCGATCGGCGCGCTGGAAACCGGCTTTGCCAAGCTGTCGAAGTGGTTTGGCAGGCTGTTCCGACGGCGCGGCAGGGGCCAAGCTCCGGCTGCCATCGGCGACGAGGATAGCGAGGTTTTCGCAGAGCCTGCATGACCCAGCTCGATTTCTTCCCCTCGCGCCAATTGACCATCTACATGGCGAAGCTGTTCGTGGTGCGCATCGTGGCGGTGCTGGCGATGCTGGTGCTGGTGCTGCTGGCGCTCGATCTGCTCGGCAAGACCGGCGATATCCTGGCCCAGCCGGGCAATGGGCAAAGCGAGGTGCTGACCTATGCCGGTCTGCGCGCGCCGCAGCTGGTTGCACGTTTCATGCCCTACTCGGTGCTGCTGGCGACGATCATCACGCTGGTCACCCTCAACCAGAATAGCGAGGTCGTGGCGATGAAGGCCGCCGGCCTGTCCGCCCACCAGGTGCTGGCACCGCTGCTGCTGACCGCAGGCATAATCTCGGGCGCCAGCTTCCTGTTCAACGAAAGCGTCGTCACCCGCGCCACCGCTACTTTGAAGGCTTGGGAGGCCAATGAATTCGGCCCCATTCCCGAAGGCTCCGACCTGCGCGCCAATGTCTATCTGACCGACGGGCCGGATGTACTGAGCGCCGCTTCGATCAGCGGCACCGGGCAGAATATCCGCATGACCGGGGTCAGCTATTACCGGCGCGATGCGCGCGGCATGATCGTGGAACAGATGCGCGCTCCGTCGGCCAGCTATGCCGCGCCGGGCTGGCGGCTGGAGGATGCCGTCCGCTTCAACGTCGCCACGGCCGAAACGCAGCGTAGCGATTCGGTGGTTGTGGGCGAAGGGCTGACGCCGGAGCGGATCGATCTGGGCCGGGTCGATCCCGATATCGAGCCGTTCTGGACCTTGTCCGAATCTATCGAACGCTACGAACAGGCCGGTCGCCGCACCGACGAGCTGCGCGCGAAATGGTGGCACAAGCTGTCCGGCCCGCTCTCCGCATTCCTGATGCCGCTGCTGGGAGCGATTGCAGCGTTCGGACTGGCTCGATCTGGCCAGCTGTTCCTGCGCGCGATCATCGCGATGGCGCTGGGCTTTGCCTATTTCGTAGTGGACAACGCAGCGCTCGCAATGGGCAGTTTCGGCGGATATCCACCGTTTCTGGCGGCATGGGCACCGTTCTTCCTGTTCCTGCTGATCGGCGAGACCGTGCTTGTCCGGACCGAGGAGTGATCGGCGCTTCGGCGGACTGGTCGCTACGCCTGGCCCGATCGGAAGATGCCGATCACTTGCCCGCGATCGAACGCGCGGCTGGGCAGATGTTTCGCGGCGATCCCGATTTGGCGCAGCTCGATTTCGATGATAGCTGGGAACCCGATGAACTGCGCCGCCTGATCGGGCGCGGTCACAGCCTGGTGGCGCATTGCGGAGATGCTCCCGCCGGCTTCCTCGCTTCGCAACCCTTCAAGCGAGAACTGCATGTGTGGGAGCTATCGGTCCATCCGGACCACCAGCGCCGCGGCATCGGCGCGGGTCTGATGCGCGCCTGCATGATCGATGCGCGCAATTCCGGCTTCGCAGCGATCACGCTGACCACGTTCCGCGATATTGCCTGGAATGGGCCGTTCTATGCACGGCTTGGGTTCGAGGAAGTGCGCGAGCCGGTAACCCATGCCCGGCTCGCGCAGCAGCTGGACGAGGAAGGCCAGCACCTGCCGCGCACACGCCGCTGCGCCATGATCCGATTCCTAAACTAGGCCGGGGCTTAGCGGGTGCGCTTGACCATCGTGCTGCGCGCGATCCGGCCAACCAGCGGGAGCATTCCCTTATGGTTCGCCCCGTGGAAGGTGGTGCCAACCTCGAGATGGTCCGACAATCGCTTATGCGCCTCGCCCAGCGAGTGATAGGGCATCGATGGCATCAGGTGATGCAGCGCATGATAACGCAGGCCCACGGGCGCCCAGATCGCGGCGATAGGTCCCGGCGGCGGGACATTGACCGAATCCAGATATTGCGCGGTCACCGTCATCGGTTCGCCTTCATTCTCCCACAGATGCGCCACCAGCGTGCGCAGTTGGTTGAGCACCGCCGTGAGAGACAGCACGCACAGCGCCACCAGCAGCGGACGCCAGCCGAACGCCAGCGGGCTGAGCAGCAGGGCCCAGGCCCACAGCGCCCCGGCGCTTTCCTGCCAGAACACGCGCCGAGTCAGCTCGCCTTCGGGCGGACGGCGGCGGAACTTGGGGTTGATCGACAAGGCAGAGGCCCGTTGCCACACCGTTTCCCGCACCTTTGGGATAATTGCGCCAAGCGGGACCAGCACGCCAAAGCGGAACAGCAGCCCGATGGGAGCGAGCAGCGCCACCAGCACAAACACCGGCAGCGTCCACGGCTTCATCAATGCCAGCGGCAGATATTCGGGATCTTCCACCGTGCCATATTGCGTTCGCTTGTGATGCAGCGTGTGAACGCCCTCATACATGAAGGAAGGCGTCAGCAGCGGCACCCCGACCAGCGCATTCCACGCCAGCCGGAACCCAGGCAGGGCGTCACGGTGGATATGTGTCAGCTCGTGAATGAACATCAGCGCGCGGTAGAATGCCAGCGCGGAAACCAGCCCCAGCGCAATCGTCAGCCACACTTCGCCCGACAGGATCGCGCCCGCCATCGCGCCGTAACCCAGCGCGGCGGAGCCCAGCATGTCCGGCCAATAGATACCGGGGCGCGCAGCGGCGATATCCTTGGTCAATTCGCGTGCGGCGCGCAGCATTGCCTTGTCGTCGGCAATCGGAGTTTTCACTTCCGCTGCCGTCTGCGCCGTCGCTCTATCGAGGGGCTCGATCGATTGTTGCATATTCATATGTTCTGAAGTCCACAGCGCGCCTTAGCGCAGAATGGCCGCGCTTAACAGCCGCGCCCGTCAGCTTGACAAGGCGTGGCTAGCGCAGACAGGGCTAATCCAGCCTGAACGCAGGAGAACTCGTGTCCGAAAATGAAATAGTCATCACCCCGGCTTCCGGCAAGGCGGGACGCGCCGCTTTTGTCGATACCGGGCGCGATTTCGCTGCCAGAACGCCGCATTCCGTGCCGCAATTGCGCTCCGAACAGCTGGAACTGCTCGACCCCGACAAAAACCCGTTTTACGCCCATGCCGATGTGCAATTGTTCATCGCCAAACGCGGCGGGAAACCGGTCGGAAGGATCAGCGCCCATATCGACCGCGTGGCGCTGGAGATGGATCCGAAGCAGGGGTTCGGCCCCGGGGTGGGCCAATGGGGCTATTTCGACGCCGATAGCGAGGCTGTCGCCCATGCGCTGATCGCCCGCGCCGAAAGCTGGCTGCGCGATATGGGCATGACTCGCGCGCTCGGTCCGATTTCGGCCTCTATCTGGGAGGAACCCGGCCTGCTGGTGCGCGGCCACGATCATCCGCCGCGGATCATGATGGGCCATCATCCGGCTCACTACCAGGCATGGATCGAAAGCGCCGGGTATGCACCTGCGAAGAGCTTGCTGACTTACGATCTGGACGTGCGCGAGCAATTTCCGCCGTTGATTCGCCGGATCGTGCAATCGGGCGAGCGCAACGACCGCATTCGCATTCGCGCGGTGGACAAGAAAAACTGGGAAACCGAAGTATGCAGCGTGCTGGAAATTCTCAACGATGCGTGGTCGGACAATTGGGGTTTCGTACCGTTCACCGATGCCGAAATCGCCTATGCCGGCAAGAAGCTGAAACCGATCGTCCATCCCGCGATCAACCGGATTGCCGAGCTGGATGGCAAGCCGGTCGCCTTCATGCTGACCGTGCCCGATATCAACGGAGTCCTGCAAAAGATAGGCGGCAAGATGTGGCCCTTCGGCTGGTTCCATTTGCTGCGCTGGCTGCGCAAACCGGTTGGCACCGACATGCGCGTGCCATTGATGGGGGTGCGCAGGGAGCTGCAGAATTCGCGGCTGGCCAGCCAACTTGCTTTCATGATGATCGACGAGATCCGCCGCATCGCGCATGAGGATTATGGCACGCAGCGCGGCGAGATCGGCTGGATTCTGGACGACAACAAGGGAATGAAGGCCATCGCGGATGCCATCGGCAGCAAGGTGAACCGCGAATATGTGATCTACGCGCGCGATTTGTAACGCAAAAGCCACACCGCCTTGCTGCGATGTTGCAGTGCGGGAACCCGGCGGCACGCAACTTCGTTCGGTTGTCATGGAGCGAGGCACATCGAACACTTCCAAAGAGGGAGTTCCGGCAAGGATTCTGGTTGTCGAGGATGATGCCGTATTGGCCATGATGATCGAGGACACGCTGAAAGACGCCGGGGCGCAGCAGGTCACGCTGTGTGGAAGCACCCAGGAAGCCCTGGAATCGCTCAGGGCAGAGCGGCCCGACGCCATCGTGCTCGATGTCCATCTGGCCGACAGGGACGATGGCTGGGCGATTGCCGAGCTGGTCGGTCAGGTCGGGCCGAAACCTCCGCGGATTGTTTTTTCAACCGGTGCGCCTCAGGACATTCCCGAGGAAATCGCCCAAATGGGCGCGGTTTTGACCAAGCCGTACGCGCCGGAGGATCTGGTGAACGCGGTCAAGACCCCGCGCCGCAACGGGCTGCTTTCCCGCTTTCGCAAATCTCCCGCCTGATTGCACATAGCTGACGCGCCTGCGGACCGGCTGCCGCGCGGCCGCTGTTCGCTGCTACGCGTAATCCGCATAAAAAAAGGCCTCCAGTCTCAATTAAGAGGCTGGAGGCCTTCGGGATCGTATCACCGCCGTTTGGACGGGAGGGGGGTCTCGGCGGTGATATACAAGATAATGCCCGGACCTTTATGGGGTTCCCCGTCTAAACAAAAAAATCGCGAATTTTTTTGGGGCCCCGGCTTGGCTGGCCGGTAAACGTGTCAAAGATAGGGGCGCGAGACCGATGTCTGGCGGTCATACTCGGCGAATTCCGCAGCCTTGTCCAAATCGGGCACGCTCACCCGGCCCGGCTGCCACTTGAGCAGCCCGTCGCGTTCCAGCGATTTGATGGTGCGGTTCGTGTGAACCAGCGACAGCCCCAGCATATCGGCAATCTGAGCCTGCTTCAGCGGCAGGTTCATGCTGTTGCCATCAGCGGTCATGCCCGTCGCCGTTGCGCGCTCTATCAGCCACACGGCCAGCGATGCCACGCGTTCCCTGGCATTGCGCTGGCCCAGTGACACGAGATGTTCCTCCAGCTCGGTTTCCTGCTTTGCAGCCATATAAATGATATCGTAGCCGAGCCGCGGCCGCGAACCGATCAGCTCGATAAACCGATCGCGGGAGAAAACGCATAGGCGGGCATCGACCAACGCTTCCACGCTGTGACTGGATTCGTCGTCGAACGCGCTTTGCAGACCGACCAGATCGCCCGGAAACATGATGTTGACGATCTGCCGCCGCCCATCGTCCATTTTGCGCAACCGGATGACGATCCCGTCCAGCAAGGTGAAAAGATGGGGATGGCGCTGACCCTGCTCCAGGACAGACTCGCCTTTCTCGACCCATTGTTCGCCATCCTTGAACCGGTCGAGGAACTCTAACTGATCTTTCTCCGGGGTTTCCAGGCCCGGACAGCCGCGTAGAGGGCAGTTCAGGCACGATACGGCTGTCTTGGATTTGCGCATATCTACCCCCCGCCAACATCCAACACTGACACTCGGCGGCTTTGTAACTTAAGTCAAATTCGAACTATCGCTTTCCCGCCGCGCGGAACCGATGGTAAGGCCCTTCGTTCATTGCCCGCAATTGCAAGGGATCTTACTTTATGTCGCTCGGCGAACAAATCGCACAAAACCTACCTTACTTGCGCCGCTATGCGCGCGCTCTCACTGGCTCCCAGGGCACCGGGGATGCCTTTGTGCAGGCAACGCTCCAGGCTGCGCTGGAAGACGACGAGCTGAAGGCCGAACTGGATGGCGGGCGTGTTCCGCTCTACCGCGCCTTCAACAAGGTCTGGTCGAGCGCCTATATGGAGGCCGAGCCGGCTGGCGCTGGAATGGGCCTGCACGAAGAGGCGGCGCAGGATCGCCTGAAGCAGATGACCCCGGTCAACCGCCAGGCCCTGCTGCTCACCACGCTGGAAGATTTCACCACCGCAGAGGCGGCACAGGTAATGGAAATGGACGAAAGCGACGTGCAATCGCTGGTCGCCGAAGCCATTGCCGAGATCGAGCGCGAATCGACCACCAACGTCCTGATCATCGAGGACGAGCCGCTGATTTCCATGCAACTGGAAGACCTGGTTCGCTCGCTTGGCCACGATATTTGCGGCACCGCTGCCACGCGCACGCAGGCACAGGAAGTCGTCGCAGAGAAGACGCCCGGCCTGGTGCTGGCGGATATTCAGTTGGCCGATGGTTCTTCGGGACTGGACGCTGTGGACGACATTCTGGAAATCGGTTCGGTGCCGGTGATCTTCATCACGGCCTATCCCGAACGTCTGCTGACGGGCGACCGGCCGGAACCGACTTACCTCGTGACCAAGCCGTTTAAGGAACAGACGGTGCGCACGGCGATCAGCCAGGCGTTGTTCTTCGGATCGAGCCGCCCGCTCGGCTAAGTCGGCCGCTCGGCCAATTCGAAAAGAAGAGGCCGTCCCGGTGGGGCGGCCTTTTCGTACCCAGTCCGTCCAATCCCGCTTATCTAAACAGGCTTGACCGGTTTCTAGTCGGTCTTGCTTTCTAATTCACGCTGGCGGGCTTTTTCACGCATCACGAAATCCTCGCGTTCGCGCACTGGGACCAGCAGATTGCAGGTCACGCCGCTCGCCTCGAAGCGCAGATCCACCGGATGGCGCAGTTCGTGGGCAACGATTTTCTCTATCAAATCCGTGCCGAAGCCGCGCACACGGTCTTCGGGTACGCGCGGTCCGCCGCTTTCGGTCCAACGTAACCGAGCGAGGTTGGGGGTAACCTTTTCCCAATTGATATCGACTTTGCCGCCCGGCAGACTGAGCGCACCGTATTTCGCGGCGTTCGTCGCCAATTCGTGCAGGGCCAGACCGAGGGACAGCGCGTCGTTCGGGGCCAGCTCGACTTCGGGGCCTCCGGTCTCCACCGCACGGTCCTGCTCGCCGGTATAAGGGGCCAATTCCGCCGCCACGACATCGCCGATAGGCGTGGTTCCCCACTCCGATTGCGTCAGCAGATCATGCGTGGCCGACAGCGCCCGGATGCGCCCGTCCAGTCCATCGGCAAAGCTTTCCAGATCGTCCGAACGTCGCCGGGTGAGGTGAATGATCGACAACACATTGGCGAGCGTATTCTTGACCCGGTGGTTCAATTCCCGCGTCAGCGAATTGCGGATAGAGTTCTGCTGTTCATAGAAACTCAGCCGCGCCTGGTCTTCCGTCGCCTGCTGGGTCAACAACCGCGCCACCAGCGTAAGCAGCCCGCCCACCATCAGACCGAACAAGGCGGTCAGCATCGAAAGGGTGGACAGGCTGTAGGTGTTGGTAATCTCCGCCTGCAGGATCATCGGCCGATTGCCGACATTGATTTCCTGGTTGACCGCAATTCCGGAAGGAAAATCGCCTTCGATCTGCGCCACCAGCGTATCGGGAGAAACCCGCCCATCATAAAGCCGCAATGCCGCATCGTCGGTGCTGGCCACGTCCAGCGCCGACTGGAGAAATGCGGCGCCATTATACGGTGTGTAAACGAAACCGCGCAGGCGCATATTGCGGCTGCCCCTTTCGAAAACGGGCATGTAAATAAGAAAGCCCGGCTCGGCGCCGTCGCTATCCTGCAACAGGCGCACAGGCCCGCTGGCGGTGGGCCTGCCGCTGAGAATGGCGGCTTCCATGGCGGCCGCGCGGGTGGGTTCGGAATACATGTCGTAACCGATCGCACGGGCGTTTCGGGGGGTCAGCGGGTTGAGATAGGTGACCGGGACGACCCGCTGGCGAGCGAATTCGGGTTCGGGAAATACGGTGATGGCCGAACCGGTTGCATCGGCGATCCGGTCCTCGAAAGCTTCGACTTCGCTGCCTTGCACAAATTCAGCCCAGCCGATCCCATCCGACCCGCGATAATCGGTGCCCAGCTCCAACTCGTTCACGAAGCGGCGGAAAGTAGACGGGGAAACCTCGTCCAGAGTGCTGAACAAGGCTGCGCCCGAACGTAAATAGGCGGAAATAGCGTAACTGCGGCGTTCCAGCGTGGAGCCGACCTCCATCGCCAGATCATCCAGCCGGTCGCGCTCCCGCTCGCGCTCGGCCCGCTCGATCACCACCACGCTCAAGATCGTGATCGAAGCAATCAGCAGGAAAACCGCCAGAGGAAGTGCGCGCGGATATTCTGTCAGCCAAGTGCGGGTGCGCGAGGTGGGATTATCGTTGGTATTTTGTTGCACCTACATTCCCATTGTTGAGCCCATGAAGGCGCTCGCTATGTTACTCGCACGATATCGCTGCGCATTTTGCGCAAAGGCTGTATGACGAGGGGAACCGAAGAGCGCCAGCATCGTTCCCCACAAACCACCGATATCGGCCATACGGTATCGTCATTTCCCTGGGGGTCGGAGGGTCTGGTGGCGAGAGAGCAAGGACGGATACGAAAATCGCATGACTTCGCAAACGGATAAGTCCGAACAAGGGGCTTCGAAAGACACGCAGGCGCCAGACAAGGCGTGCAGCAAGACGGGTGCCGACAAGGCCGCTTCGGACAAATCCTCGCCCGAATGGGCCGGCGGACTGCGCCAACTCTACGATTCAGTTGTCGAAGAACCATTGCCGGACAGCTTCAAGGATCTCCTGTCGAAGCTGGACGAACAGTAATGGCCGAAGAACAGCGCACGGCCGCGCAGAAGGCCGATTTCAAACGCGAGCTGACCGAAGTTCTCCCGCATTTGCGTGCGTTTGCACGCGGCCTGTGCGGACGTCCCGACATGGCCGACGATCTTGTGCAGGAAGCGATGATGAAGGCGTGGGCCGCGCAGGAGCGTTTCCAGCCCGGCACATCGATGCGCGCCTGGACTTTCGTGATTTTGCGCAACGCCTATCTCACCGATATGCGCCGCAATCGCTTTCGCGGCGAATATGACGAAGGCGTGGCGGAGAAAATTCTCAACGCGCCCGCCGGGCAGGAAGAACCGATCCACCTCGCCGATATGCACCGCGCATTGCTGACACTACCGCCCGAGCGGCGCGAGGCGTTGCTGCTGGTCGGTGCGGGCGGGTTTTCCTACGAAGAGGCGGCCGAGATTTGCGGTTGCGCCGTGGGCACCATAAAGAGCCGGGTAGGCCGCGCACGTTCGGCGCTTTCCGGGATGCTGGAAGATGGTGACATACCGCAAAGATCGATCGGCGACCAAGGGGCGCATCGCGCCATTCTGGAGGAGCTCGACGCCGTCGCCGCCGGCGATGGCGAAACCGTCCCCACCCGCTGAGTTGACGAACTCGGGAAAACGCGATGCGTGATCGCTGGAGGGTCTGGCAGGAACGTCTGCGCGAAGTAACCGGGGTTGCAGGCCCGCCGCCGCAAGGGCGCGCCGCCGAAGCCGCGCCGCAGCAACGTATCCAGCCGGGCGCACCGACCATGCGGGATGCCGCGGGCACCGAAACTGCCGAAACGGCTGCCGAGGCCAGCGCCGAATCGCAGGGGCGCGCCGAAAGCCGATCTTTCGCGCGTCAGGAATTGCGCTTGCTGTCCGGATTGGTGCTGCTGATCGGGCTGGGATTGTTTCTCGCCCTGCCGTTCGTCCTATCGATCGGATCGGTGGTGTTCCTGCCGCTCACCACCGCGATCATCCTGTTTATTCTGCTCTCCCCGCTGGCAGACAAATTGGCCGGTTGGGGCGTTCCCAACGTCGCTGCATCCTTCACCGCCCTGCTGGTGCTGTTCGCCATCGTGCTGTTCGCCATCGCGCTGATCATGCAGCCGGCCTACGCCCTGTTCGAGGAACTGCCTGCGATGGCCGAACAGGTCGGTCAGCGGTTCAGCGAAATCCGCGACGAGTTCGCCTGGCTGGCCGAGGCCAACCAGCGGCTGGCGGAGATGATGGGGCAGACCGGGACCAACCAGGTGGTCATTTCCAGTCCCTCCATGATCGAAACGCTGGCCTTGGCAACGCCAACCGTCCTGCTGGAAGTGCTGCTGACGCTGCTGCTGTGCTTCTTCATGCTGGAAGGGCGGGTCAGGCTGCGCAGGCATCTGTTTTACGACCGGGTTAGCTTCGGCACCTCCATCCGGGCCGCTCGCGTATTGCGCGAAGTGCAGGACCGGGTCGCCGCCTATATTTCCACCGTGGCCATGATCAATGCCGGTGTCGGCATCGTCGTGGCGCTGGGCGCATGGGCGCTGGGGGTGGATGCGCCGATCATGTGGGGCGGACTGGCCGCACTGCTCAACTTCATCCCCTATATCGGACCGATGGCGATGACGGTTCTGCTGGGCCTGTACGGCATCGGCACCACCGATACGTTGGTCGTGGGACTGATCCCGGCAGCCGCCTATCTCGGGCTCCACACGGTCGAGGCGAATGTCGTCACCCCCTCGATATTAGGGGCGCGCTTCACCATGAACCCGGTTATGATCCTGATCGCGCTGATGTATTTCAACTGGATCTGGGGCGTATTCGGCGCGCTGCTATCCGTGCCGATCCTGCTGATGCTGACCGCCTTCTTCGACCATGTCGGGCGGCCCAATCTGGTCGGCTTCATCTTCGGCGAGCCATTATTCGCCACCGACCTGTTCGACGGGGACGAGGCAGCGGCCGGCACCCCCGCCGGCTAATGCAAGAAAAAGGCCCGCCGGACGGATCGTCCAGCGGGCCTTTTTCATCATCTTGTCGCTACAATTATGCTGGATAGGTCCAGGTTTCGCCGCGCGCCAGATTGTCGCTGGCGAACTTCCAGTTCAGCTTCCCATCGACGACCGCGTCGAGATAGGCTGGGCGCTTGTTCTGGTGGTCGAGATAATAGGCGTGTTCCCACACGTCGATGGTCAGCAGCGGGTTGAAATCGCTATCGGCCAGCGTGTCGCCATCATGCGTTTCCTCGATCGACAGCTTGCCGTCCTTTTCGGCCAGCCAGACCCAGCCGCTGGCGAAGTGACCCGCGCCGCGATCCTTCAACTGCGATTTGAGATCATCCATCGAACCGAATGCATCGTCGATCATCGAAGTCAGTTCGTCCGACGGGCTGGTGTTGTGGGGCGACAGCGAGTGCCAGTAAAAACCGTGGTTCCAGCTTTGCGCCGAATTGTTGAACAAGCCCTGGTCGCTGCCGCGCGCCGCCGCGACGACTTCCTTGAGCGATTTGTCTTCGTGATCGGTGCCTTCGATCGCCTTGTTGGTCTTGTCGATGTAGGCCTGGTGGTGCTTACCGTGATGGTAGCTAAGCGTTTCCGCGCTCACCGCCGGGTCCAGCGCATCATCTGCGTAAGGAAGGTCTATCAGTTCGAAAGCCATTTCGTATCTCCACCATTTTGAAAAGAGTCGGGATTGAAAGAGTGTGTAGCCGTCCAACGCGCGGTCGGCAAAATTGTTGCAAATTTTCGCGCTAGTCCCGCGTGGCGCGGTCGGTCGCGGAGGTCACCGCAACGTTCATCGTCACATTGGCCAGCGTGCGCATGATGTCGGGCAACATCTCGACCGCGACCAGCAGCGCCAGCGGCTCCACCGGAACGCCCATTGCCAAAGCAATCGGGCCAATCGACACCACGAAGCTGATCGATCCGGGCAGCGAAACCGATCCGACACTGATGATCAGCGCCACCCCGATACCTGCGATCAGTACGAAGGGCGTCAGCTCGATCCCGGCAAGCGTGGCGACATAGATCGCCACCGCCATATTCATCGCCGGACTGGTCGCGCGGAAGATTGCGACGGCAAGCGGGAGAACGAACTCGGCGGTTTCCTCGCGCAGTTTAAGCCGCCGCGCGCTGTCCAGCATGGCGGGAAGGCTGGCGAGTGAGCTTTGCGTCGAGACCGCGACTGCCTGTGCCGGCAACATCGCCGCGATGAAGCGCACCGGACCGATGCGCCCGGCCACCACGGCCAGCAGATAGGCCGCAACCAGCACCACCGCCCCCATCGCGGACACGGTGAGGATATAGTGGATCAGCGTGGCAAATGCCCCGTCGCCGCCAGCGCGAACAGCCACGCCCAACGCCAGCGCGAACACGCCGACCGGGGCGATCCACAGCACCCAGCCAATGATGGTAAGCATTGCATTACCGAGCGCGCGGAAGAAATTGAGCAGCGTCTCGCGCTGCCCCGCTGGCAGCCGCGATACCGCCACGGCGAACAGCGCAAAGAAGATGGTCAGCGGCAGCATCGCGGTCTCCGCTGCGGCGGCGACCAGGTTGGGCGCGATCAGCGAGGTAAGGAACGCCCCGATTTCGGGGACCTCCTGCGCTTGCCCGCCCTGCAGGTCCAGCATTGCGGATGCGGCTTGCGGAATGGGAAAGATCGCCAGCAGGCCGGGCATCAATATCGCGCTGACCAGGCCGCTGAATACCAATACGCCGAACACCCAGCCCAGCATGATGCGCGCCGTTCTGCCCGCCCGCGCCGCCTGCGCCATTTGCGCGATGCCCATTACCAGCAGGGCGGCAACCAAGGGAATGATCGTCATTTGCAGCGCGCGCAGCCACAGCGATCCAACCGGCGCGCTCACCGCCAGCACGGCGCTTTCCAGCGAGCTTCCCGCCAGCAGCGACCCCGCCAGCAATCCGCCCAGCAACCCGCCAAATGTCCACCAGACAGGCAGGCGGATCGCCACCAGCCCGCCTTCGCTCGTATTACTGCCTGTCAAACCACACCCTGCCCTTCCCTTTGCCGCTTAACCTCGCCAAAGCATGGGCGCAATTCGCAAGACAAACGGATGGGTGCATGACACGAAAATTCTTCGGCACTGACGGCATCAGGGGCCGCACAAATTCCGGCGTGATGACTGCCAGCACCGCGATGCGGGTGGGGCAGGCGGCAGGCCGCCATTTCCTGCGCGGAGATCACCGCCACCGCGTGGTGATCGGCAAGGATACGCGGTTGTCGGGCTATATGATGGAAAGCGCGCTGGTGGCGGGTTTCACCAGCGTGGGGATGGATGTGATAATGACCGGCCCCCTGCCCACCCCCGCCATCGCCATGCTGACCCGAGAGATGCGCGCCGATCTGGGGGTAATGATCTCTGCCAGCCACAATCCGTTCGAAGATAATGGCATCAAGCTGTTCGGGCCGGATGGCTTCAAGCTGTCGGATGAGGACGAGCTGGCGATCGAGGCGGCGCTGGAAACCGAACAGGCGCTGGCAGACGCGCCCGATATCGGCCGCGCTCGCCGGATCGACGATGTGCGCGGGCGCTATATCCACGCGGTGAAGAAATCGCTGGGCGACGACGTGCGCCTCGATGGGCTGAAGATCGTGGTCGATTGCGCCAATGGTGCCGCCTACCAGGTTGCTCCCAGTGCGATCTGGGAACTGGGCGCGAAGATCGTGACGCTGGGCGTCGAGCCCAATGGCCGCAACATCAATGACGGGGTCGGCTCGACCTCACTCGATGCGCTGAAGAAAGCCGTAGTGGAGGAAGAGGCCGATATCGGCATCGCACTGGACGGCGATGCCGACCGGCTGATCGTCGTCGATGAGAAAGGCCAGACAGTCGATGGCGACCAGCTGATGGCGCTGATCGCCACGCGGCTGGCGGCCAGCGGCGATCTGGATGGCGGCGGGATCGTCGCCACGGTGATGAGCAATCTGGGCCTCGAACGCTTCCTGGAAAATAACGGGCTGGAGTTGCAGCGGGCCAAGGTCGGTGACCGGCACGTGCTCGAAATGATGAAGCAGGGCGGTTTCAATGTCGGCGGCGAGCAATCGGGCCACATGATCCTGCTCGACCATGCGACCACCGGCGATGGCACCATTGCTGCGCTGCAAGTACTCGCCGCTCTGGTGCAATCGGGCAAGAAGGCGAGCGAGTTGCTGCACCTGTTCGACCCCGTGCCGCAATTGCTCGAAAACGTCCGCTACGATGGCGGCGCTCCGCTGGAAAACGAAACCGTCCAGCGCGTTATTGCCGAGGCCGAGGCCGAGCTGGAGGGCAAGGGCCGCCTGGTCATCCGCCCCTCCGGCACCGAACCGGTCATCCGCGTGATGGCCGAGGGCGATGATGAAGGGCAGGTCAAACGCGTTGTTGCACGCATTTGCGACGCTGTTCGAGAGGCCGCCTGATGCTGGAAATGCGCCCCGATTGCGAACGTTGCGGCACAGACCTGCCGCCCGCGCAGCACGGTGCATTTATCTGCAGCTTCGAATGCACTTTCTGCGCGCCATGTGCAGGCGAGCTCGACGAGGTTTGCCCCAATTGCGCCGGCGAATTGATGGACCGGCCCACGCGGGTGGGTGAAGCCCTGCGCAAATATCCCGCCAGCACGATCCGAAAGTCGACCGGATGAAGCCCCCGCGTATCCTGGCGATCGCCGGATCGGATTCCTCCGGCGGGGCGGGCATCCAGGCCGATATCAAGACCATCACCATGCTCGGCGGGTACGCGATGACGGCGGTCACCGCCCTCACTGCGCAAAATACCGCAGGCGTGCGCGCCATCGCCGCGACCACTCCCGCAATGCTGCGCGACCAGATCGACGCCTGTGTCGAGGATATTGGCATCGATGCGATCAAGATCGGGATGCTCCCCGACCGTGCTGCGGTGGTGTGTGTCGCCGAGGCGCTCGGCGCGCTGCCCGGCCCGGTGGTGGTCGATCCGGTTCTGGTGGCTACTTCGGGCGATTCGCTGGCCGATAGCGAAGTGGTAGAGGCGCTGCATGACTGCCTGTTTCCGCTCGCCACGATCATAACACCCAACCTGCCCGAGCTGGCCGCGCTGACGGGCGGGCCGCAGGGCGAAGCGGAGGCCGTGATAGAGGCCGCAAAATCGCTGAGCGAACGGCACAGCGCCCATGTCCTTGCCAAGGGCGGGCACGGGGCGGGAGGACGCATTACCGACCGGCTGGCCTCCCCCGATAGCAGCTATTGGAGCTTCGACCATCCGCGCATCGAAACCAGCGACACGCATGGCACCGGCTGCACCCTGTCCAGCGCGCTCGCTACCTTCCTTGGGCGCGGCATGGAATTGCGCGACGCCGTGGACGCAGCGCGGCAATTCGTGCGGATGGCCATCAAGGATGCGCCCGGTTTCGGCCAAGGTTCCGGCCCGCTCGGTCATCACAAGGTGCGACTGGATTTCCCGGCATCGCCATCGCTCAATCAGGTCACCCTGCCAGCGCGCGATTATGGCGAGGCGGTGAAATTTTACCGAAGGCTCGGCCTGACGCTGATCGTCGATAGCCCCACGAACGGTTATGCCCGCTTCGAATGCGAAGGCGGCGCAACCGTCTCTATTTCCACCGAACATGGCGAGCCGGGCGGTACGTCATGCTATTTCGAAGTGGCGAATCTGGAAACCGCCCGGCAGCGCGCGGTCAGCGGCGGCATCGAGCTCGACGAAGTGGCCTCGCAAGGCTGGAACTGGCACGAGGCCTGGGGCCGCGACCCCAGCGGGAACCGGTTCTGCCTCTACCAGGCGCGCGAGGATCGGCGCCACCCGCCTTGGCGGGTAGGCGCCGAATAACTCACCTTCCGATCCGGTAGAACTCCGCGATGTGGCCCCACGCCTCATCCGCCGTTTCGCACCAGGTAAACAGGTCCAGATCCTTGTGGTCGATCGTCCCTTCATCGGCGAGCGCTTCGAAATCGATCACCCGGTTCCAGAAATCCTTGCCGAACAGGATGATCGGCATTTTCTTCATCTTGCCGGTCTGGATCAGCGTCAGCAGCTCGAAAAACTCGTCAAACGTGCCGAAGCCGCCGGGGAACACCGCCACCGCCTTGGCGCGCAGCAGGAAGTGCATCTTGCGCAGCGCGAAATAGTGGAACTGGAAGCTGAGATAGGGCGTCACATAGGTGTTGGGCGCTTGCTCGTGCGGCAAAACGATATTGAGGCCGATGCTTTCCGCCCCGGCCTCGCTCGCGCCGCGATTGCCCGCTTCCATGATCGACGGACCGCCGCCGGTTGTGACGACGAACTGACGCTTGCCATCCTCCACGATCGCTTTCTGGCTGACCAGCTTGGCCAGCTTGTAAGCCTCGTCGTAATATTTGGCCTTGGCCGCCAGCCTCTCGGCCACCTTCTTGCGGTCACCCTTGGCGTTTTCGACCAGGTTTTTCGCGCTTTCCGGCGAAGGTATGCGGGCCGATCCGTACATCACCAGCGTGGAGCCAACCCCCGCCTCGTCCAGCAGCATTTCGGGCTTGAGCAGTTCCAGCTGGAAACGCACCGGGCGCAATTCATCGCGCAGCAGGAAATCGCGGTCCTGGAAGGCAAGCTTATAGGCAGGATGCTGTGTTTGCGGCGTGGATTGCGGCGCGGATTTGGAGAAAACCGCTTCCTGTTCGGCCTTGTAGAACTTGCGGTCGCTCAGATCATGATCGGCGGTGGTGGGCAGAGAGCCCTTCTGCACCCGGCCCGGTTCCTGTGCGGGATCGGCGGCGGGTTGTTTTTCTGTTTTTTCAGTCATCGGGCAAAGGCTCTAGGCATGGTCGCCGCTGCGCACAAGCGGGCAGCTTAAAACCGGTCTTTCATCGAGAAATTGGTTGCTCGTATCCGGGTTTGCCTGGCTATAGCGCCATCGCCATGAGCAAGCCGAGCAGTAATCCTTCGATCGACTTATCGATGCCGCGTGCACAGGCATGGCGGCTGCTCGGCGTGCTCGCGGCGGCGCAATTTGCGGTGGCGCTTGTCGCTCGGTACATCTTGTGGCCGCCCCAAGGACTGGCTGGTTGGCGCAATCTCTATTATTTCCTGCACTGGGACATGCTGGCGATTGGCGGGCTAATGGCGGCGGCAGCGAGCGCATTGCTGCTGGCCGAGCGGTGGCGGGTTTTTCGCCGGCTCGTCTTGGTCGCCGCATGGGTCGCAACTGCGGCTCATTGCCTGCTTTTGGCGGCGAACGTCACAGCGATTTACTGGCTGCGCGTTCCGGTCACCTGGCAATGGCTGTATTTTTCCGACCTTGGCCGCACTCAAACGCCTTTGGCGGTCGCCGCGTCGGTGGTCACCCCTGCTACGGCCTTGGGAATTGCCGCCGCTTTCGTCGCACCGCTCCTTTTCTGGCAGATTGCCAAGCGAGCGGTTCGCTTCGCCCCGATACAGCGAGAGAGAGCGCTTAACCTTGCCCTGATCGCGGCGTTGCTGGCCCTGCCGCTCATCCGCTCATCGGATCCCCCGATCCGCGACCGCTGGCGCGATGCGGTATCGAACCCCGGCCTGGCGATGGCGCGCAGTCTGCTGAGCGATGGGACCGCTCGTCTGAAGAGGATCGAGGGCGATGGCAGGCAGGGCGACTACATCGCACTGCCGCGCCGCGAGGCGAGCGAGCCTGCCGGGGAGAATACGCCGGACATCGTATTGGTCGTGCTGGAATCGGTTGGACGCGATCACATTCTGGACAATCGCGCCGTGCTGCCCACGCTGGACAGGCTGATCGCGCGCGGAACACATTATCCCAACGCCGGTGTGACGAACTCGAATTCCGTTCGCAGCATTTTCGAGCTTTATTTTTCTCGTTTCCCGGTGGTCGGATATCAGCCGGAAACCTATCTGTTCGACCGGATCGACGCGCCAGCCGTGCCCGCCGCGATGGAGCAGATCGGCTATCGCAGCGCGTTATTTATGGCGAGCGATCTCGGCTATCAGGATGCCCGTCCATTCCTTCAGCGTCACGGCGTGACAGGGCTCAACGATATCGACCGGATTGCTTGCGAGAACCGCCTCGTTCTGAGCACCCGGCGCTGGCAGAACAATGATTACCTCCCCGATTCATGCGTTTTCGATGCCGCGCAAGAATGGCTGCTGCAGCCGGGTAAGCCCGCATTTGCCACGGTCTGGACCGGTCCGACGCATTTTCCCTACATCCCTCCTGCCGCGACTTCCGAAGGCGATCCCGGCAAGCGCCATCTGCTGGCGCTGCACGAAACCGACCGGGTTCTCGGCAACTTCCTCGTCCAATTGCGGGAAGCTGGCCGTGATCCAATGGTTCTGGTTGTCGGCGATCATGGGGAGGCGTTCGGTCTGCATGGGACCAATGTGCATGGCTACTCGATCTTTGAAGACGAAACCGCGATTCCCTTTATCGCGTCAGGCCCTGGCATAGCGGAAGGCAAGCAAGACCCCCGGCTGGTAAGCTTGGCAGATATCGGCCCGACATTGACCGATTACGCCGGCGGCCCGAGGCCGGCCGGCTGGCAGGGCATCTCGGTTCTGGGCGAGCGGCAACGCACGCGCCATTTCCGCTTCGCATTGCTCGATGCGCCGATAGTCGGTTACCGCGATGCGCAGCGGAAATATGTGCTTGATCTGAGAAAGGACAGTGCCGCGATCTACGATCTGGGGGCCGATCCGGACGAGCTTTCGCCAAGGCCCGCTTCCCCTGCCGAAAGGCGCCAGATCGAACGGGCCGTGGCCGGATGGATGCGCTACAACCGCTCGCTGAACGAGGGCGGATAAAGGCGGACACCAGCCGTCAAGCGAGCCGCAAAATGGATGCCCCGTGAGGATTCGAACCTCAATTGACGGAGTCAGAGTCCGTAGTCTTACCATTAGACGACGGGGCAATCGCGGCGGCAGCCGGTTTGGCGGTGTCACAGGCGCTGCCATCTAGTTTCGCCGCCCCGTAAGGTCAACCCGGCAAACCGCTCCCCCGTTCGTTACGCCCCCGCTCGATACGCAGTGCTGCACGCGTTGCAGCCGCCGCTTGCCCGAACGATAGCGAGCCGCTAGCGTGATCGGCAGGTCCCCGCGCGTATTTTCGGGCGGGAGGAATAGAAACGGTAAGATTATGGCGGATTATTCTCCGCCGGACGATAATAAGGGGGCTGACACCAAGGGGACGAACAAGTCCGGCAACGTAGCCGATTTTCGCTACAAGCGTCCCGCGCAGCCCGATACAACGCAAGCGAAAGCGCGCAAGCGGCCCGGTGGCCGTGGTTCACCGAATGGGTCCGGCCCTGCGAATGGCCCGGGCAATTCAAACGGCCCCAATGCCGCGAATGGAAAAGCGCGCCCGCCGCGCAAATTCGGCCCATACCGCCCGCATGGCCGGCGCAAGCAGGCCTATGCCGCGCTCGACCTGGGCACCAATAATTGCCGCCTGCTGATCGCCCGTCCCAGCGGCGAGGATTTCACCGTAATCGATGCATTCAGCCGGGTGGTGAAGCTGGGCGAAGACCTCGCAACGACCGGGCAGTTATCGGGCGAGGCGATGGACCGCGCCGTGGCCGCGCTCAGGATCTGTGCGGACAAGCTGCGGCGGCGCAACGTCCACCTTGCGCGTTCGGTTGCGACGGAGGCCTGCCGGCGCGCATCCAACGGAACCGCCTTTATCGAGCGCGTGCGGCAGGAAACCGGCATCGTGCTCGATATCATCACGGCGGAGGAGGAGGCGCGCCTGGCGGTGCTAGGCTGCCACGTCCTGCTGGAGGCGGGCGGCGGCCCGGCGGTGATTTTCGACATTGGCGGCGGATCGACCGAGCTGGTGCTGATCGAACCGGCCGATCCGGTCCCGCGCATCCTCGATTGGCAAAGCGTGCCCTGGGGCGTGGTATCGCTCACCGATACGGTTGGCCGCGCGGAAGGCGATGCAGCGCAGCGGCTGGAACGCTATGAGGAAATGCGCCGGGTTGTGGGCGACAGCTTCACCCCCTTTGCCGAGCGGATATCGGAGCATCGTAGCGCCGAAGATATCCGCCTGCTGGGCACCAGCGGCACGGTCACCACGCTGGCCAGCCTGCATCTGAAATTGCCGCAATACGATCGCAGCGCGGTAGACGGGTTGATCGTGCGCAGCCGCTCCATGCGCGAGATCAGCGCGCGGCTATCGGGCATGGCACCTCAGGATCGGCGACAATTGCCCTGCATTGGCGATGACCGGGCGGATCTGGTCGTGGCAGGCTGCGCCATACTCGAATCGATCCTCGACATCTGGCCCTCCGAGCATCTCGGCGTGGCGGATCGCGGCATTCGCGAAGGAATCCTGCGCAGCCTGATGGCCGCGGAAATCGGCAGTGAACGCGCGCAGCGCGATCCCGGAGAGCGCAATGAACACGGGGAGCGCGAGGTATGACCAGGTCGGGCCGCGATCCGGACAAGCGCGTTCGCACGGGCAAGAAACGCACCGCTTCCAGCGCGCGCTGGCTGGAGCGGCAGTTGAACGATCCCTATGTCAAACAGGCCAAGGCCGACGGGTATCGCAGCCGCGCGGCCTACAAGCTGCTGGAGCTGGACGAGCGATTCGGCTTGCTGAAGAACGCCAGCGCGGTGGTCGATCTGGGCATCGCGCCGGGTGGCTGGGCGCAGGTGGTGCGCAAGAAACGCCCCGGAGCGCCGATAGTGGGTATCGACCTGCTGCCGACCGAACCGATCGAAGGCGTCGAGATATTCGAGATGGATTTTATGGATGATGCCGCCCCGGCCAAGCTGGAGGCAGCTTTGGGCGCTGCGCCCGACCTGGTGCTGTCCGACATGGCCGCGAACACGGTAGGCCACAAGCAGACCGACCATCTGCGCACCATGGCGCTGGTCGAGGCGGGCGCATGGTTTGCGGTGGAAACGCTAAAACCGGGCGGTGCATTCGTGGCCAAGGTGCTGGCCGGTGGCACCGACCGCGACCTGCTGGACCTGCTGAAGAAACATTTTCGCAGCGTGAAACACGCCAAGCCACCGGCGAGCCGCAAGGGCTCGTCCGAATGGTACGTCGTGGCTCAGGATTTCAAGGGCGCGTAAACGCCCGGCGCTGCTGCGCGATCAGCTCGGATCGGCGGGCTGGTTGGCCATCGCTTCGGCTTCCAGCTTGGCAGGTTCGGCCAAGCCGTCTTCATCGGAGATCACTTCGGGCTCGCCCTCGCCTTCGGCAGGCGCTGCTTCTTCGACTTCCGGCAATGCGGGACCGCCGCCGAGTTCGCGCAAGTAAAGTAGCAAGTCGGCGCGGTCTTCGGCATTGCCCAGCCCGGCAAAGCTCATCTTGGTCCCCGGCGCAAAGCCGCGCGGACTTTTGAGCCACTCGTCCATATTTTCGTAACCCCAGCTCCCGCCGACATCTTTCAGCGCGCTGGAATAGGCGAAGCTGCCCGAATGGCCGCCAACCGGGGAGCCATAGATGCCGTACAAGTTGGGTCCGGTCCCCGATGGGCCGCCCTGTTCGAAGCTGTGGCATGTGCCGCAGCGACCGGCCGCAGCCTTGGCGCCCGCAGCCGCGTCGCCGCTCGCAAGCAGCATGGCGAGCGACGGGCCACCGGTACCGTCTCCATCCTCGACCACACCCTCGACCACGAAACCCAGTGTCTCGGGGCGTTCAGGACTGTCGGCGTGAAAAATCTTCCCGCTGATGATCGACAGGCCAAGGCCTATGACCCCGGCAAACAGGATCCAGCCGAAAATTGTGTTGGTACGATCGCCCATGAATTCACCCGGTTGCAAAACGTGTCGCCGCGATGCGGCATTTCGCACGCGACTTAGAGTTCCGCGCCCCCTCGCGCAAGGCCATATCGCGCCTTGTGCCTTGCCCGTTATGCATGGGCTGTTTACCGGCATGCAGCGATGCACTCCTATCCAGCCCCCGCTCTCGCCATGGTCGAACAGATGCGCCAGGCCGCTGCGCTTGCCCCGCAGCAGGCCGTTGCGCTGCAAGGTGCACCCGGCGCAAACTCGCACCGCGCCGCGATGGAAGCCGCGCCCGAAGCGTTGCCGCTACCTTGTTTCAGCTTTGAGGATGCAATGGAAACGGTGAAGCGCGGGGAAGCTGGCAGCGCGATCATACCGATCGAAAACTCGCAAAACGGCCGGGTCGCGGATATTCATTTCCTGCTGCCGGAAAGCGGTTTGTTCATTGTCGGCGAACATTTCATGGAAATCCACCATGCATTGATGGGGCTTCCCGGTGCGGCTGGCGGTTTCGAGGCGGCCTACAGCCACCCGCAGGCGCTCGGCCAGTCGCGGCATTTCCTGCGCGAACGCGGCATCGTGCCGCTCAGCTATGCGGATACGGCGGGCGCAGCGGCGTTCGTGGCGGAAAAAGGCGATCCGAAGCTGTGCGCAATCGCCCCCGCCCTGTCTGCCGATTTGTACGGGCTGGAAATCGTGGAACGCCGGGTGGAAGATGCCAGCGACAACATGACCCGGTTCGTCATCCTGGCCAAACGGCCCAACGACGTCGCGGCACTGGGCGATGGGCCGGCGATGACCACATTCGTGTTCGAAGTGAAGAATATCCCCGCCGCGCTGTACAAGGTTCTGGGCGGCTTTGCGACCAATGGCGTGAACATGACCAAGCTGGAAAGCTATCAGGTCGGGGCCAGTTTCGAGGCGACGATGTTCTATGCCGATATCGTGGGCGCGCCCGGCGATCCGGCGGTGGATCGCGCGCTGGAGGAGATGGCGTTTCACTGCAAGGACTGGCGGCTGCTGGGCACCTATCCGCAGGCTTTGGCGCGCGGGCGATAAAGACTACTCGTAATAGCAGCGATCAAAAGCTTTCGAATTGGTTGCGAATTTCCGATCGAGCGGTTGTAATGGCGCCAGCCCCATGCCACCAAACCGGTCGTGAATTCGATGATGGGGGATAGCGCCGCAGCAGCGGCATCGGTGGCCGCCGCGCCGCCGCCGCCCATCGCGGTAAGACGTCCGTCCGCGCCGATCGAGGATAACGAGCCAGTCGCCCCGATCGACCGCCTGGCGGATTTTCGCGAGAATTGGGACGATATTCGCAGCGATGGCGCTATCCAGTTCGAACCGCTGCAAGTTCCCAAAGAGGAACCGCCTGAACCTCCGGGCTGGCTGGAGGCATTGTTCGAGTGGCTCGGCGAATTGCTGGCCCCTCTCGGTGAACTGCTGGGGCTATCTTGGCCGGTATTGAAATGGGTGCTCCTGGTGCTGGCGGCATCGGCTCTGCTTTACCTGCTTTGGCGACTGATCGAGCCGGCGCTGGGCTGGAATCCGTCCAGCCGGGCCAAGGCGGAACCCGAATGGGCACCGCAGCGCGAGGAAGCGCTGGCCTTGCTGGAAGATGCCGATCGGCTGGCGGAGCAGGGTGATTACGGCGCGGCCACGCATTTGCTGCTGCAACGCAGCGTCAGGCAGATATCCGATGCGCGGCCCGACTGGGTGGAGCCCAGCAGCACGGCGCGCGAACTGGCTGCTCTGACCGCCCTGCCCGACGTCGCCCGCAACGCCTTCGCCACGATAGCCGAGCGGGTGGAAATGAGCCTGTTCGCGCTGCGACAATTGGGCCAGGACGATTGGCAGGCTGCCCGCGATGCCTATTCCCGCTTCGCGCTGGAGCGTCTGTGATGGCGAGCATTCCCGCCTCCACCGCAACTGCTGGCGATGGCGCTAACGCTGCGCCTTTCGACCCCAAAGTGGTGCTCGGCCTGCTGCTGTTCGGCACGCTGGCCTTCCTCGCCACATTGTATTTCATCGGCAGCGGAAATACCGGCAGCCGGGAAAATGGGCAGGCGCATGCGGTGTCCAACGGGTTCAACGGCTATGCCGGCCTTGCCGCCCTGCTCGATCGGCAAGGGTACGAGGTCGACGTGTCGCGCAGCCCCGGGCGGTACAACACTTACGGCCTGCTGGTGCTGACCCCGCCGCCATTTACCGATGCGGAAGAGCTTGCGGAAATCATCGAAGACCGCCGCTTTACTGGCCCGACCCTAGTGATCCTGCCGAAGTGGCAAGCTTTTCCGGTGCCCGACAATGTCGATGTCGAGCATGAAGATAGCTGGGTTATCGGCGAGCAAATCGGGGAGCCGCCTTTTGCTGCAAGGCTGGACGAACCGTTCGCAATGAGCCTGAAGACCGGTTTGCTGCGGCAGCGACAGGATCATTGGTCCGGGCTGGGCATGACCGGCAATCTGCCCGATCGGCGTAAGGTGATGGCATTCGACGAAGCGATGTTGAACCCCCTCGTCAGCGATGCCGATGGCGATATGCTGGCGGGTTATCTCGACGATGGCGGCCACTATCCCGTGCTGGACGAAGCGGCGGGCATCCCGACCTACGACGTCGATGAGAGCAACCACAATATCGACCAGTGGAACGTTACTTTCGTGGCCGAGCCGGACCTGATGAATAATTACGGGATGGCCGATGCGCAGCGGGCGGCGCTGGCCTTGGCGCTGATCGGCGCGGTCCAGGAGGGCGAGAATTTGCCAATCATTTTCGATGTCACGCTGAACGGGCTGGGCGGCACGCAAAACCTGTTGACGCTGGCCTTCACTCCGCCCTTCCTGGCGGCAACCCTGTGCCTGATCCTCGCTTTGATTGTCGTGGGCTGGCGGGCGTTCAAGCGGTTCGGCCCGCCGGTTGCCGCGACGCGCGAAATCGCTTTCGGAAAAACACGGCTGGTGGCCAATGGTGCCGGGCTGATCCAGCGCAGCGGGCGGCTGCATCTGCTGACCGATCGCTATGGCCAGATGATTGCCGCACGTATTGCGAGCAAGCTGGGGCTGCGCCATTCCGATCCCGAACATATCGACGCCGCCATGGCCCGGCGCGCGCCGGATATGGAACCGTTTTCGCTCGCCGCGAACCGCCTGGAGCGGGCGCGGCGGCCCGCCGAAATTCTCCGCGCGGCCCACGGCCTGCGCCAAATCGAACAGCAACTTGAGAGGAAACCCCGATGACACTCGACGATGTACGCGCGCTGGCGCAGGCGATACGCGGCGAGGTGGCGAAAGCCATCGTCGGGCAGGAAGAAACGGTCGATCACCTGCTCGTGGCCCTGCTGGCCGAGGGTCATGTGCTGCTGGAAGGACCGCCCGGAACCGCCAAGACCTTCCTCGCGCAAAGCTTCGCCACCGCATTGGGGCTGGATTTCGGCCGCATCCAGTTTACGCCGGACCTGCTGCCGGGCGATATTCTGGGCTCCAACCTGTTCAATTTCCAGACCAGCCAGTTCACCCTGACGCGCGGACCGATTTTCTGCGACCTGTTGCTGGCGGACGAGATCAACCGCACTCCGCCCAAAACGCAGGCCGCGCTTCTGGAAGCAATGCAGGAACGCCGCGTGACGCTGGACGGGGAAACGCACGCGCTGCCCGACCGCTTCATGGTGGTCGCCACGCAAAACCCGATCGAGAACCAAGGGGTCTACCCGCTGCCCGAGGCCCAGCTCGACCGATTCCTGTTCAAGCTGCTGATACCCTATCCCGACGAGGCGGAGGAGGCGCGCATCGTGACCATGTTCGGCCAGCGTCAGGGGCCGGCCCGCCCGGCGGAGCTGGGTGTAACGGCGGTCGACGGTGCAAACTCGGTGGCCGAATTGCGCCAGGCGGTAACCAGCGTGACCATGGCGAGCGAGGTGACTGATTACATCGTGCGCCTGGTCCGCTCGACGCGGGAAAACCTGGAACTGTCCAGCGGGGCCAGCCCGCGCGCCGCCGTATTGCTCGCCAATGTGGCCCGTGCCAGGGCCGCATTGCAGGGCCGCGATTATGTCATCCCGGACGATGTGAAGGCGCTGGCCACCTCGGTGCTGCGCCACCGCCTCGTCCTCAGCCCTGCCGCGGAAATCGAAGGCCGGGTGATGGAAGAGCTGGTCGCAGAACTGGTCGAAACAACCGAAGCGCCAAGGTAAGCGCGCGGCGGTGACCTTCCCCATCTTCCCCACCACGCGCGCCGCCTGGCTGATCGCGCTGGCCGCCCCGATCGCGGTGGTGATCGCGGCTGCCCGGCCCGATGCGTGGGTGATCGCGCCGGCTGCCGGGGCGGCACTGCTGGTACTGATCCTGCTCGATGGGCTTGTGGCAGGCCGGTTGCAGGACTGGCAGATCATCGCTCCAGCCGATTGCGAGGTTGGCGAGCCGCTGACCCTGTCGATCCTCGCAGAATTTCGCGGGCGCACCGGCGGCGGGCCGCCACACGCCGCAATCCAGTTCGATCCGCGCCTTGGCGGGCCTGATTTTCCGGGTGGCCGCGCCGAATTTGCGCTGACGGATCGGCCCGATCGCAATGTACGGCAGGGCTATGCCACCCTCACCCCGGACAGGCGCGGCACTGCGCCGCTGGGGGCAATGTGGTTGCGCTGGGCCGGCCCTCTGGGCCTTGGCGCGCGGCAGAAGATGCAGGAAATCGATCATGACCTGCGCATCTGGCCCGATCTCTCACCCATCCGTAGCCCGGATTTGCAAGCCTTCCTGCGCGATGCCCAGTTCGGCCTGATCGCGCGGCGCATTCGCGGCGAAGGCACGCAGTTCGAGGCATTGTCCGAATATGAGCCCGGGATGGATCGCCGCCGGATCGACTGGAAGGCCAGCGCGCGCCACACCCGGCTCTATGCCCGCGAGAACGAGAGCGAGCGCAACAATCAGATCGTGTTCGCATTCGATTTGGGGCAGGCGATGTGCGAGCCGGTGGACGGTCTGCCGCGCATCGACCGCGCGGTGACAGCCGCGCTTACCGCGGCCTATGTCGCACTGAAAGGCGGCGACAGGGTGAGCCTGTTCGGTTTTGCCCGGCGGCCCGAACTCGCCACACCGTTTTTCTCCGATGCGCGCGCCTTTCCGCGCCTGCAAAGCGCCGCCGCCAGCCTCGATTATCATAGCGAGGAGCCGAACTTTACCCTTGGCCTCGCCACCCTGACCGCGCGGCTCCAGCGCCGTTCGATGATCATCCTGTTTTCCGATTTCACCGACCCGACGGGGGCCGAGCTGATGATCGAGAGCGTTTCGCGGCTGGTGAACAAGCATCTCGTGCTGATCGTTACCATCGAGGATAGCGAGTTGACCCAGCTACGCGAGGCCGAGCCTGCCAGCATCGATGCGCTGGCCATGGCGGTCACCGCCGATACGCTCGCACGCCAACGTGCGCTGGTGCTTGGGCGGCTACGTCAGCTGGGCGTGGATATCCTTGAGGCACCGTGGGACAAGATCGGTTACCGCCTGATCGACCGCTATCTGGACATCAAGCGCGCAGGGACGATCGGATAGCGTCATGAAAGCTCCCATCCTTTCCAATTTCTTCCGCAAACAGGTCATCGCCACGCCCGATATCGATGCGGCGATGCTGCGTTCCGACAAGTTCCGATTGGAACGCGAAGGCGATTGGCGCACGCTGGAAGATCTGCTGGTGCGGATGGAAAAGGGCTCTCTGCGCGGCGTGTCGGATGACGATATTTTGGCGCTGCCCGCGCTGTATCGTACCGCCGCCAGCAGCCTGGCCGTGGCGCGCGAGACTTCGCTGGACGCAGCCACGCTTCATTATCTGGAATCGCTGGTCCAGCGCGCCTGGTTCCAGGTGTACGGCCCTAAACAAGGCTTCGTAGCGTGGTTTCGCGGGTTCCTCACCGGCGGGTGGAGCCGCGCGGTTCGCGAGATCTGGCTTGATATCTGTATCGCGCTATTCGTGATGGTCGCGGGTACTGTCGTCGGCTGGCTGCTCGTATCGCGCGATAATGAGTGGTATTACGCGCTGGTTCCGACCCAATTCCTCGACACGCGCCGTCCGGGAGCGACGCGCGAAGTGCTGCTGGAAAGTCTGGTGACCAAGCCCGACGCTGGCGGCCTGTCCGCTTTCGCCGCCTATCTGTTCAGCAACAATGCGGGGGTTTCGATCATGGCGTTCGCGCTGGGCTTTGCGTTCGGCATTCCGTCGCTGCTGCTGCTGGTGCACAATATGGCGGTGCTGGGCGCGATGATGTGGCTGTTTTCCGAAGCCGGGCTGACGATGGAATTCGCCGCCTGGCTTTCCGTTCACGGAACGACCGAGCTCCTCGGCATAATGCTCGCCGGGGCAGCCGGCCTCCATATCGGCCGGTCCATGGCGTTTCCGGGCAATCGCTCCATCCTGTCAGCAGCGGCGATCAGCGGAAAGCGGGCTGCGCAAGTAATGGCCGGTGTCGTTGTAATGATGATATTTGCGGCGATCCTTGAGGCTTTTCCCCGCCAGCTGGTCGGTTCGGCCGATATGCGCTTTGCCATTGGCGGGTTCATGCTGGCATTCTGGATCCTGTATTTCGCCGCGCTGGGCCGTCCACGTAGGACCCGCCCTGCCGCGCCGGAGCATGCCGCATGAGCGCTGCGCAATCCGCGTCCAACCCGGCCCCCTATCTCGCGCATCAGGACAAGCGCAGGCGGCAGGTGATTACGCCCGAAGGCCTCGCCCTGCCCTTCACCGTTGCCACGCGCATGTCGCGTGCTGGTGCGCTGATCCTCGACTTCGTGATCATTTACGGGTCGATGCTTGTATTCTTCCTGTTGCTGATCTGGGTCGCCGGGGGCCTGCTGAACGGCAATCTGGATGATGCCACGGTCAGCGGCGCGGGCGAGTTCCTGGTGGTGATCGTGATCGCGCTGCTTTTCCTCGCGCGATACGGCTATTTCCTGATGTTCGAGCTCGGCCCGCGCGGCGCAACGCCGGGCAAGCGTGCGGCGGGCATCAGGGTGGCGGCGCGCGATGGCGGGCGTTTGACGACAGAAGCGGTGATCGCCCGCAACCTGCTGCGCGATATCGAGCTGTTCATGCCGATCGTGTTCCTGCTGCAAGCACCCAGCGGGGCGATGGGCGCCGCGGGCATCGCCGCGACCGCGTGGTTCCTCACCTTCATGCTGCTGCCCTTCTTCAACAAGGATGCCATGCGCGCGGGCGATATCGTGGCGGGCACCTGGGTTGTCGAAGCGCCCAAGGCGAAATTGCAGGATACCATGTCCACGGCAGAAGCGGCGCATGGCACCAGCGGGCTAACCGGAGCACAGTACAAGTTCGGCGATGCAGAACTGTCGGTTTACGGCGAATACGAGTTGCAGACGCTGGAACGCGTGCTGCGCGAAGACCGGGCCGAAGCGATTGCGGCGGTAGCGGAAACGATTTGCCGCAAGATCGGCTGGAATCCGGGCAGCGGCGACGAACGCGCCTTTCTGGAGGCGTTCTACAACCAATTGCGCGCGCGGCTGGAAGGCGGGATGCGTTTCGGCCAACGCAAATCGAACAAATTCTCGTAAAACCGGGCTGCTGCGCCCCCGGAACCAGAACCGCTTATATACGTTTTTCGCTTGCGTGCCCGGCTGCCGGTTCGGCAAGGCCATGGCTGCACCATATTCCAACAAGGAAAAATCTATGAAACTGCTTCTTTCCGGCATCGTGGCCGCTTCGCTGGCCATGCCAATCGCCGTATCCGCTCAGGACGGACGGGCACCGGCCCAGCAGACGATCGTGGTCGAGGCACCGAGCAATCTAACCGAGAAGCAGAAGCGCCAATGGGACAAGCTCAACCGCGAAGCCACGCAGCTGGAAAAGCGGCTGACCACTTTGCGTGCCCGCATCCTGGATGACCGCGCTGAAATCACCGATGCCCAGCGCCGGGTAGAGCGCGCGCAGGACAAGCTGGAGCGTGAACAGAAGGATCTGGCGCGCACGCAGGACCGGATCGAAGATGCCGAAAAGGATCGCTCGCGCATCGAACGCCGCCGTATCAAGATCCTTTCGGACGATTGATACGGCGGCCGATCGGGTAAACGGGGCGGAGTAAGCCTACTCCGCCTCGTAGCCGAATATCGCCACCTCGCTGACCCCTTCATGAGTTGCGCGGGCGCGGTACATGCCGCTGGTGTTGAAGCTGAAGATCAGCTGCCCTTCCGGTCCGGCGACGATCACGCCGCCGCTGCCACCCAGATCAGCAACTTCGGCCAACACTGCATCGGCGATGTTCTGAACGATGTCTTCGGTCAGCGCGACCTGGGTAAAGTGAATTATTTCTCCGCCATCATCGGGCGTGGAATCCGCCCCGAAATCCTCGAGCGCCATCCGGCTGGCCAACCGCATTCTGGTACAGATCTCATGCGCCACGCCCACGCGGATGAAATATTCGCCAGCCCCGGTGGCGGAAACGGCGCAGGCGCGGTTGTCGGCATAGGTTCCGGCCCCCACGATCGGCGCATCGCCGATCCGGCCCCAGCGCTTGCCGGTCAGGCCGCCGGTAGAGGTGCCTGCTGCCAGATTGCCCCGACTATCGAGCGCCACCGCACCGACCGTGCCGAATTTGTGATCGACATCCATCGCGGATAGCTGCTGCGCCTTCAGCCGCTCCAGCGATTCACGCCGTCGCTCGGTCTCGAAATAGCCCGGCAGAACGGTATCCAGCGCTCCCCCAAGCGCGGGATCGCGGGCGAATGTCTCGGCGCCCTCGCCGCTCAGGAAAACGTGCCGCCCATCGTTCATTACCGCCCGGGCCAGGCGGATCGGGTTGCGAATGGTGGTCACGCCGGTCACCGCGCCAGCCTCGCGCGCTCTGCCGTCCATCACTGCCGCGTCAAGCTCTGCCGCGCCGCCCCAGGTGAGCACCGCGCCGCGTCCGGCGTTGAACTTCGGATCGTCTTCCATCAAGACGATGGCGGTTTCTACCGCGTCCATTGCGCTGCCGCCTTCGCGCAGGATCGCACTGCCAGCCTCCAGTGCCTGTTCCAGCGCCTCCATATAGGCCGCACGCTGCGCGTCGGTCATATTCGCACGCTCCAGAGTGCCCGCCCCGCCATGGATCGCGAACGACCAGCGCGCTTCGTCCGGCTCCCCGTCATTGGCGTGGGGATGAGCCAGCGCCGGGCCCGCCCCCAACGTCAGTGCCAATGCGGCGAGGCGGATCAAGTTTCTGGTCATTGCGGAATTCTCCCCCGAGTGAGCGGCCATCGTGGCGCGGAATACCCCATCTGGCAAGCAGGCCTAGCCCCCGGAAAAAAGCGGACCGGTTGCCGGGAACGAATTACACCGAATTGCGTTTGGACCGATATGCGAGAATAATGCCTCGCAGGGGGCTGATATGACGGGGAGTAATTTTACATGAACATGTTCAATCGTTTCGACCAGGAACGAGCTTTGGAGATAGGCGAGCAGATCGTCTACGCGCTGATTATCCTGGTATTGACCTGGGCGCTGGCAAAAGCGGCCAAATGGGCGTTTGCCAAGCTGGTGGACAATGTCCGCTTCTTCCAACGCCGCACGGGCAGCGAGGGTTCGCTGGGCGAATCCCTCGGCAAGATCGTGAGCCTGTTCATCTGGCTGTTCGGTCTGCTGGCAATCCTCAACGTGTTCGATCTGGGCGGCGTGATGACCCCGATCCAGGGCCTGCTCAATAACATCATGGATGTAGTGCCGAATTTGATCGGTGCGGCGCTGGTGTTCTTCATCGGCATCATGGTGGCCGGGATCGTTCGCGACCTGGTCGTTACCGCATTGCAAACGGTCGATTTCGATCGCTGGATCAATCGCGGCGGAGCGGAAACCGCCACCGGCAATGCGCAGATCAGCCGGACTATCGGAACCATCGTTTACGCGTTGATCGTAATCGTCGTGTCGATTTTCGCGCTGGATATCCTCGCGATCGAGGCGATCTCGGTGCCTGCCAGCAACATGCTCGGCATGATTTTCGAAGCGATCCCGAACATTATCGCTGCCTGTATCCTGCTGGCCATCGGTTATGTCGTCAGCCGGTTCGTTGTGCAGATCCTGAAGGAAGTGCTCACCGGGCTCGGCGTGGACCGCTCGCTCGCGGCAACCGGCATGGTGGGTGAGAACACCAAGGCGTCGTCGATCATCGCCCGCGTGGCGCAGGTCGCGATCATCCTGTTCTTCGCCATCGCTGCCACTCGCCTGCTCGGCTTTCCCGAGCTGACGATCCTGCTCGGCGAAATTCTCGAGCTTGGTGGCCAGGTCGTGTTCGGCGCGGTTGTTATCGGCGTCGGCTTCCTGATCGCCAATCTGATCTCGCGCATCATTGCAGGCGAGAGCGGCGAGACCACGGCATCGAGCATAGTGAAATGGGCGACCGTCCTGCTGTTCACTTTCATGGGGCTGACCTTCATGGGCGTGGGCGAGGAAATCGTTCAGCTCGCTTTTGCAGCGCTGGTGATCGGCGGCGGTGTCGCCGGTGCACTGGCCTTCGGACTGGGCGGCCGCGACTGGGCTTCGCGCAAGCTGGAACAGATGGATGAAGCTGCCAGCAACGGCTCTTCCACTCCGGCAGCGGGTACGCCCAAGACCAAGGTGACGAAACCAGCCGCACCGAAAAGCGACAAGCCGCTGCCCCCCGGGGCCTGATCGGCAACACCAATAACTGCCGGGGCTTTGCCTCGGCAGCCGAAAAAGATAGGGGCGCGGGGTCATGATCCTGCGCCCCGCTTTTTTGGAAGATGCCCAATCGCTGGCCAAGCTCGGGCGCGAAAGCTTCTGCGCGGCGTTCGAACATCTCTATAAATCGTCCGACCTCGACAGCTTTTTGACGCAAGCTTACGCGCCCGATGTCGTGGCGGAGGAAATTGCCGACGATCATTGCATCCACCAACTGGCCTTCGATGAAGACGCGCTGATCGGTTACTGCAAGATGCGCTATCCCAGCTGGTACACAGAGCATTCGGATGCGGCCGATCCCATCGCGCTCGGCCAACTGTACACCGATCCGGACCGCATCGGCGAAGGTATCGGCGCGGCGTTGATGGAATGGGCGCTTGCCGAAGCACGCCAGCGCGGGCACGATGCCGTGCAGCTATCGGTATATAGCGAGAATTACGGCGCGCAGCGTTTCTATGCCCGCTACGGCTTCGTGAAGATCGCCGATATCGGCTTCATGGTGGGCGAACAGCGCGACGAGGAATTTCTGTACGAATTGCGACTGGAGTAACACTGCCGAGCGGGAGGGTTAGGCAAATGAGCGACACGAGTTTCCTCGAATTGAGGTCCCCGCGGCCCAGCCTGATGCTGCGACTGGCCGGCTGGCTGATCGCCCGGCGTGGCAGCGAGCTGGACGATCCCGTGGCGCTTGCCGAGAATATTCCGGGCCGCGCTCCTCCGCAGGATGCGCCGATGCCCGCCAGCTTCCGCGACCGTTTCGATGTCGAGGAACAGGAGCTGGAGGGTCAGCAGGTCGTCACGCTGCATCCCAAGGGCGCGACCGGGCGCTGGCATATTATCTATTTCCACGGGGGCGGGTTTTTCCTGCCGATGTTCAAGGAACATTGGCCGCTGGTCGCCGCGCTGGTGGAGGCCACCGGGGCCAGCGTTTCCGTGCCGCTCTACAAGGTCGTTCCCGAACATGATCACCGCCCTGCCGAAGCGCTGGCCGATGCGTTGTTCGCCCATATCTCCAAAACATGGGAGCCTGGCCGGATTGCTCTTGCCGGGGATAGTGCGGGCGGGAATATGGCCGCCGCGCTGGCCTTGCGGCTGCGCGATGCGGGCGGAGCGATGCCCGGGCGGCTGATCCTGTTCGCACCCTGGCTGGACGTAACGCTGGAGGACGAGGCTGCGCGCAAGGTGGAAGATGACGACATCATGCTCGCCGTCGATCCGCTGCGGATCATGGGCGGCTGGTGGGCCGGATCGCGCGATCCGAAAGATCCGCAGGTCAGCCCGCTCTATGCCGATCCCACCGGGCTGCCCCCCACCGCGATCTTCCAGGGACGCGACGATATTTTCGTGATCGACAGCCACAGCTATGCCTCGAACGCTGCGTCGCGGGGGGCGGATATCAAGCTGTACGAGTATCAGGGCGCGCCGCACGTATTCATGGCCGTCACTCCCACGCGAGAGGCCAAGGATGTATTTCGCCTCTGCGATCGTTTCTTGAAGAAAGGCAATTGATGAGCGAATTCGGAGCCAAGAGCACCACCGACGACGTATTGGAGGGACTCGATCTGTCCGGGCGGACATATTTCATCACCGGCGGGAATTCCGGATTGGGGCAGGAAACCGCCCGCGCTCTCGCATCCAAAGGAGCGCATGTGATCCTGGCGGGCCGCGACGAAGCGGCGCTGGAGGCGTCGCGCGCAGAAATCCTCGGCTCTGTCGGGGATGCGCAGGTCGATACGATCATCTGCGATCTCGCCTCCATCGAAAGCGTCCGCCAATGCGGCACGCAGGCGCGCGAGCGGTTCGAGAGGATCGATGTGCTGATCAACAATGCCGGGGTGATGGCCTGCCCCTTCGGACACACTTCGGACGGGTTCGAACGACAATTCGGGACTAACCATATCGGCCATTTCGTGCTGACCAACGAATTGCTCCCGCTGGTCGAAAAAGGCCGCGATGCGCGCATAGTCAACCTTTCCAGCCTGGCCCACCATCGCAGCGGAGTGGATTTCGATGACCCGAATTTCGAAAAACGCGAATATGACAAGCAGGTGGCTTACGGCCAATCGAAGACCGCCAACGCGCTACATGCCGTTGCCCTGAATACCCGGCTTTCGGCCAAGGGGATCGAGGCGTTTTCGGTCCATCCCGGCGGGATCATGACCAATCTGGGCCGGCACCTGACCGAAGCGGACATAGCCGCCATGATGAAGCGGCTGAACGAAATGGGCGATGGCGGTTTCGAGTTCAAAACCATACCCCAGGGCGCGGCCACCAGCGCCTGGGCGGCGACCGCGCCCGATCTGGCAGGTCAGGGCGGTGCTTATCTCGAAAACTGCCAGATCGCCGAGGTCAGCGAGGAAACGCAGGCGAGCGGCGTACGCTCCTATGCCATCGATCCGCAATTGGCCGAGCGTCTGTGGGATGAAAGCGAGCGGATTGTCGCCGCCGCCTGAGCCCCTGAACCTGCACGATTAGCGCGGCGATGTAACCAACTGGCCATTGGCAACGAACGTGCAAATGATGGGACGGTGCACGGCCCATTATCCGCCGCGCCCTGCCCGGTCGGCAAGCGTATGGGGAGAGGTCGATGATTGCGGACGAGGCAACGCTTTCCACCCTGATGGCTGCAGGGCAACGGGGCGACAAGCAGGCCTATACCGTGCTGCTGACCGAGGCGCAGCTTTGGCTGGAACGCTATTTCAGCCGCCGATGCGCCCCGGACCAGCGCGATGATCTGGTGCAGGAAGTGCTGATCGCATTGCACCGCAAACGTGCAACCTGGGATCCAACCCGCGCGTTCCTGCCATGGTTGGCGGCAATCGCCCGCTATCGCTGGGTCGATCATCTGCGCAAGGTATACCGCACGCAGGAAGACGCACTGGACGACCGCGACGCAGCCGAAGACAGCGAAGAGGATGCGGTGCTCGCCCGAATGAGCCTGGAGCGATTATTCGTCCGTTTGCCGGACAAACAAAGCACGGCGATCGAACTCACCAGGATCGAAGGTCTGTCCATCCGCGAGGCGGCAAAGCGCACCGGCCAATCGGAAAGCGCGGTCAAGGTCAACATACATCGCGGGCTGAAAAAGCTCGCAGCCCTAATCGAGAAAGCAGAATGACAATGAAACCGGGTCACGACGAACTGCGCAGCGATTTCATCGCCGCATTGGTGGACGATCTGCAACCGCTCGCCCCGATCCGGCCGCCGCAGGCGTGGCTTTGGATCGCCTTGGCGGTGATCGCCACGATCACGGCGCTGGCTGTAGTCAAGGGGCTGTGGGCCGGGCCCACAACGGGCGATGCTTCGGCATATTGGTTTATCGTGCATGGCCTGCTGCTGGTGCTGGGGCTGGCTGCTGCGGCCAATGTCGTTACCATGGCATCTCCCCGCGTCGGCAACAGCTATTCGGGCGCGAAATGGGCCTCGCTGATGGTCGGCGTGTTGCCGCTGGCTGCACTGGCCAGCCTGACCGGAGCCGCGAACATTCCCGCTGCCTTGATCGATTCGCTGGGAGTTATCTGCGCCGCTGCGGCGACGTTATCCTCGCTGCTGACCGGCGCGGTATTGATCCTGTGGCTGCGCCGGGGCGCGCCGGTATCGCTGCAAGCGGCAGGCTGGCAAACAGGCGTGGCCGCGGGCGGCCTTGGGACGGCGGTCTATGCGCTAGGCTGTCCGGTCGACGATATCGTGCATCTGGGCATCTATCACGTGATTCCCGTTGCGATCATGGCGCTGCTGGGTGCGGCTATAGTGCCCCGGCTGGTGCGCTGGTAAGGCGCTACAACCAGCGCCAGCGCCAGAACAGCGCCATCTGCATGGCGAACACCGCCAGGCACAGGCCCACCACGATCCAGAAGGCATCGCCATCATCCACCCCGGGCATTCCGCCCACATTGATGCCGAGTAGCCCGGTCAGGAACCCCAGCGGCAGGAAGACCGCCGCCACGATGGTCAGGATGTAATTGGTCCTTTCCGACCGGGCCAGCGCGCGGGCGCGCAGTTCGTCCTGCAGCACCACCGCGCTTTCCTTGGATATATCGATATCGTCGAGATAGCGGCGCAGACGCGCGATGGTTTCCTCGATCTCGCGCCGGTCGTGATCCTCGAACCAGGCCGGTGCATCGCGGGCTATGGCTTCGAAGGCTACATGCTGCGGTCCCATATGACGCTGCAGGGCGAGGCAGTTGCGCCGGATGGTGGCGATCTTGTCGAGCAACCCCTCCGCGTCGTCACCGGTGCGGCGTTCCACCAAGTCGATATGATCGTTCATATCGACGACCGACTGGTTCATCCGCGCGACCATATATTCTGTCAGTTCGGTAATCAGCGCGCCGGCATCGGCAGGTCCGTGCCCGCGGTCGATTTCTGCCAGCACGTCGCGCGGGGTTTGCAGCGGATCGCGGCGCAGGGTGATCAACCGCCGCCCGTCGCACCACAGCTGCATGGAAACCATGTCTTCCGGCTCCGCACCGGGGTTGAAGTTTATCCCGCGCAGCGTCGCCACCAGGGTCTCGTTTTCGCGGAAGGCGCGCGGGCGCGTGGCATCGGACACCAGCAATTCCGCCGTGGGCTCGGGCACGCCGAGCGCTTCCTCCAGCCAATCCTGCACGCCGTCCGTGTCGCGGCATAGATGGAGCCACAGACATTCCTCTGCGCGTCCCGGCTGCCAACTGCGCGCTTCCTGCCAGCCGATCACCCGGCCGCCGCCGCGCCCGTCGATCACCCGGCCGAACAATAGCGGGCCATCCTGCGACCCGCGTGCCGCCATATCGTCAGTCATTTGCGTGGCTGCGTTCGTGTTCAAGTATCATCTCCCAACGCAATCGTGTCGGCCCGTTAGGGCAGAGACCTCAATCCGGCACCAGCAATTTCTTTACTTTCCGGCGTTAATCCTTGTCTGATGGATAAAAGCCCCCCTGACCAATTATCCGCTTTCCTCGAAAATCTGCCATCCGGCGAAGTCGAAATGTCCGGAGAGCGAATCGACCGGATTCTCGCCACGGTTCGCCAGCATCTGGGAATGGAGATCGCATTCGTCAGTAGATATGTGGAAGGCGATCAGCGCGAATTCACCCATATCTCGACCGATCTGCCGCTGCCGCACAAGCCCGGTTTTCGCGAGCCGAAAGAGGAAAGCTTCTGCCACCACATTCTGGAAGGCCGCCTGCCCGGACTGATCCACGATGCGGCGGATTACGACCTCGCCCAGACGCTACCGATAACCAAGCTGCTGCCGGTCGGCTGCCATTTGAATGTGCCGCTGCGGTTTTCCGATGGCACCGTCTATGGCAGTTTCTGCGCGCTCAGCCGCAAAGCGGACCGCTCGATAACGGAGCGGGATATGGGCGTTCTCAGCGCCTTTGCCGCCTTGGCGGTGGAACATATCGAAAGCGATTCCGGCAACGAACTGGAATGCGCACATACCCGATCGAAAATCACGAACGTGATACAGACGCGCGGGCTGACCATCCTGCACCAGCCGATCCATGGGCTCGTCACGGGCGAGCCGATGGGCGTGGAATGTCTAGCGCGTTTCCCCGATGCCAAGGAGCGCGGTCCGGACAAGTGGTTTGCCGAGGCCGACACGGTCGGCATGGGTCTGGAGCTGGAACTGCACGCGGTCGAATGCGCGCTGGCCACGCTGGACAGCCTGCCGGCGGGGAAATACGCCTCTATCAACGCCTCGCCCGAAACGATCCTTTCAGGCGAATTGCACCAGATGATTCCCGAAGGCAGGAAGGATCGCCTGGTGGTTGAATTGACCGAACACAATCAGGTTGCCAGCTACCGCGAATTGGCCAAGGCGCTGCATACGCTCAAACCCAAGGCCCGGATCGCAATCGACGATGTCGGGGCAGGCTATGCCGGGCTGCGTCATATCGTGGACCTCGCCCCGGACATTCTGAAACTCGACATGAGCCTGACGCGCGACGTTCACCGCGACAAGGCGCGCCATGCACTCAGCGGGGCGATGGTACGCTTCGCAACGGAGATCGGTGCGGTGCTGGTCGCCGAAGGGGTTGAATGCGCGGAGGAAGCAACTGCACTGGCGCGGCTTGGGGTGACTTATGGACAGGGCTACTATTTTGCTCGCCCACTGCCGGTAGTGCTGGCCCAGCGCCATATGATGGGCCTTGGCGAAGAAGCCGAAGCGCCTTCGCCGGGCTTGGTTCAAACCGGCAAGCCCTTACCGAAAGCCCGCCGCGCTTAAATCCGCACCGTGCGGCGGCCAATCTTGCCGCGTCATTGCCCCGCAACCCTGCCCGCCCTATACAGGGCGGCATGTCCTCCATACGCCCCTGGCGCACAATAGAACGCCGCAAATCCCGCCAGATCATGGTCGGCGAAACGCCGGTTGGCGGCGATGCGCCGATCACGGTGCAGACCATGACCAACACGCCGACCGAAGACGCGGCGGCCACGCTCGACCAGATTCGCCGCTGCGAGGAAGCCGGAGCGGATATCATCCGCGTCTCCGTGCCCACCAAGGAAGCCAGCGCGGCGTTCGGCAAGATTACCAAGGCCGCGCGCGTGCCGATCGTGGCGGACATCCATTTTCATTACAAACGGGCGCTGGAAGCCGCCGATGCGGGCGCGGCCTGCCTGCGCATCAACCCCGGCAATATCGGCTCGTCGCAGCGGGTGGCCGAGGTGGTCCGTGCGGCTAAGGCGAATGGCTGCGCAATCCGCATCGGCGTGAACGCCGGGTCGCTGGAGAAAGACCTGCTAGAGAAATATGGCGAGCCTTGCCCTGAGGCGCTGGTCGAAAGCGCGCTCGACCACATCAAGCTGCTGCAAGACCATGATTTCCACGAATACAAGGTCGCGGTGAAGGCCAGCGATGTGTTCCTCGCCGTCGCCGCGTATCAGCAACTCGCCGAAACGGTCGATTGCCCGCTCCATCTCGGCATTACCGAAGCTGGCGGGCTGATTGGCGGAACGGTCAAAAGCTCTATCGGTATCGGCTCGCTGCTGTGGGCCGGAATTGGCGATACCATCCGCGTCAGCCTCTCCGCCGAACCCGAACAGGAAGTGCGTGTCGGTTTCGAAATGCTCAAGGCACTCGGACTGCGCACGCGCGGTGTGCGGGTGGTGAGTTGCCCCAGTTGCAGCCGCCAAGGCTTCGACGTGATCCGCACGGTGGAGGCGCTGGAAGACCGGCTGGAGCATATCAAAACGCCGATGAGCCTCTCCGTCCTCGGCTGCGTGGTCAACGGCCCCGGCGAAGCGCGCGAAACCGATATCGGTGTGACCGGCGGCGGCGCGGGCAAGCATATGGTCTATCTGCGAGGGCTAACCGACCACACGGTGGAAAGCGATGCCATGCTCGACCACATCGTGGAACTGGTCGAAGCCAAGGCGGCCGAGATCGAGGCGGGCATGAGCGACGCGTTCGATCCGCATGCCGCGCAGGCCTAATTTAAGTGGACTGATTTTTTTGAAGAAATACAGATAGCTGGCTTAAGCTCTCATCGTCAGACTTTAATTTCCGTACAAAAGACCCTGCATCTTCATCGTTCTCAAATCCAGCCATGGTATCTATCATATACTGAGAAAGTATTTCCGACGCCTCTTTGCTCAAAGTATTTCTGTTAAATAAAGAGGCGGCATACTCAAAATTCATTAAAATCTGACCGATATGAAACTTTCTATTACCTTCATCGATCAACATCTCGTCCCAGTAAGTTGAGACTTCTTTTAAAATATCATATGAAAGTTTGACGTCATCTACATCTCTCTGATGATTCAAGGCACGAACGCCGTTTATTGCGGCATAAACAGCTGCAGCAGCGGTTACGATACCTGCAGCAACTAAGAGCCAATCGGCCACCGATGAATCCAACAGCATTTTGGGACTCAGTGCATCAATAGCGATAATCGTAGGAAATTTTCGCCAAAGACAAACAAAGCTAAACATCAGCAACCAGAGGTGTCAGATTTCTTTTTTGGTGAGGTAGTTGGTGAAGGCTTAGGCGCTGGTTTAGGCTTGAAAGGTAGGTGCTCCGTAGGAGCAGAAAATTTGCCGTCACCAATATCAACTTTTTTGCTCTTGCCACCGTTTTTGCTTTTCGAGTTATCGTCAGACATAGATGCTCCTTGTAATTGCCAAACGCTAGTACAGTTTATGCTCCACCTCGTCCACCACGCCGATTACATGGCGCCGCCGCCCGAACGCGGGACGTTCAAGTTCGACAAGTATCAGCTGGTGATGACCAGCCTGCGCGAAAGCGGCCATCCTCTTGCCGAGCACGCGCCCGAGCCCATGCCTCGCAAGTGGCTGGAGGCGGTGCATAATCCCGAATATGTTGCGCAGGTTTTCGCCGCCAATGTCCCACGCGAAAAGGAGCGCCGGATCGGCTTTCCCGTCACCCCCCATATTGCCAGCCGGGTGCGCCACACCAATGGCGGCACATGGCTGGCCGCGCAGCTTGCCATGCGCCACGGTTATGCCGCCAACAGCGCGGCGGGCAGCCACCACGCGCTGCATGATACGGGCGCGGGGTATTGCGTGTTCAACGATCTGGCGGTCTGCGCCAACCGCTTGCTGGCGGAGGGGGACGCAAAGCGTGTGCTGATCGTGGACCTAGATGTGCATCAGGGCGATGGCACCGCCAGCCTGATGGCAGGGCGCGGCGATGTATTCACATTTTCGATGCATGCGGAGAAGAATTTCCCCGTTCGCAAGGCCCGCTCCACGCTGGACGTGCCGCTGGCGGATGGGCTGGGCGACGCAGCCTATATGAAGGCGCTCGACACACATCTGCCGCGCATTTTCGATCGCTTCGCGCCCGATATCGTGCTCTATCAGGCGGGCGTGGACCCGCATGAGGACGACAAGCTCGGACGGCTTAGCCTTACCGATGAAGGTCTTGCGGCGCGCGACCGGTATGTCGTGAACGCCGCTCGCAAGCACGGGCTGCCGGTCGCCAGCGCGCTTGGCGGAGGATATGGCACAGACCAACGCGAAGTTGCCGCTCGCCACGCCGCATCCATGCTGGCAATGGCGCAAGAGAATATGCGTCATACTGCACCGTAACCGCCAAGGGGGCTTCGCCATGACTCGTTTAGAAACCGACTATCTCGTTATCGGCGCAGGCGCGTTATCGATGTCTTTCGTGGACAGCCTGATCGAGAATTCGGATCGCCATATCACCATCGTCGATCGCCATGCCAAACCCGGCGGGCACTGGAACGTGGCCTATCCCTACGTCACCTTGCACCAGCCAAGCGCGACCTATGGCATCAATTCGATGGGCTTCGATGATGATCGGGTCTCGGTCAGCGGCCCGAATGCAGGCCTATACGAGCTCGCCACCGGCACGCAGGTGCGCGACTATTTCGAGCGTGCGATGAACGAACGCTTCATCCCCAGCGGGCGCGTATCGTATCATCCGATGTCCGATTATATCGGCGGCGAAGGCGGCGAGCACCGGTTTCGCGCTATTTTAGGCGGCGGGGAAACACAGGTGAGCGTACGCCGCAAGCTGGTGGACGGGCGCGACTTCACCGCACGCGTTCCCGCGACCGAGAAGCGCAAGTTCCCGGTGGGGGACGACGTGCGGATCACCACGCCCGGCCGCTTACCCGAATGCTGGCTGGGACAGGACGGGGCGTGGGAGCGCCCGTCGCAATATGTCCTGCTGGGTGGGGGCAAGACGGCGATGGATGCCGGCACGTGGCTGCTGCAAATGGGCGTCGATCCCGCAGATATAGGCTGGGTGCGTCCGCGCGAGACGTGGATGATCAACCGCCTCGCCACCCAGCCGGGAGCCGAATATCTTGCGCAGACGGTGGATTGGCAGCTCAATCAGATGCTGATTGCGCAAGAAGCGGCGAATGCCGACGAAATATTCCTGGGGCTGGAGGAACGTGGCCACATGCTACGGCTCGACCGCGAGCACCTGCCGACAAAATTCGTGTTCCCGACCATCTCCGAGGCCGAGGTAGAAATGTTGCGGACTATCGAAAACGTGATCCGCATCGGCCGGCTCACCGGGATCGAACGCGGAGTGCTGCACGGCCAGCAGGGCGAGGCGACGGTGGCCCAGGACGCGCTGTTCATCGATTGCACCGCCTCGGCCGCGCCGCGCCAGCCGGCCCAGCCAATCTGGCAGGATGGGCGGATCATCCCGCAACTTCTGCAAGTGCCGCTCGTCTCGCTCAGCGCGGCGGTGATCGGCTATATCGAAGCCACGATGGAAGGCGATCAGGCGAAAAACAGCACCGCCCTGCCTGCGCAGATTACCGACAGCCCGGCGCATTACCCGCAGGCGTTGCTCAACGGCGCGATGAACCGGATGCTGTGGTCGCAAAACGATGATCTGTCCGGCTGGCTGGCAAAGCAGAGGCTCGACCCCGGTGCGCGGATCGCACGGGTTATCGGCGGCGCGGACCGCGAGACGAAAGCAGCCGCGATGCGTATCCGCGAAGCCACCATCGCTGCTGTGCCGAACCTGCAGAAACTGGCCATGCAGGCTCAAAATGCAGAGGTAGCGGCGGCTGCCTAGAAAAAGCCCGTTCACGCCCCCCTAACCGTGGGCTATATAATGTGGTGCAATGGATAGACGCTCACTCATCAAGGGAACGCTCGCTGCCGGTGCCGCTCTGGCCCTGCCCGGGCGTGTTTCCGCCCAGATCGCTCCCGGTCTGCGCGACCGCAAATTGCTCGCTTTGGCGAAGTCTCAGGTGGAACGGGCGGGCGAAGTTCTGTGGGCGCGCGACTTGGTCGGTATCGCCGATTTCGGCTTGCACAGCGCGCAGCCGCGCTTCCATTTCGTCAATCTGGACGAAGGCAGCGTGCATTCGGTGCTATGCAGCCACGGCACCGGCTCCGATCCCGAACATGATGGCTGGCTCAACAGCTATTCCAATGTCGAAGGTTCCAACGCGACCAGCAAGGGTGCCTATGTGACGTGGGAATGGTACACGGGCCGCTATGGCACTTCCGTCAGATTGGGCGGATTGGACGAAACCAATGACATGGCCTTCCCCCGCGCCATTGTGATGCACCAGGCCAAATATGCCGAGGCCGATCATGTCGAGCGATGGGGCCGGCTGGGCCGCTCCAACGGGTGCTTCGCCTTCGGGAAAAACGACTTCATGGACGCGCTGATGCGCCTGTCCGGCGGGCGGCTGCTCTATGCTGCCAGCCTGGGGATCGGCACGGATGGCGAGCAGGTGGTGAGCAGCCCACAAAGCGCTCAGCCGCCCGAGGACCTGGCACTGCTGGTTCCGGAGGATGCGCGCGGCAACGAGCTCATCAATCCCGGGGTCTATTAAAACCGTCCGCAGCGCCGCCTCAGCGGCGCTCGCCTCTCAATTCAGTGCGATCCGCATATCATCCTCGATCGGGATGATCTGTTCACCCGTCACGCGGCTTCGATTGGCCTTGCGCGGAGCATCCAGGCTGGCCAGCACCGGCGCATCGCGACCGTAAATATCGGCGAAGGTGGACAGTTCGCCCTCGATATCCTGCGCCATCGTGAAATAGGTAATGTAGACCGGCATCTTTTTGGTGAAGCCGACCTTGGTATATTTGCGGCTGGTCAGATGGGCGACGCCTTCATCGCCAGTCAGCCCGGCACCCAATATCGCCATCGTAATTGCGAGTTCGCTGGCGCGTTCGGTCCGGATGCAACCATGGCTCAGCGCACGCTGATCGCGGTCGAACAAGCCACGCGACGGCGTATCGTGCAAGAAAATGGCATGCTTGTTGGGCATGTCGAGCTTCATCAGGCCGAGCGAGTTGGTAGGGCCCGGCTGCTGCACCACGGAGACCCAGCCATTCGCGCCGCGCGTCGCCTTGTAGCCCTTGTTGCGGGCCCATGCGGGGTTGCTCAGCACCCGCGCGCCCAACCCTTCGCCCTTCACGATACTTTGCGGCACCGTCCAGGTCGGGTTGAAAATCACTCCTTCGACCATTTCGGCCATTTGCGGGGTCGCGGTGCGTCCCGGCTTGCCCACGATGGTGCGATAGGTGGAAATAATCTGGTCGTTGACCGTCAGCCGCAGCTGGAATTCCGGCACATTGGTCATCAGATACTGGTTGCCAAGATCGCGCGGCAGCCAGCGCCACCGCTCCATATTCGCGCGGATCAGCTTGTGCCGTTTGCTGCCCGCCTCTGACTGGGCAAGCTCTTCGCGCAGCAGCGCGTAATCGGGGTGTTCGGGCGCGATTTGGGCCAACGTCCCGGCGATATCGCCGCTGGCCAGCGCCTCGGTCAGCAAACGGCCGGTGGGATAACGATCCGCGTCCGGATCGAACACGAACCACTGCTTGCGCGCATCCATCGGCGTGCGGCCATCGCGAATATCCTCCACCAGCCAGGCGAAGCTCTGGCTCGCCGCCTCGTCCAGCGCAATGCCGGAGCCGGCTGCAATCGCGCTGCGCAGCGCACCGAGCCGGTAATCGGCGGGGTTCAGACCCTCCGCGCCGACAGCCTGGATGAAGTCGGCGAGCTTTTCGGCATGATCCACACTCCAGGGCTGGACCTTCGGATCGATCTGGCGCGTGATGGCGGCGTCGAATTCTTCCTGCAATTCGGCAGCTTGGGCCGAGCTTGCGGGTTGCGCAGCCGTGTCTACTTCGATCACCGGCGCGCTTTGCGGGGGAAGCAGGTCGATCGGTTCGGCAGTCTGGGCATTTGCAAGCACCGGCAAGGCTGCCAACGCAGCCCCTGCCATCCAAAAATACCGCTTCGTCGCCATAATTCGTTCCAGTTCCCATTCCGCCTGCTCGCGGATTACTGCTTCTATATAGGGCGTTGCAGCCCGGTATGCAGCAATCTTCCGAGGTTGCGGCTGACTGGATGCTTAATCGCGGTATTCCGGCAACATTGCCCGCGTGACGGCCGGCAGCGGACGCATTAGAGGCCGAACCATGCAGCCCGCCGCCCGCCTCATGCCGATTATCGCCGTTCTTGCAGGCGTGGGGATGCTATCGCTGATGGATGCCTATATGAAATCGGCCGCGCTGGCGGTGGGGGCATATAGCGCGGCGCTGCTGCGGGTGATGATCGGCAGTGTGATGGCCGCACCGATTTGGCTGGCAACCCGCCCACGCTGGCCGGGACGCGAAGTCATGCGCTGGCACCTGCTGCGCGGCGGCCTGTCCTCCTTCATGGGACTGACCTTCTTTTTCGCACTGACCAGAATGCCGATTGCGGAGGCTATCGCGATCAGCTTCATCGCACCCCTGATTGCCCTGTACCTCGCCGCCGTGCTGCTGGGTGAGGCTATCCGGCCCACCGCGATCGTCGGATCGCTGCTGGGCTTTGTAGGCACTCTGGCGATTGTCGGAGGCCAGTTCGGTAACAGCGCGATGGACGGCGATTATGCGGTAGGTCTGGCGGCCATCCTGGTGTCGGCAGTGCTCTACGCGATCAATTTCATCATCATTCGCAAGCAGTCGCAGGCTGCCAGGCCGGCAGAAATCGCTACCTTTCACAGCGGAGTGCAGGTTGTCGTGCTGGGCCTTGCGGCGCCATGGTTTTTCGTAATGCCGGGCCTGCCCGTGTTCACCGATACGGCGATGGCGGCCGGATTGACCGTGATTGCCGCGATGTTGCTGGCATGGGCCTATGCCAGGGCCGAGACACAAGAGTTGGTGCCGCTCGAATATAGCGGGTTCCTGTGGGCGGCATTGTTCGGGTGGCTGTTCTTTGCCGAGCAAGTGACGCTGCCGACGATTCTTGGTACATCGCTGATCGTAACCGGCTGTCTGATCGCCACACGGCGGGGGCGGCCCGAACAAACCGCGCTTTAACTCCCTGCCCCTACGGAACGCGGCTTACCGGCAAACGTAGGAAAGGTGCGGGTCTTGACGCGATGCGGCGAAGCGCGCAGGTGCCGCCGTAAGACCAATAAAAATATCGCCGCCCGGCAGCCTGCCATCAGGCATCGTGCACCGCGGCAAAAGCACATTTCGAAAAGGAACTCTCCACCCATGGCTCAGACTGGCAAGGACACGCTCGGCACCCGCTCCACCCTCTCGGTTGGCGGCAAGGAATATGGCTATTATTCTTTCGCCAAGGCGGCCGAGACCATCGGCGATGTCTCGCGCCTGCCATTCAGCCTGAAAGTGCTGCTGGAGAACATGCTGCGCTTCGAGGATGAAGGTTTCACCGTAGGGCGCGAGCATGTGCAGGCGATTGCCGATTGGCAGAAAAACCCTACCACCGGCCAGGAAATCCAGTACCGCCCGGCTCGCGTGCTGCTGCAGGATTTCACCGGCGTTCCATGCGTAGTGGACCTGGCCGCGATGCGCGACGCAATTGCCAAGCTGGGCGGCGATACCGCCAAGATTAACCCGCAGGTTCCTGTCCATCTGGTGATCGACCACTCGGTGATGGTGGACGAGTTCGGCCATCCCAAGGCGATGGAAGCGAATATGGAGCTGGAATATGCCCGTAACGCGGAACGCTACGACTTCCTCAAATGGGGCTCCAAGTCACTCAACAATTTCAGCGCCGTGCCACCGGGCACGGGCATCTGCCACCAGGTGAACCTGGAAAATATCGGCCAATGCGTGTGGACGGGCGAGGATGCGGACGGCAACCCCATTGCCTATCCCGATACCTGCGTCGGCACGGACAGCCACACCACCATGATCAACGGTCTGGGCGTGCTGGGCTGGGGCGTCGGCGGGATCGAGGCGGAGGCCGCCATGCTCGGTCAGCCGATTTCCATGCTGATCCCCAAGGTCGTCGGCTTCAAGCTGACCGGCAAGATGTCCGAAGGCGTCACAGCGACCGACCTCGTGCTGACCTGCGTGCAAATGCTGCGCGAAGTTGGCGTGGTCGGCAGCTTCGTTGAATTTTACGGTCCTGGCGTGAGCAACCTGTCGCTCGCCGACCGTGCCACCATCGCCAACATGGCACCCGAATATGGCGCGACATGCGGCTTCTTCGGGGTCGACGACAAGACGCTGGATTATCTGCGCCTTACCGGGCGCGACGAGCACCAGATCGAGCTGGTCGAAGCCTATTGCCGCGAACAGGGCATGTGGTTCACCGGCGAAAACGAGCCGGTTTTCTCGCAAACGCTGGAACTGGCGATGGACAAGGTCGTGCCTTCGCTGGCCGGACCCAAGCGCCCGCAGGACAAGGTCGCGCTGCCCGATGTGGACGAACTGTTCAACTCCGACCTCAAGACGCTTTACGGCAAGGAAACAGCCATCCGCGTGCCGGTCGATGGCTTGGACCACGATATCGGCGATGGCGACGTGGTGATTGCAGCGATTACCAGCTGCACCAACACCTCCAATCCAGACGTGCTCATCGCCGCCGGGCTGGTCGCGAAGAAGGCCAATGCACTGGGCCTCAAGCCCAAACCTTGGGTCAAAACCAGCCTCGCGCCGGGCAGCCAAGTGGTCACCGACTATCTCATCAAGGCCGGACTGCAGAAGGAACTGAACGATATCGGTTTCGACCTGGTGGGCTATGGCTGCACCACCTGCATCGGCAATTCCGGCCCGCTCGCCCCGCCGATCAGCGCTGCCATCAATAACACCGATCTGGTCGCAGCCAGCGTGCTGTCGGGCAACCGCAATTTCGAAGGCCGCGTGTCTCCCGATGTGCGCGCCAACTTCCTCGCCAGCCCGCCGCTGGTGGTGGCCTATGCGCTGAAAGGCACGGTGACCGAGGATATCACCACCACGCCGATCGGGCAGGATCAGGATGGCAATGACGTGATGCTGGCCAATATCTGGCCGAGCAATCAGGAAATCGCCGATCTGCGCGCCACCAGCATCGACCGCGAAATGTTCGAAAGCCGTTATGCCGATGTCTATAAGGGCGACGAGCATTGGCAGGCGATCGACGTGACCGGCAGCGATACCTATCAGTGGCGCCCGGGCTCCACCTATGTCGCCAACCCGCCTTATTTCGACGGGATGGATATGACGCCCGCCCCGGTGAGGGACATCGTGGATGCCAAGCCGCTCGCGATCCTGGGCGATTCGACCACCACCGATCACATCAGCCCGGCCGGTTCGATCAAGGAAGATTCGCCCGCTGGCGAGTATCTCAAATCGAACCAGGTCGCGAAGGCGGACTTCAACTCCTACGGCAGCCGCCGCGGGAATCACGAAGTGATGATGCGCGGCACTTTCGCCAATATTCGCATCCGCAACGAGATGGTTCCGGGCGTCGAAGGCGGCTACACCACCTATGCCGGCGAACAGATGGCGATTTACGATGCCGCCATGAAGCACAAGGACGATGGCACGCCGCTGGTCGTCATCGCGGGCAAGGAATATGGCACCGGCTCCAGCCGCGACTGGGCAGCCAAGGGCACGATCCTGCTCGGTGTGCGAGCGGTAATCACCGAGAGCTACGAGCGGATTCACCGTTCCAACCTGATCGGGATGGGCGTGCTGCCGCTGCAGTTCAAGGATGGCGAAGGGCGCGAAAGCCTGGGGCTGGACGGTGACGACACCTTCACCATTCGCGGGCTTGCCGAATTGGAGCCGGGCCAGGACGTTACCGTGGACGTGACCCATGCCGATGGCTCCACCGCCACCTTCACCGCATTGTGCCGGATCGATACCCCGAACGAGATGGAATATTACCGCAATGGCGGCATCCTCCATTACGTGCTGCGCAATCTCGCAAAATAAGCCCGAGCGTTAGCGCTACGAAAAGGGGCGGCTCCTGATAAAGGGGCTGCCCCTTTTTCGTGCGCATCCCGATAGGTGTTCACCGGGCCAAGCCGACAAAAAAGGGCGGCCCCCTCACCGGGAGCCGCCCTTGAAATGTCAGGCGAACGAAGCGGAGCGGTCAGGCCCCCTGCTTCACCTTGAACTTGCGCCGTCCCAGAACCGCTGCTGCGGCCAGGCCGAACAGGATCATCATCGGCGGCGCAGGAACCTGCGTACCGCTGCTGGTGCCACCGGAGCTGGACGAAGAGCTGCCCGAACTGCTGCCCGACGACGAACTGCTGGAACCGCTGCTCGACGAGGAAGAGGAAGACGAGGACGACGAGCTGGAGGTTGAGCTGGTCATGTTGCCCGAGCTCCCGCCGGTCGACATCCCGCTGGTGCTCATTCCGCCGCTCGAAGACCCGGAAGAGGAGGACGACGAGGACGAACTGCTGGAGCTGCTCGACGACGAGGACGACCCGCCCGTGCTGCCGCCTGTCGTGGTGTTGCCACCGTTCGAATAACCGCCAGTCGTGGTGCCAGGGTGACCGCCCGTGCTGGTCATGCCGCCCGAGCCGTTGCCGCCCGAAGACGAACCGGAGGAGGACGAACTGGACGAAGACGAACTTGAGGAGCTGCTGCTGGAGGACGATGACGAGCTGACATTGCCCGACGAACTGGAGACGTTTCCGGACGAGCTGGACACGCCGCCCGAGCTGGACGACACATTGCCGCTGCTGGAAGACACGCCGCCAGTGCTGGAAGACACCCCGCCAGTGCTCGAAGATACGCCGCCGGTGCTGGACGAAACGCCGCCCGAAGAGGAAGAAACCCCGCCCGTGCTGGAAGACACACCGCCAGACGAGCTGGAAACCCGCACATTGCCGCTGCTCGATGAAACACCGCCCGTACTGCTGGAAATATCGACATTGCCCGACGTGGTGGAGGTCGAAATCCCGCCGGTCGAGGTGCTTACACCGCCTGTGGTGGTCGAGCTGGAGCCGCCGGTTGAGGTGAAACCACCTGTCGAGGTCGAGCTGGAACCGCCGGTGCTGGTCGATGTGAAACCGCCGGTGGAGCTGGACGTCGAGCCGCCATTGTTGGAATTGTCGATGTCGATCACGATCCCGCCGCTGCTCGAACCGCTGGTGCTGCCCGAGCCGCCGGTGGTGGTGGAACTGACGGTCACATTGCCGCCGCTCGATCCGCCGCCGCCGAAGAAGCCCCCGAAGAAGCCTCCGCCAAAGCCTCCACCGAAACCGCCGCTGCCGCCAATAACGGTCACACCGCCGCTGCTACCGCCGCTGAAGGGACGCTGCGGCGGCAATGCCGGAACCGCAGCATAGGCGGTGCGATAGATCGGCGGGCAAGCTGCTGCGCCGGCTGCATATCCGGCACCTGCCGCATCTCGTCCGCCTGCCGCATAAGGTGCACCCGCTGCACCGTGAGCGCCATAGGCTACATTACCGCCCGCGCCATCATAGGGCACGCATTCCACTTCGCGGCGCACGATACGGCGCTCGCGCTGGATGGGACGGCTGACCACGCGCCGTGCAGGCGGGCGATCCTTGATATAGCGCACAGCCGGTTTGGCCTTGGCCGAATCCGACTTGTACACCGGAGCATCCGTGATCGGAGCTTCTGCGACATGGACTGCGCCGCCAGCCAGCAGGGCGGTGCCTGCAACGGTGGCGCTCAGTTTCGCCAGGGCCAATTTTACCGACATGAGCCAACTCTTTCGTTTCTTGTGCGGCACTTCCAAACCGGCGGGTCCGGATCGGGGGAATGCCTGTGTTGTTCAAGAAACGGGAAGGAGCCCTAACCGGCAATGCAGTTAACCATCAAATTCCAGAGTAGAGCGCAATAAAACGTCCGCGAAAGGGCGGTCTGGGCCGACCTGTCCCACTATGAAACCGAAAAACCTGCGAATCCTAGCGCCGCGTTAAGGTTTTGCGTCAAACAAGCCGGATTGCGCGGATCCCGTTTTTGGTGCTGGCGGGACCATTTCGAGGTGAATCCACCCCGATTCGTTTAGACAGCGCCCGCGCGCGGTACGGGCGATCAGGCCGAGCTGGATCAGATAGGGCTCGATCACCTCCTCCACCGTATCGCGCGGTTCGGAAAGCCCCGCTGCCAGCGTTTCCACGCCCACCGGACCGCCTTTATATGTGGTCGCGATCATGGTGAGATAGCGGCGATCCATCGCATCGAGGCCAAGCCGGTCGACCCCCAGCCGGGTCAGCGCCTCGTCCGCCACCTTGGCGGTGACCGTGCCATCGCCCGCCACATGGGCGAAATCGCGCACCCGGCGCAGCAGCCGCCCGGCAACGCGCGGCGTGCCCCGCGCACGCCGGGCAATCTCGCGCGCGCCCGAAGGGTCGATGCCAACATCCAGCAGCCGGGCACCGCGGGTGACGACCTGTTGCAGCTCGCTCTCGGTATAAAAAGTCAGCCGCACCGGGATGCCGAACCGGTCTCGCAGCGGCGTGGTCAGCAGCCCCTGCCGCGTCGTCGCACCGACCAGCGTAAAAGGCGGCAGATCGATCCGCACGCTGCGCGCCGATGGCCCCTCCCCGATGATGATATCGAGCGCGCGGTCCTCCATCGCCGGATAGAGCACCTCTTCGACCACCGGATTGAGGCGGTGGATCTCGTCGATGAACAACACATCGTGCGGCTCGAGATTGGTGAGCAGCGCGGCGAGGTCGCCGGCCTTGGCGATCACCGGCCCGGAGGTGGCGCGAAACCCAACCCCCAGCTCCTTCGCCACGATCTGCGCCAGCGTGGTCTTGCCGAGGCCCGGAGGCCCGAAAAACAACACATGGTCCATCGCCTCCGCGCGCGACTTCGCCGCCTCGATAAATACGCGGAGGTTATCGCGCGCGGCAGCCTGACCGACAAATTCGTCGAGCGATTTCGGCCGCAAGGCTGCGTCGGGGTCGTCCGGCTGGCGGTCGGGCGTGTGGAGGGGGATGGGTTCGGTCATTCGGCCCTGCACGAACCCGTTCGATAGTCCCAAGCGCCACCTGCATCAATGCACGCGTCCTCGTTTAGCCAGCCCTTGGCCCAGAAACCGAACGCAATTCCGCCCATGAAGGCCAGGACAATCAAGGTGTAGCCTACGGAATGTCGCATCCCTTATCCTTCTTTCGCTGCGGGTGCTAAAATGGATACTGGAACGGGTACAGCATGATAGGCTTTATCGGTGCCTTTAGACTTTTCGTCACCCTGAACTTGTTTCAGGGTCCGATTTTCGGCACGCGTTAATCCATGCCGTTCGAGCGCAGCCCTTGCGACTATATCCTTGCAAGCCAGCCACGAGGTACGCTTTATATCGGCGCCACTTCCGACGTAATGAAGAGACTCTACGAACATCGTGAGGGCATTACCGGCGGTTTCACTAGCCGCTACGGAGTCCGCCGTCTCGTCCGCTACGAGATGTTCGGCGATATGGAAGGGGCGATCCTGCGCGAAAAGCAACTCAAGAATTGGCACAGGCCGTGGAAGATCAATCTGATCGAGAGCGAGAACCCCGATTGGCACGATCTGGCGATCGGGCTCGGCTTCGGGCCGCTGCCTCCGCGCGGGCGGCACGATGGATCCTGAAACGAGTTCAGGATGACCAAGTGGCGAGATGGTCACGACGCCGCCCTTTTCAAAGCCACACGGATCAGCTCGCCTTCTGCAGCCCCCTCGCCCAGCTCTTTTTGCGCCGCAGACACTGCCCGCGCGGCGACCAAAGGCTTGAAGCCCAGATTCTCCAGCGCCGAGACAGCATCCGCAGCCGCTCCGCCTGCCGGGGCCGCCATAGCCACCCCGCCGCCTGCCGACACGGCAAGCCCGCCAGCCTTGTCCTTCAATTCATTGACGATCCGCCCGGCCAGTTTCGGCCCGACCCCTTGCGCGCGGGCCACCATCGCGGCGTCTCCATTCGCGCAAGCCGCCTGCACCTCGGCTGTGGAGAGGGCGGAGAGGATCGCCAGTGCGACCTTGCTGCCCACGCCCTGCACGCCCGTCAGCAAGCGGAACCAGTCCCGCTCCGACCCCTCGGCAAAGCCCAGCAGACGCATGTCGTTTTCGCTCACCTGCAAGTCGGTGAATACGGTGCAGCCTTCGCCAATTTCGCCCAATGCCGCCAGCGTGCGGGCCGAACAATGGACGAGATAGCCGACACCGCCGACATCGATTACCGCCCAGTCTTCCCCGGTTTCGTCCAGCAGCCCTTTGAGTTTCGCGATCATGCCGGCTTTGTTGCGCGTATAGAATCGCTTGGTCCAGCACTTGTGGACACCAGCCCACAGTTGGGACATGAACCGGTGCATGAGTTGGAACAGTTTCGGGCGGGTCTTCCGCTTCACGACATGGGGGGAAAGCCACGGGCCCGCACTGGGCGCGGTGGTCGATGGGTGCCCGCCGGGGCTGGAACTGGACGAGGCGGCGATCCAGCCATTCCTCGACGCGCGCAAGCCCGGCCAATCGAAATTCACCACCCAGCGCAAGGAGCCTGACCAGGTCAAAATCTTGTCAGGCACGTTCGAGGGCAAGACGACCGGAACCCCGATCAGCCTGATGATCGAAAATATGGATCAGCGATCGAAGGATTATTCCGAAGTCGCCAAGTCCTATCGCCCTGGCCATGCCGATTACGCTTACGACCAGAAATACGGCTTTCGCGACTATCGCGGCGGTGGCCGCTCCAGCGCGCGGGAAACCGCCGCACGGGTGGCTGCCGCCGGGGTGGCGCGGCTGGTCATCCCCGAAGTGACGATCACCGCTTATGTCAGCCAGATCGGCGAGGATGCGATCGACCGCGATGCGATGAATTTGGACGAGATCGGCAATAACCCGTTCTTCTGCCCCGACGCCTGGGCCGCCAAACGCTGGGAAAAGCTGGTCGATGATGCGCGGCTCGCGGGATCCTCGCTCGGCGCAGTCGTGGAATGCGTTGCCACGGGAGTGCCCGCAGGCTGGGGCGCGCCGGTCTATGCCAAGCTCGATGCCGACATTGCTACAGCGATGATGGGCATCAACGCGGTCAAGGGGGTGGAGATCGGCGACGGGTTCGGCGCGGCCAGCCTGACGGGCGAGCAGAACGCGGATGCCATGCGGCCATCCGGATCGGGCGATAATGGCGTGGAATTCGCCGCCAACCATGCGGGCGGAACGGCGGGCGGTATTTCCACCGGACAGCCGGTCGTGTGCCGGGTTGCGTTCAAGCCGACCAGTTCCATCCTTACTCCGGTCGATACGGTCGATCGCGAGGGGGCTGCGACCCGAATCCGCACCAAGGGCCGCCACGACCCATGCGTAGGCATTCGCGGCGCGCCGGTTGTAGAGGCGATGATGGCGCTGGTGCTGGCGGATCACAAGCTGCTTCACCGCGCGCAATGCGGTTGATGGACGAGGTATTTGCGTCGTCGCGGGCGTAACGAAGCGGACCATCCGGCGACGTTTCGAGCGGCTTTGGCGCATTAAAATACGGCAAGGTCGCCCGATGGGTCGCTGCCTAGCCTGCGGCACCTCGCAATGACGAAGCGAGAAGTATCATGCCCGGGCCTATGCTGCATCGCACCAAGCGATAAAACTTCTCCGTTCCATTGAGTTATTCGATCAGTCTGATCGGCACACTCCGTTTTGTTGCAGCGCAACACTCCCTATCTGGGCGGTGAGTTTTCAACCCCATCACGGAGATCTGAATCATGGGTATCATCGGCAGCACCATCAAACCCTTCAAGGCCACCGCCTTCCAGGCAGGCAAGGACTTTTTCGACGTTACACAGGAAGATCTGGACGGCCGCTGGGCCGTGTTCTTCTTCTACCCCGCCGACTTCACTTTCGTCTGCCCAACGGAGCTGCAGGACCTTGGCGAGCAGTACAATCACCTCCAGTCGCTCGGCGTGGATGTCTATGCCGTGTCCACCGACACGCATTTCAGCCACAAGGCATGGCACGATACGTCGGACAAGATCGGCGGGATCGAGTTCCCCTTCCTGGGCGACCAGCTGCACACGCTGGCCAATAATTTCGGCGTATTGCGCGAAGAATCGGGCCTCGCCGACCGTGCGACATTCGTGATCGATCCCGACGGCGTGATCCAGATCATGGAAATCACCTGCGAAGGCGTTGGCCGCAACGCCAGCGAACTGGTCCGCAAGATCAAAGCTGCGCAATATGTCCGCGAGAACCCCGGTCAGGTCTGCCCGGCTGCGTGGGAAGAAGGCAGCGAGACGCTGGCCCCTTCGCTGGACCTCGTCGGCAAGATCTAAATTTCGGCTGAGGCCTGGGCCTTTCGAGGGTCGCAGACAGGCCGTAGGGGGGCCCCGGACATAGCGATATGGCCGGGGCCCTTTCTTTCCCGAACCAACAAATTTTTACAGGAACATCATCACCATGCTCGACGACAATATGAAACAGCAACTCGGCCAGTACCTCGCCAATCTGCGCGAGCCGATCGAGCTGGTCGGTAGTCTGGGCGATGATGAAACTTCTGCCAAGACGCGCGAGCTGCTGGAAGACATTGCGGCTCTGCACGATATGGTCAGCGCCCGCTTCGACGGGACGGCGGATCATGTGCCGAGCTTCGAGATCGTGCGGGTATCCGATACTTCGCGCTCGGCCAGCTTTGCGGGCCTGCCGTCGGGCCACGAGTTCACTTCGCTGGTGCTTGCGCTGCTATGGGCGGGCGGCCATCCGCCGAAAGTTTCCGACGAATTGCTCGAACAAATCCGCGGCCTGGACGGCGAGTATAAATTCGAGATGTATTTCAGCCTCAGCTGCCAGAACTGCCCCGACGTGGTGCAGGCGCTCAGCCTGATGGCGCTGAACAATTCCGGTATTTCCGCCACGCTGATCGAAGGCGGCGCGTTTCAGGAAGAGGTCGAGGCCCGCAAGGTTATGGCCGTGCCCGCAATCTATCTGAACGGCGCACCTTTTGCCAATGGCCGCATGAGCGCCGAGGAAATCCTGGCCAAGCTGGACGATGGCGCGGAGGAGAAAGCCGCGGCCAAGCTCAACGCCAGAAAGCCTTATGAAGTGCTGATTATCGGCGGCGGACCCGCTGGCGCAGCGGCGGCGATCTATACCGCACGCAAGGGATTTCGGACCGGTATCGCGGCGGAACGTTTCGGCGGCCAGGTTGCGGACACCTTGGGTATCGAGAACCTGCCCTCGGTCCCTTACACCGAAGGCCCCAAGCTGGTGCAGCAGTTGGAAACGCATGTCGGCGAATATGAGATCGACGTGATGAAACTGCAGAGCGCCAAGGCCCTGCGTCCAGCTGCGCAGGATGGCGGGATGCACGAGGTCGAGCTGGCCAATGGCGCGTTACTCAAGGCGCGCTCGCTAGTGCTGGCACCCGGTGCGCGCTGGCGGCAACTGGGCGTGCCGGGCGAAGAGGAATATCGCAACAAGGGTGTGGCCTACTGCCCGCATTGCGACGGGCCGCTCTACAAGGGCAAGCGCGTGGCAGTGATCGGCGGGGGCAATTCGGGCGTGGAAGCGGCGATCGATCTGGCCAACATCGTCGGCCATGTCACGCTGATCGAATATGACAGCCAATTGCGCGCCGATGCGGTGTTGCAGCGCAAGCTCGGCAGCTTCGCCAATGTCGATGTGATCACTTCCGCGCAGACGAGCGAAGTGACCGGCAATGGCGAGCAGGTGACCGGACTGGTTTACGCCGACCGCAACAGCGGGGAGAGCCATACGGTCGCGCTGGACGGCGTGTTCGTCCAGATCGGTCTGGTGCCCAACACCGAATGGCTGGCCGGATCGGGTATCGAGCTGAGCCAACATGGCGAGATCGTGATCGACGATCATGCCGCGACCAGCCTGCCCGGTATCTTTGCCGCGGGCGATGCCACCACCGTGCCGCACAAGCAGATCGTAATCGCGATGGGCGAAGGATCGAAGGCCGGTCTGGGCGCGTTCGATTACCTCATCCGCAACGAAGCGCCCGAGGAAATCGCGCAGGAATTCGGCGGGCAAGCAGCCGCCGCCTGACACCGCATTCAACTCCGCGCAGCCTCAACCCCTGCGCAAGATCAGGTAAAGCGCACCCTCGCCCCCGTGGCGGCGGTGCGCTTTTCGTATCGCGGCGATGGAATTGCCGTGATCGCTGGCTGCCAGCCAATCGAGCATCTTGGCCCGGATCGCGCCGCGCGACGTGCCCCGGTCCGCCGCGTCGACCGGGCGCGATTTGCCCGTCACCACCAGAATCACGCGCGCACCCATGCTGCGCGCCTGCGCCATACCGCTCATCAGCCGGTTATAGGCCGCATCGAGCGTATGGCCGTGCAGGTCGAGGCTGAAGTCGGGTTCGATCTGTCCGGACTTGATCTTGCGGTTCCAGTGGCCGTCAAGCGTGTTGGACCGGATGGGCATGGGGGCCGGTTTGCTATCCGGTCTTCGGCCTGGGACTGCTGCATCCGGCACCCTCGCCGGGCCGCCTGCGCGAGCGGCCTTATGTGGCGGCCGGGAGGGGGCGCGGGGTGGAACAGCAAGAGAGCGCGCAGGCAAAGCTCCGCCGGATAAAGGCTGGACAGTCTTGGCCAGCTTTTCCCACGCGGCGGCCTCGTCATCGCTCAGCCCGCGCGGGTGGGTCATTGATCTTCTTCGGTGCCCGAAAGTCTCGCCAGCGTGCCCTTCGGCACCAGCACCAGCGCTTGTCCGCGTGCACTCATCCCGCCGGCGGTTTCGCGGGCATCCGGACCGGCACCCCAGAAAGTATCGAAGCGATTGGCTCCCTTGATCGCGCCGCCAGTGTCCTGCGCAATCCACAAGCCGCCTGCCTCTGGCCGGTCGAGCCGCAGCCATACCGGCGCGCCGAGCGGCACGAAATTAGGGTCCGCCGCCACGCTGGACCCGCCGCGCACTGGCACTTCCAGCGCGCCGAGCGGCCCGTCACCTTCCAGCAGGCGAAAGAAAATCCAGCTTTTGTTTTTGCGCATCAGGTCGCGGCCAGCTTCGGGATATTGCCGCAAATATTGCATGATCCCCTGCATGGTGGGCGCAAATTGGCCGGGTTCCTCGCCCAGCAGCCCGCGATCTCGCATCACCCGGCCGATGGCGGTATAACCACGCCCATTCTGGCCGGAATAACCGATGCGGATAACCTCGCCCTCGGGGGTGCGGAGCCTTCCGCTGCCCTGGATCTGCAGAAAGAACAGCTCGACTGGGTCCGCTGCCCAAGCCAGTTCCAGCCCGCGACCGGCCAGTGCGCCTTCCTCGATTTCGGCCCGGTCGTAATAGGGAACGAATGCGCCGCTTTCATCATAGCGGCCCAGCGGCGGTCGCCTCTCGCGCTCGGCTTCGGGCATGTCGCCGGGCCATGCGCGGATGAGGTCGGGCGGGATGGCGTAAACCGGCGTGGCAAAGCCCGGCCTGCGGGTGCGACTGCCGGCGATTTCCGGTTCGAAATACCCAGTGGCGAAAGCCAGCCCATCACCCACGCGCACGGTTTCGAACTGCGATTCGAAGAAGTCGTCGGCGCGGTCATAGGGCCAGCCCATTGCCGTTCGGCAAGGTGCCTGCCAATCCTCCGGCCGGGTCAAGCCGCTGGCATCCTTGCGGATCAGCAGCTTGGGACAGCTTTCGATGAATGAGGCCAGCGCGGGTCCGGCATCGTCCTGCCGTAGACCAAGCGAGCCGATAGTCGGTCCAGCAGCGATCCCGGAAAAAATCGCGCTGGTAACGCTGGCCTGGACGCCCGGCGCGACGGTGATCGGCTGCGGCGGAGCCTTGGTCGCACAGCCTGCCAGCAACATGGCGGCGGTCAGCAGGCCCCAGCCTTCGATCCGCCCCCATCGCATATTGCGGCCCTAGCCTTCGTCTGTTTCGTCGAGAATCCAGTCCGGCCCGGCAGAGGTAACGTCGCGGCTAAAGGTCCAGATGTCCCGGCTTTCCACCGCATCGTCCAACGAACCCGCGACCACATTGCCATCCTTGTCGCGCGTGACCGCTGCAATATCGGACACGAACAGCACCGCGATACGCGCCGTGCGGCCATCCATCATGGCGGAATGGACCTTGGAATCTTCCACCCGGATCAGCTTGTTGTCCAGCGTATGGCCCGCTTCTTCACGCGCATCGATGGCAGAGGCGAAGCTGGCATAGACATCATCGTCGCACAGCTGGCGCAGTGCTTCCTTGTCGCCACGCCAGAACGCCTCGAGAACCATGGCATAGGCACCGCGCGCGCCTTCCATAAAGCCGAGCAAATCGAAGCTGCGATCGGCAGAGGCAATCTCGTTCACCCCGCGCTCGACTGCGGGGACCACACTTTCCAGTTCCGGATTGCGCTGCGGCGGGGTGATGCTGCGCGGCGCATCCTCGGTGCGCGGATCGGCCTGTTTTGGCGATTCGAAATGGCGCGGCGTGAACTCTTCCTCGCCCTCGGCGCGTTTGCCGAGCACGGAATACAGCCGCATACCGAGGAACGCGGCGATCATGGCGAGGATGACGATTTCGTAAGTCAATGCAAAGGCACCCGATTTTCAAGAGCGGAACGAGGTGCCGCTCAAAGTCCTGTAATTTGCCTTATATGGGCGCGAATTACAAATGGGCAACGCAGAATCGCCAGTTTCAGGGGCAAGGCGGGCAAGTCTTGCCGGGGCAGCGCCACGCTTCGCCGCAAGTTGCCGCGCCGCGCGCGCGGTGCTAGGCGCGCGGCCAACAATTCGCTCCAGACACGAAAGACATATCGACATGGCCGAAGAAGGCGACGTTCTCACCGATCTGAACATGGATCCCCCACCCAATGGCGCAGACACTTCACCAGTTGCCGGCATCCTGTCGCAATATGTGAAGGATCTGTCGGTTGAAAATCCCAACGCACCCGAATGCTACAAGTGGGAGGCCCAGCCGCAGATCGACCTGCAGTTCAACATCGGCGCCAAGCCGGTCGACGGCGAAATCCACGAGGTCGAGCTGAAGATCAATGTCACGGCGAAGTCCGACCAGGGCAATGTCTATCTGATCGAGCTGGCCTATTGCGGCCTGTGCGGCATGCGCAACATGCCCGACGAACAGATGCACGCCTTCATGTATGCCGAAGCGCCGCGTATCCTGTTCCCCTTCGCCCGCCGGGTGATTGCCGATGCCACCCGCGATGCGGGCTTCCAGCCGCTGATGCTCGATCCGATCGATTTCAACGGCCTGTATGTCCAGCAATTGCAGCAAAAGCGCGCGCAGGAAAATGCGGCCGAGGGCGCACCGGCGGCAGGCAACTGAGCCGGATATAAGCGCAGGCGGTAGCCAGATGAGCCTGCTCAAAAATGTCGGGACGATCGGCGGGCTGACCATGGTCAGCCGGGTGTTCGGCTTTGCCCGCGACATCCTGCTGGCACGTGTTCTCGGCGCCGGCGGGGTAGCGGATGCATGGCAGCTGGCGTTTCAGCTGCCCAATATCTTCCGCCGCCTGTTCGCCGAGGGCGCCTTCGCCAGCGCCTTCGTGCCCTTGTTCAACCGCCACATGACCGATGGCGAGAGCGAGGCGCGGCGATTCGCCAGCGAGGTGCTGGCGATATTGCTGCCGATCCTGATCCTGTTCGGTGCGATCATCATGTTCGCGATGCCGTGGATCCTCTACCAGTTCTCCAGCGACGAACTGGCTGCCGATCCGGAAAATTTCCCTCTGGCGGTTACGATGGGGCGCATCGCGTTCCCCTATCTGCTGTTCATGAGCCTGGCCACGCTGACCGCCGCGGTGCTCAATTCGCTGTCGCGCTTTGCCGCTGCGGCGGCTGCGCCGATCATCCTGAACATTTGTCTGCTGACTGCGCTTACCTGGGGCCTGCTGCAGGGCGATGGCGAGAATACGCGGCAGGCGACCGGTCTGTGGCTGGCCATCGCGGTGTCGGTATCGGGCCTGCTTCAACTCGCATGGCTGACATTCTGGATGCGGCGCGGGGGCTTTACCATTCCGCTGTCGCGCCCGCGCATCACCGACCGGGTGAAGGAGCTGGGCATACTCGTCCTGCCCGCCATTTTCGGGGCTGGCGTGTACCAGATCAGCCGCTTTATCGACCTGTTCTTCCTGGGCGTATTGCCCGAAGGATCGATTACCTACCTCGCGATGGCAGACCGCTGGAACCAGTTGCCGCTGGGCATTATCGGAATCGCGCTCGGCACAGCGATCCTGCCAGCGCTCAGCCGCTTCATCGCGCGCGAGGAAGGCGAGCAGGCGCAGCGGCTGCAATCGAACGCGGTGGAGCTTGCCATGCTGCTTACCGTACCTGCGGCGGTTGCGCTGTTCTTTACCGGCAGCGCGTTCGTACGCGTGTTCATGCAAGGCGGCGAGTTTACCGCGAGCGATGCGGCGATTACCGGGACGGTGGTGTCCGGCCTTGTGATCGGGCTGCCCGCTTATGTGCTTGTGAAAGTTCTGACCCCGAATTTCTTCGCGCGCAAGGATACCCGCACCCCGGTCTATACCGCCGCCGTGTCGCTGCTCGTCATGGTGGGGCTGAACCTGCTGCTGGTGCCGCGAATCGGCGTGCTGGCGCTGGCGGTTTCCGGGGCGATCGGCGCATGGACCAATACCGCGCTGCTTTATTTCATCCTGGTGCGGCGCGGCTACTTCAAGCTGACCGCGCGCGTCGTATCCCGCCTGCTGCGTATCGCACTGGCCGCTGCGGCGATGGGGGCGGTGCTATGGTGGCTGATGGGGCGGATCGATCCGTGGTTTGGGGCGACGCTGGGCGAAGGGCTGGCCGGCCTTGCGCTGCTAGGCGCGGCGGGCCTTGCGACCTATGGTGCAGGCGCCGCGCTGCTCGGCGTGCTTGACCGCAGCACCGTACAGCGGCTTATGCGCAGGCAGACTTAAATTTCAGGACAATCCATGCGCGTAGTTTCCGGCATACAGCCCACGGGCAACCTTCATCTGGGCAATTATCTCGGTGCCATCCGCAATTGGGTGGCGATGCAGGACGGGATGGAGGGCGGCAATCAATGCATGTTCTTCCTTGCCGACCTCCACGCGATTTCGCAGCCGCACGTTCCGGCGGAACTGCGCGCAGGCACGCTGGAAATGGCCGCCGCGCTGGTGGCCTGCGGGATCGATCCGGATCGCTCCATCCTGTTTAACCAGGCGCAGGTTCCCGCCCATGCGGAGCTGCAATGGCTGCTGAACGGCACCGCTCGGATGGGCTGGTTGAACCGCATGACGCAGTTCAAGGACAAGGCGGGCAAGCACCGCGAAGGGGCCAGCATCGCGCTGTTCGCCTACCCCGTGCTGCAGGCTGCCGACGTGCTCCTTTATCAGGCGACCCACGTGCCTGTGGGAGACGACCAGAAACAGCACCTCGAACTCGCCCGCGATATCGCGCAGAAATTCAATAACGACTTCGCATCGCCCGATGCGCCGGTGTTTACCCTGCCCGATCCGATCATGCCGCCCGAAGCAGCGCGGATCATGTCGCTGCGCGATGGCACGGCCAAGATGAGCAAATCGGACGTCAGCGATCTCAGCCGCATCAATTTGAACGACGATGCCGATACGATCATGAAGAAGATCAAGAAGGCCAAGACCGATCCCGAACCGCTGCCGAGCGAGGCTGCCGGACTGGAAGGACGAGCAGAGGCGCTCAATCTGGTCACGATCTACGCCGCGATTGCCGGTCAGGATGTGGCCACGGTACTAGCTGAACATGGCGGCGAAGGCTTCGGCAAGTTCAAACCCGCTCTGGGCGAGGTGCTGGTCGAAACGCTCAGCCCGATTTCGGAGCGGTTCCGCGAATTGAAAGCGGACCGCGAATCGCTCGACGCTATCCTGGCCCGCGGCGCAGCGAAAGCGCGTGAACTGGCCGGGCCGACGCTGGCCAATGCCTATGAAGCGCTGGGGCTGGTGCGCGGCTGAGCTCATTGAGCGGACGCCAAGGGAGGATCGAAGCCCTAACCCCCCTGATTTCCTTCACAAATGTGAATCTCGGCATTCAAACCCGGTTCATAGCCGATGCGCTAGACCATGCCCTACAAATGACGATATGCGTATGGCGCGCCGGGAACCGCTTGCAGGTGCCCCCGGTTTTACGATCATGCGCAAACACCTTTGGGGATCGCAGATGACCGATACGAAATCTAACTGGAGCCGCGCAGCCAAGCTTGCCGCCGCTCCGCTCATGCTGGGCACCGTTGCTGCGTGCGCTACGCCGTTCAAGGCGGACGTTTCGCGTTTCGCTACGCAATTGCCTGCGCCGCAGGGCCAGACATTCGCCGTGGTGGCGGACGATCCGGCACTGGCGGGCGGCCTCGAATTCGCGCTTTATGCCGATTATGTCGAGGCGGAAATGGCGCGGCTTGGTTACGTCCAGGCGGCCGGGCCGGAAAATGCCAATCTGCTGGTCCGCTTCGATTACGACGTCGATAATGGGCGCGAGCGGGTCCGCAGCACGGGCAGCGGTTTCTACGATCCATTCTACAGCTCGTGGTATGGATACCGTCCGATCGGCTATTCGCGGTTAGGTTATCGCTCGCGCTATCGCGGCTATGGCGGGTTCCGCGGCGGGCCGTGGGCGTTCGGCTATCACGATCCGTTTTTCGATGGGCCGCAAGTGCGCAGCTATACCGTCTATACCAGCGAAATCGACCTGAAGATCGACAACACCGCCACGGGTGAACGTCTGTTCGAAGGCAGCGCAGAGGCCGTGAGCCGGTCCGACCGCCTGCAATATCTGGTGCCGAACCTGGTCGACGCGATGTTCACCGACTTCCCCGGAAATTCCGGCGAAACGGTTCGCATCTCGATCGCCCCGGAAGATCGCAGCAAGAAGGTCCGCCGCATCGATTGATCGCGGGCAAGATGGAAACAATGACAAGGCGGGCCTGCGCAAGCGGGTCCGCCTTTTCGTTAGCTATCGGCTAATTATCGCAGCTTGTCGTGACCACCGGTAGAACCGAAGCCGCCGCTGCCTCGCTGCGTATCGCCGAGTTCCGCCACTTCGTCCCACGCAGCCCGCACCACCGGGGCTAGCACCAGCTGGGCCACGCGGTCGCCGCGCTTGATCGCGAAAGCTTCGGTTCCGTGATTGATCAAGATCACCTTCAGCTCGCCGCGATAATCGCTATCTACGGTACCGGGAGTGTTGGGCACGGAGATACCGTGCTTCAGCGCCAGGCCGCTGCGCGGGCGTACCTGTATCTCATACCCCGGCGGGATGGCCAGCGCGAGGCCGGTGGCGACCGCGTGGCGCTCTCCCGGCGCGAGCGATATGTCCTCCGCCGACACCGCATCCATCCCGGCTGCGCCGGCGGTGGCGTAATGCGGCAAGTCCAGCCCCTCGCCATGCGGCAGGCGCTTTACCTGCACCGCAACCGCATCAGTCATACGCGCCCTCTTCCACTGCATTGAGTGCATTGCCAACTCGCTCGATCAGCGCGGCCGCGATTTCGTCCTTGGGCGCTTCGGGCAAGTCTTCCACGCCGTGAGCGGTCACGATCGAGACTGCGTTGGCTTCGCCGCCCATCACGTCGCCAGACACATCGTTGGCCACGATCCAGTCTGCCCCCTTGCGCTTGCGCTTGGCTATCGCGTTATCGACCACATCGTCGGTTTCCGCCGCAAAGCCGATCAACAATTTGGGCCGTTTGTTGCCGGTGGCGACTGTCGCCAGAATATCGGGGTTTTCGGTGAGCAACAGCGCCGGGGGGGCAGAGCCGCGCTTCTTCATTTTGGATGCGGCGGTTTCCTTGCTGCGCCAATCGGCCACCGCCGCGACCATGATCGCGGCATCGGCAGGCAGCGCCTTCTTCACGGCATCGGCCATTTCGCGGGCCGATTCCACGTCGATCCGGTCAACCCCCGGCGGCGTTTCCAGCCACACCGGACCGGCCACCAAAGTAACGCGCGCGCCGGCATTTGCGGCTGCGGCGGCGATTGCAAAACCCTGCTTCCCGCTGGAGCGATTGGCGATGTATCGTACCGGATCGATAGGCTCGCGGGTCGGCCCGGCGGTTATCAGCACATGCTTGCCGTAAAGCGGGCGATGTTCGGGCTCGGTATCGAATGCGGGCTGCCCCGCCAGCGGGTCTGGCTGCGCGTCCGGCTGCTCGGTATCGGTCGAGGGATGCCCCTCATCGCCTTCCAGCGGTTCGGGCGCGGCACTGCCTGCGCCGGTGGCAACTTCGTGATTGATCGCCTCCGGATCGGTGGGAGGCGCGGAATTTGCCCCGCCCTTGCGCGCCAGCAAGGGTCCGCCGGTATCGGGCACGGCATCGAGCGCGGCCCGCTCCATCTCGGCCTGTTCCAGCTCGGCACGTTCCATATCGGCCTGGTCGGCTGCCACCTCGGCTGGCGTATCGTCGCGCAAGGAGCGCGGGATGATCGATGATAGCAGCCCGCTGAGTCCTGCGCTGGCTTCGGCGCCGTGCTGCGCGGAATAGGCGATAGTCTCGCTTTCACCTGCGCCCTCGCCGTCATTCTCGCCCACCGGACGAGCCACACCGCTATCGACGCCGAACAAGGTCGCTATCTCGTCCCAGATTACCTCGGGATCGGGAAGTCTGCCGGGGCCGAATTCCCCGCAGGCCATCGCGCCGACGTCGGGATCTACCACTCGCACACCGGATTCGCGCAGGATATGGACGTTGCGCTGCGTGGCATCGTGCTGCCACATCCGCACATTCATCGCCGGGACCGCCATCACCGGCTTGTCCGTAGCCAGGATCAGCGTGGTGGCCAGATCATCGGCAATACCCATCGCCATTTTGGCAAGCATATTGGCCGTGGCCGGGCAGACCACTACCAAGTCTGCTTCCCGGCTGAGCTGGATATGTCCCATTTCGGCTTCGTTTTTAAGGTTCCACAGCGAGGTGTGGACTTCGTTCTCGCTCAGCGCGGCCAGAGCCATCGGAGTAACGAATTGCTGACCGCCTTCGGTCACCACGCAGGTAACATCGCCGCCGCCCTTGCGGATCAGGCGGACAAGTTCGCAGGATTTGTAGGCCGCGATGCCGCCGCCCACCACCAGCAGTATCCTGAAGGCTGCTTGGTCGCCCATCTGCTCTTTCGTATCGCCCCTCTAGCCCTATCGAATGGTCGGCAGCCTAGCTCCCGCTTGGGCACGCTGCCAGCCTTGTAAGCAATTTGGTTGTTTTTGTCTGGACACTTATCCTTACCGGACTGCTAAGATCGCTGCATAAAGGTCGAAAGACCATGCAAGTCGAGGGGGAAATCACATGCGCCTGTTCCTGACCGCCATATTGTTCGTGGCCGGATTGTTCTTCCTGATCACCGGCCTCGGCTTCCTGATCGATCCGGTTGCACAGGCGGACGGGTTCGGCATTGGCGCGGATAACAATCTGGGCGTGGCGGCAATCAGGGGCGATATGACCGCGTTTTTCGTGGTCGGCGCGGTGTGCACGATCTGGGGAGCATGGCGGCGCGATGGCGACATATTGCTGGTGCCCGCGGCCCTGTTCGGCATCGCCCTGCTTGGGCGGACGATCACGCTGTTTACACATGGCAGCGGGGACGGATTCTTCCTGCCGATGATCGTGGAGGCGGCGATGGTCGTCGTGCTGCTGATCGCAAGCCGTATATTGCCGCACCGCGAGCCGCTGGAATGAGGAGCGCCGGCGCGCGCTTCAACTGGATCCCTAGCCGATCCAGCCCATCGCCGTCGCACCCGCAATCGCTGCGCCGCCGGCCATAGCGGCGAGCAAGTAGCCGGGCCAGCTGCGCGCCTTGCGCTGGCGGCGGGTCCACATCAGTTCGACCTCGGGCAATGGCGGCGGGTCGGGTGCGCCGCCCTTCGGCGGGTATTGCTGTTCCAGGCGGCGAACCAGCGCCGGAATGCGCAGCAAAGTGTCGGTATCTTCGCGAATACGGTCGGCCAGAGCCGCCTCGGGACCAAGCTCTCCGCGAATCCATTCGCGCACGAATGGTGCGGAAACGTCCCACATATTGATCTGCGGATCGAGCTGGGTGGCGATCCCCTCCACCATCACCATGGTTTTCTGCAGCAGCAGCAGATGCGGCTGGGTTTGCATGTCGAAATCGCGGGTGATGGCAAACAGGCCGTCCAGCATCTGGCCCACCGACAGTTCGCTGACCGGCTTGCCGCGCATCGGCTCGCCCACCGCGCGAAGGGCGGTCGCAAACTCGTCGACCGAGTGATAGCTGGGCACATATTGCGCTTCGAAATGGATTTCCGCCACGCGTTTGTAATTGCCGGTGGTCAGCCCGTAGAGAATCTCGGCGAGCCATTGCCGCGCCTGCCGGTCGATCCGGCCCATGATCCCGAAATCGATCGCGACAATGGTGCCATCGGCGCGCACGAACAGGTTGCCCTGGTGCATGTCCGCATGAAAAAATCCGGCACTGATCGCCTGGGTCAGGAATGCCAGCACCAGCCGCTTGGCGAGGTCAGGCAGATCGTGGCCCGCCGCCAGCAGAGCCTCCCGGTCGGAAATCTTGATGCCGTCGATCCATTCGATGGTCATCACCCGGCCATTGGTCCGGTCCCAGTCGATATCGGGAATACGGTAGCCCTCGATCCCGCGCATCGCATCGGCCAGTTCGCTGGCGCTGGCAGCTTCGCGCCGCAGGTCCAGCTCGCGATTGGTCCAGCGTTTGAAATTGGCGATGGTCAGCCGCGGCCGCAGCCTGGCGGCTTCCCCGCCCAAAGCCTCGAGATGGGCCGCTGCCCATTCATAGGTCGCAATATCGCTGGCAAAGCGTTCGCGGATGCCGGGGCGCAGCACTTTCACCGCAGCCTGCCGCCCCTCGGTGGTCACCGCGCGGTGGACCTGCGCGATGGAGGCAGAGCCGACCGGCTGGGGATCGATCTCTACAAAATAGTCTTCCAGCGGACTTTCGAAGCTGGCTTCGATCGCTCGGCGGATCTGGTCGAACGGGATCGGCGGAAGGTTATCCTGCAGCGAGAGCAGGTTGCGCGCGGCATCCTCCCCCACCAGATCGGGCCGGGTTGCCAGCGACTGGCCCAGCTTGATCGCAGCAGGCCCGATTTCGCGAAACGCCCCAGCATAATCGGGGGCGGCAGGCTGGAACGTGCCGAAGCGAGCGATCCTTGCCAGGCGCTTGACCGGCCCGGGCGTGTTCGGGTCGCGCTCGATCCCGCGCAGCGCCCCGTGGCGCGCCAATGTCCGGCCCCATTTCAGCAGCCGCCAGATATGCGTGGCAGGGCGGGTCATGTGGCTGTTTGCTCTTGCCGGACTGGACGGCAACGCGCCAAGCCTGAACTTCTCACACCTTCCACCCGGAGTGGATTGCAACCGCACCGCCAAGGATCGCCTCGACCTTGGTATTTGCGAAACCCGCCTCGCGGATCATGGCTTCGAAATCGGTCATGGTCGGGAAGCGCCGGATCGATTCGGCGAGGTAGCGATAGCTGTCCTCGTCCCCTGCAATCGCGCCGCCGATCTTCGGCATCACCTGGTGCGAATAGAGATCGTAAATTTGCTTGAAACCCGGCCACTGCGTGGTCGAAAATTCCATGCAATAGAACCGCCCGCCATGCTTGAGTACCCGGTGAGCTTCCGCCAGGGCCTTGTCGATATGGGTCACGTTGCGGATGCCGAAGACGATCGTATAGGCATCGAACTGGCGCGAGGGATAGGTCAGCTCCTCGGCATTCTGGCACGACCATGCGAGCCCCGTCAGCCCGCGCTCCAGCGCCCGTTCCATGCCGACATCCAGCATGTCCTGGTTGATATCCGCCACGGTCACATCGGCCCCGCGCTCCGCCATGCGGAAAGCGATATCGCCGGTCCCGCCGGCCATATCGAGCATTGCTTCGCCCGGCTGCGGTTTCACTCGGCGCACGAAGCGACCTTTCCACAAACGGTGCATCCCGCCCGACATGGCATCGTTCATGATGTCGTATTTTTCCGCCACGCTGGAAAAGACTGCACCAACGCGCTCGGTCTTTTCTTCGGGGGCGACGTCTTCATAGCCGAAGCTGACGGTATCGGTGGGCTTGCTCATGGCAGGGGGCTTTAGGGTGAATTGCGATGCGGGCAAAGGGGGTTAGGAAAGCGGGGGATTGAGAGCGGGCAGGCGCGGCTTTCGGCGGTCCCTACATTGGGCTAGGAGGCCGCTTCACCAACCGCCGGATAATTCATGCCCGAGCTTCCCGAAGTCGAAACCACCATTCGCGGATTGGCGCGCTTTCTCGATGGGGAGCGGATCGAGCGGCTCACGCTCAACCGGCCCGATCTGCGCCGCCCCTTCCCCGCCGATCTGGTCCAGGCAATGGTAGGCTCGCGCGTCACGGGGCTGGAACGGCGGGCCAAATACGGGCTGATCCATACCGACCGGGCGCGTACATTGGTGTTCCATCTGGGCATGAGCGGACGCTGGCGAATTGATCCAGACGAGGCGGACAAGCACGATCATCTGGTCATCGATACCGCCGCGCACCGATTCTCTCTATGCGATCCGCGCAGGTTCGGTTCGGTCGATCTGCTCGACACGGAGACCTGGCAAAGCTGGCCGCAATTTGCCGCCATGGGGCCGGAACCGCTGGGCAATGGACTAACAGCGGCCTACCTCAAACCGGTGCTGAAAGACCGCAAGCAGGCGATCAAGCTGCTGCTGCTGGACCAGCGAATCGTCGCCGGGCTGGGCAATATCTATGTGTGCGAAGCGCTTTGGCGCGCGGGGATTTCGCCGCGCCGCGCGGGCGGGCGCGTCACTCTCGCCATGCTGGAGCGGCTGGTTCCCTCCATTCGCGAAGTGTTGACCCAGTCGATCGAGGATGGCGGATCGAGCCTGCGCGATTATGCGCGGCCCGACGGAGAACTCGGCTATTTCGCCACGCGCTTCGATGTCTATGGCAGGGAAGGGCAACCCTGCCACCGCGACGATGGCGGTACCGTGAAACGCGTGGTACAAGGTGGGCGCAGCACATGGTATTGCACCGCCTGCCAGAAATAGGCGGATCGCCTTGCCCAAAATCCTTGACCATGTGGCCCATTCGCCCTAGGGGCGCGGCTTGCGGCGGGCTTCCGCCGACCCTATCTTTAGACCGGACAGACACAGGGGCGCGCCAGCCGCGACCCACCAACAAGGATTATCATGGCCAACACGCCGCAAGCCAAGAAGCGCATTCGCCGCAATGAACGCCGTGCCGAAATCAACGGCGCACGCGTCAGCCGTATTCGCGGCTTCCTCAAGAAAGTGGAAACCGCCATCGAAGGCGGCGACCAGAAGCAAGCTGCCGAAGCGCTTCGCGCGGCACAGCCCGAACTGGCCCGCGGCGTTGCTCGCGGCGTGTTTCACAAGAATACCGCAGCACGCAAAATGTCGCGCCTGTCGAAGCGGGTCGCCGCTCTCTGATATTGCTGCCGCTGGCGAATCGCTTGGCTGCGATTCGCCCGGCAATCGGTCCGATCGAAACGGAAAGCCGGCGCGTGACGCGCCGGCTTTTTGCGTTGGAATTTCGGTGTCATGAAAGTTGAACATCGTAAACCTAGGATTTACCGCGAGTCGCGCGCACTGATGAAAAGTCCTGTTATCAAACAGGCAGTTAAACGCAGCCCTGCGCCATAGCGACGAGTCAATACCACTTATTTGGTTTTATTCGGTTGCCCACACTTGCGCCAAGCGCCCGCCTGTTCTCTAAACGGGTCTCACCCGGCGCGGGACAGGCCGGGTTTTACAGCACTGGAACAGGCGGGAACGTCGCCGAAGCTCGCGATTCTGCGTCCAGGCGAAGCTTTGTCCGAAACGAACAATAATGGTAGCGGATCATCGCTACGGCACGGATTGATGGGGTGAGCATGGCGAATAAAGCAGGCGGGGCATACGCATCCAAACCCAAGGCCGGGGAAGACGTGATCGACGATATCGAAGCGGTAAACCTGGCGGCCGATTGGTCCGATATCAGCCAGGGTCTGCGCAAGGATCTTGGTCATCAGTTGCACAGCCAATGGATCCGCCCGATCCAGCTGGGCGGTTTCTGCGAAGATACCGGCACGCTCGACCTTTATCTGCCGACCGAATTTTCGGCCAATTGGGTGCAGGACCGCTTCGCCGACCGGCTTTCGCTGGCGTGGAAGATCGCGCGCAGCGAAGTGCGCAATGTGCGCATCCAGGTTCACCCCGGTCGCCGCAAGATGCCCGAACTTACCTTGGGCAATGGCAGGATGCCGGCCAATGACGGCGCGCACGGAATGCACGGCACCCCGGCAGTGGCGGCGGGCACGATTGGCGAGCAAGGCTTCACCGCATCGGTCGGACTGGACCCGTCGCTGACCTTTGCTGCCTTCGTTACGGGTGAGGCGAACATATTAGGCTGCAACGCGGCGCAGCGCATGTCGGCCACCGAAACGCCGCAATTCTCGCCGCTCTATCTCAAGGCCGCTACCGGTCAGGGCAAGACCCATTTGCTCCATGCGATCGGCCACGCCTATCTCGGCGAACATCCCCGCGCGCGCATATTCTATTGCAGCGCGGAACGCTTCATGGTCGAATTCGTCCAGGCGCTCAAAGCCAACCGGATGATCGAATTCAAGGCGCGGCTGCGCAGTTTCGATCTGCTGTTGGTGGACGATATCCAGTTCATCATCGGCAAGGCTGCTGCACAGGAAGAGCTGCTCTACACGATCGATGCGCTGCTGGCCGAAGGCAAGCGGCTGGTCTTCGCCGCCGATCGCGCGCCTCAGGCGCTGGACGGAGTGGAACCGCGCCTGCTCAGCCGCCTGTCGATGGGGCTGGTGGCCGATATTGCCCCCGCCGATATCGAATTGCGCCGCAAGATCCTGGAATCCAAGCTGACCCGCTTCGCACCGCTCGAAGTGCCGGCGGATGTTATCGAATTTCTCGCCCGAACGATTACCCGCAATGTGCGCGAATTGGTCGGCGGGCTGAACAAGCTGATCGCCTATGCCCAGCTGACCGGGCAGGAAGTGTCCCTGCAGCTGGCAGAGGAACAGCTGACCGATATCCTCTCGGCCAATCGCCGCCGGATCACCATCGACGAGATCCAGCGCACGGTCTGCCAGTTCTATCGCATCGACCGCAGCGAGATGAGCAGCAAGCGCCGCGCGCGCGCCGTGGTGCGGCCGCGCCAGGTGGCGATGTATCTCTCCAAGGTACTCACTCCGCGCAGCTATCCCGAGATCGGGCGCAAGTTCGGCGGGCGCGACCATTCCACGGTCATCCATGCGGTGCGGCTGATCGAGGATTTGCGCACCCGCGATGCCGACATGGACGGCGACGTGCGCAGCCTGCTGAGACAATTGGAGAGCTGAGCCTTTCGCGCTAGGGCGCAGGAATGACCGCGCCCCGCTCTTCTGCACACTCGCCTGCAAGACCTGCCATATCCAGCGAACGGCTTGGCCGCTTCGCGCGCCATATCGTCCTGCCCGAAATCGGCGGGGCCGGGCAGGTCGCGCTGGCATCGGCGCATGTCGCCATTATCGGGCTTGGCGGGATCGGTTCGCCCGCGCTGCAATATCTCGCCGCTGCCGGGATCGGGCGGCTGACATTGGTCGATGACGACACGGTGGATGTCAGCAATCTGCAACGCCAGACGATCTTCGCAGCGCGCGATGTTGGTCATGGCAAGGCGACCTCGGCGCGCCGCTGGCTGGCCAATTTCGACGGCGCCATCGATGTGGAGATCCACGATTCCCGCATCACGGCAGACAATGCCGCCGCACTGATCGGTAGGGCGGAGCTAGTGCTCGACGGGACGGATAATTTCGCCACCCGCCTGGCGGTTTCGGATGCCTGCGTCGCCGAGCGAACCCCGCTTCTTTCGGCGGCGGTGGGCCGTTTCCAGGGGCAGGTCGGTGCATTTGCTGGGCATCTCGGCGACCAACCCTGCTATCGCTGCTTCGTGGGTGATGCATTCGATGCCGAGGATTGCGACACCTGTGCAGAGGACGGGATGCTGGGCGCGATGGCAGGATGGGCGGGCAGCTTTGCAGCGATGCAGGCGGTGCGCGTCCTGCTTGAAGGAAAAGCTGCTTTTGGCGATCCGCAATGGGGGCGGCTGCATGTGCTCGATGGAATGAAGCCGGGGATGCGCACAATTACTATCGGCAAGGATCCGGCGTGCCGCGCTTGCGGTTCACCCAGCTAGCATTTCCTGTACCCATTCCGGTACCAATTCGCCCGCCGGGCCGTGCCGGGTCTCGTCGAACCAATGCGATCCTTCCGACGGTTCCAGATTGAGCTCCAGCGTGGCCGCCCCTGCTGCCTTGGCTTCCTGTACGAAGCCCGCCGCCGGATAGACCGCGCCCGATGTGCCGATGGAAACGAACAGGTCCGCCTGTCCCAGCGCGGCATATATCGTGTCCATCTGGTAAGGCATTTCACCGAACCACACGACATCGGGCCGCAGCGCGCTCATCCCGCAAGTGGGGCATGGGGGCCGATCGATCAGCGACGACCCCCAGCGATGACGCGAATCGCACTGGCCGCACAGGGCGCTGCCAAGCTCACCATGCATATGCAGAACCTTGGTCGCCCCGCCACGTTCGTGCAGATCGTCAACATTCTGCGTGACCAGCAGCAAGCGGCCATCCCACTCGCGCTCCAGCCGCCCCAGGGCCCGGTGCGCGGCGTTGGGCTCGACATTGTGGAGTGCCGCCCGCCGTGCGTCGTAAAAGTTCAGTACGAGATCCGGATCGCGCGCAAAGCCTTCGGGCGTGGCGACATCCTCCACCCGGTGCTGTTCCCACAATCCGCCCGCCGAACGGAACGTATCGACCCCGCTTTCGGCGCTGATTCCTGCCCCGGTCAGAATGACGATGTTGCGGATTTTGCTCATGCGGGCCATGAAGCACGCAGGAGACGGGGGTTCAATGGCAGCGATTGGCATCATCGGCAGTGAAGGACGCATGGGGCAAGCGCTGATGCGCGCGATTGCCGATGCGGGCCACGATTATGCCGGCGGTATCGACAAGGGCGGCGATCCAGCCGCACTTGCGCAGGCCAGCGATGCGCTGGTCGATTTTTCCGCCCCGGCTGCGCTGCAAGCGAATTTGTCGGCCGCGCAGGCGGCGCGGGTGCCGATTCTGGTCGGGACGACCGGGCTGGAAAGCGCCCATAATATAGCACTTGACGAAGCGGCGAACGAAATCGCTGTGCTGCAAACCGGCAATACCTCGCTCGGCGTGACGCTGCTGGCCAATCTCGTGCGCCAGGCGGCGGGTAAGCTGGACGAGGATTTCGATATAGAGATCGTGGAAATGCACCACCGCGCCAAGGTCGATGCGCCGTCGGGCACGGCATTGCTGCTGGGCGAAGCGGCAGCGGCGGGGCGCGGCATTGCGCTGAGTAAAAAAAGTGAGCGGGGACGTGACGGCCATACTGGCGCGCGCGCGCGCGGAGCCATCGGCTTTGCCAGCCTGCGCGGCGGCACAGTGGCTGGCGAACACAGCGTCATTCTCGCCGGCCAGCAGGAGCGGCTGACCCTGTCGCACCATGCAGAGGATCGATCGATCTTCGCGCGCGGGGCAATCAGGGGTGCGGCGTGGCTGATCGGGCGGAAGGCGGGACGCTATTCGATGGATGATGTGTTGGAGCTATGACGCAAGGCCCCTCCCCATCACTGCGCGCGAGGATCTACGACCAGATCGATCCTTCCGCCCGCACGATCGAGGGGCTGTCCAACTTCAATAAGATCGTGGTGTTGGTGGTGCTGGTCGCATCGCTGATCGCGGTGCTGGCGACCGAGCCATCCGTCGCGGCGGAATATGGCCGCGACTTTTTCTGGATGGAACTGGCGGCGGGCGTGTTCTTCGTGATCGAATATGCGCTGCGGCTGTGGACCGCGCCGGAAGCGCCGGGCGCGCCCGGGCCGTGGCGCGCCCGGCTGCGTTTCATGGTCTCGCCCTTCGGGTTGCTCGATGCGCTGATCATCTTTTCGATCTTTACGCCGCTGTTGTTCGACCAATCGTCCATCTTCCGACTGCTCCGCGTATTGCGCATCCTGGCACTGGCGCGGCTCACCCGGTTCTCCCGCGCGCTGCACCAATTGGTGATCGCGGTGCATGAACGGCGCTACGATCTCGGCATCACGCTGGGCATGGCCGGCTTCCTGCTATTGTTCGGGGCAACCGCGCTTTATGCCATAGAGGGGCAGGCACAGCCGGAGGCGTTCGGGTCGATCCCCCGTGCATTGTGGTGGGCGGTGATCACGTTGACCACCGTAGGTTACGGCGATGTCAGCCCGATCACACCCGAGGGCAAATTTATCGCCAGCTTCGTGGCGCTGGCCGGGATCGCTCTGGTGGCGCTGCCCACGGGCATCCTGGCGGCGGCCTTCAGCGATGCAATGCAGCGCCAACGCGAATTGCTGGAAAAGACCAAGGGCGACGAGTGACCAAAGACCAGATTTTCGAGTTTTTCCGGCGGCTGGCGGAAGATAATCCCGCGCCCGACACCGAGCTGGAATATGGCAATGCCTACCAGCTGGTCGTGGCGGTGGCGCTTTCCGCCCAAGCGACCGATATCGGCGTCAACAAGGCCACGCGCGCTTTGTTTGCAAAGATTCACACCCCGGCGCAGATGATCGCGCTGGGCGAAGACGGGCTGAAGGATCACATCAAGACCATCGGCCTGTTCAATTCCAAGGCGAAGAACGTTATCGCGCTGTCGCATCTGCTGGTCGCCGAATATGGCGGCGAGGTGCCCGATAATCGCGAGGCGCTGGTCCGCCTGCCCGGCGTGGGGCGCAAGACGGCCAATGTCGTGCTCAATTGCTGGTTCGGGCAGGAGACTTTCGCGGTCGATACGCATATCTTGCGGGTTGGAAACCGCACCGGGCTGGCCAAGGGCAAAACGCCCGAAAGCGTCGAGGCGAAGCTGGAAAAGCGCGTGCCCCAGCCCTTTCGCCTGCACGCCCATCACTGGCTGATCCTGCATGGCCGCTACATCTGCAAGGCGCGAACGCCCGAATGCTGGCACTGCCCGGTCGTGGACCTGTGCAGTTACCGCAAAAAGGTGCTGGAAAAGCCGAAGCGGTAGGTTTTTCAAGCGAGTTCAGGATGGAGCCAGCCGGAGTATGCGACAGGCTACCCATAAAGGGAGACACATCATGAGCCTGCACCGCTTCGCCATCGCCTTGCCCGCCCTGGCGGCCACCGCCTGCGTGCCCCAGGAAGAGCCGCGCGAATTCATCAGCCAGGCACCTGCCGCCCGCGTGGTGGGCGAGGCGGAAAGCTGCATATCGCCCAGCCGGGTCCGCCAATCGGTGGTGCATGATGACCGGACCATCGACTTCCATGTCGGCAGCAGGATCTACCGCAATACCCTGCCCCGCAGCTGCCCCGGGCTGGGTTTTCGCGAATCGATCACTTACGACATTCGCGGTGGGCAGCTTTGTCGGCAGGAAATCGTCTATGTGCTCGACAATTTCGGCGGCGAACTTCGCCGCGGCGCGGGCTGCAGCCTTGGCGATTTCGTGCCCGTCGAACTGATCGACGATGAAGAAAGCAACGATTAGACGGCGCTATACATCATCCGCGCTGATCATTTCGGCCCGGTCAATCTCGTTCGTCATGCTCGCCACGGTGGTCGCCACCGCAGCATCGCCGCTGACATTGGTGGTGGTGCGCATCATATCCATGATCCGGTCTATCCCGGCGACCAGCGCGATGGTTTCCAGCGGCACCCCGACCGCGCCGAACACCAGCACCATCATGATCAGCCCCGCCCCCGGAATGCCCGCCGCACCGATCGCGCCGAGCGTACCCAGGACCGAAATCAGGAAGTAATCGGCCCAGGAAAGATCCACCCCGAACACCTGCGCGCCGAACAATGTGGCCAGACCAAGATACATTGCGGTGCCGTTCATATTGATCGTTGCACCCAGGCTGATCACAAAACTGGCCACCGAATTGCTGATACCCAGATTGCGCTCGGCCGCGCGCAAGGTAACCGGCAGCGTGGCGTTGGAACTGGCAGTTGAATAGCTGACCGCAATCGGATCGACGATACCGCGAAAAAACGCGATGACCGGCAGCCGGGCGATAAATTTGATCATCCCCGCATAAACCACTCCAATGATGAGCAGGCAGCCCAGATAGTTGAGAAAAACCAGCTGGCCGAGCGCCGTGAGGGCATCCAGGCCTAACGTGCCCGCAACCCACGCCATCAGCGCGAACACACCAAACGGGGTCAGTTCCATTACGACCATGGTGACCTTTTGCATCACCACGCTGCCGCTTTCGAAAATGGCCAGGACCGGCTTGCCTTCGTCTTTCGCCATCAGAATGCCGATCCCGATCAGCAGAGAAAACACGATCAGCGGCAACACGTTGACATCGGCCATCACCTGCACGGGGCTGGACGGGACCATTTCGAGGATCATGTCCTGCAAGGTTACGGCATCCTGCTGACGTGCTTGCGCGCGTTCCAGAGCCGCTGCGTCAAGCGCCATTCCCGAAGCATCGAGCCCGGAACCGGGCTGCGCGAAAGTGCCGATGGCAAGGCCCAGCCAAACCGCGATCTGGCCCGTCACCACAAACAGCAAAAGCGCGCGCCAGCCCACGCTGCCCAGCTTTCTGAGATCGCCGATAGAGGCGACGCCCGCCACCAGGCTGAAGAAGATCAGCGGCACCACCAGCATCTTGATAAAGGCGATGAAGATATCGCCTACAATTTTGATGCTTTCCGCACCCGGCCCCCAGATCAAGCCGACGATTACGCCGAGTACCAAAGCAGCGATCACCCGCTGCCATAGCGGAATTGCAAACCAGGCTTTCATCGGTGCGTTCCCCTCCACCCGTGACGGGCTCTTATCGCTCCAGCGCCGCTATCGCGATACGCTTGTAAATGCGGCTTAGCGTTTCGAGGTCCGCCACGGCAACCGCCTCGTCGCGTTTGTGCATCGTCGCGTTGACCAGCCCGAATTCGATGACCGGGCACACGTCCTTCAGGAACCGCGCATCCGATGTGCCGCCGCTGGTCGACGCCTCGGGCGCTATCCCGGTTTCACCCTCCACCGCATCGGCAACCAGTTCGGAAAATTCGCCCGGCGGGGTGAGGAAACTCTCGCCGGAAATTATCGGCCGTGCGTTTCCGCCGTGTTTTTCGGCGATGGCGGTCACAGCCTGTGACAGCGATGCGCCCGAATGCAGGTCGTTGAAGCGGATGGAGATGCGCGCGGTTGCCTTGGCCGGGATCACATTGTGGGCCGGATTGCCAACCTCGAGCTCGGTCATCTCGATATTCGATGCCTGGAACCAGTCGGTCCCTCGATCCAGCTCGAGCGCATGGAGCTCTGCCAGCATTGCGACCAGCCTGGGCAGTGGATTATCGGCGAGGTGCGGATAGGCGACGTGGCCCTGCGTCCCTTCGACTTCCAGCCAGATGTTGACCGAGCCGCGCCGCCCGATCTTCATCATGTCTCCCAGCCGGTTGACGCTGGTCGGTTCCCCCACCAGGCACAAATCGGGCGTCTCGCCGATCTCGCGCATGAAATCGATCAGCGCACGGGTGCCGTAAAGCGCCGGGCCTTCCTCGTCGCCGGTGATGATGAAGCTGATGGTGCCAGCATCCGCCGGAACCTGCGCGGCCGCTGCGACCATGCAGGCAATCGCGCCCTTCATATCAACCGCGCCGCGTCCGTAGAGCAGGTCGCCGCCGGGGGCGGAGCGGATTTCCGGAGCGTAAGGTTCGCTCGTCCAGCCTTCGCCCGGAGGGACAACGTCCAGATGTCCGGCAAAAGCGAAATGGCGAGAGCCTGCCGGTCCCTTGCGAATGGCGAACAGGTTTTCAACCGGCCCATCTGGCGGATCGCCCTTCACGAAGCGATGAACCGTGAAGCCGAGCGGGGTAAGTATCGCCTCCATCTCGTCGAACACCTGCCCCGTGGCGGGCGTGACGCTAGGCGCGGCGATCAGGCGCTGCGCATGATCCAGCGCCCCGGTCATGACGGGTCGCTCTGTGGCAGCGGGCCGGGCGCAAACGCCTCGTCCAGCAGCCGGGCAATGCGCAAGCCAGCCTGTTTCACCCGCTGCTGCGACACGGGGATCGCTTGGGCGATATCCTCTTGGGTCAATGCCGTTTCGCTGGGTAGCTCGCCCTTGCAGGCGTCCTGGTCGAAGGCGTTGGGGTACACGAAATCGCGGGAAATCTGCCAGCTTTCCCGGCCCCATTCCGCCGCATCGCCGCCAGCCAGTTCCGCGCGTTCGGCAGCGGAGTAACGGCGCACCAATGATGGCCGCGCCGCGGTAATTGCCCGCTCAGCCAGCGGTCCATCCCATATCCAGTGCAGGTTCAATCCCGGCGCGATGCCATAGGCAGCTTCCCGGTCGTTTCCGCCACGATCGCCTTTGTCGCCGGAATGGAGCGGCATATGCACATCGCCGGCGAAATGGACCATCATCGCCAGTGCCTCCAACCGGATATGATCGGGCAGGCTTTCATCGGCGAGCAGGCGCTGGTTGCGCTCTATCTGCGCGGTTACGCAATTACCGCCCGAACAATTGGCGCGCGGATTGTAAGCCTCGCAGATCGGGGCGGTGCGATAATGCCAAGCGGCGGTATAGCCCCAGCGCCAGCGGGTGCGGCGCACACAATCGGGCCAAGTTGTCGCGTCCTCCAGACTGGCCAGGCTGCATTCGGGTGTCCCCAGCAATTCCTCGGCCCGCAGCAACCGGCGGATTTCCGCGCGCGAGGCGGGGCTGATATTTGCCCAGGCGATATCGCCCGTCACACCATGCGCGAAGAACCCCCAGGAACTGGCAGTGCCGGGCAGCAACAGCGCAAGCGCCGCTGCGCCTGCAATCATCCAGCGGTGGGCGCGGTTTCGTATTGTTCGATGACCCATTCTTCTTCCTCGGACGCGGCGATCCAGCCCTGCATCCATTCATGTTCCCACACCGCCTGCATATAGCTGGCGGCAAAACCGGGGACTTGCACCTGGTAACTGATGAAGCGGCTGACCACGGGCGCGTAGAAAACATCCGCCGCGCCGAACGTTCCGAACAGGAACGGCCCGCCCGATCCGAAGCGCGAGCGTGCCTCCGCCCACAGGCCGAGGATTCGCAAAATGTCCTGCTGCGTGGCGGCGGATAATTGCACCCCGTCAAAACGCTTGCGAATATTCATCGGACATTCGGCGCGCAGCGAGGCGTAGGCGCTGTGCATTTCCGCCACCATCGCGCGTGCCATCCCGCGCGCCGTATCGTCCTTGGGCCAGAACCGGTCGCGCCCGACCTTGTCGGACAGATATTCCATGATCGCGAGCGAATCCCAGATCACCGTGTTCCCGTCCCACAGGATTGGTACCTTGCCGTGGCTGGGCTGCAATCCGCCATCCGAAGCCTGCTTTTGCGCTTCCCACGCCTCGCCGAACATCGGGACGATAATCTCTTCGAAAGAGAGCCCCGATTGCTTGGCCGCAAGCCATCCGCGCAGCGACCAGCTGGAATAATTCTTGTTGCCGATAATCAGTTTCATTGGCTCACCTGTTCGCCTTTGGTGACTTCATCGACGAACGCGGCGATATCGTCCAGTGCGGGCGAATTGTCGCGTAGCGGCTTGGCGATGGAGGTAATGATCCCGACATGGCTGACGCCGTCGTAGATTTTCACTTCCGCCGGAACCCCGCCCGCCTGCAATTTCGCCGCCAATGCGCGGCTGTTGCGCGGTTCTACCGTGGTGTCGTCCCCGCCGGACAGCAGCAGGGCCGGCGGATCGCCCTCCCCTGCCCAGGTGACCGGCTGAGTTTCGGAAGGCTCGGGCCAATTGCCGAAGGTTTGCTGCGTCACCGGCCCGTCGAACGGCGCAAAATCATAGGGGCCGGCCAGCCCGACCCAGCCTTTTACCGCCTCACGGTCTGTATTCAGCCAGCGCGAGTCCACTGCCAGCATCGCAGCGATATAGGCTCCTGCGGAATGACCCACCAGCACGATGCGGTCGGGATCGCCGCCATATCGGACCGCATTTTCGCGTGCCCAGCGCACCGCCGCCGCGCCGTCTTCCACGAAAGCCGGATAGCGCACATCGGGAACCAGCCGGTAATCGGGTACGAGCGTGACATAGCCGCGCGCGGCCAGCGCACGGCCCACGAAATCATAGCCGGTGCGGCTTCCGCTGTTCCAGCTGCCGCCATAGAAAAACACCACGATAGGCCGCGCAGATGCTTGGCCTTCGGCGGGGGCATCGGGCGCGAAGATGTCCAGCTTCTGCCGCTCATCCGGACCGTAGGCTAGCGCCTTGGCAATTTGGCTGGAGCCGCCATCCTTGGGGATGATTGCATTGAAGGTCTTGAGCGGAGAACACGCGGTTACGGCCACCGCGCCAAGCACAGCAGCAACCACCAGCCGCAGCAATCCGCTACTGCCGATCATAGCTTGGCATCCTGCACCACGGCGGCGCGCAATTCGGCGATGCCCAGCTTGGTTTCCGCGCTGGTCACGTGCAATTCGGGATAGGCTGCGGGGTGTTTGCGCGCCTCTGCCAGGGTCGCATCGATAATCGCATCCAGCTCGCTCGCCTTCAGCTTGTCCGTCTTGGTCAGCACGATCCGGTAACCGACCGCCGCCTCGTCCAGCATGGTCATCATCTCGCGGTCCACATCCTTGATGCCGCGGCGCGAATCCACTAGCAGCAAGGTCCGCTCCAGCACCTGCCGGCCGCGCAGATAGGTGCGCACCAGTTTCTTCCAGTTGTCGACCACCTTGGGCGGCGCCTTGGCGAATCCGTAACCCGGCATATCGACCAGCCGCAACAGGGTCGGCTCGCCCACTTCGAAGAAGTTGAGCTCCTGCGTGCGGCCCGGCGTGACCGAAGCGCGCGCAATCGCCTTGCGACCGGTCAGCGCGTTGAGCAGCGAGGATTTACCGACATTGGAGCGCCCGGCAAAGGCGATCTCGGGCGGGCCCGGATCGGGCAGGAACTTCAGCTGCGGTGCCGACAGCAGGAAATCCACCCGCCCGCTAAACAGCTTTTCCGGATTGGGGCCGCGCGCCCCGAGCGCTTGGTCGGTCACGCCTTTTCGGCTTTCTCACGCTCTGCCGCGAGCCGCTTTTCTTCTTTCTCCTTCATCGCCGCCGCCTTCAATTGCGGGTGGCGCGAATAGAGGAAGCTTTGCTGGGCCAGCGTCAGGATATTCGAGGTGTTCCAGTATAGCAGCAGGCCGGCCGCGAAAGGTGCCATCACGAACATCAGGATCCACGGCATGATATTGAAGATCTGCTGCTGCATCGGATCCATCGCGCTGGGGTTCAGCTTGAAGGTCAGCCACATGGTGAAGCCCAGCATCACCGCCAGCACGCCGATGCCCAGGAAGCTTGGCGGGGTAAAATCGAGCAGGCCGAACAGGTTGAGTATGGTCGCCGGATCGGGCGCCGAGAGATCCTCGATCCACAGCGCAAACGGCTCGTGGCGCATCTCGATACCCAGGATCAGCACCTTGTACAGTGCGAAGAAAATCGGAATCTGCAGCAGCAACGGAAGGCAGCCGGCCAGCGGATTGACCTTCTCTTCCTTATACAGCTTCATGATCTCCTGCTGCTGCTTCTGCTTGTCGTCCTTGTGGCGTTCCTGCAGCGCCTTCATCTTGGGCTGGATCGCCTTCATCGCTGCCATGCTGGCGAACTGTTTCTGGGCGATGGGGAACAGCAGCAGACGGATGATGACCGTCAGCAGGATGATCGCCACGCCAAAATTGCCGACCAAGTCGAACAACTGGCGCAGCAGCCAGAAAATCGGCTTCTCGAACCAGCGGAACCAGCCCCAGTCGATGGCCAAGCCAAACTGCGTGATCCCGCCATCCTGATAGGCATCCAGCACCTCGGTTTCCTTGGCGCCGACGAACAGCCGGGTGGTGCGGGTAAGATCGGCACCGGCCGCCACCGTGGAAGGCTGATAGACAAGGTCGGCGCGGTAGATATCATTGCCCAGCGACCGGAAATCGGACGTGCTGGCCGTCTTGTCCTCGGCAATCAGCGCGCTCATCCAGTAGATGTCGGTGAAACCAAGCCAGGCGGTACGACCTTCTGGCGTCTCGCGGGCGGTTTCCGCAAGATCGTCGTAATCCGGGCCGAACTGAACCGATTCGTCGAACACCCCGATCGGGCCTGAATGGACGTTCCAGGTGCTCGGGCTGGCGGTCGCGCTGGTGCGGTTGATGACCGAAAAAGGCTGCGCGACGACCGGGCCGCCGCCAGTGTTGCTGACCTGCTGGGTCGCGGTGATCAGATAATCGTCATCGACCTGGAACCGGATCGCGAATTGCTGGCCCTCGCCATTGTCCCAGCGCAAAGTCACCGGGCTGTCCGCCGTCAGGACATCGCCTTCGGCGGTCCAGACCGTGTCGAGGCCCGGCGTTGCTACGCCTTCGCCGACCCAGCCGAATTGCGCGAAGTGTTGGGCCTGCGTGCCGGCGGGGGAGAAGATGCGGATCGGGCCACTATCTTCATCGACCGTCTGGCGGTGCGTCTTGAGCACCACATCATCCACCCGCGCGCCGACCGGGTTGATCGACCCGGCGATGGATGGCGCATCGATCGGGATGCGGCCTGCACTGGCCACGGCGCGATCCACCGCCACCGGGGCAGCTGCCTCTCCCGGGCTGGCCGGTACGGCTGCGATACCGTCTTGCGATGCGGCGATTTCCGCCCGTTCGGTGGGCGAATCCACCCGCTCGGCAGCAGTGACCGCTTCCGATTGCGGATAGAAATAGCTCATCCCTGCATCCCAGCCGAACAGGAGCAAGCCGCTAAGCAGCACGGCAATCAACAGGTTGCGCTGGTTATCCAAGGTAAAAGATCCCGTCGGTCGGTCTGAATTTATCGGTCAGGGTACCGGATCGTACCCGTGTCCCCCCCAAGGGTGGCAGCGCATTACCCGCTTAAACGCCATCCATCCACCCCGAAGCGCACCGTATTTCGTCAAAGCCTCTATCGCATATTGCGAACAGGACGGGGCGAAGCGGCAGGATGGCGGCAATATGCGCGACGGCCCGAGCTGCCAGCCGCGCGCAATCAGGATCAGGACATGCTTCATCGAGGCTTCAAGCTAGCGGCTTGCGGCGCGATTGCGAAGAGCTGCCGCGCTGGCGGTGCCTGCGGCGCGGCGGATCGCCTTTGCCCGAGGCGGCGCGGCGCAGGGCATCGTCCAGTTCGTCGGCCAGCTTGGCGAAATCCCGCTCCACCCCGCCTTCGCGGCCAATCAATATGTGGTCGTGATCGGGCAGGCCAAGTTCCGGCAAAGCGGCCCGCAGCAATGCGCGAAAGCGCCGCTTCATCCGGTTGCGGATCACGGCATTGCCGATCCGCTTGGTCACGGTAACCCCGAAGCGCTTGCCGCGCTGGCCATTGGGATGCGCAAGCAGCACGAACCCGGGCTTGGCGACGCGCAGCCCTTTATTTGCGGCGAGAAAGTCGCTGCGCTTGCGGATTACGCTTAAAGGTTCAGAGGTCATGGCCGCGCCAACCAGAGAGCGGCTGCGCGGTGCGCCCCCTGGCGCGCTTCCCGAAGGCGTTGGCGAAGCCAACTAACCGCGAGAGGAAATTAGGCGCAGAGCTTCTTGCGGCCCTTTCGGCGACGGTTGCCGAGGACCTTGCGGCCACCGACCGTCTTCTTGCGGGAGAAGAAACCGTGGCGACGGGCGCGCACGAGATTGCTGGGCTGGAATGTCCGCTTCATGTCGAAACCTTACGAATAAAAACAAAAAGGGCCGCCGACACACGGCGACCTCGCATTGGTGAGCGCGGTTAGTTGAAGCTCGTGCCCGAGTCAAGCGCGAGAGCGAGCCCGGAATAAGCTAGACGAGGCGAATCTTTCCCCGCTGGCCGGGCCTGCACCGCGGCCTCGACGGGCGCAAGCCAACCGCGCATATCGCCCGCCGTCAGCCACAGCGCCTGCTCATGCGGAACCGAATTGGTGAGGTCGTAAAACGCACGGGCCTGCTCCGGCGCGAAGCCCATTTCGGCGTAATAATCGAGATAGGACAGGTTGACCGGATCGTTCGCCGCAAAATCGCTCGGCTGGCGGCCATATTCGTCGCGCCAGCTATGTACCGCGAACTCGGCACCGTCCGCAATTTCGCGCGATGCACCGGCCAGAAACAGCTCCACCCCGCCCGAGCGGACCGATCCGCCAGCGGGCACCCGCGTCGTCAGGCCGGCGGCGCGAATCATCCGGCCCAGCCGCATATTGGCGCGGTCGTTTGCGGTGCCGGGCGCCTCGATCAGCTCCAACGTGGCCAGCTGCGGATAGGCGCGCAACATCGCAGCAAAGTCGCTGGGCGAGCCCGCATCGGTCACGCCCACCAATGCGGCGCGCTGGCCATCAAGCACCTGGAAGGGACCGTAATATGCAATTGCGGGCGCGCGCAGATCGCTATGCGCTGAAACGAAACGCTGCGCCCCGTCATCAACCCGCACCCATTGCTGCGTAACCGGGTCGAACTCTTCCACCCAGCTTTCCACCGAGACGATTTGCGCAGAAACCGGCGCGGCCATCACGGCGAACAGGGCAAGAAAGGGGGCTATAAAAAGAGCGGCGATGTTGCGCATGACTACCGAATTGCGCTTCAAAACTTGGCCAATGCCTAATCGCACTGCTTAATGGCGAGGTTACCATAGTAGCAAAACGCTCGACTTCGCAGGCGTGCTCGGCCATCAGGCCATGGAACAAACAGGGGGCAATCCAAGCGTGGTCGCACTAACGAGAACGGTAGCCTATCTGGGCCTGGAGGCGCGCGCGATCGAGGTGCAATGCCAGATCGCGCCGGGCATGCCGCGCTTCGGCATAGTGGGTCTGCCGGACAAGGCCGTGGGCGAAAGCCGCGACCGGGTGCAGGCGGCGCTTTCCGCGATGGGCCTGTCATTGCCGCCCAAGCGGATCACGATCAATCTTTCGCCCGCCGACCTGCCCAAGGAAGGCTCGCATTACGACCTGCCGATTGCGCTGGCGCTGCTTGCCGCGATGGGTGTTACCGATGCCGAGGAACTGGCCGACTGGATCGCCGTAGGCGAACTCGCGCTGGATGGCCGGATCGTGGCGAGCCCGGGCGTCCTGCTCGCCGCATTGCATGCCAGCGAGCAGGAGGCCGGGCTGATCTGCCCCGCCGGACAGGGAGCAGAAGCACGCTGGGCAAGCGGCGTTCCCGTTTGCGCCGCGCCCGACCTTGTCAGCCTGCTCAACCATCTGAAAGGCTCGCAGCGCCTGCCCGATCCCGCGCCGGGCGAAGTCGATGCACCGCCGCCGGGGCCGGATCTGAAAAAGGTAAAGGGCCAGGAGACCGCCAAGCGAGCGCTCGAAATAGCTGCGGCGGGCGGCCACAACCTCTTGATGAACGGCCCGCCCGGTGCGGGCAAATCCATGCTGGCTGCGTGCCTGCCGGGCATTTTGCCCGAACTTTCCCCGGCAGAGGCGCTGGAAGTGTCGATGGTGCAATCGGTCGCGGGCACGCTGGAAAGCGGGAAGATCAGCCGTGCGCGGCCCTTCCGCGCACCCCATCATTCGGCCAGCATGGCGGCGCTGACGGGCGGCGGGCTGAAGGTCAAACCCGGCGAAGTCAGCCTGGCACATCTCGGCGTGCTGTTCCTTGACGAGTTGCCCGAATTCCAGCGCCCGGTGCTCGATTCGCTGCGCCAGCCGCTGGAAACCGGGCGAGTCGATGTCGCGCGGGCGAATGCGCATGTCAGCTTCCCCGCGCGGGTTCAGCTGATCGCGGCGATGAATCCGTGCCGCTGCGGCCATCTCGGCGATCCGGCGCTGGCCTGCAGCCGCGCCCCCAGATGCGCCGCCGATTACCAGAGCAAGGTGAGCGGACCGATGCTCGACCGGATCGACCTGCATGTGGAAGTCGATCCGGTCAGCGCCGCCGACCTGGCGCTCCCGCCCCCGGCCGAAGGCAGCGCACAGGTCGCGGCCCGTGTCGCCCAGGCGCGCGCCCGCCAGACCGCCCGGTTCGAACAAACCGGTGCGCGCACCAATGCCGAGTTGGAGGGCGACGCGCTGGAACAATTCGCCACGCCGGACGAGGCTGGACAGGCGCTGTTGATGCAGGCAGCGCAGGCCATGCGCCTGTCGGCCCGCGCCTATACCAGAATGCTGCGCGTGGCCCGAACCGTGGCCGATCTCACCGGCGCAGAAAATGTGGGGCGCATTCACGTGGCAGAAGCGCTGAGCTACCGAAGGCAGGCACCGCGGGCCTGATGACGCTCCCCGCTTGCCAAATCCAGCAGGCGGGCGGATAAGCCTTCGAACAGAACGCATCGGGGTCGCGGCATTCGGGGGAGAAGCCGCTCATGTTCGACCAGATAGACGCATCGCTTTTGTTGCATGCAGGCGCGGTCGTTTACGTCATCGCTTTCCTGTTTCGTGACGAGGCGCTGATCCGGCTGTTCTCGGTGATCGGTACGCTGCTCTATATGGGCTATTACTTCTGGTATCCGGCAGAACCCCTTTGGGACGCGATCGTGACCAGTACGTTTTTCCTCGGCGCCAATGTCGTGGTGATTTTCATCATCCTGCTGGAGCGTACCACCTTTGGCATGAGCGACGAGGACAAGCAGCTTTACGGCGCATTTAACGGGATGACGCCGGGTGAATTTCGTAAATTGCTGAAACCTGCTTCGTGGTGCCAATCCGACGGGGACGAAATGTTGACCCGCGCCGGCGAGGTGTCAGATCACCTGTTCTATATTCAGGAAGGCACCGTGACCGTATCGAAGGGTTCCAGCCAATTCACATTGAATGCAGGGCGGTTCGTCGGCGAGATAGGTTATATGCTGGGCGATCCTGCCAGTGGAGATACGCGGGCGGGCAAAGGCACGCGCTACATCGCCTGGGCGGTCGCCGATCTGAACCGGATCGGCAGAAAAACTCCGGCCATCGCCAACGCCATGACGGCGAAGGTTGGCAGAGATTTGGCCCGGAAGTTGCGGCAAAGCGTGATTGTCGGGCAATAGGTTGGCTATTCGCTCAGTTGCCGTCTGGATCGTCGGCGCGATAGGGCGTATTCCTGACCATTCGCCGGTTGTAATCGGGCGCCCCGTCATCCCACCAGACCGGGCCTCTTTCTCCTAAAGCCACTTTTGCCACCTGCACTGCCGCTCTTGCTTTCTTCAGGGCTGCTTCGTCCTCGGCGCGTTTGGCATCGCGGACGGCGCGGCGGGCGTTCATCAGGTCGTTAACATGTGCCTGCCGCTGTTCTTCCGGCAGGTTCGGGTTGCTGGCTCTCCACAGACGGCCACGCACGATGATATAGCGTCCGTCGGGCGTACGCTTCGCTCCGCCATCCGAAGCCTCGGCCATTGCGTTTGCTTGCCCGGCTCTATTCCGCCGCTTCGGGCAGTTTGGCGTAGCCACCCTCGCCCAGCGTTTCGCAGCATGTGGCCTGGCTGCCATCGGCGCGTTTGCCGACATCGGACTTGGCAACCAGCTTGAGGTCTTCCGGCTCCAATATGCGGCCGTCATGCGCCAGAATGGAGACGGGGCCGATCGGCAGGCGGTCGCGCTCGTCCACCAGCACCGGGTCCTCATTTACCTCCACCCCGTATTTCTGGCCCCATTGGCGCAGCGCCAGCATGGCGGGCAGCAGGTCCATGCCTTTTTCGGTCAGGCGGTATTCGATCCGGCGGCGATCGTCGGGGCAAGGTTGACGGTCCAGGATGCCGTGGCTGACCAGCTTGGTCAGGCGGCTCGACAGGATATTGCGGGCGATACCCAGCTCGCTCAGGAATTCCTCGAAATGATGGACGCCGTTGAAACCGGCGCGCAGGATCATGAACGCCCAGCGTTCCCCCATGACCTCCAGCGCTTCCGGCAGACCGCAGGCAGTCAGCTGCTTTAGCGGCTCGCGTATACTCAAATCACCCATGATGTTCCTCTCACCTCCCCGTGTCCTAACGGAAAGCGCGGCTTTCTCAAATGCAAACTAAGTTTTCGGTTGCAACTTGATATGTAAATATCTAAGTATCGATTCGCAACTGGTTGTTAAATGCAACTGGATTTGCGCAATGTGCGACCCGAACAAGGATGTGATCATGACCCTCTCCCCCCAGTCTTTCCGCAATACCCTGATCGCCGTGATGGCGCTGGCCTATACCGCGATCAGCTTTGGCGCTGTTGCCACGCCGGTGCTGGCGCGCGACAGCGGCGTTTATTACCGTGTCGAACTGGGCCAGCCGGCCACCGAAACCCGCGCCATCGCAGCTGGCGTCGCATGGTCCTGCCAAGGCAGCACCTGCGTGGCCAAGAAGGCTTCTTCGCGCCCGGTCAACGCCTGCAAGAAACTGGTCCGCGAACTTGGCGCGGTGGCCTCCTTCAGCGCCAACGGCAAGCCGCTTTCCGCCGAGAAGCTGGCCAAGTGCAACGGCGAATAAACCCCACCCCGCTTCTCTCCATCCGGGGTAACTTCGAGGGCTTCCGGCGCAATGCCGGGAGCCCTTTTTTGCATTTAGCCGAGCAGTCCGCGCTCGGTCAGATCGGCGGCGAGCGCCTTGGCATCGCGGAAGATGTGCGTATGCCAGCCAAGCATTTTCGCGGTGGCGATATTGTCCGGGTTATCGTCGATGAACAACATGTCCTGCGGCGCATGGGCAAAGCGGCGCGCGGCAAGGTCGAAGATTTCGGGGCCCGGCTTGGCCAGTTTTTCCCGCCCCGAGACCACGATATCGCGAAACAGATCCATGACAGGCGCGGTTGGCCGGAACATATCCCAGAACTCCGCCCCGAAATTGGTGATCGCAAATAGCGGCACGCCGCGCGCATCCAGTCGTTCCACCAAATCCGCGCTGCCCGGCACCGGACCGGGAATCGTTTCCAGAAACCGGGTCCGATAGGCGGCGATATGGTCTGCATAGTCGGGGAAACGGGCCTGCCGCTCCGGCACCATGTCGTCCAGCGGACGCCCGGCATCGTGCTGAAAATGCCATTCTTCGGTCACGACATTGGCGAGGAACCAGTCGAGCTCCTCATCGTCATCGATCAGCTTGCAAAAAAGCGCGCGCAGATCCCACTGGATCAGCACGCGCCCCACATCGAAGACGACTGTTGTCGGTTGTTCGATGCTGGCGGTCAGGGAAGCTTCCATTGCCGGTGCGTGCAAAGAGCGGTTACTCGCCCGACCCAAGCAACGTACCGGCCGGAGTTTGCCGACTGTCCAGCCCTCGGCTTGAATGCACAGCAAGACAAGGGGCGGGTGCCCCGAACGCGGTAACCAGAAACGCGGCTTTTAAAGCCGAGCAAATCAGCCCTGGCGTGCCTTGAAGCGGCGGTTGGTCTTGTTGATCACATAGGTCCGCCCGCGGCGACGAATCACGCGGCAATCGCGATGGCGGTTCTTCAGCGACTTCAGGCTGTTGCGGATTTTCATGGCTTTTTCGCTTTTCGGTAGAATGGGTTGCAGGCGAGATGGGTCTCGCGGCTGCGAAATTCAAGACGCGCGGTTAGGGTTCGTGGGCGGCCAAGTCAAGTCAATCGGCGGCATTGCGCTGCTGCAATCGCCTTTCCCAAACCAGCGCATCGCGCACGATCATGTCCAGCTGAGCATATTTCGGCTGCCAATCGAGCACGGTGTGCAGGCGCGATGGGTCGGCGATCAGCGCATCGGGATCGCCCGCCCGGCGCGGCTGTTCGCGGCGCTGGATTGACATTTCGCTGATCCGCTCGACCGCATCCAGCACCTCGCGCACGGAAAATCCCTGACCGTAACCGCAATTCATCACCAACGAGCGGCCGGGCTCCTCCATCAATGCCTCCAGCGCCAGCACATGTGCCGCCGCCAGGTCGCTGACATGGATGTAATCGCGCACGCCCGTACCGTCGGGCGTATCGTAATCGGTGCCGAAAATGGCAACGTGATCGCGCTTGCCCAAGGCCGCTTCCACCGCGACCTTGATCAAATGGGTGGCTCCTGCGGTGGATTGTCCGCTGCGCCTCTGCGGATCAGCCCCGGCGACGTTAAAATAGCGCAGCGCGCAATAGTTCAGATCATGCGCGGCGGCGGTGTCGGCCAACATCTGCTCGGTCATCAGCTTGGACCAGCCATAGGGATTGATCGGGCGCTGCTGCGTTTCCTCGGTAACCGGCGAGACATCGGGCACGCCATAGGTCGCGGCGGTCGAGCTGAAGATGAAATGCGGCACCCCCGCCTGGACCGCAGCTTGCAATAGCGTGCGGCTGGCGGCGGTGTTGTTGGCATAGTATTTCAGCGGATCGGCGACCGATTCCGGGACCACCACCGATCCGGCAAAATGCATGATCGCGCCGATCCGCTGCCGCGCAAAGATGTCGGCCAGCAATTCGGCATCGGCAATATCGCCTTGGTGGAAGGTTACGTCATCGGGCACCGCCCAGCGAAAGCCCGTCACCAGATTGTCCACCACCGCCACCGGCCAGCCCGCATCGCGCAAAGCGAGCACGGCGTGGCTGCCGATATATCCCGCCCCACCCGTGACGAGGATGGTTGGCCGATTGGATGCATTCTCGTTCATCGGGTCGTTCATGGGTGCGCTTTACGGTACTGTGCTAAAGGAAGCGTTGAGCAAACCTCTGCCCGCAATTTGCGCTGGAACGCCGGGTGCTGCAACTGGTTCAACGTTCGAAGGAGTCGCAAATATGAAATCCATTCGCATTCTGGCCGCATTGGCGGGCGCCGCCGCGCTATCTGCCTGCGCCACCACCCCTCGCGCGGGACCGGCAGAGGTGGTCAGCTTCGTGGCTGCAAACCCGTCGCAGGCGCTGGGGCAGGGTACGATCTTTATCGAAAGTGCGCCGGGTATGGACAGTAACTCGTTGCTGCTCGCGCCTTACAAGGCCGCCGTCGCACGTGCGCTGGTTGCACGCGGCTATACCGAAAGTTCCGGCGCGGGTGCGGCGCAGGTTGCGCAGGTTCGCCTGGAAAGCGTGATCGATGCTGAACGCGCGCCACGCCGCGGGCCGGTGAGCGTTGGTGTAGGCGGCGGAACCGGCAGCTACCAATCGGGCGTCGGCGTGGGCCTCGGCATCAATCTGGGCGGCGATAGCGGCCCGCAGGAGATCGTCGACACGCAGCTGGGCGTGATGATCCGCGACCGCGCGACGGGCGAAACCTTGTGGGAAGGCCGCGCCGCATTCGAAGCGGATGTGCGCTCTCCGCTTGCGAATAGCTCGGCCCATGCGGAACCGCTGGCACACGCGCTGTTCGCTGCTTTTCCCGGCGCGACAAGCGAACCCGTGATCGTGGAGCTGGCGGAATGAGCGACATTCGAATCGACGCCGCGTTCGACAGCGGCAATATCGAAATTGTCTCGATCGATGGCGCCCGCGCCAACCTTGCGCTGCGCAAGGATGCCCATTCGGAATTTCGCCAATGGTATCACTTCCGTGTGACGGGCGCGGCGGGGCGCGAATTGGAACTGCGCATAACCGGCCTGGGCGAATCGGCCTATCCGGCTGGCTGGCCGGGGTACAATTCGGCCGTGTCGGAAGACCGGGAATACTGGGCGCGTGCTGCCTCCAGCTATGACAAGTCCGCAGATGGCGGCACTCTCACCATCCGCTATACCCCGGCCAGCGATATCGCCTGGTTCGCCTATTTCGCGCCCTATTCGATGGAACGGCATCACGATCTGATTGCCGAGGCGGCCAGCGCCGACGGGGTGCATTATCGCTGCCTCGGTGAAACGCTGGACGGCCAGCCAATGGATTGCCTCTCGCTTGGCGAAGGGGAGGCCACTGTCTGGCTGTTCGCCCGCCAGCATCCCGGCGAATCCATGGCCGAATGGTGGATGGAAGGCGCGCTGGAAATGCTGACCGATCCCGCCGACCCGATTGCCCGCGCCTTGCGGCAGCAATGCACGTTCCACATCGTACCCAACTGCAATCCGGATGGCTCGCGGCGCGGACATCTCCGCACCAACGCCTGCGGCGCGAACCTCAACCGCGAATGGGCCGAGCCGACTGCGGAGCGTTCCCCCGAAGTTCTCGCCATCCGGGACGCGATGGACCGGACCGGCGTGGATTTCGCGATGGATGTGCACGGCGACGAGGCGATCCCGGCCAATTTCCTTGCCGGGTTCGAGGGCATTCCATCATGGAGCGAGGAATTGCAGGCGGGCTATGACCGCTATCGCGCGATCCTCGACCGGCGTACTCCGGATTTCCAGACGGAGAAGGGCTATCCGGTCAGCAAGCCGGGCACCGCCAATCTCGCTCTGGCCACCAACCAGATTGCCGAACGATTCGGCTGCACTTCGATGACGCTAGAAATGCCGTTCAAGGATAATGACGACCTGCCCGATCCCGAACAGGGCTGGAGCCCGGAGCGCTGCAAGTTGCTCGCCAGGGATTGTCTCGGCGCATTGCTGGAATGGCTCGATTGATCATTTTTTAATACTTGCGCTGTTGTTGAAAACCCGCAACATCGTGTGGCGGTATTATCAAATTAGCCGATTTATCCTTTGGGCGAGCAAGTTTGCAGATTATGCGAGCACCATTATCAAAAAGGATTATCCTATGAAATCTATCGCATTGACCGCATCCGTCGCTTTGGCAGCGTTTGCTACCCCGGCTTTCGCACAAAACGACGCAACCAGCGAAGATATGGGCGGCTTGTTTGTCGGCGCTGTGGTTGGTTACGACCATATGAAAGTCGAAACACCGACCGAAAACGGCAATATCGACGCTCTGCTTTACGGCATCAACGCCAGCTACGACATCGATTCCGGCGCAGGAATCTTCGGTATCGAAGCCGAGATTTCCGACAGCACGGCCAGCGAATCTTCGGACGATCTGCTGACCATCGGCGACCGCGCTTCCATCGGCGGTGGGCGCGATATCTATGGCGGCGTTCGCGTAGGTCTGCAGATCGACGAGAGCGAGGCGATCTACCTGAAAGCCGGCTATACCAACAAGCGCTTCAACTTCGATTACAATGATGGCGCGACCGATTTCGACTTTAGCGACGATCTGGACGGCTTCCGTTTGGGTGTCGGCTACGAGACGATGCTTGCCGGCTTCACCGCTCGCGTCGAATATCGCTATTCCGAATATGACGAGCTGGAAGTGCTCAACGCCCCGACGGGTGTCTTCACCAGCAACCATCAGGGAGCATTGGTGATCGGCAAGCGCTTCTAAGCGCGCCGTCCGATTGAAAAAAGGGGCCGGAGACATGTGTCTCCGGCCCCTTTTTCGTGTGCGCGTCCGTCTGCCGCTATGGGCGCTAGACCAAACTGGCGGGACCGAAAGCGTCCGGCAGCAAGTCGGACAGCCTCACTTCGCGACTTCCAGCGGAACCGACGCATAATATAGCCGGATCCGTACCGCCCAGCCCGGCCAGTTCGTTGAGCACCTGCCGGCAACGTCCGCATGGTGTGATCGGGGCTCCATTTCCCTTATCGGCCGGGCCGGTCACCGCGACCGCCACCAGCCCGCCCCGCCTCCCATCGGCCATTGCTTTGGAAACCGCGATAGTCTCGGCGCACAGGGCCAGGCCGTAGCTGGCGTTCTCGATATTGGTGCCGGTCACGATCGCGCCATCATCGAAACGCAGGGCCGCGCCCACGGCATAGCCCGAATAGGGGGAGTAGGACTGCACGGCAGCCTGCCGCGCTGCGGAGATCAATTCATCGTCGGTGCTTGAATTCATGCTCATGGCCTTGCCACCACCCATTCGATCGGTTCCTCGCTCGCGGGGCTTACCAGCGCTTCATTGGCCGTCCATAACAGCCAGGGTCGCCCGGCATAGGCCGGTTCCATTCGTGTGCGCGTAAGCCACAGATTGCGTTCGATCCGCCGGGCCAGCCCGTAACGATCCTCGAACGCGCGCGACACTTTCAGGATGACCGGCTTGCCTTCATGATTCTCGATCTGGTTGATCAAGGTCATCAACTCGCTTTCGACCGCCGCCTCGCTAACCCGTTCGGTGCAATCATCCGCTAGGGTATCCAGCGCAATGACCGACGGTAGCAGCGTGGGGTCGCGCGGGACCATCCGGACGAAATTGGCCGATTGCGCCCCGGCGCGCACGCATGGGTCGTAAAGATGAACCGCGCCCACCGGCATCTGGGTCGCCCGCGCCGCTTCGAACTGGGCGGCAAAGGCAGGCTGGGTACCATCCGCGCCGCTGCTGGCGTGGATATAAACGAAACTTGCGCCGAGCGCGCGAAGGGTGCGGATATTGGCAGCAACGTTAAGCGCGGCCAGATATGCGCCCTGGTCGGGATAGGCATCTTCTGCCGGCGTCCAGTGCCTCAGATGCCACCAGAGCCAGGCCCCGCCCGCCAGCATGGCGAGCAGCAACAGGGCGGCAATGCGCCAGCGCCACGGTGATGCCTTTTTCCTCCGGCCCATCTTGTATCGCTCCCGCCCCTATCAGCCGCGGATATGCAGCACGCAGATCAGCGTGAACAGCCGCCGCGCCGTCGCGAAGTCGGTTTCGATCTTGCCGTCCAGCCGTTCCAGCAGCATTTCGGCGGCATTGTTGTGAACCCCGCGGCGCGCCATGTCGATCGTCTCGATCTCGGCCGCAGTGGCTTTGCGAATGGCCTGATAGTAGCTGTCGCAAATGGCGAAGTAGTCGCGGATCGGCCGGCGGAACCGGCCCATCGCCAGGATCAGCGTCTCGACTTCATTATCCGCCATGTCGGATATGGTGATGACCAGCCGCCCCTCCAGCACCGACAGATGCACGCGGTAGGGGCCATCATGCCCGGCCTGGGCGGCGCGGACCGGCTTGAAGGTATTTTCCTCCACCAGATCGAAGATCGCGATCTTGCGTTCCTGTTCGACATCGGCATTGCGCCAAAGGATCGTCTCGTCATCGAGCGAGATGTGGGCGATGCGCCATGAATCTTTAACGTCCGGCATGTTTCGCGCCTTCGCAGATGAAACGGGCGCGGGGCAAGCGGTTTGCCGGATCGCCTCCAAAACGATTGCTGTGGACAAGGCTGTTGGCAGAGCCGCAAACGTTTAGCCGCAACGATCTTGCCCCCCTCCCCACCCTCCCGCATTAGGGACCAATGGCTGATACCGACACTCTTGAAAGACCCAAAACCTCCACCGACAAAGGCGAGGTTGCAGGCCGCACATTACCCGCCAATATCGAGGCGGAGGCTGCCTTTCTGGGTGCGGTATTGATCGATAATCGCGTGATCGAAGAGCTGCCGATCGCGATTCGCCCCGAACATTTCTTCGAACCCGTCCATCAGCGCGTATACGAACGCGTGACCACGCTGCTCGACCGCAATGCGGTGGTCACGCCGGTCACCCTGAAACCTTATTTCGAGGCGGACGAGGCGCTGCAGCAGCTCGGCGGCATCACCTATCTGGCTCAGTTGACCGCCGATGGTCAGGGCCTGCTGGCCCCGCGCGAGCTGGCGCAGCAAATCTACGACCTCGCTCTATTGCGCGAATTGGTCAGCGTCGGGCGCGGACTGGTCGAGGGCGCGCTGGATACTTCGGACAGTGTCGATCCGATGGAACAGATCGAATATGCCGAAGCCAGCCTGTTCAAGGTGGCCGAAGGCGCGGCAGGTGCATCGGAAGCGTCCAGTTTCGGCGATGCGTCGAAGAAGTCGCTCGGCATGATCGAACTCGCGATCAATTCCGGCGGCCATATTGCGGGCAAGACCACTGGGCTTACCAGTATCAACGAGAAGGTCGGCGGCCTGCACGATTCCGATCTTATCATTCTGGCCGGGCGGCCAGGCATGGGCAAGACCTCGCTGGCGACCAATATCGCCTTCAATTGTTCGGAGCGGTTCCTGAACGACCAGCGCGACGGGATCGACATGGAAAAGTCGGTCGGCGCAGGAGTGGCTTTTTTCAGCCTGGAAATGAGCGCCGACCAGCTCGCCACGCGTATTCTGGCAGAGCAGGCGGAAATCTCGTCCGAAGCCCTGCGCATGGGCAAGATCAGCCGCGACGAGTTCCAGAAACTCAGCTTCGCCAGCCAGAAACTGGCCGAATTGCCGCTCTATATCGACGATACGCCCGCTCTGACCATCGCCGCCTTGCGCACCCGCGCCCGGAGATTGAAACGGCGGCACGATATCGGGCTGATCGTGGTCGATTACCTGCAATTGCTGCAAGGGTCCGGGCGCGCGAACGACAACCGCGTGAATGAAATTTCGGAGATCTCTCGCGGGCTGAAAACGCTCGCCAAGGAGCTGGAATTGCCGGTGATCGCGCTATCGCAGCTCAGCCGTGCGGTGGAACAGCGCGAAGACAAGCGCCCGCAATTGTCCGATCTGCGCGAATCCGGCTCCATCGAGCAGGATGCCGACATGGTGTGGTTCGTCTTCCGCGAAGATTATTACGTCGCCATGCGCGAGCCCAAGATGCCGCAGGGCGACGACGATATGAACACCCACGAAGCGCACGCCGCATGGCAGGCCGAAATGGAGCGGGTGTTCGGCTTGGCCGAACTGGTCGTGGCCAAACAGCGCCACGGCTCCACCGGCAAGGTGCGCATGCGCTTCGAACCCAAGATCACGCGCTTCAGCGACCTTGCCGAAGAAGACCGGCATGCGAGTTACGATTAAAGGTCTAGTTTGCTCTCTGTCGTGCTGAATTATCGTGGGTTGCTGTCGCCCAGCGGCGCTTCCTTTGCTGTTCCATCCCACACATCTACAGCCCCAGATTGAGCCTCCGCGAGATCGTATAATCCAGCACGCCGACCAGCAGCCAGCTGACATTCCAGCGGAACCTGTTCCACACGGTGGCCTTCTGGCGGTGGCCTTCCAACGTAATTTGCTTGCTCGCCACCAACTGATCGGAAACAAATGTCCGCATCCGCTCGGCCAGCGCAGCGTCCTCTATGCGGAGCATCAGTTCCAGATTGATGTAGAGGCTGCGCATATCGAAATTCGCGCTGCCGACATAGATCGCATCGTCGAGCACCAGCAGCTTCATGTGCAATTTGCAGGCGCGAAACTCCCAGATATTGGCGCGCTTTCGCAGCAGGTAATCATATAGCGAGCGGGTAGCGCCGATCGTGGCGCCGTTGTCGCTCTTGCCCGCCATCACCAGCCTGGTTTCGCCCTTTTCGGCAATGCGGCCAATGCGCTTCAGCAGCTTCTTGGATGGCGAGAAATAGGCCATCACCATATCCAGCCTGCGTCCCTGGTCGAGGTCCCTGCCGACACATCGGGCCCAGCTCGACAAGCCGTTGGTCGGACCGCCAATCAGCAGCCGGACCGGGCCGCTGCCGCTATCCCAGTTTTTCACCTTGTTGCGCATCACCCGGAACTGGGCCCTGGGGCGGCCGACCCAGTCGACCAGCTCTTCGAACCAGCGTAGCAGCTCGCCCACCGCGCTGCCTTCCACCGCCAGGCCCAGATCGTGCCAGCCATTCTGGTGCGGCGGCGCAAAATATTCACGCTCCACGTTGAAGCCGCCGATCAAGGCCGTCTCGCCATCGCCAATGGCCATTTTCTGGTGGTTACGGATCAGATAACGCCGCGACCACTTGGCGCTGAAGCTCCAGAACTGGCCGCCCTCTTTCGTCAGCGCATCGAAGAAATTGTCGGGCACGTCGGAGCCGTAGCTGTCGATGATTAACCTGACCTGCACCCCGCGGCGCACGGCATCGGTCAGTGCATCGCGCACCCGGCGGCCATCATTGTCATCGACGAACATGTAATAGCACAGATCAAGCGAGGCCTGCGCATTGCCGATCATATCGAGCAAAGCCTGCAGCCGGTCGCTGCCGCCCGGATAGAATGTCAGCGACTGTCCTTGCGCCTCGATCGAGAAGGGTGCCGGATCGCGGTATTCGATTGGTTTCCCGGGGGTCGCTTGCGCCTGTTGATCGGTCATGGCAGCGGGCATTAACAGGCGCGCGCCGCTACGCAAATTCTTGACTCCGGCGCGATTGATGGCTAGTTGCCCGGACTTTCCCGTTACCAACGATTTTATTCGGAGTGCTGCATGGCGCGCGTTACCGTCGAAGATTGCGTCGACAAGATTCCCAACCGTTTCGATCTGGTCCTGCTGGCCGCTCAGCGCGCCCGCGAGATTTCGGGCGGCAGCGAGCTGACCATCGACCGCGACCGGGACAAGAATCCCGTGGTCGCCCTGCGCGAGATCGCCGAACAGACGATCAAGCCGAAGGAACTCAAGGAAGCCGCCGTCACTAATCTGCAGAAGATTCTGCCTGACGACGACGATGAAGAGGATGAAGTGGGCTCGCTGAGCCGTTCGGCAGAAGCCCTGCGGATCACCGCATCGGCCCCGACCCGTTCGACCAACATCGGCAGCGATTACGACGCTGGTTAAGCGCCGCCTCCCTCAGACAAACAAAAAGGGCCGCGAGATTTCGCGGCCCTCTTTGTTTGTACGATAGGCGAAATTCAGTCCTGACCGCGCCCGGTCTTGTCCTGCAGTTCGTCGATCTTTTGCGAGGCTTCAGCCTTGGTTAGATCGGGATCGTAGGCTTCGGGCTTGTCGGCCTCCTCGCTCAAAGTCTTGAGATAGCTGGCTTGCGCACCGGTCATATCTTCATCGCCGGTGGTCCAGTTCTCCGGATCCTTTACGGCATTGGATGTCGGCTCTGCCTTGGGGTTCTGGCTGATATCGGTCATTTTCGTCTCCTTTTCCAACCTACGCCCGTGGACCCCTTTTGTTCCACCTCGACACATCGGGCGACGGACCGCTACACTACGATGGGAAAATAGCGGCCAGGGGCAGCGAATGAGCGATATCGGGGAGGCAGTCGGCACGGCCACCGAAGGCGGCCTGCTTGCACGCGCCGTCAGTTCGAAAGCGGGCACGGATGGCGCGCCCGTGCCCTTGGAGCGGGGCCATTTCAGTGAGAATGCCTGCCTCAACTGCGGCACAACGCTGACCGGCGCGCATTGCCACAATTGCGGGCAGAAGGCACACCTCCACCGCACGCTGCGCGCCTTCCTGCACGATCTGTTGCACGGCGCTTTGCATCTTGATAGCAAAATCTGGCGCACCCTGCCCAAGCTGGCGGTCAGGCCGGGCGAACTGACCCGTCGCTATATCGACGGCGAACGCGCGCGCTTCGTCTCGCCGATGGCACTGTTCCTGTTTTCGATCTTCCTGATGTTCGCCGTGTTCCAGTTGGCCGGCATCAGCACGCCCACCGATCTGGGATCGGACCGGACCCGCGAAGCGGTCGCGCAGGCAAGACAGCAAATCAGCACGATGCAGGAACGTCAGGGCGAGCTGGAATCAAGGATCGGGTCCGGTGAGCTTTCAGATGAGGATATCCGGGCGGCGCAGGCCGAATTGAAGGAACTCGAAGATCAGATCTCTGCCGTGTCTGCCGCCGCAGCAGTGCCGGTTCTAAGGGAGCTGATTCAGGACCAAGAAGGGCAGCGTGCGGAGGGCGTAGGCGCTGTCCCGGTGGTAAGCGACGGGAAAGGCGAGACCACCATCCCGCTGTCGGCGGATGACGACGCTCAGATGAAAACTGGCACCACCGATGTCGTATGGCTCGACCAAGCGCTCGACAAGTGGCGTACAAATCCCGGGCTGATGCTCTACAAGCTGCAGACAAATTTCTACAAATTCAGCTGGTTGCTTATCCCGCTTTCGATACCCTTCGTCTGGCTGCTGTTCGCGTGGAAGCGGCAGTTCAAGGCCTACGATCACGCCATATTCGTGACCTATTCGCTCGCCTTCATGAGCTTGTTGATCCTCACGATCGTGCTGTCGGGACTGGCAGGGCTACCCCTATGGATCATAAGCTTCGCCAGCATTTTGATCCCGCCGATCCACCTTTACAAGCAGCTACGCCGAGCCTACGGCCTTTCGCGCTTTTCCGCCTTCTGGCGACTCTGCATACTCAGCGTCTTCATTATCGTGATCCTGACGCTGTTCCTCCAGGCGCTGCTATTTCTCGGAGCTTTCTGACGCCAGATTGAAGAAGGGCGCGCTCCCACCTGGAAGCGCGCCCTTTTCATAAGTTCGCTAGATTGCACATGGGGTTCTAAGCTCCCTGCGGAGCCGCGCCCCCATCGCTTTCGCCGCCGAACTTCTTGCCCGCTTTCGGAATAGCCGAGCCGTGCGAGGGTTGTACCGCGATCGGGCCGGTCGGTTCGTCCGGACGGTCGATCTTGCCTTCTTCCATCAGCTTGGTGATCTCGTCACCGGTCAGCGTTTCGTATTCCAGCATGGCCAGCGCGATCAGATGCAGCTTGTCCTCCTGATCCTTGAGCACATCGGTGGCGCGCTTATGCGCATCTTCCACCAGGCGGCGGATTTCGGCGTCGATCATCTTGTTGGTCTCGGCCCCGCCCATCGTGCGGCTGGACTGTCCCATGCCGAGATAGCCTTCCTGCTGTTCTTCATACATCAGCGGACCGGCGGCTTCGCTCATGCCCCATTTGGTGACCATGTTGCGCGCCAGATCGGTGGCGTACTGGATGTCCGAAGACGCACCGGACGAGACCTTGTCGTGCCCGAAGATGATTTCCTCGGCCACGCGGCCGCCCATGGCGACCGCCAGGTTCGCGTGCATTTTGTCGCGGTGGTAGGAATAATTATCCCGCTCCGGCAGGCGCATCACCATGCCCAGCGCGCGGCCGCGCGGGATGATCGTGGCCTTGTGGATCGGGTCCGATGCTTCCTCGTTGATGGAGACGAGCGCGTGGCCCGCCTCGTGATAGGCGGTCATCTTCTTCTCGTCGTCGGTCATGACCATGGAGCGGCGTTCGGCGCCCATCATCACCTTGTCCTTGGCATCCTCGAACTCCGCCATGGCGACCAGCCGCTTCTTGCGGCGTGCAGCCAACAAAGCCGCCTCGTTTACCAGATTGGCGAGGTCTGCGCCGGAGAAACCGGGCGTGCCGCGCGCAATGGTGCGCGGGTTCACGTCGGGCGCCAGCGGAACTTTCTTCATGTGGACCGCGAGGATCTTCTCGCGTCCATCGATATCGGGCACCGGCACCACCACCTGACGATCGAAACGGCCCGGGCGCAGCAAGGCGGGGTCGAGCACATCGGGGCGGTTGGTGGCCGCGATGATGATGATGCCTTCATTCGCCTCGAACCCGTCCATTTCGACGAGCAGCTGGTTGAGCGTCTGCTCGCGCTCGTCGTTGGAATTGCCGAGCCCGCTGCCGCGATGGCGACCCACCGCATCGATCTCGTCGATAAACACGATACAAGGTGCGTTCTTCTTCGCCTGCTCGAACATATCGCGCACGCGGCTCGCACCGACGCCGACGAACATTTCGACAAAATCGGAGCCCGAAATGGTGAAGAACGGCACACCCGCCTCGCCCGCAATCGCGCGGGCCAGCAGCGTTTTACCGGTACCGGGAGAGCCGACCAGCAATGCGCCCTTCGGAATCTGCCCGCCCAGCTTGCTGAAGCGGTTCGGGTCCTTGAGGAATTCGACGATTTCCTCCAGCTCCTCGCGCGCCTCGTCGATGCCGGCGACATCCTCGAACGTCACCTTACCCTGCCGTTCGGTCAGCAGCTTGGCCTTGGATTTGCCGAAGCCCATCGCGCCGCCCGCACCGCCGCCCTTTTGCATCTGGCGCAGCGCGAAAATGGCGATGCCGAGGATGAGCAGGAACGGCAGCGACTGGGCCAGGATGATCAGCCACAGGCTCTGCTGTTCGGGCATCTTGCCCGCATATTCGACGCTGTTTTCTTCCAGCAGATTGGTCAGCTGGTCGTCATTGCTGACCGGAACGGTCGAAAAGGTTTCACCATTTTCCAACTTGCCGGTGATCCGGTCGGGCGCGATTTCCACGCTTTCGACTTGCCCCGCCTCGACCTGGCTGCGGAATTCGGAATAGCCCAGCTCCTGCCCGACAGGCTCGCTCGCGCCGCCGAACATCGACACTGCCAGCAGCAACGCGAGAAACACCCCGCCCCACACCAGCAGCGATTTGACCCACGGGTTGGGGCCTTCGGGTTCCTTGTTCTCGTCCATTTGAGGCTTTCCGGTCCTTTGTTACCCGCATAATGTAGGCGCGGACGGGTGAATGGCAAGTTGACGCAGCCACCCTATTTCACCTCCGCGCATGCCGCTGCATAAGCAGTGATGACCAAATCGGCCGCGTCAGCGAGACGGTGCGCATAGCGCTCGGGATCGGTAGTCGATACAGAACGCCGTTCACAAGCGGCGCGACATTGCAGTTGGTAGGGAGCAAACCAATCCTATCGAGCAGCGGCCAAGCCACTCCTGCGATCAACCCACCAGCCGGTCGATCAACCAGTAGGCCCCGGTAATCCCGATGGCGTAGCTCGCCAGATTGAGCGCAGGCGCATCGGCTTGCGGAGCCAACCGCATGACCAGCCAGCGGAGCGCCAACACCCCGGCGACCACCAGCAATTGCCCCGCCTCCACCCCGATATTGAACGCCAGCAGCGCCTGCCAGACCTCGCCCTCAGGCAGCCCGATTTCGCGCAGCGCTCCGGCAAAGCCGAAACCATGGATCAGCCCGAAGCCGAATGCGACCGCCCAGGGGTAGCGGAAGGTCAGGCTTGCCTCCCTGCGCCGGGCGATCTCCACCGCCAGCAGCAGGATCGACAGCGCGATAACAGCCTCCACCGCGCGGCCCGGAAGCCCGACCAGGCCCAATGTGGTGCCCGCCAGCGTGATCGAGTGCGCGGCAGTGAACGCCGTTACCGCCCAAGCCACCGCCCTCCAACGCGCCACCAGCAGGACTAACGCGATCACGAACAGCAAATGGTCCCAGCCCGCCAGAATATGCTCTACTCCCAGGGCGATATAGCTGCGCCATACCGGCGGTCGCTCGGATGCGGCGGCCAGGCGAGCGGCGGGCTGGCTCGCGGTCAGGCGGAATGTCTGTGCCGCCTCCTCCAGCGGCACGATCCGGGCGATCACTTCGCCATTTTCAAGCAATGCGGCGGCATCGAGCGGCTGTCCGACCAGCGAACCTTTGCAGTCTAATTCGACGCTGCCCAGCACCGCACCGGGCACGGTCCGGCGGCGAATCGGTCCGGCAGCCTCGCAATTATCCGGCAGTCCCGGTGCAATTTGCGGCGGCGGTCCCTGCTGCGCCAGCGTGTGTTTCCAGCCGAGCGACCACACGCCCTCGGTGCGCTCGGTCAACTCGATATAGCCGGGGCGCAACTCGTCGGCGCGCGCATTGTTCGGCCCGAACATCAGCAGCGCGGTCAGCAGGGCAGTTAGCAGAACAAGCCAGCGGATCATTCCTCGAGCGTCACCGTATACGCCTCGCGCAGTACGCCGTAAGCGTCATCGCGCCGATCGGCCCCGGTTTGGAAGCGCCAATCATCGAGCACGCGGGTGCGGATCGGATCCAAATCCGCAGCATCGGTGTCGCGCGCAGTCAGACGCACCGCGTGCCAGCCGAAACCCGATGGTATCGGCCCCTGCCACGCGTCATCGGCAGCGAGCGCCGTCAATTCCTCGGCAAATTGCCGCCCGAAGCGCGCCTCGACCTGCGCCTTGGGAAGCGCATCGACGGAGCGTGGCAGGCTGATGTCGCCGCCTTGCGGCTCTACCTCGGAAGCGAGCGCTGCCAGCACATCGGCTTCGCTTTCGAACCAAGCCTGCTGAAAACTCACCCGGTATTCGGGCAAGAACCGTTGCGGATTGTCCTCCAGCCATGCCTGAAGCACCGCATCTCCCGGATGGGCCAGCTCGGTCCGGCTGCTTGCCAGCGCCTCCATCTTCTGTGCCAGACGCTGGCGGAGCACGGCATCGTCCTGGTCCAGCCCCAGCCGCAGCGCCTCGCGGTAAAGCACCTCCTGCCGCACCCACCGCTCCACCAGCCGATCGAGCTCGGCATCGGTCGGCGGGCGCTGCATGGTGCGCTGGAATTGCAGCGCGATCTGCGCTTGTTGCTCGCGGCTGACGGTGATCTCGCGGCTGGCCGGATCGACCGGCTGGCCAATCCACGCGAACATCGCGAAAATCGCTGCCCCGCCGACGAGAAAATGGACCAGCGGCTCGCGCGTCCAAGCCGGCAGGTTCATGGCGCCGGGATCATCTTTCGTCGGAACGGGTCTGGGCCGGCGGCGCGATCCAGATGGGCGAGCTATAGGCCCGCTCCTGCGCGACCATCTCGGCCATGATCTCGTCGGACAGCGAGAACCCGTATTCGGCGGCATCGTAAAGTACCCAGCGCGGGGTCGGGATCTCCAGCACGCGCACGTAATAGAATGCGCGCTGGCCGGGGCGATAATCGGGATCCGTCCAGGCCGTGCGCAACTGCGCCGTGCCGATCGTGTTTTCGTAAGTCGCGGTTTTGCGGTTCACCGTATCGCCGACCGGAGCCAGCTTGCCGCCGTCCATCCGGCGCGTATCCGCATCGCTCCAGGCAATATCGAACACCCGTTCCTGCATCGCGCCATTGCCATCGATCCAGCCTTTGACGATCTGTACCCGGTCCAGATTGGCCCCGTCGGGATCCTTCAATGCCTCGACCAGGAATGTCGGCGCCGTGCCGCTTTCCTCCAAGACGCCGCCCATCGGCACGCCGCGATCATAGCCTGCGCGGACCCACTCTGCGCCAAAATCGCTCTCTGCAAAATCGAACCCGCCGAACAGCCGCACCTGCATGCGCGGCCCGGTTGTGGCATAGACCTCGCGCCGCGCAAACGCGTCGAAAATCTCCGCGCGCGTATTGCCCCGCGCCCAGGCCGCAGCATAGCCGCCGGCAAGGTAGTGCCAGCCAAAGCGCCCGAACCGCGTGCCGAGATTCTGCGGCTCCAACGCCCGGCCACGACGTTTTTCGTTGCCGCTATGCTTGCCGAAGAAATTGTCCTCGTCCCCGGTGGCGAGCGAGGTGTGGCTATCGGTCGAACCGATCAACCCGAAGCGGTATGGATTGACCCCCAGCTGCTCCTCGAGCGAAAGCCCCCGCTTCAATGCTTCGCGCACGTAATTGCCCGCGCGCATATCGTCGGTGGTTTTGATGGTGAGCGGCAGATTGCCCAGCTCCCAACCGGTCACACCGAAATCGGCGAATTCGTCATTGGGCGACAGGAAGGGGTGCGTTTCGCTGTCACCCTTGATCTGCGTGGCCTCGACCACCGGCTCGTATTTCGCGCGCATGGCGGCATATTCCGCCGTGATCGGATCGCCATTGCTGTCGGTCATGGCGAACATCAGCCCGCCTGAAAGATTGGAATTGTGCGGGATTGCCAGCGCCTGCCCGCCGGTCGCCTCGCCATAGGCTTCCAGATAGTCCCACAGCCCCTCCGGCGTTGTGGTCAGGCCGGGATAGGGCAGAACCTGCTTGGTCCGGTCCGACCCGTCGCGAAACATCACAACGCGGTGAAGATTGTTGCCATCCGGCATCAAAGAATATTCGAAACCGGCAATCGCTGTGAAAACGCCCGGCTCGTTGAATTTGTCGAGCGTATCGAGATGTTCGCTCCAGATTTCGCGCGTGGTTTCCTCGTTTCGCTCCGGGTCGCGCATGGCTTCGGGCAAATTCCCGTTCGCCGCCGCCGTTATCAACTCGCCAATCGCGCGCTGGGATTGTTCAGGCGATTCGTGCATCATGTCGTACCAGCGCAGCATGGTATCATCGCCCATCGCCACCACGCCGATGCGCGGCGCATCGTAAAGGCGGCGGGTTGCGCCAAGCCCATCCGAATGGTCCGCAATGACGAGAAAATCGAGCGGGCGGGCGAGCTTGCCTTCCATCCCGGTTGTAGCGGTGACGGCTTCGCCGCGCGCAAATCGCAGCGCCTCTTCGGGGCCGAGCCTTGTGCCGAACCCGAACGCATCGACCGAATTATCGGTGTGGAGATGGGTATCGCCCCAGAACACCTGCTCGGGATAGTCGGTCAGCGCAATCGTGTCGCTGCCATCGCCGCTGGCCGCAGCCGTTACGGCATCGTCGCACCCGCCAAGCAGCATTGCCAGACTGAGCGCCGCAGCGCTCGCCATGATCCGGTTTCTCAAAAGCCCTCTCCCAATTCCCTCATAGGGACGTTGCGGCAGGGTTACGCCTTCGTCAAGCTACCCCGCGCCGCTGCTCTGCCCGAACAGCGTATATCCGGTTATCACGACAGCGATCGCTGCGCCCATCGAGAGCAGCATCAGCAACCCGTCGCGCACGATCAGAGCCAGGCCCATCAGGGCAATCACCAACATCGGCCCGGCGCTGGCGAACGGCACGAGCTCGAGCGGGGGCACCGTGATTGCCAGCGCAATAACCGCCAGTGCCATCGCCTTGAGCCATGGCCCGCGAGCGAAGCCTTTCATCCGGCCCTTGGCGAGGGAGTCGAGCATGGTGGCCACACGGTCCAGCTTGCCGATGGCGCCGTGCAGCTTCTTGCCGGATATCGATCGATTCTCGACGAAACGCGGCATCCATATATGTTCGCGGCCGAACAGCATCTGCAGCGCGACCAGCGCGACGATTGCCGCAAGCACGCTTGGCACGCCGGGAACAGCGCCTGCCGGGCTTACCTCCAGCAAAGCGGGAATGATCAGGAACGGCCCGTAGCTGCGGCCGCCAAACATATCGAGCGCATCGCCGATGCTGACATCGTGTTGCTCTACCGCAAGCTCGTCCAGGTCCTCCACGATCTCGTGGATCGAATGAGGATCCTTGTGTTCGGTCACGCGGCAGGTTTGCGGTGCAGCAAGGCGGACCGCAGGCAGCTGCACACCACCACGTCTTTCTGGTTGAGCATCTCGTGCTTCCAGGTGACGATCCCGGCATTCGGACGTGATTTGCTCTCTCGCAGCGCGGTCACTTCGCTGGTCGCGCGCAGCGTATCGCCGATGGCGACGGGTGCGGGCATGGCGACATCGGTATAGCCCAGATTGGCGACCAACGTGCCCAGCGTCGTGTCGCCCACGCTCACCCCGACCATCAGGCTGAAGGTGAAAGTGCCGTTGACCAGGATCTGGCCGAACTCGCTCGCCCTGGCCGCCTCCGCATCCAGATGCAGGGGCTGCGGATTATGCGTCATGGTAGTAAAAAGGAGATTGTCGGTCTCCGTCACCGTGCGCCTGATATCGTGCTCGATCCGGTCGCCAACCTGCCATTCGTCGAAATATTTTCCTGCCATGCGGGCGGCTTAGACGGTCAGGCGCTTTTGCGAAAGATGCTGCGGCTCCAGCGGCGACCCGGTGCCTCTATCAGCCTGTAGCTGAGCCAAGCAGCAACGAGCACTGCGCCCAGCATGGCAATTGTCAACAAGTCAGCCAGCCCCCACGGTCCAGCAACGCGCTGGGCACCATTGGCGGCCTGCTCGATACTCCAAGGCATCCCGAACCGGTCCGCCAAATCCAAAACATCGCGGAAACGGGCCTGTACAAAAACGTGAATTATGTAAATTGAGCAACTAAGCATCCCAAACCAACGGAAAGTCTTATGCATCAGAAGCTTGCTAAAAATACCGGCCTCACGTGAAAATACCCATACCGCAATTGCAAATACAAACGGTGCCCAAAGGGTGATCGGGCCCCACTCTCGCAAAACGATAGCCAGCACGAAAATAATCGCCGACAATTCTTCAATACTTCCGATCAACAGTCCGGTTTTTGGCCCTCCCGAGCCAAATCTGTAAATTACCATACCCATGGAGAAACAAAGCAAGCAACGAAGAAGCGCCAAATACCTTTCTCTTTGAAGCCATGGTTCTCCGGAAATAACCAGAACACAAAAAATGATTGAAGCGATTAATCCAATGATAGGCCATGGGTTTTTCTTAAAGATTTTCAACACAACCGCCATAACGAGATATGTCCACATTTCGGCTGCTATGCTCCAACCGGGACCGTTCCAAGTCGGGACTTCTACCGGACCAAAAATTTGGATCAGCGATATGTTATAGGCGAGCATCTCCAGGGACATGCGACCAGTGAAGGCATCTCATAAAGCCAAGGACGGTACCAGCCAGAGAAGCATCTCGAACACAAAAAACAGAACAAGAGCCGCGAAGTAGGCGGGGTAAACACGGCCGAAGCGCAATCCCATGAAGCGAGCGAGGCCATAGCCATCGCGAAGACGCTTGCCGTACGACGCATAGATGACGAAGCCAGATAGCACGAAGAAAAAATCCACGAACATCCAGCTGCCCCGCGCAAAGGCAGAATTCGTGATTTAGCCTGTTGTATGAAAGTGAAAAAGACTACCGCGCAGGCACAAACGCCTCGCAAAGAATCCAGCACCTCATAACGTCCAAAATCGCTGCTTTTTCGCGGCGTCATACCGACTTTGACCTAGACAGTTTTTCTAAGCGACCGGTTCGGTATCACGCTGTTGCTAATTCACGTTGATCAAAAACCACACCAGAATCCCCAAACCTAAGACTGCCACGCTCCCAGCCAGCAGCGTATCGGTCTTATTTCGTTTTGTTCTATTCACTTGGCAACTCTTAAAACATCCGCTCTAGTTCCGCTACTTTCTTTGCCCGGTTTGGTAAAGGCCTAACCGCCCCGCCTTACATACTGCGCGCAATCACCATTTTCATGATCTCGTTCGACCCGCCATAGATGCGGCTGATGCGGCTGTCGCGGTACATGCGGGCGATGGGGTAATCGTTGATATAGCCCGATCCGCCATGCAGTTGCAGGCACTTGTCGACCACTTCGCCCTGCAATTCGGTAATCCAGTATTTCGCAATGCAGGCGGTCGGCACATCCAGCTTTCCTTCGAGGTGCTTGGCGATGCAGTCATTGACAAAGATGCGCGCCGCAGTGCCCCGCGCCTTCAGATCGGCGAGCGTGAACTGGGTGTTCTGGAAATCCCAGATGGTCTTGCCGAACGCCTTGCGATCCTTGGTGAAGGCAACCGTTTCTTCCAGCGCCCGCTCGATCACTGTCATGCCGCCCATTGCGATGATCAGGCGTTCCTGCGGAAGCTCGCCCATCAGCTGGTAGAAGCCCTTGCCCTCTTCCCCGCCCAGCACCGCATCGGACGGCACGAAGACATCATCGAAGAACAGTTCGCTGGTATCCTGCGCATCCAGCCCGATCTTGTCGAGCTTCTTGCCGCGCTGGAAACCCTCGGCCCCTTCGGTTTCCAGCAGCATCAGCGAGATACCCTTGGCCCGCTCCGCCGGGTCGGTCTTGGCGACGACGATGACGAAATCGGCGATCTGGCCATTGGAGATATAGGTCTTGGCCCCGTTTATCCGGTAGCCGTTGCCATCCTTCAGCGCCGTGGTGGTGATGGATTGAAGGTCCGAACCAACGCCGGGTTCGGTCATGGCAATGGCGCTGACCAATTCGCCGGAAACCAGCTTGGGTAGATATTTCTTCTTCTGCTCCTCGGTCCCGTGGCGCACCAGATAGGGCAGGATGATGGTGTTGTGCAGACTGGCCGCGAAGCCTTCAACGGCGTGTTTGCCCTGCTGGTCGATGACGACCATCTCATGCCGGAAATCGCCGCCATGGCCGCCATATTCCTCGGGCACAGAGGTGCCCAGCAACCCGGCCTGGCCGGCCTCGGTCCAGAACTCGCGCTCGACCTGGCCATCCTCGCGCCATTTCAGCACGCGTTTTTCCGGCGCCTTGTCGGCGAAGAACTTACCCACGGCATCGGCGAAGATCGAGATTTCCTCGTCTTCCATAAATTCGGGCTGGGGGACATCGATCACTGGCATTGGTTTCTCCGTAATAGCCCTTCGCGGCAGGATGAGCGGTTTGGAATTTCTCGCGTCCTTCTCCCCTTCGTCCTGAGGGGCGAGGACCAGGTCAGAGAGTCTCGAGGATCAAATCTCGCGGCTGACGACTTCCTTCATGATTTCGCTGGTTCCGCCATAGATGCGCTGCACGCGCGCATCGCGCCACAGCCGGGCGATCATATATTCGTTCATATAGCCCGCCCCGCCATGCAGCTGAAGCGCGGTATCGACGCAATCCCACTGCATCTCGGTATGCCACAGCTTGGCTGCGCTCGCCTGGCCGGTGGTCAGCTCGCCCGCCAGATGCCGGGTAATTGCCCAGTCGAGATGCGCCCAGCCGACCTGCAGCTTCGCCTTGAGATCGGCCAGGGTGAAGCGGGTGTTCTGGAATTCGAACACAGTCTTGCCGAACGCCTTGCGCTCTTTCACGAACTTCACCGCCTCGTCGAAAGCCCGCTGCGCGCCGGCCTGCGCGCCAACCGCGATGGACAGGCGTTCCTGCGGCAGTTCCTCCATCAAGTGAATGAAGCCGCGATTTTCGGCGCCCAATATGGCGGATTTCGGTACGCGGACATCGGTGAAGAACAATTCGCTCGTATCGGCGGAATGCTGCCCGATCTTGTCGAGGTTGCGGCCACGCTCGAACCCTTCGGCATCGGCATCGACCAGCACCAGCGACGTGCCCTTGGCGCCCGCACTCGGGTCCGTCTTGGCGACCACGATCACCACGTCGGCATTCTGCCCATTGGTGATGTAGGTCTTGGAGCCATTGACGATCAGATGATCGCCATCTTCCTTGGCGGTGGTCCGAATACCTTGAAGATCGCTGCCCGCGCCGGGCTCGGTCATGGCAATGGCGGAGATAACCTCGCCCGAGATCATGCCGGGAAGGTATTTCTCCTGCTGCTCCGGCGTGCCCAGCCGCTCGAAATAATTGACGGTAATATCGTTCTGCAGCGTGAAACCGGCGGCGGTGCCCATATAGGCGAGCTCTTCGGCGACGACGCAGTTGAAACCGAAATCGAGGCCCAGCCCGCCATGTTCCTCGGCCACGGTGGGGCACAGCATCCCGGCCTCGCCCAGCGCCAGCCACGGCTTACGGCCGACGATCCCCTCGCGCTCGTGATCGTCCAGGAATGGCTCCATATGTTCGGCCAGAACCTTGCGCACGGTGCCGCGAAAGGCCTCGTGATCTTCGGAATAGGCCGTGCGGTGGGCGGTATCGAGCATGGGAGTGTCCTTCAGGAAATCGTGCCATCGCTGCGCGCGGCGGCGATCTTGTTCTCGTCCCAGCCAAGCTCGGCCAGGATGGTATCGGTGTCGCTGCCGGGCATGGCAGCAGGCTGCGGCTGGGCGGCAGGCGTTCCGGAAAAGCGCGGCGCGGGTGCGGGCTGCGGATCGCCGTCCACTTCGACAAAAGTGCCGCGCGCCCGGTTATGCGGATGCGCCACCGCCTCGCTCATGGTTAGGACCGGGGCGAAGCAGACGTCGGTATGCTCCATCTCGGCGCACCATTCGTCGCGGGTCTTCGACTTGAAAATTTGCGTCAGGCGATCCTTGAGCTGCGGCCAGGCGGCCTTGTCGTGCTGCGCTGCGAAGCCTTCATCATCGCTCAGCCCGGTGCGGCGCAGCAGTTCGGCGTAGAATTGCGGTTCGATACTGCCGACAGAGATATATTTGCCATCGGCGCATTCATACACATCGTAAAAATGAGCCGCGGTATCGAGCATGTTCGTGCCCGTCTCCTCGCTCCATACGCCCATGTTTTTCATGCCGTGGATCATGCCCATCAGCGCTGCGGTGCCATCGGTCATCGCTGCATCGATCACCTGCCCCTCACCGCCTCTGGCAACGGCCAGCAGTCCGGCCACCATCCCGAAGGCGAGCATCATTCCCCCGCCACCGAAATCACCGACCATGTTGATCGGTGGGACCGGCTTCTCGCCTGCCCTGCCGAAATGGGCGAGCGCGCCCGCCAAGGCGATATAGTTGATATCGTGCCCGGCGGCCTGCGCATAAGGCCCATCCTGGCCCCAGCCGGTCATCCGCCCGTAAACCAGCTTCGGATTATCGGAAAGCAGCAGCTCGGGCCCTAGCCCCAGCCGTTCCATCACGCCCGGACGGAACCCCTCGATCACGCCATCGGCACTGGCCGCCAATTCGCGGGCGAGCGCCACGCCTTCTGCCGATTTAAGGTTCAGCGCGACCGATTTACGGCTGCGCCCCAGCACGTCCTTGGTGGATACCGGGGTAGAGCCGCCCTTCGATCCGGTGGCGCGGTCTACCCGGATTACCTCGGCCCCATGATCGGCGAGCATCATGCCGCAAAACGGCCCCGGCCCGATCCCGGCAAATTCGATGATGCGAATACCGTCCAATACGCCGGACATCTGGCTTACTTGCCCTTCCAGTTGGGCGCGCGCTTCTCTGCAAATGCCAGAGAGCCTTCGCGCGCGTCTTCGGACATGAACACCTGCGGCAGCAGCTTGGCCTGCTCGGTCCACATTTCGTCTTTCGACCAATCCTGCGAATCGACGATGATCTGCTTGGACACTTTCACCGCCAGCGGGCCATTAGCGGTAATCGCCTTGGCCAGCTCCAGCGCGGCATCCAATGCCGGCCCGTCGGTAAGGCGGTTGACCAGCCCGAGTTCATACGCCCGCGCCGCATCGATAAAGTCGCCGGTCAGCGCCAGCTCCATCGCCACCTTGGGCGAGATCATCTTGGGTAGCTTCATCAGCCCGCCCGCTGCCGCGGCCAGCCCGCGCTTGGCTTCCGGAATGCCGAATTTCGCGTCCTTGTTGGCCACGATCATGTCGCAGCTGATCATCAGCTCCATACCGCCAGCCAGAGCATAGCCCTCGACAGCGGCGATCAGCGGCTTGACCGGGCCTTTCTCCGTCAGCCCGCCGAAACCGCGCCCTTCGACGCTGGGAGTCTCGCCGCGCAGGAATCCCTTGAGGTCCATCCCGGAACAGAAAGTACCGCCCGCGCCGGTCAGGATACCGACCCGCAGATCGTCTTCCGCATCAAGCCGGTCCAGCGCCGCCGCGATGCCTTCGGACGCGGCCTTGGTCATGGCGTTCTTGGCTTCGGGACGATTGATCGTGATAATCAGCACCCCGTCACGGGCTTCGGTCAGGACTTGCTGGGTTTGGTTTTCGCTCATCGGGGCTGCCTCTCCATTTTAACTTGCAACTTATCTTGACCCCATTGCTGGCCAAGGCTTACGCATGCGTCAACCGGATTCTTGGGAACATCGAAAGAGGATAGCACATGGCAGAAGCTTACATCATCGACGCGGTCCGCACGCCGCGCGGCATCGGCAAGGTCGGCAAGGGCGCGCTGGCCGAGCAGCACCCGCAGCACCTCGCCGCCACCGTCCTCAAAGCCATCAAGGACCGCAACAATCTCGATACCAGCACTGTCGATGATGTGATCTGGTCCACCTCCACCCAAAAGGGCAAGCAGGCGGGCGACCTTGGCCGGATGGCGGCACTCGATGCCGGATTCGACATCACGTCGTCAGGCACCACGCTGGACCGGTTTTGCGGCGGCGGCATCACCACGGTGAACTTCGCTGCGGCGCAGGTCATGTCGGGTATGGAAGATTGCGTAATCGCCGGCGGTACGGAGATGATGAGCTACACTTCCGAAATGGCCAAGGAAGACATGGCGGCAGGCAAAGGGCCGATGATGATGGGCAGCGGCAATGACCGGCTGCAAAAGGTCCACCCGCAAAGCCACCAGGGTATGTGCGGCGATGCCATCGCCAGCATGGAAGGCTATAGCCGCGAAGAACTCGACGAGGTCGGCTATCGCAGCCAGCAACGCGCCGATGCCGCGATCAAGGACGGCCGGTTCGACAAGAGCATCGTGCCGGTTGTCGATGATGAAGGCAATGTGGTGCTGGATCACGAAGAATATCCGCGCCCGGAAACCACGCGCGAAGGGCTGGCCGAGCTCAACCCCGCTTTCGCCAAGCTGGCCGACGTGCCGCTCGACCAGTCGGGCACCACGTTCCGGGGTCTGATCAACCAGAAATATCCCGATCTTGAAATCAAGCATTTCCACCATGCGGGCAACTCCTCCGGCGTGGTCGATGGCGCGGCGGCCGTGCTGGTTGCCTCGGAAGACTATGCCAGGAAAAACGGCCTCACTCCGCGGGCGCGGATCGTGGCGACGGCCAATATGGGTGATGATCCCACGTTGATGCTCAACGCTCCGGTTCCGGCGGCAAAGAAGGTGCTGGAAAAGGCCGGACTGACGCTGGACGATATCGACCTGTTCGAAATCAACGAAGCTTTTGCAGTCGTGGCGCATAAATTCGTCACCGATCTGGGCCTGGATTGGGACAAGGTGAACGTGAATGGCGGCTCTATCGCGCTGGGCCACCCGATCGGGGCGACCGGGTCCATCCTGATCGGCACCATCGTCGACGAGCTGGAACGGACCGGCGGTCGTTACGGCCTCGTGACCATGTGTGCAGCAGGCGGCATGGCCCCGGCAATCATCGTGGAGCGCGTGGACGGCTTCGCTTCCTGATGGACACGTCCATGCTGATGTTTCGCGAGGATCTGCTCGAAGGCGAGCGGTTCTTGGTGACCGGCGGCGGGACGGGGCTTGGACGCGAAATGGCCGAGGCGTTTCTGAAGCTTGGCGCAGTTGTCCATATTTGCGGCCGGCGAGCGGCGGTGGTGCAGCAAACTGCCGATGAGCTGATGCAGCGTCATGGCGGGCAGGTGGTCGCCCATGGCTGCGACATTCGCGATCCTGCCGCGATCACCGCGATGGTCGATGCGATCTGGGCCGATGGCGGCGCGCTGACTGGCGTGGTCAACAATGCGGCAGGCAATTTCATCAGCCGCACCGAAGACCTGTCGGTCGGCGGCTTCAACGCCATTTCGGATATCGTCTTTCGCGGTACGTTCTACGTCACGCTGGACATTGGCAAGCGGCTGATTGCGGAGGGGAAAGGCGCCAGCTTCCTGTCGATCCTGACAACCTGGGTATGGAATGGCAGCGCCTTCACCGTACCTTCCGCGATGAGTAAAGCGGGCATCAACACCATGAACCAGAGCCTGGCGGTTGAATGGGCGCGTTACGGAATGCGCTTCAACGCCATCGCCCCGGGCGCTTTTCCGACGAAGGGCATGTCCAGCCGGCTGGATCCGGACGGGGCTAGGTCGGGTTCCAGTCCAGGGGGCGGCAACCCGATGGGCCGAGTTGGCGAAATGCACGAACTCGCTAATCTGGCGGTGTTCCTGATGGCCCCGGGGGCGGAGTATCTCAACGGCCAGACCATCGCCATCGACGGGGCGGGATATCAGGCCAATGGCGGTAATTTCTGGCAGACCCTGCAAGGTCTAGGCGATGCCGAATGGGAAGCAATCCGCGAAACGATCAAGGCAGGAAACGCCAAAGACAAGGCGAGCCGAACCGGTTAGAGCCGTTCGCCGGAAGGGCCCATCATGGCAAACGAGCGAACTGCAAAATTCGAGATTGGCGGACTGGCGGTTTTCCTGGCCCTGATAACCGCTGCCTTGCTGTTCATCGCGTGGCCGTTCATCGGCGCGCTGATATGGGCCGCGCTCGCGGCCATCATGTTCCAGCCGCTCTATCGGCGCATCCTCTCGCGGATGGGCGGGCGCGACAATTGGGCTGCGGTTACCACCCTGCTGATCATCACGGTCGCGGTGATCATTCCGACATTCGTGATCGGCAGTATGATCCTGGAACAGGCGGTGTCGCTTTATATCGGCCTGCGCGAGCGTGAGATCGATACGGCGGGCATTTTCATCGGGACTTACGAGGCACTGCCCGGCCAGCTGCGGCTGTTGATCGACGAAGCGGGTTATGGCGATATCGCTTCGCTGCGCGCGAAGCTGACCGAGTTTGCCCGCGCCAGCGCCGGAGCGGTTGCGTCATACCTGCTGGCATTGGGCGGCAGCGCATTGTCATGGATCCTCGCTTTTGCGGTCGGTCTTTATGCAACTTTCTTCCTGCTGCGCGATGGCGAGCATGTCGGCCGCCAGGTGGCCCGCGCTTTGCCATTGCGGCCAGCAACCGCCGCAGCGCTGTCGGAAAACTTCGTCATGACGGTGCGCGCCACGATCAAGGGGTCGGTCGTGGTTGGCGTGGTCCAGGGGATGCTGGGTGCCATCACTTTCTGGATAGTCGGATTGCCATCTGTCCTGCTGTTCGGCCTGTTGATGGCGATTTTCTCGCTGTTACCGGCACTCGGCCCCGCCATCGTGTGGGGTCCGGCGGCGATCTACCTGTTTGCCACCGGCGCGGTCTGGGAAGGCGTGATTGTCGTGGCTTCGGGTATTCTGGTGATCGGCATGGCCGACAATCTGCTGCGGCCGATATTGGTGGGGCGCGATACCGGATTGCCGGACTGGATCGTGCTGGTCACGACGCTGGGCGGCATTGCCACGCTGGGTCTCAGCGGGATCGTGATCGGGCCGGTCGTGGCCGGGCTGTTTCTCACCGGATGGGCGGTTCTGCGTCACGACCGGGAGATTGCGCCGCGCTGAGGCAGGTCAGATATTCTCGACCCGTTCGATCAGGGTTTCGATATCCTCTATCGTGATCGTGCGGCCTTTCTTGCTCACGATCCCTTCGCTGACCAATTCGTTGAAGGCCCGCGTAACCGTTTCGCGCTGCCCGCCGATCAGGGCGGCGAGTTCCGCGTGGGTCGGCGGGTTGGGAATGGTCGCCCTGTTGCCGTCGGTGCCGACTTCCATCGCCATCCTGATCAGCTCGCTATCCAGCCGCGCGCGGACCGAACCTGCGGACGCTTCGAACACCTTGTCCGACAGATCGCGAATAATCTCGGCCATGCGCGTCATCAGCGCATCGACGATGGCGGCCGAATTTTTGACCAGGTCGCGAAAGGTTGCCGCGGGGATCGTGGCAATGGTCGCATCGCTCAGCGCGATGACATTGACCGAGCGCGGTTCCCCGTCGAACGCCGCCAGTTCCCCGAAATGAGTGCCTTCGCGAATTCGGCGATAGCCTACTTCGCGCCCAGCCGCGGAATAGCGATTGGCCAGCAGCGTGCCTTCGATCAACAGATAGACATCGCGTCCGGGATCCTGATGGGCGATGATCGTTTCGCCCTTTTCATGCTCCGCGATGCGGATTGCGGCGCTTGCTTGTTGCAGCTGTGCGTCCGGCACATCGGCAAACAAATCAAATTTGCGCAACTCTTCTGGCGAGATGGTGGCCCCGTGTCCCATGCTTATGCTGTCCCCAATTCTTCCGGCTGGCTGCCGGTAGCTCCAAAATGGAGATACATGGGTTGATAGATGGCTGCAATTATTCGATAACCATAACCAAGGGGTCGCGTTCACCGAAAATATTGGGGGCGCACAATGTCGAACGTTGCTGGCAAAGCCTACGGCATGACGGTGATCACACCGATGTCGGGCAAGATGAGCTGGATCAATCGCTGGGTGTTCCGGGCGACTCGCGCGTTCCCCGGAACGCTGTCGGGATTGATCGGACTGAAGTTCATCCATTTTGCCCGCTGGGTGATCATCCGGCGCGACCAATGGCCGGATATGGGCCAAGGCAAGCAGCGGCTCAGCCATGATTGCATGTTGTTCACCAGCAATTTCAACGGCACCTGGGATCAGTATATCGATGCGTTTTCGGATGGCATCCCCACCGGGCTGGACCTGTTCTGGTACAAGAACTTCAAATATCCCGGCTCCATCCCGATCACTCCGTTCAAGAATTACATCCGCAACAACCAGATCGATACCGATTATTACTACAATGCCACGCCCGGGATCGCCTATCGCGGGCTGACGGCGGCCATGCGGGTGCGCAAGGCCGTGCTGGCGCTGGAAAAGAAACACAAGACCGCCAGCGCGGAAGAATTCGCGGAGGCCTGGACGCACTGCATCGCGCACATCCAGAACGATCTGACCACGCAGGGTTTCGCCCCGGTCGCATCGATCGACACCGATACCGCCGATCACAACCGGCAAGTCTTCGCGTATCGCCAGAAAGGACGCGTGGAAACGCGCGTGCAGAACGAGGCGGTGGAAGCAATTTTCGCGCAGGAGGTTCCCGCCCGTGGCTAGTATCGATGGCGCCTATTATTTCCTGACCGTGCTCGCCCCGATCCGCGACACGGCCAAGGGCGGGACGATCAACCAGGAAACCGCCCCGATGATCCAGCTGCGCGATTATCTGGCGAAGATGCCCACCGCGATGCAGACCCCGGCCAGCACCGCCAGCGGCAAAAACAGCCCGTTCGCGCGCAGCGATATGACCCATTTCGCCCGGCTTTCGGTGGTCTCGCAGCTTGGCTTCAACGGGACCGAGGCTGCCGACCCGGTGCTGTCGTCGATCGGTATCGCCGAACCGAGCGTGCGGCATGACGATCTGAAAAACCATTACTTGCTGTTCGCTGCCGAATTCGACGCGCCGAGTGGTTCGCGGGAGCGCGACCGGGCCGTTTATCTGCGCGATCTTTGGGACCGGATGGAGCCTGAATTGCGAAATATCTTCGGCCATTGCGTGGGCTTCGACGAAGTCGAGACGGCAGCCGATTTCATCACCTATATCAAGCGCTGCGAGATCGACACGACCATGCCGTTCAACATGTATTGGGACCGGCCGCCCGAATTGCCGACGCTGAACCAGACCGGCCTGCTGATCCGCGTGGCTGGCGCTGCCATCGCAGCGGGCGGCGGAGTCTGGGCGCTGCTGCGGTTGCTGATCGAGGCGCCGCAATGGCTGGCAATTACGCTGGCGGTGTTCGCCGCAATGGTTGCGGCGGTCTGGGCGCTGGCCGCGATTTTGAAACATGCCGGCGACCGGCCCTTTCCCCGATCGCCCGATGGCAGCCTGCCGGACATATTGAAGGCCATGCATATCCAGCAGGAACTGTCCGATTTCGCGTGTCAGGCGCAGCACGCTACTCCCGATACGCTGCACCGGGTCTTCGGCGATTTCCTGAAAGAGGTGAAACCATCCGAGCCCTTCCCGCGCCAACCGCCGGGACAGGTCTACGCGTCCGACAACGCCAAGATGGGGCCCGATCAATGACCCATGCGAACACTTCGACGGGCGACCGGCTGGATCTGGCCGATATCCAGGGCAACATCCTGACCGCCTATGGCAAGCAGGGCTTTCCCAAGGGCCGTTTCATCACTCTGCACGTCTCCAATCCGGAGGCTGGGCGCGCTTTTCTGCGCAAGATCTATCCGAAGATCACCACCGCATTGCGCTGGCCATCCACCAAGGACAGCGCCCCGCCGCCCACCGCTGCGTTCGACGGAAAAGTGCCCCAGAGGCCGCATTGCACGCTCAATCTGGCCTTTACTTTCTGGGGCCTGTTCGCGCTGAAAGTTCCGCTGCGCACGCTGGACGGGATGCCCAACGAATTCGTGGACGGAATGCGGGCACGCGCGCGTATCCTGGGGGACAATTTGCCCGACGGTGCGCTGGAAAACTGGGACGATGTGTGGGCGCATGAGAACGAGCCGATGGCTGGCCGCGCGGTCCACATTCTGGTGACGCTGAATGCCGATATGGACCCAGCCACCGGTGAACCGGTTCCCGCGCTGGAAGAAATGACCGACCATATCCGGAGCGCCTGCGAGCAAAGCGATGGCGGTGTCTCCATTCTACCCGGACACGGCCCGACCGGCGAAGAATTCCAGGATCTCAGCGCGGTGCTCGACTGGAACGATCGGCTGGGCCGCTATGTCCCGACCGCGCGCGAACATTTCGGCTTTTTCGACGGGATCGGCGATCCGGTTTTCGAAGGGCAATATCCCGAAGACACCGAAAATGGCCGCGTCCACGGCAATGGCAAGCTGTCTTATAGTTCGAAAGGCGAGGAAGAATGGAAGCCGCTGAAAACGGGTGAATTTCTGCTTGGCTACCGCGACGAAGCTTCTGAATTGCCGGTTGCCGCATCACCCCATCTGTTCAGCCGCAACGGCACCTTCATGGCCTATCGCAAGCTGCACGAAAACGTCGACGCTTTCGACGATTATCTCGATCAGAATGCCGCGGAATTTGGCCGGGTCTACGGGATCGACGACGTGGCCGAAGCCAAGGCGACGCTGATAGCAAAATTTGCGGGCCGGTGGAGCGACGGCGTGCCGCTTTCGCTCGCGCCGACCTATGCCGACTGGGAAGAATTCAACCGCACCAATACCGATGCAATGGCACGCTACGGCTTGCTGTCGAAATTCACTTTCAAGGATGACAAGGACGGGATCAAATGTCCCGCCAGTTCGCACATCCGGCGGGTCAATCCGCGCAATGCGCTTGGCCCCAGAGAAAACGACGGGTCCATCCTGACCAATCGCCGACGCATATTGCGGCGCGGATTGCCCTATAGCGAACCTGCGACAGGCGGTGGCGAGGACAAGGGCATCATCATGCTGGTTTGCTGCGCAAGCCTGCAACGACAGTTTGAATTCGTGCAGCAGCAATGGCTGAATTACGGTATGGATAACGATGCCGGCAACGATACCTGCCCGCTGCTGGGCGTGCGGCCCGATGGCAAGGTGAAGTTCGTCATCCCGGGCGATAGCGACAAGGGCCAGCCGCCCTTTTTCTGCAGCAACCTGCCGCAATTCGTGGAAACGCGCGGCGGGGCGTATTTCTTCGTTCCGAGTATGAGCGCGATCAAGATGATGGCGCTGGGGATGATCGACCCGACCTAAACCCGTCTAGAGATCGTAGAGCACCTCCAGATCGGAAGGGAACGGCCCGAATTTCTTCAACTTGCCCGCCGCGCCCGGCGCACGGCGAATATTGTCGCATTTGAGCAATGGCTTGAGAGTCTGAGTGACCTGCGCATAGGCGAGCGGCGCGCCGATACACCAATGCAGACCGAACCCCATAAGCATATAGTCCGATTTGGGCCGATCCGGATCGAAGCGCATCGGATCTTTCACCTGCCTTGGATCGAACATCGCCGACTGGGTGGAAACCATCAGCTTGGTGCCCTTGGGGAAGGTCTTTTCCCTGCGCGTGCCCGCCGCAATGGTCACGTCCCGCTCGCACACGCGAAACGGTCCGGGATTGAGCGGGTAGAAACGCATCGCCTCGAACAGGATGCGCTTGAGCAGATCGTCGTCGTCCGCGCGGGCGGCGGCCTGCGCGCGGGCCATCCATTCAGGCTTGTCCAGCAGCATTTCGATCATGTGCCCGGCAGCCATCGTATTGGTCGGCACGAAGCCGGTTATCATGCCCACCAGCACCGCCCGGATGATCGCATCGGTCATCCGTTCCTCACCCCCGCGCTGCAGCTTTACCAGCCGCACCGCGATGGTATCCGGCGCATTGCCCGCCGCGACCGCCTCATGCGCGCGCGCAATCGCGGCATCGACCAGGGGCCGCACCCGTTCCCCGGCAGCAAGCGCCATTTCGCGCAGCACCGGATTGTCCGTCGGGTCGCCGAACATGAAACTGCTCATGGCGATGGTCCATTGACCGAAGGCAAATTCGTCGGGAACGCTCACCCCGTAATATCGCTCGCAAATACGCGTCGGCACCAGGGTGATCAGGTCGCCGATCACATCGATCCGGCCCCGGCCTTGCTCGAGCAATGCCTCGGCTTCCTCCAGCGCGATCGGGCCGACATATTTCGCATTGTCGGAGAGCGGGAAGACATCGGTCGTGGCCTTGTGCAGCCAGCGATAATCGGGGCTGTCCTTCATGCCGAGCAGGAAGTTCGGCCCGTCGTTCAGCACTTCTATCTTCTCGCCGAACGGCACCGCCACGCCGCTGTCATTCTGCAACGCCTCGGCCACATCTTCGTACCGCATCACCGCGCCCCAGCCCTTGAACAGCGGCAGCGGAACATAGCGGCGCAGGAATGCCATTATCCCGAATGGATGGCGCAATATCTTGTCGGTAAGCCAAGCGCCGAACCCACCGGTTTCCAGCAGCCGCGGATCGAAGGGTCGCTGCGCCTGGAGCTCTTCATGAGCGGGGGCAGGAGTGCCGGCCGCTGCTGCCTCGCTGCCTGCTACCGCATCTGGCGCTGAACCGGGCGCGGTGGCCTTCGCCGCCGCATCCGTCATCGCCGACGCCTTGGGCGCTTTCGGCCCCGCTATGAATGCTGCACTTCCCATACGAGCCCCCCGGTAATATCCAAGACTGCCGACCCGTATATATTCTATCGCTTTTGCGCGACCTTATCGTGCAGTCCGTAGCGCAACCATAGGGCCTCGTTCAACTCCGCACAGTGCAAAGCGTCCTGCCGATCGCAAATTTCCCGCGCGCGCTCTGCGGCAGAGCGCGCGGCATCGGGATCGCCCATTTGGTCCAGCAGCACCGCGCGCAGGCCGAAATATTCGCCCATCTGGTGATGCATTTCATATTGATGCGAGGTCGCGATGGTCCAGTCGTTCACCTCGCGCGCCTGGTCCAGTTCACCTGCCTGCAAATGCGCCAGCGCCTGCCAATGCATATAAGTCGGCTGGTACAGAATGCTGCCGGTCTTGCGATACTCGGTCATGCCCAGCGCGATGGTCTCTGCCGCCTTGGGTTGCTGGGTGAGAACCTGGTGGAGCCCCTGGAATATCCGGGCGGTGGCCATAAAATACCAGATGTCGAATTCTTCGCAGAGTGCGAAGGTCGTGTCGAAAAAGTCCTCTATACCGTCCAGTTCGCGCAGCAGCAGCCTGGTGTAAAGATGGCCGATATTGGCAAAGGCCAGCGTGTAGGGCTGGCCCATGTCCTCCGCCCGCTCCAGCGCGACACGCGCCAGTTCGCCGCCCTCTTTCTTCTCGCCCAGAAAGATCAGCGACCAGGATCTGTAGATCTGCATGGCGGCCTGAATATCGTCCACCACGATACGGCGAACCGCTGTCAGATCGGTATTCTCAAGCAGTTGCAGCCCCTTGCCAAGATCCTCTGCCGATTGTCGGTATTCGCCGAGCGGGAAGCTTGCGATGCCCCGGCTGCGATGGCCGATCACCGCCCAGACATCGTCCCCATCTTCCTTGGCGAGCGAAAGCATTTCAGCGGAGCGGTTGCGGGCCGAAACCATCCTGCTGTGCTGCAGATCATGCGCCTGCAAGCCATGCAATGCGGCCAGCATCTGCCTGCGGTCGCCGACCTGCTCGGCCAAGTCCTTCGCCCGGGCGAATGTGGCGCCGATCTGTTCGCTCGCATGGCCGTACCGGGCGAGCAGCACGCGGCCGAGCGTCAGTTGCAGGTCCAGTTCTCCGCGAAGACGGTCCTCGCGGTCGGGTATCTCGGCGACCAGATCGAGCCCGCAGTGCAGGCGGGCTTCGGCTTCCGGCATGGTCGATTGCGCCAGCGCCTGCAGGCCCGCTTGGTGCCAGTAATGCACCGCCTTGGCGATTTCCCCAGCCTCGTGCGCATAATGGGCCAGCCGCTCCGGTTCCGTCGCGGAACCTTGGTCGGCCTGCCGCTCCAGTTCGCTCAACAGTCCTGCATTCAGCTTCCGGCGATCCTGGCGAACCAATGTGGAATAGGCGAATTCCTGAATTACGACGTGGCGAAACAGATACGCCCCGCTATCTGCATCGCCGACCCGCTGGACCAGACCGGCTGCCTGTAATCTTGCGCAGCCATCACCCACCAGAGCGCCTCCGCCCGATCCGGTTGCGGCCAGCAATCTTTTCAGGAGATCGGCGGAAAACAGGCGTCCGATCACGGCGGCAACCTGAGCGATCCGCTTGGCCGGCCCAAGTGCATCGAGGCGCGCCAGCAGCGAATCCTGCAAGGTTTCGGGCAGAGAGAAATTTTCCGACAGCTCGATAGCGCCGCTGCCGGTGCCGTTCGCCTGTCCCTTGACCAAGGCTTGCTTGTCCAGAACCGCGCGAGTCAATTCTTCGATGAACAGCGGTACGCCGCCGGCCCGCTCGCTGATGGCATTCACCAGAGTAGGTGCCGCCGGATCGCCCAGTATCTGTTCGATCAGCGCACTGGCATCGTCCGGCGCGAATGGTTCCAGATTCAGCGCAGTCGCCCTCTCGATGCCGATTTCCGCACCCGGATGTTCGGGCCGGGCGGTCAGGATCACCAGCGTACGCTCGATCGGGCGGCCCGAGAGGATGCGTTCGATCAGCACCAACGAGGTAGGATCGGCCCAGTGCAGATCTTCGAACAGCAGGATCAAAGGTTCGACTCGGGATCGCACGGCCAACTGGTCGATTACCGCATCGATCGTCGCATCGAGCAGCTGCGCAGCCGTCAGATCGGCCAGATCGCCGGTCAGTGGGATATCCTGCCCCAGCAGCCGGCCGATCAGGGCAAAGTTCCTGTCCGATGTGTTCGGCGCGAGTACCTCGCGCATGATGTCGGGCGCGATCGGGCCGGTGCCCTCCGCCCGGTAGCGAACATCGATCTGCGCAACCCGGCGGCGCATATAGGCGATGAAGGGATGCAGCGCGGTGCGCTGTCCGTGCGGAGTGCAGAATACGGTCATCCGGCCAGCGCCCTCGCGACCTTTTTCCCGCGTGAATTCCAGTGCAAAGCGCGATTTGCCGATACCTGCCTCGGCTGTGATCAAAACGGTCTTGCCGGTTCCGCCATCCTTCAGGGATTGGCGCCAGGCATCATCCAACTGTCGACGTTCCGTTTCACGCCCGATCAAACCGGTCGATCGGCCATGTAACGCCTCGAATCGGTCGAGACTGGATCGACCGATGACGCGAAAACCCAGCGCACCGCCCTCGATACCCTTGGCTTCCAGGCTGCCGAGATCTTCCAGTTCGAACAACCGGCCGACAAGCTTGCGAGTGGTATCGGAGATTACCGTCTGCCCCGGATTGGCCAGGCCCTGAAGGCGGGCGGCCAGGCTGGTGACCGCACCGACCGCGCTATTGCCGGTATCGCCATCTTCGATCCGTCCGACCACGCCGGTTCCCGTGGCGATGCCAACCCTGGCCTGCGCCTTGCGGCCATCCGGCAGGGTCAGCTTGGCTACCGCCCGGGTCAGCGCCAAACCGGCCCGCACCGCGCTTTCGGCCGCGTTCTCACGCGCGACGGGGTAGCCGAAATAGACGATCCCGCCATCGCCGACATGGGCGCCGACATATGCCTGAAAGGGCCTGACCGCCTCGGCCGCGGTTTCGTGGAATGCGTGGATCGCTTCGCGGAAATCTTCTGGATCGCAGGCGTTGGACAGGTTGGTCGAACCGACCAGATCGTAAAAAAGTACGGTTATCTGGCGCCGCTCCACCGGGTTGCCCGGTGCAGCGGCGGTTAGCCGGGTTCCGCAATCGCTGCAGAATTTATGCCCCCGGGAACGTTGCTCTTCGCATAATGCGCACCCCATAATCCCTTCCTTAAGCGAACCGTGCAGCGACGCAATTGCTCAAAATAAGTCCCGCAATTCCGGTTTTTGTTTTGTCGTAAATTCAGTTAGTTAACGATCTGGCCAAAAAAATACCACCGCGTGACGAAATACACATCGCGAATCCCCTGTGCAATCTAGACAGAATTACAGAACCGGGCCGATGCCTGGGAATCGAAATTACAAGCGGCCACCCCCAAGCCGCACAGTGAAAGCAAGCCCTATGATCGCAATTTACGCCTCACTCGCCGCGATGGTCGTCATCGTTGGTGTATTGGTCAGCAAGCTGGATGACGGGCCCGATCCGCTCGACCAGAACACTCTGCACCGCTGAAGGAGACCATGACATGATCCTCAGGGAATGGGTAAAGTCCCGCGCGGAAAACCCCGCCGGTCCGCGCGTCGATCCGGTAAGGCAGCGCGCGATGGAACCGCGCAGCGATCCTTATTCGCGACTGATCGAAACCGCGGCAAACCACTAGGTCGGCCTACTTACGATCGGACTCTATCGCAGGCCGCGCGCTTCTTATAAGGCGCGGCGATGCGGCTCGAGACCATACCGGACGGCTTTGTAATCCATAGCGGCGATGCGGTGCTGCTCGCGCACACCGAAACCGCGCCAGCCATTACAGTCGGAATCGGCGAAGCGCTGATCAACGCGGAGCGCGGTCATTTCGCCTTCGACGAGACGATCACCCGGCGCGAAATTTTGCGCCATGCGGTAGTCAACAGCGGCGAAATATGTCTGTCGGCAAGTGCCGATACCCCTGCCTTGCTGGTGCTGCGGGTCGAGGATGGGGCGATCGCCCTGAAAAGCCTCGATCCCGCGCTGAACCGCCTATCGATCGAACTGGCTGCCCAGCCCGACGAGGCCATCTGGGGCTGCGGCGAGCAAATGTCCTATTTGAACCTGCGCGGCAGAAACTTTCCCCTATGGACTTCCGAGCCCGGGATAGGCCGCGATCCGGCCCGACTGGGACTCCAGGATACAGCGTTTTCCCCGCTGATCGGTGACTATTGGACCACCTATTTCCCGCAGCCGACCTATATCTCTTCGCAGGGTTACGCGCTGCATATCGATAGCACGGCCTATGCCGAGTTCGATTTCCGCAGTACCGATCGGCACCGGCTGACCATCTGGGAAATACCGCAGCGGATAGAGCTGTTCGAAGCCCCCTCGCCGGAGGCGATCACGCGCCAGCTATCCAATCGTTTCGGACCGCAGCCGCGACTGCCCGATTGGGCGATTTCGGGCGCCATCATCGGATTGAAGGATGGCCAGAACGGCCTCGCCCGGCTCGATGCGATGATCGATGCCGGGGTGAATATCTCGGCAATCTGGTGCGAGGATTGGGCCGGCATTCGCGAAACCGGGTTCGGACGAAGGCTGTTCTGGGACTGGCAGCGAAACGAGGCGCGCTATCCGGACCTACCCCAAACCATCGCGCGGCTGCGTCAACGCGGCATCGGCTTTATGGGCTATGTAAATCCCTATCTATGCGTCGATGGATCGCTGTTCGCCGAAGCGGAGAAAGCAGGTCATTTCATACGCAACCGCGACGGGGAAACATACCTGACCGATTTCGGCGAGTTCATCTGCGGCCAGATCGACCTGACCAACGAAGCGGCGTGCGACTGGTTTGCCGACAGGATCATTGGCCGCGAAATGCTGGATATCGGCATGTCCGGCTGGATGGCCGATTTCGGGGAGTATCTGCCGGTCGATGCGGTTCTGGCCGATGGCAGCGACCCGATGCTTGCACATAATCGCTGGCCGGTGCTGTGGGCGCGGCTCAACGCCAAGGCGATCGAGCGTCATGACAATGGCAGCGAGCCGGTCTTTTTCATGCGATCGGGGCATAGCGGGGTGGTGCGATATTGTCCGCTGATCTGGGCGGGGGACCAATCGGTCGATTTCTCGCGCCATGACGGCATCGGAACGGCAATCTGCGCCGCTCTGTCCGCCGGGCTGGTCGGCGCTGGCAATCACCATAGCGACATTGGCGGATATACCAGCATCGGTAACACTGTCCGCACGCCCGAATTGCTGATGCGCTGGGCCGAACTGGCGGCATTTACCCCGGTGATGAGAACGCATGAGGGCAACCGCCCGGACGACAATCTGCAGGCCGACAGCACGCCCAAAATTCTCGCCCACTTCGCCGCGATGACGCGCATTCACGCCGCGCTCGCACCTTATGTAACCGCGGTGCAGAACGCGGCGGATGGTGGCGGCCTACCGCTGCAGCGCGCGCTGTTCCTGCATTTTCCTGCCGATCCCGTTTGCCGCGATATCCAGGATCAATATCTTTACGGCCCCGATCTGCTGGTTGCGCCGGTGATCGAAGAAGGCGCACGCGAGCGCCGCGTTTACCTGCCCGGCCATGAGGGCGGATGGGTCCATATCTGGAGCGGCGAGACCTACGATACCGCCGGTTGGCACACAGTCACCGCCCCAATCGGCCAGCCACCTGTTTTCTATCGCACCGGAGCCGCTATGGCGGCGCTGCTAAGCCGCCTCCCGGCAATGAAAGACCCTGCATGACCCAGCGATATCTGCCCGCTCCGCCCGTCACTCGGCCGCTATATGAAGGCGGCCCCGATATTTCACCGGTCGCATGGGGCATGTGGCGCTTCGAAGGGAGCGATGTGGCCGCCGCGCAGCACCGCGTAGAAACCGCGCTGGGTGCGGGGATCACCTTGTTCGACACGGCCGATATTTACGGGCTGGGCGGCCCGGGCGGGTTCGGCGGGGCGGAAGCACTGCTCGGGCAGGTTTTTGCAGCAACACCGGATTTGCGCGCCCGCCTCGTCCTGGCAAGCAAGGGCGGCATCATTCCCGGCGTACCGTATGACTCTTCGCCCGAATATCTGTCCCAGTCGCTGGACGCTTCGCTCGGCAGGCTGGGGGTGGAGCATCTCGACCTGTGGCAGATCCACCGGCCCGACATCCTCACCCATCCGCAGGAAACAGCGCGCGCGTTGGAGGATATGGTGACATCCGGAAAGGTGGGCGCGGTCGGCGTTTCCAATTTCACACCGGCGCAGATTTCCGCGCTTTCGGCGCTGCTCGATATCCCGCTCTCGGTCAGCCAGCCGGAGTTCTCCGCGCTTTGCCACCAGCCCATCACCGACGGCCAGCTAGATCGAGCGATGGCCCAGGGGATGCACGTTCTCGCCTGGTCGCCGCTGGGGGGTGGCCGGATTGCCGACCCGCAAAGCGCCGCGGAGCAGGCAGCAGCAGCCGCGCTGGACGCGGTCGCGCAAGATCACGGCGTATCGCGGGCGGTCGCAGCCTTTTCGTGGGTGGCGGCGCACCCGGCGCATCCGATCCCGATCATCGGCAGCCAGACCCCGGAACGGATTGCGGAAGCGGCCGATATCGCCAAAATCCGCTGGACGCGGGAAAGCTGGTACGCGGTATTGCAGGCTGCGATGGGCGAAGACCTGCCCTGATCGCCCGGAAATGCTTGCTCAGGCGAATAAGGATGCCAGCACGCGGCGCTTGCCCACATAGGGGCGGCGGCCATGCATGGTCACGAAGTTGTCGACCAGGACCACGTCGCCTGCTTGCCATGCGTGGTCGTATGTCAGCTCTTCAGCCATTTCGATGGCGCACATCATAGCGGCGGGATCGATGGCCGAACCATCGCCATAGGAGATCGATCGCCGCGCATCGTTGCGGCTGTCCGACCAGCCGCGATAGGCAGCGATAAGCTGGTTGAAGAAGCTGCGCCGTCCGCCGCCCAGATCGCGCACCGCGTCCAGCCGCGGGGTCGTCACCCGCAGCGATCCGTCATCCTGCCACTCGAATTCGTAAGCCAGCTGTACCAGCCGCGCCTCGGCGGCTTCGCGTGTCTCGGTTCCCAGCGTGGAGCGCCAGCTGCGCCCCTGCCCCGATCCGGCATCGTCCGCGCCGGGCATGGTATGGGTGTAACGCACGCCTTTTCGGGCAAAGGCCTGTGCCAGTTCCGGCAGATCCTCCTCCAACCGCTCCATCAGCAAGTCCGATCGGCATAGCGGGGTCGCGCCGCCTTCGCCCGGAGCGATCTCGCAATAAAAGGCCAGGCGCGACGGATAGATCGGGGTCTGCGCCATCTCGTGATGCAGGAAAATCTCGGTTTCCGGCGGCGCCTCATTGGCGGTGAACACCCGCTCGGTCACATTCACCCGCACCGCATTCGAAAGCGATTCCGCGTAAGCGAAATTCTGCCCTGGCATCGCGCCAACCGCACGGTCGAACGCGGCAGGATTCGGCACATCGAATCCGCGAAACAGCACCGCACCGCTGGTGGAAAGGGCCTGTTCGACCTCCACCTGCTGGCGGCCAAGAAACTGAGCCAGGTCGCCGGACGCGCCGGGCGTGATGCTGGCCGGCAGAGATGGAGCGTTGTTTTTCACGAATTTATCGTCCGTCCAGTGGTCGAGCTGCCGCCATCTAGCCGACCCTCCGCGCAGGGACCAGCACACTATTCTTCGCCGGCGTCAAGGTAATCCAAGCTTTCCTGCGCAATTGCCCTATATGCGCGCCATGCCATTTCCCCAATTGCCCGAAATCTTCTCCCAAGCGCTCGCCGAGCGCGGTTATGAAGAGCCGACCTCCGTCCAGTCCGCCGTGTTGCGCGAAGATGCGGCGGGGCGCGACCTGGTCGTGTCCGCGCAAACCGGATCGGGCAAGACGGTCGCCTTCGGGCTCTCCATGGCGGCCGATCTGTTGGGCGACGGGGAGCGGGTCGATCGCTCGCCCAGTCCGCTCGCACTGGTCATCGCTCCAACGCGCGAGCTGGCCTTGCAGGTCAGCCGCGAACTGGCCTGGCTCTACGCCAATTCGGGCGCCCGGGTGGCGACCTGTGTCGGCGGCATGGATCCCTCCAAAGAACGCCGCGCCTTGAAGCAGGGCGTGCAAATCGTCGTCGGCACGCCGGGCCGCCTGCGCGATCACCTCGAACGCGGGGTGCTCGACCTGTCGGCGCTGCGCACCATTGTGCTCGATGAGGCGGACGAGATGCTCGATATGGGCTTCCGCGAAGACCTGGAGGAAATCCTGGACGCGACGCCCGATGGTCGGCGCACCTTGCTGTTTTCCGCGACCATCCCTGCACAGATACTCAACATGGCGCGGCGTTATCAGAACGATGCGCTGCGCATTTCCACCGTTGGCGACAGCCGCGGGCATGGCGATATCGCCTATCAGGCGGTCGCGGTGTCCCCAGCTGAGATCGAACAGGCGGTGGTCAATCTGCTGCGCTTTCACGAGGCGGAAACCGCCATCCTGTTCTGCGCCACGCGCGAGAATGTTCGGCGGCTGCATGCCACCTTGCAGGATCGCGGGTTCGGCGTGGTGGCGTTGTCGGGTGAACATTCTCAGTCGGAGCGCAACCATGCCTTGCAAGCGCTGCGCGACCGGCGCGCCCGTGTCTGCGTGGCGACCGACGTGGCCTCTCGCGGCATCGACCTGCCCTCGCTCAGCCTGGTCATCCATGTCGAAATTCCGCGCGATGCGGAGATTTTGCAGCACCGTTCGGGCCGGACCGGCCGCGCGGGCAAGAAGGGTACCGCCGTCATCATCGTGCCCTATCCGCGCCGCAAGCGAGTGGAATCGATGCTGCGCGGGGCGAAGATCAACGCGGATTGGATCGATGCGCCGACCCCCGAAGCCATTGCCAGGAATGACCGCGAACGGCTGATCGAGACCTTGCTGGAACCGGTCGAGCTGGACGAAGAGGACAAGACCCTCGCCGCCCGCTTGATGTCCGAACGATCGGCAGAGGAAATCGCCGGTGCGCTGGTGAAAATGCACCGCGCGAAATATCCGCAGGCGGAAGAATTGCTGCCCGACACGCCCGAAGGCCGTAACAAGGCCAAGAAGGATGCCCATCGGCCGGGCTTCGAAGATATCGTCTGGTTCAAGATGGATGTGGGCCGCAACCAGCGGGCCGAGCCTCGCTGGATCATGCCGCTGCTGTGCCGGCGGGGCCATGTAACCCGCTCGGAAATCGGCGCGATCCGCATCGGTCCGGACGAAACCCATTTCCAGATTCCGCGCAAGGTGGCCGACAAGTTCATGGACGCGGTGCGGCGCACTGCCGACCTGTCCGAAGATGGCGGCGATCTGCGGATCGTGGCAGCCGACGGTCCGCCGCCGCATCCCGGCAGACCCGGCCGCAAACCGCGCCACGAAACGAAACCGCATCGCAAGGGCGGGGGCAATTACGTTAAGGGCAAATCCAATGCGGGCGGCAAGCCGCACGGGAAGCCCAAGGCAGGTAAGCCGTTCAAGGGCAAGCCCGGCAAGGGCAAGCCGGGTAAAGGCAAGCCCGCCGGTTAAAGCTGCTCGCTAAGCTGTAGCCACTCGGCCTCTTTTTCTTCTACCTGCGCCGATAATTTCGCGCGTCGGTGCGACAGATCGCCCATCGAAAGCTTGGCAAATTCCGGCGGCGCGCTGGCGGGTTCGAACATGGCCCGGTCGATCGCCGAACATTGCTTCTCAAGCGCGGCAATCGCCTTTTCCACGGTGCCGATCTGCGCCTTGACCTTGCGCGCCTCGTCGCGCCGCCTGGCCTGCTGCTTGCGATCTTTTTTGGAATCGCGCGGCTTGGCCTCTGCCGCGTCGTTCTTCTTGGCGCGGCCCGGCCTGCCGCCCAGCACGAAGTCGATATAATCGTCCATGCTGCCATCGTAATCCAGCGCCTGCCCCTCATCGACGAGCACCAGCCGATCGGCCGTCAGCTCAACCATGTGCCGATCATGGCTGATAAGGATCACGGCACCATCATAATCGTTGAGCGCCTGCACGAGCGCCTCGCGCGCATCCACATCGAGGTGGTTGGTCGGCTCGTCCAGGATCAACAAATGCGGCGCATCGCGCGTAATCAGCGCCAGTGCCAGCCGCGCACGCTCGCCGCCCGAGAGGCTCGATACCAGCGCCGTGGCCCGGTCGCCCGAGAAGCCGAACCTGCCCAGATGCGCGCGGACCATGCCGGGCTTTGCATCGGGCATGGCTCTTGTCATATGTTCCAGCGGAGTATCCTCGCTCGACAGCTCCTCCACCTGATACTGCGTGAAATAGCCGACCTTCATCCGGGGAGAGGCGTTCACCTCCCCTTCCATCGGCGGCAATTGCGCCGCGACCAGCCGCGCCAGGGTGGTCTTGCCATTGCCGTTCCGGCCGAGCAGCGCGATCCGTTCGTCCGGATCGATCCGCAGGTTCAGCCGGCGCAGCACCGGCGTATCGGCGGCATAGCCCACCGCTGCCATATCGAGGGTGATCAAGGGCGGCTTCAGTTCGCTGGGATCGGGAAAATCGAAGCTGAGAGAGGGATCTTCCATCAACGCCGCGATCGGCTGCATCTTGGCCAGCATCTTGGCGCGCGACTGCGCCTGTTTCGCGGTGGAGGCCCGCGCGCTGTTGCGGTTGATGTAATCCTGCAACCGGGCGCGCTGCGCGTCCTGCGATGCCTTGGCCGCTTCCAGCTGAGCGGCGCGTTCGGCGCGCTGCTTTTCGAAACTGTCATATCCGCCGGGATACAGCGTCAGCTTGCCGCCCTGCAGATGCAATATGTGGTCCACCACATTGTTCAGCAGATCGCGTTCATGGCTGATCACCAGCACCGTGGCGGGGTAGGCCTTGAGGAAGTTTTCCAGCCACAGCGTCGCCTCCAGATCGAGGTGGTTGGACGGCTCGTCCAGCAGCAGCACGTCGGGCATGGTGAACAGCAGCGCCGCCAGCGCCACGCGCATCTTCCACCCGCCCGAAAAATCGCTGAGCGGCTGGGCTTGCATCGCCTCGTCGAAACCCAGCCCGGTCAGGATGCGCGCGGCCCGGCTGGGAGCGGTATAGGCATCGATGGCGAGCAGGCGTTCATGCACATCGCCCAGCCGGTGTGGATCGGTGCAGCTTTCGGATTCCGCCAGCAGGGCGGTGCGTTCGGTATCGGCGGCGATTACCGTTTCAGCAGGCGTTGCCGCCCCATCGGGTGCAGATTGCGCAATGTAGCCCAGCCGGGCCTTGCGCGGCATGTCGATATCGCCTTCATCGGGCTCGATTTCCCCGATAATCGCTTTCATTAAGGTGGACTTGCCTGCGCCGTTGCGCCCGATCAGCCCGATGCGTCCGCCTGGCGGTATCGCAGCAGTGGCGCGGTCGAGTATGGTGCGGCCGCCAAGCCGCACGGTTATTCCCTTGATTCCAAGCATGGCGCGCCCCCTAACAGCGTGGGCGGCGCGCGTCACACTCATATTGGCTTGGGGCAGCGCTTCGCCTATGGCCGGCCGGTGAGGACGGTGACGCTATAATGGTTCCAATTCGATGAGCGCGGGCGAGACTGCGCAGCGCGAATTTCGCAACGCCCTGGGGTCGTTTGCCACGGGTGTGACCATCGCGACGACGGCCGATGGTTCGGGGCAACCGGTGGGCGTTACCGCCAGCAGTTTCAATTCGGTCAGCGTCGACCCCCCGCTGGTATTGTGGTCGCTGGCCAAGAATAGCCTGTCGCGCGATGCCTTTGCCTCCAGCGGCCATTTCGCGGTCCATGTGCTGGCCGCCACGCAAGAGGAATTGTCCAACCGTTTTGCCCGTTCGGGAGAGGACAAGTTTGACGGGGTGGATTGGCGCGCGGGCGAGCTTGGCTCTCCCGTCCTGGCGCAGCATGCCGCCCTGTTCGAATGCCGCACGCGCCACCAATATGAAGGCGGCGACCACATCATCATGGTTGGCGAAGTGGTGTCCTTCGAAACGCGCGACGAGGCGCCGCTGCTGTTCCATGGCGGCCGCTATGCCGAACGCCGCCCGCGCCCGGTGGGGGAGCCGGGGCAATCGGTCGATATCGAACATGGCCGCTTCAGCGACGATTTCCTGTTCTATCTGATCAGCCGGGCCCACTTCCAGACCTCGCGCCCGACCCGGCGCAAGTTGGACGAACTGGGCCTGTCGATGGAAGAATATATGACGCTGGCGATCCTGAGTATGGAGGCACCCTTGGCGGGCGATGCGCTCACCCGGCGGCTGGCCCATACCGGCCACGCACCGGGAAATGATCTGCTGGCGGATATGGCGGCCAAGGATCTCGTCGCGGCGGGCCAGGATGGGTTCGATCTGGCGGAAAGAGGGCGCAAGCTGTTTGTGGAAACGCTGGCATTCGGCAAGGCGATGGAAGCCGATCTGGCCGACCACTTCACCCCCGCCGAAATTGCCGAGACCAAGCGGATGCTGCGCCGGATCATCGAACTGACCGGCGAGGACGTGCCGATCGGGTGGCGCGACGCGGACTAGGCTTCGCGCAGCTGCGTCTTGAGTACCTTGCCCGAGGCGTTGAGCGGCAATTCTTTCACTATTTCAACAATGCGCGGCACCTTGTAATTGGCCATGTTCAAACAGGCTGATCCGGGCGCGGCTTGATGAATTGGGGTTTGCGCTTCTCCACGAAAGCGCGCGACCCTTCCTTGAAATCGGGTTGCACAAAAGCGGCGGCGAAAATGCCCAGAGTATCGGCATTGTCCTCCCGCTGCCCATCGAGCACGCGGCGCACGAAACGCTTTAATTCGAACACGGAATGAGGGCTGGAGGCCAGGATCGCGTCGGTTATTTCGCACGGATCGTCCGCCATCAGTTCGGCCAGCCCGATCCGCAGGGCTTCCTCCGCATCGATCGGCGAACCGGTGAACAGCATCCGCCGCGCCTGGCCCGGCCCCACCAGATCGACCAGCAGGTTCACATCATGGAGCGGATAGACCAGCCCCAGCTTCGCAGGCGTAATGGCGAACCTTGCAGCCGGTGTGGCGACACGGATATCGCAGGCCATCGCGAGCCCGCAGCCGCCGCCGATACAGTCGCCTTCGATAAATGCCACCGTCGGCAGGCCGACCCGCGCCAGACTATGCTGGGCGCGGTTGATCTCGGCCTGGTTGGTCTCGCGCCAATGGCTGTCGTCGCTATTGGCGATAAGTTCCTTGATATCCGCACCGGCGCAGAATGCCCCGCCTCCGGCAGAGCGCAGCTCGATCAGCCGGATGGCCGGATCCTCCACCGCTTCATGCAGCAGCGGCGGGATCCGCTCCCACATTGCGAGATTGAAGGCGTTCCGGGCCTCTGGCCGGTCGATCAGCAGCCGGGCGGTCGGTCCATCTTTTTCAAGCCGAACAGTCATGGGGTCACCTTCCGAAAATATAGCTGAGGGCCGCGCTTTCTGACCTCATCCGCCCAGCCACCGGTTCAACAGCGCGTCGAGTTCGCCGCCATCGTTACCATGCAGGGCAATATTCACCGCCCTTTCGGCCTCACCCGGGCCGAGCAACCCGGCCGATGCCAGCGCCTCTATCTTGGCCGATTGCGCCGCGCTTGCAGGCTCCCGGCTTGCGCCATGCTCATCATCGCTGTCCGCTGGCAGGCATAAGACCTGTTCAATAAGCCAGCCTCCGGGGGTTTCGCCAAGTGGCTGCGCCCGGTCGGTCATCGCGGCAAACAGTCCGCTCTCGCCTTCCAGCAGATCGAGCGGCCCGGTCGCGCCGTAATGGACATGCATGGCGGCATCCCTGCCGGTCCTGACCGCATGATAGACCTGCCATTGCCGCGTCAGCAGTTCGCCATCCAGCCCCTGCAGCAACCCGCCGCCGACCGAACCCGCATTGCCCATCGCATTGACATATTCCACCGGCGCGAAACCGATCAGCGACCCGAACGCCGCGCAGGCACCGAACAGGCCTGCAGTAGCAGAGGCATTCCAATGGCGGGAATGATACTCGTCCAGAGAGGCAGCCACGGCGATCATCGCTTCATAACCGCGAATGGCGGCATCCAGCCGCGCATCCATTGCCGCGCTCCCCATGCTCAGTGCGGCGGGCCAGACCACCGGCCCAGGCCGGACCCCGCCAATAGGGGAGCTGTCTTCCCGGCCCAGCACGTTGCCCAGATATGTGGCGCGCTCCCACCCGGCATGGGAAATCACTGCGCCCAGTTCCCCCGCCTCGCTCTGCCGGGCACCCGCGATGCAGGCCAGCCAATCGAGCAGATGCAGCCGCGCGCGCTGGCGGGGGCCCTCCTCCACCGGACGCGCCAGTCGCTCTGCAAGCTGGCTAAGCAGTGGGTCGCTCATGCGGGGTTGTTCTGCAAATGCTGCTTGGCAATGATCATGCGCTGCATTTCATTGGTGCCTTCGCCGATGCAGAGGAACATCGCGTCGCGGTAAAAGCGTTCGATGTCGTATTCCTTGGAATAGGAATAGCCGCCGAAAATTCGCATCGCTTCCTCGCTGTTCTGGAACGCGGCCTCGCTGGCGAAATATTTCGCCATGCCCGCTTCCATATGACAGCGTTCGCCCTTGTCATAAGTTTTTGCCGCGTCGAAAGTGAGCAGCCGGGCGGCACGCGCGCGCGTCGCCATTTCGCCGATTTTCAGCTGGATGGCCTGGTGCTGCGCAATCGGCTTGCCCATCGTCTCGCGCTGCTGGGCATAGTGCGTGGCCAGGCGCAGGCTGCCTTCGGCCAGGCCCACGCCGCGCGCCGCGACATTGATCCGCCCCAGTTCCAGCCCGCCGGTCGCCTGGAAGAACCCCTGCCCTTCCTCGCCGCCGATCAGCTGGTCTGCCGGGACGCGGTAATCTTCCATGATCAGTTCGGCGGAATCGATCGCGTTATAGCCCAGCTTCTTGAACTTCTTGCCATGCGCAAATCCCTCGCGCTTGTCGGCGATGAACAGGCTCATCCCCTTGTAGCGCGGGTCGGCATCCGGGTCGGTCTTGACCAGCAGCGCGAAACAATCGGCGTGAATGGCGTTGGAAATCCACGTCTTGGTGCCATTGAGGACATAGCTGCCATCGTCCTGCTTTCTGGCGACCGAGCGGATCGCCTGTAGGTCGGTACCTGCATTCGGCTCGGTCAAAGCAAGTCCGCCGCGAATTTCGCCGCTGGCCAGTTGCGGCAGCCATCTGGCCTTTTGTTGCGCGGTTCCGAACCGCTCGATCGCGGCGGCCATGATCAGATGCGAGTTGAATATGCCGGTGATCGCCATCCAATGGCTGGAAATGCGCGCCACGATATCGGCATAGGTGCTCGCCGGTAGGCCCAGCCCGCCATATTCCTGCCCGATAGTGGCTCCGAACAGGCCCATCTCGGACATTTGCGCGACCAGTTTTTCCGGCCAGATATCGCCGTGATCGTGATGCTGGATCACCGGAATGACCTCCCGTTCCAGCCAGCGGTCGATCGAGTCCATGAAAGCGCGCTCTTCCTGTGGGTCGATCGTCCTCACTTGCCGGTTGCTGGTATCGTGGGCGGTTGCCATTGCGCGGGTTCCCTGTCGCTGTTCAGATATCGGTCTGGCCGTGGCCGCGTTTCCATACGAGCACGGTGCGCTTGTAATGGCCGACCACATCGCCGTTCTGGTTCTTGCCGACCGTCTTGAAAGTGACGATGCCCTGCTGCGGCCGGCTGCTGCTCTCGCGCATTTCCAGCACTTCGCTTTCGCAATACAGCGTGTCGCCCACGAATAGCGGGTTGGTCATGCGCACTTCGTCCCAGCCCAGATTGGCGACCGCCTTGGCGCTCATGTCCGAAACGCTCATCCCGGTCATCAATGCCACGGTCAGCGTGCTGACCACCAGCGGCTTCTTGAATTCGGTATGCTTGGCATATTCGTAATCGAAATGGGTCGGATGGGTGTTCATGGTGAGCAGGGTGAACCACACATTGTCGGCATCGGTGATGGTGCGGCCCGGCCGGTGTTCGTAGATATGGCCGACGGTAAAATCCTCGAAATAGCGTCCTTGCACCTCGCGGAACCGGCCCGGTTCCACTTCCACCACACTGTCTCGCATTCCTTCATCCCTCGCTGCGCGCATCCGGCACGGCCCTGACTGCCGCCGCTTTTGTCCGGGCGGAGGGTTAAACGCTTTGCCCGCACTGGCAAGGCGGACGGTGCGAAATGCGGCTAATGAAAATCGCGGGACTTGGGCAGGATACGCACATCGCGCGGATGGTGGTGGCTGCTGGGATGCGGCGGATTGGCCAGCTTGTCGCTGCGCAGCAATGCAGGATCGGCATTGTGGACATCCGACAGGAGGTCCAGATCGGCCGTGCGGTCGATGATATTCGTCGCCATCAGATGGACGATATTTTCGCGGCTACGCTGTATCGTGCCTTCGATCACCATCATGCGCGATGCCATGAGCGGTCGGCGCAGCCGGTCGAGGTAGCTAGCCCACAGAACCGCGTTCACGATGCCTGTTTCATCCTCGATACTGATGAAAATGGCATTGCCCTTGCCTGGGCGCTGGCGCGTGAGGACCACGCCCGCCACGCTTGCCTTCGCGCCATTTTTTGCCGCATCGGCCTCGGCGCAACTGAGCACGCCTTCTGCCGCCAGCCTTTCGCGCAGGAATGCCATCGGGTGACCTTTGAGCGACAGGCGAGTGGTCTGATAATCGGCCACCACCTGCTCGGCCAGCGGCATTTCGGGCAGCGCGGCATCGGCTTCCTCGCGCAATTCGCGCTGTTTCGCTGCGGCGAATAGCGGCAATTCGCCTTTCGGCATGCGCTGCACATCCCACAAGGCCTGCCGCCGGTCCTGCCCGATGGAATTGCAGGCATCACCGTCGGCCAGCAGGCGCAGTGCCCGGCGCGGCAGATCGGCGCGGCGGGCAAGCTCTTCCATCGAGGGGAACCGCCCTGCGCCGCGCGCCGCCATCAGCCGCAGCGCCCATTCCTCGCGGAACCCGTCGATCTGGCGCAGGCCGATGCGCAGGGCGAAGCCGCCATCATCCAGCCGCTCCAGCGTGCTGTCCCAATCGCTCGCATTGATATCGGCACCGCGCACTTCCCCGCCATGTTCGCGCAAGTCCCGCACCAGCTGCGCCGGGGCATAGAACCCCATCGGCTGAGAATTCAGCAGCGCGCAGGTGAAGGCGGCGGGGTGGTGGCATTTGATCCAGCTCGATACGTAGACCAGCCGGGCGAAGGACAGCGCGTGGCTTTCGGGAAAGCCATAGCTGCCGAAACCCTGGATCTGCTGGTAACACCGTTCCGCGAAATCGCGCTCGTAACCCCGGCCAACCATGCCTTCGACCATCTTTTCCTCGAACCTGTCGATTCCCCCGAAATTGCGGAACGTCGCCATTGCGCGGCGCAGGCGATTGGCATCCTCGGGCGTGAAATTGGCCGCCACGATCGCCAGTTTCATCGCCTGTTCCTGGAACAGCGGCACACCCAGCGTCTTGCCCAGCACGCTGCGCAATTCATCGGGATCGTGCGGCGGGGCCGGCGATGGCAGGCGAACCACCTGCCGGCCGGCCCGCCGGTCGAGATAGGGGTGCACCATATCCCCCTCGATCGGGCCGGGCCGTACGATCGCAACCTGGATTACCAGGTCGTAGAACTCGCGCGGCTTGAGGCGCGGCAACATGTTGATCTGCGCGCGGCTTTCGACCTGGAATACGCCGATACTGTCGCCCTTCTGCAGCATTTCGTAGGTCGCACGGTCTTCATGCTGGATCGTGTCGAGCTCGAAATCGCCGAGCCCGTGCTGCCGCATCAGGGCGAAGCTCTTGCGGATGCAGGTCAACATGCCCAGCGCCAGCACATCCACCTTCATCAGGCCCAGCGCATCGATATCGTCCTTGTCCCATTCGATGAAAGTGCGGTCCTTCATCGCGCCATTATGGATCGGCACGATTTCATCCAGGCGCCCCTGGGTGAGGACATAGCCGCCGACATGCTGCGAGAGATGCCGCGGGAATTGCAGCAGCGCATCGACCAGCAATTTCAGCCGCAGGATTTCCGGGTTGGCCAGACTGAAGCCCGATTCCTCTATCCGCGCATCTTTCATGAAACCCGAATGGCTGCCCCATACGGTGCTCACCATCCGGCTGGTAATATCTTCCGACAGTCCCAGCGCCTTGCCCACTTCGCGCACCGCGCTGCGCGGACGGTAATGGATGACGGTGGCGGCGATGCCGGCGCGCTCGCGGCCATAGCGGCGATAGATATACTGCATCACCTCTTCACGCCGCTCATGTTCGAAGTCGACATCGATATCGGGCGGCTCCTTGCGCTCGCTCGACATGAAGCGGGAGAACAGCAGATTGTGCTCGACCGGATCGACCGAGGTCACTTTCAGCAAATAGCAGACGATGGAATTGGCCGCCGAGCCGCGCCCCTGGCACAGGATCGGCGGATCCTGGCTGCGCGCGAATTTGACGATATCGTGGACGGTCAGGAAGTAGAACGCGTAATTCTCGTTACGAATCAGCGTGAATTCCTCCTCCATCATTTCGCGCGCGCGGTCCGGCACGCCATCGGGCCAACGTTCGCGCGCGGCTTCGTGGACGAGGTGTTCCAGCCATTCCTGCGGCTGCCACCCTTCGGGGACCGGCTCGTGCGGATATTCGTAGCGCAGATCGTCCAGCGTAAATTCGATTCTGGCGAGTATGTCCGCACTGGCAGCCACCGCCTGCGGATAGTCGCGGAACAATCGCGCCATTTCCTCCGGCGGCTTCAAATGACGCTCTGCATTGGCGGCGAGCAGCTTGCCTGCATTGGCGATGGTGCGGCCTTGCCGGATACAGGTGATAACATCGTGCAATTGCCGATCGTGCGGCGCGGCATAAAGCGCATCGTTGGTTGCCAGCAGCGGAACCCCCACCCGCTCCGCCAGCGCAGCCAGATGCGCCAGGCGGCGATGATCGCGCCCATTATAGGGCATGGTCAGGCCCAGCCACACCCGCCCCGGCGCGGCGGCGGAAAGGCGGCGCAGAACGGCCTCGTCCTCCTGCTCGGCCAACGCGATCAACAGCAGGTCTTCGCAGTAGGACAGCAGATCGCTCAATTGCAGCAGGCAATCGCCTTTCTCGGCGCGCAGATTGCCTACCGTCAGCAGACGCGTCAGCCGGCCCCAGCCATGGCGCGTCGTGGGATAGGCGACGATATCCGGCGTATCGTCGGTGAAGCATAGCCGCGCGCCCACCACCAGGCGGAAGGGGAAACGTGCCCGATCCTCATCCGGCAGCTCCTCGAGCGCGTGGCGCAGCGCCACATGCGCGCGCACCACCCCGCTTACGCTGTTGCTATCGGCGATACCGATGCCTGCCATGCCCAGCTCGATTGCCCGCGCAACCATATCGGATGGGTGGGAGGCACCGCGCAGGAACGAAAAATTGGTCGCCGCGACGAGTTCCGCAAATCCTGCCATTACGCGAACAGCCCGTGCAGATACCAATCGGGATCCACCGTTTCGCGGCCATACAGGCCGTGGCGAAACACCCAATAACGGCGGCCTTGCGTATCCTCGATACGGTAATAATCGCGCGACAGCTGGCCGCGCCCCAACGGATCGGCGCCACCATCATCATTCCCGCGCCACCATTCCGCTGCGATCCGTTCCGGCCCTTCATGGCGCACCACATCGCGCGATTTGCGCCGCCAGCGGAACCGCCGGGGCGGCCCGTCGGGTATCTGCGCGATAACCGTGATGCGCTGCGGCGGATCGAACAATTGCAGCGGGCGGATGGGCGGCTCCCCCGGCTCCGCGCGCAGCCACTGTGCCCCCGCACCCATATTGGCGGCTGCCATGGCGATCTGGCCGCGTTCGGGAATATGCGTATCGTTGGGGCGAAAGCGCAGCACGCGGTTGCGCCCCAGCCGGATGGCCAGCCGGTCGAGAAATTCGCCGACATTGCCCCTGTTCCGGTGCGCGCCGTCTCCTTTTTCCAGGCCCACTTGTTCGGGTTCGAGCGGATCGCTGCGTGGTACGGCAAGCCGGATACTGTCGAAGCCGAAGCCGGGATCGAGCGGATCGCTGAGCACGTCCATCCGTTCATCGAACAGCCGCGCGACCGCCTGGGTGTCGCGCGTCGGCAGGCCGGTTTCCACGCGCAAATGCTGCACCGCGCCATCGACCCGGTGGAAGGATACCGCGAAACAGCGCCCGCCGAGATTGTCGCGGGCGAGCCCTTCGGCCACTTCCTCCAACAGCTCGTGCAGCACTTTGAGCGCGTAAGTTTTGCTCGCTATCGGTTCGGCGAAGCGGCGCATGACCACGCGCGGGGCCGGCAAAGGACGCGGGCTGAGCGGCTTTTCGGTCTGGCCGATCAGCAGTTCCAGCGCGAAAACGGTCGCCGCGCCGAACCGGGCGGCAATCGCTCCGCGTGGCCGGTCCGCGACATCGCCGATGGTCTTCAGCCCGGCGCGGCGCAGGCCCAGATCGTGTTCGGGAGGAAGCTCCAGCGCGGCGACCGGCAGGTTGCGGACGGCGCATGCCTCATCCGCATTATCGGCCGCATTACCGGCGGAAAATCGCGCCAGTGCCCGCGCCGCCTGCGCGGTGGAGGCGCACGCGATCCGCACATCCATGCCCCTTTCGCCCAGCCATTGGCGGATATTGCGAGCAAGCGGGATTTCACCGCCCGCAAGATGTGCGCTGGCGCCGATATCCAGCATTATCCCGCCCGGCGGATCGAGCGCGACCATCGGTGTGTAGCGCACGCAGCCATCGGCGACTCTGTCCAGCAGCTCCTCATCCGCCACAGGATCGTGATCCTGCACCACCAGATCGGGCAGCATCGCCTGCGCATCGGCCAACGTGCTGCCGACTGCCAGGCCGAGCGCCGCGGCCTGCGGATCGACCGCCGTCAAACGCATCGCGCCCTTGTGTTTTTCGACAAAGGCCAGCGGCCTGTCAGGCGCGGCGTTTGATCCGCCGGCCAGGCTCAACCGGTTGGCGGGCAGGTAGGGGAACCACAGCGCCAGGAAGCGGCGCCCCGCCTGCGGCCCCGGTTCCGTTTTCGGCCCCGTTTTCGCTGCCGTTATGGCCATCGCTGTGGAGCCTGCCGGTCCCGGCTGCTGCTTGTGTTTCGCGGAAGATGCGCCGGTCACGGTCCCACTCCACTCGCCAGCTTTCGCCCGAGCGGCCCGCCCGGCGGCGCAGCAAGGTTATATCGAGCGCCGGATAGCCCGGCGCATTGGCCGCCAGCGGGGTGGAAGGTGCGGAGCGGACGGACCAGCGCGTATCGGCAGTGCTGGGCTGTTCCTGCGCATCCAGGCGCAGCAGGAACGCCGTCACTCCCGCCAGGTTGGCGGCGAGCGTCAGACGGCGGCTGGCCGTCAGGTCCAATACACAAGGCGCACCCCAGCATTCTGCGATTACCGCGCCGAAACCATCGCAGCGCAGCGCCTCGGCCGCGCAGCGCAGCAGCGCCGTATCGTCCGGGGCGACCGCCATGAGGAGCGATGCCGGGTTGCCGCCCAATTCCGCCAGCCCGGCAGGATTGAACCGCCCGCCGCGCCGCGGTGCATCAAGGGTGCGCAGCCAGAGGATATCCTTGCCCGGCGGCAGGGCGCACAGGGCCAGCATCGCAGCCAATCCGGCTGCGCTGCCATTGTCATCGGCATCGCCGGCAAAAATTTCATGCAGCTGTCCACGCCGAAAACCTCCATCGAGATATGTGTCGAGCAGCGGGTGGCCGGACGGAAAAAGCCCGTGTCCCACGCTCGCGCGCGATGCCTCCTCGCCAGCAATCCGCCGGCGAAGTGCTGAAAGAGTAGAGCCCGAATCGCGCATAATGTTTCTGTTATGTTCTTTTCGGTTTTATAGCCCATGCTTGTCAAGCAGCGCGGTTCGAATTGGCTGAAAAACACATCCGCCAAAACGGCGGAGCGGCATGGTGCTCGCCGCCGGGACTCGCCCTTGGAACAGGCCGAAATCGGCCTGAAACTCGGCCGGAAATCAGTTTTCTATACGGTAATCGATCGGCCGGAAGCTGCCGCCATTCGATGCGTAGGCGCTGCAGGCTGTCAGGCCCACGATCAGGTCCATCTGTGCTTCGAACAGGATCGCATCGCCGGCATTGCTGGTCGGCGGATCGACCGACAGCCTGCCGCTCACCCCATCGACCGGGACGTTCATAAAGATATTGAAAGCCACCGGAATGACGTCCGGCACGATACCATAGGGCGCCAGCGCGGCGGCCAGATTACCGAAGCAGCCGCGGTGGACCGGCTTGTCCGGATAGAAATGCTTGAACGTATCTTCGCTGCAAGGCGTCAGCAGGAAATCGTGCCTGCCCACCGTGTCATCGACAATTTTCAGCATTGGGTTCGATCGGTTCGACCACAGCGTGTTGCCCGTGGTCAGCGCGATCGTTTCCTCGTAATCGAACGTCCTCCCATTGGAGATAACTTCGCCAACATCGCTGCGCGAGAACGCCAGCATATCGGAGACCTGGCAACCTTCCGGATCGATCACGCGCAGCCGCTCGCCTGCCGCCAGTTCGATGGCGACACCGCTGCGCGGCGCTATGCGGGATGTCTCGCTCATGCGCGCTTGTCCTTGAACGGACATTGCCATGCATCGCCCACGATGCGGCCGCTATATTGGGCTGCCTCGCTCGTCTCGCCGTGACGGGCCAGCATCGGATTGATATCTCCGGCCAGCGCCTTGTCACGCTGCAAGATCGCCTCCCGCATGCGTTCGTATTTCTGGTCTGCGCGGAGTTTCTCGAACTGGTCGTGCAGATTGAACACCATCACCGGAGATTCGAACTGCCGCGCCGGGCGCGAGGCACCCGGATGCATCCCGACGACGAAATATGCCTCCCCGCCAAAGCTGAGGCCGAAATGCGGATCGGATGGATCGGCGCTGACAGCATCGTCATAACTCTGCCCGAGCCATTCGTCCTTATCCGCCAGCGACTGGAGCCGTTCCCACATCAGTTCCTCGAACCGCTCTTCCGTCAGCGGACGACTATGCGCAAAGATCACCGCCAGCGATCGGAATATTCCCGGCGCGCGCGTATATTCCTGCGACCAGTCGAGCAGGGCCTTGTGAATCCGCAAATCGTCCCACGCGCTGGCAATATCGTGACAGACCATGGTCTTCAGCGTGCCGCGCGCCATTGCCGCCTTTGCCCCGACGCAGGGAAATTCATTCGCTTCGACATGTTCACGAAACGCGCCCGACAGCCGTTCATCGTGTTTTTGGTAAGTATCCAGCATAGATTTCGTCTTCCTTGCCGATCAAACGGGCATGACCGCGATCGGTTGCAGGAATGCCGGGAAAGTGAACAAAGTTTAGTTACGGTATGCCGGGCTGAACTCCTTCCCGTCGGGATTTGCGCGGAGCAAATGGAGTATGCGCCTATCCCGCCGGCTGCGCTTCCCCCGCGCCCAGGTTCAGCGCACTGCCGACCTGCAAACCGCCTTCACCATAAAGGTAGCTCGGCTCGAACTTGCCCAGCTGCTTGAGTTTCTCGCCATCGAGGATGGTAATCCGCCCCCGGCGAAATTCGACCACGCCGCCTTCGCGCAAATCGCGCAACGTACGGTTTACATGGACGGTCGACATCCCGCAGATCTGACCCAGATGTATCTGGTTGAGCGGGGTCTGGAACCCGGTGCTCTTGCCCAGCCCGACCATCCGCAGCCGGTACCACAATTCGGCAAACAGATGAGCCAGGCGGCCCATCGCGCGCAGCTGCTGGCTCTTCATGATCCATTCGCGGTGGATCGCCGCGTCCAGCAGGGTGGAGAACCAGAAAATCCGCGCCAGATGGGGCTCTTCCTCCAGCACCTTGCGCAGCCGTTCATGCGGCACATAGCCGACTTTCGCTGTGCCGATTATCATCAGATCGTGGTCCAGCCGCTTCAATGCAAAAGCATGCAGATCGACGAAATCGCCCGGGACCTGGTAACCGACGACGCAGCGTTCTCCGTCTTCATGCACGGTGCGCAGCATGTGCCCTTCGATGAGCATGGTCGAAAAATCGCAAAAATCGCCCCGTTTCAGCAACAAGGACTCGCCCTGGAGTTCGTCTGTCCCGACAATCAGGCTTTCCAACAGCGCCTGTTCCCGCTCCGTAATGGCATGGCGCAGCCGCCCCTGGAGGAAGCGCCCGGTCATCGGATATTCTTTAATGCTCATGCCACCCCTTAAACGCGCGGTTGTTTGTACAAACAGCAGACAACTTAGCTTTTGTTGTCGGCGGAACCCCTACCCTTAATTTCGTTTGATCATGTGAGCAGACCTAGAAACCAGCAGGAAATCAAGCATGAAAATCGCAGTGGTGGGACATATCCGCCACCCAATCGCAGAGCCGTTCATGGGCGGCATGGAATCGCATTGCCATCAGCTCGTGACAGCGCTGGCGCAGCGCGGGCACGAAGTGGTGCTGTTTGCCGCCGCTGGATGCGACCTACCGCAGGCGCGCGCGATCTGTGCGCAGCCTTACGAACACGTCTTGCCATGGTCAGAATGGTGCGGGACCGACCGACTTGCCGCCTATCAGCACGCGGCGTTCGAGTTTGCGTGGCATGAAATCGTCGGCGGCGAATTCGATATCGTGCACAACAACTCGCTCTTCACGCCCCTGATGGACTGGGCGGCAGCTGACGGCCATCCGATGGTCACATCGCAGCACGTTCCGCCATTTGGGGCGATGCGCGACACGGTGTCGGGCCATGCGCGCTGCGACTGGCAGCACTTCACGGTCACATCGCATCACCAGCTCAGCCTGTGGGACGACTGCAATTCGGCTCAGTTCTCGGTTGTTCACAATGGCATCGACACGCGCCAATGGCCGACTGTCCCGGTAAGGGGGGAGCGATTGGTGTGGTTCGGCCGTATCACGCAGACCAAGGGATTGCGCGAGGCGGTTCAGGCGGCCCGCCTGGCCGGGGCCGCGCTGGATATCGTCGGGACGATCGAGGACGAGGCTTATTTCGACGAAGCGGTGCAGCCTTGGCTTGGCGGCCGGATCCGCTATTTGGGACATATGTCCGGCGCGCAATTGCGCCGGCAGATTGCCGGGGCTGTCGCAGCGGTTGTCACGCCATTATGGGACGAGCCTTTCGGCCTGGTGGCGGCAGAGGCGATGAGCTGCGGCGTGCCGGTTATGGCATTCGATCGCGGTGCCATGCGCGAAGTCCTTGGCCCATGCGGCCTGCTCGTGCCGCCCGGCGATGTACCCGCATTGGCCGCCGCGATGGGACAGGCAGCCGGCCTGGATGGCAGCGCCTGCCGCCAGCGGATCGAGCAGAAATTCTCGGTCGATCGGATGCTGGATGGGTACGAGGCGTGCTACCGCGCGGCCATTGCCGGGGTTCAGCCTGCGTTTTCCAGCTCGCCCCCTTCGAGCAATTCGAGCACCGTGGCGGAGCTGGCATAGGGCTGGTCTGCCTGCTGCCGGGTGAGCGCAAGATCGCTTTCTTCCGGTTCGCGCAGCTTCACCCAGCCCTCCCCGCGTCGTTCAGCCAGCCCCATCAGCTCGAAAGCGCGCAGCCAGTGCTGCATCGTGGGCTCGCCCCATTTCTCGATGAAGCGATGCGTGTTGGCGAGCACGCTGTCGAGATGGTGGACGGGCGGCATGTGGTGCGGATGATATTGGTGGTAAGCTTTCGCCCCGCGCACCCACCAGATCGGTATATCCAGGCTGGCGAGCGTGCGCCCGAAATCGGTGTCTTCCCCGCCATAGCCGACGAAACTTTCATCGAAGCCCCCGCTCGCGGAAAAATCGGCCCTCGAAAGGGCGAAATTGAGCGACCAGAAGCAGCGATAATCGCGGCAAAGGGCCAGCGGATCGGTTGGCGGACCGGCGCGCTCGCTATGCTTCACGGCGACGCGCTCGAACGCTTGAAAATCGATGCCATTGTCGGTTGTGCCAGAGGGGAGATAGCCGACCTCGCCCATGAACACGCCCGCTCGCCCATCCATCCGGTCGGCATAGTCGGCGACCAGGTTCGGGTGGGGGATACAATCAACGTCGAGAAATATCAGCTTGTCACCCAGCGCTTCTTTCGCTGCGCGGTTGCGCGCTTCGGCAAGCGGTATTCCCTGCGTCCCCAGCACGATCTGCCGGATGGGGAAGGGCGCATCGGGCAATTGGTATCGTTCGGGCTGCATAACGGCGATCACCAGTTCACCCGGCAGTTTCGTGCTTAGCGCCAGCCCGCGCACGAGGTTTGCCAGGTGCTTGGCGCGCCCGAAGGCCAATGTGCAGACCGAGATATTCATGCCCGCGCCGCCCCGACCAGTTGCAGGCGAGAGGCAGGTGCCGTCCATATCCGTTCGATCAATGCTTCAATCTCCTTGGCCGCATCCTGCGCGGCATTCTCTTCTACCAATGCACGCTGCCGCTCGGGCTCGATCAGGCTGGCGGCATTCCAGACGCGCTGCCAATCGGCTGCGCTGGCAGGCCATTGCCGCGCCATTGCCGCCACGCCTGCCGCATCGAGCGCCTCCGCCTTGCACAGTTGCTCCGCGAAATAGCGCCATTCGGGCACCACCACCCACGGCTTGCCCGCAGCGGCGATCATGTGAACGGTGGTGTTGCCGCAGCTGGAAACCAGCCGGTCGGCCGCCGAAATCCAGTCTTCCGGATTGTTCACCCAGCCGAGGTGCCGCAGATTGGGCGGAGCGGTTTCGTGCCATTCGGTCTGGATCTTGCCCAGCGTGACCCATTGGGTTTCGGGCTCCGCACGCGCGCCCAGCGTCAACGGCGCAGAGGGCAAGCCCGTGCCCCCTCCCCCGCCGACGACCACCACCAGTTCGGCAGTTTCGTCCAGGCCCAGCCTGGCCCGCGCGGAGGTTTTGTCGCTCAGCCGCGAACAATCGATACCGACACCGGGCGCATAGATCGTCTTGTCTCGCATCCAGCCGGGACGATCCGCCTGTTCCAACGCGCGCGCGTAGGGAGCTAGCAGCCCGACCGCCCCGCGATAGGAAGCGGTGTGGCCGGGATCACTGCGCTCGCCATGCTGGAGCACCGCCACAGGCGGGACCGACGCCATTCGCGCCAATTGGCCGAGCTCTGCCGACACATCGGTCACGAACAGTGCTGGATTTTCCTCGGCAAACCATCCGGTAATGGTCGCAATCGCGCGGCTGATGGTCGGCCAGCCAAGCGGTGCGCAATGCAGCGTATCGGGCAGCTCGGCCTCTATCTGCGGGTCGGCGACCCCTTCGGGCTGCTCGAACAGCGAGGGAATTTCGGTGATCTCTACCCGGTCATGCAAGGTGGGGAATATATCGGTTCGGGCGCAGAACAGCCGTATGTCTCGCTGCGGAGCCAGCGCGTTGGCTATGGCGGCAGCGCGTTCGGCATGGCCGCGCCCCTGATGATGGACGAAATAGCCGAGCGGGCCGAATGCGCGGTTCATGCCGCCTCCCCCAATTGGGTGTTCATGGCGCGCAAATGGACCAGCATTCCTTCCAGCACCCCGCCAGCATGGCTGCGCCGCGCCTGATAGACCGAGGCGCGCTGCGCCAATTGGCCGATACCATCCTCGCGATTGGCCACGAGTATGGCGTTCGGGCAGCCTTCCAGCATGTCAATATCGTTTCCGCTGTCACCTGCGACCATCACCCGGTCCATCGCGATCCCCATTGCACCGGCCACATGTTCGACCGCCGCGTGTTTTCCGGCCTTGGCGGGCAGGATATCGAGCAGCCTGTCATGGCTGAAGACCACCCGCGCCGCATTGCCGGAGCGCTCGATTGCCTGACCGATGGCTGGCAGTTTCGCCGTATTGTCGAGGAAATAGCTGACCTTGAAGGTCCGTTGATCGGTCACCGCCTGCGGCGCCAGATGTTCATGGCTTTCGAACAGCTTGCGGATAGCAGGCGCGTTCCAGCCGGCCGAGATTTTCGACGCGAACGACCAGTCCAGCTCCAATGCGCGCCCGCGCTGCCAGTAGATCTCGCTACCGACCGATGTGATCCAGACCTGCGGTTCGGGCAAATTCCACTGCCGCATGATGCGCCGCGCCTCGATCAGCGACCTGCCCGTCGCGACACCGAAAGCAATATCGCCGCGTCCCTTGAGAAACCGCGAAAGCCGCGCTGCCGAACGGCGGCACCCGGTCAGCGTGTTGTCGATATCGCAGACCATCAGATAATTCGGCTTGCACCGCGCCAATTGGTGGACAGTCGGGCGCATCAGGCTGCGGGCGACCGTATTGAAATTATCCGCGTAATCGGACCAGCTGACCCGTCCGATATTATCCAGGGCATTGCGCGATGCGTGGTGCCACGCGCGAGTATCGCCAAGCAGCTTTTGGATTGCAGCACCGATCGACCGGGGCCGCGTGGGATCGCACAATCTGCCGTGGCCGATTTCATCGATGATATCCGGCGGGCCGCCCCGGTCGGTTGCGACCACCGGCGTTCCGTGAACCGCTGCCTCCAGAATGGTCAGCCCGAACGGCTCGATATAGGCCGGATTGGCAAACACGCCGCCCGTTTCGCGGGTCAGCGCATACAGGCCGCGCACGTCGGCTGGCTCGTGTTGGCGCGGATAGGCCACCTTACCGTGCAGATCGTGCGCATCGATCAAATCGACCAGCTCGCGCAGCACTTCGACCTGTTCATCCTCGCCCTGTTCGAGCGAATGGCGCAAGCCCGGAAGGATCACCAGATTGGCCTTGTCCTGCAGGGCCTGACTGCCCGCAAAGGCATGGATCAGCGAAGCCAGGTTTTTCTTTCGCACCGGTCGCGCAATCGCCAGCACTATGGGCTTGTCGGGCTCACGCAGAAAAGGCGCGATCAATGCGCGCGCGCTGGCAATATCCTGAAGGCTGGCGGGCGTGTGATCGATCCCGGGCCGGATGCGGTGGATGCGAGTCTCGTCGGCTGAGGGATAGGCGAGCAATTGCCGCTCGCATTCGTCGCGGGACGATCCGATGATGGCGTTCGCTTGCCGGATCGCGCGATCTTCCTGGGCGATCCGCTGTTCCAGCCCCGGACATTCGTGATCGGCAGTCTCGCGCTTGTCGATACCCAGCGAATGGGCGGTATAGATGAAGGGAATATCCAATGCATCGCGAACCGACTCGGCGATCTCGGCAGCGTCGGAGAAATGCGCGTGGATCACATCCGGCAGCCGGTCGCGCGCAGACAATTCGGCAATAAGCGCCCTGGTGAATGCAGGTATATCAGCCGCCAGTCGTTCCTTCGCCAGATAAGACCGGTTGCCGCTGTCGATACGGGTAATATCCAGCTTCGGACCGATGGTTTCATGCCGGACGCTATGAATTTCGCCCAGTCCGGGATCGTCGAACAAACGGGTTACGATCTCTGCGCGGGTGACATCGCCGCGCTTTGACAAGGCGCCCATCGCGCCGAGCAAATAAGTAATATGACCCCCGGTATCTTCGGTAATACCGTATCGCGGCGTTCCCCTGACACATCCTCCCAACGCAATAGCCAAAATGTGCATGCCGACCTCAAAAAGACTTACTCGAAACACTACGCAGAAGCCGCGAAACTCCGGCTGGTTCCGAATGCATCCTTTGTTAGTTCGCTTGCCTCTCGGACCCGATGGGCGGTTCGGCAGTTGGTGTGTCAAAAGGAGCGACCATGAGCCTGCACATCAATGGGAAGTCACACGATCTGCCGGAGGACCCACGCGTCAGCCTGCTTGATTTCATCCGCCGCGACGCCGGACTGACCGGCACGAAGAAGGGCTGCGATCACGGCCAATGCGGTGCCTGCACCGTCATCGTCAACGGGATGCGGATCAACAGCTGCCTCACGCTGGCTGTCATGCATGATGGCGACGACGTGACCACGATCGAAGGGCTTGGATCGGTGGCGGAGCCTTCCCCTCTGCAGCAAGCTTTCGTCGATCACGATGGCTATCAATGCGGCTATTGCACGCCGGGCCAGATTTGCTCCGCAACCGCAATGATAGACGAGATCGCGGCGGGCATTCCCAGCGACGCTACCCCTGACCTGACCGGCGCGCCGAGTTTGACCGACGAGGAAATTCGCGAGCGGATGAGCGGCAATTTGTGCCGCTGCGGTGCTTACTCCAATATCGTTGCAGCCATTCGCGAAGTCGCAGGAGAAGCCTCGTGAAGCCATTCAATTATACCCGTGCCGAGGGGCTGGAACAGGCAGCCAAGGATGCGTCGCAAGACGGCGCATTGGCGATTGCAGGCGGCACCAATCTGCTCGATCTGATGAAGCTACAGGTCGAAACTCCCAGCCAGCTTATCGATGTCAATCCGTTGCCATTAGGGCAGATAGAAGATGATCGCGATGGCCTGCGGATCGGCGCGCTGGCCAGCAACACCGCCACCGCCTCCCATGCCAGAGTTCGGGCGGACTATCCCGTGCTGGCCAAGGCGATACTGGCCGGGGCTACGCAGCAATTGCGCAACAAGGCGACGACAGCGGGCAATTTGTGCCAGCGCACACGCTGTTATTACTTCACCAATATCGACCAGCCCTGCAATAAGCGCGATCCCGGCTCCGGCTGCGGCGCGATCGACGGGATTGCGAAGCTGCATGCGGTGCTTGGCACCAGCAGCCAATGTATCGCAACCTATCCGGGCGATATGGCGGTGGCGATGGCCGCTCTGGATGCGCAGGTTGAAATCGTTGGCGATGATGGCGGCAAGCGTACCGTCCCGGTGCGCAGTTTCCACCGCCTGCCGGGAGAAACCCCGCAATACGACAACGTACTGGAGCCTGGCGAGATCATCACCGGCGTTACTTTGCCCGCCCCGGTCGGCGGCACGCAGCTTTACCGCAAAGTGCGCGAGCGGTCGTCTTACGCCTTCGCGCTGTGCTCGGTCGCGGCGATCGTCGATATGGCCGATAACCGGATCACCCGCGCCGATCTGGCATTTGGCGGACTGGCCCATAAACCCTGGCACGATCCGCGTCTGTCCGAATTGCTGACCGGGCAGGCACCGTCGCTGGCGCTGTTCGACGAGGCTGCCGATCTATTGCTCGAAAATGCGCGCGGCTATGGCGAGAATGCCTTCAAGATCCCGCTCGCCCGGCGTGCTTTGACAGCCACACTTTGCGAAGCGACGGGGGTACAGCCATGAGCGCCCATTTGACACAGGACGAACCCGATAACCGCAACGTGCTCGACAGCACCGCGCAGGGTATTATCGGCGAGCCGCTCAATCGCCCGGACGGACTGCTCAAAGTTACCGGTACTGCGACCTATGCAGCGGAATACGAGCTGGATGATTGCCTCGAGGGGGTTCTGGTAACCGCACCCTTCGCCAGCGGAAGGATCACTTCGATCGACGAGGCATCGGTCACCGGAATGCCCGGCGTGGTCGCAGTGATCGTCGATGAACGCATGACCCCGCGTGCAATTCAGGGCACTGCCGGCGAAGCGCCGATTACTGGTGTCTGCAATGTCGATTACTGGGGCCAGCCCATTGCCCTCGTCGTTGCCGAAACCTTCGAACAGGCGCGCGATGCGGCCAAGCATCTCGAGTTTGAATTCGAAACGCAGGATGCCGTATTCGACCCCGCAGCTGTCGAAGCGGAACCGGACGAAGATCCCACCCGGCAAGGCGATCTGGCCAAGGCGATGGCCGATGCGGCGCATTCGGTCGATCTGCATTATACAACCGAAGGCCATGCCAGCGCAGCGATGGAGCCGCATGCGGCAGTGGCCGAATGGGATGGCGACACGCTGACTGTGCGGGCTGCACTGCAAATGCTGAATTACAATATCAGCGAACTTGCCGATGCGATGGATCTCGATGAAAGCAAGGTCCGCCTGATCGCGCGCTATGTCGGCGGCGGGTTCGGTTCGAAACTCGGGATCAGCCAGGATATCGTGGCAGCTTCGGTCGCCGCGATGCAGCTGGGCCGCCCGGTGCGGGTCGTGATGAGTCGCCAGCAAGTGTTCCAGAACGTCATGCGCCGCTCCGAAACCTCGCAGCGCATTCGCCTGGCGGTCGATGCCGATGGCAAGCTGACCGGCTTCGGTCACGAAGCGCGTGTGTCCAACCTGCCCGAGGAAGATTTCGCCGAACCGGTGCTTCAATCGAGCGACTTCCTTTATGCCGGCGAGAACCGCGTGTTGGCGGCGCAGACCGCACGGGTGAACCTGATGACGGCCGGCTCGGTAAGGGCCCCCGGAGAAGCCGTCGGGATGCCGATACTCGAGGCCGCGATGGACGAGCTGGCGGAAACGGCAGGAATCGATCCGGTCGAGTTACGGCTGAAGAATATTCCGGAGAAACACCCCGTCAACGGCAAGCCCTATGGTTCGCACAAGCTCGCCGAATGCCTTCGCCAGGGTGCCGAGGCGTTTGGCTGGGACAGCGGGAGCCGCAGTCCACGCCACACCTGCGAAGGGGAATGGTGGATCGGCACCGGCATGGCCAGCGCCGCGCGGGTTCATAATGTTGGCGAGGCCAAGGCGCGCGTAACATTGCGCCCCGATGGCACGGCTCTGGTCGAAACCGATATGACCGATATCGGCACGGGCACCTATACGATCCTCGGCCAGATCGCGGGCGAAATGCTCGGTCTGCCGCATGGCGATGTGTTGACCGAACTTGGTGATACACAGCATCCACGCGGGCCGGGCTCCGGGGGAAGCTGGGGGGCCGCCTCGTCGGGCTCGGCCGTATTCACCGCTTGCGAGGCGCTGCGCGAAGAAATCGCACGGCGCGCCGGTCAGCCAGCCGATAGCCTGACTTTTCAGGACGGCGAGGTCCGCTGGGATGGCGGCTCTTCCAGCCTTGCCGACCTGGTCGGAAGCGATCCGGTTGCCAAGGAAGGGCACTACGAACCGGGCGATGTGGTCGATGATTATGTCGCCTCCAGCTTCGGCGCATTTTTTGCCGAGGTCGCGGTCAATCGCTGGACCGGCGAAACCCGCGTGCGCCGCATGACGGGCGCTTTCGGCTTCGGCCGCGTGCTCAATGCCAAGACAGCGCGTTCGCAGTGCCTTGGCGGCATGGTCTGGTGTATCGGCAGCGCGCTGACCGAAAGCCTGTTGTTCGATCCGACGGACGGCCATCTGGTGAATTGCGACCTGGCCGAATATCACGTTCCGGTGAACCGCGACGTTCCCGATCTGGAAGTGCTGATGCTGGAAGAACGCGATCCGGTCGCCAGCCCGATCCAGGCGAAGGGTGTGGGGGAACTTGGCGTATGCGGCGGTGCGGGCGCGATTGCCAACGCAATCTACAATGCCTGCGGGGCGCGTCTTTATGCGCTGCCGATGACCCCGGACCGAGTGCTGGCAGCGATGCCCGATGGCTAGCGGTCTGAATATCCTCACCAAGGCACCGATTGCTCATGACGCCGAACACGCCGCGCTCGTCGCTGCGTGCGAGCCGGGGGTGGCTTTGTGCACCATCGTCGGCATCGAAGGCAGCTTCTCGCGCAGGTCAGGTGCCCAGCTGGCCGTCCATCCCGATGGTTCGACCACCGGCAGCCTTGCCGATGGCTGTCTGGAACGCCAGCTGGCCGCCGATGTGAAGGCCGCAACCGGGCCGGTCGTCAAACGCTATGGGCGCGGCTCGCCAGTGATCGATTTCCGCCTGCCCTGCGGCGGCGGGCTGGATATTCTCGTCGATCCACAGCCGGACAGGCTAGCCTGCAGGAGTGCCGCGAAGGCGCTGGATGAGCGCCGCTCGGCCACGCTCGATCTGCCCGAATCCGATCTGCTCCGCGCACGCCAGTTCATTCCCGCACTTCGCATCGCCGCCTTTGGCGAAGGGCCGGAGATCGAGGCTCTGGCTATCATCGCGCGGGCGGCGAATGTCGAGATCGGCACGAACGGGTCGGTTGCCGACTTACGCGCGCTCGACCAGTACAGCGCTATTGTCCTGCTGTTTCACGACCATGAAAGGGAGCGAGATATTCTGGGACAGGCGCTGGCGAGCCAGGCGTTTTATATCGGCGCACAAGGCGGGGAGAACGCCCGCAATGCGCGCGCGATGCAGCTACTGCGCGATGGGATCGCCGAAGAACAGCTCGCCCGAATTCGCGGCCCGATAGGCAGCATCGCGGCCTGCCGGACTCCGCAGACGCTTGCTTTGTCGGTGCTGTGCGAAATCGCGGGCGCTTATGAAAAGCTCCAGCCCCATCGCTGAACCCAAAATCGCCGTCGCGCTGCTGGCCGCAGGACGCGGCACACGCTTCGGGGGCGCAAAACTGGACGCCGATCTGGCCGGCAAACCGGTGGGTTCATGGGCGATAGAGCAGGCAGACGCCCTGTCATGGTCCCGCCGGTTCATCGTAACCAGCAGCGACGTTCCCGCTTTCGCAGCCGCGCATTCGGGCTGGGAAGTACTGATCAATCCAGATGCAGCTGTCGGAATGGGCAGCTCGATCGCAGTCGCCGCCAAAGCCGCGGCAGGGGCCGACCGGCTACTCATCCTGCTGGCCGACATGCCGCTAATCCCTGCAAGCCATTTGCAGGCGATCGCGCAAGCGGACGGCATCGCATTCACCGAGCATCCCGCCGGCCGCAAAGGTACCCCCGCCGCCTTCCCGAACAGGTGCTTTACACGGTTGGCGGAACTGACCGGAGACCAAGGTGCGGCGGGTATCGACTGGGATGAGCCCATCGCCGCCATTCCTCCGCCCAGCCCCGATTGCCTGCGCGACATCGACACGGCACAAACACTGGCCGCCATCCGTAGCGAAATCGCGCCTCCCCAAAGCGGCCATGCCGCTGCGCCAGAAAGCCAATCGGCCTAACAGAGCTGACGATTGCATCTGGAGCGACGTATCACTCCAAAGGCGAAGCCAACCAAATGAGCCATGTGCTCGGCGCGCCGTTCCATCCGCAAACCCAGGGTAAGATCGAAAAGTGACATCAGACGCTCAAGAACCGTGTCCTGCTGGAAAACTACTTCCTGCCAGGCCATCTAGAAAACCAGATTAAAGCGTTCGTCGAGCACTACAACCACCAGCGTTGCCACGAGAGCCTCGACAACGTTACACCTGCCGATGCCTGCTTCGGTAGAGCTGAGGCCATCATCGAACAGCGAGAAAGGACCAAACGAAAGACCATCCAACATCGACGCTTGCAACACCGCAAGCCAGCCGCCAGATATCAACCAATAAGACGAGTCCGAGACCATCGGCTTTCTTGTAAGGGCGCTCGGCTGGTTCGAAGTGGCGGATCTGAAGATCTGTAGCGACATGGCGATAGCTCCGGCAAGGCCGCGAGCGCATCTTGGATAGATCCGGCCGGTTCGATCGGAGGCAAGCTTTAGAGGCTTGGTCGAGGTTGCCCCCGCCCTGCCCCCAAATCGATCTGGCTTTGTCCGGATGTTCCAGGATTTCCCGGGACCAATTAGACATCATGAATGGCAGAAACCTGCCATTCTTGCTAGCTGTTACCGGATATTATGAGATCTAGTTGTGGTGCCAGAAGAGGCATCACATTCGAACTATTTTCTTACGCCTTCTCAGATAGTTATGAATTTGGTCTTCTGCAAAAAGCCCTCAAAAGGCCCTCAAAAACCGTGCAATGCATTGGTTCGATGCCCTTTTTAGGACTCGGAATTGACTTAGAGGCTTCGAATAGCAAGGTAGATTAGTGTCTGCTTTGCGCCCTCATTTCGGCCGTTCGAGGGGCGTGTCCGTGGTACCCGAAAGCTGACATTCTGCATCCGGGCGGAGGTTGAACAGTAGCAACTGGAGAAAGAAGGCAAGTTTGTGGCGTTATGCACCCTTAGTGGTTTCTCTCATTAAGAAACCGACTTGGGGAAACGTGATTGTCACCGTGCCAGTAGCAGAATCAGTGCGCCTGATTACCGTTCTTTGATGATCGCACGCGATTAGTTCTCCCGCGATGGGATCTCGGCCATAATCATCTGCTGAAACGATCACCTTTTCGCCGATCATCCCGAGGCCAGCTTCGGGCTCTGCCTGGCCGGGCGTCGTTTCCGCTGGCTCAGCTTCCGCGGCGACCATGATCGCGTCGGCACCGCTGATCTCCTGCCGTTCGCCCTGTCCGATTTGCTCGATTGAAGCACGCCACCCGTTTAATTGATCAAAGCCTTTCAGCAAGTCACTCGCCATGTCGGGAAAAACCGAGGCGAGAAACCAGATATTCATGTAGGCGGCGAGATCGGCGATGGTAGCAGTCGCTCCGCAGAGAAAATCGGTTTTGGACGAAGTCAGCGCGCTTTCAATCCAGCCTGCCTGCGCACGCCATTGCGCCTTGGCCGGCTCGGCCGCGGCGGCCATCGCCTTCACATCGAAGGGCCGCCCCGAAAGCTTTTCCCGGTCCTCTATGAAAGCCGGATCAACCTTGTCGCCCAGCGAACCGAATATGATTGCGACGGAATGCTGGAACCAGATCCGGTCGGCCCACAGATTGATTGGCCAGCTGGGTCCCACATCGGCCAACGGTTCCGGGAAACGACGCTCGATTTCGGCCATGATGACCTGGCTGTCGCAGTAGATGTCGGCCCCGATCTGCATGACCGGCGCGCGGCGATAGCCGCCGGTGAGCGAAACGAGATCGGGCTTGGGCATCATGTTGGGCGTCACGACCGATTGCCAGGCCAGGCCCTTTAGGCCCAGGAGCATGCGGACCTTGTTCGAGAAAGGCGATGCATCGTAATGGTGCAGGATGATGTCGTCGGAACGCGGCATGGGCTCTCCCAGTGGGGAATGGTCAGGCGGGTGGCGGGGTAAAACGGATATTGTCCTTTTGCAGGCCCGCTTCGACGATGGCCAGCCCGCCAGATTTGACGATCCATTCGAGGCGGTGGTCGCGATACTCGCGTTTGAACATCCCTGCATCGACCGCACCCGCGATACTTTCCATGCCGCTCATGGCCGCAACCGCTGCCGCATTGGCCGAGGCGACGGAGGCGCGCTCGTTCGCCCGCCCGAGCCAGTCGGAGAGCCGCGAGCCTTGCGGCGGTTCATAACCGAAACCGGCGGCGCCATTGATGTAAGGCGCGGTGCTGAGATCGCCCCAGCCGAACCGGTCACCGGCGAACCATTCGGCATTGCCGATCTGTTGTTCGAGCCAGCGGTGGTAGGCCGCGATTTGCTCCTTCGCCGCGCGCTCCATCTTTCCTGCAAGGTCGCCCTTGCCACGCTTGAACCAGTGCAGTTCGCCGAGTCCCCAGGTAATGGCTTCGAAATGCGTATCGAGCATGTCTTCGATCAGGCGCTGCCGCGCGCGCTCGGCCGGGTCGATGGGCAGCAGTGCAGGATCGGGCCACTTGTCCTCGAAATACTCCAAAATGATTGTCGAATCGAACAGCGTGGTTTCGCCGTCGATTAAGGCCGGGACTTCCAGTCGCGGGCTGGCGGCAGCGAACTCGCCCTGTGCGCCCCCCACGCCGATTCCGTCGGGCACGCGCGTTTCGTAGCCGATGCCCTTCTCGTCGAGCGCGATTTTCACTTTCTGCGCATAGGGCGAAAGCGGGTGTTCGTAGAGCAGGATCATGGCGTCTTCCGGTTCGGAGGTCTTGTCAGCGACGCCAAGCGGTATCGCCCGGAAGGCCGAGCCGAAGCGCTGCCTGATACGCGGGGTGTTCCGGTTCGACCTTCTTGTCTGACTGCCGCCCGACGAAGCGCACGAGTTGCCGTTCTAACCAGGACAGGTCCCATTCGGGGCCAAGTTCAAGCTTCTCGCGAACGATCGGCGGCAGAATGTCCACCGCAGCACGGGCCAAGGCTTTGTGGATGAATTTGGGAATTTCGGGACGCGCCTTGCCCGAAGACACGATCTCGAGGAAATCGCTGTTGATCTGGTGCGGTTCAAAGCGAGGTACCAGCCGGATCATCATGGCGAGAAACTCGCTCTCGGAATGCGGGATTTCGGTCACGCCATAGAGCTTGGCCACCTCGTCGCCCCCGGTCCAATACGCATGCTTTTCCTCCGCGCTCAGCGAATACACGAACCGATCGTAGGCGGTGAGGAAACCGTATTGCGCGGTTGCGGAGACCCAATCGAGCAATTCCGGATCGAGCGCGGTATAGGCCTCTCCGCTGGGAGTTTCGCCGGAGACCTTGGCGTGCATCCGTCCCACACCTGCGATCACTTTTCGCGCCATATTCTGCGGGCCATAAACGCCCAGCATCGCGGCCATACCGGTACGCTGCGACCGACCGATCGGATCGACAGGATAGACCGAGTGATCCCACACGCCCGAGCGGATGCGGGCATCGGCGAATTCCAGCAGCACGGCGGCTACGCCACCTATCGCCATGGCGATGCCGTTTTTGAATATCCGCCAATGGACGGAGCCCGGCAAATGGAAGGCGGGTTCGCCGGCTGGTTTGGTGAAATCGAATTTCGTCGGCGTCGTGCTCTTCTGGTAAGTCTTGTCTGCCGTCTTGGTGATCGAAGCGTGTTCGTTCATGACTTCCCCGTTCCACATTCTCCGCGCACATTTGACCTGCGCACCAAGCATGTTATCAGACCTGATAATCTTCGGCAAACGGATATCCCATGAACCTCGACTGGTCCCCGCAAGACACAGCTTTCGCCTCCGAAATCGCAGAATTGCTCGAGCGCGAGTTGACCGACGACATCCGCGACGCGGGTCACAATGCGACCAGTGTCTATCCCGACCATGAAGCATCGATGGCCTGGCAGGAAAAACTGTATGCAGCCGGCCTTGCTGCGCCACACTGGCCGGTCGAACATGGCGGCAAGGACTGGAGCGTCGCGCAGCATTATCTTTATGCGAACGAGAAAGCGAAAGCCGGCGCGCCCTCGCTTTCGCCGATGGGTATCCACATGGTCGCCCATGTCATCGCGGCGTTCGGCACGCCGGAGCAGAAGGACTATTTTCTCCCCCGCATCCTGACCGGCGAGGTGTTCTTCTGCCAGGGCTACTCCGAACCCAACGCGGGATCGGACCTCGCCGCACTCCAGATGAGCGCAGCCCCGGAAGGCGACGACTTCATCCTCAATGGCTCGAAAATCTGGACCACGCACGCGCAGGAAGCCAACTGGATCTTCTGCCTCGTGCGTACCAGCAGCGAGGGGCGCAAGCAGCAGGGCATCACCTTCATCCTCGTCCCGATGGATCAGGACGGCGTCACGGTACGGCCGCTCACCATGCTGTCGGGCGAGACGGTGCAGAACCAGGTATTTTTCGATGATGTCCGCGTATCGAAATCAAACGTGATCGGCGAGGTCGACCATGGCTGGAGCGTGGCGAAATATCTGCTCGAGTTCGAACGCGGAGGCTCGGCCTATTCGGCTGGGCTCAAGATCAGGGCGAAGGAAATCGAAGCCCATGCAAGGTCGGAGGAGGCAGGCAGACAAAGCCTGCTGGAACGCGGCGACTTCGGCCAGCGCCTTGCTCGCGCGATGATCCGCATCGACGTTCTCGAAGTGCTGGAATTGAAGCTGCTTTCGTCGGCCGGACGCGGCGAGAGCGTGGGCCCGATGTCGTCTCTGATGAAGATCATGGGCACCGAACTGGCACAGCATCTGACCGAACTGGCCCTCGAGGCGGCAGGGGCGAGCGGCACCGTGTTCCAGCCCCATCCCACGCGGCCGGGTGCGGAGATACCCGGCTACGAGCCTCCCGCCGACGGTTATGTGTCGGGCGGAAGCTGGCAGGCGATCGCGCCGCTGCGCTACCTCAACGAAAGGGCCGGCTCGATTTACGCCGGCTCCAACGAGGTCCAGCGCAACATCCTCGCCAAGGCGGTACTAGGACTTTAGCCGATCTGCCGCAGCGTGCGGTATCGCTCGACGTGGTCCGCCGCCGTGCCGAGCCGGTTTTCGATCACCGTCGCGCGCTTGAAATAATGGCCCACGCGCAGTTCTTCGGTCAGCCCCATCGCCCCATGCAGCTGGACCGCCTCCTGACCGATCAGTCGTAATGCGTCGCCCACAGTCGTCTTGGCAGCCGAAATCGCGGCTGGATCGTCGACCTTGAGCGCGGCCAGCAGCGACGCCGCCTTGATCTCCTCCGCTTTAGACCACATATCGACCATGCGGTGCTGCAGCGCCTGAAAGGACGAGATCGGCACGCCGAACTGTTCGCGTTCCTTGGTATACTGCACCGTGTCGCCGACCATTACCGACGCAATGCCCCAGGCTTCGGCACAGATGGCGGCGAGCGCACGGGCCACCGCCGCCTCCAGCGCCGGCAGGACCGCATCGCCAGTCGCCAGACACGCGTCTTCAGCCAGTTCGAAGCCTTGGCAGACAATGTCTGCAGAGGGCGTGTCGTCGATCAGAGCGAAGGGCTTGAGCGCATTGCCGAGGGTCGCCGGATCGACCGCGAACAGCGCGAACTCTCCGCCGTCCGCTCTTGCAGGCAGAAGGACAAGGTCAGCCTCCGCGGTAAAGTCGACGACCAGCTTGGTCCCGGTTAGCCGCCAAGTCGTTCCATCGCGCTCGGCACCCATGCGGATATGTCTCACGTCGCCGCGCGTTTGTGGTTCCTCAATTGCGGTCGTAACAAGCAGCTCACCAGCGGCGATCCGTAGGGCCAGCTCATGTTCTCCGAGCGAGTCGAGAAGGTTCGCCGACAGGACCTGGCAGGTGATGTAGGGCGTAACCGCAAGAGCGCGGCCTAGCGCGGCGGAAATTATCATTTCGCTTTCGGCGCCGCCACCGAAGCCTCCTGACCGCTCGGCTATTCCGGCCGCTGCGACACCCAGCTCGGCTTCGAGCCGTTTCCAGAAAGCCGCGAAGCCCCCCTGCGCCTTCTGTTCGCGGCGCAAATCGAAAGGCAGCGTCTTTTCGAGGTAGCGGTCGAGCGACTGCTTGAGCAGTTCCTGTTGCTCGTCGAGTTTAAGATCCATGCGCGTACCTATGCCGCCCGTCGCGGAATTATCAAGTCTGATAATTAAATGAGAAGCCCTGCCATCAGCGTCTCCACGGTCTGCCGCTTGTAGCGCTCGTGCAGCGCATCATCTGCCGCGGCGATCCCGCCGAACACGGCCGAGAGCGTGAAGCGATTGGCGTAGAGGCCGTCCGCCGAACCGATCGTGTTGAAATAGAACAGCTTGGGATCGACGTTGCGGAATTCGTCGGCAGCGATCCCTTCCGTGATGATGCGCTGCTGCGCGTTCGCAATGGGTTTGAGCAGCTCTTCGGCAATATGATGGACACGTTCGGGCGTGGCATCGCGCACCATCAGCTGGATCAGGCGATTGAGGTACGGGATCTGGTAATAGGTATCGAGTATCCCCTCGAGGTGGATGCGCATGCGCTCGGTCGGCGTGACATTCAGCCGGAACAAAGCCGCCAGCTGCCTGATCCGCACCCCGACGTCGCGATCCAGCAGGGCGAGCAGCATGCCTTCCTTGCTGCCGAAATAATAGCGGATCATCCCGTGATTGACCTGCGCGCGCGCCGCGATGTCGAGGATGCCGATATCCACCGTGTCCTGCTCTCGCATCAGCGAACTCGCCGCTTCGAGCAACGTATCGCGAATGGCGCCCTTCGGCATCTGCTTTGCCGCAGTGTTCGATCCCGATCGGTTCATCACCGCGTTCATGGGACTTTCCCCGGCGCAAGGCAATTGCGCTTGCCAATATTATCAGCTCTGATAAGTTATCAGCAATGATAAAGACCCGGACGAGGTCATAGTGGAGAGGATCGATGAAGAGGATGACGAAGGGCTTTCTGGCCTGTGGCGTGGCGGGATTCGCGGTCGGGATGCCGAACCTTGCATGGGCGCAGTCCGCCGGTGACGAAGCCGCCGCAGCGGAAACAAGTGCCGATCGCGATGTGATCATTGTCACGGCCAATCGCCGCGAAGAGGCGATCACCGACGTCGGCGTATCGATCCAGGCGTTCTCGGGCGAACAGCTCGACAACCTCCAGGTCAACTCTACCGAAGACCTTCAGGTCGTCGTCCCCAGTCTCAACGTGTCGCGCGGCTATCAGGGCATTCCGATCTACACGCTACGCGGAATCGGCTTCAACACGATCAACCTTTCGGCGACGTCGACCGTCGGCACCTATCAGGACGAGGTCGCACTCGCCTATCCCTTCATGAACAGTGGGCCGGTTTTCGACCTCAACCGCGTCGAGGTTCTGAAGGGTCCGCAGGGTACCCTCTACGGGCGCAACACCACCGGCGGCCTCGTGAACTTCATCTCCGCCAAGCCCGAATTCGGCGATTTGAACGGTAGCGTCGCCGTGGAACTGGGCACCGAAGAAACGCTCAACACCGAAGGCCATTTGAACATCCCGGTGGGCGATGCAGTCGCGGTTCGCGCCGCATGGCGCACCGAACGCAGCTGGGACGGCTGGCAGAAAAGCATCAGTCGCGACGAGACGCAAGGTGAGGTCGAACGCTATGGCGGACGCTTGACCATCGCCGCCGAACCGGTGCCGGACATGCGGATCGAGCTGGCCGGCAATTTCTGGGTCAACAAATCCGATACGCTGGCGGCGCAAGCGGTTGGTTTCACCCCGAACACCGACCCGGCCAACGGCACGCTTTTCAGCCTGTTCAATGCGCCAGGCCTTGCGGACTACGTCGCCGCGAATGCCGACAACTGGACCAGCGATACGGCCGACTGGCAGCCGCTCGATGCGCGGGCGCAGGACATCGGGCGGGGGGCCGGGATCGACCGGCCCAATGCCGAAGACAGCAATTTCGTCGGGCTACGCGGGATGCTGCAGTTCGATTTCGCGCCCGATATCAGCTTCATCTCGCTGACCGGCTACAACCGGGTCAAACGCGACGCCGCCTATGACTGGAGCGGTGCGCCATATGAAATCCTCAGCCAGCATGCAGAGGGCGAAGTCGAGTCGCTATCGCAGGAAATCCGGTTCCAGGGCACGACTGGTCCCGCCGAATGGGTGGTCGGCGGCTACTACGCCAACGACAAGGTGATCGATACCAACCAGACATTGCTCGGCCAGAACGCTAATGTCGGCGGAATCCGGGCTCTGATCCTCGCGCCGCAGGACGCCCTCGGCGGTGCCAGCATCTACCAGTTCTTCGCCGCGCAAGGGTATGCGCCTTACTCGATAAACGATGTTCTCACCTCCTTCCGCACCTATCGGGACGAAGCGGAATTCGATGTTGAGACCATGAGTGTCTTTGCCAGCGCCGATTGGGAGTTGTCGCCCGCGCTCACGCTGACAACCGGCGTTCGCTACACCAAGGACACGCAGGATTACGAGGGCTGCTCGCGCGATCTCAATGGTTCGATGCTGCCCAACGTGAACCTGTTCAACCGCTTCTTTTTCTTCGTGAACTATGGCGCAATCGTTCCACCTATCTCGGAGAACGAGTGCAATACCTTTGATGTCGACACGCTTTCGTTCGGACCCGTTACGTCGAAGCTCGATGAAGACAATGTTGCCTGGCGCGGCGCCCTGACATGGGAGCCGAATGACGACACGCTGCTTTATGCGTCGGTCTCACGCGGTTTCAAATCGGGGTCGACACCGGTCAATGCGGCAAATATCGCGACGCAGAACCGTCCTGCGCGGCAGGAGCAGTTGACCGCCTACGAAGTCGGGACGAAGCTGGCGCTGGCCAACAACTCATTCAACCTGAATCTAGCCGGCTTCTATTATGATTATGTCGACAAGCAGCTCGCGGTCTACTTCGCCGACCCGATCTACACGACGCTCTTGCGTCTCGACAACATCCCGGAATCGCGCGCCTACGGGATCGATGGCGATCTGACCTGGTTCGCAACCGACGAACTGACTTTCGCATTGGCTGGCACTTGGCTGCAGACGGAAATCGTTGGCTACCAGGGTATCAACGCCGCGGGCCAGCCGCTCGATTACGATGGCTTCGAATTCCCCTACAGTCCGGAATTCTCGGGCGCGGCGACGATCACCTATGATACGCCGATCACGGCAGGGCTTGGCCTGAGGGCAATCGCCAACGGGCGCTATCAGTCATCGACATCCAGCTCGATCGAGGATTTCGCTCCGCTCGCCATCGACAGCTACGGTATCCTGAATGCAAGTCTGGCGGTCTATGACCTGGACGGTGCGTGGGAAGCTTCGCTGTGGGGGCGCAATGTCACCGACACCTACTACTGGGCTTCGGCCGCCACCAACGCGAACACCGCGGTCCGTTTCCCGGGCCGCAGCGCGAGTTACGGCGCGACAGTTCGCTTCCGCTTCTGAAAAGGAATGGTTTCCGGCACCGTATTTGCTCATCCGCGGTGCCGGGAGCGACTTTATGACTGAGACCAAGCCGCCCTTCAGCCCGCTTCCTCAGAAGCCACCTGCAACCGATGTGGAGCGCCGCGATGACGGATCGATTCTGATCTGGTCCCGCCACAATCCAGCGGACGTTCCTGACAACCTCGCAGCGATCTTCCGCGAACGGAGCGAGGCGCATCCCGACCGATCGTTCCTCCTTCAACGCCAGCCGGGTCATGGACCATGGACCGGTGTCACTTGGGCAGAAGCGAGAACCTCCGCGGACTCTATTGCGCAGTGGCTGATCGATCACGGTTTCGGGGCCGATGATCCGGTCATGGTTATTTCGGGCAATTCGCTCGAACACGGACTGCTGATGCTCGGTTGTTATACCGCAGGCGTCCCCATCGCTCCTGTCAGCGCGGCTTATTCGCTGATGTCGCAGGACCACGAAAAGCTTCTGCATTGCTTTCGCAAAATCGGCGCGAAGGCAGTGTTCGCCAAGGAGGGTGAATTGCACTCCGCTGCTCTGGCTCGGCTTCGGGAAGCAGCGCCCGATCTTGTGGTGGTGACCTGCGACGGCAGACCTGAAGGGACAGTCGATTTCACCGAACTTTGCCGGCTCGAGCCAACCTCGCAAGTCGATCGACGTGTCACGGCGATCGGCGCCGATACAGTTGGCAAATATCTGTTCACCTCGGGCTCTACCGGAATGCCGAAGTGCGTGCCGCAAACGCACGGCATGATGACGACGGTGATCGCAGGGCAGGAAGGTCTCGCGGAAGAGAGCCGCGACGAGCGCGATCCCCCCGTCACGCTGGAATGGATGCCATGGAGCCACATCAGCGGCGGCAACATCTTCTTCAACGGCTGCATGTGGTCGGGGGGAACCATGTATCTCGACGAGGGTAAGCCGGTTCCGGGCATGTTCGAGACGACGATCAAGAACCTTTACGAGATCTCGCCAACCGTCTTTGGCTCTGCGCCTGTGGCTTTCGCCATGCTCGCCGATGCCATGGAACAGGACGAAAAATTGCGGGGCGCCTTCTTCGAGGATGTCATATCGCTCGGTTACGGCGGGGCTACACTGTCGGACGACCTCTATGACCGGCTGCAGGCACTCGCCATTGCAGAAACCGGCAAGCGGATCCCGATCACGACGATGTACGGCGCGACGGAAACGCAAGGCATCACCATGGTGCATTGGGAAGTAGATCGCGTGGGCCTGATCGGCCTACCGATGCCCGGTATCACGCTGAAGCTCGTTCCGAATGGCGAAAAGATGGAGGTGCGAGTGAAGGGCGCCTCGGTCACGCCGGGCTACAAGGACGACGCAGAGAAGAATGCGCAAGCGTTCGACGAGGAAGGTTTCTACAAACTGGGAGATGCGGCCGACTTCCTCGACGAGGGTGATCCCGATCGCGGGCTGGTTTTCGACGGCCGTGTGACCGAAGATTTCAAGCTTTCGACCGGGACATGGGTTTCGGTCGGCACGCTCAGGCCGGAACTGGTGACTGCATGCAGTCCGCTCATGCATGATTGCGTAATTGCCGGTCAGGACCGGGAGCATATCGGCTTGTTAGTCTGGCCCAACCCTGCAGCTGCCCAGAAATACGTGACCGAAAGCGGCCCTGCCGGCCTCTCAATTCTCGCAAACGCCATCGCTGCGAGACTTGCGGCCTTCAACGCACAGTCCGGCGGCCATTCGCGGACAGTCAAAAGCATGGTGCTCTTGACGGAGCCGCCCTCGCTCGATGCCGGTGAGATCACCGACAAAGGCTACATCAACCAAGGCGCGGTTCTCTCCCAACGTGCAGAGGCGGTCGATGCGCTGTACTCGGATGAAGGTTCGCCTCTTGTCCTGAAAATATCCTGATCTTCGGCCGCAAGACTCAAGCTCGCGAACGAAATGGTTTGCATTTGTCGATTTCCAGAAATGATCCAGAACGCGGTCGCTAATCGTTCGACAGCTTTCTGTATTTTAAGACCAATTGCAGACTGTCTGCTAACGGCCCTGAAACAGCCATGATAACGAGAACGTGGAGTTTCTGCGGGCTTTAATGCGGGCCTCATGCTTGGCGATCCCGAATTATTCGTTTTCATCCCAGATGTTTGGATGATGGACGACATAGCTTTTTCGGGACTCGAAATTGATTCTGCGGCTCCGAATTACGCGTCGATCTTTGTCGGCTTTGCGCCCTAATTTCGGTCTTTATATGTGTCGCGGCGCGATCCTGATAGCCGCCGTTTGTTCATAACGGAAAAGGGGCAGTCTCACGCCTAAATCGCGGCCCTTTTTGGAGACAGGTTCGGCGGCCTAGAAGCGCCGTGCGTTCAAGTTGCCGCAAGCGCTCGACTGCAGCAATCTCATTTGCGTGATCCTATTGACCAGGAAGAAGGCCAAGACGTTCTCGAACTGGATGGATCGCGCCTCTTCATCAGGTCAACTCATCGCGGCTTATGCGCAGATCCATTCGCTTTGTCTGGGAATAGCTCTGCCATAATCATCGGTCTGGCTTCGTTTGGCATCCCATTGAGGGGGGTGAATTGCCTCTTCGCCACTAGAACTTGGTCCTCGCCTGACTGTCGACGATGAAGCTCACGGTGGTGGTTGTCGAGCCGCCAATATTTAGCGTTTGCACGCGCCCAGCGCCATCTACCTGACAATTCTCGGCCTTGCCCGACACCTGCTGCGACGCATCGTGTATCATACGAACTCCCGTCGCACCGACAGGATGGCCTAAGCCTATCAAGCCGCCGGAGGGGTTTACGGGGATGCGCCCAGTTTTCTCGATGCTGCCATTTTCGATAGCTTTCCAGCTTTCGCCCGGCGCTGTTATACCCAGATGATCGATTGCCATGTACTCGGTCATGGCAAAGCAGTCGTGCGTTTCCACCGCGTCCAGCTGATCGGCGCCTTCGATGCCCGCTCGCCTGCGCGCATCCTCAATCGCACCGCGGACCTGTGGGAAGACATACGGGTCCTTGGCGCTCGCCGTGACCTTGGCCTTGTAGGACAAGGGGGCGCAGCGGTGCCCCCAGCCCGCGATACGTGGCAAATCCTCCAGCGCAATTCCGCGCTTGGCCGCATATTGTCCGGCGCGTTTTTCGGATGCAAGAAAGACCACTGCGGCACCATCCGTGATCTGGCCGCAATCCATTTTGCGCGTGCGGCCTTCGACCACCGGATTAGCCTCGTCATCCGCTGAAAAGCTTTCCGGCGTAAATTGCCAGTCGCGAGTCTGGGCATTAGGATTGGCGCGTGCGTTCTCGAAATTGATCTCGGCGATGCGCATCAGGTGATCATACTCGAGGCCGTGGCGATGCTGATATTCGTCCGCAAGATCGGAGAAGGCGCAGGGCCACACGAAATCGGCGTCCTCGAATTCTTTGCCTACCCACGCGGCTGCACCGAGATGGCCTGCCGCCTCGCGCCCGCTTAAATTGCGCATCTGTTCGATGCCCACCACGCAGGCGAGATCGTAGCGCCCAGCCTCGATCTCCGCCATCGCGGCAAGGATGGCGACGCTGCCCGAGGCGCACGCGGCTTCGTGCCGTGCGGTCGGCAGCCCGTCGAATACGGGGTCGATCATGCCGAAGAAGCCGCCCAGCTGCCCCTGGCCACAGAAGAGCTCGCCCGCGAAGTTGCCGACATGCCCGGTCTCGATCTCGGCTGGATCGAGCTGCGCCCGATCCAGCCCGTCGCGCAGGACTTCGCCGAACACGCCCAGCATGTCCGTGCCCTCGCGTGCCCAGTTGCGTGCGAAATCGGTCTGCGCCCCCCCGAGTACGTACACCATGCGCTGTCTCCTCCTAGCGTGCGATCCGTTCGACGATCATGGCCGAGCCGACACCCTGCGCGCCGGTGGTGACGACCAGCCCGTAGCGGCCCTCGCACCCATCGAGCGCATCGAGCAGGGTGGACAGAAGGATCGCTCCGGTCGCACCCATGGGGTGCCCCTTGGCCATATGCCCGCCGCCGACATTCACCTTCTCCATGTCCACATCGTAGTCGCGCTCCAGCTTGGCGATGGTGACAGCGAAGGCTTCCATGAACTCTATACGGTCCATATCTGCAAGTGACAGCCCGGCGCGTTCCAGCGCGGTCTCCATCGCGGTGAACCCGGCCAGCAGCGAATCGCGCACGTCCCCGCCCGACTCCGCGAAGGCGACGATCTTCGCGCGCGGGTTGGCGATCTGTTCCTTGCTGCCGATCAGGGCCAGCCCGGCGCCGTCCGCCATGGGCGGCGCGTGGGCCACGGTCATGCGGTAGTCGATCTCTTCCCCTTCGAGCGGTTCGGCGTAATGTTCGCTCATCTTCTCGAAGGCCGGTTTCAGCCCACCGGCCTTCTCCATATCGAGCCCGCGCACCACCTCGTCGCGGTCGAGCGAACCGATCTTGATGCGCGAGGCCTTGAGGGTCGCGTCATCTTCCGCGCCGACGGAGAGCTGCTGCGACCGGACTGCCGCGCGGTCCATCGTCTCACGGTCGATGCCTTCCTTCGTCGCCAGCCTTTCGGCGGCGAGAACCACGGGGATATACTGGTCGCGCGGGGCGAATTCGCGGGCGCCGTAATAGTCCGCCTTGTCCGCCATGAAAGGCACCTGCGACATCATCTCGACCCCGCCTGCGAGCGCGACATCGGCCTGCCCGGCGGCGATGGCGGCCGCGCTTTCGCCGATTGCGGTAAGGCCCGACACGCAGAAATTGTTGAGCGTGTGCGTCACGGTGCGCTCGGGAAGACCGGCGGCGATCTTCGTCACCATCGCCACATGGCCACCCTGCGACCCGATCTGGCCGACGCATCCCAGCGATAGACGATCTACCTTGTCGCGCGCGATTCCCGTGCGCTGCTCCAGCGCATCGACCAGCGCCGCGCCGAGGCCGTGCGGGGTTTGTGTCGCCAGTCCACCTTCGGGCTTGGCGGCGCCTCGGGGGGTGCGGACTGCGTCGGCGATATAGACTTCCATGAATGGCTCCGTTGCTTGGATACTGCTCGGTGCGCCCGGCCGGGATCGCCGACCGTCGGCGGCACACTTCGGCAAAGCTTGTCGCATCAAATTAGTATGCTTACAATAGTTGCAGATAGAGACGGCCCAGCCGTCCAGCATAACCGGAGAGCAGAATGTACCTCACGCCCGAAGCACGGATCGCGGATTACGAATCGAAAGGCTGGTGGCGCGGGATCACCGTAGACGATCTGCTGAAGGAAACCCTTGCGGGCGATCACGCCGAACTTGCGGTGATCGATCCGTCCAACCGCGAAGCGCTCGACGGCGTGGAGCCGGGGCGGCTGACCTGGGACGAATTCGACGAGCGGATCGACCGGCTGGCGGCAAGTTTCCACCAGCTGGGCCTGCGCAAGGACGACCGGATCGTCGCGCAGCTGCCCAACACGATCGACGCCGTGCTCACCCTGTTTGCGTCGGCGCGGCTGGGCCTGATCCTGAGCCCGGTGGTCATGCAGTTCCGCAAGCACGAGCTCGGCCACGTGTTCGAGAAGGTGGAACCTGCCGCCTTCGTTACCATCCCGAGCTTTCACGATTTCGACCAGGCGGCATTGGGCGCGCAATTGTGCAAGGCCCACGGCGCGCAGCTGCTGATGTTCGGCGACGCGCCCGACGGCGCGACCTCCCTCGACGATGCAATGCGCCATGCCGACCGCGATGCGCTGGCCCGCTATCGCTCGGAAAATCCCGTCTCGGCGGGCGAAGTGTTCACCATCTGCTGGACCTCCGGGACGGAGAGCCAGCCCAAGGGCGTGCCGCGCAACCACAACCACTGGGTGCTGAACGGCGACGTGATGGTGGAAGCGACCGCCATGAAAAGCGGCGACACGATCCTCAACCCGTTCCCGCTGGTGAACATCGGATCGATCGGCGGCCTCATGATGCCCTGGCTGCGCTGCGGCGGCACGGTGGTGTTGCATCACCCCTTCGACGTCGGCGTTTTCCTGACGCAGCTGCAGCAGGAAAAGGTCAGTTACACGATCGCCCCGCCTGCAGTGCTGGGCGCGCTGCTCAAGCAGCCCGAACTTCTGGAAAAGTTCGATCTTTCCGCCTTGCGGACGGTCGGTTCGGGCTCGGCCCCGCTCTCGCCCTGGCTGATCGAGGGCTGGAAGGACCGCTACGGTATCGAAATCGCGAACATCTTCGGTTCGAACGAAGGAGCCTCGCTGTTCTCGAACCAGCAGTCGGTGCCCGATCCGGTCGAGAGAGCGCGCTACTTCCCGCGCTTCGGCGCGCGCGATGCCGATTGGGACGGGATGACAGCGACCATCCTGGACTCGCGCCTGGTCGACCCCGCAAGCGAAGAGGAGATCACCGAGCCGGGCAAGGTGGGCGAGCTGCGGCTTCGCGGCGCAATGATCTTCGATGGCTACTGGCGCGCGCCCGAAATGAACGCGACCGCGTTCGATAGCGAAGGCTACTACCGCACCGGCGACCTGTTCGAGATCGCCGGACCGGGCGACCGCTTCTACCAGTTCCAGGGACGCTCGAAGGAGATCATCATGCGCGGCGGCGTGAACATCTCGCCTGCAGAACTGGACGACCTGATCGTGGGGCAGCCGCAGATCAAGGAAGCGGCGACTGTCGGCGTGCCCGACGACCGGCTGGGAGAGCGGATCGCCGTCGCGGTCGTCCCGCACGAGGGTGAGGAGCCCAAGCTGGAGGATATCACCGCCTGGCTCGAAGCACGCGATATCGCCATCTTCAAGCGGCCCGAGTTTCTGGTGATCGTGGATGCCCTCCCCCGCAATGCGATGAACAAGGTCGTGCGTGACGAACTGCGCGAAATGGTGGTGGCAAAGCTATGAACGGCGCGAACACACAAGCAGCAAGCCAGCGCGTCACGCTGGTAACGGGCGCGGGCAACGGCCTAGGCGAGGCATTTGCCTATGCTTGCGCGCGACGCGGCGATGACGTGATTGCCAATAATCGCGTCCACACCGACCGCCCGAGCTCCGCCGCCGCGCTGGCCGAGGCGCTGCGCGCCGCAGGATACAGCGCCGGGGTGGATGAACATTCGGTCGACGCGGACGGCGCGGCCGAGGCCATCGTGGCCAACGCGATCGACCAGTTCGGGCGGCTCGACGCGATCATCCTCAATGCAGGGATTTCCGGTCCTGCGGCACGGGTGGCGGACAGCGACCTGTCCGATCTTCGCGCGGTGATGGAGATAAACTTCTTCGCCAATGCCGCCCTGGTGCAGGCCGCCCTGCCCCATTTGGAGCAATCCCCCGCGGGGCGCATCGTGCTGATCGCTTCCTCCGCCGGGCTGCACGGGCTGAAGGGACGCGCGCCCTACGCCGCGTCCAAGGCGGCGCTGATCGCCTATGGCAGGTCGCTCGCGCTCGAATTGCGGCGCACGAACATCCGCACCAATATCTTCGCGCCCTATGCGGCCACCAAGATGACGGGCGGACAGGACGAGGTGACCGACGAGCGGCTGCTGCCCGAATACGCGGCGCCGGGCGCGGCGTGGCTCTCTTCCGATCAATGCGATGCCAATGGCGAAATCTGGGTCGGCGGTGCCGGCCAGTTCCGCCGTGCGGCCATGGTCGAAGGGGCTGGCGGCAGGGATCCCTATGCCGATGCGCAATGGCTGGCGGAGAATGCCGGGAACTTGCGCTCGCTCGAGCCGCACAGAGAGTTTCCGGGCGGCGAAGCGGCGTTTGCCGACTTCTACTCCGCGCTTGGTTCGCCTTCGGAGTAAATCCGCCGCATCGCCACCTTGTCGGGCTTGCCAAGCCCGGTCTTGGGCAGTTCGTCCGCGACGTGGATCGCCTTGGGCACGTGCACCGCGCCCTTGGCGGCGCGCACCGCATCGCGCAGCCGCTCCGCATCGATGTGCTGTCCGACACGCGGGACGACCAGCGCCGTCACCTGCTCGCCCCACTTGCGGTCGGGAATGCCGAAGACCGCCACCGCCGACACGGCAGGATCGCGCGCAATCACCGCTTCCACTTCCGCGGGGAAGACGTTGAAGCCGCCACTGATGATCATGTCCTTCGCGCGGCCGACGATCCGGTACAGGCCATCCTCTCCGATCCGGCCCAGGTCTCCTGTACGCAGCCAGCCGCCTGCGAGCGTTTGCGCGCTTTCCTCCGGCATACCGAGATAGCCGCTCATGACCAGCGGGCCGCGCACGGCGATTTCTCCGACGCCATCCGTCTGGTCGAGCAGGCGAATGTCGATCCCCGGGAAGGGCCGCCCCGCCGCGTCGGGCGCGGTGCGATGCTCACCCCGGTCGAGGATCAGGATCGTGTTGGGTGCCTCGCTCTGGCCGTAGCACTGGACGAATATCTCGCCGAAGCGGTCGAGCGCTTCCAGCACGCGAGCCGGTTCCATGGGCGCGCCCGAATAGATCAGCGTGTCGATGGAGCTTAACGCGCCCGATGGCAGATCCGGGGCATCGAGCAGCGCGCCGATCATGGTCGGAACCATCCAGCTGACGGTCGCGCGGTGAGCCCGCGCCGCCTCGGCAAAGCCGGAAACCGAGAACCCGCGTTGCAGTATCACCGTGCCGCCGCGCACCAGCGTGGGCAGCACGATGGAGCCCGCCCCGTGCGAGATCGGAGCGGGGCAAAGAAAGCGTATCTCGATCGGAAAGTCGATCCGCGTCAGGGCCATGAACGTATTCGCCACGAGCGCCCGGTTGGACAGCATCACGCCCTTGGGCCGCCCCGTCGTGCCTCCGGTATAGGCGAGCCGTACGATGTCCTCTGTTTCGCCAACGGTACGCGCAGGAAGCGCGGATGATGCAGGGGTTGCAGGCCAGAAGGGGGCGACGGCATCATCGCCCCGGTGGACGTAGCAGGCTATCCCAGCATCGCGGGCCAGCGACGCGGCATCCGCCATCCGGCCCGGTCCGCCGACGAGAATACGCGCGTCGCTGTCTTTCAGAATGTACAGCTGATCCTCGCGCCCGCCCATCGCGTGCAGGGTGAGCGAGCGGAAGCCGCCGATATAGGCTGCCGCCATCAGCGCATATTGCCGTGTGCAGTTGTCACTGACCTGCGCGATGGTCGCGCCGCGCGGCAGGTCCAGATCTTCCAGTCGCTTGATAGCCTGCGCGACCATCCGGCCGAAGGCGCGGTAGCTGGTCTCGCCCTCGTCATCCACGAAGGCAATCGCGTCGCCATGGCGCGCAATCGCTTCGAGAATGATATCGCCCAGCAGCCCTCCGGGGGCCATCGCTACGGCGGTATCGCCTTCGCTCACGCCGGGCGCTCTAGCAGTTCTTGCGCGAAGTCCGGCAGCTTTGCTTCGCCCGCCAATTGCCGGTCGATTGTGGCGCGGTCGAAATAATCGCGCCAGTCGACGAACTGGCCATCCGCGATCCGCACAACGCCTGCATAGGGCGTGACCACGTGCGGGCCGTCAGCGAGGTCGAAATCCTCGACCGCTTCGTAGAACACGTCGTCGCCCGCCTCTGCCATCGCGTTGATGCGCAGCCGCTTCACTGCCGACAGACCGCTATAGGTGGTCAGGAATTCGCGGATTTCCTCATGCCCCACGGCAGGCGGTTTGGTGATGGCGGAGAAATGGAAACGCCCATCGCTTGCGAACATGCCGACCATGTCGTCGATGCGCCCGGCATGCCAGTAATCGAAGAAACGGGTGACGAGCTGCTTGCCTGTGCTCACGATTGATTCTCCACTTTCGCAACGTCCGCACGCAGCTTGGCGACCACGTCCTCCACGCTGGAGCGCGGGTTGCGGGTAAGATCGTAATGGTGCGTCTTGCGAGCGGCCCGGTCGAACCAGATCCGCCCTTGCGCGTGTTTCGGGCGCTTGCTGGCGAGCCACAGCGCGGTGTCCGCACCTTGCGCGGGAGAGCGCAGCAGCGGGCCGATCCAGCGGTCCATCCAGGGCAGCGCGTCGGAGACGCCCTGCGTCGCCACCCATCCCGGATGCATCGTATAGGCGTCGACGCGCGCCGCCCAGTGATCGGCCAGCGCCAGCTGCGCGCGCTTGTTGGCCGCGTAGGCGAGGAAGCCGTTGTAGCGATCGGGCGGCAGATCAAGCAGGCTGTTATCGAGCGGAGCGTTGTACATTCCGCCCGACGCCATGTTGACCACCGCCGCCCCGTCCAGCTTGCCCTGCTCCAGCAGCGCCTCGGTCAGCGCGAACTGACCGAGCAGGCTGGTCGCATAGCTTTGTTCGAAGCCTTCGGGCGTCAGGCGATGCTCCGGGGGCAGGTTGCCGACATTGTTGATCAGTGCATCGAGTGGGCCGACCTCTTCGGCGAGCGATAGGTTATCGGCCACAAGGGACAGGTCGCGCTCGATGGTCTCGAACGGCCCGCCCTCCTTTTGCCTGCGGCCTTCGTCAGCCAGCGCCTTCAGCTTCTCCGCATTGCGGCCCACCGCGATGACGCGCGCGCCACGCCGGGCGGCGCTTAGCGCCAGCGCGCGTCCGATCCCGCCCGTCGCCCCTGTGACGAGCCAGCTTTGCCCTGCGAGCGACTTGCCCCCCGATCTGAGGGGCAAGCCGCGTGCAAGATAGCCGATCCGCGTGAAGGACGGAGCGAAGCGGGCGTAGAACGTCAGTGCCTTGGATGCCACGCCGCGATCAGTACCTGACCTGGAACTGGATGGCGACCGAGCGCGGACGCGAGGCAGTGGCGTACTGCGTGTTCGCGCCGACATTGCTGGCGAAGGGAACCTGCGCCGCGTAGGTGCGGAACCGCTCGTCGAGCAGGTTCTTGCCCACCGCCGCAATGGTCCAGTTCTCGCCCCCGACGCCAACGCGCACATCGACGATGGTGTAGCCGTCGACCACGCCCGCCGGGTCCAGATTGTCATGCACGTTGTGTTCGCCCGTGTAGGACGCGTCGGCATTGATCTTCAGGCGAAGGTCCCCGAACAGCGGCTTGTCGACCGAGAGCCCGCCGTAGACGTTGAACTCCGGCGTGAAGCGCGCGCGCCGGCCGGTGTAGTCGCACAGCTGGACACCGCCAACCACGTCGCCATTGGGCGTCTCGCCGAAGGCGCAATTGCCGCGGCGGAAATCGAGATACTCGAAATCGAGATAGGCCGCCGAAGCGTTGATCGCAATGCCCGGCGCAATGGCGTAGCGCGCATTGGCTTCGATGCCCTGCGTACGCGTTTCACCCGCATTGCCGACATTGAAGCCCACCGTTCCGTCGAACTGGCTGATCTGCAGGTCCGAATAGGTCGAACGATACAGAGTGACGCCGAAGGAGGCGCGGTTGCCCGGCAGGCTCGCCCGCAGGCCAAGCTCGTAGGAACTCACTTCCTCGTCGTCGAACCCGAAGGAAGTGTTGTTGTTGGACCGGGCATCGAAGCCGAAGCCCTTGTAGCCTTCGCGGTAGGAACCAAACAGCAGGATGTCTTCGGTCACATCGAATTCGACCGCCAGCGACGGCACGATGTTCTTTTCCGAACGGCTGCGGTTCAGATCGTGGCCCGCGCCCGCCACGGCATTGTCGAACGAGAAGCCAAGCGCGGTCTGCAGAACGGTAATCGGCACGGGGTTTGTCACCAGCGGCCCATCGTAACTGAAGGCGCCGTTGCGTGCCACCAGACTGCGGCTGGCAGTTTTCTCGTCGATGGCGAGCCGCAGGCCGGGGATGATCCGGAAGCCGTCGGCCACCCGCCACTGCAGCTGGGCAAACAGAGAGTAGGTATCGCTGGTCTGTTCGAAATCGCGGACCGCGCCGATATCCGCGATGACACCGAAGCCCAGGTTCGCAAGATCGGACCCGAGCGCGGTAACATCGGAATAGTCGAGCTGGTTATGTTCGAAATAGGCGCCGGCAATCACGCTCAGGGGCAGAGAGTCGTCGGTGGCGACTCGGATTTCCTGGCTGAACTGCTCGTAGCTTTCATGCGTGAGCCCGCCCAGGATGCTGGCCGAAGTGAAATCGAGATCCCCGCTGGTATCGCGATCATAGCCGACATAGCCGGTGACGGTGGTCAGCGTGGCTGAGTCGAAATCGGTCTCCGTCGTGAAGGTGCCGTTGTAGAATTCGGTGTTGTCGAACTCGTCCTGGTCTGCCTGGCGGCGATAGTTGAAGCTGGTGTCCTGCAAGGTCCCCGGCAGCCCCGCACCGGTGAGTGCTACGGCGAAGGTCAGTGGGACATTGGGAGCCGCATTGGTCGTCGCAACGTCCTGGCTGACGAGCAGGTTGCGCCCTTCCACGTCGAACTTGGAATATTCGCCCTTCAGCGTGGCGGTGAAGTTGCCGCTTTCGTAACGAACCGTGGCGCGGCCGGCGATTTCATCCAGCCGTGGCTCGGTGCGGTCCTTCGTGGTGTTGAAGACGTATCCGTTCTCCGTCAGCCCGCGAACTGCAAGCCTTGCCGAAAGGCCATCGGCCAGCGGTCCGGATACGAAGGCCTGCCCTTCGAACCCTTCGAACACATCGGTATAGGTCGCGGTGGCACCCGCTTCGAGATAATCGGTAGGCTGCGCGGTGATGATGCTGAGCGCGCCGGCAGTCGAGTTCTTGCCGAACAGGATCGATTGCGGGCCGCGCAGGACTTCCACGCGCTGCAGATCGAAGAAGGGCGCACGGGTAAGCTGCGCGCGGCCGTAGCTCACGCCGTCGACGAACTGCGCGACAGACTGTTCGAAAGCAGGGTCGTTACCCGAACCGATCCCACGAATATAGGTCTGCGTGGTCAGGCCCGTCTGGGTGATCTGGAAGTTGGGTACGGAGAGTGTAACTTCTTCTAACGTACTGATTGCAGTGTCCGCGATATCCTCTCCCCCGATCACCTCGATCGAGATCGGCACGCGTGTCGCATCCTGTTCGCGGCGCTGCGCGGTAACGACGATCGTATTTAGCACTGCGGGGTTATCCGCCTCCCCCGGCTGTTCGGCTACACCGTCGGTATCCGCGTCTCGCGTGACTTGGGCAGACGCCCCGGACGACCATGCGAGCAGCGCCATGGCCGTACCGAGATACAGTGGTTGGGTGACGCTTTTCATACTTGCTCTCCTCTCGTTCGTTCCGCTTCTGTCGGATACGATCCGAGGAGGTGAATATCATAAATGGACTTAATCTCAAGCCGTCTAATCGTTCGATATCCGGACATGGTCCATCGCGTCGGGCATTCTTGCCCAACCGGAGGTCCGCAATGTGGGAGAAATGGGGCCTCAGCCCGCGACCGAATCGCCGCGGCTCCGCGATGCGGACTGGCCTTCCATCATCCAGCGGGTGCGCGCAGCCTGAATGGGTTCGCCCGTGTTCCGGTCGCAAACGATCGGATGAATCGGCTTGCCGGTAGTCAGGTCGACCAGCGAGAGAGGCGGCGCCTCCTGATCGCACAGCCACCGCAGCGACCAGCCATGGGTCGCGAGCACCACCGGGTATAAGGCGCGGCCCGCTTCGGTAAGGCGGTATTCGTAGCGCGGCGGGTTGGATTGATATGCTCGCCGGACGAGGATCGAACCGGCGACCAGCCGGCTCAAGCGGTCGGAGAGGATATTGGGCGCCATCCCGGTGGCTGAGAGGAATTCCTCGAAGCGTCGCAAGCGGAAGAATGCGCAACCAAGGACCATCCAGCTCCAGTAGTCGCCGATCAGTTCGACCGAACGATCGATCATCGGGCGGTCCACCGGCGGACGCTTGCTGCGCCAGCGACGCTGGGTCGGCGATTCGCGCTCGACCAGGCCGGGGCCAACCTCCCATCGGACGCCGTCCGGATCGATGGGGGACCCTCCAGGCCCGTCCAGCACTACCGGATCGAGCGCCTTGCGCGTCGCCGGATCGTAGAACACCATGTCGTAACGCGACTGCATGCGCGATGGCGCATGGTCCCTCTCCCACCGCCCCTGCATCAGCGCGACGCCGAACAGGTCGCGGCCCATCGCGGTCAGCCGGTATTCGACGCGTCTGCGCCCGGCCGGCACCACGCTATCGAGCAGGCCGTTCTCGACCAGACGCTTCAAACGCCCCGACAGGACCGTGCGCGGAATGTGCAGGGCTTCTGACCATTCGTTGAACCGGCGAACGCCGTAAAAGGCTTCCCGGAGAATGAGCTGCGTCCATGCATCCCCGATGACACCATGCGCGAGCGCGACGGGGTTGCCGGTAACCAGCGCACGAAGGGACGGCGGCTCTGCCATTTTTGTAGGGGGATGCGTCTCTGGCATGTTCGCTGGATGTAGAGCATTTCATCGAAGCTGGGCAACCGCGCGCGGCGCCTTCCGATTGATACTTGCGTTAGTGGACTATTCTGTGTGATGAATAGTTCATGGACATTCTCGATATCGCAGTTACCGCGATCCTGATCGCGATCGCATTGATCTGGATCATTGCCATGCCGGCCCGGGCGAAGGGCAAAACCTGGCACTATGCGCTCGTCGGCATCCCGGCCATCGCCTTCGTCATCACAAGCAACCTCCCCGCAGGGGCATTGCGCGAATCGCTCGAGGCCTGGCTTGCGGGCGGTGCGGCAGCGGCCCTGCTGCTGCTTCTCACCTGGGCCCTGGGAAGCCTCAAACGCAATCACGGCTTCATGGACATCGCCTATCCGCTCGCACCGACGGCCATCGCGTGGGCCGCATTTCTTGTGCCCACGGGGACCGACGGCGGAATGGCGCCGCTCGTACTGGCCCTCGTATCACCGTGGGCGCTGCGGCTTTTCGTGCAAACGATCGGACAGAACCATGCGGAGGAGCGCCAGCCCTATGCCGCATGGCGCAAGGCGTTTGGCGCCCAATGGCGCTGGTGGAGCCTGTTTCAGGTCTACGGTCTCCAGGGAATAACCCTGTGGCTGTGGGCGATCCCGCTCGCCTTCGCGGTGCAAGCCGATTTCTCGCTGCCCTGGGCCATCGCCGGCGGAGCGGTCTGGCTCTGCGGCTTCGCCCTGCAAGCCGTGGCCGACCGGCAATTGACCCGGTTCCGGGCCGATCGCGCGAACCGGGGCGCAATTCTCGACACCGGCGCATGGGCCATCGTGCGCCAGCCGAACTATCTCGGCGAATCGATGATGTGGTGGGGCTACTTCCTGTGCGCCCTGGCGCACCCCTGGGGGTGGGTGACGGTCATCGGTCCGATCTTTGCAACATGGTTCATGGGCTTCGGCTCGGCAGGCCCCTTCAAGGAAGCGCATATGCAGCGCACGCGCGGAGAGGCATGGGCTGCCTATTGCGTCCGCACTCCACGCTTCTTCCCCTTTCCCCGGCCCACTCCTTAACTTGCAATAGTGGACTTAAATTGCTATCCGATCGCTAAGAAAGGAAGACCTCATGAAACCCAGCGACCTGGCAGAAGGCAACGTGAACGAACTGAACCCCTACGTGCAGGGATTCTACGCCGCCCAACCGGAGGAAGTGACGAAAACCGATCTCGAAGTGATCGGCGAACTTCCGACCGACCTGTGGGGCGCCTATGTTCGCAACGGACCCAATCCGTTCGAGGTGCCCGATGTGCCGCATCACTGGTTCGACGGCGAAGGCATGGTCCACTCAATATATTTCGAGAACGGCAAGGCCGAATATCGCAATCGCTACGTGCTGTCCGACGATAATGTCGCCGACATGAAAGGCGATGGGGCGGAGGCGCGAGGCGTGCTGGTTCCTTCCAACCGCGACCGCCCGGACAAGGTCTACAAGGACACCGCCAACACCGATCTGGTGCTGCATGACGGCAAGCTCATGGCCCTGTGGTACATTTCCGGCACGCCGGTACGGCTCGACGCGCGCACGCTGGAAACGCTGGGCAACGAGGATTTCGGCGGCAAGCTGCCGCGCAACGTCTCCGCCCATGGCAAGATCGACCCCAAAACGGGCGAATTCCTGTTCTTCGACTATTCGCTGTACGAACCCTGGATGAGCTTCGGCGTGGTCAGCCCCAAGAGCGAGCTGAC
>Ga0181374_1000006_pt1 | contig 157898 bp, 167 predicted proteins | sample LowvirmetaG_2_FD_130086 | JGI IMG/M metagenome (GOLD analysis project Ga0181374, IMG submission 130086) | Marine viral communities from the Subarctic Pacific Ocean - Lowphox_10 viral metaG | ecosystem: Environmental > Aquatic > Marine > Oceanic | place: Subarctic Pacific Ocean | collected...
CACCGCCGCCACCGCCACGGTTGCCGCCGCCGAAGCGGTCACCGCCGCCGCCGCCGCCGCCATAGCCGCCGCGATCACCGCCGCCACCAAACCGGTCGCCGCCACCGCCGAAACGGTCGCCGCCGCCGCCGCCGAAATCACCACCGCCGGAGCCGCCGCCGAAGGGATCGTAACTATCTTCACCGAACCCATCGCGTTTGTCGCGGCCGCGGCCTCGACGCCCTTTATCGTAACCCATAATTCAAAACGTACCTTCGTCTCGCCACCCTAAAAACTAACAGCCAGAAGCGCGGGCAGCAGGCGCTTCGGTGAGATGGAGAATCGCTGCGAATAGTTGCAACTCCTCCAGTCAAGCGGTTTGCATAGCCTAGAATGCCGCTTGGCGCGAATTTTTTAAACTACGCAGGCCCTTTGGCGCATCAATGTGACATTTTTCGAATGGAACAGGCTTAATTTTCGGCTGGTGCGCACTCGATACGCGTCCGCTTGCAACGGCCCGGGCAGCAAGGCATGGTTAGGGACATGACAGATTTCAAACGCCTCTCGCCTACAATGCTCGCCAGTCCGCAAATCACGCCAGGCGATCTGGCCGATGCCGCTGCCCAGGGGGTGACGCTGGTGGTCAACAACCGCCCCGACGGCGAAGCGCCGGACGAACCGCAGGGCCTAGAAATCGAGGCAGCGGCGCACGCGGCAGGGCTGGACTATCTGGCGATCCCGATCGGGCAGGCGGGCTTCAGCGAGCCGCAGGTGGCGGCATTGGCAGAGGCGCTCGATGCTGCCGAAGGCCAGGTACTGGGCTATTGTCGCACCGGTACCCGCTCGACTTTGCTCTGGGCACTGGCGCAGGCGCGCTCGGGGCGGGACCCGCAGCAAATCGCCGATGCTGCGAGCGAGGCGGGTTACGATGTTTCGCCCGTGCGCCCCGCAATGGATATGTTCGCCGCCCGCTCTGCCTGAGGCGCAAAGCGTCGATGACCGGGCAGGCCCTTCAATTTGCCGGTTCGCTGGCAGCGATCCTGGCCCTGGCCTGGTTGGTGCGCCGGCTGGGGATGGGTCATGCTCAGCCGCTCGATAGCGAGGACAAGGCCCGCCGCGCCGCGAGCGAGGTGGAGGATGGTTTCGAGCCGGTGGCCTGCACGCTGGACGATGAAGGCCGCGCGGCCTTGCTGCGCGATGCGGCCGGGCGGATCATGGTACTGCGCGCGCATGGAGCGCATTTTGCCGGCCGGATATTGCAGCACGGTGCAGATGCCAGAATTATGGGTTCGGTGTTGATCGTCGACCCGGCGGAGCGGCAATTCGGCGCTGTCAGCCTGCACATCGAAGACCCCGAAGTTTGGGGAAAAGCGATTCACGCCTTATAAGGCCGGCCAGCTACCATGCCCGATTTCAACCCCACCCAATATGCCGTGCCGGCCTTCGTGCTGCTGGTCCTGATCGAGATGATCTGGGCACGCATGCGGCGGCCTGAAAGCTACGAATCGCGCGATACTCTGGTCAGTCTGGGGTTCGGCCTGGGCAGCACGGTTGCAGGCGCGCTGTTTGGCGGGATCGCGCTGTTTATCTTTCTGGCCGCTTACGAATATCGGATTTTCGATTTCGGCGAGCATTGGTGGGCGGTGTGGTGGGCCTGGCCGATCTGTTTCGTGCTCGACGATCTCGCCTATTACTGGGGGCACCGGTTCGGCCACCGCGTGCGCTGGTTCTGGGCGAGCCATGTGAACCACCATTCCAGCCAGCATTACAACCTGTCCACCGCGCTCCGCCAGAGCTGGACCGGCGCTTTCACGCTGGGTTTCGTATTTGCGCTGCCGATGGTGCTGCTGGGCTTCCATCCGGCGATGATCGCAATCTGTCACGGCTTCAACCTGATCTACCAGTTCTGGATTCACACCGAAGCGATCGACCGGATGCCGCGCTGGTTCGAAGCGGTGATGAACACGCCGAGCCATCACCGCGTCCACCACGCCACCAATCCGCGCTATCTCGACCGAAACTATGCCGGCGTGTTCATTGTCTGGGACCAGATGTTCGGTACGTTCGAGCTGGAAATAGCCGAGGCCGTAGGCGGCGAGAAAATTCGCTATGGCATCGTCAAGCAGCTGGGCAGTTTCAATCTGCTATGGGCGGTGTTCCATGAATGGATCGGCATGGCGCAGGATATCTGGCGCGCGCCGTGGCGGCACAAGCTGTCCTACCTGCTACGTGAACCAGGCTGGACGCATGATGGCAGCCGCGAAACCTCCGACATGATCCGCGCACGCTGGTTGTCGCGGCAGGGTTTGTCGCGTCTGGAGTTACCCCGGCAGGCTGATAAACCGGTTGCAGGCGACAACTCGATTGCGGGTAAAGCTCAGGCCCGATAGGCTTTCCCGGGTAGAGGAGAGCATATGAGCGAATATGATATCATCGTCATCGGCGGCGGCAGCGCAGGCAGCGCAGTGGCGGGCCGGTTGGCGGCGGACGGCACTCGGCAAGTCTGCCTGATCGAGGCGGGCGGGCGCAATAACAACGTGCTGGTCAAGACGCCCGGCTTCATGCCGTTCCTCCTCAAGAACACCAATTACCGGTTCGATACGGTCCCCCAAAAAGGACTCAATGGCCGCGTCGGGTACCAACCGCGCGGCAAGGGGCTGGGCGGATCGAGCGCGATCAATGCCATGGTCTATATTCGCGGCAACGCTTGGGATTACGACAATTGGGCAGAGATGGGCTGCGAGGGCTGGGCCTATGACGATGTGCTGCCCTGGTTCAGGAAATCCGAAGCGAATGAACGCGGCCAGGACGCGTTTCATGGCGAAGGCGGGCCATTATTCGTCTCCGACCAGAAATGGGTGAATCCCACCAGCCAGGCATTCGTGGAAAGCGCCCAATCGCTGCAATTACGCCGCAACGACGATTTCAACGGCGAGCGGCAGGATGGCTTCGGCATATACCAGGTGACCCAGCGCAAGGGTGAGCGCTGGTCCGCCGCCCGCGCCTTTGTCGAGCCGCTGCGCGAGCAGGCCAATCTCGACATCCGCACCCGCACTTTGGTGGAACGTCTGGTGATCGAGGAAGGACGGGTCACCGGGGTAGCTATCCGGCGGGGCCGCAAGCAGGAGGTGCTGAAGGCCCGCGGGGGTGTGGTGCTGAGCGCAGGGGCCTTCAATAGCCCGCAAATCCTGATGCTGAGCGGCATCGGCCCCGGCGCGCATTTGCAAGAGCAGGGGATCGACGTCCTGCGGGATAGGCCAGCGGTCGGCTCCGATTTGCAGGATCACATCGACTACGTCTCCAGCTGGCAGACGGCCAGCACGGACCCGATCGGTGACAGCGTGGCGGGCACTATGCGAATGGCCCGGGCGATCGTCGAGCATCGCCGCAAGCGCACCGGGATCATGACCACCCCCTATGCCGAGGCGGGCGGGTTCTGGACCGTCATGGATGATGCCCCCGCGCCCGATATCCAGTGGCATTTCGTGCCGGCAATGTTGGAGGATCACGGACGCGAGAAGGTGAAGGGCCACGGCTTCTCGCTCCATGCTTGCGTCCTGCGCCCCGAAAGCCGCGGGACCGTGCGGCTGAATAGTGCCGACGCAAAGGATGCGCCGCGTATCGATCCAAACTTCCTCGAAGACGAGCGCGATATTGCGACCCTGCGCGAAGGGGTGCGCCTGTCGCACCGCATTGCCGAAGTTGGCCCGTTGGCCGCTTACGACCCACAGGACCGGCACGACGTCGACCTCGATGACGACGCTGCGCTGGACGAACTTATCCGCAACCGTGCCGACACGGTCTACCACCCCGTCGGTACCTGCCGCATGGGCGCAGACAATGATTCGGTCGTCGATACCAGGCTGCGCGCGCGGGGCGTAGAAGGCCTGTGGATTGCCGATGCCAGCGTGATGCCCAAGATCGTCAGCGGCAACACCAACGCGCCGAGCATCATGATCGGCGAACGCTGCGCGGAATTCGTCAAGCAGGCGCTGGGGTGAACGTCGAATACGACACTATCGGCGCGAACTATTCGAACCTGCGGCGGGCCCCACTCTGGCCCGCTGAATGGCGGACAAATGCCGCTCCTGTCGAACTAGGAGCGATGGATCGGCCCGGTCGAGATCGAGCAAATCGATCTTGGAAGCGGAGAGTGGCAGCGCCGCTATCACGAACTCCAGCCCCCCATTCCTACGATGCCGGATATCGCCTGATCATTAGCCAAAAAAAGGGCCGGCGCTTTGTAGCACCGGCCCGTCAGTTGTTGTTCGCAGGAGGAACGTTATCGGCGGGACTGTTCCGGGAGAGGGTGGTTCGGCCCCGCCAATCTGTGTTGCTCAGTTGGCCTGAGCGAATTCAGGATAGGCTTCGATGCCGGTCTCGCTGATATCGAGTCCCGCCATCTCTTCCTCTTCGGTAGGCCGCACGCCGATGGTTGCCTTCAGGGCGAACCAGACGATGGAAGAGGCGATGCCGACGAAGATGCCTGTGGCGATTACGCCGGTAATCTGCGCCACGAACGGCACATCGGAGTTGGTGAGCGGCACGGCCAATGTGCCCCAGATACCGGCCACGAGGTGAACCGGGATCGCGCCGACGACGTCATCGATCTTCAGCTTGTCGAGGATCGGAACGAAGATAACGGGCAGCGCGCCACCGATCCCGCCGATCACGATTGCCATGCCGACACTTGGCGTCAAAGGTTCCGCAGTGATGGCAACCAGGCCGGCCAGCGCGCCGTTCAGTGCCATGGTCGTGTCCGCCTTGCCGTAGCGAAGCTGGGTGAAGATGATCGCCACAACCACGCCGGCAGCTGCCGCCATATTGGTGTTCACGAAAATCTTCGACACGTCGGAAACATCACCGATCGTCCCCATCGCCAGCTGCGATGCGCCGTTGAAGCCGAACCAGCCGAGCCACAGGATGAAGGTACCCAGCGTCGCGAGCGGAATGCTCGAGCCCGGGAACACAGTCATCTTGCCGTCCTTGCCATAACGCCCAAGACGCGGCCCCAGGATCAGCGCGCCGGTCAGCGCGGCCCAGCCACCTGTCGAGTGGACCAGCGTGGACCCGGCGAAATCGGAGAAGCCCATGGCGTCGAGCCACCCGGCGCCCCATTCCCACGAAACAATCACGGGATAGATAAAGCCGGTCAGGATCGTCACGAAAATGAAGAACGGAACGATCTTCACACGCTCGGCAATGGTGCCGGACACGATCGATGCGGTCGTGGCGCAGAATACCATCTGGAAGAACCAGTCGGATGCGATCGAATATCCGGTGCCCGTATCCGCTTCGCCAACGCCCTGCATGCTATATGGGAAATCGGCGATACCGATGAACCCGCCTTCGAAACCGGGATAGGCGATGGAATAGCCGATAACCCAGAACATCAGGCCTGCAATCGAGTAGAGGCCGATATTCTTGAGACATTGGACGCTCACATTCTTGGACCGGACCAGGCCGGCCTCCAGCATGGCAAATCCGGCTGCCATCCACATGACGAGGAAACCGCCGAGCAAAAACAGCAGTGTGTTCAGTATATAGGCCGTGCCGCCACCGACGGCAGCGGCCGCCTCTGCAGCGGCATCGGGGGCAACCGGTGCGGCGAGTGCCGGTGCAGCGGCGATCAATCCCGCCGCCCCCGCGACACAATACGAAACGGTCCGTTTCATGGAAAAATTCCCTGTTTGCATTGGGTTGGTAATGGAGCGGATCACAGCGCCGTCTCCCCGGTTTCGCCAGTGCGAATGCGCGTGGCACCGGCCAGGTCGAAAGCGAAAATCTTGCCGTCGCCGATGGAATCGGTCCCGGCGGCGGAGACGATCGTTTCCACCACCTGGTCGGCGATGGAATTGTCGCAGGCTATTTCCAGCTTCACCTTCGGAAGCATGTTGGTGGTGTATTCGGCCCCGCGATAAATCTCGGTCTGGCCTTTTTGTCGGCCATGGCCTTTCACTTCGGTAATGGTCATCCCGGCAACGCCCATCGCGGCGAGAGCTTCACGCACCTCGTCCAGCTTGAACGGCTTGATGACTGCGACGATATATTTCACTGCGCCAGTCCCCTCGGTTGGCACCGGACCATCCGGCTGGAGGGGTTTTGCAATCGCCGTGCCAATTTGCGCGGCCCGCAGGTTTCTGCCGATTTCGCAGATGCAGCAATTTTGGCAGGGGCACGCGCTGCCTAGAGTATAGGCAGCTGTCTGCTATTTAGGCAGTTCGAGATCGGCCCAGACGGGCAGATGATCCGATGCCTGCGCCGATAGATTGCTGTGATGCACGCCCGCCGCGTGATTGCGCCATTCTTCGGATACCACGATCCGGTCGAGCCGGGCGACCGGCTGCCTGCTGGGAAAGCTGCGTCCGGGATCGAGGATTTGCCAGCCATCGGGATCGTGCGGCGCAAATTCGTCCATTGCGCCCATCGTCGATCTCCACTGGTTGAAATCGCCCATCAACACGGTGGGATAATGTCCCTCCGCCCGGTCCACGTGATCGACGATGGCCTTGATCTGGTCCCTGCGCCGGAGGCCCGACAGGTCCAGATGCGTGCCGATCACTCGGAAAGTCCGGCCCTCGCAACACAGCGCCGCATGGGCCGCCCCGCGCGGCTCCAGCATCGGCAGATCGATCGGTTCGGCAGTCACAATGTCGATATCGCGCCTGACCAGCAGGACATTCCCGTGCCAGCCCATCGAACGCGGCCGCTTGGCTACGTCGGCTGGCCGCCATTTGGTATCGTCCAGCGCGACCTGTTTGAGAACGCTAGCACGCTCGCCGATCCGCCGGTCGGCCTCCTGCAAGGCGATCACATCGGCGTCGATTTCGCGCAGCACTGCGATGATCCGCGCCGGATCGCGGCGCCGATCGAGTCCGATACCCTTGTGAATATTATAGCTGGCGAATTTCAGACGCATTCTGCCAGACTTACGCATCCAGGCGCGAATTGTGCCCCGGCTTGGTCAATCGGTTTTGCCTGCAATATAGCGGTCCGTGGGGCGCGTCAGCAGGCCGTCGATACTGGCGGTCTGCGTGCCCATGAGCGCTTCCCATTGGCGCGGATCGGCATTGCTATGGGCCTTTTTCAGCGTGGCACGTTCGCCCTGCAGCTCCATGAACGGCACGCCCCAGCCGCAGCTGGTCTGCACGCTTTCCACCGCGATATCGAAGATCTGCCGCGTGCCCGGCAGCATGGTGAAGTGCTCCGCCAGCCCGGCCCAGTCCGCGTCCTGCGGCAACACGGCCCGGCCGGTGCCATAGATGCGCAGGATCAGCGCTGGCTGCTGGAAATTGCACACCATGATCGTGATCCGTCCATCGGCGGCGAGATGCGCGTGGGTCTCGTTGCCCGATCCGGCCAGGTCCAGATAGGCCACCCGAGTGGGCGACAGGATGCGGAACGCGTCATAGCCTTTGGGGCTGAGGTTGATCCGGCCATCCGCCGCCGCCGTGGCGACGAAAAACACCGGCTGCGCCCCCAGCATGGCGATATGCTTTTCGTCCAGCGCATCGAAAAAGTCGGCCATCAGAGAAACTCCTGCAAGGTCGCCATGAACCGGTCGAACTGATCGTGATGCAACCAATGGCCAGCCTGTTCGAACTCGATAACTTCGGCATTATCGAAATGCTCGATCCGGCCATCTTTTTCGGGATTGGAGGCCCAGCTATCCGCACCATAGAGCAACAGCGTTGGCGCGGTGATCGCATTCCACACTTGCGCCATATGCTCGCGCGGCGTGTCCTCGAACGGCCAGACATTAAGATGCGGGTCGAACTTCCAGCTGAAGGTGCCATCCTCGTTCCGGTTGATGCCGTGGATGGTCAGGTGCTGCGCTTGATCGTCGGTGAGGTAACTGTTGGCCTCCTGCATCCGGTCCTGCGCTTCCTGCAGCGTATCGTACCGCTTCAGCTGGCGCCCGGCGGCCTTGCGCTTGTTCTCCATCCATTCGCGCGCGCGCTGGGGATAGGGTGTTTCCATCCGCTCGGCATAGGTTTCGGGCGACGGCCCCAGCCCCTCTATCGCAACGATCTTGCGCACCTGTTCGGGGAACATGCCCGCAAAACGCAGCGAGACATTTCCGCCCAGCGAATGGCTGACGATGGTGACCGGGGACAATTCCAACTGATGCACCAGCTGCGCGACATCATAGACCATGTCCTGCGCATCGTAATGTCCGTCGCTGACCCACTCGCTGTCGCCATGGCCGCGGTGATCGAGCGCGATAACGTGCCAGTCCTCGCGCAGCTTTTCCGCCGTCCAGTCCCAGCTGCGGCAATGGTCCTTGCCGCCGTGGATGAGCAGCAATGGCGGTTTGTCGGCATTGCCCCAATCGACATAATGCAGCCGGAGGCGCTGGGAAAAGAAGCTTTGCGATATGGGACCGATGAGACTCATGCGCGCTTCATGGTGCAATGCGGCATTGGCTTCAAGCGTTGGTGCGTAGGTTGCGTGGCTGGGTAGCCCCCCGCAATCACCGCTCCTTGGTAGCCGAAAACGCCAGCTCCGGATGCTTTTCTTCCTGATAGCCGACATCCCACGGACTCTTCGCCATGAATACAAGGTCGCCATCGCGGTCCCGCGCCAAGTTGGCCCGGTTGAAATCCTCGAACTGGCTGGATGCCGCTTCCGGGCCTTTGACCCAGCGCGCCGTTGCAAATGGCGAGGGCTCCAGCGCAGCTTCCACCTTGTATTCCGCCGCCAGCCGCGAGACGAACACGTCGAGCTGCAACTGGCCGACCACCCCGATGATCGCCTGCGCGCCCAGTTCCGGGTGGAACACCTGGATCACGCCTTCTTCGGAAAGATCGTCCAGCGCCTTGCGCAGTTGCTTGGTCTTGGTCGGATCCTTCAGCACCACACGGCGCAGGATTTCAGGCGCGAAATTGGGCAGGCCGGTGAAGCGGATGTCGTTGGTCTCGCTTAGAGTATCGCCCACCCGCAGCGTGCCGTGATTGGGGATGCCGATGATATCGCCCGGCAGCGCGGTATCGGCGATCTCACGGTCCTGCGCGAAGAACAGGATCGGCGAATGCACCGCGATGGGCTTGCCGAGGCCGGATGGCGTCAGCTTCATGCCGCGTTTGAAGGTGCCGCTGACCTGCCGCATGAACGCGATCCGGTCGCGGTGGTTGGGATCCATATTGGCCTGCACCTTGAAGATGAAGCCGGTCACTTCATCGCGGGTGGGCGCGATCTGCTCCTCACCGGCAGGCTGCGGGCGCGGGGGCGGGGCGTATTTGGCAATCGCCTCGATCAGCTCGGTCACCCCGAAATTCTTCAGCGCCGATCCGAAATAGACCGGGGTAAGATCACCAGCGCGATAGGCGTCGAGATCGAATTCGGGATAGCCGATCTGCGCCAGCTCGGCATTTTCAGCAAACCGCTCCGGGATCTCGAACTCGGTATCGCGCTGGCCGAGAAATTCCTTCGACGGCCCTTCCGGCCGGGCAATAGTGCCCGATTCGAAATGGAGCAGTCCCTCGAACTCGCCGCCCATGCCCACCGGGAACATTTGCGGGCTGACATCCAGCGCCAGCATATCGGCGATTTCGTCGAGCAGCTCGAACACCGGCCGCCCCTCGCGGTCCACCTTGTTGACGAAAGTGATGATCGGGACGGAGCGCAAGCGGCAAACTTCGAACAGCTTGCGCGTCTGCGGCTCGATCCCCTTGGCCGCATCGATCACCATGATCGCGGAATCGACAGCAGTCAGCGTGCGGTAGGTGTCTTCGGAAAAATCCTCGTGCCCCGGCGTATCTAGCAGGTTGAAGGTCACCCCGTCGCGCTCGAATGTCATCACGCTGGAGGTGACCGAAATGCCGCGCTGCTGCTCGATCTTCATCCAGTCCGACCGCGCTCGCCGCGCCTGTCCGCGCGCCTTCACCTCGCCAGCCAAGTGGATCGCGCCGCCTTGCAGCAGCAGCTTCTCGGTCAGCGTAGTCTTGCCGGCATCGGGATGCGAGATGATCGCAAATGTGCGGCGCGAATTGGCAGGGTTGGATTCAACCACGCAATTCGCCGCCCAGCTTTGCCGCAGCGGCCACCACCTTGTCCGAGATTGCCTTCAGCTCGTCATCGGTGAAGCTTTTCTCACCCGGCTGCAGCGTCACTTCCAGCGCGAGCGACTTCTTGCCGTCGGGCACACCCTGTCCGGCAAACCGGTCGAAAATCTGCGCATCGACGATCGCCTTCTTATCCGCGCCCTTTACCGCGCGCAGCAGGTCGCCCGCTGGCAAATCGGCATCGACGAGGAACGCGAAATCGCGCGTAACCGATTGCAGCGCAGGCGGCGTATAGGCAGGCCGCGCGAAGTCGCGCTTGCCCTTGGGCGCGGGGATCGCATCAAGGAAAATCTCCACCGCGACAACCGGCCCGTCAACATCGAACGCTTCCAGTATGCGCGGATGGAGCGCGCCGAAGCGGGCGAGGATTTTCTTCGGGCCGAGGCGCAGGGTGGCCGATTGACCGGGATGAAACTGCGGCCCCGCCTCGCCCATCACCATCAGATTGCCCGTCGGCGCGCCTGCCTCTGCCAGCAAGGCAAGTGCTTCGGCCTTGCCATCGAACGCATCGAAGCCGCGCGCCTTGCCGGTCGACCAGCCGCGGGGCGTCTTTTCGCCCGCCAGCACCGCGCCCAGTGTCGGTTTCTCGTCGCTGGAACCATCGCCCTTGCGGAAATAGCGGCGACCCACTTCGAACAGTCGCAGCGATGCGGCGCCGCGATCCATATTGCGCTTGGCCGCTGCTAAAAGGCCAGGGATCATGGACGGCCGCATGGCCTTCATATCCTCGCTGATCGGATTGTCGAGCACCCACAAATCCTCCCCTTCCGCTGAGAAATGCTCGGCATCGGGAACCGGCAGGAATGACCAGGTAATCGCTTCGTTCAGCCCGCGCGCGGCTGCGGCCCGGCGAATGCGGCGCTCCATCTGCTGCTCGCGGCTGGCGGTGGGCCGAGCCACTCCATCCGCGCGTGGCAGGGCCACGCTGGCGACATTGTCGATACCATGGATACGCACCACTTCCTCGACCAGATCGGCGGGGCCTTCCACATCGTGGCGGCGCAAAGGAACGGTTACCCGCCAATCATCGCCGACTTCGAAATCGAGCGATTGCAGGATCCGGCGCTGTTCGTCCTCAGAGACCGATACACCGCCCAGCCGCTGCGTCAGCGAGGGGTCGAACTGCACCATTTGCGGCTCGCTCGGCGGCGACCCAGAGCGCACTTTTTCGGACGCAGTTCCGCCGGCCAGCTCCACGATCATGCCGGTCAGCAGGTCCAGCCCGTCATCCAGAAACGCTGGATCGACACCGCGCTCGAACCGCGTGCGCGCGTCGGTGGCCAGACCAAGTTTGCGCCCGGTCATGCCAATCCGCTCAGGATCGAAATAGGCGATCTCCAGCAGCACATCGGTGGTGCTCTCGCTGCAGCCGCTATCGATGCCGCCCATAATCCCGGCTATGTCGTGCACGCCGCTATCGTCCGCGATCACCGTCATGCTGTCATCCAGCGTGTAGGTCTTGTCGTTCAGCGCAACGACCTGCTCGCCATTCTTCGCTCGCCTTGCGACAACTGCGCCGTTCAACTTGGCGAGATCGTAGGCGTGAGCCGGACGGCCATAGGCCAGCATCAAATAGTTGGTCAGATCGACCAGCAGCGAGATCGGCTTCTGTCCAGACGAGGTCAGACGCTGGACCAGCCAGTCGGGCGATGCGCCGTTGGTCACGCCCTTGATCGTGCGACCATAGAATGCCGGACAGCCGTCCGGATCATCCGTGCGGATTTCAGTCGCGCAAACGACGCTCGCCTCGAATTCAGGCATCGCGATGGGCTTCAGCCTACCGAGGCCAGCTGCCGCCAGATCGCGCGCAATACCGTACACGCCCATGCAATCGGGGCGGTTGGGTGTAATCGCCACATCGAATACCGGGGATGAGCCTTGGTAATCGGCGAAGCTGTGACCAACCGTCGCATCCGCGGGCAATTCTATGATGCCATCATGCTCATCGCCCAACTCCAGCTCGCGCACGGAGCACATCATGCCGTTGCTCTCGACCCCGCGAATGGCGCTCTTGCGCAGCTCCATTCCGTTGGACGGAACCACCGCGCCCGGCTGGCCGAGCACGCCCTTCATCCCGGCGCGCGCATTCGGCGCACCGCAAACAACTTGCAGCGGATCGCCCGCTCCGGTGTCCACCGAAAGAACTTGGAGCTTGTCCGCATCGGGGTGCTTTTCGGCCGAGATCACTTTGGCCACGGTGAAGCCCGCCAGCTTTTCCGCCGGGTCTTCCACGCCTTCGACTTCGAGGCCGATCTGGTTCAGCTTCTCGGCAATCTCGGCAACGCTGGCGTCGGTTTCGAGATGGTCTTTCAGCCATGTGAGGGAGAATTTCATGCCCGCTCTCCCACGCCTGCCGAAAGCGTCGGCTGAGCCAGCGGGCTGAAGCCGTAATGTGCCGCCCAGCGGTAATCGCCATCGAAGAAGGCGCGCAGATCGTCCATCCCGTATTTCAGCATGGCAAGCCGGTCCACGCCGACGCCGAAGGCGAAGCCCTGCCATTCATCCGGGTCCAGCCCAGCAAATTCGATGACCCGGCGGTTGACCATCCCGCTGCCGAGCAATTCCATCCAGCCATGCCCGGGATCGTCCCCGCTGCCACCGAGCACGCGGCGTGTGTTCTCGATGGCGAAGCCGACATCGACTTCAACGCTGGGCTCGGTGAAGGGGAAATAGGACGGTCGCAGCCGCAGCACGATATCCTCGCGCTCGAAAAACGCCTTGAGGAAGGTTTCGAGCGTCCATTTGAGATGGCCCAGATGGATATCCTTGTCGATCACCAGCCCTTCGACCTGGTGGAACATCGGCGTATGTGTAGCATCGCTGTCGGACCGATAGACACGGCCCGGCGCGATGATCCGCAACGGCGCGCCTTCATCCTTCATCGTACGGATCTGCACCGGCGACGTGTGGGTGCGCAGCAACATGCGTTCCTGTTTGCCTACCGCTTCGCTGCTTGAGGCAGGCTGCTCTTCGGCATCCCGGTCCGGGAAATAGAACGTGTCGTGCATCGCCCGCGCAGGGTGGCTTTCCGCCATGTTGAGCGCGGTAAAATTGTGCCAGTCATCCTCGATTTCCGGCCCGGTTTTTACCGCAAATCCCAGATCGGCAAAGATTTCCGCCAACTCGTCCATCACCTGAGAAACCGGATGCACCGAACCTTGCGGCGCTTCCGCAGCGGGCAGCGTAAGATCGAGCGTCTCGCTCGCCAGGCGCCGTTCCAGTTCCGCATCGTCCAGCGCCTGTTTCCTGACGGCGATGGCATCGGCGATCTGCGCACGGGTAGCCTGGATGGCAGGCCCCTTTTCCTGCCGTTCCTCCGGGCTCATCTGGCCGAGCGTCTTGAGCAGCGCGCTGACCCAACCCTTCTTGCCCAGAGCGGCCACGCGGATCGCCTCCAACGCGTCGGCATCAGGGGCGGCTTCGATAGCTGTCAGGGTCGTTTCGAGATCGTGTTCGGTGTCGTTCGCCATAGGGGCCATCCGTTAGTCAGCATCACGAAAAAGCGCCACCCCCGCATTGTGCGGGGATGGCGCTCCTTCAACTCGTAATGCGCACTTGAATTAAGCGGGCAGAGCCTTCTTCGCATGCGCGATGATGGTCGCAAAGGCAGCGCTTTCGTTCATCGCAAGATCGGCCATGACCTTGCGGTCTAGTTCGATCCCGGCGAGCTTAACGCCGTGCATGAACTGCGAATAGGTCATGCCCTCGGCGCGAACCGCAGCATTGATCCGCTGGATCCACAAAGCGCGGAAGTTGCGCTTCTTAACCTTGCGGTCGCGATAGGCGTACTGGCCGGCCTTTTCGACCGCCTGGCGCGCAACGCGAATGGTGTTCTTGCGGCGGCCGCGATAGCCCTTGGCCTGTTCCAGCAGCCGCTTGTGTTTGGTACGAGTGGTGACGCCTCTTTTAATGCGCATCGTAATATATCCTTTTCGTTAGAGGCGGTGCCAGCCCTCTCCCCCTCCCAACCACCCGATACGGTATCCATTAGGATGATCGGGTGGTTGGGAGGGGGAGAGGGCTGGCACCGCACGAGCGTGAGCGAGCTAAATCAGCTCAACCCGTAAGGCGCCCATTTCTTCACGGCCTTGGTGTCGCATTTGGCGAGCACTTCGGTACCGCGGTTCTGGCGGATATATTTCGCATTATGGCTGATCAGCCGGTGGCGTTTGCCAGCCACACCGTGTTTGATCTTGCCGGTAGCGGTGATCTTGAATCGCTTCTTGACCCCGCTCTTGGTCTTCAGTTTGGGCATTTTCGTCTCCTATATTCAGAAACACGTCAAACCGGCCCTGGCAGCCCTGACGGCCAGGCAGGCAGATGAATCACGTGTCGGTGAAGCGCGCGCATTTAAGGGCCAAAGGGCAGCAATGCAAGCGTTTCGCGCTTATTGCGTCGATCCCCCGGCTCGCTAGCCCAGCGCCTCCAGCACATCGTCCAGCCGGGCCGGATCGCCCAGCGCCAGAACGCGGCCACCATCGGCCTTTGCCGATTCGGCGTTGAGCGGGTTGCCCTGCCAATCGCTCATGGTCCCGCCTGCGCCTTCCACGATAGGGACCAAGGCGGCATAATCGTATATTGCGAGACCGGATTCGCAGACGACATCCAGGTGCCCATCGGCAAGCAGGCCGTAATTGTAACAATCGCCGCCATAGACGATCATCCCTTGCCGCTCATTCCCGCCGACGGCTTGCGCCAGAGCCATGTAGCTTTCCGCATCCTTGCGCCCGAAATAATGCGGACTGCTGGTGGCGAGAACCGCATCGGTCAGCGATTTGCAGCTGCGCGTGTGCACAGGCTTGCCATTCAGCGTGGTGCCCCCACCCGATTCCTTGGGGCCGATCCGTCCGATCCAGCGCTCCCCGGCGACAGGCTGGTCGATTACGCCCAGAACCGGCCAGCCATCCTGCATAAGGGCAATCAACGTACCGAAGATAGGGCGTCCGGCCATGAAGCTGATCGTCCCGTCGATCGGATCGAGCACCCATTGGCGGCCGGCACTCTCGTTACGGGTGCCGTATTCCTCTCCGATAATACCGTCATCGGGACGCTCGGCCTCCAGGATCGCGCGAATCGCTGCCTCGGCTTCGCGGTCGGCCTGGGTCACGGGCGAGCGGTCGGCCTTACGTTCATCGTGCCACGCGCCGCGAAACAGCGGCCGGATAATTGCGCCCGCCGCGTCCGCCAGCCGCTGGGCCAGCCTATAATCATCTGTGACATCCATCACCGCGCGGTGGCTGTGGTTAACACACTGGTCAAGCGCGTTGACCATGCTACGCATGTCCGGGGCTCACATGAACGAACCAGAACAAGCCGGGGTTGCGACCATTCGATCTTCCGCCGCCACCACGCGGACGGGGCTCCCTTTGTCGCTGAACCGGGCACCCACGGCAGACATTTCGCCTTGGGTCGCAAGGGTTTATGCCACCAGTGGCGAGCCGCCTGATAATAACTGGCTAAGCTGCGGTATTCTGGCCGACACCCAGATCCTGCGCGTCCTGAAACAGGGCAAATGGCAGGCGGATACCGCTTATGGTCATGCAGAACATGGCGAATGTGTCCTGTTCTTCGGGCCGCAGACCCAGCGCATGGCCGTGGCGGTAAAGGGACGTTTTCGCACCGTTGGGCTGGCATTCACTGCGGGCGCGGTCAGCGCGCTTAGCGGGCCGTCGGCGGAAGAGACGCTGGACCGGATCATGGGATATGACGCCATCGGGGATGAGCGCGACCTGCTCGCCCGGTTCCGCGACGAAGAATCGCCCGAGCAATGGATGGATGCGCTGGAGGATTGCACGCGGCAATTGATCGTCGAGGCCGGCAGCCATCCGCCCGATCCGATCATCGCCGCCTTCGAACGCGCAGCCTTTGTCGATCCTTCGCAGACCATCAAGAGCTTCGCCGACCAGCACGATCTGTCCGTGCGCCAGCTGGAGCGAATCGTAAGGCGCGATTGCGGGACCACACCGAAACAGGTGATGCGCCGGGCGCGCGTGCTCGACATGGCAGCGAAACTGCTCGGCGTGGCTGAGCGGGAGGAAGCCGAAGAGCTGGCCCTGCGCTATTTCGACCAGAGCCACCTCAACCGCGATTTCCTGGAGTTTTTCGGCATGACCCCGATGCGGTTCGTGCGCACGCCGCAGCCGCTGATGACCATGACGCTGGAGGCACGCCAGGCGCGGCGGCTGGAATTGACTGGGCGACTGGCCGAAGGCGAACCGCGCCCCTGGGAATAACGGACGTTCTTGCCCGCTCGCCCGGGCTCAATCGAACAGCGAGCTGACCGAGCTTTCATCGGCGATCCGCTGCACGGCTTCCCCGATCAGCGGCGCGATCGTCAGCGTGCGAATCACCTTCGAATCATTCGCTGCATCGGTTGCGCGAATGGTGTCGGTGATCACCAGTTCCTTCAGCGCCGATCCGTCGATCCGTGCAACCGCGCCGCCGGAAAGTACCCCGTGAGTGATATAGGCCGCCACGCTTTTCGCGCCCTGCGCCAGCAGCGCTTCGGCCGCATTGCACAGCGTTCCGCCCGAATCGACGATGTCGTCGATCAGGATGCAGGCGCGCCCCTCGACATCGCCGATGATGTTCATCACTTCCGATTCGCCGGCCCGCTCGCGCCGTTTATCGACAATGGCCAGCGGCGCATTGTCGAGCCGCTTGGCAAGCGCGCGCGCGCGAACCACGCCGCCGACATCGGGGGAGACCACCATCAGTTCCTGGTCGCCATACCGCGCCTGGATATCGGCCGCCATGACCGGCGCGGCGTAGAGATTGTCGGTCGGAATATCGAAGAAGCCCTGGATCTGACCCGCGTGCAGATCCACCGAAAGCACACGATCGGCCCCGGCCTTGGTGATCAGATTTGCCACCAGCTTGGCCGAGATCGGCGTGCGCGGACCGGGCTTGCGGTCCTGCCTGGCATAGCCGAAATAGGGCACCACCGCAGTGATCCGCCGCGCGGATGCACGCTTGAGCGCGTCGATCCCGATCAGCAATTCCATGAGATTGTCGTTTGCTGGGAAGCTGCTCGACTGGATCAGGAATACGTCCTCGCCGCGCACATTTTCATGAATTTCGATGAAAATCTCTTCATCGGCGAAGCGGCGCACGCTCGCATCGGTCAGCGGCAGGCCGAGATAGCTGGCAATTGCGCGGGCCAGCGGCAGGTTGGAATTGCCGGACATGATTTTCATGGGGTGGAGTTCCTTGCGATTGGGCTTGGCTCACGGGTTTGCAAAGTGAGCCGGTGTTTGCAACTTTGCGGGCGTGTTGTCTGCAGTTGGATGGGGACAAACGGCTTCTTCGAGACGCTCGTGCTGAGGGGCGAAGACTTTGCCAAGGCATCTCAAAGGTGCCTCAGCCCATCTGGTGCTCACCCTTGATCCACCGCCAGTCTTAGTTGCGTGCGGGGACCGTAGCGATTCTGGTGATCGGGTTATTTCCCACCGCTATCCCACCTGGTGCTCACCCTTGATCCACCGCACGGTGCCGGAACTTGCCCGCATCACCACGCTCTCGGTCGTCATCTTGCCGCCGCGCCGGCGCTTTACCCCGTCGAGAAGCGAGCCATCGGTGACCCCTGTCGCTGCAAAGATACAGTCACCCTTGGCCAGATCTTCCAGCTTGTAGATGCGGTCCAAATCCTCGATTTCCCATTTGCGCGCGCGTGCCCGCTCATCGTCGTTGCGGAAAACCAGCCGACCGTTGAACTGGCCGCCGACGCAGCGCAGCGCCGCTGCCGCCAGCACGCCTTCCGGCGCACCGCCCTGCCCCATATACATGTCGATGGTGGTGTCCTCGTCGGTCACCGCGATCACCCCGGCAACATCGCCGTCGCCGATCAGCACCACGCCGCAGCCCAGGCTGCGCAATTCAGCGATGATCTCGGAATGGCGCGGCCGGTCCAGCACACATACGATGATCTCGTTCGCCGGAACGCCCTTGGCCCTGGCGACCGCTTCCACATTTTCGGTGACGCTTTTTTCCAGGCTGATCACATCGTCGGGATAGCCCGGGCCCACCGCCAGCTTGTCCATATAGACATCCGGCGCGTTGAGCAGATTGCCTTCTTCCGCCGCTGCCAGCACGGCCAGGGCGTTCGGCCCGGCCTTGGCGGTGATGGTGGTGCCTTCCAGCGGATCGAGCGCGATATCGATCTTCGGCCCCTTGCCGGGCGCCCCGCCGACCTTTTCGCCGATATACAGCATCGGCGCTTCGTCGCGTTCGCCTTCGCCGATCACCACCGTGCCATCCATGTAAAGCTCGTCGAACGCCTTGCGCATGGCCTCCACCGCGGCTGCGTCGGCGGCTTTTTCGTCACCCCGGCCGATCAGCTTGGATGCGGCCACGGCGGCCGCTTCGGTCACGCGCACCATCTCGAGCACGAGTACCCGGTCGAGAGGGCTTTCCGGGCGGCTCTTATCGGCAGTGTTCATGGGCAATTCAGTCCTCGAAGTGTGGTGTAGAGGCGCTTTATCAATGGGGGCGCGATTGTCGAGATACCTGGCCTGCGCCGTCCCGATTTTGCTGGGCCTGTCCGCGCCCGCTTTCGCTCAGATCAACAGCGGCCCGGTGGTCCCGGCCACCGCGCCGGAACAGCCGCGCGGTCCGGCACCCGACTATTCGGCAGAGCGGCCCGATACCGGATACGGCCCGCCGCCGCCGGTGGATAAATGCGACGAGGACCAGGAAGCTGCGCAGATAACCGGCGAGATCGTGGTGTGCCGCCGGATCCGCGAGCAGGAAGAATTTCGTATTCGCAACTCAGACCGCGCGGAAAGCGACTATGCGCGCGAAACGATGTATGAAGGCGATCCGCAAGCGCCCGACGTGGCCGGACCGGGGATCTTTCGCGGCAAGGCGACCGTGTCGGGAATGTGCTTCTTGCCGCCCTGCCCAACGCCGGTCATGCCCGATATCGACTTCGCCGCCATTCCCGAGGCCCTGCCGGGGTCCGATGCAGACCGGGTAGGACGAGGCCTCCCTCCGCGCGGAATCGACGGGCCGGTGGTGGAGGATGGCGACGTGGCTGAGGAGCAGGGAGAGCCAAGGGTGCCGCAGAGCGATTAGGGGCCGGGTTTGTTCGGTTGGCGGTTTAACCTGTCCAGCCTTTGCCTCGAGGTCTGCTCCAACTCACGCTCTCACATAAGAACCCTGCTAATTACTCAGTATCGGCATGAACAGCGGCTTGGCGGTCAGGCTGTCCGATCCTTCCAGCTGCTTCAGCGCCTTGGCCGCGTCGGCCTCGCGGCCCTTATGCGCGACCATGGCGATCAGCGCCTCGCCGCCATCTGCCCCGCCATTTTCGAGCGGGTGGGCGGGCTGGATAAGGCTTTCGATGCTGACCCCCGCATCGCGCATGGCTGCGGCGATTTCCGCCAGCACGCCCGGCCGGTCTGCCACGGTGAAGCGCATGTAGCTGCGCCCGGTGCGCGCGCCCAGTTCGGCTCGCTCCATCGCTTGCAACCGGGCCGAGGGTACGGAAAAGGGCGCGCCGGTTTCGCCGCGTGCGATCTCCACTATATCGGCCACCACCGCGCTTGCGGTGGGGCCTGCGCCCGCACCTGCCCCCTGGAACAGCAGGCGACCGGAAAAATTGCCTTCCGCCACGACGGCATTGGTCGCCCCATCGACATGGGCGAGCGGATGGCCGCGCGGAACGAGGCAAGGGCGTACGCGCTGGAGCAAGCGGTCCGGCTGTCCATCCACTTGGTCCAGATCGGCGATACCGAGCAGGCGGATGACATAGCCCAGCGCCCGCGCCTGTTCGATATCGGCGGACTGGATGCGCGAGATACCCTCGCACGCCACCCCGTCGAAATCGAGCTGCGCACCGAAGCCTATTGCCGCCAGGATTGCCAGCTTGTGCGCAGCATCCACCCCCTCGATGTCGAAAGTGGGGTCGGCCTCGGCAAACCCCTTCGCCTGCGCTTCGGCCAGCACGTCGGCAAAATTCGCGCCGGTGGTTTCCATTTCGCTCAGGATATAATTGCAGGTGCCGTTGAGGATGCCGTAGATTCGCGTGATGGCATTGGCCGCCGCCCCTTCGCGCAGGCCCTTCACCACCGGAATACCGCCTGCCACGGCCGCTTCGAATTTCAACGGCAGGCCGCTTTGTTCGGCAGAGGCGGCCAGTTCCATGCCGTGATGCGCGATCATCGCCTTGTTGGCGGTGACCAGCCCCTTGCCCGAGGTAAGCGCACCGCGCGCCAGTTCCAGCGCAGGGCCGTCCGATCCGCCGACCAGTTCGACCACGATATCAGCATGTTCGACTTCCGCCAGTTCGCGCGGATCGTCGCACCAGCGATAGGGTGACAGATCCACTCCGCGATCCCGGCTGCGATCGCGTGCGCTTACCGCCACGACTTCCACCGACCGCCCGGCGCGCGCTTCGATCAGCGCGCGGTTCTGCTGCAACAGGTCGAGCACACCGACGCCGACCGTGCCGAGCCCGGCCAGCGCAAGTTTGAGCGGTTCAGCCATCGACCAGATATTCCTTCACTTTGCTGCGGATGGCGGCGGGTAGGGGCTGCGATGTGCCGCTGGCAAGATCGACATGGACCTGCACCAGTTCGATCTCGGCGCGAAGATCGCCAGTTTCGCCCTGGCCGTAAAGTTCGATTCGCGTCGTCATGCTGGAATTGCCGATGCAGGCGATCGAGAGACGCCCCTCGATCAGCTCGTCCGCGCGAATCGGTCTGCGATATTCGACCACGGCGCGCGCCACGTGAAATTCCACCGGGTCTTCACCCGCAATGCCGATATCCAGCTTGCGAAACCACTCGGTCACCAGGATGTCGGCATATTCGAGATAACGCGAATTGAAGACGACCGCCTGCGGATCGACCTCGGCATAACGGACACGGAATGAATGAGAGAAACTCTTCGCCATGGGCGGCGCCCTAGCGAAGCCCGGGCCGGGATGGGAACAAGTTTGTGTTTGCCGGGGTGTGGGTTTGCTCGCTCAGGCCAAGGGCTGGCAAGGCTTCGAGCGGGAGCGAGAAACCATTCCCCGCAGCCCTGCTTGAAGTCCAATCCTACCCCAAATTACGCTCGCACGCCCCCAGCTGCTGAACCACGAAGGCGTAATCTGCTTCGGCTCTCGCCCGGGCCTGTGCATCGCGCGACAGGTTTGCTTCGCCGGGCAGTCTGGCGGGCAGGAAGCAGGCGAGCCTGTACCAGGCGAGCGTCTGCGGCTGCGGCGGGCGGGCGGCCTGATCGACGATTTCGGTCCACGAAACGCCCCATATCGGCGCTTGGCCCGGCCTGCGCACGATCGTCACCGAAACCGGATCGCCTGCTTGCGTGGCGAGGAACAGCTGCGTTTCCGATTCGCCGGCAAGGTTGCCTTCTACCGAGAGCGCATCGCGAATTCCCGTCACCACCGGCGGCGCGTCGGGGGCAACCAGATCGCGCAGGATCGGCCGCAGCCGCGCCTCCAATTCCGGCTCCCACAGCATCTGCGCCGTCGGGCTGACCAGCTGCACTTCGCCCGGCCTGCCCGGTACGGTCTGCGCGAACAGCAGCACTTCCTGTTTCTTGAGACGCGGAGCCTTGCCGCGCGAATCGCGCGGCACGTCGACCAGATAGCGCAGCGATTCGCCCATCGGGGCGGAACCGGCGATCAGCGCGCCGGTGCGCGCTTCGACATATAAACGCACATGTCCCGGCGCGATGCCTGGCGAGCGTTCCGGTTCCAGCTCGGCCACTTTGCGGATCTGTGCGCGCAGCACGATCTGCGCCGCATCGGAGAGGTCCGCCAGATCGGCATAGGTCGGCCCGCCAATCGCCCCGAACTCCTCTCCGGCGCCTTGCATGGAACTTTGCCCGGCGGGAAACGGCTGATTCGCTTGTGCAGCAAGCCCGCCCGGAATGGCCGCGAGCACGGCCAGCGGCATCAGCCGCGTGTAAAAGCTTGTCTTGCAAAGGGGTTTCATCGTCGAATCCTGTGTGCTGCGCCGCTCGGTTGGCGCTGAAATAGCGTGCGTTATAGGAACCATTCGAGTGACTATACGCTGAATCGCCTGTTAACCGATAAAGCGATTGCTTGGCTTTGGCATCGTGTCTAAGGGTCCGCCAAAAGAGGGGTAGACGCACTATCCCCGTCTGGCGATGGCCGGAATTTCGCGCCGAACTTGGCAACAGGGACGCACCGAAAATCCGAACATCGCACTGGACAGTTACAAAGCCGACGTGGCAACGATAGCATTCGTGCCAAGGCAAGAGAGCTGGTTTCACAGACCGGCTTTGACGATGGAGAGATGGGACTGAATGGCTTACGCTGACCAACAGATGAGCTCGAATCGCATTATTGCGATCGTCCTCGTGGCGCTAATCCACGTAGCGGTCGGTTACCTGCTGGTAACCGGGCTCGCGGTGAGCGCTTTCAGGGAAGTGGTGGAGCGGGTGACTACCGTCGATATCGACGAGCCACCGCCACCCGAGGAAGAGCCGCCGCCACCGCCGGAACCGCAGCCGGAAAGTAGCCCGCCGCCGATCGTGGCGCCGCCGCCGCCGGTCAACGTGTCGGTCAATCCGCCGCCGATCCGTACGCAGGTCGAGATTCCTCCGCCAGCACCGGTACGTGTCCGCGTACCGCCGCCGGCGCCGATCGCAACCGTTGCGCCGCCGCCCCCGCCGCCGCCGCCGCCTTCCCAGGCACGCGGAGCATCGCGGAGGAACGGCGGTAGCTGGGCTGCGCGGATCCAGAACAACTATCCGTCCCGCGCTTTGCGGCAGGAAGAAGAAGGTACGGTGCGGATGAGCATCACCGTGGGAGCCAACGGCAGGGTCGCTGCGTGCAGCGTTACCGGATCGAGCGGCAGCTCAACCCTCGATGATGCGGCTTGTAAGGGGATGCAACGTTACGCCCGTTACGATCCGGCGTTGAACGCAGCTGGTAATCCCATCTCGTCCACGCTTACGGAAGCTATCCGCTACGTTCTGCCCGAATGATGATATGACCGTATCCGGAACCGTAATCCGGCCAACGTTTAAAAATATTCTTGAAGAGGACCACTCGCAATGTTGATTCAAATTCTCGCCGCAGCAGGTGACGACGCACCGGTAAACGAATTCGGCTTTATGAAGGCCATGGAAGAAGGTGGCCCGGTTGCCTGGTCCATCCTCGCCGTGCTGGTCATCATGAGCATCGGCTCGTTCTACATCCTGATCACCAAATGGCTCGAACAGCAGAAGATCCTGAACCAGTACAAGCAGGTCCAGACCAGCTTCTGGCGCGCGCCCAACCTGAAGGAAGGCGCAACCAAGCTGGAAAAGAACAGCGCATGGCGCCAGCTGGTCGACGATGCCCACGCCGCAGAATTACAGCATGGCAAGATGACCGACAATCTGGAAGCGCATGACTGGCTGCACGGCTCGCTCGCTCGCAGCGAAGCGGCCATCAACGCCAAGCTCGCAGGCGGTTTGCCGTTCCTGGCGACGACCGGCGCAACCGCACCGTTCATCGGCCTGCTCGGCACGGTTATCGGTATCTACCGCGCGCTGATCAACATCGGTATCGAAGGCTCCGCGTCGCTCGACAAGGTTGCCGGCCCGGTTGGTGAGGCACTGATCATGACCGCCATCGGCCTGCTCGTGGCCGTTCCGGCCGTGATGGCCTATAACTGGCTGCAGAGCCGCAACAAGCGGATTGGCGCGATGCTGAGCGGTTTCTCGACCGACCTGCTCGCCAACATCAATTCGGGCGGCAATGTGAAGCCGGAAATCATGACCAAGACTTCCACCCAGCAGGCTGGCAAGGCTGCGCGTACGGCTCCGGCCAAGCCCGCAACCGCCGCTCCCGCCGGTACCGTCAAGAAATCCTGATCGCGAGTGTCCGGGCGGGAAACCCGTTTTCCGCCCGGCATCGCTCAGATAGCCGCACTCGGATTATACGCGGCCAGAAATTGAAACAGGATAGGATGTAAACATGGCGATTTCCGGAGGAGACGGCGGCGGCGAGACCCCGATGTCGGACATCAACACCACTCCGCTGGTGGACGTGATGCTGGTGTTGCTCATCGTTTTCTTGATCGCGATCCCCGTCGCTATCCAGACGATCGACGAACTCGACATTCCGGTGCTCGAAACGATCGAATCGGAAGACAAGGTTGAAAACCTGCTCTTGACCGTCAGCACCACCGATGCCGGTGGCCTGAATGCCGGTGAAGAAGGCTATACCGGCGCATCGCGCGACGGTGAATGCCGGGTGTATTTCAACAATATCACACCGGTGGATTCCGAAGAGCTTTACGACCGGGCTTTCAACCGCCTGGACACCATCGTCCAGCGCGCCGGCGGCCCCGAAGCGATCATGGAAGATCCCGAGCGGATCCCGCAGGTCCACATTCGCGGCGATGTCGATGCGCCGTGGCGGTGTATCGCAGGTGCGATCTACAATGTGCAGATCGCGGGCTATCCCACGGTCGGCTTCATCTCGAACCCGGTCGAACCCGGTATCTGATACGAAAGGCAGTCCGGGTCGGTCATAACCGCCCGGACAGGCAGGAGTAAGCAATATGGCAATGTCAGGCGGCAAGGACGATGGTTCGCCGATGATGGAAATGAACACGACGCCGCTCATCGACGTCATGCTCGTTCTCCTCATCATGATCATCATTTCCGTTCCGGTGGCGACCCACTCGGTCAATATCGATCTACCCGTGGCAGCAACCGATCCGCCAGACGAGCCGATCGATCCGATCAAGAACAAGATCGTACTGACCCCGGACGACCAGATCCTGTGGAACGGCGATCCGATCAATTCCAACGAGCTGGTTCGCAACCTGAACCTCTCGCTGCAATTCGAAGTCGAACCGGAGCTGCAGTTCGAACCTGAATCGGCTGCAAGCTACGATCTGGCGGTTCGCGTGCTCGATATCATCAAGGGTTCGGGCGTGACCAAGTTCGGTTTCGTCGGAAACGAGAAATATCGCAGCTTCGGAACGGGCGGACCGCCCAATCCCGTGGGCTGATCCTCGTGGGCTGATCACAGCGAACCTCAGGTTCTCGAAATTGGAAAGGGGCGGAGAAATCCGCCCCTTTTTTATGCCATCGCGACACCGCCGCATCCGATGCCGGCCTTCCAGAATAGCTGTTCCACGCCGGTCCATTTCCATCGGCTTGCCCACCAAGTCGAACTTGGTTATGTTACACTGTATCAATCAAGGAGAACGGTCATGGCTATATCGAACCCGCCAGCGGATGGCGGCGCGTTGAGCGAAATGAACACCACCCCGCTCATCGATGTGATGCTGGTGCTGCTGGTCATGTTCATCATTACGGTGCCGGTCGCGACCCATTCAACCGACATGGACCTGCCCCGACCCTGCGTCGAAAATTGTCCTGACATTCCTTTCGACCAGGTGAAGAACAAGCTGGTGCTCACCGCGCAGGACGAGTTGTTATGGAATGGGAGGCCGATATCGGAACGACAGCTTGCCACGCTGCTCTACCAGACGGTCCGGATCACGCCGGAGCCACAATTGCACTTCGAACCGGACCCTGCCGCCAGCTACAAACGCCTCGCTACGCATGCTCAACCAGGTTCGCGCCAGCGGAGTGACCAATTTCGGCTTCGTCGGTAACGAGCGATACCGCACGTTCGACGCCGGCACTTAACCCGGCGGCTCTGCTTCCTCTACCCGCATCGCCGCATCGGCGAGGCTTTCGGCCTCCAGCAACAGTTCGTCATCGGCAGCTCCGGCGGGCACGTTTTCCCGGCCGATCAGGACCATCACCGGCACGGCCAGCGGGCTGACCCGGTCCAGCTCGACATGGTTCAGCTCTCCGGCTGCGCTGTCGAGCAGATCGGCCAGCCGTCCGATATCGGTCATCCGTTCGCGCGCATCGGCCCAGGCGGCCTCCAGCAACAGATGATCGGGTTCGTATTTACGCAGCACATCGTAGATCAGATCGGTCGAGAAGGTGACTTGCTTGCCGCTTTTGCGCCGGCCGGGCTGCTGGCGCTCCACCAGCCCGCCAATCACCGCCACTTCGCGAAAAGCGCGGCGCAGCAAGTGCGAATCCTGTACCCAATCGATAAATTCGTCGGTCAGAATATCAGGCGACAGCAGCGGCGCGGGATCGGCAACCGGCTTCAGGCTCCACACCGCCAGGCAGTAATCATTGGCGTTGAAGCCCAGCGGTTGTAGCCCGCGATCCTCCATACGCTTGGTCACCAACATGCCCAGCGACTGGTTCGCGTTCCAGCCGATAAAGGTATAATACACCGTGTAATGGCGCTGCGCATGGGGGAAGCTTTCCACCAGCAGCGTGCCCGGCGCGGGCATCTCGCTTCGCCAGTCCTGTACTTCCAGCCATTCGCGCACATCGTCTGGAAACCGGCCCCAGCCCGCCCGGTCGACCAGCATGGAGCGCACGCGGTGCGCCAGATGGGTGGTCAGCGGCATCCGCGCGCCGCCATAGGAGGGGATCATCGCCGATTTTGACGATGCGCGCACCACCACATCCATATCCTGCAGCTTCTCGACCTCCACGCTCATCCCGGCAAAGCTGAACGTATCGCCGGGGCCGAGCTGCGCGGCGAAGCGTTCCTCCACCTTGCCCAGCGAGCGGCCATTCCTGAAGCGCACGGTGAGCATTTCGGAGTCGAGGATGATCCCGGCATTGAGTCGGTGCTTCGCTGCCAGCTCGGGGTGCGTCAGCCGCCAGGTTCCATCTTTCAGCCGGACGATCCGCTTGAACCGGTCATAGGCTTTCAACGCATAGCCGCCCGTCGCAACAAAGGTCAGCGCCCGCTGGAAAGTGTCCTCATCTACCCAGGCATAGGCCAGGCAGGAGCGGACCTCCTTCAGCATTGTATCTTCGTGGAAAGGCGCGGCGCAGGCACAGCCCATCAAGTGTTGGGCCAGTACATCCAGCCCCCCCTGGCGAAAATCCTCGCCATCGCGTTGTCCCTCATCGACCGCCTCCTTCGCTGCCGTCGCCTCCAGAAATTCGAAGCGGTTACCAGGCACCAGCAATGCGCGGCTGGGCTGGTCGAGCCGGTGATTAGCGCGCCCGATCCGCTGGAGCAGCCGCGAAGAGCCCTTGGGCGCACCCATCTGCACCACCAGGTCGATATCCCCCCAATCGACCCCCAGATCCAGGCTGGCGGTCGCTACCAGTGCGCGCAGCTCGCCCCGCGCCATCGCGCCTTCCACCTTGCGCCGCGCCTCCTTGCTCAGCGATCCGTGATGGATCCCGATGGGCAGATTGTCTTCGTTCGCATCCCACAGATGCTGGAAGATATATTCGGCAAGGAAGCGCGTATTGGTGAATACGAGCGTGGTCTTGTTCGCCTTGATCCGCTCGATCAGTTGGGGGATCGCCCACGTCGCGGCATGCCCGCCCCACGGAACGCGTTGCTCCTCCGGTAACAGGATTTCTACCTCGGCAGGCGCGCCGGCCTCCCCCTCCACCAGCGCGACCTGATCGATATCGCCCCACGGTGCCAGCCAGGCGCGGAACCGTTCGGGGTCCGCGACCGTCGCGGATAAGGCTGCGCGCTGCAGATCGGGCGCGATGGCCTGCAGCCGGGACAGTGCCAGCGCCAGCAGATCGCCTCGCTTGCCAGTCGCAAAGGCATGCACTTCGTCCACCACCACCCGTTTCAACCCGGCGAACATCTGGAAACTGTCAGGATAGCTGAGCAGCAACGAAAGCGATTCGGGCGTGGTCAGCAAAACGTGCGGCGGTTTGCCGCGCTGACGTTTCTTGCGATCGGAAGGAGTATCGCCGCTGCGCGTTTCCACCTTGATCGGCAGTCCCATCTCTTCGATCGGCGTCAGCAGGTTGCGCTGCACATCATGCGCCAGCGCCTTCAGCGGCGAGACGTAGAGCGTGTGCAAACCGTCTGGCGCCGCGCCGCCGTCCAACCGCGATGGGGTGAACGCGGCCAGCGTCGGCAGGAACCCCGCCAAGGTCTTGCCCGCCCCGGTATCGGCCACCAGCATGGCATGACGCCCGCCATCGCTGGCAGTCAGCATTTCCGCCTGATGCCGCCTTACACGCCAGTCGCGCGCGGCGAACCAGGCGTCTATCTCGGGTGGAATCACAGGCGCATCGGTCACGCTAGACCTAACGCGTGAAGCCGGAAGACGGGTTCAGCGGTCTAATCAGTGTCTTGCGCCGCCGGCTCCATCGCATCCATAGCGGCTGCCATCTCTGCGGTCGCTTCCGCTTCGGCTACCTCAGCCTCTTCCGCCGCTCCCATCCGGGTTTCGAGCCCTGCAACCGTAATGCCGAGCGCGTTGGCGATCCGGGCCCGGTCCGCCGCGCTCAGATCGGCGAAAGTTGCCTTGGCCGGCAGACTGTCTTCCAGCGCCTCCATCGTTTGCGTCATATCGCCCAGGCTACCCATCATGGCGGGCATGGCCTGCATCGTCGCGCCAAGCACTTCGGGATCGGCAAACAGCTTCATCGATTCGGTCGCGTAAAGGCGGCCGGTCGGCGTAGCGAAAAAGGCGGCGATGTCGGCCAGCTGGTCGGCGGTGAACTTCTTGGCATAGGCTTTCGACAGGCCGTCACGCATAGGGCCTTCCACGGCACCGAACATGCCGTTCATCATCCCCATCATGCCGTCCAGCATCGCATCGGAGCGCATGGCGTAGGCCGGATCGAGCAGCAGCGCGATTTCGCTTTGCTCCTGTTCGCTCAAACCCTCGACCAAATCCATCTCGATCCCGGTTCGCTCCGCGATCACGAACCTCGGCCCGGTGAACATTTCGAACATCGGGCGCAGGGTCGTGTCCAGCATCTCGCGCATTATCTCGGTGTAGAATCCGTCGGGCATCATGGTGGAAACCACCGCTGTCGCGGCAGAAATGCGCGCTTCCTGCTGGGGAGTGAGGGGGTCGCTGCCGAACATGCCCGCCAGCATGCCCATCATTGCGTCGATTTGGGCGCTGTCGATTTCTTCGGACCCTTCGGGGTCACCTACGTCATCCTGCGCCATCGCCGGGAGCGGGGCGCATGCGATCAGGGCGCCGATCACGCCTCGGCCAATAAACGCTGCGATGGTCATGAGTTTTCTCCTCGCCAAGTGTCTCAATGCGCTGCCTGTTCTCCGCGCTCCAGCCCGGACAGGGCAAGTTGCTCGTCGATCTGCGCCATCAGCCGCTCCAGCCCGGCCTCGCTATCCGATTCGGCGCGGGCGACCAGCACGTCCTGCGTGTTGGAGGCGCGCAGTAGCCACCAGCCATCTTCGGTTGTGACGCGCACGCCATCGGTGGCATCGACCTGTGCCCCGTCCGACGGCACGTTCGCCAGCCGTTCGCTGACCTCGTCGATGGCGGCAAACTTGCGGCTTTCGTCGACCTGAAAGCGCATTTCAGGCGTGTTGATCATCTGCGGCATCGCGCTGCGCAGCTCCGTCACAGATTTGCCCAGCCGAGCCGCTGCCGCGATCAGGCGGACCCCGGCATAAAGCGCGTCGTCATAGCCGTAGTAGGTATCGGCGAAAAATACATGGCCGCTCATCTCGCCCGCCAGCGGAGCGCCTGTTTCCTTCATTTTGGATTTTATCAGGCTGTGGCCGGTCTTCCACATCACCGGCTTGCCGCCATGCGCCGCGACATGGTCGAACAATGCGCGGCTGGCCTTAACATCGGCGATAATGGTGGAGTTCGGCCGTTCGCGCAGCAGATCTTCGGCATAGATCATCAACAGCTGATCGCCCCAGATAACGCGTCCCTCGCCATCGATCGCGCCGATCCGGTCGCCGTCACCGTCGAAAGCCACTCCGAAATCGAGCTTGTTGCCTGCGACCGCGCTGCGCAGATCCTCCAGATTGGCTTCCACTGTTGGATCGGGATGATGATTGGGGAAGTCGCCATCGACATCGGCGTAAAGCACATGATGTTCGCCCGGCAGCCGGGTGACGAGCCGTTCCAGAGCGGGCCCGGCAGAGCCGTTGCCGGCATCCCAGCCGACCTTCATATCCTCGAGCGCATCCATGTCGAGCCCGTCCAGTGCGCCGAGCAGCCTGTCGATATAGGCGTCCATCACATCGCGCGTCTCGACCTCTCCCGCACCGTCGCCCCAATCTCCTGCGGCAGCCATCTTGCCAAGCCCGAGAATATCCGCCCCGAAAAACGGTCGCCCCTGAAATACCATCTTGAAGCCATTGTAATTGGCGGGATTATGGCTGCCGGTTATCTGAATGCCGCCATCCACATCGTCGGCTGACGCTTCGGCGTAATACAGCATCGGCGTGGCGCTCAGCCCGATCCGCACGGCATCGCATCCGCTGGCGGTAATGCCTTCGATCAGCGCATGTTCCAGGATGGGGGAGCTGACCCGGCCATCGTAACCCACCGCAATCTTGCAGGGCGCATCCGGGCCCACAGCGCGCCGCAATAGCGTGGCGAAGCCGCGCCCGATCGCCCGTGCATCGTCCGGCCCCAGCGTTTCGCCGATAATGCCGCGAATATCGTATTCGCGCAGGACGGTGGGATCGAATTGATGGCTCATTTGGATGGGTCGCTTTCATTAAGACTCGGGGGAAGCTGTTCGAGCAGCAGGTCGCGCGCGGCATCGGCCTCGTGAACCTGGGCATTGGTTCCGCCGCGATCGGGGTGGATCATGGCCAACATCCGCTTGTGCGCCGCACGGATTTCGCTGCGATTGGCGGTCGCGGGCACGCCCAGCAGCTTGCGCGCCTTGAATACAGCCTGGCTGCGGGTGGGGGCGGTGCGCAGATATTCCCACGGCCATTTGCCGAGGATCGCCTTGCAGGCCACGCAGCCGACCGCGACCAGGACCAGCAGGCGGATCATGCCGGCTCCAGCTCGCGCGCTGTCTCTGCGGGGTTCTCGCTGATCGGGGGAAGCCGCAGCGCCATCAGCAAATTGCGCATTTCCTGCCGCGCGACGAGGTGGCTGGTGCCCAGCTCGCCCAGATGGCCCTTGTCCAGCAGGGTCAGCCCGGCGGGGAACAATTCGCGGTAGATCACCCGTTCGGATAGGCCCTGCGCCGTGCGAAAACCGGCGCGTTTGGATAATTCGCCCAGTGCCCGCTCGACCCGCTGCTGGTTGCGCGCTTCGGTATGGCCGGTGCGGTTGCGAACCACGATCCAGTCCATTGCCGGGCGGGCGCTGCCTGCGGCATTCATCGCGCGGGTCTTGCGCGCTTCCCAGATCGCCTCGGCATAGAAGGACAGCCGGCGGACCTTGAAGTTTTCCGGATCGACCTGCCCGATCAAGTCGAAATCCACGAAGCTGTCATTCATCGGGGTGACCAGCGTGTCGGCCTCGGTAGAAGCATGGCGTGCAATCGGATCGTCGCGCCCCGGCGTATCGATTACCAGGAAATCGCAGCCCGCCGCCAGGCTCCCGATCCGCTGCTCCAGCACGGCCGGATCGTCTGTTTCCAACACGTCGAACTGCGCAGTCGGCAAATCGATGCCGCGCTTGTTCATCAACTCCGCCCGGTTCTCGAAATAGCGGTAGAGCGTGCGCTGACGCGGATCGAGATCGATCGCCGCAACTTTCGCCCCGCGATAGGCCAGCGCCACGGCGACATGCACTGCGGTGGTGGATTTGCCGGTGCCGCCCTTTTCATTGGCGAAAGTGATGCGGTGGGGGCGTTGTGTGCTCACGGTGGTGATTTCAGCCTGTTTCAAATCGTTGCCGGGTACTGTCATGTGCGCGCGGGCCGCGCTAATGACACCCTGCATTGCAAGACAATTCCTTATCGGAGGCCCCGCGCCCGTGCAAACCGTCACCACGCTCAAGGCGTTGAGAAAATCCGTTACCGAATTGCGCCGGGGCGGCGCCACCCTGGCACTGGTCCCGACGATGGGCGCGCTGCACGAGGGCCATCTTACGCTGGTTCGCGAGGCGGCGAAGCATGCGGACCGCGTGGCAGCCTCGATCTTCGTGAACCCCACCCAGTTTGGCGAGGGCGAGGACCTGGATGCCTATCCGCGCCAGCTGGAGCAGGATTCGGCGCTGCTGGAGGCTGAGGGCGTTTCGCTGCTATGGGCACCAACTGCAGACGCGATGTATCCCGCCGGCTTTGCCACGTCGATTGCGGTGGCCGGAGTGAGCGAGGATCTATGCGGCGCGGATCGTCCCGGCCATTTCGACGGGGTGGCCACCGTGGTTTGCAAGCTGTTCAACCAGGTTCGCCCGGACGCGGCATTGTTCGGCGAGAAAGACTGGCAGCAACTCGCAGTGATCCGGCGCATGGCCCGCGATCTCGACCTGACGCGTCCGTTTGCAAAGCATATTGTCGGAGTACCCACGGTGCGCGACGCAGACGGTTTGGCGATGAGCAGCCGCAACGCCTATCTCTCCGCCGAACAGCGCGCCGCGGCGGCTACGCTGCCGCGCGAAATGCGCGAAGCAATTGCGCGGATCGAGGACGGTCAGGAGGTGCGCGCAGTGCTGCAATCGCTGCAATATGCGCTGGCCGGGGCCGGGTTCGAACGGGTTGATTATGCCGAACTTGCCGATGCGGAGAGCCTGAAGAGACTGGAAGAGCCGGTCGGGCGCTTGATGCGCCTGCTCGTCGCCGCGCGCATCGGCGGCACGCGGCTGATCGATAATATGGCAGTGAAGGCATCCACGACATGACGCGGGAATTCAGAATGCGAGGCATTCCGCAAGGCCAACCGACCGCCCTATTTTATGCGAGGAAGCCAAGGGAGCGGATGCGACCGCCCGGCGCTCGAGGGCCAAACAAATAACCGTATTCACCTTCTGCCGGATTGGAGCGGGTAGCGGGAATCGAACCCGCATAACCAGCTTGGAAGGCTGGGGCTTTACCACTAAGCTATACCCGCCCGCTCAAGAAGGCGCTTGCCACCGGCAGGGGCGATCCGTCAACGGTTTTGCTGCGCCAATCGGCGGCTTATCTGGCTTTGGCTGCGCTTTCGCTCTCGTCGTCGGCAGCTTCGCCGAAGAACGAGGTGGTTTCGTCCTCGGGCTCCGGATCGGGATCGGCCAGCGTCACGTCGACACGGCGATTGGCGGCGCGGCCTGCTTCATTGGGAGTGCCATCGGGCCTGGCATTCGGCTCGGCGGGGTTTTGCTCGCCGAATGCGATCACCGTGATGCGATCTTCGCTGACACCCTTTTCCATCAACCATTCGGCCACCGCATCGCCGCGCGCCTGCGATGCGCGCATATTGGCGGCATCGGTGCCGCCCGCATCGCTATGCGCGCGCAGGACGATCGGCCAACCTTCGGCGAACTGGTCCGACCCGATGATCTGCTGCAATTCTGCGCGGGCGGCATCGTCCAGCTTTGCCCCGCCTTCGGGAAAGCCGATTGTCCCTTCCAGCGTCTCCAGCGGGACGATCGGTTCCGGCTCGTCGAACCCTTCGCGGATGATGGACTGCGACGGCTGGGCGCTGGGCGTAACCGTCGGCTCGGGCTCGGGCGGAGCATCTCCACGCTGGCTGTCGCAGGCTGCCAGTGTCAGCGCGGCCAACAGGGCCGCCGGCAGCAGGATAGGGCGAAGGGGGGAGTTTATGTCGCTCATCATAATCACGCTGGTTGCGGACGCGGGCCGCCGCGTCTCTCGTTTCTTTCGCGCTCCTTTTCCTCGCTGCGGACATGCGGCGGGGAGAAGGACAGGATGGTATCGCCGGCACGCGGCTCCGGCCGACGAGCATGGGTGAAGAAGCGCATCCGGCCGCTGCGGCGCAGCAGCAGGAGCATGTGGGCAGAATCGGGCAGCGTTTCCTGCGCATCCTCGAAGTCGAATTCGTCGGACAGGCGCGTTTTGCGGAAGACCCAGCCTTCGCCAAGGCGCTTCTGCACTTCTTCGACACCGAAGCCCGCTTCGAACAATTCACGCCCGCGCAGCGATTCGGGCAACGCGTGGCGATCATGCTCGTCACCCGGTTCGCCCAGCTGATACACCGCATCGCGGCCGATCTCATGGGCGAATTCGTTGCAGACCAGCGTGTTGTAAGCCTCGTTATCGGTCGCCGCGACGAGCACCTGGTAGGGTGCCAGATCGAGATTATGCTCGGTCGCCTCGTTGAGGATCTCGCCGTGATAAAGTGGCAGACCCTTCTGGCGTGCGGCACGCAAGCGGCTCCAGCTGGAATCGACCAGCAGCACCGGCGTCTTGAGATCGTGCATCTGCTGCGCGAGTTCGATGGTCCAGGGGGTCGCGCCCACGATCAGCAGGCCGGGCCGGGTCGCGCCCTTGACCTTCAGCAACCGGGCAACCGCATCGATACTGAAACCATGCGCCACCACCGTGGCCACAACCACCGCGAAGCTCAGCCCGATCAGCAATTCGCCGCCGGCAAAGCCGAGCTCGCCCAGGCGCAGCGCGAACAGGCCCGAGATTGCCACCAGCACGATACCGCGCGGGGCGATCCAGGCGAGGAACAATCGCTCGTTCCACGGCACGCTGCTGCCCAGCAGGCTCAGCAGCACGGTCGCCGGGCGGACGAGGAACAGCAAGGCAAGCAGGAACACCCCGAAACGCCAGGTGGTGCCGAGATAGGTCAGCTCCTCCAGCCGCAGCGAGGAGGACAGCAGGATGAAGATACCGCTGACCAGCAGCACCGCGATGTTTTCCTTGAACGGGTGGATACTGCGCAGCGACTGCACATTCATATTGGCCAGAGCCACGCCCATCACCGTCACGGCGACCAGTCCGGCCTCATGCTCGATTTTGTTGGACAGGACGAACACGCCGATCACCACGGTGAACAGCACCGGCACCTTGAGATATTCGGGAACCAGTCCGCGCGGGAACGCCCAGGCAATGGCACGCGCCGCAGCATAGCCGATCAGCCCAGACAGCACCGCTGCAATGATCATCGGCGGCACGACTTCGATCAGCGAAGCGCTGGGCGATTCGGCCACCTTGCGGAAATATTCATAGGCGATCACCGCGCACAGGGCGCCGGTGGGATCGTTGACGATGGCTTCCCATTTCAGGATCGAGCCGGGCCGCGTCTTCACCGCCGATTGGCGCAGCAACGGGATGACCACCGTTGGGCCGGTTACGACCAGAATCCCGCCGAACAGGACCGCCACGGGCAGCTGCAATCCGGCGATGTAATAGCCGGCAGCCGAACCGAACGCCCAGCCGAACACCACGCCCAGGGTTGCCAGCCGGATCACTGCTTCGCCCGAATGGCGAAGCTCCCTGAAATCCAGGCTGAGGCCGCCTTCGAACAGGATCAGCGCCACGCCGATCGCCACCATCGGCTCCAGCAATTCGCCAAAAGTTTCGCGCGGGTTGAGCGCCATTTCGGGAGCAAAGGCCCCCAGCACCGGCCCGGCGAGGAAGCCGGCCAGCAGCATCAGCACGATGGCCGGCCAACCGGTCCGCCACGCAATCCACTGCGCGCCGATACCCAATATGCCGACAATGGCTATGACGAGTGCTTGCGATTCCATCTTTATGCCCCACCGAAGGGCACAGCGCCCAGATATGCAATGCACTCGGGCCAATTTATTTCCCGGAGATGATCCCAATCTGGCCGAGCCGCGCGCATCATTCGCCGTCAAACGCCATCAAGGCGTTTACCGTCAAGCCTGCTTCGCGCAGCTTCGCCGCGCCGCCGAGGTCGGGCAGATCGATTACAAAGGAAGCGTGCTCGACCGATCCGCCAGCCTGCCTCAGCAATCGTGCACCGGCCAATGCGGTGCCGCCGGTGGCGATCAGATCGTCGAGCAGCAGGACGCGCTGGCCCATGGCAATCGCGGAGGGGTCCAGTTCCAGCCGGTCGCTGCCATATTCCAGCGCGTAATCGATACCGATCGTTTCAACCGGCAGCTTGCCGGGCTTGCGGATGGGGACGAAGCCGATACCCAGATTGGCCGCGACCGCCGCGCCGAACACGAAGCCGCGCGCTTCGATCCCGGCGACTGCCTGCGCCCCGGCAGAGCGGGCATGAACGGTGAGATGGTCGATTGTCGCCGCAAGGCCCGGGCCGTGCGCGAGCAGGCTGGTAATGTCGCGAAAGGCAATACCCGGCGCGGGGAAATCCGGGACTGTACGGATCAACCCCTTGATCTGTTCAGGTGTCATGGCCGAGCCACTACCCGCCATACTGTCGGGAGAACGCCTGACCGTCGCTCAGGCGTCCTCGCCCTCGCGCCGCTTCGGCTTGACGTCGGACCAGACCTGCTTCTTGGCAAACCAGGCGAGCACCGTGGCGAATATCAGGAACAGCACCACGAAGAAGCCGGTCTGCTTGCGCTTTTCCATGGTCGGTTCCGCCGTCCAGGTTAGAAACGCGGACACGTCCGCCGACATCTGCCGGATCGTGGGATCGGGGTTGCCCGGTGCGTAAGTGACCTGGCCATCCTGCGTCAGCGGCGGAGCCATCGCGATATTGAGATTGGGAAAATACTCATTGAAATAGAGATTTTCGCCGGTCTCGAATTCGGGGAATGCCGCCTTCAATTCAGGGCTGATCGGGCCGTAGCCGGTCAGCAGCGAATAGACATATTCGCTACCGTTGGGCCGCGCCTTGGTGATCAGCGAAAGATCGGGCGGGATCGCATTGTTGTTCGCCGCGGCCGCCGCGATGGCATTGGGATAAGGATCGGGGAACTTATCGGTCGGCACGCCCGGGCGGAAGGTCGATTCGCCGGTACCGGGATCGATGCCCGGAACCTGCGCCGCTGCGGCGATGGCCTTCACCTCGGCCTCGCTATAGCCCAGATCGACCATGTTGCGGAACGAGACGTATTTCAGCGAATGGCAGCTGGCGCATACTTCCTGATAGACTTGGAAGCCGCGCTGCAATTGCTGCCGGTCATAGGTGCCGAACGGCCCGGTGAAGCTGAAGCCGCCTGCGGGAGGCTTCGAATCGGCGTGAAAGGCATATTCTGCACTTTCTTCGCCCAAGCCTTCGGTCGCGGCGGTGTAGGCGCCGATGACGAAGGCGAACATCACCACGAAGGTGAAGCCCAGACCGACAAGGATGGCAATGAGACGGACCATTATGCGTACTTTCTCTTGTCTATCTCTGGCTCAAACCGCGACCGGTTCGGCGTTTTCGCCCAAGACGGCTTTCTTGTCCGATCCCAGCACCGCTTCGGTGATGGAATAAGGCAGCGGCTCCGGCTTTTCGATCGAGGAGACCACCGGGATGATCACCAGGAAATGCAGGAAGTAATAAGCCGTCGCGATCTGGCTGAGCATCACATAGGGCTCTTCAGCCGGCAGGCCGCCACAAGCGAACAGCACCGCCATGCAGGGGATCAGGCCGAACCAGAAAAACTTCTTGAACATCGGACGATAATGTCCGCTGCGCACCGGCGAACGGTCCAGCCACGGCAGGATGAACCACAGCAGGATGGCGGAGAACATGGCCAGCACGCCCCACAGCTTGGCTGGCAGGATGAAGTCCACCGTGAAAGCGCGCAGGATCGCGTAGAACGGCCAGAAATACCATTCGGGCACGATATGTGCCGGTGTGGAAAGCGGGTTCGCCTCGATATAATTGTCAGGGTGACCCAGCGCGTTCGGCAGGTAGAACACCATGATCGCATAAAGGATCAGGAAGATGCCCAGGCCGAAGCCGTCCTTCGCCGTGTAATATGGGTGGAACGGCAGCGTGTCGCTCTCGCTCTTGATTTCCACGCCGGTCGGGTTGCTCGATCCGGGAATGTGCAACGCCCAGATATGCAGGATCACCACGCCGGCGGTGATGAAGGGCAGCATGAAGTGCAGGCTGAAAAAGCGGTTGAGCGCGGCATCGCCCGGCGCAAACCCGCCCAGAATCCACACTTGCAGCGGCTCGCCGATCAGCGGAATGGCGCTGAACAGGCCGGTAATCACCTTCGCCCCCCAGAAGCTCATCTGGCCCCATGGCAGCACGTAACCCATGAAAGCTGTCGCCATCAGCAGCAGGAAAATCACCACGCCCAGCAGCCAGATCATCTCGCGCGGTGCCTTGTAGGAGCTGTAATAGAAGCCCCGGAAGATATGCAGGTAGATCACGATGAAGAAGAAGCTGGCCCCGTTCGCGTGGGCATAGCGCATCGCCCAGCCCCAATTGACATCGCGCATGATGTGCTCGGTCTTGGCAAAGGCAACGCCGGCATCGGCGGAATAATGCATCGCCAGGATGACCCCGGTAACAATCTGCAGCACCAGACAGAACCCTGCCAGGACCCCGAAATTCCAGAAATAATTGAGGTTGCGCGGCACGGGATAGCCCGCACCCACCGCATTATAGACGAGGCGCGGCAATGGCAGGCGGTCGTCCATCCACTGCGTGAAGCCGTTCGCCGGCGTATATTCTCTGGCCCAGGGGAAGCTCATGCCTGTTCTCTCAGCTTGCTCAGCCGACCCGGATCACGGTGTCGGAGATGAATTCATATTCCGGAACTTCCAGATTGGTCGGCGCCGGACCTTTGCGAATGCGGCCCGCCGTATCGTAATGACTACCGTGGCAGGGGCAGAAATAACCCCCGAATTCGCCTTTGTTCTCACCCTCGGCAGCACCCAGCGGCACGCAGCCGAGATGGGTGCACACGCCCATGGTCACGAGCAGGTCTTCATTGCCTTCCAGCGTCCGGTCGGCGAGCGATTGCGCGTCGCGCAGCGATCCGGTGGGCACGGCATCGGCTTCGGCCATCTCGCGGGCCGTCAAACGGCGCACGAAGAGCGGCTGTTTACGGAAGATCGCCTTGATCGCCTGGCCGGTTTCGATGCCCGAGATATCCACTTCGGTGGAGCTTTCGGCGAGCACATCCTTCGACGGTGCCCACTGGCTGACCAGCGGATAGACGATGCCCACACCGCCCACGCCAGCCGTTGCAACGGCGGCAATCTTGATCCAGTCGCGGCGATCGACGCCGTCTTCGCCCCCGCCATCATGGTCGGCCACTACATCGGGTGTCGCAGTGCCTGTCGTATCAGCCATTAACTACTCGCCTCGTACTAATCATTCCGGGCCAAACATTCCGGATCAATCGTCCGGCACTTTCGGGAAGTCAGCGCAAGTTGCGGTCCGCAGCGCGCGATTGCGTGCGATTTAGCCCGTTTTGCCCCATTCCCGGCAGGTGCCGGTTTGGGCGCGCTGATAGACGAGGCTGCGCGCAATGCCAACCGCCATTTTGGCAAGAACTGTGCGCTTTGATGCAACCGCTGCGCAGCGCGGGTGCCGCCTGCATCGCTGCGGGACAGGTCAATCTACGCGGGGCAGGGCAATCGCGCTGAACTGGCGGCCTGCCGCTTGCGTGCCGCGATGCGTCGCCCGGCGGAACGAATGATAGCGATCCGGCGCGGTATAGGTATCGATCCCCAGCGGTTCGACCATGCCGACCCCCGCTTCGCGCAATTTCGCCGCGACATAGGCTTCCAGGTCGAATTGGAAGTGGCCTTTCCTGCCCGGCTTGAAATAGCGTTCGTCCGCCGCGCTGAAAAACGTGCGGAATTCTTCGTCCACCTCGTAGCTTTCCTGCGCGATTGCCGGGCCGATCGCGGCGGAGATGCGCGCCGGGTTGGCGCCGCATTGCTCCATCGCAGCCACCGATGCCTCGATGATACCGCTCGCCGCACCGCGCCAGCCGGCATGGGCTGCCGCAACGACGCCGGCTTTGGCATCGGCCAGCAGCACGGGCGCGCAATCGGCAGTCACCACGCCCACCAACAGGCCGGGCAGAGTGGTCACCACCGCATCGGCTTGCGGAGCGTCCGCCGCGCTCCACGGCTCGGTCGCGATGACAGCCTGCGCCGAATGGATCTGACGCGCCGAAATCAGCTGCGCGCCCGGCAGGATGGCCCTGGCGGCAAGCAGCCGGTCGGCCTCGCGGTCTTCATGCGAACTGCCATCATTGCCGCGGTGGCTTTGCGGCATGAAACCGTGGGGCAGGCTGCCGAGAACGCTCGCCCGAACAATCTCAACCAAGGCTGCGCGTGACCTGTTCGTAAGTGTCGCGGCTGAGCGCACTGGCTTGCTTGATACGCTCCAATTGCTCGCGCATCATCGCTGCGCGGCCAGGTTCGATCCTCCGCCACCGGCCCAATGACGGGACGAAACGCGCCGCGGTTTGCGGGTTCACCGGGTCCAGCTCCAGAATCAGATCACCGATCATCCGGTACCCCTCGCCGCTTTCCGCATGGAAAGCATGCGGATTGCCCGCAAAAGCCATGTAGAGCGAACGCACCCGGTTGGGATTACGCATGTTGAAATCCTTGTGCGAACGCAGCGCCTTGACGTGCTCGATTGCCTGCGGATGGAGCGAGCTGGCCTGCAGCGCGAACCACTTGTCGATGGCCAGCTCGTTGCCTTCGAACCGGCGATAGAAATCGATCAGCCGGTCCGTGCGCGCTGCCGTATCCAGCCCGGCCAGCACCATTAGTGCGCCCTGCCGGTCGGTCATGTTGTTGGCCGCATCATATTGTGCGGCTGCACGCTGCGAGCCGGCCTCCGGGTCTGCCGCAGCAAGGAATGTGAGTGCCACGGTCTTGACCTTGCGCGCGCCTTTGGCTGCCGAATCGAGCGAATAGGGAACGTCGCTGGCACGGTCGTGCAAGGCGACGAAATCGCTGCGCAGACGATCGCCCAGCCATGCTTTCAGCGCCTCCCGCTCGCGGTGGATTGCACCCGGTTCGGCGACCAGGAACCGCTCCGCCAGATAAGTTTGCGTCGGCAGCATCAGCAATTCGCCGCGCATCTGATCGTCGAGCGCGCCATCGTTCAGCACCGAGGCAAAGGCATCGGCGATCGCAGCGCGGCCGGAATCGCGAACGGCCGCAGGATGCTCGCCCGAAACCACTGCGATCAGATGGCCCACCACCAGATCCTGCATCGCCTCGTAACGGGCGAAGGGATCGTCATCCCTCGCCGCCAGGAAGACGAGATCCTCATCGCCGATCGCGCGGTCGATCGATATGGGTGCGGAAAATCCGCGATTTACCGACACCACCGGTGGCTGGGCGAAACCGGCAAACTCCAGCGTCTTTTCCTGCGCATCCAGCATCACCAATTGCTCGCCGCCATGGGTTCCGCTGGCCCGGTCGAACAGGGCGATCTTGAGCGGGATCGGCATGGGCTGCTTGCCCGGCTGGCCAGGCGTGGGGGGAACTTCCTGTGTCAGCGTCAATTTCGCGCTGTCGCCGGAATGGTCCATTTTCACGGTGATTTTCGGCGTGCCAGCCTGGCTGTACCAGCGGCGGAACCGCGTCAGATCCAGACCGGCCCCATCCTCTATGGCGCGGATAAAGTCCTCGCAGGTTGCCGCTTCGCCGTCGTGCCGCTCGAAATACAGGTCGCAGCCTTTTCTGAAGGCTTCCTCGCCCGCCATGGTGCGCATCATGCGGATAACCTCTGAACCCTTGTTATAGATGGTCGAGGTGTAGAAATTGGAGATTTCGCGGAAGCTGTCGGGGCGGATCGGATGCGCCAGCGGGCCGGAATCCTCGGGGAATTGGACCGAGCGCAAGACCCGCACATCCTCGATCCGCTTGACTGCCTCGCCCTGCATATCCTGCGAAAACAGCTGGTCGCGCAGCACGGTGAAGCCTTCCTTGAGGCTCAGCTGGAACCAGTCGCGGCAGGTTACCCGGTTGCCCGACCAATTGTGGAAATATTCATGCGCAATCACGCCTTCGACCGCGTCGTAATCGCCGTCGGTGGCGGTCTCCGGGTCGGCCAGCACGTATTTCGTATTGAAGACGTTGAGGCCCTTATTCTCCATCGCGCCCATGTTGAAATCGCTTACTGCAACGATGTTGTAGACATCGAGATCATATTCGCGCCCGAATGTCTCTTCGTCCCATTTCATCGATTTCTTGAGCGATTCCATTGCATGGCCGGTGCGCTCCAGATCGCCTTCGCGTACGAAGATCGCCAATTCGACCACGCGCCCGCCGCAGGTCGTGAAGCTGTCCCGGTTCACCACCAGATCGCCGGCCACCAGCGCGAACAGATAGGATGGCTTGGGCCACGGATCGTGCCACTGCGCCCAGTGCGTACCGTCCGGCCCCTCGCCCTCATCCACCTTGTTGCCATTGGCCAGCAGTACGGAGAAGAGCGCTTTCGCCCCGCTCATGCGCACGGTATAGGTGCTCAGCACATCGGGCCGGTCGGGGAAAAACGCGATCCGGCGAAAACCCTCGGCTTCGCATTGGGTGCACAGCATACCGTTGGACGCGAACAGGCCCATCAAGGCACTATTGGCCGATGGATCGATTTCGGTAACGATCTCCACTTCATGCGCATCACCGGGCAGGGTGATTTTCAGATCGCCTTCCTCGAGCGTCCAGGAATTCACCGCTTCGCCGTCCACCTCGACCGAAGCCGGTTTCAGCCCATCGCCGTTCAGATGCAGCACCGGGGTCGCCTCGGCAGCAGGGTTGCGCTCGACCGACATGCGGGTGACCACGCGGGTCCGGTCCAGCCCCAGCGCAAAATCCATCCGCGTCGCCGGAACCAGCCAGCCGAACGGCGTGTAATCTTCGCGCCGGATCAGCGGCGGATCCTTCGGTTCGGGCGCGGCGTCGGCCAGTTGCGGGTTACCATCGGCGGTAGAGGGTGTGGCAGCGATATCCATGAGGCGTTGAAAATACTTTCGGTTAGTCTGTTCGATCGGGGCTTATCGGCTACAACGCGCCAATGACGCATATGTTCATATTCGGTCTTGGCTACACTGGGAAGCAGATTGCCGAAGCTATGCGCGCCGATGGCTGGCAAGTCGACGCGACCGGCAGCGCGGGCAATATCGACTTCGCCGATAGCAGCGCCGTAGAGGCCGCTTTGGCCGATGCGAGCTATGTCCTGTCCTCGGTTCCGCCGGCAGATGGCAGCGATCCGGTGCTGGACCAGTATGGCGCGGCGCTGGGGGGTCGGTGGCTCGGCTATCTCTCCTCCACCGGGGTTTACGGCGATGCGGGCGGTGCCTGGGTCGATGAAGGCTCGCCCATTGGTGGCGGGCGAAGGACAGCCAGGGCCCGTTGCGATGCGGGCTGGCTGGAGGCGGGGGCGCGCGTATTTCGCCTGCCCGGAATTTATGGGCCTGATCGCAGCGCATTCGAACGCGTGAAAAGCGGCAAAGCGCACCGGATCGACATGCCCGGCCAGGTTTTCAGCCGGGTTCATGTGGGCGATATCGCGAGCGGGGTCATCGCCGGGCTGGACGCGCCGGGCGGAGCTTACAATCTGTCCGACGATCTGCCGACCAGCCAGAACGCGGTGATCGAGGAAGCCTGCCGCCTGCTCGGATGCGCCCCGCCCCCGCTGGTCACGATGGACCAGGCTGATCTGTCGCCGATGGCGCGCGGCTTCTATGCGGAGAACCGCCGGGTGGCGAATGGGAAGGCCAAGCGGGTTTTGGGGTGGCGGCCGCAATATCCGGATTATCGCGCTGGCCTGCGCGCGATAGTCGAAGAACGGCGCTAGGTCTGCCGCGCGCGCAGCGCCAGTACCATCCCCGTCAGCGCCAACATCGCCCCGGCAATGGGCAGCGCCGACCACTGGTATCCTTCGACCAGCGTCGAGATGACCATCGCTACCACGATCACCAGCACGCCATTATAGGCTGCGCGGCCCGGTCCGATCTTGCGCACGATGGTGTAATATAGCGGAAAGGTCACAACCGATCCGGCCAGTGCCAGCCATGCCAGCCCGCTCCAGAAAACGGCGCTGGAAGGAACCACCGGCGCGCCCACGGCAATCCATGCCAACGCGAAATCGAAAATGGTGCCATACAGCATCGACCATGCCAGCAGGCTCGCCATCGACAGCGCGCGCCCGGTCTCGTTCGCCTGGATGACATTGGCGATGGAAGCGGAGAGAATCCCGCCGACCGCAAATGCCGCACCCAGCATCACATTGCCGCCCAGCGGGGATAGCCGCGCCTCATGCACCAGCAGCAGCGCGATTCCCGCGATGGCAACCGCGCTGCCCGCCAGGAAACGCCCGGTCACTCGCTGGCCCAGCAGCCACTGGCCGAACAAGGCGTTGGGCACCATCAACATGCCGAACATCACCGCCACGATCCCCGATGTCAGGTGCAATTCGGCGCGGTAGACGAAGTTGAAATTGCCGCAGAACTGGCTCAGCCCGATCAGCACGGCCAGCCATTGCCCGCCGCGCCCGATCTTCAGCGATTTGCCCATCGCCAGCGCCACCGCGAACATCGCCGGGGTGGCCAATGCGAAGCGCCATGCGACCGACCAGCTGGGCGCCACATCGGCAATCTGACCGGTGATCACGAACCAGGTCGAACCCCAGATCAGCGCCACCAGCACGAAGGGGATCGCGATGGCAGGCCGCAGCAATGCGTGCGGCGGCGTTTCGCTGGCCGGGCCGGTCACAGCGCGGCGATAGCCTCGCCCAGCGCGGCTGCAGCCTGCGCGTCCGTGTTCCACGCGGTGACGAAGCGCGCGGCATCGGCGCCCCAATCGTAAAAGCCGAACCCGGCTTCGCGCAGCCTGTCCCGCTCGGCTGCGTTGCAGCGCAGGAACACCTCGTTGGCCTCGACCGGGTGGAGCAACCGCTCGCCCGCATCGCCCGCGATCGCCATCGCCGCCGCATTGGCTGCGCGGGCATTGTTCAGCCACACATCGTCATCCAGCATCGCGTGGATCTGCGCGGCCAGGAAGCGGCCCTTGCTTTGCAAATGCCCGGCGCGTTTCCTGCGGTAGCGCGCCGTTTGGGCCAATGCGGTATCGAAAAACACGATTGCCTCCGCCCCCAGCCCGCCATTCTTGACGAAACCAAAGCTCAGCGCATCGACATCGCCGGCAGCCTTGCGCGCCGCATCTGCCGCCTCTGCCGCGGCGCCCCCCAGGAACGCCGCCGCATTGGCGAAGCGCGCGCCGTCCATATGCAGGCCCAGCCCGCGCGCCTTCGCCAATGTGGCAATTGCGGCCAGTTCTTCCGGGCGGTAGCAACAGCCATATTCGCTTGCCTGGGTGATGGAAATCGCATGCGGCTGGACCTGGTGTACATCGTCGCGGATCGGGTCGATCACCGCCGCGATACAGTCCGGCGTCAATTTGGCCGAAGTACCCTGCGCCAGCATCAGCTTCGCGCCGTGAAGGTAGAACCCCGGCGCCCCCGCCTCGTCCATTTCGATATGTGCCTCGCGGTGGCAGACGACTCCGCCATGCGGCTGGACCATCCCGGCCAGCGCCAGGCAATTGGCCGCCGTACCCGTCGCCACCCACAATACCGCGCATTCGCGGCCGAACAGGGCGGACATCCGCTCGTCCAGCCGCTGCGACAACGCATCGTTATCGTAGGGCGCATCGACGCTGTCGGCGCTACGCATCGCCTCCCACACGGCGGGATGGACGCTGGCGGCATTGTCGGAAAGAAATTGGGCGGAGGCGCTCATGCGGAACGGCCATAGAGCGCCCGGCGTTGGGTGCAAGAAGGAGAATTCCTATGAGCAAGCAGCAATATCGGATCACTCGCCACCCGGCCGGCGAAAGCGGCGAATATCGCGCGCATGTCGAAGGCAGCGATCACGTCGGGCGGCTGACCTGGAAGCAGCGCGGGACCGGCGATGATGAGGTGCGCGTGGCCGACCACACGCTCGTGCCCAAGGAAATCGGCGGCCGGGGTGTCGCCGCCGCATTGGTCGATGCGCTGGTGTCCGACGCGCGCGATCAGGGCTTCAAGGTCGTGCCGCAATGCTCCTATGTCGAAGCGAAATTCGATGAGCATCCCGAATGGAGCGATCTGCGCGCCTGAGCATTGCTCTGGCGCAGCTCGTCCGGGCTCGGCCACGGCTCGGCGGGTGCAAGCTATTAAAACGGAACGACTTTCCGTCCGCACCGTTGACCTATTGAACATGCCGATGACGCTGTTCGATGCTGGCGAGCGATGAGTTTTCTCACACGCTGCGTCTCAAACAAGTGCCCGTTCGGGGCCGCGTCCGCCATCGGCCAAGCAGGAGTTTCCCATTATGGAAAACAATACCCTCGAGAGAACACAGTCGCAGCAATCCGGGACCGATTTCGATAATCGCCGTCCGCTGGATCGCGACGAAACCAGCAATTTGATCTCCGCCGACAAGGTCGAAGGCACGGATGTCTACTCCACCGACGGCGAGAAGATCGGCAGCGTCAAGCAAGTGATGATCGGCAAGCGCAATGGCCGCGTGGAATATGCGGTAATGAGCTTTGGCGGATTCCTCGGCATCGGCGAAGAATACCATCCCCTGCCGTGGGACGTGCTCGATTACGATACCGACCGAAATGGCTATGTCGTCAATATCGACAAGGACCGCCTCAAGGACGCGCCGCGCTTTACCAACGAACGCGATGTCGATTGGAACCGCGATTACGGTACGAAGGTCTACAGCTATTACGGCGTAACCTACTGATCGCCCGATAATCGGATCGCATGATCATTCCATCAAGCTGAACACAGCGATGAATGATGGAAGACCCCGGCCTCACCGCCGGGGTTTTTCTATGGCTGGCTCTGGCTGTGAGCGCCTTCGATCCTCGAAAAATCGGTCACGGCGATGCTGTCCAGCACCGCCGCCCGCAATGTGTGGGCGCGTTCTAGCGGCAGGCCCGGCAGGTCCAGCGATCCGCCCGCCAGTCCCAGCTGCAATTTGGCATAGCCGCGCCGCCGTGCGAGTGGGCCTTGCACGATTTCCGCCGAATGCAGTTTCGTCCGGCTGGCGATCTTGCGGCGCGGGGCAAGCCAGAACTCGCGCGTGTAGAGCTGGCGCGCATCGGCGGCGAAGCGCGTGGTTCTCCAGCGCATCCATTCGGTCCCCATGGCCAGCGGGATGGCCGCCAGCGGCAGCAGGGCGAGCAAAGGCTGCGGGGTGAACATAGCGGCAATCACCATGGCACCGAGCACCGCCGCCCAGATCGCCGCCCGGTCGGTGCGGTATTTGCGGTCTGCCGCGAACCACCTCACATCTTCACCCGGCAATCCGAACCCGCTTTCGCGCACGATCGGGCGAATTTCTTCCATCTGCGCAAATGGCGCGACCACGTGGCTCGACGATCCGGCATCCTGCGCGAGGCTGACGAACTTCAGGCTATGCCAGCCCATCACCCGCCGGATAATTTTCGTGCCGATCACCAACGCCTGTACCCGGTGGACCGGCATAACCACATCGGTGCGCGTGAGCAGCCCGCGGCGGCGGCGAAATCCCTTGGCTGTCCGCTCCAGCACAAATCCCCATTCGCGCAGGACGGTGCGGATCACCCCGGTCACCACGCCGACCAGCGCCAGCGTGGCCAGCGCCACCAGGAAGCTGGCAATCTGCGCAAACGGGCCAAGCCCGGCCAGCCAGGTTCCCGGTCCGCCCAGCAATTCCTGCCATTGGTCCATTTCCCAAAGGTCGAAATCGATCACCAGATCGAATTGCTGCACCGCGCCCGCCAGCACCGCCACCACGGCCAGCGAAAATTCGAACAGGCCGAAGGTGAATACCCGGCGCGGATCCATCGCGAACAGCGCCCGCGCCGCCGGTTCGCTCTGCGCCGACGCCTCGCCATCCTCGCTCGCTGCTGCTGCGGATGATGGCCCCTCCGCCTCCTTGCGGTCGCGCACGCTTTCGCGCAGCCGCTCGCCTTCTTTCTCGGTCAGATAGCTCAGCTTCAACTCGTCGCCGCCGCCCGCGCCGGTCTCGAAGCGCACTTCGACCAACCCCAGAAGCCGCGGGATCAACGCCTGTTCGAGGCTGACATCCTGGATCCGTTCATAGGGAACCGAGCGCGCTGCACGGCTGACGATGCCGCTCTCCACGCGGATATCCGCTTCGCCCACGCGGTAGGTCAGCTTGCGCCATTGAAGGTAGCTGATCCCGCCATTCAGCAGCACCACCAGCAGCCCGATACCCAGCGCAGCGGGCAGTACGTAGCTTTCCCCGCGCATCGAATAGAGCACCGCCGCGATCGGCAGCACGGCATTGCGCAACCCGTTGATAGCGCCGACCGCAAAGCTGAGCGGATGGGTGCGCTGCGCCCCGTCCATGTCCGGTCGATGATTCGCGGCCGGAATCGCTTCGGGGGGAAGATAGGCAACGCGCGGCGCATCGGTCGGCTGCCCTGTCGCCGGTACGCTCACCCCGTCTCGGCTCGGCCTATCGTCACTCACATCGTATCCCGCTTGATCGCAGCACGGATGGTCTCGCGCATCTCCAGCGCGGTGGCATGTTTCAGCCCCGGCAGATTGACCGATGAATTGTGATTGCCCGCCGTATGCAAGGTGAGCGTGGCGATATCGTAGAATCGCTCGATCGGGCCCTGATCGACATCGATATGCTGCACCCGCCCGAACGGCACCACCGTGTCGGAGCGGAACAGGATCCCCCGCACCACGCGCAGCCGGTCCGCCGCATGGTCGTATCCGCGCGCATGGTAACGGCGCAGCGGCACTCTGATGATGAGGAACGCCAGCAGCAACACGATCGGCACGATCACGATTCCGCGCAGAGGCAGCGCCCCTGCCAGTTCGAGGATAAGCGCGCCGATCAAAAACGGTATGGCAGTGATGATGGCGGTCAGCCGCAAGGCCTTGGCATAGGCCGGGTCGAGCTTGGTCAGCGCGTCCTCATCCGGATCGGGATGCTCCTCCCCATCGGGTGCGGCGGTTTCGGGCAGCGGTTCGACGGTATCCTGCATCGCGTCCGTCATGGCCAGCACAGCCCGGGTTTGCAATGGGAATAGGAGCCATGTTCTAGCAGAAATGGTGCCACGAGAGAGAATTGAACTCTCGGCCTCACCCTTACCAAGGGTGCGCTCTACCACTGAGCTACCGCGGCGGAACCATTGCGGGCGCGATACGCGTATCGACCGTCCGCTTCAACAGGGGCGGCCCTATTGTCGCGCGGCCCCCGATTGTCAAGCATTGTCGGGGTTGAGATGACGGCGATATAGCGGCAAATGGCAATCGCATGGCAGACGAGAACCACAAACCGACGCGCGAGGACAAGCTGGCCGCCAAGCTGCGCGAGAATCTGCGCAAGCGAAAAGCGCAATCGCGGCAGATCGGCTCGGGCGAGCCGAAGGACGGGCAAAGCGAGGCGGAGTAGGGGAGAGTTGTTTGCCCAAAGCATGGGATGGAACAGCAAAGGGAGTACGGATGCGCGGCCGCACCCGGCAAAGCACTTCCCCAACCCGCCTCATCCCAAACTCTCCACTGGAAAAACCGGCGCAGTCCCCGTAACCGGCAAGGCTCACTTTCAGCGGGAACCTGCATGTCCACCCTTATCCTTGTCAGACACGGCCAATCCGAATGGAATCTCGCCAATCGCTTTACCGGCTGGTGGGATGTCGATCTGACCGAGCAGGGCGTGGCCGAGGCGCAGCAGGCGGGGGTCCTGCTGGCCGAGAAAGACATGCTGCCGAGTGTGGCCTTCACCAGTTTCCAGACCCGCGCAATCAAGACGCTGCATCTGGCGCTGGAGGAATGCGGGCGGCTGTGGATTCCCGAAACCAAGGACTGGCGGCTCAACGAGCGGCACTATGGCGGGCTGACCGGGCTCGACAAGCAGGAAACCCGCGAGCGGCACGGCGACGAGCAGGTCCATATCTGGCGCCGCAGCTACGATACGCCGCCGCCCGCAATCGAGCCCGGCAGCGAATATGACCTGTCCGCCGATCCGCGCTATGCCGGGGTGGACGTGCCGCAAGCCGAAAGCCTGAAGCTGACTATCGAGCGCGTCCTGCCCTATTTCCAAAGCGACGTGCTGCCAGCCGTGCTGAGCGGCGAAACCGTGATCGTCTCCGCCCACGGCAATTCGCTGCGGGCCTTGGTGAAGCATCTGTCGAATATCTCGGACGACGATATTACCGGGCTGGAAATCCCCACCGGGCAACCGATCATCTATGAATTCGATGCGGACGGGCATGCGGGCGAACGCTATTATCTGAAGGACGGCTCCAATGGCTGAGCCCGCGCGCGGAGCCCAGGTTGCGATCTGCATGGGCAGCCAGTCGGACTGGCCGACCATGCGCAAGGCGGCAGAGGTGCTGGAGGAGCTGGACATCGCGCACGATGCGCGCATCACCTCTGCCCACCGCACGCCGGACCGCATGGCGGATTTCGCGAAAAGCGCGGCGGATGATGGGTTCAAGGTGATTATCGCAGGGGCCGGCGGGGCCGCGCATCTGCCCGGCATGATCGCGGCGATGACGCATCTGCCCGTGCTTGGCGTGCCGGTGCAATCCCGGGCGCTCAGCGGAATGGACAGCCTGCTTTCCATCGCGCAAATGCCGGCCGGCGTGCCGGTCGGGACGCTCGCCATCGGCGAGGCCGGTGCCACCAATGCGGGGCTGCTCGCAGCCTCGATCCTGGCTACCGGAGACGCAGCACTGGCCGAGCGGCTGATCGCCTGGCGGCAAGCGCGCAGCGAAGCCGTGGCGGAGCGGCCAGCGGACGAGTGATGCTGAAACCCGGCGACACTATCGGTATTCTGGGCGGAGGGCAGCTCGGCCGGATGCTCGCCATCGAAGCGGCGCGGCTGGGTCTGCGCGCGCATGTCTATACGCCCGAATCCGACAGCGTGGCGGCCGAACTGGCGCATGATGCAACCATCGCGCCGTGGGACGATGCGCGGGCGGTCGCTCGGTTTGCCGATGCCTGCGATATCGTCACCTGGGAATTCGAGAATGTGCCGGTCGGCCCGCTCGCCGCTATCGAAGGCAAGCTCGCGCCCCATCCCCGCGCGCTGGAAACGGCGCAAGACCGGCTGAACGAAAAACGCTTCGTGGAAGGGCTCGGCGGCGTGCCCGCGCCCTATGCCCCAGTCGATACTGCCGCCGATCTGGCTGCGGTCATCGACCGGATCGGCGCGCCCGGCATACTCAAGACCCGGCGCGACGGGTATGATGGCAAGGGCCAGTGGCGCATCGCATCCGCCGCAGATGCCGCCGCGCTGGGCCTGCCGGACCGCGCGCTGATCTATGAAGGGCTGGTCGAATTCGAAGCGGAGTTCTCGGTTATTTTGGCGCGCAGTTCTACTGGCGAGATACGCTTCTGGGACAGTACGCATAACGAACATCGCGGCGGCATTCTGGCTCGCTCCAGCCTGCCCGCCCCGGCCTGCGTCGCAGCGCATCTGCAGGATGCGCGCGACCTATCGGCGCAAGTGGCCGATGCGCTGGATTACGTCGGCGTGCTGACGCTGGAGTTTTTCGCGACCGAGGCCGGCGCGGTGTTCAACGAGATGGCACCGCGCGTGCACAATTCGGGTCATTGGACGATCGAGGGTGCGGCCACCTGCCAATTCGCCAACCATATCCGCGCGGTGGCCGGATTGCCGCTGGGTGACACCGTATCGACGGCGGATGAGGTAGAGATGCTCAACCTGCTGGGCGACGATGTGGCATCGGCATTCGGCCGCCTGTCCGATCCCGCCGCAACGTTGCACTTGTATGGCAAGCGCGATGCGCGCACCGGACGCAAGATGGGACATGTGACGAGGATCATGCGCAAATGAGCGGCGAAACCTTCTTGATCTATGCTCGCGCGGCCAATGGGGTGATCGGCCTGAAGGGCGATCTGCCGTGGCACATTCCGGCCGATCTGAAGCGGTTCAAGGCGCTGACCACCGGGGACGATGGCGGCAAACCGATGATCATGGGCCGCAAGACGTTCCAGAGCCTGCCCGGCCTACTGCCCGGCCGTCCGCATATCGTCCTGTCGCGCCGCGAGCGCTGGGATTACACCGGCGCGCAGCTCGCCCATACTGTGGACGAGGCGCTGGACATGGCGCGCGACGAGAACCCCGCAGGCGATATTGCGGTGATCGGCGGAGCGGCCATTTTCGACGTGTTCGAACCGGTAGCGCAGCGGATCGAGTTGACCCAGATCCACGCCGATTATCCCGGCGACGTGTTCATGCCCGAGCCAAGCCCGCTCTGGGAAGAAACCGCGCGCGAGGATCATCCGGCGGCTGGCGACCTGCCCGCATTTTCCTTCATCACCTATCGCCGCCTGCCCGAAGAAGCGGACGAAGCCGCCGGATGAGATGGCTCGATCACCGTGAGCCGGTGCCCGATGCCTTGCGCGGGGCGATCGTGGCGCTGGGCAATTTCGATGGGTTCCACCGGGGCCACCAGGCGGTGGCGGGGGAAGCGATCCGCTGGGCGCAGGCCGAGGGGCGGCCCTCCATCATCGCCACTTTCGAGCCGCATCCGGTGCGTTTCTTCAAACCCGATGCGCCGCCTTTCCGCCTGACCACGCTGGAACAGCGGCAGGAACTCTACCTCGCCGCCGGGGCTACCGCGATGCTGGTGTTCCATTTCGACGGCGAACTGTCTTCCACCAGCGCGGAAGATTTCGTGCGCGGCCTGCTGCATGAACGCATGGGCGTTGCGGGCGTGGTCACGGGTGAGGATTTCACCTTCGGCAAGGGCGCGAAGGGCAACCGGGCGATGCTGGAAAAAATGGGCGCGAAGCTGGGCATCCAGGCCCGCGCGGTTCCGGCGGTGATGGATGGCGGACAGCCGGTATCCTCCAGCCGCATACGCTCCGCATTGCAGGCTGGCCGCCCCGAGGAAGCTGCACAGCTGCTCACCCGCCCCTTCGCGATTCGCGGCATTGTGGAACATGGCGACAAGCGCGGGCGCGAAATCGGCTATCCCACGGCAAACCTCTCGATCGAGCGCTATCTGCGCCCGAAATTCGGGATTTACGCGGTGACCGGACGGGTGCTGGCCACTGGCGAGGAGTTGAAAGGCGCGGCCAATATCGGCATCCGCCCGCAATTCGAACCTCCCAAGGAACTGCTGGAGCCGTATTTCTTCGATTTCTCCGGCGATCTGTACGGGCAGGAAGTCGAAGTCGCCTTTCACCATTTCTTGCGCGGCGAAGCCAAATTCGATTCGCTCGACAAATTGACCCAGCAAATGGAGCAGGATTGCGACGAAGCGCGGCGATTGCTGGCGTGAAGCTCTGGGCTAAACGCGCCGCGTTCCTGTTGGCGGTGGTTTTCCTGATCCTGACCGTGGTCAATGCCAGCTGGCTCGCCCCTGCTCCCACAGGCGTGGTCAAGCTGATCGCGCATCGCGGATTGGCGCAGGAGTTCGACCGCACCGGGGTCGGCCGCGACACCTGCACTGCCGAATTGATCGAGCGACCGGTGCATGACTATCTCGAAAACACCGCTCGCGGCGCGCGCAAGGCAGGGCTGCTTGGCGCACATATGATCGAGATCGATATTGTGCCCACCGCCGATGGGAAAATCGCGGTATTCCATGACTGGACGCTCGGCTGCCGGACCGATGGCTCGGGCCCGGTGCGCAGCGCCACGATGGCCGAGCTCAAGGCGCTCGATATCGGCCACGGCTATACCGCCGATGGCGGGCAGACCTATCCGCTGAGGGGCAGCGGCGTGGGTCAATTGCCCGAGCTGGCCGAATTGCTTGGCGACCTGCCGCGCACCACGCGGGTGATGTACAATTTCAAATCGGACGACGCGGCGGAGGCGGATCTGCTCGCCGCCGCTTTGGCGCAGGCCGGGCGCGACCCGGTGAAATCGCGCGATGCCTTTTACGGTCACCCCGCCCCGGTTGCGCGCATTCGCGAGCTTCACCCACAGGCCTGGAGCTGGAGCCCCGAGGCCGCGAAAAGCTGCTCGCAGGATTATGTGCTGACCGGATGGAGCGGCGCGGTACCGGCCTCCTGCCGGAACGGGACTCTGATCGTTCCGATCAACCGCCAATGGATGTTCTGGGGCTGGCCCAACCGCTTGATCGCGCGCATGGAAAGCGTGGGCGCGCGCGTGATCGTGACCGGGCCGCACGTATCGGGGGAACCCAATACCGGGCTGACGCTGCCCGAACAGGTCGAGGATGTGCCCGCCGATTTCAACGGCTATTTGTGGGTGGAGGACGCCTGGACCATTGCCCCGGCGCTGTATCCCGGCAGCGATAATCGCACCCAGGCCGAGCGCGATGCCGCCCGCGCAGGGCTCGCCCGGCGGCGGATGCGCGATTGAGCGCGGCAATCACCGCTTTATCCGCTGCGCCGAATGTCCTAACGGCGCACCCCTATGAGCGACGATAGCCAGAAACGCGCCCAGGCGAGAGACTACAAGGACACGGTCTTCCTGCCGAAGACCCCCTTCCCCATGAAAGCCGGCCTTCCGCAGAAGGAACCGGGCATTCAGGCGCGCTGGGAAGAGATCGGGCTGTACGAACAGCTGCGCGCCGCGCGCGAGGGGCGCGAGAAGTTCATCCTCCATGACGGCCCGCCCTATGCCAATGGCGATATGCATATCGGCCATGCGCTGAACCATGTCCTGAAGGACACGGTCGTCCGCACCCAAAGCCTGCTCGGCAAGGATGCGCCCTATGTGCCGGGCTGGGATTGCCACGGCCTGCCGATCGAATGGAAGATCGAGGAACTCTACCGCAAGAAGAAGCGCGACAAGAAAGAAGTCCCGGCGACGGAATTTCGCGCCGAATGCCGCGCCTATGCCCAGAAATGGGTCGATGTGCAGCGCGAGCAGCTCAAACGGCTCGGCATCGGCGGACGGTGGGACAAACCGTATTTGACAATGCGCCCCGAAGCCGAAGGCGCAATCGTCGCCGAACTGATGAAATTCGCCGAGACCGGCCAGCTTTATCGCGGATCGAAGCCGGTGATGTGGTCGCCGGTAGAGGAAACCGCTTTGGCCGAGGCGGAGGTCGAATATGAGAATCTGACCGACAGCCCGCAGATCGACGTGGCGTTTAAGATTGTCGAGAGCGGCGTGCCGGAATTGGTCGGCGCTCATGCGGTGATCTGGACGACGACGCCTTGGACGATTCCGGTGAATCAGGCTTTGGCTTATGGGCCGGATGTTCGGTATGTGCTGGTGAAGTCTAACCTCAACATGAAATACCCGGACACTGGAGAATTGGCGAGCCTTCAGCTCAATGCTGCGCGCGATAAGACTTTTCTAATTGCCAAAGAACTTATGCGTTCATTTGAAGATCGACTAACTCAGGACTTCAAATTTGGCCCGGGTCAGGAAGGTATGTTCTCGCTAGAAGTGCTATGGGCTGGGAGTGGCTCCGACCTCGCCGGAACCATCGTCCGCCACCCGATGCACCATCTCGGCGGGTTCTATGCCAAGCCGCGCCCGATGCTCGCAGGTGATTTCGTCACGACCGAAAGTGGAACCGGCATCGTCCATATGGCGCCCGATCATGGCGAGGACGATTTCGACCTGTGTAAGGCCAACGGCATCGATCCGGTCTTCGCCGTGCTGCCCGATGGCCGTTACCGCGACGACTGGCTGTGGCTCGGCGCGGACGATCTGGATGCGGACGGCAAGCCGCGCCGCCGCAGCGTGATCAACAAGCCGTTCAATGCGCCCGAAGGACCGATCTGCTCGGATTTGCGCGAGGCGGGTGCGCTGCTTTCCGCCAGCGCCGATTACAAGCACAGCTACCCCCATTCATGGCGCTCCAAGGCCAAGCTGATTTACCGTGCTACGGCGCAATGGTTCATCGGCATGGATAGCGATCTGGGCGACACCACCCTGCGCGAAACCGCGATGCAGGCCATCGCCGATACGCGCTTCGTGCCCGAAAAGGGCCGCAACCGGCTGCGTTCGATGGTGGAGGGCCGCCCCGACTGGCTGATTAGCCGCCAACGCGCCTGGGGCGTGCCGCTGGCGCTGTTCGTCCACCGCGAGAGCGGCGAGCTGCTGGTCGATGAAGCGGTCAACAACCGCATCGTCGCCGCCGTCACCGCAGAGGGCGTTGACGCGTGGGACGAGACGCGCGCGGGCGAATTTCTCGGCCCGGATCGCTCGCCCGACGATTACGAGATGATCTCCGACATTCTCGATGTGTGGTTCGACAGCGGCTGCACCCACGCCTTCGTGCTGGAATCGGACGAGTGGCCGGAGCTTCAATCCCCCGCCGATCTCTATCTCGAAGGCTCCGACCAGCATCGCGGCTGGTTCCAATCGAGCCTGCTGGAAAGCTGCGGCACACGTGGGCGCGCGCCTTACAAGGCGGTGCTGACCCACGGCTTCACCATGGATGCCAAGGGTTTCAAGATGTCGAAATCGCTCGGCAACACGGTCAACCCGCTCAAGGTGATGGAGCAATATGGCGCGGATATCATCCGGCTGTGGGCGCTGAGCGTCGATTACACAGAAGACCACCGCATCGGCGATGAAATCCTCAAGGGCGTCGGCGACCAGTACCGCCGTCTGCGCAACACCTTCCGCTACCTCCTCGGCGCGCTGAGCGATTTCGACGAGAGCGAGCGCGTTGCGGTGGAGAATATGCCCGAGCTGGAGCGCTATATGCTTGGGCTGCTCGGCGATCTGGACGGCAGATTGCGCCGCGCGACCGACGATTTCGACTTCAACGCCTACACCCGCGCGTTGGTCGATTTCGCCAATGAGGACCTCAGCGCCTTCTTCTTCGATATCCGCAAGGACCGGCTCTATTGCGATGCGCCGGACGGCTTGGAACGCCGCGCCTATCGCACCGTGCTCGACACGCTGTTCCACGCGCTGGTCCGCTACGCCGCGCCGGTGCTGGTCTATACGGCGGAGGAAGTGTGGGGCACGCGCTATCCCGATGCAGATTCGGTGCATCTGCTAGAATGGCCCGAAGTGCCCGAGGCGAGCGCGAAGGATGCCCGATGGGCCGCGCTGCGCACCCTGCGCGAGCAAGTCACCGAGGCGATCGAGCCGCTGCGGCGCGACAAGACCATCCGTTCCAGCCTGGAGGCCGACGTTACCGTGCCCGCAGTTGCGGTGCCCGAAGGCTTCTCCGACGACGATCTGGCCGAATTGTTCATCACCGCGTCAGCCCGGCGCGGGCAGGTGGGCGCGGTGACGGTCCAGCGGACATCCGAAGACAAATGCGGGCGCTGCTGGCGGCTGCTGCCCAGCGTGCCCGAAGACGGTGCGCTGTGCGGCCGGTGTTCCGCCGTACTGGGGGAAGGTGCGGCATGAGCATCCTGACCCGCAACCGCAGCATAGGCATTGCCATTGCCGCCGCGATCTTCGCGGTCGATCAGGCGATCAAGTGGCTGGTCGACGATCATCTGCAGATGCGGCTCCGCCAGACGATCGAGCTGATCCCCTTTTTCGATCTCACCCGGACTCACAATTACGGCATCTCGCTCGGCATGTTCCAGGCGGATTCGTTGGAAATGCGCTGGATATTGGTCGGCGTGACCGCGCTGATCGCGGCGGTCGTCGCGGTATGGATGATGCGCGAGAAGGCTCTTGGCGATATTGTCGGGCTGGCGCTGATCCTCGGCGGCGCGCTGGGCAATATCGTGGACCGCTATAATCTCGGCTATGTCCTTGATTATGCGGACTTTCACATCGGAAACTTTCGCCCCTTCCTGATCTTCAACCTCGCCGATGCCGCCATCACCATCGGCGTCATCATCATTCTTGCCCGTTCCTTCTTCGTGCGCGATAAGGACGGTGAAAACGACAGACTGGCAGAGCGGGCCTAAGCCTGCGGAGAGATATTATGAAAAAGACCACCATCCTTCTGGTAACTGCCGGTTCGACCCTGCTGGCCGCTTGCGGCAGCAGCGGCGGCTTCCTCAATCGCGATCGGCCCGACGAAATGGCCGTGTCGCGCCAGGCACCTTTGGTGGTGCCGCCCGATTTCAACCTGGTGCCGCCCAGCGCCGGTGCCCCGCGCCCGACCGAAGGCACGGCCAGCGAGCAGGCGCTCGATGCCTTGTTCGGCGGCCCCGCCGCGCGCAGCGAAGTGGAAACCAGCGTGCTCGACCGCGCCGGACAGGCCGATCCCGGCATCCGCAGCTCGGTCGGCGATGCGCAGACCAATACGGTGGCCAAGGGCGCACTGACCCGCGACATCATCGCCGCCCCCGAAGGCGACGGGCAAGCCGCTCAGGCGGTTATTCCGAGTTAGGGCTTGGTACGGGTAACCCGAACCCAGCCCACTACTCTTCGGGAGAAATCTCGCTCACCAAAACCTTGTCGATCTTGCGGCCATCGAGGTCCAGCACTTCGAAGCGCCAGCCCTGGTCGTCGAAGAACTCGCCCTCCGCGGGCAATTTCTTGAATACCGACAAGGCGAATCCGGCGACAGTGGCGAATTCGCGGTCTTCGGCGAATTCGATGTCCAGCCGCTCCGCCAGATTATCGGCGGCCATCGCGCCGGAGACCAGCAGCGACCCGTCGGCGCGCTCCACGATTTCGGGGCCATCGCCTTCGTCCTGGTCGCTGGCGAACTGGCCGACCAGCGCGGTCAGCAGGTCCACCGGGGTCACGATCCCGTCGAGATGGCCATATTCGTCGTGCACCAGCGCCATCGCCACGTCGGATTGCTGGAGCAGCCGCAAGGCGTCCATCGCATCGAGCTGATCGGGCAGGACTTCCGCCTTGCGCATCAGCTGACCGAGCCGAACTTCGCGCCCGGCCACCATCGCGGCCAGAACTTCGCGCACTTTCACCACGCCCTGAACCTTGTCGGGCGAGCCTTCGGCCACCGGCAGCAGCGAATGCGGGCTATCCTCGATCGCCTGGGCAATCTCGGGCTCGCTCGCACCGATATCGACCCAATCGAGCTCGGTTCGCGGAGTCATCAATTCGCGTACCGGACGCTCCGACAAGCGCACCACGCCGGCCAGGATCTGGTGCTGGTCCGCCTCCAACACGCCCGAGCGGGTCGCATCGGCGAAAATCATATGCAGCTCTTCCGCCGTCACGTTCGATTCGCCCGAAGGCCGCACGCCCATCAGCCGCATCAGCAGGGCGGACGAACTGTCGAGCACCCACACCACCGGCGCGGCGATTTTCGCCAGCAGCGCCATCGGCCGCGCCATCGCCAGCGCAATCGGCATGGCGGCGCGCAAGGCGACCTGCTTGGGCACCAGCTCGCCCACCACCAGCGCGAAATAAGTCGTCAGCGCGATGACCAGCGCAAAGCCCGCCTCGGCCGCATATTCCGCAGGCACGCCGAGCGCGGCCAGCCGCTCCCCGACAGGCCCGCCCAGAGAAGAGCCGGAATAGGCACCCGAGATAATCCCGATCAGCGTAATGCCGATCTGCACGGTGGAAAGGAACTTGCCCGGGTCCGCCGCCAGCGCGATCGCCGTGGCGGCGGAGCGGCTGCCCTTCTTGGCGGCCATGCGCAAATTGGCGGTGCGCGCGGAGACAATCGCCAGCTCGCTCATGGCGAACACGCCATTGAGCACGATGAGGCACGCGATGATGATCAGGTCTGTCCAGGGGAACGGGGTCACCCCGCCCCGCTAGCACAATTCCGCCGCCGCGCCAGCCGGAGGCGTGAAAACTGCAACTGGAAACCAGCCCCCGGAACCAGCCCCGGAACCAGCGTGCGTAAAGCCTCGTAACATTACGCGCGGGGAACAGGCTGCGCCCGGCGGCGTTAATCTTGCTGAGCGCATGCGGTGGCACCCGCTAAACAAGGGTTGATGCGCCGGCTTCGCGCAAGAAGAATTATAAAAGGGACTTACAATATGACAAAATCACGCCTGCTTATGTCGACCGCTGCCGCATTATCGCTGGTAACCGTGTCGGCCTGTGTGACCGATCCTAACACTGGCGAGCAAAAGGTCTCGCGCACCGCAATCGGCGGTATCGGCGGCGCGGCTGCCGGTGCATTGCTGGGCGGCCTGATCGGCGGCAAGACCGCGCGCATCATCGGCGCCGCTGCCGGCGGCGCGGTCGGCGGCTATGTCGGCTATCAAATGGACGAACAGATCAAGGAACTGGAAGAGCAGACCGCCGGTTCGGGCGTGGATGTAACCTCGGTCGACAATGGCCAGGCGATCCTGGTCAACCTGCCCGACGGCGTGACTTTCACCACTGGCAGCGCGACGATCAACAATCGCTTCCGCGATACGCTGGATCAGGTGGCAGAGAACCTGCGCAAATACCCCGACAGCCTGATCGACGTTTACGGCTACACCGATTCGACCGGCGGAGAAGCGTTCAACCAGGACCTTTCCGAGCGGCGCGCCCAAACGGTGAAGGATTACCTCGTGGCGCGCGGCGTGGCGCAGGCCCGTATCCGCAGCCAGGGCTTCGGCGAAGACCCGCGCTATTTCGTGGGTGACAACGCCACCGAATCGGGCCGTGCGCTCAACCGCCGGGTCGAAATCAAGATCATCCCGATCAGCCAGGAAGACGTTCAGGCTGCGCAAGGCCAGTAAGTTGCTGACTGAATAGAACCCGTTAAGGGTCGCAGGGAGGGGTCGGACCGCAAGGTTCGGCCCCTTTCGTGTGTCGGGGCAGCCGCTATTCCTTCGAGAGAACCCGCGCCCGCTCCGCCAGGCGCTCGACCGCATCGCCGTGGATGGCCGGCGCGCTGACCAGCAGGCCGAAGGCGCGCGGATCGCGCTTGTTGTAATTCAGCGGTTCGCCGAACGCATTGCTGACTGCGGCCCCGGCCTCGCGCGCAATCAGCGTCGCCGCGCCGATATCCCATTCGAATCCCCAGCGCAAAGTTGCCACGAGGTCCGCCTCATTCGCGCCGACCATCGCCACGCGCAGGGCGATCGAGTTGGGTTTGTTCACCAAAGTCAGGTCGCTATCGGTGCTCGGCAGCGAATCGGCGGGCACGCGCGATCCGGCAAATTGCGCCCTTGTCGAGGCGGTCAGCACCTCGCCATTGCGCCACGCCCCCTGTCCGGCGATGCCGAGCCATTCCTCGCCCCGTCCGCCAGCGGCCAGCATCCCGATCAACGGGCGGCTTTCGCTGATCAGCGCCACGGAAACGCACCAGCCGGGCCGGCCACGGATGAAATCGCGCGTGCCATCCACCGGATCGACCAGCCAGATCAGGCGCTTGTCCAGCCGCGAGGAATCGTCCGCCGTTTCTTCGGAAAGCCAGCCTGCCGCGGGCAGCAGCGCCCCCAATTCGCGTTTCAGGAACACATCCACCGCAATATCGGCATCGCAGACCGGTGCGCCGGGCTCTTTCTCCCAGCTATCGACCTCGTGCCCAGCACCGGGCCAGAATCCCATGGCGATCCGTCCTGCTTCGCGCACGATTTCCTGAAAACGGAGCTGGTCAATCATTGGAAGCTATCATCCCGCACCAGCCATGCGCACGATACGGGCACTTTTCAAGCGCGCCGATACATGCTTATGCCGCGCGTAAACGATCAACAGATTAAACTCTCCTCCTCCTCCCGAAATTCACGGAAAGCCCAGCGCTCATGAACATTCACGAATACCAGGCCAAGGAACTGCTCGCGAAATACGGTATCGGCATTCCCACGGGCTATGCCGCAACCAGTGTCGAGGAAGCCGTGGCCGGGGCCGAAAAGTTGCCCGGCCCGCTCTATGTCGTGAAGTCCCAAATCCACGCCGGCGGGCGCGGCAAGGGCAAGTTCAAGGAACTCGGCCCCGATGCCAAGGGCGGCGTGCGGCTGGCGCAGAGCATCGACGATGTACGCAGCGACGCGACCGATATGCTCGGCAATACGCTGGTCACCATCCAGACCGGTGACGAGGGCAAGCAAGTGAACCGCCTCTACGTCACCGACGGCGTGGATATCGAGGAAGAATATTACCTCGCCATGCTGGTGGACCGGGCCAGCGGACAGGTCGCAATGGTCGCCAGCACCGAAGGCGGCATGGATATCGAAGACGTGGCGCATGAAACGCCCGAAAAGATCACCACCATCACCATCGATCCTGCGCAGGGCTTCATGCCGCATCACGGCCGCGCCGTTGCGTTTGCGCTGAAGCTGGAAGGCGACCTCAACAAGGCCTGCCAGAAGCTGGCTGCCAAGCTCTACGAAGCGTTCATGGATCTCGACGGCGAAATGCTGGAGATCAATCCGCTGGTCGAAACGAAAGATGGCCAGCTGCTGGTGCTCGACACCAAGATGAGCTTCGACGGCAACGCTCTGTATCGCCACCCCGATGTTGAGGCGATGCGCGACGAGACCGAGGAAGATCCCGCCGAAGTCGAGGCATCGCAATACGATCTCGCTTACATCAAGCTGGACGGTAATATCGGCTGCATGGTCAATGGCGCAGGCCTGGCGATGGCGACTATGGATATCATCAAGCTGAACGGCGCCTTCCCCGCCAACTTCCTGGATGTTGGCGGCGGCGCGACGACCGAGAAGGTCACCGCAGCGTTCAAGATCATCCTGAAAGACCCGGCGGTCGAAGGCATCCTCGTCAACATTTTCGGCGGCATCATGAAATGCGATGTGATCGCCGACGGGATCGTCCAGGCGGCCAAGGATGTGAACCTGTCGGTTCCGCTGGTCGTGCGCCTGGAAGGCACCAATGTGCAGCAGGGCAAGGATATCCTTGAAAATTCCGGCCTGCCGATCGTCAGCGCAGACGATCTGGGCGACGCTGCCAAGAAGATCGTGGCCGAGGTCAAGCAGGCTGCGTAAGCTGTTCCCTTGACGTAAGCGTAAAGGGAACGCTAGACCGTTCCGGTCATTGAATATGAAAAGAGGCCGCAGATTCGTGCGGCCTCAGCATTATGGAAAAGGATTTCGAACCATGAAAATCCTCGTGCCCGTCAAGCGGGTCATCGATTACAACGTCAAACCGCGCGTCAAGGCGGATGGGTCCGGTGTGGATCTGGCCAACGTCAAGATGAGCATGAACCCGTTTGACGAGATCGCGGTGGAAGAAGCCATCCGCATCAAGGAATCGGGCAAGGCGGACGAAATCGTCGCCGTGTCGATCGGCCCGGCCAAGGCGCAGGAAACTCTGCGCACCGCGCTCGCCATGGGTGCGGACCGCGCCATCCTGGTGGAAACCGATGACGAGGTCGAGCCGCTGGCCGTGGCCAAGATCCTCAAGGCGATTGCCGAGGAAGAACAGCCGGGCATCGTGATGCTGGGCAAGCAGTCGATCTCCGACGATTCCAACCAGACCGGCCAGATGCTGGCCGCGCTGATGGGCCGCCCGCAAGGCACTTTCGCCAATACGGTGGAAGTAGAGGACGGCAGCGTGACCGTGAAGCGCGAGATCGATGGCGGTCTGCAGACGGTCAAGCTGGATCTGCCCGCAATCGTCACCACCGATTTGCGCCTGAACGAGCCGCGCTATGCCTCGCTGCCGAACATCATGAAGGCCAAGAAGAAGCCGCTCGACACCAAGAGCCCGGCCGATTTCGGCGTCGATACCGCCCCGCGCCTGACCACCACCCACGTCGCCGAACCGCCGGTTCGCCAGGCCGGTGAAAAGGTCGAGGATGTCGATGCGCTGGTCGCCAAGATGAAGGCCAAGGGGATCGCCTGAGCGCCGTTCGCGCCGCGCCATCCTTATTCCGTTTGCCCCCATTCTGATCGAAAGTAAGACGATATGAAAACGCTGGTACTGGTCGAACACGACAATAGCGAAATGAAGGACGCAACGCTGGCAACCGTCGGTGCGGCGAGCCAGATGGGCAGCGAAGTCCATTTGCTGGTTGCCGGATCGGGCTGCCGGGCGGTAGCCGAACAGGCTGCGAAGATCGAAGGCGTGGGCAAGGTCCACCTGGCCGACGATGCAGCTTACGAACACCAGCTGGCGGAAAATGTGGCACCGCTGGTCGCCGATCTGATGGGCCATCACGATGCATTGGTGGCTCCTGCCACGACCACGGGCAAGAACATCGCCCCGCGCGTGGCCGCGCTGCTCGACGTGATGCAGATTTCGGATATTCTCTCGGTCGAAGGCGACAAGAGCTTCACCCGCCCGATCTATGCCGGCAATGCCATCGCGACCGTGCAATCGAGTGACGAGAAACTGGTCGTAACCGTGCGTGGCACTGCGTTCGACAAGGCTTCTGCCGAAGGCGGTTCTGCCGAAATCGAAGAGGTCTCGGGCCCGGGCGATGCTGGTATTTCCAGCTTCGTGGGCGAGGAACTTGCCAAGAGCGAGCGCCCTGAACTGACCAGCGCCAAGATCATCGTCTCCGGCGGCCGCGCGCTGAAGGATGCGGACACTTTCCAGGAATACATCATGCCGCTGGCCGACAAGCTGGGCGCAGGCGTGGGCGCATCGCGCGCGGCGGTCGATGCGGGCTATGTCCCCAATGATTACCAGGTCGGCCAGACGGGAAAGATCGTTGCCCCCGAAGTCTATATCGCAATCGGTATTTCCGGCGCGATCCAGCACCTCGCCGGCATGAAGGATTCCAAGACGATCATCGCGATCAACAAGGATGAAGACGCCCCGATCTTCCAGGTCGCCGATATCGGCCTGGTCGGCGATCTCTACAAGATCGTGCCGGAGCTGACGCAGAAATTGTAGTCGCTTTTCATACAATAACGCTTCATAAACCCTCGTCATTCTTCGGAACGACGGGGGTTTTTCATGTTGCGAGCTGTTCTTCTGGCACTGGTGGCGGCCTTGATTGCCACTCCGCAGGCCGCGTCTGCCGAACCCGTCACGATCAAACCTTCGAGCCCCTGGAACCTCGATTATGGCGAGGCGCGCTGCCGCTTGGCGCGTGTGTTCGGAGAGGGTGATGACCAGACCGCCTTGCTACTGGAGCAGCACGCGCCGAAGCAAACGCTGGAGTGGGTCCTTGCTGGCAGTGCGCTTGAAGACATCCGGCGATCACGTAAGCTGACTGTCCAGTTCGGACCGGGCCAGCCTCCGGTCGAAAGGCGCTTGTCGGGCGATACTTTCGCAAAATGGGAAAAGGCCATTCGCGGCGAGTCGCTGACCGATGGAGAGGCACCGGACGGAAACGAAGAGGACGCGGATGAGGAGGAAACCAGCTTCCCGGTCGGTCTGGCCAAGCTCGATCCGGCGGAGGGTTCGCAGATCGAACATCTGCGGCTGGTTCAGGGCGACCGCGATATCATTCTCGAACTCGGATCGATGGGCCCGGCCTATCAGGCCATGAACACTTGCATGGCCAATCTGGTGGAATATTGGGGCGCGGATCTGGAACGGGAAGAACAGCGCGCGCATCAACCTGTGTGGAAGAACGCGCCCATGGTGGCGCGGCAAATCCAGCAGCATTATCCTTCAGGTGCGCTCAACCGCGGGGCCCAGGCCGATCTGCATGTTCGCATCATGATCGATGCCGAAGGCGCGCCCACCGATTGCCAGATAACCAACCTCACAGTTGCAGAGCAGTTCGACGACAAGGCATGTCAGGAAATTATGCAGCGCGGCGAATTCGAACCGGCGCTCGATCTGGCCGGCGAGCCGATGTCGTCATTTTACGTGACACGGGTGCTTTACCGCATCGGCTAATGCCCTCTCAATGCAAAGTTGCGCGCGCCGCCTCATAGCGGGCATCGCCGCGCAACTGCTTGGTAACATGTCGCAGCAGGCGCCGGGTTACCTGGCGCTTCTGTTCGTTCGATAGCGAGCCGTCATCGCCCGTATCGGGCACTCCGAGAAGGTGGCTGGTCACGATCTGGCTCTCGCGCCGCAGCTTGGCTTCCAGCTCGTCGGCCTTGTTCGGCGCAACGGTGCCGGGTTTGGGCGGCAACTTTTCGCCATCGGGACGGCCCAGCCTGCGCCGGGCGATATAATCCTCGATCAGCGAATCGGCCAGCCGCCGCGCCATCATGTCGCTTGCGCCCGATTCGGTGCGTTTCTGCGCCTCCTCGTCGGCGATGCCCAGAACTTCGCCGCCGCTCGATTCCTCGCTGCCTTCCAGCGATACGGTGCGCGCGCCGATGCGCTTGGCACCGGGACGTTGATCGAGCCGGGTGCGGTGGCGCAATGCCTGCAATTCGCCGCGCAATTTCCATGTCACGAAGGTAGAAAAGCTCGCCTTCCTGCCGTCGAATTCCTCGACCGCGCGGTGGATCGCGATGGCGCAGGCCTGCTCGGCATCCTCGCGCATATCGGTAAGACCATAGCGGCGCACCAGATAGGCGATGCGCGAGGCCAGCAGGTCGGTCAGCGCGCAAAAATGGCGATCCCGTTGCAAGGCGGCCTGCCCGGTCGCCCGGCCCTTTGCATCGCATTTGCGCGAGAGCGCGCGGATCGCGGATACTTCGCGCTCCAGCTCGTGGTTAATATCGGTCATCGTGGTGCGTTCCCTTCGCTGACATTCCCGTCACGAAAGGGGTAGGACGCGCCCTGTTATACCTGCATTTTCCCAGGCTTAGGTAAGAGCCCCTAGGCCAGCGCTCCCAGGCTCGGGGGCTAGAGCGTGGTTACGAGGAAATGGATCGTCATGCCCACCAGCCCGCCGACCAGCGTGCCGTTGATGCGGATGAACTGGAGGTCGCGGCCAACCGCGCCCTCGATCCTGTCCGTAATGGTGGTCGCATCCCAGCGCTTGACCGTTTCCGAAACCAGCCGGACGATCTGCCCGCCGTAACGCGTCGATACGCCTACCGCCGTGCGCCGGGCAAAGCGGTTCACTTGCGTCTGCAGGCGCGGATCCTTGCGCAGCGCGGCGCCCAGTTCCGCCAGCGCGCCCGACAATTGCCCGCCCAGAGTTCCCTGCGCACCGGGCTCGCGGGCCATGCGGATCAAACCGGCGCGAATGCGTTCCCACACGCCCATCCACCATTCGGCCAGCGCCGGATTGGCGAGCAATTCGCGCTTCAACTCCTCCACCTTGGCGCGCATTTCCGGATCGTGCTGCAAATCATGGGCAAAGCTGTCGAGCCCTTCCTGTAGCTTGCCGCGCAGCGGGTGATCGCGGTCCACCAGCACTTCGGCCAGCAGCTTGTAAAGCCCGTCGATCACCGAATTGGCCACGCGCTCGTCCAGCCCGGTCCAGCGCAGCAGCGCATTGGCACGCTTGTGGACCATGTCGCGGACCAGCTCTTCATTGTCTTCCAGGCTGAGTCCGGCCCAGCGCACTACCGCATCGATCAGCGGCAAATGCCGATCATCGGCGATCATGTTGTCGAGCAGCTTGCCCAGCAGCGGCGAAATATCGAGTTTTTCCAGCTGCGCCGAAAGCCCGCTGCGCACTTCGCCGCCGAGCCGCGCGGGATCGAGCGATTCGAGCACTTCGGCAAACAGCTCCCCCGCCCCGGCGCCGATGCGCGAGCCGCCTTCGCGCTGCGAATCGGCCAGGTAATCGCCCGCCGCGCCGGCCAGGTTCATGCCCTGCATCCGCCGCGCAACGACTTGCGGGGTGAGAAAATTCTCGCGCAGGAATTGCGCCATCGTATCGGCGATACGGTCCTTGTTTTCGGGGATGATCGCGGTGTGCGGTATCGGCAGACCCAGCGGGCGGCGGAACAGGGCGGTGACCGCGAACCAGTCGGCCAGTCCGCCGACCATCGCCGCTTCGCTGAATGCGTGGACATAACCCCAGACAGGGTGCCGCGCCTCCAAATCCAGCGTCACCACGAAAATCACCGCCATCAGCGCGAGCGTGCCGGTGGCAACGATGCGCATGATACGGGCGCGGTCCTGCCCGGGGGGCGCGAGCAGCTCGTTCACTCGGCCGGGTGGGCGGGAGTGTTCGGTGGCGGCCCGTCATCGGATGGGCGCGTATGCTGCGGGCCGGTGCCGGTGCGGTGCTCGTCACCTGGCTTGTAAGTCAGCAGATTGCTCTTCATCCAAGGGCCCACACGCTTCTCGATACCGGCTGCCAGGCTAAAGCCTGCAGGCACGATCAGCAACGTCAGCGCGGTGGACAGGATCAGTCCGCCGATCACCACCGTGCCCATCGGCGCGCGCCACGCGCTATCCCCGGTCAGCGATATTGCGGTAGGCACCATACCGGCAGTCATCGCCACGGTGGTCATCACGATTGGCTGCGCGCGCTTGCGCCCGGCATCCATGATAGCTTCCAGCCGGGGCGTGCCGCGATCCATCTCGTCCAGCGCGAAATCGACCAGCAGAATGGAATTTTTCGCCACGATACCGAACAGCATCAAAATGCCGATAAATACCGGCACGGTGATCGGCTGCCCGATCATCACGATGGCGATCAGCCCGCCCAAAGGTGCCAGCAGCAGCGAGCCCATATTGACCAGCGGGCTCATCACCCGGCGATAAAGCAGCACCAGCACGCCGAAGACCAGCAGGATGCCCGATACCAGCGCGGTGATGAAATCGCCGATCAGCTCTTCCAGGAAGCGGTCGCTGCCTGCCGCACGGTTGCTCACGCCGGACGGCAAGTCGTTCATCAAAGGCAGCCTGGCAATCGCTTCATTCGCCTCGCCCAGAGACACACCCGCCACCAAATCCGCTCCGACGAAGACGCGGCGCTGCTGGTCTTCGCGCTGGATGGTGGTGGGGCCGGACCCGAAGGTGATATCGGCCACCCGCGCCAGCGGCACGGAGCCGCCAGCGGCGGTTTGAACCGGCAGGTTGCGGATGGTGTCGAGGCGGTCGCGGCTGGCCTCCGGCAGCATCACCCGGATGGGTATCTGCCGGTCGGAAAGCGAGAACTTGGCCGCGTTCTGGTCGATCTCGCCAATCGTGGCGATGCGGATCGCGTTGCTGAGCGCGGCGGTGGTGACACCCAGCGAAGCGGCGAGATCGGCGCGCGGGGTAATGATCAACTCCGGCCGCTGCAGATCGGCGCTGATGCGCGGCGAGCGAATCAGGTCGATGCTTTTCATCTCCTCGACCAGATCGGCCGCCGTATCGTCGAGCAATTCAGGATCGCTGCCCGCCAGCATGACCGAAACGGCGCGGCCCGAACTCGGCCCGCCCGGCCCCTGAAGATCGCGGAAATTGACCTGCGCATCGGGTATCGAGGAAAATAGCGGCGCCACTTCCTGTTCGAACGTCATGCTGTCGCGGAGCCGGTCCTCCCCCAAGGTGATGTAAAGGGTGGCGCTGCCTTCATCGGCGACGAGCAGCACTTTTTCGACTTCCTGCTGTTCTTTGAGCAATCGCTCCACCCGTTCGGCGGCGGTAACCGTCTGTTCCAGCGTTGTCCCCGGCACCATCGAGAGGGAAACGGTGCTGTAATCGAAATCGGAACTCGGAAAGAACTGCTTGGGCACGGCGGCCAGGAAACCGATGGTCATCACCAGTGCCAGCCAACCGACGCCGAGCATTCGCACGCGGTTGTCATGGGTGCGCGCGCGTAGCCGGTTGACCACTTGTTTCCACCAAGCCAGCAGCCTGCCCCCAAGGACGAGCGAAAGCAGGGCGAACACGCCGATCGTCGCTATCGCCGCGAGGGCAGCGAGGAAGAAGCCTGCAAGAACGCCCACCGCCGAGGATAAAGGGATTACCAGCAGAGTTGGCAGGTTTGCGCCCGAAATCAACGGCGGCAGCATCATTGGCCCGACCGCGCCCGGCACGACCAAGGCAACGAGGATTATCAGTAGCGCCGGTATGCCAAGCAGCCAGTACCACCAGCGCGGTGCCAGGGGCTCCATCTGCGCGCGAATGGTGGCGGCGCGGCTGCGGTCGAGCGTCCAGCTGAGCAGCTGCAGATAGCGGTTCATCGCCCCGCCCTGCGCATGTTCGGCCGTGCCATGATCCTTCATGAAATAGGCGGCGATCATCGGGGTGATCATTCGCGCCACCGCCAGGCTCATCAGCACCGATGCGACCACGGTCAGGCCGAAATTCTTGAAATACTGCCCCGAGATTCCCGGCATCAGCGCCACGGGGAAGAACACCGCGACGATGGAGAATGTGGTGGCGACAACCGCCAGCCCGATCTCGTCTGCCGCATCGATACTGGCTTGATAGGCGCTCTTGCCCATGCGCATATGGCGCACGATATTCTCGATCTCCACGATGGCATCGTCTACCAGCACCCCGGCCACCAGGCCCAGCGCCAGCAGGCTCATCGTGTTGAGAGTGAAGCCCAGCAAATCGAGGAACCAGAAGGTCGGGATCGCGGATAACGGAATCGCGATAGCCGAGATGATCGTGGCGCGCCAATCGCGCAGGAACAGGAACACCACCACGATCGCAAGGATCGCGCCTTCGATCATCGCCGCGATGCTGCTGACGTACTGATCTTCGGCATATTTGACGAAGTTGGACAGCTCCACGAAGCGGATATTGGGATTATCCTCCTCGATCTGTGCCATCACTTCTTGCGCTTCGGCATAGACCTCCACATCCGATTCGCCCTTCGCCCGGGTCAGCCCGAAAGTGACCACGGGGCGGCCATCGACCTTGGAGATCGTGGTGATCTCGCTGTTGCCATCGCGCACCGTGGCAATGTCGGCCAGCTTTACCGTCCGCCCGCCGCCCAGCGCGATGCGCCGCTGGCTGAGCGCATAGGCACTGTCCGCATTGCCCAGAACGCGCACCGATTGGCGCGATCCGGCGATTTCCGCCTGCCCGCCGCCTGCATCCAGGTTGGTCTGCCGGAGCACCGAATTGACTTGGGCCGCGGTCACGCCGAGCGCCTGCATTCGCGCCGGATCCAGCGTGACCCGTATCTCCCGGTCCACCCCGCCGCGCCGGGCGGCCGAGCCCATGCCGGGCACCTGGAGCAACCGCTTCGATACCGTATCGTCGACGAAGTAGCTGAGCTGCTCCATCGTCATATCGTTCGCCTCGACCGCGTAATTGGCGAATGCGCCCTGATTGACGACCACCTTGCCGACCTGCGGCTCGATGATCCCGTCGGGCAATTCGGCGCGCAGCTGATCGACCGAGGCCTTGACCTCGTTCACCGCATCATTGACGTCGATCCCCAGCTCGAACTGGACGAACGTGCCCGAATTGCCTTCGCGCACAGTGGAACTGATCCGGTCCACCCCTTCGATCTGGCTGACCGCAGCCTCGACCTTTTCGGTGATCTGCGAATCGATCTCGGTCGGTGCGGCGCCCGGCTGCGAGATCGACACGCGCACGGCAGGAAAATCGATATCGGGATCGTTCTGCACCCGCATCTGGGTGAACGATATGATGCCCGCCAGCGTCAGCCCGGCAAACAGCAGAATCGGGACGATCGGATTGCGAATCGACCAGGCGGAGATATTGCGCAGATCCATCGCGCGTCAGCCCTCGGGCTCTTCCTGAACCTGCACTCGGACCTTCTCGCCCGGATTGACGAAGCCGCCCGCAAACAGGACCACGCGTTCGCTGCCGCTCAGCCCGTCGCTGATTGCGATGCCGTCTGCGGTGACCATTCCGGTTTTCACGTTGCGCCGGCGCACCGTGTTGTCGCCATCGACGATATAGACATAGGCACCGTCATCATCCGACTGGATGGCGCTTTCGGGCAATTTGGGGGCGACTATCGTGCCGCTGTTGATCCGCGCGGTGGCAAAACCACCGGGGCGCAAGGCGCGGTCGTAAGGCAGCGCGATGCGCGCCGTGCCCTGCCGGTCATTCGCATCGATTATCGGCGCGATCTGCCAGACCTGCCCGGTGAAAGTCTGGTCCGTGCCAACCGGAGTCACCTGGGCCTCGACCCCTACGGCCAGCTGCGCCAGCTCCATTTCGCCGAGATCCGCCAACAACTCCATTTCGCCGCCGCGCGCGATGGTGAACAATGCGCCGGTGCCGCCGGCGACCGTCTGGCCGGGTTCGACATTGCGTTCCAGCACCAGTCCCGATGCCGGGGCATAGATGTTCAGCCGCGCGGTGCGGGCCTGCAGCTCACCCAGCTGCGCACGCGCAACCGCCACCCTGGCGCGGGCGGCATCGCGCGTGGCGGTCAGACGGTCGATATCGGCCTGACTGATAAAGCCGCGCTCCACCAGTTTAGAGGCGCGGTCCAGATTGGCCTGCGCCAGATCGGCATCGGCGCGGGCGACTTCCACTTGCGCGCTGGCGCTGCGGCCCTGCTGCACCTGCACCGACCGGTCGATCACGGCCAGCACCTGGCCCTGCCGCACCCAGTCGCCCGCATCCACCGGCACGGAAGTAACCCGCCCGCCTTCACCGACCGAACCGACCGGGACCGGACGGCGCGCGGCCAGCGTACCGGTCGCCTCGATCTGGCCCGCGATGGTGGCGTTGCCCGGGGCGGCGACGGTGACCAGCTGGAGATCGGTTTCGCTCGGCCCGGCTTCCTCGCCGCCGCCGAACAGAACGAACCCCGCGATCAGCGCAGCGATGGCGATGACCACAAGCGCGCCGATGATCAGCGGTTTTCGGCTGGTTTCACCCTGCGCATCCGCATCCCCGAAATCGGAGCTGGCAGTCTGTTTGCCGAACTGGTCCCCATGAACAGGAGTTTCGTAATTCATCGCGCCTGTTGCCTTGCCAGCCAGCCGGGTCGGCCCGGCAGCGTGTGTTATTCCACTACATCACATGACGCAAGCGCGCCAAAATGCCCGCTATTCCCTAGCCCAGCGCGATTACAGGGGCAAACGGATGCTCGACCGGCGGCTCCCCCGGGGGGACGAGGGGCGTTTTGCCGGGATAGTCGTGTGGCGGTGTTTGTTTCGGGGCGGGCGGATGTCCGGCCGCAACCAAACAAAAAAAGAGCGGCCGCAACTTGCGTCGCGGCCGCCCTTGTTTGGCTTCAGCCGTTTATGTGCGCTTTAGCGAACGCGCCCACGCTGTACCATGTTCACGATGCCCAGCAGCACGACTGCGCCGAGGAAGCTCATCAACAGGCCCGGAATGCTGAATTCCGTCAAGGTTGCGCCGACACCGATCAGCGATCCGATGAATTTGCCGATGAACGAGCCGACGATACCGACAACGATGTTCCAGAAGATACCCATCGATGCGTCGCGGTTCATCACCATGCTGGCCAACCAGCCGATAATACCGCCTACGATAATCGCAATAATCCAACCCAGCATTCGTTCTCTCCTGTTTCACACGGCAGAACGCCGCTCTCCCCGATGAAACGGGCAATGCGGCAAGCCGTTCCCTGATCGCGCACGCTATTGCGGTCGCGCCACGATATTACAGGATTTGGAGGAAATACCTAATGTCTTGCTGGATAAGTCGCGCCGAATAATACCGGGGCGATGCGCGGCTCAATATTTCAGCTGGCGCTCGTACAGGTCGCGGTAGTGCTGGATGCGGGTGACGCGCAGGCCCTGCATGCCTGAGCGGTCCACGCTGCGCTGCCAGGATGCGAATTCTTCCAGCGTCAGCGAGTAACGCTCCAGCACCTCGTCGATGCTCAGCAGGCCGCCATTTACCGCCGCCACGACTTCGGCCTTGCGGCGCACCACCCACCGCTTGGTTTCGGGCGGAGGCAGGTCGGCGATCGTCAGCGGCTCGCCGAGCGGGCCGATAACTTTAGCGGGGCGGATATCCTGGTTTTCGATCATCAATCTTGTCCGTCGCCATTGCGGCCTGAAAGGGTTTTTGTCTGGTTGACGTGCAGTGTTTTGGCCGCTGGCGCTTTGCCATATATTGAAACATCAAGGTTAACGGCGCGTTTGCCATTGGACAGGTGTTCGCCTGAACCGGCAAATTGCGACCTTGAGTGCGGTTCGGGATGGCAGGCAAAGCCTTCGAAACTGCCATCGCGGCGAGCGGCAACGACCACCCGGCGCAGCTCGCTCGAGGCAGAGATGCGCGCGCACAATTCCGCCCAGTCGAACGCGCGCAGCTCGCTGTGCTGGGCGGGCGCAAGATCGGCGCCGTCTTGGGCGATGTCGGGAAAGCTCGTTTCGAACATGTCGAGCCCCCTATAGGCAGCGCAAGGTCAAGATCGGGTAAAGCCCTGTTTTACCCTCCATTAGGGTTTTCGCGCGCCTCAGGCGTGTAGCGGGCACGCGGCGCGCGCCCGGCACTGGCACATGGCGCAAAACCGCCCTATATGCTCGCCAATCGTGACACAGCAGACCACCCTGGATGCACCCTTGCGGGCCGCGCAGCTGTTCGACCTGCCGAAACCGGCGGGCGAATGCCGGATCGTCGTGGCCATGTCGGGCGGGGTGGATTCCTCCGTCGTGGCCGCGCTCGCCGCGGCGAGCGGGGCCGAAGTGATCGGAATCACCTTGCAGCTGTATGATTACGGTGCGGCGACCGGGCGCAAGGGCGCGTGCTGCGCGGGCGACGATATTGCCGATGCGCGTGCGGTGGCCGATGCGCTGGGCTTTGCCCATTACGTGTTCGACCATGAGAGCGCCTTTCGCGAAGAGGTGGTCGAGCAATTTGCCGATTCCTATCTGGAAGGGCGCACACCGGTTCCCTGCATCCGCTGTAATATGGGTCCGAAATTTACCGACCTGCTGCGTATGGCGCGCGAATTGGGTGCCGATTGCCTCGCCACCGGCCATTATGTGAAGCGCGCGATGGGCGCCGGCGGGAGCGAGCTGCACCGCGCGGCGGACCCGGCTCGCGACCAGTCCTATTTCCTGTTTGCCACCACCCAGCAGCAGCTCGATTATCTGCGCTTCCCGCTCGGCGGCCTGCCCAAGGCCGAAGTGCGCGAACTGGCCGAGCAGGCCGGTCTGCGCAACGCGGCCAAGCCGGACAGCCAGGATATCTGCTTCGTACCCGACGGCAATTATGCCGCGATCGTGAAGAAGCTGCGCCCCGAAGGCGGCGTGCCGGGCGATATCGTCCACGCCCAGTCCGGCGAGACGCTGGGCCGGCACAAGGGCGTAATCCATTTCACCGTGGGCCAGCGCAAGGGGCTGGATATTGGCGGCCAGCCGGAACCGCTCTATGTCGTAGGGATCGATGCGGACCGGCGCGAAGTGCGCGTAGGGCCGAAAATGATGCTGGCGATCGGCTCTGCCCGATTGACCGAAACCAACCGGATCGGTCCGCTGCCCGATGAGCCGCTATCGGTGAAGGTCCGCTCGCTATCGAAGCCGGTCCCCGTCACGCTGGACGGCCCGCTGGGCGACGGCGCGGCAACGACGATTCGCTTCACCGAGCCGGAATATGGCGTCGCCCCGGGCCAGGCGGCGGTGCTTTATGCAGGCGAGCGGGTGGTCGGCGGAGGCTGGATCGAGGAAACGCAGTCTTACGAGGCCGCCGCGAATTGAGGACGCGGCGCGAGTCGGCGATCTCGCCCCTCGCCCTGTTGCTGCTCGCAGCGATGCTGTCGCTACCATTTTTGCTATATCTAACATGGGGTCATGACGCTCCGGACCCCGTCCAGTACAAAACACACACAATTCCGGGCGTGCCGGGCATCGGCGGTCCAATCATTGGAATGACGGTCGAGCCTTCGGGCTACGGGACGGTGACGAAAGCTCCCGTCGAACTGGTCCCCATGGACGAGCCCGCCGAGCCTATGGCATCGCCGCCCGAAGCCTCGATAGCCAGGGATGTCGCGTCTTTCATACGAGGTCTGCCCGACCTGGAAGTGGCCGGCGGGCCAAAGCCTGGTCCGGATGCGACGATTCTCTGCACATTGGAGGCCCCGCCCGTCTGGCGCGGGCGTATCGAGCTGGTCGATGGCTGTCTGCTGCTGCGCGACGAGAGAATGGTGGAGCCGGTATCGCTGGTCATGCTGCCCGCACCCGCCATCTTCCGCGACAAGGACAGATATCTGTCGGTCGCCTCAATGCCTTATGGCCGGCAGAACACTCTGCGGGTGGGTGAGCCGGAAGGTGTTTTTACCGGGCAGGGCTGTTCCCGCCCTAACTTCCTGCCCGCACCGCCCCAGCTCGCCAAAGCCTGCGGTGTGGAGCGCGTTGTCAACCTGTCGCGCATCGAGCGCAGGCCAGTTTGCTCGGAGGCCGAACTGGCACGGTTGCGGCAGCAGCACGCGCAAACCACTCTCCGCATCCGAACACAGCATGATCGCTGCGTAGCGGGAGGTACTGCGCCAGCAAATTGCCCGCCGCCGGTTATCCCGCAGCCGATCGAACTTTACGAGCCCGGCTGCCGTTTGCCTTGATTAGAGAATTGGGATGAGTAGAGACTCTAATCCTGCCATTGCTCCAGCACGCAGCCATATCCTTCGCGGTACACCGCGGTATCGGCGCGGATCAGAGGGAAACGGGCGGTGACGCTTTTGGCTTCCTCATCTGCGCTGAGCGAAACCAGTTCCATCCCGGTCAGCTTGTCCTTTGCGCAATCTTCCATATCGCGGCCGGCCACGAAGCGGCAGGAGCAAGCCACGCGGGCGCTATAGGCCGTGCCCGCACCGGCATACCCCTGGATCGGCGCGCGGTAGAACCACAGCGCCGCAGCAACCAATGCAATCAGCACCAGCAGCACCATCGGCCAGCGCGACTTGTTTGCCCGAGGTGATTTTGTCGTTGCCAAGTCCGAAATCTCCATGCGATTGCCGCGCAATGAAGAAGCGGCCGATCCAATCCAGCACCTCCCCTATCGCCATGCTCGGCCTGCTGCCAGCCCTGTCGCTGGCATTGGCCGGCTGCGGCGAGGCGGATCTTGGCCCGGCCCCGCTGACCGAAGAAGCTCTGGCAGCGGTGGCCGAGGATGCGGGCGCGCCGCGCGACCAGCTGGCCCGGCAGGTGGACGAGGTTTTTACTGCCGAAGGGGTGGGCGAAACGCGTGCGGTACTGGTGATGCATGCCGGTGAGATCGCGGTGGAACGCTATGCGCCGGGATATGATGCCGATACCCGTCATGTCAGCTGGTCGATGGCCAAGACCGTCACCGCGGTAATGATCGGGATGCTGGTGGCCGATGGACGGCTGCGGCTGGACGATTCGCCGCCGATCCCCCTGTGGCAGCGCGCCGGCGATGCGCGGGGCGAGATTACCCTGCGCCAGCTGCTCCAGATGCGCAGCGGCTTGCGCCACACGGAGGCGGGATCGGTGCCTTACGAATCGTCCGAAGTGCGCATGCTGTTTCTGGACGGGCGCGACGACATGGCGAAGTTCGCGACCGAACAGCCGCTGGAGGCCGAGGTGGGCCAGCAATTCGAATATTCCAGCAACACCACCGTCATTCTGGCCGATATCGCTGCCCGCGCACTGACCGACAGCAGCGATCCCGACGAGCGGCGCCGGGCGGTAACAGACTATCTCGAAACGCGCTTGTTCGGTCCGCTCGGCATGGATTCGATGGTGCCCGAATTCGATGCAGCGGGCACGATGGTCGCCGGCAGCCTGATCCACGGGACCACGCGCGACTGGGCGAAATTCGGCGAGTTTCTGCGGCATGGCGGATCGGTACGCGGGGCGCAGCTGATCCCGCGCAAATGGATCGATTTCATGCGCACGCCCAGCCCGCGCAGCGAATTCTATGGCGGGCAGACCTGGCTCAACCGGGCGAGCGGGATCGACCGAGACGAGGCGCAGCCCGATGTCGGCCCCGAAACAATGTTCGCCGCGATCGGCCATATGGGGCAATATGTGATTGTCTCGCCCGATCAGAAGCTGACGGTGGTGCGGCTGGGCCATTCGGACCAGGTGGAGCGGCCCAAGATGCTGCGCGAATTGCTCGATATCGTGGAGCTTTATCCGGAGCGATAGGCCTGTACGCCTATCACGGTACCCTTGCGGGCAATCAGGGAATGGAGAAGCTGCCTTCGACCACCGTGACGCATGGCCCGCCGAGCCAGGCGCGCTCGCTCTCCCCGTCTTGTTCCAGTCGGCAGGTCAGGTCGCCGCCACGCTTGCTCGCCTGATGCGCGGTGAAGCTGGCTTGGCCCAGGCGCTTCGCCCAGAACGGCGTCAGCACGGCATGGGCCGATCCGGTCACGCTATCCTCGTCCACCCCGCCGCCCGGCACGAAGACGCGGCTGACCACGTCGAAATGTTCGCCCGGCGCGGTGCAGATGAACTGGTTGTCGCCGAGCCTTTCCAGCCCGCGAATATCAGGCGACAATGCGCGCACGTCGGCCTCGCTCGTATACAGGAATATGTCGTACCCTTGGGGGTTGCGCCACACTTCCTCCGGCTCTGCACCAAGCAATGCGGCGGCTTCGGGCCACGCGCGCTGTTCGGTCTTGATCGCGGGCAGAGCCAATGCGTAGCCGGAGCCATCGCGGCGCACTTCCAGTAGGCCCGCCTTGCGCGTGCGGAAAGTCACGCTCTCGCCGCCATCGCGGCCCAGCAATATGTGCCCCGATGCCAGCGTCGCATGGCCGCACAGGCGAATCTCGCTGGTCGGTGTGAACCAGCGCAGCTCGTAATCCGCCTCACCGGTTTCGTCGCGCACGACGAAGGCGGTTTCGGCGAAGTTGTTCTCCTCCCCGATGGCTTGCAGCACATCGTCGGGCAGCCATTCGTCCAGCGGCATGACCGCCGCCTGATTGCCCTTGAACGGCGCATCGGCAAACGCATCGACGTGCCAATAGGGTATCGTTTGGGTCATCAATCGCGCTCCAGCTTGGCAAACTCGTCTTCTTCGGCGAGCGTGTTGCCGGGTTCGTCCACATGGCCGATCGGGTCGATATGGATCAGCAATTCCATGTCGGGAAATTCACCCGCCAGATCCGTCTCGACCCGCTCGACGATATCGTGCGCCTCTTCCACCGACATGCTGCCGGGCAGATCGACATGGAATTGCACGAAATCGCGCGTTCCGGTGCTGCGGGTGCGCAGATCATGGAGATTGGAAAGCTCCGGATGCCGCGCCGCCAGCTCCACGAAGCGCTGGCGTTTGTCGTCCGGCCATTCGCGGTCCATCAGCTGGTCTACCGCCTCGCTCGCCGCACGCCAGGCGCCCCAGGCCAGCCAGGCCGCGATTGCGAGGCCCAAAAGCGGGTCCGCCCCGGCGATCCCGCCATAAGTCGCCAGCGCCAGTGCCACGATTACCGCGATGTTGAGCAGGATGTCCGACTGGTAATGCACATGATCGGCGTGGATCGCGACCGAGTTGGTGCGCGCCAGCACGTATCTCTGCCAGCCGAGCAGGGCCAGCGTGGCGATAATCGCGATAACCGACACCGCGATGCCTTCCACCGGCGCCTGCACCGGAGCCGGATCGATCAGCCGCTGGATGGCGCGCAGGGCAATTCCGCCAGCGGACAGCGCGATCAGCATCACCTGAAAAATCGCTGCGAGTGCCTCTGCCTTGCCGTGGCCGAAGCGGTGATCCTCATCCGCAGGCTGGGCGGCGATCCACACCCCCACCAGCGTCGCGATACTGGCGATCAGGTCCAGCGCGGTGTCCGCCAGGCTGCCCAGCATGGCGGTGGAATCGGTGACCCACGCCGCCCATAGTTTCAGCGCCAGCAGGAACAGCGCAGTCGTGATCGAGGCATAGGCCGCGCTGCGGACCAGCAGCGAACGATCGGATAGTTGCCCCTCGCTCATGGATAGAGCAGTTCGCTATCCCACGGCGCGCCGGGAGCGGAGCGAGTGAATTTGCGCCGGTCATGCGCTCTGGCATTGCGGTCGAGCCAGAACTCGATGGCTTGCGGCGTAAGGGTGAAGCCGGTCCAATGCGGCGGCCGGGGCACTTCGCGGCCCGCATATTCAGCCTCCAGCGCTTCCATCCGCGCCAAATAATCGTCGCGGCCGGGCAAGGGGCGCGACTGCTGCGATGCGGCCGAGGCGATTTGCGAGGCCCGGCTGCGCGAATGGAAATAGTCGTCGGCCTGCTCGGGGGAAACTTCGCTGAGCGGACCTTCTATGCGGATTTGCCGCCGCAAGGATTTCCAGTGAAACAGCAAGGCGGCCTGCATATTGGCGCGAATTTCACCACCCTTGCGGCTCTGCGCGTTGGTGTAGAAGGTGAATCCGCCAGCGCCGCCGGACAGATCCGGGCCGTGCCCTTTCAGCAGCACCATCCGCACCGAAGGCGCACCGGCGGGCGTGGCGGTGGCCAGCGCGACTGCATTCGGATCGTTCGGTTCGCTCGTCCCGGCTTCGGCAAACCATTCATCGAACAATGCGAACGGGTCGCCGCGGGGTATCTCGCTCTCACTCATGAAGATGGCTCTACCGCTATCGTTTGATCTGCGAAAGCCTTGCGGGGCGGGGCTGTCTCACCTAGCTAACACGCATGGCCACGACCGCGACCGATCCCTATGCAATCCTTGGCGTTTCGCGCGGCGCGAACGAACAGGATATCAAGAGCGCCTATCGCAAGCTCGCCAAGGAGCTGCATCCCGACCGCAACAAGGACAATCCTCAGGCGTCGGAGAAGTTCAGCAAGGTGACCAACGCCTACGATCTGCTGAGCGACAAGGACAAGCGCGCCCAGTTCGACCGGGGCGAAATCGATGCCGATGGCAACCCGGCCAACCCCTTTGCCGGAATGGGCGGCGGAATGGGCGGGGGGGGCTTCCGCCCCGGCGCGGGCGGGCAGCGCGGCTATAATGCGCAGGATTTCCAGGGCTTCCAGTCGGACGATGTCGATCTGGGCGATATTTTCGAAGGGCTGTTCGGTGGCGGCGGCGGCCGTGCGCGCGGACCGCAAGGTATGGGCGGAATGGGCGGCGCAGCAGGCGGGTTCGGCGGTCGCCGGCCTCCCCCGCCGCAGCCGAAGGGCGCGGATATTGCCTACCGGCTGAAGGTCCCTTTCCTAGACGCTGCCACCCGCGCGCCGCAGCGCATTACCCTGTCCGATGGCAAGACAATCGACTTGCAATTGCCCGCCGGTGTCGAAGACGGCACGCAAATGCGCCTGAAGGGCAAGGGCGAGCAGGGGCCGGGCGGCACAGGAGACGGGCTGGTAACGATTTCGGTCGAGCCGCACCCGTTCTTTACCCGCAATGGCGACGATGTGCGGTTGGACGTGCCGGTCACTGTGGACGAGGCGCTGAACGGCGCGAAGGTCAAGGTGCCGACTGTCGATGGCCCGGTAATGGTCACGATCAAGCCGCAAACCGATGGCGGCACCACCATGCGGCTCAAGGGCAAGGGCTTTTCCCGAAAGAACGGGAGCAGGGGCGATCAGCTGATTACGCTGGAAATCGTTTTCCCGAGCGATCCCGCGGAACTGGCCAAGCGCCTGAAAGATTGGCAGGACGATAGCAAGCCGCGCGCCAGGCTGGGGGTCTGACCCCGCCGCGCGACGTTGCAGGGGTAATCGGGGACCGTATGGAACTGGAAAGTGAAGAGATCCCTCCGCCCGAACAACGCGAAACACCGGTAAATTCACCCGAAGCGCGCGCCGAGCAGGCGCGGCTCGACCGTATGCGCGGGCGGATCAAGAAGCGCGTTGGCCCGGGCACGCGCTTTTTCGAAGTGCTCAAGCGCGTCGTGGTGGGCGCTTTCAACGATGGCTTCATCCATGCCGGCAACCTCGCTTACATGTCGATGCTGGCGATTTTTCCGTTCTTCATCACCGGCGCGGCGCTGTTCTCGCTGGTGGGAGAAGATGCCGAACGCATGGCATCGATCAATGCGATTATCTCCGCGCTGCCCCCGGTCGTCGGCAATGTGATCGAGCCGGTCGCGCGCAGCGTGGTCGGGCAGCGCAGCGGCTGGCTGTTATGGGCTGGCGGTGCGTTCGGGCTGTGGACCGTATCCAGCCTGATCGAGACGATCCGCGACATTTTGCGCCGCGCCTATGGGACCGAGGCCACGCTGGCCTTCTGGCGGTACCGCATCCTGTCGGCGGGCATCATCATCCTGGCCGTGCTGCTGCTGATGATCAGCCTGCTGGCACAGGTGATGATCGGCGCGGCGCAGGAATTGATCGAGGCGTATATCCCGCAATTCGAGAATGTTCTGACCTATTTCGAACTGGGGCGGATCATCCCTGCGCTGGGGTTGTTCGGTTCGATCTATCTGCTGTTCTACACGCTGACGCCGCATAAATACCGTGCGCGCCGCTATCCCAAATGGCCCGGCGCGCTGGCCGTGACCGGGTGGTGGGTCGGCGTAACGATCGCGCTGCCGCCGGTCATGCGCAATGTTTTTTCCTACGATCTGACCTATGGCAGCCTGGCAGGTATGATGATTGCCCTGTTTTTCTTCTGGCTGATCGGGCTAGGTGTGGTGATCGGAGCGGAGCTGAACGCGGCACTGGCCGAAACTCCCGAGGAGGAAGCCGCCACCGCCGAAGCGGATGCCGCCGATACCGATGCCGCCGATACCGATGCCGCCGATACCGATGCCGAAGTTGAAAGCTTAGAGGAGTGAACCGATGGACGGTCTGATGAAGGGCAAGCGCGGGCTGATCATGGGCCTGGCGAACGACAAGTCGCTGGCCTGGGGCATCGCCCAGCAACTGGCCGATCACGGGGCGCAGCTGGCGTTCTCCTATCAGGGCGAGGCGCTGAAGAAGCGGGTTGCGCCGCTGGCGGAAAAGCTTGGCAGCGATTTCCTGATCGAATGCGACGTATCGGACATGGCCAATCTGGATGCGGCATTCGAGACGCTGCAATCGCGCTGGGACACGCTGGATTTCGTGGTCCACGCGATCGGTTTTTCGGACAAGAGCGAGCTGCGCGGCAAATATGTCGATACCAGCCTCGAAAATTTCCTGATGACGATGAATATCTCGGCTTTCTCGCTGGTCGCCGTGGCTCAGCGCGCGGCGCAGATGATGCCGCCCAAGGCCGAGGACGGCTCGGGAGGCGGCAGTATCCTGACGCTGACCTATTACGGCGCGGAAAAGGTCATCCCGCATTACAATGTGATGGGTGTGGCCAAGGCGGCGCTGGAAACCAGCGTGCAATATCTCGCCAACGATCTGGGTCCGGACAATATCCGCGTCAACGCGCTCAGCGCCGGTCCGATCAAGACGCTGGCAGCCAGCGGGATCGGCGATTTCCGCTATATCCTCAAATGGAACGAGCTCAATTCGCCGCTGCGGCGCAATGTCACTATCGACGATGTCGGCGGGGCAGGACTGTATTTGCTGTCGGACTTGTCCAGCGGGGTCACCGGCGAGGTGCACCATGTCGATGGCGGCTATCACGTGGTCGGCATGAAGCAGGAAGACGCGCCCGATATCGCGCTTGATAATTAGGGCGGCGAGTGACGCGATCTTAAGGGCGCGAGGCTAGGGGCGCTGCCATGGCGATATTGATCACAGGGGCGGCAGGCTTCATCGGCGCCGCATTGGCGCAGCGGCTGCTGGCGCGCGGCGACCAAGTGATCGGGATCGACAATCTCAACGCCTATTACCAGGTCTCGCTGAAGGAAGACCGGCTGGCGCGGCTGCGCGAATCGGGCGGCGATCGGTTCGTCTTCCACCGGCTGGATTTCGCCGATAACGATGCGGTGATGGCTGCGCTGGATGGCAGCGAGATCGACCGGATTGCCCATCTCGGCGCGCAAGCGGGCGTGCGCTATTCGCTCGACAATCCGCAGGCCTATGTCCGCTCCAACCTGGCCGGTCATGTGAACATGCTGGAACTGGCGCGCGAGCGGCAGGTGCGCCACATGGTCTATGCCAGCTCCTCCAGCGTTTATGGCGGGAACGACAAGTTTCCCTTCAGTGTAGAGGACCGGGTGGATCACCCCGTCTCGCTCTATGCCGCGACCAAGCGCGCCGATGAATTGATGAGCGAGACCTACGCGCATCTGTTCCGCTTGCCCCTGACCGGATTGCGGTTTTTCACCGTCTACGGCCCGTGGGGGCGGCCGGACATGATGCTGTGGCTGTTCACCAAGGCAATCCTTGCCGGCGAACCGATCAAGGTCTTCAATCACGGCGACATGTACCGCGACTTCACCCATATTTCGGACATCGTGGGCGGCGTGACAGCCTGCCTTGACGGACCGCCCGCCGATGATGGGGAGGCCAAACCCGGCGGCAGCGTAAAGCCGCATGCGCTCTACAATATCGGCAACAACCGCTCCGAAAAGCTGATGAAGGTCATCGGCCTGATCGAGGATGCCTGCGGGCGCAAGGCAGAGCTTGAGATGCTGCCGATGCAGCCGGGCGACGTGCACCGGACCGCCGCCGATATCTCCGCCATACAGCGCGATTTCGGCTACGATCCGCAAATGAAGGTAGAGCAGGGCGTGCCCGAATTCGTCGACTGGTTCCGGGAGTACCACGCATAACCGTGTTTGCCCGGGCGAGGGGCGTTACTCCGAAGGCGGCGGAGGAAGCGTCGTTTCTTCGGTCACTTCATCGCCCACCGGCTGTTCGCGCTCGGCCGCCAGCCGTTCCATATATTCGCGCTCGATCTGTTCGACACGCTCCTGCTGAGCGGCGGCATCGGCATCGATGGTGGACAGACGTTCCGCCCGTGCTTCCTCGATCAGCTGGCCGAAGCGCACATCGCTGCTTTCCTGCCTATCCTTATAGGCCGCTTCGATCATCCGCTGGGTGCAGCCGGTAATCCCGCCCACGCCGGTGGGGGAACAGGACATGGTGCCGGTTGCGGTGATGGTTTCGAATTTCTCCACCCGTTCGGCCCAGGCGGTGTTCTGCGGCGAATCGCTGGCACGCAGCGTTTCGGGAATGCGGTAACGTTCGTTTTCCGCCTTGCGCGCGCACACCACGATCTCGTCATTGGTGCTGGGCGGGCAACCATCGTCGCCATAGACGATCACCATGTTGACCTTGTCTCCCGCATCGTCCTGCGCGGACACAGGTGCGGTGAATAGCAGCGGCAGGGCGAGCATTGCAGGGGCGAACAGGCGAGTGGTCATGATGTTTCTTTCCATTGTCGTCTCACTAGGCGCGTATGGGCCTTAATCGCCTATGAAGCGAGCCGGCGCTAGCTATTGTTCCCGATCGAACCTGCCCATCATACCTTCTCCGCCAGCTTGATAGCGGCGCGGCAGCCCAGCCGGATCGCACCCGACAGCAGCTGATAGGCGGGCGCTTTTTCCGCCCCGGCGGCCAATGCCGCATCGCGGTGCTCGCGCTCGTCCTCGCGAAAATCCTCGATCATTCCGGCCAGTTCGGGATCGGTGCCCGATGCTTCGAGCGCGTCGAGCTGGTCGGAATAATGCTTGTCGATCTCGGTTTCTACGCTAGCGGTGCAGGCCATCGCCGCTTCCGGACCGATCAGCGCGGTAATCGCACCCAAGCCGTATCCAGCGACCGACCATAGAGGCTGCAGCGCGGTCGGACGCACGCCGCGCCGCGCCATCAGCGCATCGAATTGTTCGCGGTGCCGCTCCTCCTGCTCCGCCATGGCGCGGATTTCCGCCGAATGTGGGCCGCGGTCGCCCATCACGGCAAGCTGCCCGGCGTAAATCCGGTTCGCGCCAAATTCGCCCGCCTGATCCACGCGGATCATCGCCTCTGTATCGACCGGCCCGGTGGGGGTGTTCATGCCGTTTTCCTTTTGCGTGCCAGCAGCGACAGTATCGCGATCGCCCCGCCGCTCGATATGATAAAGTTCCAGCCTGCCAGCGAGATCCCGAATAGGTCCCACGGCGCCTTGTCGCAGCGGATGATCGGCGCACCCATCACCGCCTCCAGCGGGTCGCCGCCGCCTTCAACCGCGATGGCGCAGGAGGTAATCCCTTCCCACCAGCCATATTCCACGCCCGCATGGAACGCCCCGATCATGCCGGAGGTGAGAATCGCCAGTCCGGCGAGCGCTATCCATAGTTGCCTGGGAGCCATGAAACCGGACACCAGCGCCAGCGCGATCGCGGCGAAATGCGGCCAGCGTTGCCACATACACATCTCGCACGGGTACAGGCCGAAGCCATATTGCCCGATATAGGCGCCCCCAAGCAGCAGCGCGGGGATTGCAAAGGCCAGCGCACGGGCGAGCCGGTCCGATGGGCCAAGCGTCTGAGCTGTCGTCATGATCGGCGGATCAGGGCTTTGCAGCGGGTTTCTTGGCCGGGCGCGAGGCCATGCTGCTGGGCGCGGTGCGGCGCAAAGTTTGCAGCGCGTAATGCAGCTGGAAATCTTCCACGCCCCGCTCCTCCAGCTCGGCTGCGGTCAGCTTGAAGCGCGGATCGTCGAGGCTGTCCTGCTCCAGCGCCTCGTCCTCCAGCGCCAGCTCGTTGATCAAATGGCCGCGCAGATCGGATTCGCGCATGCGGAACTTGGCCCGGCGCGCAAGATCGGGATCGGAAAGCTGCGGCACGGTGATGTCGGGCTTGATCCCGCCTTCCTGCACCGAATGGCCCTTGGGCGTGAAATAGCGCGCCGTGGTCAGCTTGAGCGCGGCATCGCGGCCCAGCGGCAGCAACGTCTGCACGCTGCCCTTGCCGAAGCTGCGATCGCCCATGATCACCGCGCGGCGATGATCCTGCAGCGCGCCAGCCACGATTTCGGAGGCCGAGGCGGAACCGGCATCGATCAGCACGATCATCGGCACATCCTTGGCGATTTCGCCCATGAACACGCTTTCCGCATCGTAAAGGAGAGTTTCACCGCGCGCGCGGCCGCGCTGCGAGACGATCCGGCCCTTGTCGAGGAACAGGTCGGACAGCGCCACCGCCTCGTCCAGCGAACCGCCGGGGTTGGAGCGCAGGTCGAGCACCAGCCCGGTCAGCCTGCCCGATGCTTCCTCGCGCAGCTTTTCCCAAGCGGTAAACACATCGCGCCCGACATCGCGGGAAAATTCATTGACGATAATTACGCCGATATTGCCAGGCTGGAGCTCATGGGTGACCGGCTCCAGCTCGATCACGCCGCGCGTTACCGTCACGTCGAACGGCTCGTCACGGCCGGGGCGAAACACGGTCAGGCGAATATCGGTTCCGGCGGGGCCGCGCATGCGGTTGACCGCCTCGTCCAGCTCGCCGCCATAGATCAGGTCGCCATCCAGATGGGTGATGTAATCGCCCGCCTTGATCCCGGCCTCTTCCGCCGGGCTGCCGCGAAACGGGCTGATGATCTTGACCGCGCCATCTTCCATGATGACCGACAGGCCCAGCCCCGAATAATTGCCGTCGATCATGGTTTCGAGGCGCTGCAGGTCGCTTCCGTCGAGATAGGCGCTGTGCGGATCGAGGCTGGCGAGCATCCCATCGATCGCGCCGCGGATCAGCTTTTCATCCTCCACCGGCTCGACATAGGATTTCTTGATCTGCTGATATGTCGCAAATAGCTTGGCAAATTCCGGCCCGGCGCGCCCATCGATCTGCGCCATACCGGCGGTGGTGGCAGGAATCAGCGCCACGGCGGTAACCAGCGCTGCGGGTTTGAGATAGCGGGCGAGTTTCATTGTCGGCGAGCCTTTCGGATTTGATGCATAGTATCGCGCACGGCGGCTGAACGCTAGCTGAGGTTTGCGCAGGCACCCGCGATGTCTCGCAGTGGGGCGATCGCGGCTGACGGGATTAACCGCCGGTGCGCTTCCTGCGCGGGCCTGTGTTCTCGCCCTACCGCCCGACAAAATCGAGCGGATTGACCGGCGTGCCCTTGCGCCGCAGTTCCAGCATGACCTGCGGATCTTCCACTTCGGCCACGCCCAGCGGCGCGCCGCCGACCAGATCCTGCCCGACCGTTACATCCGTGCGGGCAAGCCCGGTGACCAGGCTGGTCCAGCCGCCCGCATGTTCGACGATCACGATTGCGCCATAGCCGCGATATGGCCCGGCAAAGGCAACCCGGCCCGCCGCCGGGGCGACGACCTGCGCGCCGGTAGGCGGAGCCAGCGTCACCCCGGTATTGCGCGTACCGCCCTCACCCTGCTCGCCAAAGCCGGACAGGGTTCGCCCGGTTACCGGCAACTGGAAGCCCGCCGGCGCGCTTGCAGCGGCGCCGGGAGCGGCAGATGGCGCATTGGAAGCGATCACTTCCGAACGTTCGGGGCGCGGCGGGCGCATGATCGGGCCGGGCAGCGCCGCCAGTTCTTCACGTAGCGAACCCATTTCGCCCAGCCCCGCTACCAGCGCATCGAGATCACGCGCTTCCTCGGCCAGCGCCAAAGCACGGTCGGTCTCGCGCGCCGCATCGCCCTGCGCCTGGCGCGAGGCAAGGCGCTGGCGGCTCTCGATCGCAGCGAGCCGCTTGCGCCGGTCGTCCAGTTCGCCTTCGCTCGTCCTCAGCGTGCCGAGCGCTGCCTGCGCCTCCGCCTCCAATGCCCGCCCGCGCTCGATTTCGGCGCGCAGCGCGGCGGTGCGTTCGCGTACTTGCGGGATGGTCGATTCCAGCACGGCGCGCAGGTAAACGGTTTCGCGTACCGATCCCGGCCGCAGGATGGACAGGGCCAGCGGACGCCGCGCCAGTTTCTGCAAGGCTGCGGTCAGGCGGATCAGCGGCTCGCGCCGCTCGGCCAGCCGCTTGTTCAATTGCGCGCGCTGATCGCCGATCAGGCTGAGCCGCGCCTCGGCGGCGGCAATCCCGGCTTCGGCCTGCTGGATTCTCGCGGCGAGCGCCGCAGCCTCGCGCGCGGTCTTTTCCGCTGCCTCGGTGGCCTGTCGCGCCTCTGCTTCCAGCCGCTTTCCGCGGCTCTGGGCGGCGCGGGCCTGCTGCTGTGCACGGGTCAGCGCGGCGCGCGCCTCCCCTGCATCGGCATAGCTGCCGCCCTGCGCCCATAACCCGCCGCCCAGCACCAGCGCCGGACCAACGATGAACAGCACGGATTTGCGCGACACCATGACGCTACCCTGCCCGATGATAGGGATGGCCCGCAAGGATAGCGGTGGCGCGGTAGAGTTGCTCCATCAACATCGCGCGGGCGAGCAGATGCGGCCAGGTGGCGCTGCCGAAAGCCAGCAGCAGGTCTGCATCGGCGCGCTCCGCCTTCGTATGGCCGTCGGCTGCACCCAGCACGAAGCGGGTCTCGCGAATGCCGGTATCGCGCCATTGGCCGAGCGTTTGGGCAAGCTGCTCGGACGACAGATCACGCCCCCGCTCGTCGAGCAGGACCAGCTTCGCCGGGCTGACAGGTTCGCCCAGCCGGCCCCCCGTTTCGGGCAATTCGGTCAGCTTGAGCGGCCAGGTGATACGCTTTTCATAGCGCGCGACCAGCTCCGCCTCTGGCGAGCGGGCGATCTTTCCGCGAGCGACGACGTGGAGCAGCATGGCACGCTTCATAGGACGTTGCGCGCGGCACACCATAGTCCGCTTCAGGAAAAACTTGACCGAGTTCCCGCTATGTTCCACCAAAAGGCCATGTCCGAAGCCGCCTTGATCGAATCAGTCGCCGCCGCCAATCCCGCTGCACGGGACGTGGCGCGCGGTATCGCCCGCCTGTTCGCCCGCAACGATATCTGGTGCCTTGCCGAAATGCCGCTGAGGAACGGCCGCCGCGCCGATCTGATGGGAGTCGATGCCAAGGGCCGGGTGGTGATCGTGGAGATCAAGGTCAGCCGTGCGGATCTGCTGGGCGATGGCAAGTGGCCCGATTATCTGGACCATTGCGACCGGTTCTATTGGGGCCTGCCGCCATCGCTGGATCGCAGCGTGCTGGAACGGGACGATTACCAGCCCGATTGCTGCGGGATCATCGTGGCCGATGCCTATGATGGTGAAATCGTGCGCCCCGCCCCCTCGCACCCGCTCGCAGCGGCGCGGCGCAAGGTGGAGGTGGAGCGACTGGCGCGCACTTCATTGCGGCGCGGCGTGGTCGGGATCGACCCGGAATGCGCGCCCTGGGGCGGCGAGGCGGCGCAATAGGAGGCGAAGCAGGCGGCGCTCGCCGCGACTGGTCACATTAATCCTTTGGCGTTATCGCCAGCGGCGATGCTTGCCGCAATCCTCATATCCGCTCTCGCCATGAGCGCCATTGTCGCGGCCAGGTATTTCGCGACCAGCGGATTGTTCGCCTGGGCGACCAGCAAGGTCGTGCCGGGCCATTATACAGGTCTGCGCCCGCAAATCCGCCGCGAGATCGGGTGGTCGCTCGTCTCGGCGGCTATTTACGGCGTGCCTGCCGGGGTCGTGGCATGGGGTTGGCAGAATCAGGGCTGGACGCTGATCTATACCGATCCGGGCGATTATCCGCTGTGGTACATGCCGCTCTCTGTCCTGGCCTATTTGCTGCTGCACGATACCTGGTTCTACTGGACCCACCGGGCGATGCACGATCCGCGGCTGTTTCGCCGGATGCATGCGGTGCATCACGACAGCCGCCCGCCCACCGCCTGGGCCGCGATGAGCTTCCATCCCAGCGAGGCGCTGACCGGCGCGGTCGTCATTCCGCTGTTGGTGTTTTTGGTACCGATCCATATCGCGATGCTGGGGCTGGTTCTGGCGATCATGACGATCATGGGGGTGACCAACCATATGGGGTGGGAGATGTTTCCCCGGTGGCTTGTTCACTCTACGTTTGGAGGCTGGCTGATAACGGCCAGCCATCACCAGCGGCATCATGAACAGTATCGCTGCAATTACGGGCTCTATTTCAGGATTTGGGATCGATTATGCGGAACGGATCGTGGATTGTCGGACAGCTTTGGTCCAAACCGCTCGCCGCAGCAGCGCTCGCAGCAGCACTGATCGGCGGGGCCGGCACGGGTTTCGCCAAATCCGAAGCCGCCAGCGTCGATGTTACCGTTACCATTACCGATCTGCGCTCTGCCGAAGGCGTGGTGCGCGCTTGCATGACTACCGATCCCGGCAGATTCCCCAAATGCAGGGGGGCTGCCGGTGCCCATAGTGCTGTTGTCCCTGCCGGGGACGGCGCCACGGTCACTTTCAATGGCGTGAAACCGGGGCGCTATGCGATCGCGCTGCTCCATGACGAGAACGATAATGGCAAGGCCGACCGGGCTTTGATGATGATGCCCAAGGAAGGGTTCGGCTTTTCGCGCGATGCCAAGGTGCGCATGGGTCCGCCGAAATTCGATGCGGCTGCATTCGATGTCGGCACCGCGCCGGTCCGCCAGACGATCCGTATGCGCTACATGCTTTAATCCGGCCGGAGCCCGCAGCAGGGCATTCAAGGTTTTACAAAATCCAACCCGCGCAACTTAACGCGATGTTTACCATGTCGCGCCAGAACCCGTCTCACGACAGACATGAAAAAGGGTTGTGGGGCACATGGATAGGCTCAGCGGAGATTTTGGACATTCCGATCCGGTCGATTTCGACGAGATCGGCGGCTTGGCTGCCGATAGCGGTGACGACGAGATCGAACGGCAGGATCCGCCGCCCGAAATCGGGCAGGACGAGCGCCGGATGCAGGTGCGCGCCTATAATTACTGGGCCGGGCTGCTGGCCGACCGCAATTTCCCCTCGATAGAGGAACTCGACCCGGAAGACTTGCCCGATTTCGGTCCGCATTCGGTGTTGCTCGACTTCACCGACGGGATCGACGATCCGGCGGTCCCCCATCTGGGCGAAATTCTGGCCGAGGAATGCGGCACCGATTCGGGGATCGGGCGGCTTTCGCAAGTGCCCAGCCGCAGCCTGCTCAGCCGTATTACCGATCATTACATGCAGATTCTGGCCAACCAGGCACCGATCGGTTTCGAGGCTGAATTCGTCAATCAGCGTGGTGCCACGATCCTGTATCGCGGCATATTGCTGCCCTTTTCCAGCGACGATGAGTCGATCGATTTCATTTATGGCGTGATCAACTGGAAGGAAATGGCCGACCAGATCACCACCGACGAGCTGTTGCTTGAAATCGACCAGGTACTCGAAACCGGCCTGACCGGTCGCCTTGATGAAGAAGACGATGCCGATCAGCCCGGCCCCCCTCCTGCCCCGGCGCACGCCATGGACGATTGGGCCGATGGCCCCGGCAGCGATCTGGCGAATGATCAGGACAATGATTCTGCGAACGAATGGGCCGAGGGCTCCGGCAACGCGCTCAGCCATCTCTCCAATTTTTCCGGCGCGGTGGAATATGACGACGAAGCCGAAGACGATGGCGCGGATTTTCCGCAGCCAGCCTTCGGTTCGCTCAGCGCGTCGATGGCCGAATCCAAGCGGGAGCCGCTCGATCTGTCTCTGGAAGGCGACTTGCCCGGGGAGATGGTCGAGGGCGCTTTTGGCGAGGAACCGGTTTTCGGCGATCCGCAAGCCGCTCCGATGCCCGAGGCTTACGAGCCGCAAATCCCGCAGGAAGACGAGCAATTCGGCCTGTACGACTGCCTTGCCGCTGCCCGGGAAAGTGCGCACGCCGCACGCAGCTGCGAAGACCGCAGCCGCTCCGCACTGTATGAAGCGGTTGGCCGCGCCTACGATGTCAGCCTGGCCGCAGCCGAAGAGCCGCAGGAATTCACCTCTCTGGTCGAGGAAAACGGGCTGAGCGTACAGGAACGCGCCCCGATGACCCCTGTGGTCAAGCTGGTTTTCGGTGCCGATTACGACAAGACACGCCTGACCGAATATGCGGCCGTGTTGGGCCACGCCCACCGCATCGGCATCGAGCGCGGCGCATTGTCGGGCTTCCTGAAACAGGCCGAAGGCGGATTGAAGGGTGTGGTTTCGGCCGAACGCCGCCTGCGCAAGGAAGAAAGTGGCAAGGCTGTCGAGCCTGCCGACGCCCCGCGCAGCAGCATCGCCAGGAAACTGCGTAAGCTCGATCACTTGCCGGTCGGTGAGATTTCCGCCGAAGGCCCGGAATTCGCACTCGTCCTGATCCGCCGCTTGCCCGATGGTTCGATAGGAATGCTCGGCGAAATAGGTGAGGATATCCCGCTGGTCGAACGCGCCGCCCGCAAACTGTTGGATGAAAAGCCGAAAGCCTGAAATTCGCACCCGAATCGCGAAACGCCCGGCTGACGGAGGGTTGGCATCGGACGTTTTCGCGGGCTAGCGCGCGGTGATGGCTTTGTTTTCCAACAGCGCGACGCGCATCCAGCCCTATTTCGGTTATCGCAACGGTGAAACGCTCTGGATCACCGCTCGCGCATTGCGTTCGGGCAAGCCGAAATTCGAAAATCGGGGCCGGTTGCAGGCCTTTCGCACAATGCTCTCCCAATTCGCCTCGCGCGAGGTGGCCGGCCTGACGGTCAGGATGGAAATCGAGCAGGCGGGCTGCGAAGAAACACATATTTTCGAAGCCGAAACGGACGAAGAGGGCTTCGTCAATTTCGCGGTTCCACTGCCGGGCGGATGGCCCATGCCGGACCATACCAGCTGGGAAGTGGTGGCGCTGCACTGGCGGTCCGAAGGCGAAGATCACTGCGTTGAGGGTCACATCCTCGTCCCCGGAAGCAGCCGCAATCTGGCGGTTATCTCCGACATCGACGATACCATTATCGAAACGGGCATTACCGGCGGCCTGCGCCAGATCTTGCGCAATTGGCGGCGCGTGCTGGCCGAATTGCCCGAAGAGCGGCTTGCCGTGCCCGGATCGGACACGTTCTACGGCGCGCTGGGGGGCGGCAATGTGCTGGGTGCGCAGGACGTGCATCTGGGTGAGCGGCTGAACGCGACCCACCGGGCGTTTTTCTATATCTCGTCCAGCCCATGGAACCTGTTTTCCTATCTCGTCACCTTTCAGAAGATGCGCGGCCTGCCGCTTGGCCCGCTGATGCTGCGCGATTGGGGGCTGGACCGCGAAACGCTGGGTAGTTCCAGCCACGGCGCGCATAAACGGCGTTCGATGGAGAAGATCCTGGCCGCCTTCCCCGATATGCGCTTCGCCCTGATCGGCGACGATACGCAGGGCGATCTGACCGCCTATGCCGATGTTGTGGCCGATTATCCGCAGCGCATCGCCGCCATCTTCATCCGCTCTGCAGGAGAAGCGCTGTCTTCCCAGGAGATCGCCGCCAAGGCCACGATCGAGGCGGCAGGCGTGCCCTTCTGGTTCGGCGAGAGCTATAATATCGGGCAAGGCTTCCTGCGCGCGGCGGGCTTGTCGAACGAGAGCGAAGCCGCCAAGATCGTGGAAACGGCGCGCCATGCGCCGCAGGAGGGATGATAATTTGGCACAGGCGCGGCGCCGGTTCGGCTGGATGACATGGACCGCCATCATCGCTGCGGTGCTGGTGCTGGCCGGGATCGGTCTGTGGCGCTGGGCCGCGGCCAATGATTCGGTCGCCACGCTGGATGCCGTCGATGGCCTGTTTACCAAAGGCGATGCGGAAGTCGTCGCGGGACCGGTGGCCATCGGCGATGGCGACGAGCAGGTGCTCTATGTCATGCGCGCTTCGGGCGACGAAATCGATCGCAAAATGCCGGTGCTCGTGTGGATCCACGGCGGCGCCTGGCGCGATGGCGACCCCAAGGATTATGCATTCATGGGCCGCAACTTCGCGCCGGAGGGGTTCGTCGTGGTCAATGCCGGATACCGAAAGGGAGCGGGTGGCGGCGAATATCCCGCCATGCTGGAGGATGGCGCGGCGGCTTTGCGCTGGGTTGTCGACAATATCGCCAACTACGGCGGCGATGCGGAGCGAATTTACCTGATGGGCCACTCGGCAGGCGCATATAATGCCGTAATGCTGGGGCTGGACCGGCAATGGCTGGGCCGCGAGGGCTTGCCGGACGATACGATCGACGGCGTGGTCGGCCTTGCCGGACCGTATGATTTCCTGCCGCTCGATAAGGAAAGCACCATCCGCACCTTCGGCGCGCAGGAAAATCTGGACGCCACCCAGCCGGTGAATTTCGTGCGCGCGGATGCGCCGCCGATGCTGCTGGTTCATGGCAGCGAAGACGAGGTGGTGAACCCGCGCCATTCAAAAGCACTGGAAGCGGCACAGCGCGCGGTCGGTGGAGAGGCGCTGAGCATCGAGCTTGAGGGCCTGAACCATGCCGATCTCGTCATGAGGCTCGCCCGTCCGTTCAGCCGCGAAACGCGGACCAAGGATGCCGTTCTCGGCTGGCTGCAGGCGCGCGTAACAGCCGAGGACGTGCCGGAGCCTTCACCAGCGGTTCAGCCCCCCGCGCGTTAAACACTGGCCATGCGCGCATTCTCCAGATTAGCCACTCATGCATTGGCGCTGCTCGCGCTGATCGCTCTCACCACGCAGCCTGCCGCAGCACAATCGATCCTGCGGGATGCGGAGACCGAGGCGCTGCTCAACGACATGGCGGCGCCATTGGTGGAGGCTGCGGGGCTGGAGCCGGGCAATGTCGAAATGGTGCTGATCGGCGATCGCTCGATCAACGCCTTCGTCGCTGGCGGACAGGCGGTCTATATCCATAGCGGCCTGATCGAGGCGGCCGATACGGCCAATGAAGTTCAGGGCGTGATCGCGCATGAGCTGGGCCACATCACCGGTGGGCACGTGATCCGCGGCTCCGATGCGGCGGGCGCGGCGACTAACATCTCGATCATCTCGATGGTGCTGGCCGCAGCCGCTGCCGCCGCCGGGGCAGGCGATGCCGCAATGGGCGTGATGATGGCAGGCCAGCGCGCAGCGCTCGGCAAATATCTTGCATTCAGCCGCGTTCAGGAAGCCAGCGCGGATGCCGCCGGGGCACAATATCTGTCCGATGCCGGCATTTCGGGCCGGGGTTCGCTGACCTTCTTTGGCAAGTTGCAGAACCTTGAATATCGCTACGGCGTGTCGCAGGCCGACGATGCGCAATTCACCCGCACCCATCCGCTGTCGGGGGACCGGATTGCGCTGCTGCGCGAAACTTACGAAGTCGATCCGGCCTGGGAAACGCCGGAAGATGCCGCGCTGCAGGCCCGGTTCGAACGGGTGAAGGGCAAGCTGCACGGCTATATGGCCGATCCCGCGCGGACCCTGCGCGAATATCCCAAGACCGATACCAGCGTGCCCGCGCGCTATGCCCGTGCCTATGCCTATCACAAAGACGCTCTGATCGAAGATGCGCTGTTGGAAAGCGAGGCGTTGATCGCCGCCGATCCGAACGATCCCTATTTCCTCGAGCTCAAGGGCCAGGTGCTGCTCGAATCGGGCCGCCCGGAAGAGGCGCTGAAGCCGCTCCGCCAGGCAACCGATCTCACCAACAACCACCCGCTGATCGCCGGGATTTTCGGCCACGCGCTGATCGCGACCGAGGATGAAGCCAATTTTGCCGAGGCGGAGGAAGTGCTGCGCGCCGCGGTGGGCCGCGACCGGCGCAATCCCTTCGCCTGGTATCAGCTGGGCGTGGTCTATGCCGCACGCGGGGACGACGCGCGCGCCCGCCTCGCCAGCGCCGAACAGCAAGTGATGGGCCGCGAATATTCGCTCGCCCTGCGCAGCGCGACCGCGGCGGAACAGGCGCTGCCCTTCGGGTCGCCCGATTGGCTGCGCGCGCAGGATATCGCCATGCAGGCACGCGCGGAACTTGAACGCCAGCGCGACCGGCGATAGCGCGGCCAGGTCATGACTCTCAAACAATCGCTTCTCACCGCGCTGATCGCGCTCGCCGCCGGTTTTGCCGGGTCGGGCCTGTGGTCGATGGCCGGGCTGGACGATACGCAAACCCGCGCATATCTCCTTGAAAACCCGCAGATCCTGCCAGAAATGGTGGCCGCGTATGAGCGGGGCGAATCGCAAGCGAAGCTGGCCGAAGTGGCGGACGGGGTGAGCGAGCCGTTTCCCGGTGCGGTGCTGGGCAACCCCGAAGGCTCGGTCACGCTGGTCGAGTTCAGCGATTACAATTGCACCTATTGTCGCGCCAGCCTGCCGCATGTGAAGCAGCTGATCGCGGACAACCCCGATCTGCGCGTCGTACTGCGCGAATGGCCCATTTTCGATGGCAGCGAAGATGCTGCGCGCATGGCGCTGGCGGCTGCGAAACAGGGTAAGTTCGCGGCGTTTCACGATGCTATGTTCGAAGTCGGCTCATCCAGCGCAGCAGGCATCGAAGCAGCCGCCACCCGCGCCGGGCTGGACCTGGAGCGAGCGCGAAACGACGCCGGATCCGAAGACATCACGGCAGAGCTGGCGCGCAACCAGCAACTCGCCCGTTCCATCGGCTTTACCGGCACGCCCAGCTGGATTGCGGGCGATCAGGTGATCGAAGGCGCGGTGGGGCCGGCGCGTCTGGCCGAAGCGCTGGATAGCGGGGAAAGCTCGTGATTCTGTTTCCGTGAGGGGGCACCTGGCAGCGCTCGCCCTCGCTTGCGCAATAGCGCCGGTTCAGACCGTGCAGGCGCAGGAGGCCCAGGACATTGCCGGGGCACTGTCTGCAATGCAGCAGCGCGACCAGACGCTGCTGGATATCGGCTGGAAGCTGGCTTCCGCGAATGCTCGATATTGCGATAGCACCGTGCCCGAAATCGGGTTGATGGTGATCGACACCGGCAGCTTCCGCGACCCTCCTGCCATCGCCGCCGCGCTGGGCGTATCGGGCAACATATTGGTGCAAGCCGCCGCGCACGGCTCCCCGGCGCAGGCGGCGGGGCTGGCCTCGCCGATGCTGATCACCGCGATCGATGGCGAACCCACCGCCGTTCCCGCTGCGGCGCGCCCCTATGGTTGGGAACATCTTGCCGCAACGAACGAGCGGATTGCCGCCTCGCTTGCCCGTGACGGGGTGGTGGAACTGCGCGTTGAGCATGAAGGCGGGAACAGCAGCGCGGCGCGTACCGCCCTGTTAGAGGGCGCGCCTGCTTGCGAGATGCGGATGGAGCAGCGCGACGGCGAAGACCGTGCCCGCGCCGATGGCAAGCGCGTGCTGATCGGCAGCAACTTCGCCGGGTTCTCCTATCCACAGGAGGAACTCGCCGCTGCGATTGCGCATGAGATGGCACATGTGGTTCTGGGCCATTCCGCGTGGCTGGACGAGGCCGGACGCAAGCGCGGTAATATCCGCCTGACCGAGCGCGAGGCAGACCGGCTCGCCCCGTGGCTACTCGCCAATGCCGGTTACGATCCGTTTGCGATGGAGCGTTTCATGCGCCGCTGGGGTCCGGACCATTCGGGCGGACTGTTGCGCAAGCGAACCCATGCCGGGTGGGACGAACGCGCCACATCGATCGCCGCCGAAGCCGCGCTGGTCGCGCGCATCCATAGCGAAGCGGGCGCGGCGGACTGGAAAGCGCAATTCCGGCGCGAAGTTGCGCCCTGACCCGGTCCAGCCGAATGGTCCGGCAGTCTATTCCCGCACAGGTTCCTCTGCCGCCTTGGCGTAGATCGAGTTAACCGGCTTCGCTAGAACGCGCCGCACCATCGGCTCGAAGAACTCCAGCGGCTTGCTGTCATAATCGGGATCGAACGCGGCCTGATCGTACTTTTCGCAGAATTCCGCGCAGGCATCGAAATAGGGACTGTCTGCGAAGCGGTCGCGCAGGTTCTGGTCCTGCCCGATGTGATGAAAGAAATAATACCCCTGGAAGGCGCCGTGATGCTGGCAGATCCAGTGTTCCTCCTCGCTCACGAAGGGCTTGAGCATGGCGGCGGCAATATCGGGGTGGTTATAGGTGCCCAGAGTATCGCCGATATCGTGGAGCAGCGCCATCACCACATAGGTTTCGGGCCGCCCGTCGCGGTGCGCCCTTGTGGCGGTTTGCAGCGAATGTTCCAGCCGGCAGACCGGAAACCCGCCGAAATCGCCGTCGAGCAGCTTGAGATGAGTGAGCACACGGTCGGGCAAATCCTTGGCAAAGGCGCGGAACTGGGTACTGATCGTGTCCCAATCCTGCTTCGTGCCCTCTTTCATGTTGCGAAACGCGGCGCGCGATCGCGCCTGCTCTGCCGCGCCATGTGCCGTTTGCGTGCTGACATCCATTTCGATTCTCCGCCTGTGCTCTGTTAGCCGCCATTCTAGCGCGGCCTGGCCTGAAAACAAAACCGTCGCTGCCGAAACCATCTGCCAAGGCTGGAATAATTGGGCTAGGCTGCGCGCATGGCCATGCTGCCCTTCAAGCCAACCCCGTTCTTCGCCAACAAGAACCGCGCGTTCTGGATGCTGCATATTGCGGGCTGGACCGGGGCGTTGCTGCTGCGCGCAATATCCGGCTTCGTCGGCGGGCAGGACAGCGCTTTCCTGATCATCATCGCGATCGAGGCGGTGACGGGCTTCTCGATCAGCCTGGTGCTGGCGGTGATTTTCCAGCGATTGTTCCGCCTGAAGCCGATCGTCACCTGGGTCAGCACCGCCCTGGTGCTTGCCAGCGGGGTGGCGCTGTTCACCTTTATCGAGACGTGGATCATCTCGATCATCCGGCCAAGCTTCGATGGCAATTTCGCTGCATTGTTCATCAGTTTCATCGTCTGGCCGCTCACCCTGCTGGGCGGCTGGTCAGCGCTGTATTTCGCGATCAATTTCTTCCTCCAGGTGGAAGAACAGGCCGACCGGCTGATCCGGCTGGAGAACCAGGCGACCAGCGCGCAGCTGGCAATGCTGCGCTACCAGCTCAACCCGCACTTCCTGTTCAACACGCTCAATTCAATCAGCACGCTGGTGCTGCTGAAACAGACCGAGCCGGCCAATGCGATGCTGACCCGGCTATCCTCCTTCCTGCGCCACACGCTGGAGACGGAGCCTGGGGGCAAAGTCACGCTTTCGCAGGAAATCGAGACGCTGAAGCTGTATCTCGATATCGAACGGATGCGGTTCGAAGAGCGCCTGCGGACCGAATTCCATGTCGATCCGCGCGCGGCGGAGGCGTGTTTGCCCTCCATGCTGCTTCAACCACTGATCGAAAACGCCATCAAATATGCGGTTGGTGCGCAGGAAGAAGGGGCGCGCATCTCGCTCTCGGCCCAACTGGTCGGTAACCGGCTGCGCGTCAGCGTATCGGATACCGGGCCGGGGCTGGACACCGATACCGGGCCCAGAAGCCTGCCCGCCTCGATCACCACCAGCAATCTGGCGGGTTCCAGCCGCCATGATTCCACCGGTGTCGGCCTGGCCAATATTCGCGACCGGCTTGCACAGGCCTATGGTGACGACCATCTGTTTGAAATCCGCAGTCCGCCCGATGGCGGGTTTACCGTGATTATCGAATTGCCATACGACACCGCCGAATCCGATAACCCTGCGCTGTCACGCGCTGCCCTTCCCGCAAATTCGGGCCGCGCCAGTATAGAGCCACGGCAATCTTCCCCCGATCCGGTGGCCGATTTGCGCGGAACGCCGTTTTCCGCCCAGACCAATGCGCCCGCTGCGCCCACCGTCCGCACCATGGAGCCAAAGACATGACCATCAAAGCTATCATCGTCGACGATGAAAAACTCGCCATCCAGGGGCTGCAATTGCGGCTCGAGCCGTTCGAGGATGTCGAGATCATCGACACCTGCAACAATGGCCGCGAGGCGATCCGCAAGATCAAGACCGCCAAGCCGGACTTGGTTTTCCTCGACATTCAGATGCCCGGATTCGACGGGTTCAGCGTGGTCAAGGGCGTGATGGAAATCGAACCGCCATTGTTCGTGTTCGTCACCGCCTATCAGGAACACGCGATCCGCGCCTTCGAGGCCAATGCGGTGAATTATCTGATGAAGCCGGTGGATGAGGACAAGCTGGCCGACACGATCGAGCGGGTGCGGGTGCGGCTGGCCGAAAAGCGCTCTTCCGACGAAGCGGAAAAGCTGAAAAACGTGCTCAACGATGTCGCGCCCGATGCAGCCGAGGAATTTGCCGAAGGCGAAAGCACCGAGCGTTACGAGAAGCTGATCAACGTGAAGGATCGCGGTCAGATTTTCCGGGTGGAGACCGATTCGATCGAACATATCGAGGCGGCGGGCGATTACATGTGCATCTATACCGGCGACAATTCGCTGATTCTGCGCGAGACGATGAAGGATCTCGAGCGCCGGCTGGACCCGCGCAAGTTCCAGCGCGTCCACCGCTCCACCATCGTCAATCTGGACCAGGTGCGGCAGGTGAAGCCGCACACCAATGGCGAATGTTTCCTGGTGCTGGATAGCGGCGCAGAGGTGAAGGTTTCGCGCAGCTACCGCGATGTCGTTGCGCGGTTCGTGCATTGACGCTGGGCACCGGCTAGGGGGCGCCATGGCTTTTGAACTGACCGGCTTCGATCTCGACAAGTTCGTCCGCGATACGCTGGCCGAGGATCTGGGCGAGGGGCTGCCCGGCGGAGGGTGCGATGTTACCGCGACCAGCGTGATCCCGGCCGAGGCGCGCTTTTCCGGGGTGATGGACAGCCGCGATCCCATCGTGGTCGCGGGCCTGCCGATTGCAGCGGCATTCTTCCGCGCGCTCGATCCGGACATGGAGATCGAGATATTGGCCGAAGAGGGCGCAAGCGTCACGCCCGGAACGGATCTGATGCGCCTGTCGGGCAATGCCCGCGCGATGCTGACCGCCGAACGCAGCGCGCTTAACACCGTGCAGCATCTGTCGGGCATCGCCACCATGGTCCGCGAATATGTGGACCGGATGGATAATCCCGCTTGCACCCTGCTCGATACGCGCAAGACCATCCCCGGCCTGCGCCATTTGGAGAAATACGCGGTGCGAATGGGCGGCGGATCAAACCACCGGATGGGATTGTGGGATGCGGCGATGATCAAGGACAACCACATCCTCGTCGCCGGATCGGTTGGCGAGGCGGTGCGCCGGGCGCGCGATGCCGGGGTTCGCGATATCATCTGCGAAGTGGACCGAATCGACCAGATCGAGCCGGCGCTCAATGCCGGCGCGACGCGGTTGCTCCTTGATAATATGGAGCCTGCCACGCTGCGCGATGCGGTCGAACTGGTGGAGGGCCGCGTCCCGACCGAGGCGAGCGGCGGCATCGACCTCTCCACGATCAAGGCCAAGGCGGCAACGGGCGTGGATTATGTCAGCGTGGGCCGCCTGACCCAAAGCGCACCAGCCGCCGATATCGGTCTGGATTTCACCGCCCTGTGAAGCGGATGGCGGCGATTCTCGCGGCGCTGGGCGCATTCGCGCTGCCAGCTTCGGCAATCGCCCAATCCTATCAATGCCGCCTGCCGGAGCGTATTTCGCTGCCGCGCATCTCTGCGGACGGGCCGGTCCGGGTGGTACCGATTATGGGCTATACCGCGGCGCTCAGCTGGTCGCCCGAATTTTGCAAGGACCGCGAGATGCAGCCGCGTCACGCGGTCCAGTGCTCTGGCAGCAACGGTCGTTTCGGGCTGGTGATGCACGGGCTGTGGCCGCAGGGGCGCGGCGCCTGGCCGCAATGGTGCCCGGCGCGGCGCTCCGTCACTCCGGCGGAGGCCCGGCGCAACATGTGCATGATGCCATCGGCGCGGCTGGTGGCGAGGCAATGGGCCAAGCACGGTGCCTGCATGACCCGCAGGCCCGAAACCTATTTCAGGATCAGCCGTATATTCTGGAACGCGCTGGCGAAGCCCGATTTCGACCGGCTGTCGCGGCAGGACGGCTTGACCGCGGGCGCTATTCGCAGCGCACTGGCAGAGGTCAATAACGGGCTGGAGCCGCAGCATGTCGGGGTGAAGCTCAACCGCAGGGGCTGGTTGCAGGAGATAAGAATCTGCCTGGATCGCCGCTTCCGGCCGACCGATTGCGACCGGCGGCGGCTGGGCGCGCGCGACCGAACCCGGGCAAAAATCTGGCGCGGACTTTAAAGCCGCAGATTACCGCCGCTCGCGGAAAAATCCGCGAAGCAATTGTGCGGCTTCGGCCTCTTGCAACCCGGAATAGATTTCGGGCCGATGGAGCGTCTGGGGCTGGGCAAACACTCTCGCCCCATGTTCAACCGCGCCGCCCTTGGGGTCGGCAGCGCCGTAATAAAGCCGGGCTATGCGCGCATGGGCGATCGCTCCGGCGCACATGGCGCAAGGCTCCAGCGTGACCCACAGGTCGCATCCGGTCAGTCGGTCGCTGCCCAAGGTCCGGGCCGCTGCGCGAATCGCCATGATTTCGGCATGGGCTGTGGGGTCGCATTCGCCGCGCGGGCGATTGGCACCCTCCGCGATAATCGCGCCATCATGCACGATCACCGCACCGACCGGGACCTCGCCCGAATCGGCCGCGCCGCGCGCCAGTTCCAGCGCACGGGCCATATAAGGAGAACGGAAGCCGGGCGGGATCGCTTGATCGGCCATCACCGCCCGGCTGCCTGTATGGTCTTACTCTTCGTCGCCGGTGACGGGCTCGCCTTCGGCGTCGTCCGCGCCGGTCACGTCGACATCGACGGTCGGTACTTCGACGGTGGTGGTGCCGGTGTCGACGTCCACTTCGGGTGCATCGACGTCATATTCGGGCAGGTTGCCGCCTTCGACGCTGACTTCGGGCATATCGCCTTCTTCGGTCTGATCGACATCGCAAGCAGCGAGCGACAGTGCAAAGCCGGTGGCAGCGATAGCGGAAACGAACTTCTTCATATTGGTATCCTTCATTGTTACCGCCGGGCGGAATAAGCGCCCTGCGATACATTTGCAATCGGCCGACATGTGTTGACGCAATCTCCCGTCACCGCTATGCGCGCCGCTTTACCGGGCAGGCCATATGGCTCGCCCGTGATCTTCAAATTCACTCAGACGAGAGAAGTTCCATGTCGCGCATCTGCGAATTGACTGGCAAGGGCCGCATGACCGGCAACAATGTCAGCCACGCCAACAACCGTACCAAGCGGGTTTTCCTGCCCAATCTGCAGCATGTCACGTTGCTGAGCGAGAAGCTCGATCGCGGTTTCAAGTTCCGCGTGAGCACGGCGGGCCTGCGCTCGGTCGAGCATAATGGCGGGCTGGATAATTGGTTGTTGAAGACCAAGGACGACAAGCTGTCTGCGGGTGCGCTGAAAGTGAAGCGCGCGCTGAAAAAAGCGCAAACCGAAGCAGCCTGACGGTTTCAAGCTGCGCCCGATTCGGGCCGGCTTACGGATTTCAGGGCGCGCGGGATCATCCGGCGCGCCCTTTTTCGTGTCAGAAATCCGCAGGCAGGGACAGTTTCAGCAGCAGGGTGCGCTGGAACATGCTGTCATTATCGTCCGATATCAGCCACAAATCGGTGCCACCGTCCGGCTGATGAACCGCTGCCAGCCCTTCGAAATTGTCGGTCGGCAAGGGATGCGCGATTCGCGCGACAATCTTGCCGCGCAGCTCCCCCTCCGCCCGCTCACCGATTCGCTCGAGCAGCACCAGCGCATTTTCGAATCGGGGCGGCAGCCCCCAGACCACCTTGCGCACCAGCACCAGCACGCGGCCATCGGGCAATTGCGCGGCATCGACCGGGCGAAATCCTTCGGGCGGAACGAAGGTCATTCGCGCAGGCTCGCTGCCAAGCAGCGGGTCGCCCGGAAACAGCAATGCGGGCAGCGTACCATCCCCCTCGCCCAGCCGCCCCTCGGCGATAATCAGAAACCGTCCGTCATCCAGCCGAAGCAGCGTTTCCGCGCCCGAATTGCTCGACCATTCCTGCATCGCGGTGGGCCGGATGCGCGCGCTTTCGGTGAAGTTCCGGCCTAGCCGAGCAACGGAATTGCTAGCCTCGTAACCCGCCCAGATCGTGCCGGATCGCGGATCGCGGGTCAGCGATTCGAGGTCGCGATATTCCTTCGGCTCGGTCTCCTCGCCGCGCCGGCCGAGGAAGCGCACCGCTGGCACCGATGCACCGGGCGGGGCAAAGCGCATCAGCCGCCCCCGGTCGCTGCCAGCCAGAAGCGTATCGTCGCCCAGCGACACCAGCGCGGAATAGGAGCCGAATTGCGGATGCCGGCTGACAAGTTCCCACCCGCCCTCCAGCCGCAAGGCTCCGACGGCCTGCGGCTGGATATCGAGCGGGCGGAAGGTAATTCGGTCGCTGTAATCGCGCGTCTGCGGCGCGCTGCGCAGCCATGTGCCCGGCGTCAGGCCGACCGCGATGACTGCCAGCAGGGTCAGGCGGACGATTTTCACCGCGCCGAACTCCGCTGCGTCAGCGCATCGGCCCGGTGAACAGCAGCGGATCGAGCCGCGCGCTGCGCCATTTCAGGCCCCAGTGGAGATGCGGCCCGGTGGCGCGTCCGCTCGATCCGATATTGCCGATATACTGGCCCTGCCTGACCGTCTCGCCTTCGCTCACAGCCAGTTTGGAGGCGTGGAGGAAGGCGCTGTTCAGCCCATTGCCGTGATCGATGATCAGCAGGTATCCTTCCAGGCTGAAAGGCCGCGTCGTCGCCAGCGTCACCACTCCATCGGCAGGCGCGACGAAGGGCGTGCCGCTTTCGCCGGTCGCGATATCCATACCCGAATGATAGCTGCCCGGTTCGCCGCGATAGATACGCTGCGAGCCGAACCGGCCAGAAATCCGCCCCTTAACCGGCCAGATGAAATCCTGTCGCCAGCCATCCGAAGGGGCATCGACCTGGCGCGCGGCGTTGATCTGGGCTAGCTCGGGGCGGCGGCGGCGCATAAAGCTCTCGCTTGCACCTCCGGCGCGGCGCGCGACGTTCACCCGCTCGATATTCCAGTCGCGCGGGCTGACGGCTATCGGGCTCTCGATCCGCCGGCCATCCTCCAATTGCGCGACTAGCGTAACGTTGGTGCCCGAATCGCGGTCGAAAGCGGCGAAGAAGCGGCCCTGATCGTCCAGCACCAGCGGCGTATCGCCAAGCCGGGCGGAGCGTGTGCCCGCGGGGGCCTGCCCCCTGATGTAGCCGCCCTGGGTCGTCTCGCCATCGAACACGAAAGTGCTCGGGCCGACCGGTTCGGGCGTTACCGTGGGAGTGGGAGCAGGTGCGGGCGGTGGCGGAGGGGCCTGGACCACCGGCTGGACGACTTCGGCTTGGGCGGCAGCGCTGCGATCCGCGCTCTCGTCTTCCCCGGCCGTGCTGCAGGCGGCGATGGCGGCAATCGCCCCGAATACGGGCACCAGGCGCGCCGCGAGAAGCATTCTCATACGTCTCTCTCAGCCGAACCCGCCGCCCCGCTGCCCGCACCCATTTGGGTTAAACGGCGGGTCGCCGCCTCGCAGCTGCCATAGGGTTCCTGGTGCTCGACGCTCCAATAGCGCAGCTCTTCCAGCGGAACCTGTTCGCCGGTCACCGCGCACAGCACGTATGGGCCGGGCCGCATCACGCGAAAACCATTGGGGCCATATTGCAGGACGGCGGGGTCTTTGGAGGAGTTCATCAACATGCAGTGTGCCTTATCAGGGGGCTGGACAAGCAGAACTTACCCGAACAAATCGTCTTGCCGGGCGGAGGTTTCAACCGGGCGCGGTTTTCTTTTGGGTTTTGCGGGCGGCGGCGACGGTGCCGCGCCTTCGGGCACCACGCCCATCGTTCCGTCGGCAAATGTCAGATCGAGCGCAGTTTCGCGCCCAGCAGCCGCCATCGTGGTGACGATCCGGCCATCGCGCGCAGTAATTTTGGCATAGCCGCGCTCCAGCACATTGTCGGGATCGAGCGATTTCATCACCCGGTGCAGCGCCGCCAGCCGCTCGCGTCGTTCCGCCATAGGCCGGTTGAGCAGTGCGGGTACGAGCCGCGCGCCGTTCAACTGTTGTTTCGCACGCGACAGACGAAAATCGAGCGTTTGCCGGGTCAGGCGGACCTTGTCGTGCTGCAGCAGTTCGCGCGCCCTGGCGGCGCGGTCCTTCAATCCCCGGCGCAGGCGTTCGGACAGGTCGTCGAGCCGTTGGGCATAGGGATGAAGCAGCGTATCGGGCGCGGGCAGGCGCTCGGCACGGGCGGCCAGCCGCTCGCGCCCAAGCGCAACCGGGCGAGCGATCGCGCGGCGTTTGCGATGCGCGAAATCCTCCAGCGCGGCGCGCAAATCGGCCCGCACCGGCACCGCCATTTCCGCTGCCGCAGTGGGGGTGGGGGCGCGCCTGTCCGCTGCATAATCGGCCAATGTCGTGTCGGTTTCATGCCCCACCGCGCTGATGACGGGGATCGAACAATCGGCGATGGCGCGAACGACCGTTTCTTCGTTGAAGCTCCACAAATCCTCGATCGATCCGCCGCCGCGCGCCACGATCACCACGTCGGGCCGGGGCGGCATGTTGGCGTTTTCGCCGCCGGGAATGGCCGCAAAGCCGCGCACCGCCGCAGCCACCTGTTCCGCCGCACCGGTGCCCTGCACGATCACCGGCCAGACCAGCACATGGCTGGGAAACCGATCCGCCAGCCGGTGCAGAATATCGCGAATCACCGCGCCGGTGGGTGACGTCACTACGCCGATGGTGCGCGGCAGGAAGGGGATGGCGCGCTTCGCCTCGGGCGCGAACAGCCCTTCTGCATCCAGCCGCGCCTTGGTCTTTTCCAGCAGCGCCAGCAATGCGCCCTCGCCCGCCAGCTCCAGCCGCTCGATCACGATCTGGTATTTCGACCGGCCCGCATAGGTGGTCAGCTTGCCGCTCGCGATCACCTCCAGCCCGTCCTCGGGCTGAAAATTGAGCGATGCGGAATTGCCGCGCCACATCACCCCGTCGATACAGGCATTCTCGTCCTTCAGCGTGGTGTAGAGATGCCCGGAGGCGGCGCGTTTCACTCCCGACAATTCCCCGCGCAGCCGCACGAAACCGAAACGGTCCTCCACCGTGCGCTTCAAAGCGCGCGAAATCTCGGTGATCGTGAGCGGCTGAGCGTTGTCGCCCGCCTTGCTGCTCGCTAGCAAGCCTCCAGATTCGTCGTCATTCGGAGTGCGGGAAGCCATGAATATCCTTCTGCTGGGATCGGGCGGGCGCGAACATGCGCTGGCATGGAAGCTGGCCCAGTCGAGCCTGCTTGCCGGGCCCGATGATAGGTTCTTCGCCGCGCCCGGCAACCCCGGTATTGCCGCCCATGCGCAATGCGTCACGCTGGATGTGACCGATCACGGCGCGGTGGACGCGTTTTGCGCCGAAAACTCCGTCGCCCTGGTGGTGATCGGCCCCGAGGCGCCGCTGGTGGACGGGCTGGGCGATGCCTTGCGTGCGGCCGGGCTCGCGGTGTTCGGTCCGGACAAGGCGGCCGCGCAGCTGGAAGGCAGCAAGGGCTTCACCAAGGCGCTGTGCGACCGCGCCGACATTCCCACCGCAGGCTATGCCCATACGCGGTCGCTGGAAGAAGCACTGGCGGCGCTGGAGCGCTTCGAAGCGCCCTATGTGCTCAAGGCCGACGGGCTGGCTGCAGGCAAGGGCGTGGTAATTGCCGAAACCCGCGCGGATGCCGAAACCGCGCTGGCCGATATGTTTGGCGGCCAGTTCGGCGCGGCGGGCGCAGAGGTAGTGATCGAGGAGTTCATGAGCGGCGAGGAAGCCAGCTTCTTCGCGCTCACCGATGGCGAGGCCGTGATCCCGTTCGGCACCGCGCAGGATCACAAGCGCGTCGGCGAGGGCGACAGTGGCCCCAATACCGGCGGCATGGGCGCATATTCCCCTGCCCCCGTGCTGACCGCCGCCCTGCAGCGCGAGGTGATGGAGCGGATCGTCAAGCCGACCGTCGATACGCTGCGCGCGGAAGGAACTCCCTATTCCGGCGTGCTCTATGCCGGGCTGATGCTGACCGAAAGCGGTCCCAGGCTGATCGAATATAATGCCCGATTCGGCGATCCCGAATGCCAGGTGCTGATGATGCGGCTGCAGGGCGATCTGGGTGAGATCATGCTCGCCTGCGCCGAGGGGCGGCTGGCACAATGTGGCGACGAGGCGGAATTTTCCGACGACACCGCACTGACCGTAGTGATGGCAGCCAATGGCTATCCCGGCACGCCGGACAAGGGCGGCGAAATCGATCTGGGCCCATTTGCGAGCGAGGCGGAAGACAATGGCGCAAAGGTATTCCACGCCGGAACCAGCCGCGATGGCGGCAGGTTGATCGTGAATGGAGGCCGGGTGCTGAATGTCACCGCAACCGGCACCAATGTTACCCAGGCGCAGCGCGCCGCATACCAGGCGGTGGATGCCATCGCCTTTCCCACCGGCTTCTGCCGCCGCGACATTGGCTGGCGTGAAGTGGAGCGGGAGCAATAAAAGGCTGCCGGATGGGAAGCAAGCGCGACCCATCCGGCAATCTCGAGCCTCATTCTTTCAACATTCAGAGGTTCTTGCACTCATTGCAAAGCGGCTTACCGCCAGTACCGGACCTGCGGTTCTCCCGCTCGATGTTGTTACCGGTGTTGCAGTTCGTGTCATTGTGATGGACATTCGATTTCACCGAATGCCAAGCAGCTACCTTAGCCATTATGGGGCCTTTCTTCTTTGAAGAGGCCTTGACCAAATGCAAGCTGCAACACATTGTGTTACGGCTCTCGAAAGGAGCATCGCGCCGGATGGCCTCACGGTCCCGGCAAACGATTGGGCCGGTTCTTAAGAGAATCGGCCCTTTCGCTGTCCGAGAACAAGATGAATGGACGAATAGAAAGCTGCAACCCACAACTGCCTGTGGATAGTCTACATAGGTGCCTTGTTGCGCACAGCCTGTGTTTGCTTGTTGGGCGACTCGCCGATAAAGGTGGGTTTTTTGGAAGATCGTTGAACATTATGTTTCTGTGGATATTTGACTTCTTCACAGGCCTTGCGACTTAAAAATGTCGCGCCTTCATTGGTCCGAGCCGAATCGGTTGCTTCTCAGTCGCTAAGCATTGCCGTCGGGGCCGATGCTAGAAAGATAATCAAATGATTACCCTCCTCTCCCCTGCCAAGAAGCTGAACTTCGACCCGGTCCAACGCGAGCAAGAGATCACCCAGCCGCGTCTTGCCGAAGATACCCGCGCCATTGCCACGGTTGCCAAGCAGCAATCGGCAGCGGATCTTAAACGATTGATGCGGATTTCGGACAAGCTTGCCGAGCTCAACGCGCAGCGGTTCAAGATCTTCGACCTGGACGCTCGCAGCAATTCGGCCAAGCCTGCCGGCCTGACATTCGATGGCGATGTCTATTGGGGGCTGGACGCGGGCACCATGGGCGAGGAGACGCTGGACTATGCGCAGGATCACCTGCGCATCCTCTCGGGCCTTTACGGGTTGCTGCGGCCGATGGATGCGATCCAGCCCTACAGGCTGGAAATGGGCACCAAGATGGCCAATCCTCGCGGAAAGTCGCTGTATGATTTCTGGGGCAGCCGAATCGGCGAGATGCTGGCGGATGATTTGTCAGCGCATGATGACCGGACCATCGTCAACCTCGCCTCCAACGAATATTTCGGAGCGGTAGATACGGAAGCACTGCCCGCCCCGGCGATCACCGCCAACTTCCTCAATGTGAAGGACGGAGAGGCGCGCAGCCTGATGTATCACGTCAAATTCGCGCGCGGGCTGATGGCGCGCTGGATCATGGAAAACCGGATCGAACGCGCCGAGGACCTCAAGGGTTTCGACGCGCAGGGCTATACCTACGATGCGCAGGCTTCGAGCGAGAGCGAACTGGTGTTCACCCGCCCGCAGCCGCCGACCAAGAAGTAACCCTTCAGGCCAGCTTCTGGTCGACCAGCGCGCGCAGATCCGCTTCCGGGCGCGCACCGTAATGCGAGATAATCTCCGCAGCGCAGATCGCGCCCATGCCAAGGCATTCGTGCAGGCTCTTGCCGGCGGTATGGCCTGACAGGAAGCCGGCTGCGAACAGGTCGCCCGCACCGGTCGTATCGACCACTTCGTCGATCGGCTGCGCCTGCACTTCGGCACGCTCGCCACCGGCGATGGCCACCGCGCCATTTGCGCCGCGCGTTACCACCACCACGGGAATCTGTTCGGCCAGTTGCCCCAGCCCGTCTTCGAAATCGTCGGTGCCGACCAAGGTCGCCATTTCGCCTTCATTGGCAAACAGGATATCGATCTGCCCTTCGTGGATCAGCGCGCGGAAATCATCGCCATGCATATCGATAACGAAGCTTTCCGACGGGGTGAGCGCCACCTTGGTTCCGGCATCGCGCGCGGCGGAGATCGCCTTGCGCATGGCGGCGCGCGGTTCTTCCGGATCCCACAGATAGCCTTCGAGATAGAGCACCGCGCTGTCAGCGATCAGATCCAGGTCGAGCGCCTTGGCCGGCAGGAACTGGCTCGCGCCCAGAAACGTGTTCATGGTCCGCTCGCCATCGGGGGTGACGAAGATCAGGCAGCGGGCGGTCGGCGGCTCGCCCTCATTCTCACTGGTGGGGCGCGCAGGCGTATCGAAATCGATTCCGGCAGCGCGAATATCGTGGCTGAATACCTCGCCCAGCTGGTCGCTCGCCACCTGGCCGATAAAAGCGCATTGCGAACCCAGCGCAGCCAGCCCGGCCAGCGTGTTGGCAGCCGACCCGCCGGAGATTTCCTTGGCCGGGCCCATCGCCGCATACAGATCGCGCGCGCCGTCCGCATCGATCAGGGTCATGCCGCCTTTGGTCAGCTGCAGCTCGTCGATCAAACTATCGTCGCAGGGGGCCATGACATCGACGATGGCATTGCCGATGGCGATAACGTCGTAACGGAATTTGGACATGAAATTTCCCGGGGGTATTGTGAATCTTGCCGCGCGCCTAGCGGGCCAGCGCGCCCAAGCCAAGCCTTGCAAGCCCCTGCGACGATTGACTTGGCCCCCCGCCATGCCGAGAAGCCGCGCAAATGACGAACTTCATGGCATCTTTGATCCGCGCGCTAGGCCAGCTGGGCGATCCGGCGATCCTGAAAGTGCTGGCGAAAAGCATCACGGTGACGCTGGTCGTCCTCGCGGCCTTGGGGATCGGCGTATGGCAAGCCGGGGCCTGGGCCTTCGCCGGATGGCAAGTGCCCTATGGCGCGGAAATCGGTGCGGTGCTGGGTGTGCTGGCGCTGGTGATCGGGGGCTGGTTGTTGTTCCGCATCATCGCGCTGGCGGTGCTGCAATTCTTTGCCGACGAAGTCGTTCTAGCGGTGGAGGCGAGGCATTACCCCCAGGCGCGCGAGAGCGCCCGCGCGCTGCCTTTTCGGGAAGATGTCCGCAACTCGCTGAAGGGGCTGGCCCGGGCGGTGCTGGTCAATTTGCTGGTCCTGCCGCTGGCGTTGGTGCTGCTGGTGACCGGCATCGGCACCGCGCTGGTGTTCTGGGCCGCCAATGGCTGGCTGCTGGGGCGCGAATTGCACGACATGGTGTGGCTGCGGCACCGCTCGTCACCCGAAGACGCACCGCCTCTGCCTGCGGGCCAGCGCTTCTTGCTCGGCGGAGCGATCGCGGCGCTGATGGCGATACCCGTCATAAACCTGCTCGCCCCGATTATCGGTGCGGCTACCGCAACACATATGGTGCATCGCCGGCGTTTGGCGGATAAGAACGCAACTGCATGAAACGCTTCGCCCCCTTGCTCGTCCTTCCACTGATCGCCGCCTGTGCGACAACCCCGCGCGCCGGTACCGGTCCGCGCACAAATGTACCGGCGCCGGTCAGCAATCCGGTGATCGTACCGCCCACCAACCCCGTCAGGCCGACCACCCCGCCGGGCGCGTTCCGCCCGCCGCGCGTGATGAGCGTACCGGGGCTGGAAGGCGTGATCGGCCAGACCGCCAGCGCATTGCAAAGCCAGTTTGGCGCAGCGCGGCTCAATGTGGTGGAAGGCGATGTGCGCAAGCTGCAATTTGCGGGTGAGGCCTGCGTACTGGACGTCTATCTCTACCCGCTAACCCCCGGCGCACAACCGACCGCAACCTATGTCGATGCCCGCCGATCCAGCGACGGCCTGGACGTGGATCGCGCCAGCTGCGTGGCCGCGATGCGGCGTTAGACCATAAAGCTTTCACCGCAGCCGCAGGCGCCTTTGGCATTGGGGTTTTCGAACACGAACCCGGCGGTGAAATCATCCTCGCGCCAGTCCATGATCGAGCCGACCAGATAAAGCACGCTCGCTCCGTCGATATAGAAGGTGCCGCCCGGCGTTTCGATCTTTTCGTCCATCGCGACTTCCTCGGTCACGTAATCGACCGAGTAGGCGAGGCCGGAGCAGCCCCGGCGCGGGGTGGACAGCTTGACGCCGATGGCGTCGCCGGGCGCTTGCGCCATCAGGTCGGCGACGCGTTGCTCGGCGGCTTGGGTCAGAATGACTGCGGCGGGAATCTGGCGGGTTTTCGTATCGCTCATCACAGCATCCCCAGTTCGAGGCGCGCTTCATCGCTCATCTTGGCCGGGTCCCAAGGCGGATCGAATACCAGATTCACTTCCGCATCGCGTACGCCGGGCACGCTGGCAGCGCGCAATTCGACTTCGGCGGGCATCGATTCGGCGACCGGGCAATTGGGCGTGGTCAGCGTCATGGTGACGATTACGTCCTTGTCCGCATCCACTTCCACGCCGTAGATCAGGCCGAGATCGTAGATGTTCACCGGGATTTCCGGGTCGTAGATTTCCTTCATCGCTGCGATCACCGCATCGTGCAGCTCGCCGCCCGGTTCGCCGGGTGCGACTTGTTCGGGCTTCTTTGCGAGGAAGCCTTCGAGGTAATCGCGCTTGCGCTCCATTTGCTCACGCGGTGTTTCTGCATCCGGATCCACCGCATCGGAAACGCGCGCGCGCCTTGGTTTTTCGGGCGGTTGGGCGGCGACGATCTGCTCATTCGGCGCTGGTGCGGCGATGAAGTCCTTCTGCTCGGTTTCGCTGCTCATCATCTGTGTCCTAGCCAAAAATTCTCAAAGTTCGCTCGATGCCCTTCACCAGCGCCTCGATATCGCTTTCGTCCGAATACAGGCCGAAGCTGGCGCGGGCGGTGGCGGGCACGCCGAGCACGCCCATCAGCGGCTGCGCGCAGTGATGCCCGGCGCGGATCGCGACGTTTTCCTCATCCAATATGGTGCCCAGATCGTGCGGGTGAACCCCCTCCATGGTGAACGAGACGATTCCGGCGGATTTCTCCGGCCCGTGAAGCGTGATCGAATTGAAACGCGACAATTCCTCGCGCAATTTTCGCGCGAGGCCGCTTTCATGTTCGAAAAGGCGTTCCATTCCAAGAGGTTCGACGTAATTAATGGCGGCATGGAGCGCGATTGCTTCGGTAATCATCGGCGTGCCGGCTTCGAAACGCTGAGGCGGCGGAGCCCATGTGCTGCCTTCGAAGGCGACCGTGTCGATCATCGAGCCGCCCCCCTGCCAGGGCGGCATGGCATCGAGCAATTCCTCGCGCGCCCACAGCACGCCGATACCGGTCGGGCCGTAGAGCTTATGCCCTGAAAACACGAAAAAATCACAGTCCAGTTCGGCCATATCCAAACGCATACGCGGGGCCGACTGGCAGCCATCGAGCAGTATTTTCGCGCCGACAGCATGGGCCAGTTTCGCTGCACGCTTCGCGCCGAGGATGGAGCCGAGCACATTGGAGACATGACACAGCGCCACGATTTTGTGCGCTGGCGTCAGCATCGCTTCCAACGCATCCAGATCGATCAGCCCATCATCGGTGATTGGGCAGACATCGATCTCGGCGCCGGTTTGTGCGGCGATCAATTGCCATGGAACGATATTGCTGTGATGCTCCAACTGGCTGATCATGATGCGGTCGCCCGCCTTCAGGTTCGCCGCGCCCCAGCTATAAGCGACGAGGTTGATGCCCTCGGTCGCGCCGCGAACAAAGACGATCTCGTTCTCCGAGCCTGCCCCGATGAAGTCAGCGACCCGCCGCCGTGCCGCTTCGTAGCCGAGCGTCATCTGGGCGGAGCGCGAATAGACCCCGCGATGGACGGTGGCGTAATCGGAACCCAGCGCGCGGCTCATCGCATCGATCACCGCCTGCGGCTTCTGCGCAGTCGCGGCGGTGTCGAGATAGTGCCATGGCTGACCTTCGCCGATGACCATGCCGGGGAAATCCGCCTTGCGGCTGAGGGTGGCGGTATCGCTCACAAATACTTCTCCAGCTTGGTGAGCGCCACTTCCATCAACCGGTCGCGCTCCGCATCGTCATCCAGCGCAACCAGCGCATTGCCGATAAACGCCTGCACCAGCAGCCGCCGCGATTGTTCGGGCGAGAGGCCGCGTGTCGCCATGTAATAGCGTGCTGCCTCGTCCAGCTGGCCGACCGTTGCGCCGTGGGCGCATTTTACATCGTCGGCATAGATTTCCAGCTGCGGAACGGCATTCACGCTCGCGCCTTTTTCAAGCAGCAAGCCCTTGAAATCCTGCGCCGCATCGGTTTTCTGCGCACCGGAGACTACGTCGATCCGGCCAAGAAAATTTCCGGTGCCGCGGCCCCAATGGACCGCGCGGACGACCTGGTTGCACGTGGCGTTCGGCTCCTCATGCGCCACGCGGGTGACGAATTCGCGCACCGTGTCGCGGCCGCCAAGCGTCACTCCGCCAAATTCGAAATGCGCGCCATTGGCGAGCGTCACCACCACCTCGATCCGGCCCAATTGCGCGCCCGCAATCACGGCAAACAATTCGCAGCGCCCGCCCGCGCCAACTTTCACCCGCAAGCGGCGCAGTTCGGTATCTTCGCAGCCATCTTCGATCGTCAGGCATTCGCGATACGTCTCGCCCGACGCGACATCGATATCGCGCCAGTCGTCGAACGTGCCGAGGTCCATCCCGGCCAGCGCATCCGTGTTGGAATAGCGCCAGGCCTCGTCCTTGCGGGTGGGAAGAAGGACGGACTCGCTCACGCTGCGGCCACCGTGTCATGGCCCATCACGGCGTCGTAGCCCTCGTTTTCCAAACGCACGGCAAGGTCGGGCCCGCCGGTCTGCGCGATGCGGCCATCGGCCAGGATGCTGACCTTGTCCGGCCGCACCACTTCCAGCAGGCGCTGGTAATGGGTGATCAGCAGCACGCCCTTGGCGGGGTCACGCATGATCGCATTGATGCCATCACCCACCACGCGCAGCGCATCGATATCGAGGCCGCTGTCGGTCTCGTCCAGCACCGCGAATTTCGGATCGAGAATGCCCATCTGGACCATCTCGGCGCGCTTTTTCTCGCCGCCCGAAAAGCCGACATTCACATGGCGCTTGAGCATATCCATGTCGAGCTTCAGCAGCCCGGCCTTCTCGCGCGCCAGCTTGAGGAAATCACCGCCCGAAAGCGGCTCTTCCCCGCGCGCGCCGCGCTGCGCGTTGAGCGATTCGCGCAGGAACTGAACGTTCGACACACCCGGAATCTCGACCGGGTACTGAAAGCCGAGGAACAACCCGGCAGCGGCGCGCTCATGCGGGTCCATTTCGAGCAAATCGGTGCCGTTGAAGCTGACCGATCCGCCCGTCACCTCGTAACCGGGTCGCCCGCCCAGCACATAGGCCAGCGTGCTCTTGCCCGCGCCATTGGGGCCCATGATCGCATGGATTTCGCCCGCCTCGATGGTCAGGGTCAGACCCTTGAGGATCGCCTTGCCGCCAATTTCGGCGTGGAGGTCGTTAATTTGCAGCATCGTCATTCCTGTTTTCGGTATCTGGACGGATTTCGGTTTCCGCACCATTTTCTGAATCGGCGCCGGGCCGGTGTTCGGTGTGTGGACCCCTGCCGGGGCCCGCGTCTCGGCTAGGCCGCGAATTGTTCCAGTGTTCGCGCCGGGCGTGTTTCTTGTCGCCGATGCGCATCCGCATTCCGGCGGTGATCCGGGCCAAGACCGCGTCCATATCGTCGAGAATATCCGCCGCCTTGATCCGCATCACGCGAATGCCGACCGATTCCAGGCTCTTGTCGCGGCGCTTGGCCAGCGCCTCGTCCTCGCCCTCCTCGTCGATATCGATCGCCATGCCGAGGCTGTGGCAGTTGAAATCGACGATCGCGCTGCCGACCACGGCGTGGCGGGTGAATTTGTGGCGGCCCAGATCGGCCTTGGCGAACTTCTCCGCCAGCGCGGTATGGGCAGCGCTGGGGAACCGCCGCATCTCGCGCGCGCGCTCATGCAGCGCATCGAGCCGCTTATCCGAAATCTCCCAGCCCCGGCCCTTCTTCTTGATGGCGGGCGGGGAGTCGTCGGACGGTTCGCGCAGGTTGAGGGTTTTGCGGTTGGTCATCAGCAATCGTCCGCGCCAGACGCTAGGCAGATGCTCTTGGCCGCCTCCGCAACGTCTTCTGCCTCTTTACCGTAATACCTATTACGATTCGCGGCTTCGATATATCGGTCGTCGGAGTAGCTGATCACGCGGTCGCCGTTACTGGCCGCACTCTGCGCCACTGGTTCGGGGTCGGAACTGCCTCCAGAAATGCTGAAGATGATATTCAATACGATGAGAGCAACCAAACCCGCCGCTACGTATTCTAGTTTCTGGTATATTGACGCTCTGCTCCACCGTTCAAAAAAACGGGTCAGAGAAGTGTGCATCTTGTGCCAAACGTTGCTCACCCCACACTCCCCTCAAGCGAAATCGCCAACAGCTTCTGTGCCTCCACCGCAAACTCCATCGGCAGCTGCTTCATCACCTCTTTCGCAAAGCCGTTGACGATCAGCGCCACGGCCTCTTCCTCGCCCAGCCCGCGCTGCATGGCGTAGAATAGCTGGTCGTCGCTGATCTTGCTGGTGGTGGCTTCGTGCTCGATCTGCGCGCCGGGGTTTTTCACCTCGATATAGGGCACGGTATGCGCGCCGCATTCCTCGCCGATCAGCAGGCTGTCGCATTGGGTGAAATTGCGGACATTGTCGGCATTCGGCCCCACGCGGACGAGCCCGCGATAGGTGTTGTTCGATTTGCCTGCGCTGATGCCTTTGGAGATGATCGTAGAGCGGGTGCCGGGCGCGTTGTGGATCATCTTGGTGCCGGTATCGGCCTGCTGGTGGTTGTTGGTGACAGCGACCGAGTAGAACTCGCCCACGCTGTCCTCGCCATTGAGCACGCAGGAGGGGTATTTCCACGTTACCGCGCTGCCGGTTTCCACCTGCGTCCAGCTAATTTTTGATCGCGCGCCCTGACACAGGCCGCGCTTGGTGACGAAATTGTAGATCCCGCCCTTGCCGTCGGCATCGCCGGGATACCAATTCTGCACGGTGGAATATTTGATCTCCGCATCGTCCATCGCGACCAGTTCCACCACGGCGGCGTGGAGCTGGTTTTCATCGCGCATCGGTGCGGTGCAGCCTTCGAGGTAGCTGACATAGCTGCCCTTTTCCGCAACGATCAGCGTGCGTTCGAACTGGCCGGTGTTTTCCGCATTGATCCGGAAATAGGTGCTCAGCTCCATCGGGCAGCGCACGCCTTCGGGGATGTAAACGAAGGTCCCGTCGGAAAAGACCGCGCTGTTGAGCGTGGCGAAGTAATTGTCGCGCTGCGGCACCACCTTGCCGAGCCACTTCTTCACCAGATCGGGATATTCCCCGATCGCTTCGGAAATACTGCGGAAGATGACGCCCGCCGCTTCCAGTTCCTTGCGGAATGTGGTCGCCACGCTGACGCTGTCGAACACCGCATCCACCGCGACCTTGCGCGCGCCTTCCACCCCGGCGAGCACTTCCTGCTCCGCGATCGGGATGCCCAGCTTGTCGTAAACGCGCTTGATTTCGGGATCGAGCTCGTCGAGCGATTCCAGTGTCGGCTTGGCCTTGGGCTCGGCGTAATAATACGCGCCCTGGTAATCGATCTTGGGATAGCCGATCTTGGCCCAATCCGGCTCTTCCATATCCTGCCACAGGCGAAACGCCTTCAGCCGCCAGTCGAGCATCCATTCCGGCTCGCCCTTCTTGGCGGAGATAAAGCGGACGGTATCCTCGTTCAGGCCCTTGGGCGCGAATTCGGTCTCGATATCGCTGGACCAGCCATGCTCGTAATCGGCAGCCTTGGCGGCGGCGTCATGCGCATCCTGGTCCTGGAGGGGGGCCGTTTTAAGGTCGATCTGGTCGGTCATGCGAGTTCTCGTGTTCCCGCCGACTTTTCAGCGAGCTGGGTGAGGGGGATATCGTCGAGCGCGCCGCGAACCGCAGCGTTGACGACGTTCCAGTGCGGACGGACAGCACAATCATGCTCGACCGAACAATCGGTCCCGTCCAGGCAGTGGGTGAGCGCGATGGGCCCTTCGATCGCCTCGACGATCTGGGCCAGGCTGATGGCTGCGGCAGGACGCGCCAATTGCAGCCCGCCACCGGCACCGCGCGTCGATTTGAGCAAGCCGGCAGCGGTCAGCTTGCTGACGATCTTCTGCACGGTCGGCACCGGCAAAGCGGTTTCCTGCGCCAATTCCGCCGCGCTGACCCGCGCAAAGCCGCAATGGCGCGCTGCGGCGCTCATCGTGACGACGGCGTAATCGGCTAGGTTGGACAGGCGCATGGGCTGCTCGGCGGTTAATCCGACCGGATTGGTCGGATTTCACCTAAGCGGTGCAAGACAGGGTTTCAACGGGAAACCCCTTGTTGCGAGTCGTTAGCGATTTGGCCGGAGCGATACCAAAAGGCGTTACCCACACTTCGCGGCGGGCCGCCCCTACTCCCCCATAATCGCGGGCGCGCTGGGCTGCATGCCTTTCTCGCTTGCCACCCAGGCTTTCACGTTTTCTTCCATAATACCGAGCGGGACGGGGCCGCTGAGCAGGATGGTATCGTGAAAGCCGCGAATGTCGAAATCCTCGCCCAATTCGCTGCGCGCCATGTCGCGCAGTTCCATGATCTTCAGCTTGCCGATCATGTAAGCGGTCGCCTGGCCGGGATAGACCACGTAACGTTCGATCGCCTTGCGGATATCGCCCTCTGGATTGGGCGTATTCTCGGTCAAATACTGGATCGCCTTTTCACGGCTCCAGCGCTTGTGATGCAGGCCGGTATCCACAACCAACCGACAGGCTCTCCACAGTTCCATCCCCAGCCGGCCAAAATCGGAATAGGGATCGTTATAGAAGCCCATATCCTTGCCCAATTCCTCAGAATACAGCCCCCAGCCTTCCGAATAGGCGGTTACCCCGCCAAACCGGCGAAAGGCGGGCACATCGCCCAGCTGCGTCTGGATCGAGAGCTGTAAATGGTGGCCCGGCAGGCCTTCGTGATAGGCCAGCGCCTCCAACTCGTTCTTCGACATATCGCGCAAATTATACAGGTTTACGTAATAGGTGCCGGGGCGCGATCCGTCGGGTGCGGGCCGCTGGTAGAACGCCTTGCCCGCGCTTTTCTCGCGAAACGCCTCGACCGCCTTGATCTGCAACGGATCGGTGGGGAGAGTGCCGAAAAATTCGGGCATTTTGCCGGCCAGCCGGTCGATCGCAGCCTGTGCGTCGGCGATATATTCCTCGCGGCTGTTATAGAAGAACCGGTCGTCGGTGCGGGTGAACTGGAAGAAGTCCTGCAGGTCACCTTCGAAGCCGACCTGGTCCATGATCGCGCGCATCTCGCCCTGGATCCGCGCCACTTGCGCGAGGCCGATATCGTGGATTTCATCGGCGGTCAGATCGGTGGTGGTGTAATTGGCGAGCAGCGCCTCGTAATATTCGGCGCCTTGCGGGAAGCGCCAGATACCGTCCTGCGTGGGGGCTACCGCCTGCTGGCGCTGCAATTCGGCGAGCAGGCGCTCATAGGCGGGCCGGGCTGAGTTATTCCAGGCTGCCGAAGCCATGCCCAGCGCGGCCTGTGTTCCGCCTATGCTGCGGATCCAGTCCCCCGCAGCTTCGTTCGGCAGGCCATCCAGCTTGCTTTCGAAATCTTCTAGAATCGCATTTTCATCGCCCGCTGCGAGCAAGTTCTCGATATCCGAAATGACATAGGGATAGACCCAGTCCGGAGGCATCACGCCTGCTTCGGCTCGCTCGCGCGATTCGGCGGTCAACTCATCGATCTTTTCACCCAGCCCCTCGATGCGGCTGATGTAATCCTGTGCCTCGTCGGCATCCGACACGCGGTGGATGTTGATCAGGAAGGCCGGCAACTGGCTCTGCGCGCCGTTCATCTGGTCGAAGACGTATCCGTAATCGCGGAACGGGAACAGCGCTGCGCGGCGCTGCGCCATCGCGTCAAACAAGCGGTAGCTGAGCGCATCCTGCTCGCTCAGCGCGGCCGGGTCGTATTCCTCGCGCATCCGCTCGGCATAGGATTGCAGCAGCTCGTATTGCGCGATTTCACCCGCATCGGTAAAATCGCCCCAGCGTCCGTAATCCTCGTCGCGAATGCCGCGATAGGCTTTCGAAAGGGGCGAAAGCTCGAGCTGGGCGGCGTCATAGGCTTCGAAGAATTCGCCGATCGGCTGGATTTCGGCTCGCTGCGTGCTGCTGGAGGCAGGCTGCTGCATATTGGCCTCGGCCATCGGCGGGCTGGCCATGGTGGTCGCGGCACAGCCGCTCAGCGCAAGCGCGCTGCTGGCAAGGACGAATGAGAATTGGCGGCGGATCATGCGAAGGCTCCCGAATTATATCGTTTCGCTGGTAACCATAGTCGCGCAACAGCCGATTGGCCAAGCGACAAAAAATGGGCGGTGCCTCACGAGGAGAAACCGCCCATAAAAGTCGAGGAACCCTTGGCCGAAGCCACGAGCCCTTCGGGTCGCAAGTATTGTATGCAGCGAGTCGGTACTGGATTTATTGTATAAAAGCGACATTCGCGAAATTTTCCGCGATCAAACACAGGCATATCGCAAGATTAGAACAATTGTTTCGGCGCGCGGCGGCCCTATAGGGTGTTGCGATGCTGTTTCGCCTGCTTACACCCGCCATCCACGCGCTCGACCCCGAACGCGCGCACCGCCTGACCATCGCGGCGCTGCGCGCATTGCCGCTGACCGGGCAGCCAAAACCGGGCCCGCTGGCGGTGGAGCTGGCCGGGCTGCACTTCCCCAATCCTGTTGGAATAGCAGCCGGGTTCGACAAGGATGCCGAGGTTCCCGATGCCATGCTGGCGTTGGGCTTCGGCTTTTCCGAAGTCGGATCGATCACGCCGCGCGCGCAAGGCGGCAATGCCAAACCGCGCCTGTTCCGGCTGGCCGAAGACCGGGCGGTGATCAACCGCATGGGGTTCAACAATGGCGGCGGCCCGGCGGCGCTGGAGCGGTTGCGGCGCCGATTTAAGAAACCCGGGATCGTGGGCGTAAACATCGGGGCAAACAAGGATTCGCCCGACCGGGTGCGCGATTATGCGCAAATGGCCGCGATGATGGCCCCGGTCGCAAGCTACCTCGCGGTCAATATTTCCAGCCCCAACACCCCGGGGCTGCGCGCTCTGCAGGATGAAGCCGCGCTGACCGGGCTGCTCGATGCGGTGATTGCCGCGCGGGACGAGGTTTGCGCCGATGCGCCGCCGCCGATCTTCCTGAAAGTTGCCCCTGATCTGGAGCCCGCGGACGTGGACGCGATTGCGCGCATCGCGCTGGACAAGCGACTGGGCGCGCTGATCGTCTCCAACACTACGATTACCCGCACACAGCTGCGCTCGCGCCATCAGGGCGAAGCTGGCGGGCTGTCCGGCGCGCCGCTGAAGCCGCTGGCGCTGCAGCGCATACGCGATTTCCGCATGGCCACCGGCGCCGCGATCCCGCTGGTCGGGGTGGGCGGGATATCCAGTGCGGAGGATGCCTGGGAGCGGATTCGCGCCGGGGCCAGCCTAGTGCAGCTGTACAGCGCGCTGGTCTATGAAGGGCCGGGGCTGGTGCGCAACATTACGCGCGGGCTGGAGCGACTGATGCGGCGCGACGGTTTCGCCAGCATTGCCGAGGCTGTCGGTACCGAGTAACTCGCGCGGCATGAAGTCGTTTTTCCTGTCCGCCGTAGCTCTCCCCCTGCTCGCCGCCTGCGCCACCGTTCCGGCCGATACCGGCGCAATCGAACCGCAAGCTGCGCCTTCGGTGCTGGAATCTGCGGCCCCCGCAACCGGTTCAGGGCCGGTAGTGAGCGGCAACGCGCTGGTCACCGCCGCCGATCCGCGCGCGGCGGAGGTGGGCGCGCAGATATTGCGGCGGGGCGGAAGCGCGACCGACGCCGCCATCGCGGTGATGCTGGCGCTGACCGTGGTCGAGCCGCAAAGCTCCGGTATCGGCGGCGGCGGCTTTTTCGTGCGCGGCGATGCGAGCGGAGCAGTGACCACCATAGACGGACGCGAAACCGCGCCTGCGGCCGCCGGCGAAGACTGGTTCCTCGATAGCGAGGGCAATTCGGTCGGCTATCGCGGCGCGGTGATGACCGGGCTGAGCATCGGCGTGCCCGGCAATTTGCGGCTCGCCGAGCTGGCCCATGCACGGCATGGCAGGCTGGAATGGGCGCAGCTGGTCGCCCCCGCCATCGAACTGGCCAGCGGCGGCTTCACGCTGAGCGAACGCGGACACGAATATCTGGAACGGTACAAGCAGCGCGCCTCGCGCGATGGCGGAGCCGCAAGCGTCTATTTCGACGCAGCGGGTGAGGCGCTTCCCGTGGGCACGCGGATCTTCAACCCGGAACTTGCCGTGACGCTCCGCCTGATCGCTGGCCGGGGGCCGGGGGCGCTCTATCGCGGCGGAATTGCCGCAAATCTGGCCGCCGAAATTGCCGCCGATACGCCGCGGGAAGCAGCGATGCAGCCCGCCGATCTGGAAGCCTATCGAGCGAAGCAGCGGCCGCCGGTTTGCGGCGATTATCGCGGGTACCGCATTTGCGGAATGGGTCCGCCATCATCGGGCGCGACCACGGTGTTCGCCATCCTCAAGCAGCTCGAGCGTTTCGACCTGGCCGCGCTTGGGCCGGACAACCCGACCTTCTGGCATCTTTTCGCCGAATCGCAGCGGCTCGCCTATGCCGATCGCGAGCGTTATCTGGCCGATAGCGATTTCGTCCCGGTCCCCACCGGCTGGCTGACCGACCCCGCCTATCTGGCGACCCGCAGCGCGCTGATTTCGCCCGAGAGCCGCATGGTCGAAGTCGCCGCCGGGATTGCCCCGCAGGCGGCGCTCGCCCCGCCCGATGGCGATGAGCCGCCCGAGCGGGGGACGACGCACTTCGCCGTGGTCGACAATGCTGGCAATGCGGTCAGCTATACCTCCACCATCGAGGGCCCGTTCGGCTCCGGCCTGATGTTCGGGGGGTTCTACCTCAATAACGAGCTGACCGATTTCAGCTTCTCGCCCGAGATGGATGGCAGGCCGGTTGCCAACCGAATCGAAGGCGGTAAGCGGCCGCGCAGTTCGATGGCACCTACGCTGATCTATGCCCCGGACGGTTCGCTGTTCATGGCCGTCGGCGCAGCAGGTGGCGGCACGATCCCGGTCCAGACCGCCAGATCGATCATCGCGGCGATCGATTTCGGCCTGCCGGTCGATGAAACGCTTGCCTTTCCGATGCTGTATTCGCCCGGCGACAGCATGGCGGTGGAGGAAGGCACCATGCTGGAAAGCCTGATCCCCGCGCTTCAGGCGCTGGGCCACGAGGTGTCGGCCCGCCGGCTGCCGCTCAAGGCCAATGCGATCCTGTGCCGCGCGGGCAAGCCTTGCACTGGTGCAGGCGACCCGCGCAGCGAGGGTGTGGCGGTCGGCGCAAATTCCGGCGAATGAGGGAGCTTGCCGCTGGGCAAAGGGACCACTAACGCTGAAACCCGGTTTCAGGCGATACCGGCGTAGACAGCCGGGCGCACGGGGTGAGGACACGAGACTTGCAGCTTTCCGATATCGATAATGCCCGCAATTTGGTCGAGCTGTTCCTCGACCGGGCCGATGAACGCGGCGATGCGCCCTTCCTCGGTGCAAAGCGGGATGGCGAGTGGCGCACGCAAAGCTGGCGGGAGGTCGCCGACCAGGTCTGCCTGATGGCCGAATCATTGCGGAGCCTGGGGCTCGACCAAGGCGACCGGGTCGCTCTGGTGTCCGAAAACCGTCCCGAATGGTGCATCGCCGATCTGGCGATCATGGCGGCGGGCTGCATCACCGTGCCAGCCTACATCACCAATACGGAGCGCGATCACGTCCATATTCTGGATAATTCGGGCGCACGCGCGGTGATCGTATCGACCGAGAAGCTGTCCAAGCCGTTGCTGCCCGCATTGATGCAGACCGGCATTGCCGAACATCTGATCGCGATCGACGGAATGATGAAATACCAGTCGGGCGCGCTCGATTGCCACAGCTGGGCCACCCTGCTGCAAGGCGACGTCGCCGAGGCGCGCAAGGCGGTGCGAGAGCGGATCGGCACTATCGCGCGCAGCGACACCGCCTGCATCATCTATACCAGCGGGACCGGCGGTGCGCCGCGCGGGGTGTTGCAGCATCATGGCGCGATCCTGTGCAATATTGCCGGCGCGGCACAAATCGTGGTCGATGATTTCGGTTGGGGCGAGGAACGCTTCCTGTCCTTCCTGCCGCTGTCGCATGCCTATGAACATTCCGGCGGCCAATTCCTGCCGATCGCGATGGGCGGCGAGATCTATTATGCCGAGGGGCTGGAAAAGCTCGCCAGCAATATCGAGGAAACGCAGCCGACCATCATGGTGGTCGTGCCGCGATTGTTCGAAGTTTTGCGCACGCGGATCATGAAGCAGATCCAGAAGCAAGGCGGCATGGCGCTCGGCCTTATGAACAAGGCGCTGGAAATCGGCGAACGCAAGGCGAATGCGCCCGATCCGGGCAAGATGCGGACGCGCGACAAGCCGCTCGATTTCATCCTCGAGCGGCTGCTGCGGCCGAAAATTCGCGCCAAGTTCGGCGGGCGGCTGAAAGCGCTGGTATCGGGCGGCGCGCCGCTCAATCCCGAAGTCGGCATTTTCTTCGATTCGATGGGGCTGGTGATGCTGCAGGGTTACGGCCAGACCGAAGCCGGGCCGATCATCAGCTGCAACCGCCCGGCTGCGGGTATCGCGATGGAAACCGTCGGCCCGCCGATGAAGGGCGTGGAAGTGAAAATCGCCGAAGATGGCGAGATCCTGTGCCGCGGCGAGCTGGTGATGCATGGCTATTGGCAGGCCAAGGCCGAAACCGAGCGCACGCTCAATGATGGATGGCTGCACACCGGCGATATCGGCCATCTGGACGATCGGGGCCGGATCGTCATCACCGACCGCAAGAAGGACATGATCGTCAACGACAAGGGGGACAATGTCGCCCCGCAAAAGCTGGAAGGAATGCTCACCTTGCAGCCTGAGATCGCTCAGGCGATGGTGGCGGGAGACAAACGGCCTTACGTGGTCGGCCTGATCGTGCCCGATGCCGAATGGGCGCTGGAATGGGCCACATCGCAAGGCAAGAAATTCGACCTGGCCGAGCTTCAGCAGCTACCCGAATTCAAGACCGCCGTGCGTGCCGCGGTCGACCGGGTGAACAAGGAGGTCTCGATAACCGAGAAAATCCGCCAGTTCTGCTTCGCCGACGAGGCGTTCTCGATCGAGAACGAGGAAATGACCCCGAGCATGAAAATCCGCCGGCACAAGATCAATGAACGGTACCAGGACCGGCTCGACGGACTGTATCGCAGCTAGGCCGCCTCTTTTTCGATGAACTCGGGGAAGAAACCCGGCGCCTTTTCCGACCAGCCGGGCGCGGTGGCGGCGGCCTCGCTGAGCGTTTGCAGCAGCAGCTTGCGGCGGTTGGGGCGAATTTGCGGCAGCGCGGCAGCGGCGCAGAACGCGCTTGGCAGCCACGGACGGATTTCAGCACCCAGCAGCCGTTCGTAAAGGAACCGCGCGGCGGAAAACGTGTCGAGCTTTTCCTGCGACAGGTCGAACGCCACCACCCGGGTGAGTTTGCCGATAAAGGCCTCGATCCCGTCCAGCGTCGTTTCGTCGGGCAAATCGCCGCGCAGGGCCTTGAGCTCCTGATAGGCGACGTAATGGCTGCGGATATTGGCGCTTTCCTCGCTGGTGCGTGCCCACAGCTTGAACGCATCCTGCCGCGCCAGCCCGATATCGAGGGCCCGGCGGATGTAGCGCTGCTCGGCCGCGGTAAAACTGGCGAATTCGCGCATCTCGGCGATGGTCAGCGAAGCGGTTCCGGTGGTGGGCATCGAATGTCTTCCCCTGTTGCGCCAATTGCGCCTGGGGTCACTTTCGCGCCGGATGGTTAATTTTGAGTAAGCTGGGTGAAGGAATTCGCACGGGGTCTATGGAATAACAGCACCTGCGAGTTCCGCTGCGGCAGCCAGAGCGCGACTGCGTGATGCCGCCTATGCCGCAACGCCAGGGGAGCGAATGCGACCGCCCGGCATTGACGGCCAGCCAAACAGTCTCGAACTAGATCAACCCCGCCAGCGGCGAGCTCGGATCGGCATATTTTCGCGTGGCCATGCGGCCCGACAGATAGGCGTCGCGGCCGGCCTCCACCGCCAATTTCATCGCGCGCGCCATGCGGATCGGATCCCTGGCCTCGGCAATGGCGGTGTTCATCAGCACCCCGTCGCAGCCCAGCTCCATCGCCACCGCCGCATCGCTCGCCGTGCCGACACCGGCATCGACCAGTACCGGTACTTTCGCGCCCTCGACGATCAGCCGGATGGTCACGCGGTTCTGGATGCCTAGGCCGGAGCCGATCGGCGCGCCCAGCGGCATGATGGCGACTGCGCCCGCCTGCTCCAATTGCTTCGCGGCAATGGGATCATCGGCGCAATAGACCATCGGCTTGAAGCCTTCCTTGGCCAGCACTTCGGTAGCTTTCAAAGTCTCGCGCATATCGGGATAGAGCGTGCGCGCCTCGCCCAGCACTTCCAGCTTGACCAGATCCCATCCGCCCGCTTCGCGCGCCAAGCGCAATGTGCGGATGGCATCGTCGGCAGTGAAACAGCCCGCAGTGTTGGGCAGATATGTGACCTGCGCCGGATCGATGAAATCGGTCAGCATCGGCGCCTTGGGATCGCTGACATTCACCCGGCGCACCGCCACCGTGACGATTTCCGCGCCCGAAGCTGCCAGCGCATCGGCGTTTTGCTGGAAATCCTTATATTTGCCCGTCCCGACGATCAGCCGCGAAGTGAAGCGGTGGCCGGCGACTTCCCAGCTATCGTCCGTATCCGGGGCACCGCCGCCGACGAAATGTACGATCTCAAGCGTATCGCCATCGGTCAGCGCGGCCTGTTCCAGCGCGGAGCGCGGGGCGATTTCGCCATTATGTTCCACCGCGACCTTTGCCGGGTCCAGCCCCAGCTCGCGCACCAGATCGGCTACGCTGGCCGAATCGCTGCGCCGGGCCTCGCCATTGACGGTAAGGGTGATCGAAGTCGCGGTAGTATCAGCCATGGAGGGGCAAATAGCGTTCAGTGCGACTTAGGCAAGCTCGCTCGTTTCGCAGCATTCAGGTTGAGCACGTGACCCAGCGTGACGAGCGACACCCCGATAATCGTCAGGATCGCCTCGTCGCTCCCATGCGGGACCGCCAGCGCGCCGCCCATGAAGGTCAGCCCCATCATGGCGATGACGAATGGCAGCGGCCGCCGGTGGCGCAGCGCGCCCCAGCCGATCGCAACCGCAGCGATCACCAGCGCCAGTGCCAGCCCAACCCGGTGAAATATCGGCGAAAGCAGGAAATGGCTGCCAAGACCGAAGGAGGAGATCAGCAGGATGGTGAGCAAGCAATGCGCAGCGCAGAGGCCGGACAGGATTATGCCCGTCCGATCCAGTCGTTTGCGAATCGAGGCGAATGCGAATGCCATTGCTGAAGCGATACCTATGTTATGGTGTAACATGTTTCAAGGCCGCAAGCGCCCACAGCCGGGAATTTTCGCGATGCGGCCAACGCAATGCGCGGTGAGCGGATTGCACTTGCGCAAGCGCCTCTGGCTGACCAATGAATGCGGCATGGCAGCAACAATCGGACTTTCCCGCGACTTGCCTCGCAGTGCCGGAGGCAGCGCACGGCCTGTTTTATTGGCCAAATGGCTGTTCGGCATGGCCGGCCTGGTCTTCGCCATGGTGGTTGTCGGCGGCATCACGCGGCTGACCGAATCGGGACTGTCGATCACCGATTGGGCACCGGTCACCGGTGCGATCCCGCCATTGAGCGAGGCGCAGTGGCAAGCGGAATTCGCGAAATACCGTACCACCGGCGAATATATGACCGTCACCGGCCCGGCCGGAATGACGCTGGCCGATTACAAGTTCATCTTTTTCTGGGAATGGGCGCACCGGTTTCTCGGCCGTGTGATCGGATTGGCATTCGCGCTTCCGCTCGCCTGGTTCTGGGTTAAAAGCTACATCCCCACCGGGTATAAATGGCGGCTGCTCGCACTGTTGGCACTGGGCGGGCTGCAGGGTGCGTTTGGCTGGTTCATGGTGCGCAGCGGGCTAGGCGGGGAAATGACCGATGTGAGCCATTTCTGGCTATCGATTCATCTGCTCACCGCATTGTTCACTCTCGCCGGGCTGATCTGGACCGCGCTGGACCTGTTGCAACTGAACCGCCGACCTGCGGCCAAGCCCGCCCGGCTGACCCGGCTTACCGTGGCGGTGGGCATCGTATTGTTCGGGCAATTATTGCTCGGCGCATGGGTAGCGGGGCTCAACGCCGGTCACGCTTCCTATAGCTGGCCATTGATGCAGGGGCAGTTCGTGCCCGAATATGATGGCACGCGCGGATTTCTTTGGGCGGCGAGCCACGATCCCTTCCTGCTCCATTTCCTCCACCGCTGGTGGGCGGTGGCGGCGCTGGTGGCGCTGGTAATATTCGCCAGGGCCGTCCGGCCAATCCAGCGGCAAGCCTCGATCGCATTGCACAGCGCGCTGGGCGTGCAAATCTTGCTCGGCATAGCGACGGTAATTTCCGAAGTGTCGCTATGGCTGGCGGTGGCGCATCAGGCGGTGGGCGCGCTGCTGGTCGCGAGTGTTGCCTGGACCGCGCATCTGCTGGGACGGCGCGCGCGCTGATGGTGGATTCTGGGGGCACGGATGCGGATCGCCGGACAGCATTGAGGCTGGCGGCTGGATTTGCCGTGGCACCTTTGTTGGCGAGCAGCGCGGGCGCGGTAAACGCCCTCGCCCCTTCCGGTCCGCCGCCCGGCGGCTTGGCTGGCTTCGATCCACCGCCCCACTCGATGATTTTCGAACGCGTGCTGACGCGCGAGCTGATCGACGGTGCAGCCATCATCGTACAGCGCAAATGGCAGGTTCGCTTCGAGGCTATTGACCGTGGCTATGCGCTTTCGGGCAAGCAGCTTTCGGCCAAGGTCGAGGCACCGCCCAGCCTGGCTGCCTTCGCACGAATGGAAGAGCAGCGCACCGAGGAGGCGCAGTTCCCGATAATGCTGGACACCGGCGGGCAATTGGCAGGCACCGATGCCCGAGTGGAAGCCCGCTCGCAGCTGAGGAAGGCGGTCGCGCTGGCAGCGGCACAACTCGAGCAGGTCGGCCCCGGCGATCAGGCGCGGCAATATCTCAACGGCATCATGCGATCTGCGGAACCGCTGATCAGCCGGATGCCGCGCGATCTGTTCTATCCGCGCCAGGCGCAATGGCACGCCGCGGAACAGATCGCATTACCCGGCGGCCGCATGGGCGAAGTGGCGGTCACTTTCGACGCGCAGCTGATGCAGAGCAAGCGGCTGGTGCAGCGAGCGCGGCGCGCAGTGGTCACCCGGATCGGCCAATCGCAGCGTCGATCGTCGGAAACTTGGACGCTGCAACCGGCCTGAGCGACGCTTGGCCAAGGGTGCGGTATTATTTTACCTCCCCTCTAAAGCCCGGTTTTGCTTGACTTGAGCGCGCCAAGCGACCAATTCGCCCGCTCCCGAGCCGAGTCACGTCTTGAACCATTCAGGCTGGACCAGGCCCGGCAGACATTCATCTTTTGAGGATTATCCAGCCATGAAGGCTCTCACCAAGGCCACCCGGTCGATCAAACCGGCCGAGGTCGAAAAGAAATGGCACATCATCGATGCCGATGGTCTGGTCGTTGGCCGCCTCGCCGCGATCATCGCCAACTTGCTGCGCGGCAAGCACAAGCCGAGCTACACCCCGCATGTCGATTGCGGCGATCACGTGATCGTCATCAACGCGCACAAGGTCAAGTTCACCAGCAACAAGGCCGAAACCAAGACCTATTACAAACACACCGGCTATGTCGGCGGCATCAAGGAAACCACGCCTGCGAAGATCCTCGAAGGCAAGTTCCCGCACCGCGTACTGGAAAAGGCTGTCGAGCGGATGATCCCACGCGGGCCGTTGGGCCGCGACCAGATGCGTGCGCTGCACCTGTATAACGGCACCGAGCATCCGCATGACGGGCAGCAGCCCGAAGTGCTCGACGTTGCCTCCATGAACCGCAAGAACAAGGTCTCCGCATAATGGCCGACGACAAGAACACTCCGGAAACGGGCGCGAGCGAAACCAAGGTTGAAGAAACCAAGGCTGCCGATACGGCTGCTCCCGAAGCCAAGACCGACGATGCTGCCAAGGAAGAGGCTCCCAAGGCCGAATCCGCCGCCGCATCCGAAAGCAAGACGGTTTCCGATTTGGCGGACCTGAAGGATATCGCCGGCGACACACCCGATGCCGACGCCGCCGCAATCGCCAATAACGCACCCGTGCCGCTGCGCGAGCAGGAGCTGGACAAGCATGGCCGCGCCTATGCCACCGGCCGCCGCAAGGATGCCACCGCTCGCGTGTGGATCAAGCCGGGCAAAGGCAAGATCACCGTCAATGGCCGCGACCAGGAAACCTATTTCGCACGTCCCACGCTGCGCCTGATCCTGAACCAGCCTTTCGCCATCACCGACCGTGAAGGCCAGTTCGACGTGGTCGCCACCGTATCCGGCGGCGGTCTTTCGGGCCAGGCCGGTGCGGTCAAGCATGGCATCAGCCAGGCGCTGACCCGGTACGAGCCGGAACTGCGCGCCACGGTGAAGGCCGCAGGCTTCCTCACCCGCGACAGCCGCGTTGTGGAGCGTAAGAAGTATGGCCGGGCCAAGGCTCGCCGCAGCTTCCAGTTCAGCAAGCGCTAATTCCCAAACGCAGGTTTTCGCGAACTTGCACGAACACCCAAAGGGGGGCATCGGCTGCGATGTCCCCCTTTTTCATTCGACCAGAAGGAAGCCGCCAATGTCTGACGCGCTGCTGACCGCCCAGGACCGCGAGAAACTCGCCGAACTGATCCGCACCCGATCGTTTCGATCGGGCGAGTTTACCCTCGCCTCGGGCCGCACGAGCACTCGCTATTTCGATCTCAAGGCGACCATGATGCACCCCTTCGGTGCAGCTGCCGCAGCGCGGGGAATGCTCGACCTGATGCGCAAGCTGGATTGCACCCATGTAACCGGGCTGGAAATGGGTGCAGTGCCGCTGATCGGGGCGATGGCGGCAATGTCGGACGTGGCCGGATCGCCAATCACCACCAGCTTCGTTCGCAAGGCCAAGAAGGGGCACGGCGCCGAAAGCAAGATCGACGGGTTTGCGCAGGGCGAATCGCTCGATGGCCTGTCCGTGCTGGCGATCGACGATGTTGCCACCAGCGGCGGATCGGTGCTGCAGGCAGCGCAGGCGGTGCGCGATGCCGGCGGGACGGTAAATCACGCGGCGGTACTGGTGGACCGGCAGGAAGGCGGCGAGGCATTGCTGGCAGAGCACGGCATCGCCTTGCACTGCATATTCACCGCCGACGAAATTGCCGGTGCCGGCTGACCGCTAATATACCGGCGGATCGGTCCGCGGCACTTGCCGCACCGGGGCCACCGGATCTCCTTCATGCCGGGGCGGCGTAGCGTTCTCCGGCACATCGTCGATCATCATGTCCGGCGTTTCCACGTCCTGCAGATTGCGCACACACACGCTGAGCGTCTCGCCATCCCATACCAGCTCGTTGAAACTGGGCGGGGTGGACCGTGTGCGCTTGGACAAGGTGCCCGCGCCGATCATGCGGACGGGGCCGTGTTCGGTTTGCTCCATAATGTCGAACGCATCGTGGACATGGCCGCTGATCACCGCCGCCACCGGGCGCTGCGCGAGTGCCGCGAGCGCCTTGCCGCCATGGCGAGTCAGCGCGGTTCCCTGGGTCCCGACTTCACGCAAGGGGTGGTGCACCGCCACCAGCGCGCGCGTTCCCTCAGGTAGCGCATCGATCGCGGCGAGGCACTTGTCCAGCGCCCGGCCCGTCACCCAGCCTTTCGACCAGTTCAGCCGGGGCTGCGCGCGCACCGCGGTTTTCAGCGGAACGATCGCCAGCCCTGCCAGATCGATCTCCTTTTCGACCAGCCCCGCCATACCCTTGAAGCGTTTGTAAGGAGCAAAGAACCGCTCGACCGGATTGAAATAGGGCATGTCGTGATTGCCCACCTCGACCGTGACGGGCACATCCAGGCTGGTTATCCAGTGCGTTGCCGCAGTAAATTCGCGGTGCCGTGCACGCATCGTAAGATCGCCGGTGATCGCCACTGCATCGGGCCGTTTTTCCGCAATTTCCTGTTTTACCCAATCGAGCGCGCGGTTGTCCTCCAATCCGAAGTGAATATCGCTGAGGTGAAAGATCAATTTCCTGGTCGTCGCCATCCGGCCGTCAGCCCCCGTTTTCGCTTACCCAAAGATCGACGCCGCATGGCTCGACCGCGAATGTCTCTTGCGGCAGCCCCTTGGCAGGTTCGCCGTCGAGCAGCAATTCAAGCGGCGATCCATCGCTGCTGGACAACTCTGCTTCTTCCAGCAAGCCCAGCCGGTCATGCGGACCTTCGCGGAAGGATCGGCGCAGCAACGCCCAGCTCTGTTTCGCCATATCGATGACGTCTTCGGCGTAATAGCCATCGAACTGGATACCGAAGGCGCCGGGGGTCAGTTCTACCAGCGGATAGGCATCCTCCCGCCCCAATTTCGGGCTCGTAAAATGAACCCCCGGGGCATTCGCGGTCTTGTCTATCGCTTCACCAGCGCTCTCGATCAATTCGCCCAGCGCAGTATCGCGCATCGCCTCTCGAACGCTGGCCCAGGCGGTACCCGGACCGACCAGTAGCCCCGCCAAGGCCGTCCCGGCAGAACAGCGCATGATTTGCGGGCGAAATCGGCGCGTCGCGCGGGCGCAGTGGCGCTGGAGGATCTCGCGGGCTTCTGTGTCTCCGTGCAGCCGGACGGACAGCAGGTTCATGGTGCCGCCGGGCATGACCAGCACCGCGCCGCTCCACCCATCCAGCGCGCCGATCACGGCATTCACCGTGCCATCGCCGGCATAGACCGCCACGGTTTCGATCCCCGCTGCATCCAGCTCGTCCCGGGTCGGCAGGTCTTCCTGCGGAAACGCGGTGCGTTTGGCGAAACGGGCTGACCCGCTTTCGCAAACAGATTCAAGCTCGCGCAGAGCGGCAGGCGTATTGCTGCCGCTCGCACTGTTGCTGACCAGCCAGAGCTCGTTGGATTTATCCATGACAAATCATCGGTCTGAGGGGCAAATCGTTCCCGTCCTTCAAATGCGCCGCGTCAGGATCAGCCAGGCCGATATGCCGTTGATCGCGGTATAGATCAGATAGGCCCACACCACCGATGGCCAGCCATTTTCCGCCATCGCCATCGCGGCGACCAGCACGAAGAATTCCAGCACGAAGGTAAAGCGCACGCGGTTCTGCCGCCCCCTGCCCTGCGCCCCGCCGGGCAATTGGCCGAGCAGCGGGTGCCCGCTTTCCAGCACCGCCCGGTGCAGCGCGAAATTGCCGATGCCCAGCAGGAAGATCACCGCGATTATCATGCCCCCAAGATGACGATACATTGGTCGAATGCCAAACGCTGTTTATCCGGCGCGGCGAGCATTCGGTCAGAACACCCTATCGCCGGTCGAGCGTTCGCCCCTTGCCGTCGATGTGTCGCTGATCGGTCATGGGTGCAGGTGTACCTAGAACATCGCGGCCCACCAATCCCCCCAACCGGGCCCTGCATGAGGAGAAGTTCCATGACCACACGCCTTGTAAAGCCTGCTTTTGCCGCCATCGCCGCTGCCGGGTTTGCCGCAGCTGCGTTTGCGGCTCCCGCCCCTGCCCTCGCCAAGGCCCAGAGCATTGCGATCGAATGGCGCGATCTCAACCTCGAAACACCCGAAGGTCAGCGAGCGCTGGATCGCCGGATCGATACGGCTGCCCGCAAGGCTTGCGGGATGAACGACACTCGCACCGGCACGCGCTTCGTCTCCCGCGATGCCCGCGATTGCTACCAGAAGGCCAAGGTCGGCGCGCGGGCGCAAGTCGCGGCGATCCGCGAAGAGTCACGGTTGGGCGGCTAGGATCGACCCGAAGTCTTTCGGCCTACCAACCGGGCCGGTGCCTGCGCATCGGCCACAGAACCCGGATCGGACCAGTCCCCCGATCCGGGTTCGCTTTTTATCGGTGTGAAAATTTGGCGGCCGGTTCGACGACTCGCCTCCAAGTCTCGCCGTACGGCCGCGCCCTACCGCCCGGCCATCGCCTTGACCTTGGGCAGATAGGTCCGCCCGATGCGTAAGGCCCGTTCATCTTCCGGCCCGTTATCGAGTTCGACCGACCATACGCCCAGCCCATCGTGACGCAGGCCGCGAATGACATCGCGGCGCAGGATGGTGGAGCGGTGGATACGGATGAATTTTGCCGGATCTAGCCGCTTTTCAAGGCCGGCGATGGTCTGCAACAGCAAATAGCTGCGGCATTCGTCCTCATCGGTGCCGACATGCAGGCGCACATAGTCACGCTCCGCATCGACCCGCCAGATTTGCGAGATTTCGATCCTGAGCAATTCGCTGCGATGCGGCACCCACAATTCGCGCAGCCATTCATCCTGCGATGCGCCGCCCGCCTCGCGCCGCGCCAGCGCACGTTCGATGGCGCGCTGCAACCGCTCGGGGGCAACCGGCTTGAGCACGTAATCCACCGCGTCCAGATCGAACGCCTCGACCGCGAAATGATCATGAGCGGTTACGAAAATCACCGCCGGACGCTTGTCGAAATCGGCCAGTTTGCGCGCTACGGACAGCCCGTCCACTTCGGGCATGGTCATATCCAGCAGCACCAGGTCGGGCGCGAGTGCCTCGGCAAGCCGCAGCGCCGCAGCGCCATCGCTGGCCGTGCCGACGACGGCCAGATCGCCCAACTTGGCGCAGATCACCTGCATCCGCTCGACCGCCAGGGGTTCGTCATCGACGATCATGGTGCGCAGCGCTCCGCTGGCGGATTCTTCGGCTGTCATGGTCACAATCCGTGTTTCACAAGAGGCATTCGCAATTCGGTGACGTAGCCGCCGCCATGTTTCTCTTCGCGCGGTTCGGACACGACCTGCGCCTCCCTGCCGAAGCGTGCCTGCAGCCGGTCGCGCACATTGGCCAGGCCGATCCCGAAGCCGTGGCCGGTTCCCGCAGGCACGCCCGGCCCATCGTCGCTGACCGTCACCACCAGCCGCCCGAATTCCTCGCGCGCAGCCAGCGTGATCGTGGCCGGGCGGGTGCTGGTAGCCACAGCATATTTCACCGAGTTTTCTACCAGCGGCTGCAGGATCATGCCGGGCACCCGCGCCTCTTCCAGATCGCGCGGCAGATCGTAGCGGGTGCGTAGCCGGTCAGGAAAGCGAGCGCCTTCGATTTCAAGATAATGTCGCTGCAAATCGAATTCTTGCTGCAGGGGTACGTCCTGGGTCGGATCGTCGGTCAGCGAATGGCGGTAGAAGCGGCTGATCGACTGGATCATTTCCTCCGCCCGGTCGGTCTTGCCGGTCATCACCAGCGACGACAGCGAATTGAGCGTGTTGAACAGGAAATGCGGATTCACCTGGTAACGCAGGCTGCGCAGTTCTGCCGCCTTGGCGGCGGAGCGGAATTGCTGTTCGCGCCGCTCCGCCGCGCGCGCCTGCGCTCCGGCCAGCAGAGCGAGGTAGAGCGACGCCCAGGCCAGCAGCAAGAAATAGCGGCCCAGCGCGATATCGATCACCGGACGCCAGCTTTCCTGCGGGTCCGATTTCAGCGTCAGCGTCAGCCCGTCTTCTTCGGCCTGTGGGCGCGGTGCCTCGCCATCGACGGTCTCGAACCGGCTATAGGGAATATCGACCAGCAGATTGCCCGATTCGTCGCGGCGGATCTTGAAACCCTGCTGCTCGCTGACCTGCTGTTCCACCTTGTCGCGAATATCGGCGAATACCCATTGGTTGATCTGCGCGATCAGGACCGAGGCCGGCAGCGCGAACACCAGCGCTGCGGCTACTTTGGCCCAGGTCTGGCCCTGTTCGAACAACCGCAGCACCAGCCACAGCACGAAGGTAACCGCGATCCCGGCAATGCAGACCAATGCCCGCCGCCAGAGCATCTCGGGCTCCAGCTCCAGCCCAACGATCGCGCCGCGTATCGTGGCGAGCAGGAAGTATGTTCCCCACATCACCACCATCGACGCCACCACCACGCGCAGCGGCAGCCGCGCAGGCGCATGGGAGGATAGGGCGGTGCTCAACATGCTCCTGGCCTAGCCGCCGCTTCGGTGCGGGCCATCACACTGTCGTCCAACGGTCAAATCCGCTCGTCCAAAGGCCGCAATCAGGCCTTTTCCAGCAGACCTTCGCGGGCGATCTTCTCCTTCCACAGCGCTGGGGCGAGCGTGTGGACATTGTTCCCCTCGCTATCGACCGCGACCGTCACAGGCATGTCCTGCACCGTGAATTCGTAGATCGCTTCCATGCCCAGCTCCTCGAAAGCCACCACCTTGGCCTCCTTGATGGCACGCGCCACAAGGTATGCCGCGCCGCCGGTCGCCATCAGATAGCTGACCTTGAAGCGGCTGATTACGTCCACCGCATCGGCCCCGCGCTCCGCCTTGCCGATCATCGCCAACAGGCCGAGGTCGAGCATCTGTTCGGTAAACTTATCCATCCGCGTGGCGGTGGTGGGGCCTGCGGGGCCGACCACCTCGCCCATCACCGGATCCACCGGGCCGACATAGTAAATCGCACGGCCCTTGAAATCGACCGGCAACTCCTCGCCGGCAGCAATCATATCGGCGATTTTCTTATGTGCCGCATCGCGCCCGGTCAGCATCTTGCCATTGAGCAGCAGCCGATCACCGTGGGACCAGCTTGCAACCTCTTCGGGTGTCAGATTATCCAGATCGACCCGGCGCGCGGAATCGTCGGGCTTCCAGTTGACCTTGGGATATTCATCCAGATTTGGCGGATCGAGACACACCGGCCCGCTGCCATCCAGCGTGAAATGGGCGTGGCGCGTGGCGGCGCAATTGGGGATCATGCCGACCGGCTTGCCAGCTGCGTGGCACGGTGCCTCCAGGATCTTCACATCGAGCACGGTGGACAGTCCGCCCAGCCCCTGCGCGCCGACCCCCTGAGCATTCACCGCGTCGAAAATATCGATCCGCAGCTGCTCGATATCGCTTTGCGCGCCGCGTTTTTTCAGCTGGCCCATATCGATCGGGTCCATCAGGCTGAGCTTGGCCAGCTTCAGGCAATGTTCCGCCGTGCCGCCGATGCCGATACCCAGCATTCCCGGCGGACACCAGCCTGCACCCATGCTGGGGACCTGATCGACCACCCACTGGACGATATTGTCCGACGGGTTCATCATCTTGAACTTCGACTTGTTTTCGCTGCCCCCGCCCTTGGCCGCGACGTCGATTTCCACATTGCTGCCGGGCACCATTTCTACCGACAGCACACAAGGGGTGTTGTCGCGCGTGTTGCGCCGGGTGAAAGCGGGGTCTGCCAGGATCGAGGCGCGCAGCTTGTTGTCCGGGTTGGTGTAGGCCTTGCGCACCCCGTCATCGATCACCTCCTGCAGGCTGCGATCCGAAGCCAGGCGGCAAACCTGCCCCCATTTGACGAACACATTGACGATGCCGGTATCCTGGCAGATCGGGCGGTGCCCTTCGGCGCACATACGGCTGTTGGTCAGGATCTGCGCAATCGCGTCTTTGGCGGCAGGACCCTGCTCCGCCTCATACGCTTCGCCCAGAGCGCGGATGTAATCCATCGGGTGGTAATAGGAGATATATTGCAGCGCATCGGCCACGCTCTCGATCAGGTCTTCTTCGGAAATCGTCACCATGTCGCTCATCGAACTGTTCCTTCTGCCGGTCGAGTGGCCGGTTCCTTGGGTCGCGCGCACCCTTACTGTCAAAGCACTTGGCCAGTCCGGACACCTCCCTTAAGGCGGGGGCAAGACTGCTGAGTACCTTTTTACCGGATGCTATCATGACGCTAACCGAAAACCCATCCACAAGTGCTGTTCCCGGCGGCACCGATTTCGCCGCCGCGCGCCGGGCGATGATCGACAGCCAGCTGCGCACCAGCGGGGTGAACGAACCCTTCGTGCTGAACGCGATGAACCGCGTGGCGCGCGAAGATCACGTGCCCACCGCCGCGCGCTCGGTCGCCTATATGGACCGCGCCGTGCCGCTGGGGGATGGCCATGCCCTGCCCGGCCCGCTGTTTCACGGCCGCGCCCTTGCCGAAGCGCGCCCGGTAGCCAGCGACCGCGCATTGGTGGTGGATAGCGGCGCGGGCTACCTGCCCGCTTTGCTGTCGGGCATCGTGCAAAGCGTCGAAACGATCACGCCGGCACAGGCGACCGCTGGCCGCAAGCCCAAGGGGCTGGGCGATTTCACCCTGCTGATGATCGACGGGGCGATCGAGGAATTGCCGCCGATGCTGGGCAAGTTGCTGGCCGATGATGCCCGCATCGTTACCGGTTTGGTGGAGCGCGGCGTGTCGCGCATCGCGGTTGGCCGCGCCAGCGGCGGCAAGATTGCCCTGATGCGGCTGGCCGAGATGGGCATTCCGCGCCTTGCCGAGTTCGACCGTGAAGAGGCGTGGAGCTTCTGATCATGCCGCGCCCCGCACAATGTCTTACCGGGGCGCTCGGCCTCGCGCTGATGGCTGGCACCTCCGCGCCCGTACTGGCGGATACGCTGGAAGAGGCGCTGATCCAGGCCTATCTGGCCAATCCGACATTGCAGGCCGCCCGCGCCAACCAGCGCGCGACCGACGAGCTGGTGCCGATCGAGAAAGCCTCGGGCCGCCCCGATGTGCGCGCCACCGCAACGCATATCGAATTCGTCAAAACTTCGCCCAACAGCTTTACCGCACCCTCGCGCACGCTGTCGGTCGGACCCGATCTTACGGTGCCGATCTATTCGGGCGGCGCGGTAAAGAATGCGGTCCGGGCTGCCGAGGAAACCGTGGAGGCGGGTCAGGCCGATTTGCGGGCTACCGAATCGGCGATCTTCAGCCAGGTCGTGGCCGCTTACATGGACGTCATGCGCAACGAAGCGGTGGTCGGTCTGTCGCGCAATCAGGTGGAGGTGCTGTCGGTCAATCTCGAGGCGACGCAGGACCGCTTCGAAATCGGCGACTTGACCCGCACCGATATCGCCCAATCGCAGTCTCGCCTGGCGCTCGCGCAGAGCGATTTGCGCAGTTCCGAGGCCAATCTGATCGCCGCGCGAGAAACTTATATCCAGCTGGTCGGTGAAGCTCCCACCAATCTCCAATCGCCCCCGCCGCTGCCCAACTTGCCCGAGACCGCCACCAGCGCCGTCGCCACGGCATTGGAGAACAATCCCGATCTGATAGCCGCGCGTAATCGCGCCGATGCGGCGGGCTTCGAAATCGAAGTCGCCGGGGCAGGCCGCTTGCCGACAGTCAATATCTTCTCGGGCGCCGAATATCGCGATTTCTACGGCACTCTGGGCAGCGGAACGCCGGTCGCCGGAACGGGCTTCTCGCAAAGCGAAACCACCGCGCAGGTCGGAGTGCAGGTCAATATCCCGATTTTCCAGGGCGGCCGCCCCGCCGCCCTGCAACGCCGCGCCACCGCACAGGCTACTGCCGCACTTGAACAAGTGATTGCGGCCGAACGCGACGTGATCGCGCAGACCCGCGCCGCGTTTTCCAGCTATTTGGCATCGCTGGCCATCATCGAGAGCGGCCAGGTCGCGGTCGCTGCGGCGGAATTGAGCCTGGAAGGGACCCGTGCGGAAAATTCCATCGGCAACCGCACGGTGCTAGACGTATTGAATGCCGAACAGGAACTGGTTTCCGCCCGGGTCCAGTTGGTGACGGCGCGGCGCAATGCCTATGTTGCGGGTTTCAGCCTGCTTGCCGCGATGGGGCTGGCCGAGGCGCGCGATCTGGGGCTGGGTGACGGCACCCCGCTTTACGATCCGCAGGTCAATTATCGCCGCGTCGAAGGCAAGTGGTGGGACTTCGACCGCGATGGCGATCCGGCCGCCGGCTCCACCAGCACCGTTGACATCCCCGCCCCTGACGCTTCAATTCCCGCAATAGGGCCGACCGATTACCGCACGCCGCGGGTGATTCGGCAATAGGGGCGAAAGTGTGATGCAGCAGGATGGCGAAGCTTCGGTCGAGGAAATTCTCGAATCGATCAAGAAAGTGATCGCTCGCGACAACCGCGAAGATGCGCTCGCCGCGCGCCGCCGCCGGGCGGAAGAAGGCGTCGAGGAATCTCGCCCCGAACCAGCCGATCCCGAAGAGGCCGAGGAAGTGCTCGAACTGGGCGAATCCGAAATCGTCGACGAGGATGACGGCGGCGACTTCGAAGAATCCGGCGATTTGGGCGAAGAAGATACGCCGCTGATCACCGATAATGTGCGCGATTCGATGCGCCAGAACTTTGCGGCCCTGTCGATGCTGGCCGAACCCAGCGCGCCGCCGCAGATCGTTCGCTCGGGCGAAACCTCGCTCGAAGGGCTGGTCCGCGAAATGCTCCGTCCGATGCTGGCCGAATGGCTGGACCAACATTTGCCCGAGATGGTCGAGCGGATGGTAAAATCCGAAATTTCCCGCATCGCCGGGAAGGGCCGCTGAACGGCCTCGATCGGAGCCACCGGGCGAAATTGCTTTAACCATGGCGCGCGGCGCGGTAACTGCCAGCGCCATGAGAAAAACGCTTAACGGGTTCGCACTACCCCTTATCGCCGCCGCAGCCATTGCAGCCCCCGCATGGGCGCAGGACAACGCTCCGTCCGACCGGCCCGCGATGACTGCCGAAGATCTGGTCACCCTGCCGCGCCTCGGCAGCCCGAGCGCATCGCCGGATGGCCGGATGGCCGTCTATCCGGTCACCACGACCGATGCGCAAAGCTACGCGCGAGAAAGCAGCCTGTACCTGCTCGACCTGACCACTCGTCAGGCTCAGCCCATTGCGCTCGATCTGGGAGGATCGGCGAGCGGCGCAGTGTTCGGCAGCGATGGCTGGCTCTATTTCATCTCCGACCGCCCCGCTGCCGATACGCGGGAAGATGCCGAAGCGACATCGCAGGTATGGCGCGCGGCCGTAGACGCAGATGGTACCGCCGCAGCGCCGATGCAGGTTACCGATTTGCCGGCAGCAGTAGATGGCTTCTCTCTCGCGCCCGATGGCAGCCATATTGCCGTGTTTGGCGCCATATCGCGCAGCTGTGCAACTTTCGGCTGCGATGGCGATGGCGATAGCGATGGCAGGGCCCACCTGCCCGGCCCCGGCACTGGACATCTGTATGACGGCGATCAGGGTTTCGTGCGGCATTGGGACAGCTGGGAAATCCCTGGAACCTACAACCGCGTCTTCGCCTTCCCCCTCGTCGATGGCACCGCGCAAGGCGGCGGCATCGCGGTGGACGGCCCCATGGACGAAGGCGCACTCACTGGCGATACCCCGACAGCGCCGTTTGGCGGAGGTGAGGATATCGCATGGTCCGCCGATGGGCGCGGGCTGTATTTCGTGGCACGCCAGTCCGATGCGGCGGAGCCGGGCTCGACCAATCTCGACATCTGGTTTTCCGACCTGTCCGGCGCCGCGCCGCGTAACCTGACTGCGGCCAATCAGGCTACCGATATCCTGCCCGCCCCATCGCCCGATGGCCGCTGGCTGGCCTATGCCGCGATGGAGCGGCCCGGTTACGAATCGGACCGGCTGGTTATCCAGCTGCGCGATCTGGCGACCGGCGAGACGCGCGCTTTGACCGCTGATTTCGACCGGTCCTTCGGCTCGATCGCCTGGACCCCCGATTCGCGCTGGATCGTGGCGGGCGCGCAGGATGTGCTCGACACACCGGCCTTCCGGATCAATCCGTATAGCGGCGAGATAGCCGAGCTCGACCTGATGGCGGGCAATGAAGCGCATATCTCTGGCGTTACCCCCATCGGCGGCGGCGATTTGCTGTTCACGCGCAATTCGATCGGCGCGCCTTCCGAACTCTATGTCTCGCGCGAATGGGCCCAGGGCGAACCACTCACCAATGTCGCCACAGGCCTGATGGGCCGGATGGCGACCACGGTCACAACCCGCTTCAGCTTCGAAGGCGCACAAGGCGATACGGTGTGGGGGCAGATCACCCGGCTGGAGAAACAGGACGGGGCGATCCCGGCCATTCTCTATGTCCATGGCGGCCCGCAGGGATCGTTCAACGATGGCTGGTCCACCCGCTGGAACCCGCGCGTGCTGGCCAGTCAGGGCTATGCCGTGATCTCGGTCGATTTCCACGGAAGCACGGGGTACGGACAGGAATTTACTGACTCGATCAACCGCGACTGGGGTGGCAAGCCGCTGGAAGACTTGCAGAAAGGCCTCGCCGCCGCGCTGGAGCTCGATCCGCAGATCGATGGGGCCCGCGCCTGCGCCATGGGAGCTTCCTATGGCGGCTACATGATGAACTGGATCGCGGGCAATTGGCCCGACCGCTTCGATTGCCTGGTCCAGCATGACGGATTGTTCGACATGCGCAGCTTCTATTACACCACAGAGGAACTGTGGTTTCCGCGCTGGGATTTCGGCGGCTCCTATGCAGAGGCGAGCGAGGAATATGAGCGGTGGAACCCGGTAAACCATGTGCAGAACTGGCGCACGCCAATGCTTGTGATCGCTGGCGAACAGGATTTCCGCGTCCCCTACACCCAAGGCCTGCAAAGCTTTACTGCTCTGCAGGAACAGGGCGTGCCCGCGCAATTGCTGGTTTTCCCGGATGAGAACCACTGGGTGCTCGGCGCGAAAAACTCGCTGCAATGGCATAATACCGTGTTCGATTGGCTGGATCGCTGGCTGAAGACGCCAGAAGCCGAATGAGCAGCGCCAAGGAGCTCGCCAAGGCCCGCCGCGCCTATGCCAAGATCGGCGGCCCCGATATCGATCGGCAGATTTTCCTGTGCGGCATTTCGGAAAAGCAGAAATGTTGCAAGCGGGCCGAGGGCGAGGCTGCGTGGAAATATCTAAAGAAGCGCCTCAAGCAGCTGAAGCTGGCCGGACCAAAAAAGGATGACGGATCGGGCGGCATCCAGCGGACCAAGGCCGATTGCCTGCAGGTTTGCGAGGCGGGCCCGATCGCCGTGGTGTGGCCCGAAAACGTCTGGTACCACTCCTGCGCGCCCGAAGTGCTGGAGCGGATCATCCAGCAGCATCTGATCGGCGGCGAACCGGTTGCGGAATTTCGGCTGACCGCGCCCCCGGCGGACTAGTTTTCCGGCTTGTCCAGACGGTTATCGACCGATTCGTCGTGCCCGGTCCCGTTGGACAGGAACACCAGCCCCATCAGTGCACTCGTCAGCAGCATCGTGAACCCGATTCCCAGCGCGGCGGCGATGTAATAATGAAGCGAAACCTCGCTCTCGCCATCGTATAACAGCGCCAGCGCGATCGCCACGACACCGATCGTGGCCAGCAACATGAAGCGCATGATCCGGCGATACCGCGCCCATGCAAAGGAGGCGGTTTGCGGATCGTCGAGCGGGGATTTGCGAGCCATGACGCCAACTTGGCGATGGACGCAGGCTAACGCAATGGCGCGTTTTGGGCGAGCAACTGGTATTTCAGCGTATTTCGTGGCATTCTCTACGATCCAAGGAGGACCGCAGAGCCCATGAACATTGCCCATCTGATTGCGACGCGAAAAGCATCCGACATTCTCACTTGCGATGTGGACATGACCATGCGCCAGGCGATTGCGATCATCGCGAGCAAACGGATCGGCGCTTTGCCGGTGATGGAAGGCGGCAAGGTCGCCGGAATATTCTCCGAACGCGACGTGATCTACCGCGTGGCGGATAGCGGCGGCGACTGCCTCGACCAGCGGGTGGGTGACGTCATGACCGCGCCTGCGGTCACGATCACCGCGGATATGCCGGTGGACGAGGCGCTCGCCTTGATGACCAAACGCCGCATCCGCCATCTGCCGGTTGTGGAGGGAGACGCGATGTGCGGCTTCATTTCCATCGGCGATCTGGTGAAATCGCGCATGGTGGAGGTGGAGCAGGAAGCTGCCGCGATGCGCAATTACATCACCACCTCGTGATCCCGGCCTTGAGGTAGGCCTTGGCGCGCCTTACATCGCTGTCATGTCCGAACCGCTCACCCTTTCCGATGCCGCTGCCAAGCGCGTCTCGCTGATCGCCCAGAAACAGGCGAAACCGGCGATCCTGCGGCTTTCGGTAGAAGGCGGCGGGTGCTCCGGTTTCCAATACAAGTTCGATCTGGCCGACGCGCCCCAGGGCGACGATGTCGTCAGCGAAAATTCCGGCGTCCGGCTGGTGGTCGATCCGATCAGCCTCGACCTGGTGTCGGGCAGCACCGTCGATTTCGTCGAATCGCTGGGCGGCGCGGCGTTTCGCGTGGAGAATCCGCAGGCAGCAGCCGGTTGCGGCTGTGGGTCCAGCTTCGGGATCTGATGCTTGGTGGTTGGCGTGGCCGGGCGGCCTAGCTTTTTCAGACATTGGCGAGTTATTGTTGTCTGCAGTCGGGGCCTGCGCCCCTCTACCGGACATGCCACCAAATAAACTCTGACGCTGGTCAAACTCCAACCCAGCCCATAAACCCGCCTGCATGAAAATCGCCACCTTCAACATTAACGGGATCAAGGCCCGTCTTCCGCGCCTGCTGGAATGGCTGGAGGAAACCAGGCCCAAGATCGCCTGCCTGCAGGAGATCAAGTCGCTCGATGAAGGGTTTCCCGCGGCCGAGTTCGAAAAGATCGGTTACAAGGCGATCTGGCACGGCCAGAAAAGCTTCAACGGCGTCGCCATCCTGGCTGACGGGGTGGAGCCGGTCGAAACACGGCGCGGGCTGGGCATCGATGGCCCCAAGGACGGCGAGGGCGAGCAGGCGCGCTATCTCGAGGCGGATGTGGACGGCATCCGCGTCGCCTGCATCTATCTGCCCAACGGCAACCCGCAGCCGGGGCCGAAATTCGCTTACAAGCTGGCCTGGATGGAGCGTCTGCAAGCCCGGATGCGCGAATTATGGGCGCTGGAAGTGCCCTGCGCGGTTATCGGCGATTACAATGTCGTCCCCGAAGACAAGGATATCTGGTCGCCCGCAGCCCTGGCCAACGATGCGCTGATGCAGCCGGAATCGCGCGATGCCTATGCGCGGCTTCTCGCCGATGGCTGGACCGACGCGGTCGATACGCTCAACCCGCGCGGCGGCGTGTGGACCTATTGGGATTACCAGGCCGGCGCACTGCAACGCGATCACGGGTTTCGTATCGATCACTTGCTGCTCAGCCCCGAACTGGCCGACCGGCTGGTGGCCGTGGGCGTGGACAAGGATCACCGAGAACGCGAGAAACCCAGCGATCACGCGCCAGTATGGGCGGAGTTTTCGCCGGGTTGAGCGATTGTGTGTGAGCGCGGATTTTCTTCGCTTACGCTTGGTGCAAGGCCAGAAAAACACCCCAACAAAAAGCCCCGGCACCGCCTGGGTACCGGGGCTTTTTTCTAGCCTGCCAAACTACCGCTTAACGGTAGAAGATGTGCGTTTTGATCGTTGCACGGGCGGATTTCTTGCGGGCCCAGCTGGGACGAACATAGTTGGCGTGGAAATACAGCGCATCGCGTACTTCGCTTTCCCATGAGCCATGATGGGCGATCTTTGCCAACGCCTTGGCCCGTTTCCAGGCGGTCGAACCGCGCTTGATGCGCGGCATGGTGCCGCCGCGCACAAAGCTGAACTGCGCGCGCTGGAACACAACATCGCAATAGGAGTCGGGGAACCGGCGATCTTCGCTGCGGTTCACGACCACACGGGCAACGCCCAGCTGGCCCTTGATCGGCTCACCGCGCGCTTCGAAATAGATGGCACCCGCGAGGCATTCGAGCTGCTGCGAGAGCTGGCCGTCGACCGGCGTTGCAGCGATCAATTCGCGCAGCGAAGCAGCCGAGGGGGCGGGTGAGAGATTTTCTTCGACGACTGCGCCGATTTCGGCATCATCGGTGACGTCGTCTGTTTGCGGCAGCGGCTGGACCACTTCTACCGCAACGAATTCCACGGCCGGGGCGGTGGGCATCGTTTCATCGGTGATCGGCGCGGTTTGCACCGGAACCTCACCGCTATCCTGGGCGTTGGCACCGAACAGATCGGCCCCGCCCATGGTTACGATCATACTGGCCGCGGCAGCCGCGGCGCTGAATTTGAGTAGTTTGTTCATTAATCCGTCGCTTTGGGCGGTGGACGGACCTGACGCAGGCTGGAACCTTATCGCGTTAATTGCGTAATTACATGTGGTTCGTTGCTAGACCTGCCGGCCGACCCCCGTCTGCGTGCCAGCTGATCGACCCCATGTCGTCCAATACTGCCTGCGCACCCGAAAGTTGGCGGGCAAATAGGGGTCAGGGTGTTTAAGTCAACTTAACGTTCCCGCCGTTTCGATGAAACGTTCCGCATCCGCGATGTCCAGTTCCACCAACCACGTGTCGCTGTCCTGCCGCCGTCTTTTCATAAGATATTCCGCGAATTCCTGTTTGTTTTCAGGATTTTCTTCTCTGGAAAGAGAGAAAGGGCGCGACCCGTCGAGTTGCGGCATCCTTTCGTAAAGTTTCGTGGTTTGGTCTCTGGCGACGGTTAATAACAGGATTGTCCCGGCATCCTTTTCACCCTTTGCCAGAACCGTCGCAAAGCCGCCCGCAGCATTGGCTGCCCGGATCAGTCCCGAAACTTCGATATGTGCGGGCAGGCGCATGCTCGCCCCTTAGTCCGTCCGTTCGCTATAACCGGCCAGCCCGGATAGCGGGATGTGGGAGCGCATGAACGTGCCGGTGCCGCGGCCGATTTCATCGCCTTCTTCGTCAATCAGCCGCGATTCGGCGACGAGCACGCGGCGCTTGCCGCTGACCCAGCGTCCTTCTGCCACCACTTCGCCCGCCCGAACGGGCTTGGTGAAATGCAGGTTGAACGATGTGGTCAGCAGGAAACGGTCGGTAACCAGCGTATTCGCAGCATAGAACGCCGCATCGTCGAGCATCTTGAAATAGACGGTTCCGTGCGCGGCACCCGCTGCGTGGTAATTATCGTCGCTGACGGTAAAGACCAGCCGCGACCGGCCGCGTTCCGGCAATTCCAGGCGGGAGGCAAATTTCGTATTGATCGGCGCGGCCCGGTAAAGCCGTTCCAGCGCCCGATAATGCGATTGCGCCCCGCCGGGATCGACTTCGGTCATGGGAAATCCCCGTTATTCGGAGCGAGGGTCAGCTTTGGGCCGGTTCGACCCAACCGATCGAACCGTCGCGGCGGCGATAGACCATATTGTGCCGCTCGGTCTTGCCGTTCTTGAAGAAAAGTGCGCCGGTATCGCGCAGATCGAGCATCATTACCGCATCCGCCACGCTGCATTCGGGGATATCGACCTTGGTTTCGGCAACCACCAGCGGCGCATCCGGCGCCTCCTGCGTATCTTCCTCTTCCTCCATCGTGGCGGCGAAGATCGTATAGGCTGCCTCTTCCTCGCGCGCGGAATGCTGGGCCTGTTCGTGGCGGTCTTTCAACCGGCTCTTGTAACGGCGCAGCTGCTTTTCGATCTTGGCCGCCGCTTGGTCGAACGCCTGATGCGCGTCATGCGCCTCGGCATGGGCTTTCAGGATGAGGCCGTGCATCACGTGGGTCACGATATCGCATCCGAACGCGCCAGCGGGTGCCTTGCCGAAGGTGACGTGGCTGGAAATCGCACGGCTGAAATATTTCTCCACGATCGCGTCCAGCCGGTCCGTGGCATGGTCCTGCAGGGCAGAGCCGGTTTCCACCTGATGTCCTGAAATGCGAATATCCATTGCGTTCTCCTTGGTTGGCAGCGGGATGTAGCCCGCCGCTCACCGGTTCCAGACCGGATTTTCTATATTGCTTAAAAAGGCTGCGTGCCGCGCAAGCTCCTCCGGCGTGGCGGCATGGGGGCGGGGCGGGCGCACCTGCACGCTTCTGGCCCTGCCGAAGTCTCGCTCGGCTGGCGTGGTTTCCACTTCCGCCTGACGCTCGCTCGCCAGTTCGAGCCCGATCTGGCGGCCGCCGGTCAGCTCGACATAGACCTGCGCCAGCAACTCTGCATCGAGCAGCGCGCCATGCTTCACCCGGTGGCTGCGATCGATGCCATAGCGGGTGCACAGCGCATCGAGCGAGTTCTTCGCCCCCGGGTGCCGCTTGCGGGCCATCGCCACGGTATCGACCATGCGGTCCATCGCCACGGGCTCCAACCCGCATAGCGTCAATTCATTGTTGAGGAAGCCGAAATCGAACCCGGCATTGTGCGCCACCAGCGGGCTGTCGCCCAAGAATTCCAGCAAATCTGCCGCGCCATCGCCGAATAGCGGCTTGTCGGAAAGAAACGTGGCACTGAGGCCGTGAACCGCTTCGGCCCCGGCGGGCATGTCGCGTTCCGGATTGTAATAGGCGTGGAAAGTTGCGCCGGTTTCGACCCTGCCGATCATTTCCACGCAGCCGATTTCGACCATCCGGTCCCCTGTCGATGGGTCCAAACCGGTGGTTTCGGTATCGAAAACGATTTCGCGCATTACGGTACATATCGGCGCGTTTCGGCGGACAGACAAGGGTAGAATTTTCCGCCGGTACGCCAGCTGCTCGAGGCCTATTTGGCGGTCAGCTCGGCCACGAGTTCGCGCACCGCCGCTTCGGTCTCGGCAAGCGATTGGCCGGTATCGATAATTCGGTCGGCACGCTCGCGCTTCTCGGCATCGGGAGTTTGCAGGCTTAGAATATGGGCGAACTTGTCCGGCGTCATGCCGGGACGGGCCAGCACGCGCTCGCGCTGGATATGTGCCGGAGCGGAGACCACCACCACCAGATCCACCAGCTCGTGCCCCCCTTTTTCGAACAATAGGGGAATGTCGAACACGATGAGCGGAGCGGCGCCATGTTCGAGCAGAAATTCCGCGCGTTTTTCCGCCACTGCAGGGTGAACGATCGCTTCGAGTGTAGCGAGCGCCTGCGGATCGGCGAACACGCGCGCGCCCAGCTCCTCGCGCATCACGCCTTCGGGACCGGTGCTGCCGGGAAATGCGGCTTCGATCTGCGCCGTCAACGGTCCCTCCGGTCCCTGCATGGCGCGCACCTGCGCATCGGCATCGAATACCGGCACACCGGCCCGTTCGAACATTCCCGCGACTGTCGATTTGCCCATTCCGATCGAACCGGTGAGGCCGATGATCAGCGGGCGGCTCAATTGTCCAGCCTGCCGCGCAATTCATCATCAGCCGAGCGATCGGGCGTGGTGCCGAAGAATTTCTCGAATGCGGCGGCTGCCTGTCCGATCAGCATCGCGTGGCCGTCTATTGTCTCGCAGCCCGCCGCCTTGGCATCGCGCAGGAATGGTGTCTCCAGCGGATCGGTCACGATGTCGTAAGCGACCGAACCGGGCGGCGCATGGCTCCAGTCGAAAGCCAGCGGCGGTTGGCCGCACATTCCCAGCGGGCTGGCATTGATCACCAGGTCGAGGCAGCCTTCGCGGTCATCGAAGGCGAAGTCGGTCGGCTGCGCAAAGTGACCGATCGGCGGCGCATGATGCTCGCCATCGGGCGCAAGTTCGTCCAGAATTGCGCGCGCCTTGGCCGGATCGCGCCCCGCCAGGACCAAAGTGAAGCCTTTATCGGCAAGCGCCGACACAATCGCCCGCGCAGCCCCGCCGGTGCCGATGATCCGGGCCATCCGGAACAAATGTTGCTCGGCCAGCAGCGGGGCGAGTGGTTCGAGAAATCCTGCCACGTCGGTATTGTATCCGTGCAGCTCCCCCTGCTCGGCGATGACCGTGTTCACCGCACCCACCTTTCGGGCGAGCGGATCGCACCGATCCAGCAGCGGGATGATCGCCTGCTTGTGCGGCATGGTAACATTGCAACCGCGCCAGGCGGGATCCTGCCGCTGCTTGCTCAGGTAATCGCCAAGTTGCTCGGGAGTGACATGCTGGGTTTCATACGCCGCGTCGATCCCTGCCTTCTCCAGCCAGAAGCGGTGGATCTCGGGCGATTTGGAATGGCTGATCGGGTCGCCGATCACATGAGCGTGGTCTTTCATCCTGCCAGCGCCCCATTTTCGCGCAGCGCCTGCAACACCGGCAGCAGCGGCATTCCGAGAATCGTGAAATAATCGCCCTCGATCCGCTCGAACAGCTGGACGCCCAGCGCCTCGATCCGGAACACGCCGACGCAGCCCGATACGGCTGGCCATTCTGCATCGAGATAGCGCTCGATAAATTCGTCGGACAATGCGCGCACATGCAGGCGCGCCAGATCGGCATGGCTCCACACGATCCGACCCTCCGTCTCGCCCGGAGCGCGCGGTTTCCACAATGCAGCGGCGCTGTGCAGTTCGAGTACCTTGCCGGAGAAAAACCGCAAATGATCTGCGGCCTGGCTGCGGGTTTCGGGCTTGTCGAACCGTTTACCCGCTACGTTGACCAGCGAATCGCTGCCCAAGACGATGCTGCCGCGCAGTGCTTCGCCGACATGGCGCGCTTTGGCCTTGGCGAGTGCCAGTGCGACGATCGAGGGTGCCGACCCCATCAGCCCCGCCTCGATCTCGCGCTCGTCAATATCGGCCGGGACGCATTCATAGGCCGCGCCCGCCTGATCCAGCATAGCCCGGCGCGAAGCGCTTTTGGACGCCAGCACGAAACCGGCCTTGGTCGCAGGAGCGATGCTCATATCGGTTTGGGTCCGCTTCCTTGCGGGTCGTCCTTCATCTGCCGCTCGCCCATCAGGCGAATTACAGCCGCAGCCGTTTCCTCGATCGAGCGCCGCGTCACATCGATCACCGGCCAGCCATTATCGGCGAACATCCGCCGCGCGAAACGCACTTCCTCGCTCACCCGGCCTTTCTCCACATAAGAGGTTTCCGCCCCTTCATTGAGCGATAGCAGCCGGTTGCGGCGGATCTGGACCAACCGTTCCGGCGCGGTGGTCAGACCGACCACAAGCGGCTTGCGCAACCGGAACAGCGCATCGGGCGGCGGACTTTCGATCACCAGCGGGATATTGGCGACGCGGTAGCCGCGATTGGCAAGATAGATGCTGGTGGGTGTCTTGGAGCTGCGCGAAACGCCAGCCAGCACGATATCCGCCTCCTCCCAGTTTTCGTGTCCCACCCCGTCATCATGCGCGATGGTGAACTGGATCGCCTCGACCCGCTCGAAATAGGCATCGTCCATCAGATGCTGGCGGCCGGGCCGCCCGCGCGCCGTCTGGCCAAGCTGGTCCTCCAGCGCCGCGGTAACCTTGTCCAGCACCGGTACGGCGGGCAGGCCGAGCTTGCGGCAATGTTCCTCCAGCCGTTCGCGCGTTTCGGGATTGACCAGGGTAAACAGCACCAGTCCGGGCTTGGCAGCCAGTTCCCCAACGATACGGTCGAGATGTTGGCGGCTGCGCACCATCGGCCAGAAATGGCGCGCAATATCGGTATCCTCGAATTGCGCGAGCGCGGCCTTGGCGATCATTTCCAGCGTTTCACCGGTGGAATCGGACAGAAGATGAAGGTTGAGACGGGACATCGAGGCTTTCGCGAGGCCGCTGCGGCCCTGTGGAGAACGACCGGCATAAACCACGGGAGAAGTCTGACGACAAGTTCGCGGGCCGATTCCATGCCCACTGACAAGAACAGGCGAGTCAGTTTGCCGACATGCAAGCTGGCTTGTGCACAGCGGCGGGATAATGGGGACAGGATTCGATTGACTCACATGGCCTCGCGATTCGGTCTCGACGCACACCCTGTTCAGCGCTGGGAAAATCGGGCAGAGCCGCGCCGTCCCCACTATCCACAGGGCCAACAACCACTCCAGATTCTATAAATATACTATTATAATTGATTGGACCTATCCGAATGCCTGGCTCGCTTCTCGATACGCTTCACGGAAAATCCTCTTCCCGAACGCCCATGTGGCTGATGCGCCAGGCGGGGCGATATTTGCCCGAATATCGCGCATTGCGGGCCGACAAAGGAGGCTTCCTCGATCTCGTTTACGATAGCGATGCTGCGGCCGAAGTGACGATGCAGCCGCTCGCCCGGTTCGATTTCGATGGAGCGATCCTGTTTTCCGATATCCTGATCGTCCCCTACGCGATGGGACAGAAACTGGAATTCCTGGCCGGAGAGGGACCCAAGCTCTCCCCTCGGCTGGTCGATACGGCACTGGACACGCTGAGCGCAGCGCCCGGGCGGCTGGATGCGATTTACGAAACGGTGGCCAAGGTGCGCGCGCGGCTGGACGGCACGACGACGCTGCTGGGTTTTGCCGGCAGCCCGTGGACCGTCGCGACCTACATGATCGCGGGCGAGGGTAGCCGCGACCAGCACGATGCACGGGCAATGGCCTACCGCGATCCGGCAGCGATGCAGGCGATCATCGATGCGATTATCGAGGTCACGGTCGATTATCTGGCCGGACAGATCGAGGCCGGGGCCGAGGCGGTACAATTATTCGATAGCTGGGCGGGCAGCCTGGCCCCCAAAGAGTTCCAGACCTGGGTGGTCGCACCTAATGCGGCCATCGTCAGCAAGTTGTGCGCCCGCCATCCCGCAACCCCGATCATCGGCTTTCCCAAAGGTGCCGGTGAAAAACTGCCGATCTATGCAAACGAAACCGGCGTGGATGCGCTCGGCGTGGACGAGACAATCGACCCCGACTGGGCACATGGGGCTCTGCCGCCCGAAATGCCGGTCCAGGGCAATCTCGATCCGCTCCTGCTGCTGGCGGGAGGCGATGCGCTGGAATCGCGCGTGACGGCGATCCTGGAGGCTTTTCGCGATCGTCCGCATATTTTCAATCTGGGCCACGGAATCGACCGCCGGACGCCGATCGCCCATGTCGAGCGGCTGGTGGACATCATCCGCAGCTGGCCCGGCTGAAGCACAAACCGATCAGACAAAGCAGGACGTGACGAATGCTCCGCCATTTCCTAAGTAGCCACCCATGCAGGACGTTCTCTCGATGACCTATCTCTGGCTCAAGGCCGGCCATTTGATTTTCGTGATATTCTGGATGGCGGGGCTGTTCATGCTGCCACGCTTTTTCGTGTATCATCAGGAAGCGGCCATCGGCTCGGCCGAAGATGCCGCCTGGACCGAGCGCGAGGCGCGGCTGCGCAAGATCATCCTGACCCCGTCGCTGATCATTGTCTGGCTGCTTGGACTGGGCCTTGCCGGCGCGATCGGCGCCTGGACGCAAGGCTGGTTCCACGCCAAGCTGCTGGTCGTAATTCTGCTGACGGCGTACCACATGTGGATGGCCGGCTATTCGAAGAAACTGGCGCAAGGTCTGCGGCCGCTGACCGGCAAGAAGTTGCGGTTGATCAACGAAGTGCCCGGCCTGGCGGCGGCGATCATCGTCGTGCTGGCCATCGTCAAACCGTTCTGATCGTACGGCCTCCAACACCGCCTCGGCGCAAAGCGAATTGACGCACCGCGCCGCGGGGCGTAACGCAAATCCACCTACCGACATTCGGATACCGCGCGCATAGCCGGATCCGGGTCTGCTTTCTCCAAGCCCTTACTGACCGGTCGGCCAAAACACCCGAAATGGAATATTGAACACAATGCATCTCAAAGACTTGAAACTCAAAGCTCCGGCCGAATTGGTAACGATGGCCGAAGAGCTGGGCGTGGAAGCGGCCGGCACGATGCGGCGGCAGGATTTGATGTTCTGCATCCTGCGCGAACTGGCCGAAGATGAGGAATACGATACCGAGATCATGGGTATCGGCACGATCGAAGTGCTGCAGGACGGCTTCGGCTTCCTGCGTAGCCCCGAGGCGAATTATCTGGCGGGTCCCGACGATATCTATGTCTCGCCCAACCAGATCCGTAAATGGGGCCTGCGCACCGGCGATACGGTGGAAGGCCAGATCCGCGCCCCGCGCGAAGGCGAACGCTATTTCGCGCTGACCGGCCTGACCTCGGTAAATTACGAGGATCCGGGGCAAGTTCGCACGCGCACCAATTTTGATAATCTCACGCCGCTTTATCCGGAAGAGAAGCTCAATCTCGACACGCTCGATCCCACCGTGAAGGACAAGTCTGCGCGGGTGATCGACCTGATCAGCCCGCAGGGCAAGGGGCAGCGCGCGCTGATCGTCGCTCCCCCGCGCACCGGTAAGACCGTGTTGCTGCAGAACATTGCCAAGGCGATCACCGATAATCACCCCGAAGTGTTCCTGCTGGTGCTGCTGGTGGATGAACGCCCCGAAGAAGTTACCGACATGCAGCGCAGCGTGAATGGCGAGGTTATTTCCTCCACCTTCGACGAACCTGCGCAGCGCCACGTCCAGGTTGCCGAAATGGTGATCGAAAAAGCCAAGCGGCTGGTCGAACACAAGCGCGACGTAGTGATCCTGCTCGATTCCATCACGCGCCTCGGCCGGGCCTACAACACCGTCGTGCCCAGCTCGGGCAAGGTGCTGACCGGCGGCGTCGATGCCAATGCATTGCAGCGGCCCAAGCGGTTCTTCGGCGCGGCGCGCAATATCGAGGAAGGCGGCTCGCTATCGATTATCGCCACCGCGCTGATCGATACTGGCAGCCGGATGGACGAGGTCATCTTCGAAGAGTTCAAGGGCACCGGCAACAGCGAAATCGTGCTCGATCGCAAGGTCGCGGACAAGCGTATCTTCCCGGCACTGGATGTCGGCAAGTCCGGCACCCGCAAGGAAGAGCTGCTGGTGGAGCAGGAAACGCTTAGCAAGATGTATGTCCTGCGCCGTATCCTGATGCAGATGGGCACGATTGACGCGATGGAATTCTTGCTCGACAAGATGAAAGATTCCAAGACCAACGAAGATTTCTTCGCCAATATGAACCAGTAGCATGGCTCACGGCTCGCCCCGGCACGCGGTCATTACCGGCGCGCCGGGGGCGGGCAAGACAACCCTGCTGGAACGGCTGGAAGATATCGGATTCGCCGTTTCGCACGAAGTTGCGCGCCGCATATTGCAGGCACCGGGCGGGATGGAATTGCGCGCAGGCGATCCGCTGGGTTTCGCCGATGCGATGGCGGCAGCCCATCTTGAGGAATATGCGGATAGGGCCGGGCAGACCGCCACCATCCTGTTCGACCGCGGATTACCCGATGTGGCAGGGTTTCTCGAAGTGTCCGGCCTGCCGGTGTCCGATCAGCTGGACCATGCCTGCCGGACGGTCCGCTATCACGGCCCGGTGTTTCGTGCGCCGGTATGGCCCGAAATCTACCGTTCCGATGCCGAGCGTATCCAGACCCTCGATGAAGCGGCTGCGAGCGACGAGGCCGTGTCCAGCGCATGGCGCCGCTATGGCTATTCGTTGATCGATCTGCCGACTGCACCGGTCGGTGAAAGAGTGGATTTCGTGCGTCGCCACCTCGGCCTAGACCGCTCTATGCCTGATCCTGCCTGTTGAAACTGTCGGCCCGGGCGGCGTGCCAGTAGCCGCCGAGCTCAGTGGCATCGGGATCGTTCAGCAATGCGCCTTCCTCGACGAATTCGTAGATCGTATCGATGGCATCGGATTTCGCCCCGTTGAGCCTTTCGCGCATATCGTGCGGCCGGATTTCCCAGGGCGAATTGAGCCCCATCGCAACGACTATCTCGCGCAAGCTATGCAGCGTCTGTTTCTGGAACCGGGCGACGCGCGGGGCCTTGTCCTCGATCACCAGGCCTTGCTGACGCCACGCCTTCTGCGTCGCCACCCCGGTGGGACACTCGCCGGTGTGACATTGCATCGATTGCACGCAGCCGAGCGAGAACATGAAGGGCCGTGCAGCGTTGCACCAATCCGCGCCCATCGCGAAGGCCTTGGCCATTTGTGCGCCGGAGTGGATCTTGCCCGACGCGCCTATCTTTACCTGGCTTTTGAGCCCGGCACCGACGAGCGCATTGCGGACCATGATCGTTCCTTCGCGCAGCGGCATTCCAACCGAATTGCTCAGCTCCAGCGGAGCCGCGCCCGTGCCGCCTTCGGCGCCGTCCACGGTGATGAAATCGGGCGCGATGCCGGTTTCCAGCATGGCCTTGGCAATTGCGAACACCTCGTGCGGCTGGCCTACGCACAGTTTGATGCCAACCGGTTTTCCGCCCGAAAGATCGCGCAACCGGGCGATCCATTCGAGCATCTGGATCGGGGTGGAGAAGGTGGAATGTGCTGCGGGTGAATTGCTATCCTCGCCAACCGCGATTCCGCGCGCTTCGGCAATCTCTTCGGTGACCTTGCGGCCGGGAAGCACGCCCCCATGGCCGGGCTTTGCGCCCTGGCTCAGTTTGATCTCGATCATCTTGACCTGCTCGCCCGAGGCATTGTCGGCAAATTTCGCCGGATCGAACCCGCCATTATCGGTTCTGCATCCGAAATAGCCGCTGCCGATTTCCCAGATCAAGTCGCCGCCATGGGCGCGGTGGTATTTGCTGATGCTGCCTTCGCCGGTGTTATGCGCGAAGTCGCCCATAGCCGCGCCGGCATTCAGAGCCTCGATCGCCTTGGCCGACAACGACCCGAAGCTCATCGCGGAAATGTTGAGCAGCGCGCTGGAATAAGGTTTGGCGCAGCCTGGACCGCCAATATTGAGCCGCCAATCCTGCGGCGCACTGTCATTGGGCACGATGGAGTGGCCGAGCCACTCATATTCGTCCGAATAGACATCCAGCTCGGTGCCCATCGGGTGGCTGTCGAGATCGCCCTTGGCACGGGCATAGACGAGCGCGCGTTCCTGGTGGCTGAAAGGGCGGCCTTCCAGATCGTCCTCGACGATATAGGCCTGCGCGAAAGGCCGGATGTCTTCCATCACCCACCGGCCGCGCGCCAGCAATGGGTAATTGCGCCACAAGGTGTGGTCGGTCTGAAAGAAATCGTAGAGCGCAATGGCGGCGAGAATTGCCAGCAGGATAGCCGTGCCGACGCCCCACAGGCCTGGCAGGATAAAAACCGCCCCGAACGCCGAGCCGATCAGCAGGGCAGGGATGAGATAGCGCGGTGCGAAAACCTGCGCCGGGCCTGCTTTAGCCAAGATGCGTCTCGAAAAATTCCTCGGTTCGCTTATCTGCCAATTGCGCGCCTTCCTCGTCACGGCGCTCACCGTGTTCGGTGGCAAAACCGTGATCGAGGCCGTCGTAATCGTAGAGGGTCACCTTCGGGTGATCGTCCAGCCCTTCATGCATCGCCTTTTGCGCGTCCTTGTCCACGAAATGATCGTCCGTGGGGACATGCAGCAGCAGCGGATGCGCGATAGCGTGTTTCTCGTTCAACATCTGGTCGATCATCACGCCGTAATACCCAACCGAACAATCGATATCGGTGCGCGCTGCGGTCATATAGGCAAGCTTTCCGCCCAGGCAGTACCCGACGCAGCCGACCTTTGGCACACCGGCCTCGCGCCGGACCCAGTGAATGGTCGCCTCGATATCCTTGACGCCTTCATCGGGATTGTACTTGCCGAACAGATCTAGCGCGCGCTCCATTTCCGGTTCGATATCGGGGTCAAGTTCCAGTCCGGGTTCCAAACGCCAGAACAGATCGGGGGCAACCGCCAGATACCCATCCTCGGCCAACTTGTCGCATTTTCGGCGGATGCCTGCATTAACGCCAAAGATTTCCTGGATTACGATGATTGCCGCTTTCGGATCGCTGGCTGGCCGGGCGACATAGGCGGAAAAGCTGTCTTCGCCGTTCAGGGTTTCTATGGTGACTGTCTCGCTCATCGATAATCCTCCGTCATTCGTCAGGCCAAACCCACCTGTTCGGCACGCTTACCTTGTGGCCAACCCTTGCCAAACCCAGATTGGGGCGCAAGGCTCGAACATAGCAACGGAGGAAACGCCATGAAGGTCCAAATCGAAATCGACTGCACGCCGGAAGAGGCACGCAGCTTCATGGGGCTGCCCGATGTGGGTAAGGCAAATGATGTCTATGTCGATAATCTGACCAATGCGATGAAGCGCGTACCCGACCCCGATCAACTGCCGCAAACCGCCCGCACGATGGCACC